>Ga0207709_10000009_pt1 | contig 619238 bp, 434 predicted proteins | sample KBSM34metaG_FD_184397 | JGI IMG/M metagenome (GOLD analysis project Ga0207709, IMG submission 184397) | Miscanthus rhizosphere microbial communities from Kellogg Biological Station, Michigan, USA - KBS M3-4 metaG (SPAdes) (version 2) | ecosystem: Host-associated > Plants > Roots > Rhizosphere... | reverse complement strand
GGTTCGCTGCAACTGGCCTGGGCCACCAGCCAGGGCGAAATTCTCGGCAGCGGTAATCTCATCGAAACCAACAAGTTGAAGCACGAAGGCACCGCTTATCAACTCACCCTGTCACAGCCACTGCCGTTCTTCGGATCGACTGTGCGGGCCCGTTATCAGAACGCGTCTGAAGGCTTTTTTAATCCGTTCGGCGGCACAGTTACGCCCGGTTCACGCCGCGGCGAAGTCTCAGTCGAAATGAAACCGGGCAAAAGGTCGGTGCTGCGCTTTGGCGTTACGACCGAGCGGAACCAGACAGAGAACGTAGACAATGGCCGTCTGACTCTTTCGGCCGCGATGGATCAAACAATTCAGGAACGGGTAAAGCTGCACTTTGGTTTCGATCATCGTTCCCTCACGGATGACCTCAACGACAAACAAACTGACTCGAACCTGGTAACAATTGGAGCTGAGATTCAGGCCACCGACAAGCTCCAGTTGTCAGTAAAGCGCGAGCAGAACCTGGGCGACGCCGACCCGACGTACCCGACCCAGACGACCCTGGGCGCTACTTATCAGGTAAACGCGTTAACCAAATTGTTCTTTACGCAAAGACTGGCCGCGGCCCCGATTGTTCCGATTGCGGATTTCACCGCCAACGGCTTTGCCGGCACTCAATCACGCCGGGAAACGGCGATTGGCGTGGAGACGAGGTTCGGCAAGTACACCGCCATGACCGGCCGCTATCAATTGGAGAACGGCATCAACGGTTCTGACAGTTTTGCAGTCATCGGATTGCAGAACCGGCTGCCGATTAACAAGAAACTGTCGCTCGATCTCGGATTCGAGCGCGGCTTCCATCTGGCCGGTCCCAACGAAAGTTTCAACAGCGCGACAGTTGGCTTTGGTTGGCAGCCGAACTCAGACTTCCGCGCCTCGGCACGCTATGAATATCGTGACCGCGGTGGGGTCGGACAATTATTCTCCGTAGGCGCTGCCGGCAAGTTGCGGGAAGGCATCACCGCGCTTTCACGCTTTCAGTTTTCGCGTGGCTCGTTCGGCGGCAGATCAAACGAAACGACCGAAGGCATGGCGGCGCTGGCAATTCGCCCGATCGCTTCGGACGCTTCGGGCCTGCTGTTCAGTTACACTCATCGTTCGATGACCCAGGAAACAAACGGAATTACTCCGACGCGCGATCGCAGCGATTCCCTCGCAACTGACGGTTATCATCAGCTGACCAGGCGTCTGGAGCTCTACGGGCGTTTTGCTTTACGACTGGGCGCCAATGGTCAACCTGAACTGCCATTTGTTTCGACGCTTTCTTTCCTGACTCAGGCGCGGGTCCAGTATCTGTTGACGCGCCGGCTTGATTGGGCCCTGGAGACACGCATGCTAATCCAGCCTTCTTCGGGCACCGCGCGATCAACCTATGCGACCGAAATCGGATTCTGGGTGCTTCCTGATCTTCGTTTGGGTGGAGGTTATAATCTCACTTCGACGAAAGAACCCGCCGGATCGAATGTTATCCCCGGCCGCCGTGGATTCTACTTCACCGTCTCTTCGAAGCTTTCCAATCTTTTTGATCTATTCGGAACGTCGAAGTCGGGACTTCAATCGACCACGCCCGACCATGATGAGAATCAGAAAAAAGATTGATGATTGTCGCAAGTTGGTTTGATCACCAAAAACAGATTTTACGAACAAGATAATTGCAGGCCCGGAGACAAGAGTGACACGCCCCATTCATGAGTGCAGACCGGCAAGGCAATCGTCAGGAGCGTGGACGAAAAGAAGAGTGCTGTTCGCTCTGGCTTTCATCCTGGTCATGTATCAGGCTGCCTCGGCCCAGTCTAACAATATCTATGAAATACGCGGGACCTCCGATTTTGGCATCTATCATGTTAATGCCTCCACCGGCACGGTGACGACGCTCTACGCAGGGTATCCGGGTGGCAGTTCTGCCACGATTGCTCAGCGCCAGAGCGACGGCATGCTCTTCTACGCCATCAATGCTGCCAACGGCCAGGTCTATCGATACAACCCGGCGACGCCGGGCGTGGCGCCGGTTGCCCTGACCAGCACTCTGGGCGCCTCCGTTCCCGCCGCACTGCGCATGGCCTTTTCTCCGGGCGGAATTCTCTACTATCTGCCCGACACCGGCGTGCTCTACACCATCAATCAGACCACTGGCGTCGCCACGGCTGGTCCGACGATTACAGGTTTGGGCAGCGGCGGCGACATGGCTTTCAACGCCGGGGGAACTCTCTACGTAATCAATAGCGCGCGCCAGCTTTTCACTGCTCCGGTGGCGGGTGGCGCGGCGACGCTGCTGGGCACCGTCACTTTCCCGGGCGGGATTACGCCTGCGACGTTGGGTATGGCCTTTGACGGGAGCGGGGTCATGCGAGTTCAGACTCAGAGTCCGAGCAACATGTACAACGTTTCGTTGAGTACGTTCGTGGCGAGCAATGCAATTGCGCTCCCTGGAGGAACGACGGCGACTGGCGATCTGGCCAACATCGCTGCACCAAATCCCAACCTTTCCATCACGAAAACCGACGGCGTCTCGACCGTCTATCGCGGCGGTCCCGTCACTTACACAATCGTCGTCACCAACAGCAGCGCCTACTCCGTCACCGGGACCGTGACCGACACGGTTCCCGCCGCCGTCACCGGCGTGACCTGGACCTGTGTCGCCTCAGCCGGCTCGACGTGCGCTGCCGCTTCCGGCTCGGGCAACACGATTAACACGAGCGCCAATCTTGAAGCCGGCGACACTGCGACCTACACAGTTTCCGGCACCGTCTCCGCGTCAGCGAGCGGCACCCTTGCGAACACCGCAAACGTCGCCGTGCCCTCCTTCCTGACTGACTCCAACACCGCGAACAACACCGCGACTGACACGGACACGATCAATCTCAACGCCGACCTCAGCATCACTAAAACGGACGGCGTCGCCAGTATCAATTCGGGCAGCCCCGTCACCTACACGATCGTCGTCAGCAACGCCGGGCCTGATGCCTCGACCGGATCGATTGTGACCGACACTGTCCCGGCTGCGATTACCGGCGTCACCTGGACCTGCGGTTCGGCTACGGGCGGCGCGACCTGCGGCGCGGCGAGCGGCAGCGGCAACGCGATCAGTACCACCGCGAACCTGCCGGCCAGTTCTTCAGTTACCTACACCGTCTCGGGAACGCTTTCGCCGACCGCAACCGGCACGCTGGCGAACACAGCCCGCGTGATAACTCCGGCCAGCGGCGTTTCTGATCCAACCGATCTTTCGCGCACCGGCGCGGGCAACAACAGCGCCACTGAGTCGACACCGATCAACGCCGTCCCCGACCTGCAAATCAACAAGGCCCACAGCGGAAACTTCACGGTCGGCGTTAACGGCACGTACACGATCACGGCAAATAACGCGGGCACCGCCAGCACGAGCGCCACGGTTACCGTCACCGACAATCTGCCCGCCGGTTTGACGGTTGCCGCGATTCCGACCGGCACCGGTTGGACCTGCTCCAGCACCGTCGTCGGCAGCAGTACCGTCACTTGCACGCGAGCGTCCATCGCCGGCGGCGCGAGCGCTCCCGCGATCACGGTCACCGTGGTTGTTGCGGCCGCCGCGTTTCCGTCGGTCACCAATGTCGCCACCGTCTCCGGCGGCGGCGAGCCCGCGTCGAACAATTTCAACAACTCTGACAGCGACCCGACCACCGTCAACGGCATTCCCGATATGACCGTCGCAAAGTCGCACACCGGTAACTTCACGCAAGGCCAAACCGGAGCGACCTACACGATCACTGCGACGAACTCCGGCACGCTCGTCACCAGCGGCACGGTCACTGTCGTCGACACGCTGCCGAGCGGGCTCACCGCCACGGCCATCAGCGGCACCGGCTGGTCCTGCGTGCTCGGCACGCTTACTTGCACGCGCAACACGGCGCTCGCAGCCAGCTCCAGCTATCCGGTCATCACGGTCACGGTTAACGTCTCCGCTTCGGCGCCGGCGAGCGTGACCAACTCGGTAAGCGTTTCCGGCGGTGGTCAGAACAACACCGCGAACGACACGGCCACCGACCCCACGACGATCAATCAACTGCCTGACCTGAGCATCAACAAGTCACACGTCGGCAACTTCACGCAGGGACAAGTCGGCGCCACTTACTCGCTGACTGCGACCAACTCGGGCACTGGAGCGACCAGCGGTACCGTCACCGTTACCGACACCTTGCCCACCGGACTGACCGCCACCGCCATCAGCGGCACCGGCTGGAGCTGCGTGCTTGGCACTCTCACTTGTACCCGCAACGACGCGCTCGCCGCTGCCGCAAGTTATCCGGTGATCACAGTCACGGTCACAGTCGCGAACAACGCCGCCGCGAGTGTCACTAATTCCGCCGCAGTTTCAGGTGGCGGCCAGACCAACACCACCAACGACACGGACACGGATCCGACAACGGTGGTCCAACTGCCTGACCTGACTATTAACAAATCGCACACCGGCAACTTCACTCAGGGACAAGTCGGCGCTACTTACTCGCTCACCGTCACCAACTCCGGTTTTGCCGCCACCTCCGGCACGGTCACGGTCATGATGGCGCTGCCCGCCGAACTGACGGCCACCGCCATCAGCGGCACCGGTTGGGCCTGCGTGCTTGGCACCTTAACGTGTACACGCAGCAACGCGCTCGCTGTCAGCGCGAGCTATCCCGTGATCACGGTCACCGTCACCGTCGCCAACAACGCGGCGGCCAGTGTGACCAACACCGGCAGCGTTTCCGGCGGCGGCCAGACCAACACGACCAACGACACCGACACCGATCCGACCACCGTTAACCAACTGCCTGACCTGACAATCGCCAAGTCGCACGTCGGCAGTTTCACTCAGGGCCAGACCGGCGCGACCTATTCCATCACCGCGACAAATTCCGGACTCGCGGCCACCAGCGGTACGGTCAATGTCGTCGACACCTTGCCCAGCGGGCTGACCGCCACCGCCATCAGCGGCACTGGTTGGGCCTGCGTCCTCGGCACTTTGACGTGCACACGCAGCGACGCGCTGGCCGCCGGAGCGAGCTATCCGGTGATCACGGTCACCGTCAACGTCTCACTCTCCGCGCCCGCGAGCGTAACCAATTCGGTGAGCGTTTCCGGCGGCGGACAAATTGTTACCACCAACGACACGGCGACCGACCCGACCACGATCAATCAACTGCCCGACCTGACGATCACGAAGTCGCACGTCGGTAATTTCACGCAAGGCCAGGTCGGCGCGACATATTCGATCACCGCCACCAACTCCGGCCTGGCCGCAACCAGTGGCACCGTCACGGTTGTCGATACTTTGCCCACCGGACTCACGGCGACCGCGATCAGCGGCAGCGGTTGGAGTTGTGTACTTGGAACTTTGACCTGTACCCGGAGCGATGCGCTCGCCGCCGGCTCGAGTTATCCGCTAATCACGGTTACCGTCACCGTCGCGAACAATGCTGTGTCCAGTGTCACGAACTCCGTCACCATTTCCGGCGGCGGCCAGACGAACACCGCGAATGACACGGCGACGGACCCAACTACTGTTGTCCAGCTTCCCGATCTGACGGTTAACAAGTCGCATGTCGGCAACTTCACGCAGGGACAGGTCGGCGCGACCTATTCCATCACCGCCACCAACTCCGGTTTCGCCGCCACCTCCGGCACGGTCACTGTCGTCGACACTTTGCCCGCCGGATTGACAGCCACGGCCATCAGCGGCACCGGTTGGAGCTGCGTCCTGGGAACTCTCACGTGTACGCGCAACGATGCGCTCGCCGTCAGCGGCAGCTATCCCGTGATTAATGTCACCGTAACGGTGGCCAATAACGCTGCGGCCAGTGTTACGAATTCAGCGGCAGTTTCCGGTGGCGGGCAAAGTAACACCAGCAACGACGCGGATACTGACCCCACTACCGTCAATCAACTACCCGATCTGACAATCGCGAAGTCGCACGTCGGCAACTTCACTCAAGGCCAGGTCGGCGCGACCTATTCCATCACGGCCACGAACTCCGGCTTTGCCGCCATCAGCGGCACGGTCACCGTCGTCGACACCTTGCCCGCCGGACTCACCGCCACCGCCATCAGCGGCACGGGCTGGAGCTGCGTGCTCGGAACTCTGACCTGCACCCGGAGCGACGCACTCGCCGCCGGCTCGGGTTATCCAGTCATCACTGTCACCGTTAACGTCTCGCTCACCGCGCCCGCGAGTGTCACCAACTCGGCCAACGTTTCCGGCGGCGGCCAGAGCAATGTGACGAACGACACGGCCAGCGATCCGACGACGATCAACTCCGCGGCGCCGCCCAGCGTCAGCCTGGTTAAAAGCGTGAGCCCCAACGGCACGCAGCTTCCGGGCACGGATCTTCTGTACACGATCGTTTACACGAACACCGGCGGGCAACCCGCGAACAATTTCATCGTCATCGATCCCAATCCGACGAACGTGGTGCCGGCCGAAAGAGTTTTCCACAATGTCGATTTCAAGGTTGGCTCGATGACCAGCAGCCCGGGCTCAACCGGCCTGGTTGCGACCTTCGAGTATTCAAACGACGGCGGCACCACCTGGACCTACACGCCCGTGAGCGGCGCGGGTGGCGCGCCGGCGGGATACGACCGCGTCGTCACCAACGTCAGGTGGAACTTTGCCGCCAGCCTCAGCCAGACCGGGCCTAATAACACTGGCAGTGTGAGTTTTACAGCGCGGATACGCTAACAGCATACAGAATCAAAACTAAAGGCCGCGATCGGAAATTCCGACGCGGCCTTTCGCATTTGTCCGCTTACTTCGTCTTACTGCATCACGAACACGTCATCACCGATTGGTTGGTTCAGCTTTATGTCTTTGACTTTGTATTCGGCAAAGAAGGCGCCTTGCCCCGGCAATTCCAGGCGCTGGGTAAAGCTAACCGGAATCAGCACTCCCTCAACCTCCATAAACTTTGAATTCTCGGTTCCGAACATACGGCCTTCGTAAGGGGTCAGATATTTCATGACCCGCGCCGTGGCCGGATCTATAAAGAAGTCCGTCGTATTTCCCTCTGAATCGACGATGCGAAACCCGCGCAGCTTCTTTTCATTGGGCAAGGCCGAGACTGTAAAGCCGGATTGATTGTATTTGGCCAGTACCGACAAGCCGAACTTACTGGCCGGCGGCATCGAAACATTGGGAATAGAGCTGTAGGATTGCTGGCCATCATAAACCTGCTTGAACTTGAACGCCGGACTCGCGTCGATGTCGATTCGCACCTTGTCGCCCGCCGTGACCATTACGAATTTTCCGGGAATGGACTGGGTACTGGCCGGCGAATAGAGATTGGCCGACCCATACAGATACATGCTTTTCAGATTTTTGAATTTGTCGCCGCCCTGGGCTGCCAGTGCCGCCGACGCAAGTTCTATTGGTGTGCTGTTGGCAGTGATCGCCGGGGCCGCCGGAATTGATTTAGCAGCCTCCGCCGGAGCGCCATTTGATTTACCGGGATCAGCGCTTTGAGCGAATGAAGTTGAAGCGAGAATGAGAAGCAGAACAAGGGGAATAGATCTCGAAGCGTATCTCTTCATGTTTAAGTTCCTTCCGGTTAAAGAAATGAAAGGTGGAGACCAAATCGCTGGCCGTACATAAGACGAGCCACGAACGGTAACTGTTAACGCATCTTGCCGCTCTCGCTCTTCTGTAACCTATACGATGCAAAGCGGTGCAGGTTCTGAGATTTCCAGCTGGCCGACACCGCAGGTGCGTCCCGTTTCACGTTGCCTGATCCAAAAAAGGCGATCCTTTTTCAAGAATCGCCTTTTCGGAAAGGATTAGGGTTGACGGAGTTTAACTTTAGAAAGAAAACCTGGCGTTGAGGTAGATCTTCCGATTCGGACCGCTATTGCCGCCCCCAGGGCCAAATCCGCCGAACCCGCCGGATACACTGGTGGATTGCCCAAAACTAGGGGACGTCAGATTACCTTCCGGCCTCCCAAAATTTACGTGGTTCAAAACATTCTGAACGCTTAGTGACAAGGTCAGGTTGTACTTCGCGGCTCCGGCTGGTCCGGGTCCACCCACCATCATCATCTGTGGGCCACCGGCGCCACCTCCGGGACCGGCGCCTCCGGGACCACCTTTGGCGCCGCCGCCCAGGTTGCCACCAATCGATGGGCCACCACGGCCACCGCCGGTGTTTCCGCGTTTGCCCTCAGCAGCAGATGCAGTCTTATCACCGCCCTTTTGTGGTTGCGAGGTAGCCGCTCGGCGATTCGCTTCGCCGCCGAAACTAAAGGTGCGGCTCATGTTAAAGTTGACTGAAACGGAACCTGGACTATTGCCATAATTTCGGGGAATGATGTCGCCGCTGATGCTGGAATAATCGAAACTGGTACAGCGAGTGGGAACCTTGGTGCAAAACGCATTCAGCTGTGCGAAGGTCGGCCGCTCGTTGTATGCCCGATCAAGATTCGTGTCTGTACCCGTGGTGATGTTGAAGGGCCCAGCCGAATTAATCACGATGAACGGATTGAAAGTGAGCTTCCACAACTTCGGATAGTTGATCGTCCCGAACAGAGTAAACCGGTGTCTGATGTCATTTGAAGCCCGGCCCCATTCGCCTGACAGGTCGTATGAGTTCACCGGGAGGCCACCGTCTGTATCGTTGTTGGTCTTGCTTAGAACATAGCTCGATGAGAAAGAGATATGAGGATTAAGCCGGCTATTGACAGCGATGAACATTTGAGTCTGTCGCATTTTGCCGCTCGATTCATACTGATTGATGTCACCTAACGGGCATGGGTTCGCGGGGCTGGCATACTGCGCGCAAATCTCAGACGAATTCGGTCTGGTGCCCGACGGATTCGTGATCTGGTTGATCGTTCCGGGCAACGGGGCGTTTATGTCGCGTAGACGAATACTGTGGAGCCTGCGCACACTGGAAACACCCACGGTCGCGGTTACGTTTTTCGGCAATTGACGCTCGACCTGGGCACCCATCAGGTACATGGCCGGCGCCTGAATATTTGTCGCGATGCCATAGATGGCTTGCTGCTGCGCGGTGAAACCCGCCACGCTCGGTGTGGTGGCGGCGCAATTTGTCGGCCCACCAGTTACGCACCGAAATGAATTCAGCAGATCATAGACCGGCCTGGAAGCGATGAGCTGAGCTGCCGACGGCGCACTCTGACCCACAAAAGGCTCAGGCACGACAAAAGATTGCTGATTGACTCCGTTCAGGCGGTCAGCATTCTGGGTGTAGCTTTCGCTAAAGCGCTCATAGAAAATACCCGTTCCGGCGCGGATGACCATCTTCGGAGGCTTGGCAGAATTGGCCGCTCCAGGTGACCAGGCGAAAAACAGACGAGGGGCAAAATTGAATTTGCTATTGGCATTGGTCTGGTTTTCGTACCGGATTCCATAACTAAAAGTGAAATTTGGTCTGATCCGCCAATCGTCCTGGAAATAAACCCCAAGGTCGGTTTGCGAGACACCGCTGTTCGGGTTTCCCTGATTGATACTGAACTGCGCGGCGCCGCCGCCCAACAGACGAATACAATCATTCAACGACGTCCCCGCACCACAGTAAGCTTGTTGAGCGGCGGTGATTCCCCGCTGTTGCAAGAGCACGGTGCGGCGATAACGCTCGAGGCTGCTGAGCACCACATTCGTGCCCGCGATTGGATTGTTGGCAGCATCGAACTGCGGACCGAAGCCGCCGGTAAACCCCCAGTTTCCGGCGAAGTTAGTTGGGCTGGTATCGTCATTTGACGCGCCGCGAATGCGACCGCCAAACTTGAACATGTGCATGCCCCTCTGAATTTGAGTGAAGTTGTTAAATTCCCAACTGTGACTCTCCCTGTTAGCCTGACCGACGTTAGCGCCACCGCCGTTGAAAGAGCTGCTGACGCTCAATCCGGGAATAGTACCGTTGCCGAGCGTTTCGTTGCGGTTACGAGAATACTGAAAGCGCGCCTCGTTGACCGTGGTGGGATTAATCACGGCTGTCTCGGTCAACTGGATGTTGTGATTCGTTGAAGACGTATTAAAACTTTTCGACAACAACCCGAAACCGCCCAGCCCCCCCAGATTGGTGATGTGAAAATAGTTGTAGCGAGCAACCAGGGTGTTGTTGGTGTTAATCGCATAGTCCAATCGAGGGCCGAAGTTCGTGATGCGGCGCGGTACCGGCACGCTCGCCCCGAACTGTGTCGGAATGAAGTTGGGATCGAGAACCGTCGCCAGTATCTCAGCATTGTCGTCCTGCTGGTTGTGGCCCACATTCAGGAAGAAAGAAGCCTTCTTCTTCACGATCGGGCCACTGATACTGCCGTTGAGTGACCGGACCTGGTAGGGCGCGCGCTTGCTGGAATTGACTGAAAAAGGATTGCGCGAATCCAGGCTTTCGTCCGTGAAATTGAACCCTACGCTGCCGCGGAACTTGTCTGTGCCGGGTCGTGTGAGAATTTCTATGCGACCTGATGGCTGATCGTTTTCCGGCGAAAAGGGATTCTGGTTGATGCGAATCTCGCGAATCGCTTCCTTGGGCGGTAAGGTGCCTGAGAAGCCATCGACAAAAATCTGGCCGCCGTTGGGACCCATCGAAGGGCCGGCCAGTGCCTGCAAGGCCGCGGCCAACTCGTCCGGATCATCCGGCAGGGCATCGAGATCCTTACCCGAGATCACCTGCTGATTTGCATTGCTGGTAGGATCTGTAGTCAACGGAGCGTTGGCATCAACTTTTACCTGGGTTTCAATGGCCGCAATCTTCAGAGTGAGGTTGAGCGGATCGCGGCGCGCCGCTGTCAGATCAACCTCAACGATGTCGGAAGGTGCGAAGCCGCTCGAAGCTGCTTGAATCGTGTATTTGCCGGGCGCCACACCGGTGAACGAGTAGACGCCGTCACCGTTGGTGGTGGCTGTCTTTGGGGTGCCGCCGGCCTGCGTAAGTGTGACCGTGGCGCCCGCAATGGTTGCGCCAGATTCGTCACTAATCACACCGCGCAAAGTTTGCCGGCCCTGGGCCATCACACTGGTTACGGCCGCGAGCACCAAAAGGGCAGCAGCCAACGTCGGGAAGAACTTTCTAATAGTCATCATCAAACTCTCTTGTTTAGAAAAATAACCGCGGCGATTCAAAGGATCGTTTCGTGATACGCGGTTATCTCTGAAATCGGAAATGCAAAAAATCAGAGGAAACTGGATTACGGCCCGCCGGCACCGCCGAACATGCCGCCAAAACTTCCATTAAGGTCGACGCCGCCCTGCGGGCGAGCACCTCCACCCTGCTGGCGCGCTGCCATCATTTGGAGCAGCGGTTCAACGCCGCTGACCAGCGAGATCGCGGTGAGCTGAGTTGGATCAGCACCGGGCAGACTCGAAAGCAGAATTACATCGCCAACTTTCAGTTCACTGATCGAAATTACCGGTAGGCGCTCAAGCATATCGGCCATATTGCCGTTGGCACCGCCGCCCATACGCATTCCCTGGGGACCGCCGGGCCCGGCGCCTTGCGGACCACCGGCTCCCTGAGGCTTCTGCCCCGACGCTGCGCCTGGCCCCGGAGCAGTTTGCGTCTGGCCCTGACCCTGAGGTCGAGCTTGTCCCTGACCCGCGCCGGTCCCTCCGGGACCGCCCGGGCCACCCATGCCGCCGCCTAACATCATGCCTCCGCCTTGAGGAAAACGACGGATAACTGAATCCGGCTTGATATTGATCGTCAGGGGTTTCTTCGTCTGAAGATCAGTAATCCTGATTTGATTGCTGGCGACATCAAGCGCGGTAACCGTCCCTCCGGCAATCTTGAAAGTTCCAAACACAACTTCTTCGGCCGTCATGTGGGTGCCGTCAGCTGACTTGTCTCCGAGTGCGCGCAACTGATCGCCGACCTTAACCTCTTCGAACTTGCCGGGCTTGGCTTCGCTGTATTTGGGAATAGTGTCGGGCGGGTAACGCCGCATTAAAACCTTCTCGTTAACCGGGATGATGACATTCGTCGCCGGTCCCATCAGTGAACGGCTAGTAACCGTTATTTCCTGAGTTGAGGGATTTATCGAAGCGACAATGCCACTCACTCCGCGCTTCTGCCATTCAGCTCGGTCCTGCTGTTGCTTTTTCGCCAGATCGGCTTTGGACATGATCACAAGCTGCGCGGCAGGCGTGGTTTTTTGATCGGTGCCTGGTCTCCATCGCGCCCAAATGCGATCGCCCTGGCCGACATCTGCGAACGTAACGTCAGTTGCGCCCGTTAAAGACTTCGCGCCCGGCGCCATTCGTTTGTACTGAGTCTTATCGTTGATTCCGACCGTGGCGATCACGCCGTTGTCGGAGCGCACCTGCATCTGATTTGTGGCCGCATCAATGGCTTTAACTTCACCAATGACACCGCTGATTTGAGCGGCAGGACTGGGCGTCTGCGCAAAAGCTGCGGCGGCGGCGACCAATAAAAGGCTAATGACTAAAGCTGGTTTTGGTGATTTGTGCACAGTTATATCCGAAAGACGATTCAAGATATTCATTATTAACGCCTCAGAAACCTGTCAGGTTGCAAAAAACCTTGATTCAGTTCGAGAAATTGTGTTTCAGATTGGATTTAGTTCCAAAAATATAGATAACAATCAGCGTTTCTTTTCACCTTCGCGCTGGGCGTCCTGTTGCGCGACCATGGCGTCGAACTTTTGCTGTTGCTCCGAGGACAATAAAGCGCGGATCCTGGTACGGGCCTTTTGCCGCGGCTCTTCGAATCGAGGGCGAAGTTCGCCGCGAAGTGCGCGGTACTCGTTACGGGCCTCGTCAAGTATGGTGCTGACAGCCTTTGTCTGTTCGTCGGTGAGATTCAATTCTTTCCGAATCTTTTCAAAGCGCTGTTGTGGATTTCTTTCAGAACGATCACTGCCGGATCGAGACCGATACAATCCGGTCAAAGCCGCCCCGGTTATCGAGCCGAGCACAAACACCACCACCAGGACCAACCAAACCTTCAACCTTGTATGACCGGACAGCGTCATTTGCCTTTCACCTCGTAATTACGATCCACGACGATGTTGAATACGTCGTCGCGCGACAACCCTCGACTCGCCAGTACTGTTTGCTCAACACCGGGATCGAGCAGACTGAAGAGACCTTCTTCGTCTGCCTGCGCCTGCGTCCCGTTGAGCGCGGGGCTCGCCGACCAAACGGTCAAGACCGCTGCCAGGGTTGCCACCAGGGCCATCGCCGGAACTGCGCGCCGAGCCACCAGAATCAGCGACAACCAACTGCCTGATTCTTCCTGCAGTCTTTCTTCGGCCGCTATCGCTGCACGCATCCGCGTAAACAAGAATGGAGAGGAAGCAGCTGCTTCGGCATCTTCTTCCTGAGCAGCAGCAGATCGCAAAATGGCTTTTCCGATCAGATCCAGATCTTCGTTTCTTTGGCGACTGGTTTTGAACATCTTCTAGTCTCCGTGCGGGAGTAATTCCCCTTCTCACCTTCAAAAGACGATGGATTATACGTGAAAGTTACAAGAATTCCGCTACCTCCACGGTTAGATATAACGCTGAAGAACGCGCCGCAAATGCGCCCGGGCGCGGTGTGCCCGAACTTTTACCTTGGATATTGACCAATTGGTAACCTCCGCAATTTCGGCCACTGAGAAACCTTCCACATCAAGCAAGGTCAGCACCAGCCGATCCTCGGCGCTCAGCCGTGCCAGCAGTTTGCTTGCCAAATCCCGCGAAATCAGCCTGGTTTCAACGTCCGCCGGATGGGAGCGAAGCCAGGCGGCAAACTCCCGGACGCTCCCGTCCTCGAGGTCATCGAATCCCTGCTCCGGCCGGCGGCGGGCTCGGCGTAAATGATCGTAACAACAATTGACGGATATTTGCGCCAACCAGGCCTTAAATGAAGCCGCATGAGTCCCGTGATAAGTGTTGAGCGCAAAGTACGCTTTGGTAAAACTGTCCTGAATTATCTCTTCGATTTGCTCGCGTTGCGCGAAGAACCGGCTCGCGATTCGCGCAACCTGGCGACGATGCCGTTCGAACAATTGCTCAAAGGCAGATTCGTCACCGGTGGCAGCGGCGGCAACCAACACGTCGTCTGTCGATTCTGCAAGTGAATCCACCAGCGTTTCGGGCTTTCTATGCGATTTGACGGTTCGAGTGTCAGGTGATTATACGTCGATCGGCTCTTTTTTCTTCCAGGTGATCCGATAACGGGCTGTCAGCGAGAGTCCCAGACTCGCCACAAACAACCCTGCCTGCACGAAAGGCCACACGTAAGGTAAAGACGAACAAACGATCCAAAATATTACGCCCAGCAATAATGTTACCGATTCGGATTGTAACCGCGGTAGTAGCAGCCGCTGCAACCACTGTCCAGTCGCCGCGAAGATCACTACCCGCCCAAAGACTGTGGACACCACCGCCAGCAACAAGGCCAGCAAAGAGATCGCGGCGCCGACGATCGACGGTAACAACCACAAACTGGCCAGCATGCCGAGAGTAATCACCACGGCGCCCAGAAATCCAATCGCCGCAACTCGCAGGCTGGTCAACTGCAGACGCGTTACCGCGCGACTAACCGTATTGGGCATCGCGGACGTGAGGGCCAGCGCTATGACGAACCAGACTAAGATAGCCAGCAGGCGGGTGCCGAAAAACACGGCGGAGAGTTGCGGATGAAGGACACTGAACGGGTCGCGCATTACCCGTCGCAACTGGTCCTCGTAGCCGGCATACATGATGGTCACGCTCTTCGGATCACGATCCGGCGCGGCCTTCCCGTGATGATAAATGCCTCCGAGTACGATCACATCGCCCCCGATCCGGGCGCCTTCGCGCTGAATAACTGAACCGCCGATCGCCGCGACATCCCCATCGACTGCACCCTCAATAATCACGTCGCCGCCAAAAGCGATGGCGCCTTCCTTCACCCTTCCCGTGATTCTAATCGATTGCCCCATGCCAAAGACGGTGGTGTTGACCACGCCTTCGATCACTCGTGCCTGCGGATCGCCGGGATGCGCTTCGCTCGCCGGCTGTGCGTGACCGGGGATTACCAGCACCAGAAACACCGCAAGCAGCGCGATGAGATGATGGCAACTTTGGGCCGCTGCGGAAATTCTGAATGTACTTTCGGAAAGGAATAGTGACGCAGTCATTGAACGGGACAACTCCTATTCAATGGTTTGCGCACGATGATATTTGACCAGGAGGAAAGGAAGAACAGATATGGCAATCAGAAACGCTACCAGCATGAGCAAGCCCAGACCGTTTTGACCCAGCAGCACCGCCCGCACAATCACGCGCCCGAGAACGGTCGCACTCATGAGCGCTTCAGAGGCGGCCTGCCAGGCAAGTTGCAGCACGGTTCGCGAAATTCTGAACAGCGTGCTCAAGGGTTCGAGCACAACGGTGCGCGCCGCAGCTCCGAGCAGGGCAAAGGAAACAAGCGCCAGCCCCGCGCATAACTTGAGGGCCCGGCGACGTTCGTGCTTATTGCGCATGCCGCTGAGGTCACTCTCAGCGCGGGCCGTCACAATGCGAGCAAAATTATGAGGAAGCTGGAAAGAACGATTACCGTTGAAAGCCACTTCGAGCGTACACAGTAGTTGCCGCTGGGCGCGCAACTCAGTCGCGCAATCCGAACACGATCTTAGATGATCTTCGAAACGACTCACGCCGGCTTCGCTCAACTCGCCGTCGAGATACGCGGCGACATCTTCGAGCTGGCATTTTTCGCTGAAATCGTTCATGCGAATTCTTTAAGCGCTGGTTATTCCCCTGGGCACGAGCAAATCACGCATCGCCTCGCGGGCGCGAAACAGGCGATTCTTAACAGTGCCCAACGGCAGCCCGGTAACTTCGGCAATCTCGTCGTAACTCAAATCATGCGAGTGCCTGAGCACAATCAGCTCGCGATACGCAGCCGGCAGCGATTGCACGACGGACTCGATTTCTAATCTTCGCTCTTCTCGTTCGCTTTCCTGTTCGGGAGTGAGCCGGCGGCTCTCGATCGCAATTTCGGATCGCGGGCTGTCGCCGCCCGCCGTCATGATCTGATCGCGAACCGTGTGACGGCGAAGATGATCGATGGCGGTATTGTGGGCGATTTTGTAGATCCAGGTTGAGAACTTGAACTCGGAGCGATAGCGAGACAATGAATTGTAAATTTTGATGAAAACTTCCTGAGTCAAATCCAAAGCCGCATCGTAGTCGCCAACCATTCGGTAGACGTACGAGGCAATCGGCCTTTGATAGCGGCGCACCAGTTCTTCGAATGCAGCTTCACGTCCCGAGACGGCAGTCAGAACCAGGTCGCCATCGGCCAGATTGTTCGGATCTATTAAGGAAATCGTGGCTTTCATCGCTTGTTAATGCCCAGTTTACGTCCGGTGAAACAGGAAAGTTTCATGTGGCACAGACTTCAGTCTGTGATTGACTCTCTGCACAGACTAAAGTCTGTGCCACTTACCATGCCAAACGGGCCAGGCCGGCTGGCGCGGCCAGCGCATCAAAATCCAATTCGCCGCTGGGAATGATCAAACCTACTTCACCTGCTGCCAAAGGCTTGAGGCGAACGCCAAACGTTTCTTCAGCGATCTCAGTGACCCGCCCCTTGTCCAGCTGTTCGCCGACAACCAGCAGGCGATCGAGAGGTGAGGCTTCATTCTGCTTGCCCGCGCCGGCGCGTTCCCGATAGAAAAGCAGTACTCGATGAAGTTCATCATCACGTTCGGCCGGATCGCAAAAGACGGAACGCAAAGTCAGCGTGCGATTTCCGCGCATCAGTACGGCCGTGAACCCTGCTTCGTGCGCGGTCAACAATAAACCATCGCCCCGATGTCCGTTTCGTAACCACTGTTCTTCGCCCGCGTGGCGTGGCAGAATCAATCCCACGTGCCAGCCGAGCGTCGCAAACACGGCCTCATACTCAGCCAGTACTTCCTGCCGAACGGCATTCACCAGGTAACGCGACTGTTTCTGTGCATCCGGCGCCAACTGCTCACGCGATAGCCGCAGCTGAGACGAAGGCGCACCAAAAGCACGTTCGATTTTCCATTCGAACATCTCTTCGATCTCGCGGCGAGAACTTGTCGCACCTTCAATCGTAATTATCGCCGACCGGGTTGAGGCTTCCGGTAAAGACGTGGACCACTTGTGCTGCCGCAACAATCCGGCACTGGTGATCAGGTCGGTCAGCGCGGTCGCCAATTCGACGGGATCACGAATGTTGCTTGATTCAAAGCCGGGTCGCACGACCTGCGCCGGCAAACTCACTGAGGCGGCCCGTTTGACTATGAATACGCCTTTGGCCCGGTCGAGCTGAACGACTGACGCACCATCGCCCTCGATTCCCACCGCGGTGGAAGGAAAGCGTGGCTTTAGCAATCGATCGAGGGGATTCGCGGTCATATGATTTTCGATTTCTGATTTGCAATTGTTGATTAGCAAACGACCCGCCGTCGCAATCAAAAATCAGAAATCAAAAATCCAAAATGTACTCACCATTCGCTGTACGGGGTTCCAGAAGTTGAGACTTCGCTCGAAGAACTGTGCACATCAGTGACCCCCGTGCCGCCTTCAGTCGAATAGGGATCGTCGCCGGTGACAATGTTCCAGTCCTTGTTGTCAGTAATTGGATCCTTCGGGACGTCGCGCATATAACCAGCGGTAACGAGATCATCCAGCGATTGCGGTAGTTTACCTTTGTCGGCAGCGTACTGATCGATCAGCTTGCGCATCGTGTCGAGGTCGTAACTCAGAATTGTTTCGCGCGTGTGCATGATCGTTTTCTGGTACTGCGGCAAGGCCACGGAAACCAGAATGATGATAATCGAGATGACAATCATCAGTTCGAGCAGGGTGAAGCCCTTCGATTGCGAATTGCGAATCGCGAATCGCGAATTATTCGCACTCCGCTGGCAATGCGAAATGCGAAATTCGAGATTCGAAATTGATCTACCAGTCACTATACTTCTCTCCATTTAAGGCCGTAGCTTGCGACTTCGAACGCACATTAAAGACGTTCTCGCCACCCCACGAGGTGGAATCAACGGCGTCATAACATGAGCTAAACACCCAATCGCGATTCCCCGTCATCGGGTCTATGGGAATCTGTCGCAAATAAATCTTGGTCTTGGGAACCGCGGAATCCCCGCTGGCCGCCTCAGTCGCGCTGTAATTCAAATTACCACGCCGTCCCAGACTGCCTGCCGTTATCGGCAGCACGTCGACACCCTTAACCAGAGTTTCCAAATCCGGCGGGTAGCGATCAGGATTGTCAGCCGTAAAAAGCGTCTGGTCGGTGATGGCCACCCGCACCCGCGGATCGGCAAAAATGTTGGGCGCCTGACCCTGCTGCCCCGGGCCCTGCGCCGGCGGATTGCGGGGAGCTTGTTCCTGCTGCGCCGTACTCAAACCCTGTTGCTGGTTAACCTGCATTTGGGCGCCGGCCACCGCCTCGCGATGAAATTGATCGATTGCTTCTCGCATTTCGCGGAGGGCAGCGCGCAGTTGATATTCCTTCTGACGTTTAACGGAAACCTGGACCAGCGGGATAACGCCCAGCGTAAGAATCGCCAGCACTGAAACAGTAATGATTAGCTCAATCAGCGAGAAGCCTTGAGTACCAGAAGGGAGTTGGGAGTGAGCAGTAGGCAAAGAACGGGAAAAACGGCTTACGGCTTTGGGCCGACGAATTTCCGCCATCTGCGTTCTGCCTTCTGCGTTCTGCCTTCTGCAATTCACTACTTCACCATCAATTTAATCGGTTCGATTTGAACCGTGAGCGTGCGGCCATCGCCGGCGACCAGATGCACATTTGATAAATCAAACGACAAGGCGCTGTCGCCTGCGCTGACGCCCTGAACTTCGAGGTTCAGCAGCACTCCGTCCGCGGTTATCGGGGAGCCGCTCGCCGGTATGATCGAGAGCAGGATCATTCCATGCTCATCGACCGATTGCGTCACGGTCGGGGGATTCTTCGCATTAGCGAACAGACTGCCCGCTGACACGCCACTAATCTTCAAGACCGAAGGATCGAACCGCAGAGTGATCACCGCCAGGCCGAGCGGCGCATCAGATTTCACCTGTAAAGCAAGTTGTCTTTTCGCGCCAACCTGTAGTTCGGCTTGCTCAGACGTCAGGCTGAGCTCAATTAAGCTCGGCATGGGCTCAATCAGTTTAGGTCCGGGTACCGAACTGTCAGGCTTCAATACCGGCGCCACCGCCGGCGTCGCGGCGAGTTCCTGCTTAGCGCTCAGACTGGTAGTTGAGACGCCAGTCGGCGACGACACCAGGCTCTTCAAGGCGGTCGCCACATCTGTTTTTGGTTCCGTAGACGGTGACTGCGGGGCCGTCAACGCTGCCGATTTAGGCTGCGGCACGCCGTCGGTTTGTAACGCAACGTCAGTTCGAGTTGGAGCTGCCGTTTGGCTGGTAACGGTTTGGGCTGGAGCCGAAGCCGGGCCGGTGTTTTGGGTAGCGTTAGCCGCGGGCGCCAAAGCGGGAGCTTCGGTCTTGTTAGCGGCGACGGTCGCCTGCTGGGTGCCGTCCGTCTTTGCGGGTTCATAGGTTGCCGGAGCATCCGGCAACAGAATGTTCGCCTGCTTGGGAATTCGTCGCGCCGCGGCAATCTGTTCCTCGCGGTCACTTTCCCGCAGCATCGCTTCCAGCGAGCCGGTGGTGGGCGCCTGCAGAGTGCCGCTTGGTCGCATTTCTTCGTCGCGCGGCGTCAGGGCCGGCGCGCGCAACACTCTTGGCGTCACCGCAATTACAATATCCACCTGGCGACTTTCTTTCGTCGGCGATGTGAACAGTCTCCCGAGAATGGGCAGACCGCCGAGAATGGGCAGCCCTTGTCGACCGTTCGACTGAACTTCAGTCGAGACGCTGGCCAACATCATCGTCCGGTTATTCTGCACCCGGGCGGTACCGTTCAGAGTTCGCTCGGTGAAGGTCGGAGTCAGGGTATTAGCACCGCTCACGTCTTTCGTTTCAATCTTCATCTTCACCTGCACATCGAGGTTAGGGAAAACGATGGGGGTGAAGTTAAGCGTCAAGCCGGTCGGCTCGTAGTTGATGACCGGAAAGCCTCCGGTGGGGAAACCACTCGGATTGTTCGTGTTAGTTCCCGTCTGCACGCCGAAGGGATAGGCTTGAGCCGTTTGCACCGGCACGCGCTGACCAATCCGGGCGCTTGATTCTTCGTTATTGAAAGCGTGGACCTGGGTTGAAGCGAGGAGTTTCGCGTTGCTCCTACTTTGAAAAGCATTGAATACCGACGGTGGAATAACCAACGCCAGCGCAGCTGCGGTCGGAACACCGGCTACTATGGTCCGAAGATCCACACCCGAAGTCTGATTAGGATTAGTGGTGCCGTTCGCGGTCAGAATCGACAAACCGGGAGACCCGCCCATATTGAAGGTCCCTGATCCAATTTGATTACCAAACGTCAGTAGATCGCTGCGGTTGACCTCATAGATCTCCACATCCATCACGACTTCAGCGCGATCCTTATCGATGCTTTGCAGCAGCTCGCCGATGAGTTTCACGTTCTCAGCCGTGTCGCGAACAGTCAGACTATTCGTGTCTTTATCGGAAACGACTATTGGCTGTGGCCGGCCAACCGATGCCGGCAAAGCCTGGGCGATCAGACCCTTGATTTTGTCAGGGTCTGAATTAGCAATGAAGAACGTGCGCACAACCAGCTGCTGGTATTGTGGCCGGCGCGTCTGGTCGGCGACCAGAATCGTTCGTCGATCAAGCTTTTGAAAAAACAGATTCTCCTGCAGGAAGATGTAGTCGAGAGCCTTCGCCGCGGTGACATCGCGCAAGTTAACCTCAATCGGACGCGGTTGGGCAAACGATTGCCGATCGAACATGACGTTCAGGTTCAGATCTTGCGCTAACGTCTTGATTACTTGTTTGAGGTCCACGCCATTGAAATTGATCACGCGCGTTGGTTCCGTCTTGGTTTGAATATCCTGCTCCGCCGGACGCGCCTGGCCGGGTTGGGATGGCGATCCGTCGTTGACGGCCGTATCGGTTCTGGGATTGCCGTCGCCGGAATCGGTGCGGACGTTTCCCTGCTTGACCTGTTCAAGTCTCAGCATGCGCTCCATCTCTGAAACGGCAAGTTGGTTTACCGGATCGTAACCAAAGGCCTGACGAAACGCGTTATAAGCTCCGACGTAATCACGCTGCTCAGCGAGGGCGCGGCCCTGCTGCATGAACGACTGCGAAGCGTTGAAAATCGCGCGCCGGTAGTGCAACTGGTAATCGACGTTTCCGGGCTCAGTGGCCAGCGCCTGCGTAAATTCCTGCGCGGCTTTCTCCCATTGTTGCGCCTTCTCGTAATCCATGCCGCGCCGGTAGTGGTCCTTGCCCTTGGAGGCGAACGCGGTCATCGGCAGCGCTAACATGCAAGCCAAAATCATCAGCGCCATGATCGAGTGCCAACGGTTTCGTAATCTCATAAGTAACCTCATTTGGAGACGTCGGGCTTTTGAAAAAGAGAACCGGAAAACCCGGGAGCCTCTTGTTTACACGCAACTCGTCCGAACCAGTTCCGCAATGCGAAAAACTCAAGCAGTCTACACGAAAAACAGGCTAAATTTAAGGGGGGAGAGACGTTGAGGCGCTCGGGCAACTTTCCCCTTCTGGTCGGGTAATTTGGCCTCACGGCCGGTCGTTCAGCTTCACTTCCTCGACAAAAGTGACACGGTTAATTTCGTGCAAAGTGGAAACCCCGGAAAAGATTTTCTTCAGCGCAGATTCACGCAGACTGGTCAGGCCCTCCGCCTCAGCGGCGCGGCGGACTTCCGAGCCCGGACGGCGCTCAACAATCATCTCGCGGATGTTGTCACTAAGGTCGAGCAATTCGTGAATCGCGGTGCGGCCGCGATAGCCCGTGTGATTGCAGGCGTCACAGCCAACATTCGTATAAAAGACGCTGCTGCGATGATCTTCGGGACGCAACCCGGATTCTACCAATTCGACGTCGGAAGGGTGAATCGGCCGCCGGCAAAACGTACACAACACGCGCACCAGACGTTGGGCCAGGACGCAATTCAGGGAAGAAACAAAGTTGTAGGGCTCGACGCCCATGTTCAGGAATCGTCCGATCACGTCGATCACGTTGTTGGCGTGCACGGTCGTAAATACGAGGTGGCCGGTCAGGGCTGATTGAATAGCGATTTGCGCCGTTTCGTTGTCTCGAATTTCGCCGACCATGATCTTGTCAGGGTCGTGGCGCAGAATTGATCGCAGGCCTCGGGCAAAGGTCAGGCCCTTCTTCTCATTCACCGGAATCTGGGTGATACCATGCAGCTGATACTCAACCGGGTCTTCAATGGTGATGATCTTGTCTTCTTCATTACGAATCTCGTTCAGCGCGGCGTAGAGCGTAGTCGTCTTACCGGAACCGGTGGGCCCGGTTACCAAAACCATTCCGTACGGCTCAGCGATATAGCGTCGAAACTTTCGCAGGTCATCGGGATCGAATCCAACGACGTTTAGATCCAGGTTCTTGAATTCTTCGTTGATTTGTTCTTTGTCGAGAATACGAATCACCGCATCCTCGCCATGCACGGTTGGCATGATCGAAACGCGAAAGTCCACAGTCCGGCCTTTGTAACGAACGCGAAAGCGACCGTCCTGCGGCACGCGGCGTTCGGCGATGTCGAGCTCCGACATGACCTTGATGCGGGAAATGAGTGTCTGGTGATAAGCCAAATCGATCGGATCGACTTTTTGATACAACGCGCCGTCGATGCGGTACTTCACCTGCACTTCCGTATCGCGGGTTTCGATGTGAATGTCCGAGGCGCGCGATTCCATGGCGTTGTAAATAATGGTGTCGACCAATTTGATGATCGGCGACATCTCGCTGTCGGTCGCCAGGCGATCGAGGTCGAGAACTTCCTCACCCTGTTCGGTCTCGCGCACCAGTGAGATGCGAAATCCCGACGCCGCTTCCTGCAAGACACGCTGCGTGGAATCACCTTTACGCAGCACGACATCAATGGCTCCCGCGGTGGCCACGGAAGGAACCAGACGGATGCGCAGGGCGCCGGCCAGTTCATCCAGGCGATCGAGATCGGTGGGATCGGCCATCGCGATGTGCAACTTCCCATTCTCGCGCCGCAAGGGCACGAATTGATGTCGCAGCATCAGGTCGACGGGAACTTCTGAGAGCAACGAATAATCGATCGGAGAATCGCCGTCCTGCGGCAGAAGATTTACGAACGGAAGACGATAGCGGCGGGCCAGGTCCTTCGCTTCCAGCATCTCAGGCGGTTCGACGGCGGCCGGCAAATCATCTTCGGCCTGGGTGATTTCCGTCCGCACCGCGTCAGCGAGCCGGGTGTCAGCTTGTTCGTCAGTGACTTGCTTCATCATATAGCGCAAACTGTTGGTTTGCGTCTTGCCTTCTTTTTTTCAACTGGCAACCGGACACTTCAGTGCGTCATCGGGCCAGCCGATATTGATTGAATGATCGGCAAATAAATTGCCAGCAAAATCGTCACAACCACGCCGCCCATCACGACCAGAATCGCAGGCTCAAGGGTGGTCGTCAACTGCTCTAAACGCACCTCTGATTCGGCATCATAGAACGTCGCCACTTCGTCCAGCATCTCGCGCAAACTGCCCGAGCGCTCGCCAATTCCGATCATGTCTACCGCCAATGCTGGCATCCAGTCAGCCGTTTCCAGACTCTCGGTAAACGTACGGCCTTCACGGATCAGGGGCAGAATTGCCGAGCTGCGATGTCGCAATTCAACATTGGTGATTGATTCGGCGGCGATCTCCCACGACTCGACAATGGTAATACCGCCGGCGAGCAGTGTCGCCAGAGATCGCGAGGCCTGGGCGGTGCTCATCTGCACCACCAGCTTGCCTGCGAGCGGTAATCTCAAGATCGTTTTATCGATCAGCAGCCGTCCGCTCGGAGTGCGTGACCAGATAAAGCCCCCAACCGATCCCACGGCCAGCAGCGGCGCGACCCAAAACCCATTCCGCATCATCCAGCCTGAGATCGCCAGGACGAACATCGTTATCAGGGGCAGATTGTTTCCAAACCCGGAGAACAAATCCGACATGCGCGGCACCACAAAGGTGGTCAGAAATACCACCATACCGAAACAGGCAATCAGCAAGAATGCCGGATACGCCAACGCGCCGCGAATCTTTCGACGCAGTCCGACGGATCGCCTCATGTAATTCACATAACGCGACAAGACTTCGTCCAGGGCGCCCGATCTTTCGCCCGCCAGAATTGAGGCCGTGTAGATGCGCGGGAACATCGCCCCCTGCGCCGCAAATGCCTGGGACAGCGCCGCGCCGCCGCGGATGGCTTCTTCTACGCTCTCTAAAACGGCTCGCAGACGCGGCGCCGTGGCCCGGCGTCGCAGCATTGTGATCGCTTGTAAGATCGGAATACCGGCGCGCAGCAACGCGGCCAGCTGTTGATTGAAGAGCAGAAAATCGTTGGCTTTGACCCGGACCCGGCCGCCGGCCGCCCCTAACCTGGTAAGCGAAGCAACGCCTTCACCTTTCGGCGGGGTGATCGCGAAGACTTTGAAGCCTTCGCGCTCCAGCCGCGTGCGCGCCTCGTTCGCCGCCAAAGCCTCGACGGTGCGCGTCACGATCTCGCCCGCAGGCGTTCCTAAACGAACAGTGAATTCAGCCATTTTCCCATGTCCGACAAGCTTCAACTTGTCGATACCAGCTTAAAAAGAACGACGCAGCGCGTTTCAAACCACGCGACAAGCTGAAGCTTATCGAATAGCGAAGTATACCACGCGGCCTTTGACAGGATGAGTGGCCCAGACCTTAGTCTGTGAACTACCGGCAATCACGGACTAAAGTCTGTGCCACCCTTGCCAACACGCTCGAGCGATGACTTTGGTTGCAGAAACAGATCAACCTTTTTATTGATCTTTGGGCGCGTATGACATATTGTCCGCGCGTCTTAGCGCCTGACTTTCGGGAAAGGTGACGGAGGTAGTTCCAGGGATGGAAGCGCCTGCTCAACCGCCGAACGCGACGAAGGAGCCGAAGCGTCTACTCGTCCGCGGCCTCAGCCTGCTCGATGCAACTATGATCGTCGTGGGCTCGATGATTGGCTCCGGGATCTTCCTCGTCTCGGCCGAGTCGGCGCGTCTGGTCGCCTCGCCCGGTTGGTTACTGGCCGCCTGGGCCCTGGCCGGCGTCCTCACAATCACCGGCGCGCTTTCGTGCGCGGAACTGGCGGCCATGATGCCCCGCGCCGGCGGACAGTATGTGTTTCTGCGCGAGGCTTACGGTCCTTCGATCGGGTTCCTTTTTGGCTGGACGCTGTTCCTCGTCGTGCAAACCGGAACTATCGCCGCGGTGGCGGTCGCCTTCGCCAATTTCATGGGCGTTCTCATCCCGGCGATCTCCGGCGACAACTATCTAATCGCGCCGCGCGCGCTCGGCGGTTACGCAATTGGCCTTTCGACTAATCAGCTGATTGCCATTCTCATGATTCTGCTGCTGACGGCCACGAATCTAACCGGGCTCAAAACCGGCAAGATCATTCAAAACACGTTCACCTTCACCAAGACCGCAGCGCTCCTCGGTCTCATCGTTGTCGGGCTGACAATCGGCTGGAAGGTGGGGATGCAAAATGGCAGCGCGGCCTTCACCTCTTCATGGTGGAACCCGACGCTGAACGGTTGGAACCCTCAGGCATCGCAACTCGGATTCGCCGCGACCGGCAAAGCCACCCTCGCGCTTGCCTTGCTGATGTTTCTCGGCCGCGCGATGTCCGGACCTCTCTTCGCCCAGTCGGCCTGGAACAACGTCACCTTCACTGGCGGCGAAGTCGAGAACCCGGGTCGCAATTTACCGCGCGCACTTTTGATTGGATGCGGACTGGTAGTCGGATTGTATTTGCTCGCCAACCTGGCCTACGTGATTGTTTTGCCGCTCGGAGCAATTCAGAACGCCGAATCGAATCGCGTCGGGACCGCCGCCATGCAGGCGATCTTCGGTCCGACGGGAAAGATCGTCATGGCAATTGCGATCATGATCTCGACGTTTGGATGTAACAACGGGTTGATCCTGGCCGGGGCTCGCGTCTATTACGCCATGGCCCGCGACAATCTTTTCTTTAAGCGCGTCGGCACAGTGAATTCACAGCATGTGCCCGCGGTGGCACTGATCACGCAAGGCATCTGGGCGGCCTGTCTCACGCTGCCGCGGACCGCGACGATCGATGCCAGGACCGGCAAGGTAGCCTACGGAAATGTCTACATTCAATTGATCGAATATCTGACATCAGCCGACATGATTTTCTATGGTTTGATGGTGGCCGCCGTGATTGTGATGCGGCGAAAGGCGCCAAATCTCGAAAGGCCTTATCGAACTTTCGGCTATCCGCTGGTGCCCCTGATCTATATTGTTCTGGCTTTCCTGTTTGTAATCGATCTCGGTTATCTCGCGCCACGCACTTCAGGTATTGGATATCTGATTGTGCTGACCGGCATTCCCGCGTATCTCATCTGGAAAAAGCAAGCCGCAAAAGCTGCATGAGGCTTTTGGGCTTGGCGGGATGTACTGCCCAAGAAGTATGAGACGTGAACATTTACTCCCGCCAGCAACCCGAAGGGTTGCCAGAAAGTAGCCGGTGGTCGGAGTCCGCGGAGACCACCGGAAAAAGTCATTAGTCATGACCGCACCCCGCAGGAGTCTGTCGGAGAAAGGCGTTTCTCTGTGCCTCTGTGAAAATCTCCGTGTCTCTGTGGTGAAATTACTCAAGAAAACACTCACCACAGAGGCACAGAGATCGCACAGAGGCACGGAGATCAATTTCTCCGACAGACCCGGGAGGAGTGCCAGACCCTGGTCGCCATATCCTGATTTTCAACCTACAGGGATAGAGTCATTTTGTAGATCGGGCTCTCCGGGGTGCGACCCAATTTAATCTCGCATTTCCGGTGGTCTCCGCGGACTCCGACCCCCGGCTACTTTCTGGCAACCCTTCGGGTTTCGCCGAGGTGAGTCAAACATATGAATGCCCTCGCAAAGCCCCGCCTTGGGCTTAACTCTGATCGCTGCTCCGCAGCTGATTTCCGCAACGACTGCGAACACCGGTTTCGCTTAATTCAGAAGGCAGGCCAAAGCTGATTTAGCTTTGAAAGCCTGCCTTCATTTGCGTCCGATCTAATCCTCAGCCGTGCCTCTGGGGATGTCGAACGCTCGGACACTGAAATGCAATGCTGTTAGCGAGGACCGCCCGGTCCACCCGGACCACCTCCGGGAGGTCTCGGTCCTTGTCCCGGACCAGGTCCCCCTGGCCCACCAGGTCGGCCGGGTCCAGGGCCGCGTCCAGGGCCCATACCATCACCGCGCGGCGGCCGGTTATTTTGCCGGATCGTCTGGAGCTTCATCTGTTGATCCGCCGTCAGCTTGTTCTTAAGACGAATTGCCAGCTCCATGTGCAAACGCTTGATGTCCCGTTCACTCTCGAGCACTTTGTCCAATTGCGAGAGGGCGAGCTGCTCATTGATGGAATTGCTCTTGACCGTCTCGTGCAACGCTTCCATCTGGTCCTGCAACTGCCATTGAAGTTCGTTGAAGCGGGTCGTCGTTCGCTGAATCTCTCCGCGCATGAATGCCTTTTGCTCGTCAGTCAAGGCCAGTTCCCGCTGATGCTGCATGATCATATCGGGCGGAAAGATCGAATCACCGAGGGGGTCGGGTGGCGGTGGCGGTTTTTGTCGCTCCCCCTGCGGCTGCGGCTGCTGGGGTCCCTCAGCCGGCTGTTGCGCCATGGCGACCGGCGCCGCGCACGCAAACGCGATCACCACTGCCACTCGCAGAATCCATCTCTGGCTCATATTACTTCTCCTTATCGTTTTCACGATTGGGTAGGAACGATTTCAGTTCGTTAGCATTCTCGTTTAGCTGCGGCAGCGACTTGAACAAACCGTCGCTGGGCGAGCTCAGGAGATCCGAAGTGGGCGACTGCCAACTTGCAATAGCTTTGGCTTCCTTAGTCAATTGTTGATTGCCCGCGATCTCCTGCGCGCGTTGTGGCGATACCAATCTGTGCACCCGGTTCTTAACCAAAGGCTGACTGTACTGCGGCCGTTCAGAGGTGCGGGCAACGGTTGGTGACTTGTCTGACTTGGGCGCGAACGAGCCCGCCTCAGCAGACACACTTGCTGACGCCGATGCCGGCGCGGCCGGTTGCCACCGCATTGACCAAAGAGCGAGCGTCCCCAACGCGCAGATCAGCAACCCGGTCGCTACCGCGAATGAAAGATTGAATGCTCGCCGCGGCTTCAGCGAACGCGCCTGGGCCCGATACCATACAGCGGTGAAGCCTGGCGCGGTCTGCTCGTCAGCGAGCTTCAGCTCACTAAACAGCGCTCGGATTTCGTTCTCTTCCCCAATTGATGCCATAACCCAATTCCATTGTGGCCAAAGATTCGCGCAGGCGCTTCTTGCCACGCTCGTAATGTTGCCGGGCACTGCCGATTGAAACTCCCATCACATCGGCAGCCTCGCGCAAACTCAAATCCTCGTAAAACACCAAATGCAGAGCCTCGCGCTGCCGCCTCGGCAAATTCTTCATCGCGTTCTGGAAGTGACCCTGCAATTCCGACCTTTCAAAACCGGCTGACTGCGATTCGTTGATCGCAAAGCGTTCGACCATTTCTTCGTGGTCGCCGCTCAGTCTAAAGCTGCGCAGGAGTCGGCGCCGATATTCGGTGGCGGCGGTTTTTCGAATCACCGCAAAGAGCCAGGTCTTCAAACTCGACTCCCCACCAAAACGCGCTTTACCTTCAAAGATCTTCAAATAAACCGTCTGCAGGACTTCCTCAGCCTCAGTCTGATCGCGACGGCAACAACTCAACGCCCAGCCAAAACTGGCGCTGTGGAGCCTTTCCAGTTCAGCCTTAAGCTCCGCGATTTGCATTCGGTCAGCCCTCACGGAAGCGCTCCGTGTCATTGATTAGTTGCCGCAGGCGGCGGATTATATGACAGGTTTGCCTGACTTGACCGCAGCCCCAGGTCCTTTTCTTGGCAACCTTTCGCACTCTGCTCAGCATAATTAGACATATTAAATCCGCTGACGGCCGGATCATCAGCCAAGTTGAAGAAGAAACTTGCGCAGGCTGATTGCGTCCACAGATAATGCGCGAGTTCTCAGCATCGTTCGGCTCTTGTCATCGTCCACGATAATGAAATTCCAAACGCCCCGCGCAAATCCTGCGGGCACCGGTCTGTCGAAATCTGCTCGATTAAGGTTGCAAGTCTGCCGATGGGTCGCCAGAACCTGGCCAGTTTCACCGAGAACAATTTCTTCTTCAGGGGCTTTTCGGCTAGCAGGCCAAAGCTCGAATCCTAAATTCGTCAACTCATTATCGCATCAGAATATTGATGAGTTTCCTCGCTTCACGATATATTCAAACGTTCAAGACACTGACGTAACAAGTCGTTAATTTCGTCGCTGGCCGGAGGCCCCAATTTGGGCTCTTTCTCCAGTGCCGTGTGTAAAGCCTCTGCTGCCGTCTTGTATCCGCCGTCGCCCATCAGAGCTTTCCCTATGCCCCAGTAGTTTCCGAAGTACTCAGGGTCCTCGTCTCGTGCTAACTCAAAAGACCGCAACGCATCCCGCCAACGTCTGCGGTCGTTATAGAACCAGCCAAGGTCGTTATAGAACCTTGCTTGCGATTGGCCGTGAGTGCCTGCAAAGTAGATTGCACTACGAAACTCTTTCTCTGCTTCTCCGAACTCTCCTAGCTTCCACAACCCCAACGCCAGTCCATCGTGGGCCATCTGGTGCCCCTTCCGTATTTTCAACACTTCGCGGAACTTCACCGATGACTCGTTGAATCGTTCTAACGTGAGGAGTAACCGGCCGTAACCGTAATTCGCCATCATTCTAATCTTGCGTTCTTTAGCGTTAATCAGTTTCTTATAACGCTCCTCGGCCTCGACATAATAACCATGTTGGCGAAGCCACGCAGCGTATTGAACTTGGGCAGTAAGGTGTTTAGGATACTTTGCGATCAGTTGTTCCGATACACTACGAACGATTTGCTGGTCAGCGGAACCTTGCTGCTGTATCAATCGAACGTAATGCTCTAACAAGTTCTGGTCACTGGGATGTCTCGAGACTGCTGTGAGTGCCAAATTGGCGGCTTCTTCAATACGCCCTGCATGAAACATCCAGCTTAAAAAAGCGCTCCAAACTTCCTTTGCCAGCGGATGCTCGGCGAGCCATTCCTTCGAGTCAGCAATCGTTGCTTCCTTAACCTCCACTGTTCCACGCGCCTCAACAAATGCTATCCACGCGGTTCGCACATGGGCAGTGTCTGGATTAGCCGATAACCAGGTACTCGTTTCCCGGATAACCTGCGCTGTGTGGTTGCTTGCTCCTCTTTGCCCCACCAACGCCAAATAAGCTCTCCAAACAGTGAAATCAGCTGTGCGTTTCAACCACGAGCTAGTCTCTTTGATCACTTCGTCCACCAGTTGAGCTGTCCCCTGCCGCTCCACTAGTGCCAAAAAACGTGTGCGCACCAGATTGTCTTCCACGTGGCCTCTCAACCACTTCCCGGTCTCCGTCATCATCATTCCTATCTCGTTCGCGGTGCCGTAGCGCTCAACGAGCCCCAAATAGGACACGCGCGCCTCGCTACCCTCAGGATGGTCTTTTATCCATTTCTCAATTGCTGGTAGCGCGCTCTCCTCGCGCCCCCGTTCGCGCCAAAGGCTGTGCAACAGCGTGCAGTCCAGCGACGAAACTGGCTCGAGGTTAAGCGCTCGATCGACGCACGCCTCAGCCCTTTTGTAGTCTCCGCACAGACGATAGAAGGTTCTCCAATAGGTTAGTTCGCTAATGCCTTCGGCATCGCGTACGCAGTAATCCAATTTGGTCCCAAGTGATTCGAGCACTGATGTAACAACAAGTAAATCTGATTTCGCCATTTCCCGGAAAATGCGTGCGAGGAACTGCCTTTCAAGCCTGTCCACAGAGTTCGCCGAACTCGTTATCTCAGCCAGTACGATTTCAGGGGAACGTTGCTGACCGTAGAACGCTGCTGCGGTTTCGGCAATAACGGCATGTCCGACTCGGACATGACTCTTTCGACTACCCCAGAAAATAAGTCCTTGCGCAGTCTCACGGTCTGGTAGATTATGAAAGCGTCCTTGCGAATCCAACTTCTCGACCAAAGAGACGGGAACCTCTATTCCCTGGCGATAGGCAAAGCACAGATATTCATAGGCACGGTGTACTGGCTCATCCAGTTGCCGCAATCGCTCTATGCTATCGCGTACTATTTCCCCAAGTTCTTTTCCTTCCGTAAGTTCCATCATTAATACAATGAACTGATCCGCGGTATTTAATCTTTGCTGCTGGTCTCGTGTAAGTGACGCACGACCTTTATCTAATCTTTTGAGGATTCGTTCTTTCTCGTCCTCGCTGGGCGGCTTCAAATCAAAACGCAACGCCTCGCACTTTAGGCGGCTACCGCGGTGGTATTCATTTCGTCGCGATGTCGCTAGTATTGTTAGAGGAAGCCAGGGGTTCAGTTCACGAAAGGCACTTGCGGCTTCGGGATCGTGAAATATGTCGTCCACGAGCACAAGGAAAGGACAGCCGAGTTTTGCATACAGTTCTGGCAACCGATACCACACGTCCGCGTCGTCGGGGTCTTTAATGTGAAGAATCAATATCGTTCGTTTTTTGCACAATTCCGCGGCTACTCGCCAAGCCAGAGTCGATTTACCTGCCCCTGCCTCAGCAACCACGCAAATGAGTCGAATTCCACTCGATGACTGAATCACCTGGCTGAGAAGATCCTCTCGCTGATCCCTGGGAATGTCTCCATTCGCGACGATAATGTCCCAATCGAGTTTTGCACCAGCATAGAATTGCTGAACACGCCTGGAACTCGCAGGGTGGGTTAAGAGTTCATCGGTGACTACTTGAACGCGCCCTTCAAACATGGCCCATGTTTCGGCTGCTACGGATGTGGCCAAGGCAGCAGAGCGACTTTTCCATTTTTTCGTTCTGCGATAAATGCCGACTACTATTGCGCAGAGAATAGCTGCAATAATAGAGCCAACAATGCCGATTAGGAGTTCCATGCCGGTGTTTGGATCAAGGAAACGTGCTTTATTTATTATTGGATCAGCCGGAAGGGTTCCGGCCCATTACGCGATGCGTTGACGATTCACGCGATCCCTTCTAAACGAGCGAGGGTGCCGACAGTATAACAACACTTTCGATGTCCTCGCGAGCATTGCGAGAAAGCCTGGCAGGCGACGGTGGCACTAAGGATGAATCGTTCAGGAACGGTGTCGCGGCTGGTCGAAGTAACTCACAGTCCCCAGTGATGAGATCAAAAGGATGACGTGGCGAATTGGGGCCACTAAATGACGATTGAGAAACCAATAGCTGCGAAAGCTGAAAGCCTGCGGATTCGGCACGAATCAATTGATCAGCATCTACCAGCCTACTTCGTCCACTCAGACGCAATCTGTGTTTCAACCTTCACCGGCACTGTTTGCAGGTACTCCTCGCCGGCAGCGCACATCGCCCGCTCAACCGTTTCCGCCACGGCAGGCGCTTCATCCTCGTCAACTTCGACAACGATTTCGTCATGGATGATGTTCACGATCTTTGCTGACGTCGGCCGCAACTCGTCGTTCAAAAGCCGCAGCGCGCGCTTCAGGATGTCCGCACTGGTTCCCTGAATCGGTGCGTTCTTGCCGTTACGCTGAGTCATCGAAACCTGCTGCCGATCTGTCGGATCAAAATTGAATTTGACCAGCCGGCCGGAACCAGTGCGGGCCTCTTTATCAGTCACCGCGCGACTGGCTGATTCGCGCAGGAACCGATCCAAACCTCGATAGGTTGCGAAGTAGCGTTTCAAAACGTCTTCAGCTTCCGGCACTCCCAATCCCGTCATCATGGAAAATCGCTGGGCGCCAATGCCGTAGACCACGCCAAAGTTCAGACGCTTCGCAAAATCGCGCTGGTCTTTCGTTACCTGATCCTGTGACACGCCGAACACCTGCGCGGCGGTTACCTTGTGCAAGTCCGCGCCAGAGCGGAATGCATCGATGAAGGCCTGGTCCCCTGAGAACTCTGCGAGAATTCGCAATTCGATCTGCGAATAATCAGCTATCACCAGCTTTCTTCCATTCGGATGGCCCATGAAACAGCGCCGGTATTCAACTGCATGCGGCACCTGTTGAATGTTTGGATTGGTGCAAGCGAAGCGCCCGGTAGGCGCGCCGATTTGACGAAAGTCTGCGTGCAGCCTGCCAGTCTTCGGATTGATCAACTCGACCATGTTCTGGCCATAGCTGGTCAGAGCTTTCTGCATCGTGCGGTATTCAAGCAACTTGGCGACGATCGGATACTGCGCGGCCAGCGGCTGCAACTTCCAGTTCCGAGTTGAATCGGGAAGCGGAATTCCCAGGCGGGTTAACGCCTCGGTCACCTGCTGTTGTGAATCGAGATTGATGTTCGCGCGCGGCGGCCCGAACAGAGACGCCTGGGCCACACCCTCACCGAGCATTTCCTGCAATTCGTTGGCGAGTTCTGCGCGTCTCTCTTCGACAATGCCAAGTTGTTCGAGCCAGCGGTGCTTTTCCATGAAAAAACCTGTCAGCTCGATGTCCACGACCGGCATCACGCACTCAAACTCCAGCTGCGCACATTGAATCAAGCCCTTCGACTTGATCTTGTCGATCAACTTTTCGCGCAGCGGAAGCAGTACGGCCGCGTCGCGCGCCGCGTACTGCAATTGGGATTCGGACAATTCAAACTCCCAATTGCTCAGTCGTTCGCTCTTATCGACGGCTTCGTTGAGATAGCGCCCGGCGATGGCCTCCAACCCGTGACGTTCTTCAATGTCTCCGGCCGAAACCAACTGGCTCGCCAGTAAGGTGTCGAACAAACCGACAACATCCACGCCCAGATTGTGCTTGAGAAATTTTGCGTCGAACTTCGCGTTATGGGCGATTTTGATCGGGCGCGGCGCGCTGAGCAGTCGCCGCAGAGGCGCCAGCGCTTCGCCATTTTTAAGATCTTCGTGGGCGAACTGATTTACATCAACGATAAATACGCCGTCCGAGGTCGCCAGCTGAATCAGGCGCAAACGCGCGAGATAAGGATCAAGATCAGTGGTTTCCGTATCGACACCGATGACCGGCCGGCTTGAAAGTTGTTCGACCGCGCGACGCAATTCATCCGCGGTTTTGATCAGCTGATACTGCGTGTTCATGCAGGAATGAATTTAGCACAGAGTGTCATAAGCCCGGCCGTCAGGAAGAAGCTCTGGTCGCAAGGCCATACGCTGCAGATTACGGCCTAATGGCCGCGTTGAGGGTGAGAGATGCTTCGCGACGCTCGCATGCGGGTACGCGCGCCGAACCTGTTAATTGGCGAGGCGTATGATGATTTCAATCGCGTCAGCGTGGTTCTGTTTTCTAGTACGCCGAAGCGGTCCGGCTTTCGCTGGTCAGTTTGTTTTCTTCCGCTTTGCTTAACTTGTCCCTGATGGCCTGGGCCACTTTCCCGACATCAGCGGCCGACTTGCTGTTGAGTTTCTTCAGCAAGGTCTCATAGTTGCCCAGCACCGCCGCATAGAATTTCAGGACCTTTTCATCCTGGACCTTTTCCGCGAAGTAGGAGCGGGCGTCGAATGCTCGCTGGTAGGCAGCCACTGCCTCAGCATCATTCTTACCCGTCTGAGCGTAGGCGAGCGCGTAAATCGCCTGAAGATATTCGTTAGCCAGCTTGAGCGGCGTTTTGGGAGTAATCGCCTTGCCCGCTACCAGTTGATCAAAGTATTTCCCAAGAGTGGTCACCCTTTCTTTGAGCGCCTGTAGTCGTTCCGGTTCCTGTTTCCGTTTCTCAAATATCTTTGTCAGTCGAAACAGAATGACGTTCGAGCTGTCCCAGTCGCCGATCGCGTCATAGATGTTGAAGGCGTTTCGGTAATTTGACACCGACGCATCAGGCGGCGCGTTGGGGTCTTCGGCGTAGGTGGCAGCGATCTGAAACAGCGCCCTGGCGTAGTCAGCGCTTTGCGGAGTGTCCCGATAAAATTCGCGCAGCTCATTGTAGCTTTCCGCCGCCTTCGCGTAGTCCTTCTGAGCGCGATAGAGCTTCGCTAATTTGTCGTAGCTTTTCCATACTTCAGGATCATTGGCATTCTTCCGGTTCTCCAATGATACGTTGTAAAGCGCTTCGGCATCCGAAAACTTGCCCAGTTTGAGGTACGCATCCCCAAGCTCGTCGATCTCTTTGGCCAGTTCGCGTAGCATGGCGACCCCGCTGGAAGTGCTTTGAGGTTTCCCTAATCGCCGCATCTTGAGAGCCGTCTGCTGCAGCAGATTCGCCACGTGAAAGACATCTTCCGCCTTTTGCGTCTCACCTTTTGCGGTATAAATCTGGCCAAGATCGCTGTAGCTGTTGGCAATCTCCTGGCCCTGCTCCGCCAAATCATAGACTGAGATGTCTTCCTGGACGGTGATCATTTGATTGAAAGCGCGCACTGCGGACTCGTAGCCGTTTTCCTGTCCCTGGTAAAACTCAGCCAGCTCTCTCATCGCCGCCGCAAGCTCGGCGCGCTCGTTGCTCGCGAGCGTGTTGCCCGCCTTACCTCGTTTCTTTCCTTCGACTGCCCGCTTATAACTCGCTTCAGCCTGTTTTGGTTTGCCGGCATCTACATACAGCCGGGCCAGTCTCAAATGAGTATCGGCGACCAGCCGCGAGTCCTGGACCAGGGCCCCCTGCTGAAAGTTCAGCGCGTGCTCCAGGTAATCTTCCGCTTTCTTGAAATCCGCCGGCGCTGCACTCTTGTCGGGAACAACCTGCCCAGGCGTGGGGCGGCCAGTACTGGGGCGGCCAGTAACGGCCACTCCCTGATAAGCTTCGGCAAGACCCAGATAGGTTTCGAGCACGATAGGATCCGTTGAGCTTTCGGCAACTGTGTTGAGTACCTTCAGCGACTTCTCGTACGAGTCAATTGCCGCCGGCAGATCTCCTTTTCTTAACTGAGTCGACCCCATGTGCGAAAGGGTCCAGCCCAGCTGTAGATTGAACTGTTCGTACTGGCCAAGGTCCCTGGCGTATCTCTGCAACTCTTCGATGGTGAGGTTCGGGCTCTTCGTCTGCGTACTCGAACTGGCGCCCAACCCTTCCAACTGATTGCGCAATAAATTAAAAAAGGTCAGCGCCTGGTCCAGCTCCGCCCGGCGGTAGGCCTCGCTGCCTTTCAGCAACAAGTTGCCTTGCGACACCACCGGGATGGCCCGGCGGACGATTGATGAAGCCGCGGTCGTGGCCTGTTGTGCCGTCTCCAGGTTCTTCGCGGCGATCCCGGCCTGGGTATTGGCACGCTCGGCCTCCGTCAACGCTCTCTGCTTTTCAACCTCGGCTCTTTGGAATTCTCCCTGCGCTTTCTTCTTTTCGTCTTCGGCCCTTTGGAATTCTCCTTGCGCTTTCTTCTTCTCACCCTCGGCTCTTTCGAATTCGTCCAGCGCTTTCTGCCTTTCGTCTCTGGCGATTTTGGATTGCGCTTCCGCAGTGGTCTCTGCCCGTCGCGCCCTATCCCTTTCCGTTACCGCATCACTCCTGAGCTTGAACGCGACACCCACAGCGATCATGGCCAGCAAAAACATGACGGCCATCCCAGCTGCCAGCCAGCGCAACCGGCGCGCCGCTCGGAGTTGCTGTGCGGCATAGAGCTGAGCCTGTTGGAGCTCGCGGCGGTCTCGCTCAATCTGCTCCCGGCGTTGCCGCTCGTTCTCGGCAAGCTGGGCGTCACGTTGCTGGCGGCTGGCCTCGAGGTAGGCTATAGATGTGTCGAACTCCGGATGATAACGTCTGGCCCAGACAGCGTTTGGGCGTCGCTCGTGCTGCCAGTCGATGGCGATTTGCAACGCCGGATCGATGAGCAAACCTTCCTGGCCCTCACGATGGAGGACGGCGTCCTCGGCCAGCCGGCGATAGATGCGCGCCGATTGCGACTCTTCGTCCACCCACTCCTGCAAACGATCCCAATTGCGAATCAAACTCTCGTGTGAGATGTCGATCACCGTGTCCGGCTTGAGCGGAACTCCGGCTGGCGGCATGAGAAACGAGCGGCCCTCGCGGCGAAACACTTCGATCACCGGAATTACTTCGTTGATCTCCGCCTCAGCGGCGCCGCAAATCTCCGAAAGCTTGCTGGGCCGGCGGATCTCACGATTGTCGGCGCCCCTTTCAGTCAGACCTCGGAAAAGACTCTCGGCGATTTGCCGGCTGCGTTCGTCGGGCAACTCACGCCAGGCTTCGTCAGCATGAATAGAGAGCGCTCTTTCCATCGTGCCGATGTCCTGGTAATGACTGAGACCGATTGGTTCGCCATCCTCCCGGTACTTCGCCCAATAGTCCCAGGTTCGCATCAGTGCGTGTTGCAGAATCGGCAACTGATCCGGGTTGTCGCCCACATCGTTGAGCAGGCGATTGATGAGTGGTTCCGCCATCTTGCCACGGGTAACGCCGACCGGTCCGGTAATCGCCATGCGGCGCTCGTCGCGAGTCATGCGCGGGATCAGATATTGCCCGTCGTTGATCGCTTCCGGCAGTCCCTGGAATTGGGCGCAATCACCAAGAAAATCGGATCGCATCGTCAGCACCACATACAGCGAGAACTCGCGTTGCGGTGCGGCCTCGAGCAGTCGCTTCACAAACGCCGATGCCTCATCGTCAGCACTGGTCGCCGTTCGGGCCGCGCGAAACCGGAACAGCTCTTCAAACTGATCAACCACTACCAGCAGTTTTTCATTTTCCGAGAGCCGCGCATTTCTGGCGACTTCAACCAGGCCCAAAGACCCTCCGCGCAGCGTCGCTTCGATCATGGCCTCGGCCTCAGCCGAGCTCAGACCGCTCGTCGCGGTCGTAGAGACGGATTCCTTGGCTTGTTTCAGACTGCCGCCCGCTTCTGCCATCACGTCTGTCGTGGCGAGTTCATGCGCGAGGTTACCGAAAGGATCATTGCCGGGTCGCATGATACAAACATGCCAACGGGACCCGGCTTCGGCCATCATTCCGCCAAGTAGCGCCGGGAGCAATCCAGCCCGAACGAGCGAGGACTTGCCACTACCAGAGGTGCCCACCACCGCGAGAAAGCGCGATCGTTGCAGCCGCCGAATCAGTTCATCGGACTGACCCTCGCGACCGAAGAATAAGCGGTACTCGTCGGTCTCGAAGGGACGAAGGCCCGGAAAAGGGTTCGTGAATTTTTTCGCTTCACCCATATCAATGCCCTCCAGTTCCCTGCTCCACGGCGCCGACAAACTCGCGCAGGTCATTCGGATCAAACGATTGGAAATTACGAATAACGTAGGGAACCATGTTCGTGAAAAAGTCTTCCTTCTGTTCGTTGCTCGGCCCCGCTACATACACCGCATTTGCCAGCCAATCCGCTTCGCGCCCGTAGCCGTAGGCTTTCTCGAGGTCTTCAAGGTTCTTGCGGACCCAGGGCTCGTCTCCGTTGCCGAAATAAATCAGCGCGGCATCACAATCTCTGAGGTTCTTGTGATGGTATTCCATGAGTTTGTCGCTACCCTGGTCGAGCCAGGTTATGACCTCGAACTTTAGTTTGAAGAGGTACTCCTTGAGCGGGCGAACTGAAGCGCGGTCCAGGTGCTCGCAAATAAGGTAGATCTGCTTGAGGGTTGAACGGCGCGGCTTGGGCTTGAAGGCGCCGGCTGAAGGATTGAGCTTTTCCATGATGCGCGTCTTCAGGTCTTCTATGCTCGTCTGCAGCAACTCAGCACCCGGCATGACTTTCGTTTGCAGGTCGGCGATAAATGTTTTTTGCCGGTCGTCGCTGATTTCCAGAGCCGCGGTCCCCAGCCCGGGCGGAATCCACAACAATCGACGGAAACCAGGATCGCTCTGGCTGCGTTCGGCCGATAACTGCTCCTGTAGCTTTACAATTGAGCGGGCGTCATCCTCGGGCGTCGACCCATAGCGCCGGCCCACGAGATGTACCGAGAGCGCGCAGCGAGCAAGATCACTCTGAACGGATGAGATGGTCTGCTTAACTTCTTCGAGCGGAAGCTTCTGGTTCGGCATTACGGTGTGCCCGCGTTGTCGCAACTCGTCACGCACCAACTCGCGCTCTTTGGTGAGGTCCGAAGTAGTCTCGGCAAGGTAGATAAATTTCGCAGGGTTATCGGGGTTCGACCCGCCGGCTGCTGTCCCAATGGTCTCGACCGACGCAGGTACGGTCGCGGACGGGCCCGTGCTGTCTTGTTTCGAGTCTGCGGAATACTTCAAATCGATGAGCGTCTCTTTTAGATCAGATACCAAACGGTTGAGCGTCTTCCAGTAGGATTTGTCTTGCGGATCAGAGTTAAACTCGCGCAACTTGCCATCCGACTGGTCTTCGCCAAAAAACTGATAACCGATCAGATTTCGTATTTGCTCAGGCTCGAGTTTCTTCAGGTGATCAGGCAGAGGAGTCTTGACAACCTTGAACACTCGCGACCGGAAACCCAGCTTCTGTGCGTTAGGCGGTGGCGTGGCGGCATGGAACGCGGCCATTTCGCGGTTGCACCAGTCGGACTGGACGTAGCGAGGGGAAATCACCGGCACCAACACCAGCGATTCAGTAATCCCGGCGGCAATTGCATCGTTTAGCGGATCGTTTCCCCCCAGATTGTGGCCATCGCGCCAGACGCGCAGCTCGGACCCGAGTGCCTGCGAAACCAGCACTGACAAACGCTCATGGAGAAGGTCTATCCAGCCCCGCTCATCTCCGAAGGGACTGAGATCATCAAGGTGGGCATAACTGATGAAGACATCGTAGTTGTAAGGCATAGGATATCCTGGACCTCCGATGACAGATGAGAGATTAGGTTTGAACCGGGGGGGATATTGTAAGAGTAAACCCAGACGCTGTTGGCCGCGGCAAAAATTCTCAGTGGCGGCGACCGAGTGCCTGGAGCGAAGTCAAGCCGAATCTCACCGATTTTGCAGCGGAAGGATAACGCCTGGGTTTTGGCTTGAGCAAGGTTTTTGCGAGCTTCGTGGGAAGTTGGCTCAACCGCGTGTTAAATCACGGTTGAATCAGTGCTTTGCTCCGATTAGATAAACCACTGGCTCGTCACCCGGCACCGTTGCCGAGTGCATCGTGTCGGCCGGAAGAAAGTCTCGATCGCCTGCGCGCAAGGTGTAGGTCTCGTGGCCGACGCGAAGCTCCAATTCACCACTCAGAATCCAATGCGATTGATCTTCCGCGTGCGCGTGCGGCCCGTATTTGGTGCCGGGCGCGTCACTCGATTGAAATACGCTGTAGCCTTCATCGAGCAGGCGGGCCTTCAAGCTTTCGGGTTCGGGAGTTGATGACTCGCTCCATCGTTCGATTTCCATATTCATTTGAAATTCAGTTTGGAGGGGCCGCCACCTAAAAGCAAACGCTGACGCGAGGACTGACACAATCTCATTGACGACGTCGATTGGAATTCGCGCGTTGGGGTGACTGGATTGTGACGCGGTCTGCCTTTGATGACGGGCTAAACCAGCCGCGCCACCAACCAAGCATAGCGCCGCCGAATAGTGAAAAGGCGATGGCCCCCACGAATGCGAGTTTCAAAGCCAGGCGCAGGATGCGGCGGGCGAAGAAAAGAAAGACGCCGAACAGCACCACCAACACCAATAAAATCCCGATTGCCGTGACCATCATGGTTATTCGTTCTACTTCTTTCTGTAACTCGCGCGCACGGTCGTTTTGATATTTCCTCGCACGTTAAAATCTCCTTCAAGCTCTACGCTCAGGGGATCGCAGGCGTTCACAAAATCTTCGAGGATCATGTTGATGACGTGCTCATGAAAGACCTTCACGTTGCGAAACGAATTGATGTAGAGCTTTAGACTCTTCAATTCAATGCAACGTTGGTTGGGCACGTATTCAAGCCTGATGGTGGCAAAGTCCGGAAAATCCGAAAACGGACAGACGCAGGTGAACTCGGGGATTTCGAAATTGATTTTGATCTCTTTGCCGGGGAATTCATAAGGGAACGTGTCGAGAGGATAGAGATCCATCTCTGCGCGGGGGGTCGAACAAATATCGAGACCCTGCTGATTGGGCGTCATAGCGGTACGCACGCGTCTCGCGTGCTCAAAGCTTTCCTCGTCTGCGGCGGCACGCCAGCGGCGTGCGTACCGTTGTCAAAATTCGCGTTCGTAGTATCGATCAGGCGGGGGTCTGCCGATCTCAAACACCTTTATTAATAAAAGCCCGGCGATGAATCCGCCGATGTGGGCACCGTAGGCGACGCCGCCTGCTCTTGAGCCGCTGCCCAACATTCCCAGCCCGCTAATCAACTGAAACACGAACCAGAGCCCGATCGCAACAAAGGCCGGCACCGGAGTAACAAACCACGAAAGAAGTACGATCACGCGGTTAGTGGGAAACAGCAGCAAGTACCCGCCGAGCACTCCGGAAATTGCGCCTGAAGCTCCCAGGCTTGGCACCAGCAGACTTGATTGATCGGAAGCGGTGGCGTAGGTCACGAACACATGTGCGAGTCCGGCCAGGATCCCGCAAATCAGATAGAAGATGAGATAGCGTATGTGCCCGAGCCGATCTTCAATATTGTCCCCAAAGATCCAAAGAAACAGCATGTTCCCGAAGATGTGCGCCAGGCCGCCATGCATGAACATGGAAGTGATCAGCGTGAGATAAACCGGGATCAGGGTCGGCTGCAATCCAGGCATCTCCAGCCGTTGACCTGTGAAGTTCTCAACGACGACCGGACGCGTGACTATGTCTCTGCCGGTGAGAATTTCTCCGGGCACCGTCGAATACGCATAGGTGAATTGGTCATTGCTGCCGAGACCCTGAAGGAAAACAAACACCAGTATGTTAACCGCGATGAGCGCGTAGTTAACGAATGGCGTGCTGGTGCGCGTGGTGTTGTCGTCGGCTATTGGAAAGAGCATCGTACGTTTCTCTGAAAGCCCGCCACCTCTTCGGCAAAAACGGCGGGCAGTAGCCCGCCTCTAAACGATTAATTGTTCGTTCATTTACTCGCTGCGTCAGCCAGAGCCAATTCTCCCGCTGCCAGTTCTCTCTTCACTTCTTCGGGAGTTCCAAACACACGCGCCTTCTTATCATCGAACTCACCTTCCCAGCGGGCGACGACCACCGTAGCCAGGCAATTTCCCAAAACGTTCACGGAAGTCCGTCCCATGTCCATCAATTCATCGACTCCGAAAATTACCGCCACGCCGATCGGACCCAGGCCACCGGGCATGAAACTGTTCAAGGTTGCCAGCAGAATTACCAGCGCCGCGCGCGGCACTCCGGCGACGCCTTTCGAAGTGATCATGAGCGTTAGCATCATCACGATCTGACGGCCAAAGCTCATGTGACCGATTACGGGTTCAGCGGCCTGCGCCACGAACACCGAGGCCATCGCCAGGTAAAGGGTTGTTCCATCAAGATTGAAACTGTAACCGGTCGGCATAACGAACCCGACGACGCGTCGCGGCACACCCAGCCGCTCCATGTTCTCCATTGCTTTCGGTAAGGCCGACTCGCTGCTGGTCGTGGCAAAGGCGATCGTGAACGGTTCCCGCACGGCCTTGAGAAATTGTTTGATCGGCACGCGGGCGATGATCATAACAGCGCCAAAAACGAAGACGACCAGAATAAAGAGAGCCAGATAAAGCGAGCCGATCAGCAATCCCAGATTCTTCAGCACCTGGAGTCCGTTGGTCGCGATGGTGTGGGCCATCGCGGCGCCGACGCCGATGGGCGCAAACATCATCACGTAGTTGGTGAATTTGAACATCACCTGGGCCAGCGCTTCACAGCCGCGCAGAATCGGCGCCGCCTTCTCGCCCATTGCCGACACGGCCATGGCGAACAACACGCTGAAGGCCACGATTTGCAGAACGTCACCGCGGACCATTGAGTCGAATACACTCGCGGGAAAGATATGCACTATCAAATCGCGAAAGCCCTGCGGCTGCGTCTTAACCAGCGTCGTAATATCGCTGCCGCCAGCCAGCGCAACTCCGTAACCAGGTTTGGTTAAGTTCACGATCGCCAAACCGATGAACAAAGCGATCGTCGTGACTATCTCGAAATACAGGATCGCTTTGGCCCCCATCCGGCCAACCTGTTTCAGATCGCCGCCGCCGGCGATCCCCACCACCAGCGTCGAGAAAATCAACGGCGCGATGATCGACTTAATGAGATTGAGAAAGATGTCGCGGAGAAAATAGACGTTATTGCCCCACTTGGGACTGACGTAACCAAGCAGGCCGCCGACGACCAGGCCGATTAAGATTTGCATCGTCAGCGAAGGCCGGTACCAGGGGCGACGAGGCGGTGTTTGAGTTGCGCTTTGGATTTTTGCCATTCGCTTATTTGGTAGTTATCACAAAAACCAAATTAGTGGTTTGAGAAGTTAACAGCTCAGCTCGCAGTTCAACGCTTGCATAGCTCAAGCCGTGTGAATCGAGCACTTGTTTGATAATGCGAATCGCCGCCGCTACGGCTTCGACCGAATACGGAGTACCTGCTTGCAGCTTAATCCCCGCGTCTTGCCAGGCTTTTCTTATGACAGATTGATCGATCTTAAGGCCTTCAAAACTAACCTCACCGACGACGGGCAATTCATGTACTTCAAAATACACTCCGACGCCACCCCGCACGCCCTCTTCAATAAACACGCGCGTTCCAGACTGATTGAAGAATCCGGTCGCCAGAATTCTGTTGAGATCTTCCTGAATTTGCTCAGCCATCAGTGGCTCTCCAGCGCGGGTCTTAATCCACGATTGAACCTCTTTAGCAGTAAATCTGCGATTGCCCATTATGTCCAGGCTTTCGATCAGACGACCGGCCGCAACCGCAGATTCAATTCCCGGGCCGCTACTTCCGTTGATTGAGAACTCAAACTGTTGTCTCTGCGAGACCGTGTGGTAATTCATTTCTGCCGGTTTGAAGCCGATTAAGCTGACCGCGCCCACGACGAATTCCTGAATCTTCGGCGGTGAAATCTCGATCACCTTGATGTCGGTGACGCGCCCGGAGCGACATAGCACGGCATCGACAACTGCATGCGCCTGGATACCGTTACCGAATGCGTTGAAAATGACACTGAAGTCTGCCTGCTCAGTAATCTTCGCGCGACGTGTAACTTCCTTCGCCGTGTAGATGGGACCGCGGCACTTCTCATCGGTTTGGGCCGGAACCGAATACACAAAGAGGCCCATGACGATGGCGGCGAATCCCGCTTTGATCAACTTCTCGCGCATAACTGGAGTCTATCTGCCCCACTTCAATTTGTTCCGCAGCACCTCGAAATAATTTCGATTGGGCGGTTGGACCAGATTGAATGCGGTTTTGCTCTTGCGAATCACGGCCCGGTCGCCAGCCTTCAACGGAACTCCGACCTGACCGTCGAGCGTCAACGCCACCTCTTCCTTTTCAGTCACCAGCCGAACTTCGATCATCGAATCGTCCGGAACTACAATCGGACGATTCGAAAGCGTAAAGGGACAGATCGGCGTAATCACCACCGCGTTCATCGACGGGTAAATGATCGGCCCGCCGGCCGAAAGATTGTATGCGGTTGAGCCCGTCGGCGTGGCCACAATCAGCCCGTCAGCGCGAAAGAGATTCACAAATTGTTCGTTGAGGTAGGCCTCGATCTCAATAATCCGCGCCAGCGCCGATTTGTTTACCACGACGTCATTGAGGACCCGATTGCGCGTTACCAACTCTTCGCCACGCCACAACTCAACGGTCAGCATCAACCTTTGCTGGACCTGGTATTGACCCGCCAGAATCGACTCCAGCGCCGGAAACAATTCCTCGAGCGGGAACTCAGCCAGATATCCCAGGCCGCCGTAATTCACGCCAATGACCGGCACCTGGACATCGCCGATCATCCTTGAGGTCGCGATCATCGTGCCGTCGCCACCCAGGACCAACATCAAGTCGACTTGCTCGGCAAGTTCGCTTTCGAGAACCACATCGATCGTGCAGCCGGTCCGGTGCTCAATGGTTTCGCGTTCAACTTCGGTCGGACCGACCAGCGTAATCCCATGTTCACTTAACCAACTGGTCAGCCGGCAAAGCGTTTCGAGCGCGTCTGGCTGATGTGGCTTAACGATTACCCCAATGCGTTTGATCGAAGACTGGGCCATGTTTTTGAAGAATTGAAAGGAACGCGCGGATGATAGCTGTCGCTTGATCAGAGTGTCAACGGACACGATTTGCGGCGCTGCCGCCGATTGTGCTGAACGCTTTCCGGTAAGGCAAAGCCTTACCGCACCGGGCTGCGGCAAAGCCACAACTTTCACTGTGCCAGTTGATAACAGCTTATAAACTCGGTGTTTCCCTCGGCCCCACGGATCGGCGATACGATGGCTCGCAGGAATCTCAATCCCAGCTCTTCAGCAAAACCGTTCACCTCGTCACACACGCGTTGGTGCTGGGCAGGATCTCTGACGATGCCTCCTTTGCCCACTTCGCCCTTGCCAACTTCAAACTGCGGTTTGATCAGCGTGATGATGAATCCACCAGGATTCAAAAGCGTGACAACCGCCGGCAGGATTTTGGTGGCCGAGATGAAGGCAACGTCGATCGTGGCCAGATCGAACTTCTGATCGAAATTAGAGGGTGACAGGTGCCGGGCATTGATTCCTTCTCGCAAATCGACTCGTGGATCATTGCGGAGCCGCCAATCCATCTGGTTGTGACCAACGTCGATCGCGATCACCTTTCGGGCGCCGTGCTGCAAAAGACAATCTGTGAATCCACCCGTCGAGGCGCCCACGTCGATACACGTCAGCCCCTTAACCTCAATCGCGAATTCGCGCAAGGCAGCTTCGAGCTTCAGGCCCCCCCGGCTCACAAAGCGAGACTCAGCGCCTTCCTTGATGCGCAAAGTTGCGGTAATCGGGAATTTGTCAGAGGGTTTATTGACGCGTTGATCGTCGACGAGAACGACTCCCGCCATCACGAGCGCCTGGGCTTTGGTACGGGAGTCAGCCAGACCCTGATCGACGAGAATCTTATCGATGCGCTCGCGCTCCATGCGCGATACTTTATCGCAAATCCTGACAGTGGCACAGACTTCAGTCTATGAGTCCTGCTCGCATACTCACAGACTGAAGTCTGTGCCACTTCAGACGACCACTTGCTGAAACCTATCGTCTCGCGCTTTGCAAAACGGCACGAGGGCTTTCGCCGATGTTCAGTTCCGCCGCGCAGCCGCGACAAAGCCACACCAGAACTCGTGGTGCATCGACCCAAAAAAACGGGGAAACCTTGCTGGCCATTTTCAGAGCTTCATCACTCTGGAGGCGTTGCAACGCCTGGATAAAAAATATTCCGTTATAAATTTCGCCATCCGTGCCTTCTTCACGGTGAACGCATTCACGTTCAAAAAAGAACTGTTTTCTCATGGAGGCCGACCCTTCCCTCGCGCCGCACCGCGCGAGTTTCGATACAAGATACGGGGGATCTTGCCGGGGTAGTGATTGTTGCTTGAGGAGAAATAAAGGGCAGGGCGATCAAGAACTGGGTACAAATCTTTTACGCCACAGCCGCATGATGCCATGGCTCTTGATTAGAGGTCAACAATACTTTTATGACAATTTAATTACACCGGTGACAAGAAGTGTGACAAGAAGTGTCAGGCGATCACCTTCTGATGCTTGGCGCGGCGATCCTCGAGCACCTCGAAAGACTCTTTGACCCGAGTGTAAATTCCGTCGGCGTCCAGTCCATACTTTGCCAGCAGTAGCTTTGGATCTCCGTGGGTCACAATCCGATCGGGAACGCCCATGCGGACGACGCGAACCTTGTCCTGCAAGCCATTCTCTTCGAGCAGTTCCAGCACAGCGGCGCCAAAACCACCCGCCAGATATGCCTCTTCCACCGTGACGATCAAACGCTTCGTTCGCGCCAGGGCCAACAGCAAGCCACTGTCCAAAGGCTTAACAAAACGAGCATTCACCACCGTCGTTTCTATTCCGTCTTTGGAAAGATTCTCAGCGGCCTGCAAAGATGGATGGACCATCGAGCCATACGCCACAATGGCCACTTCGCCGCCGTCACGCAATAATTCAGCTTTGCCAATTTCGAGCCGTTCCGGATCGAGATCGAGGGAAATCCCGATGCCGTTTCCGCGCGGATAACGCATCGCCGCCGGGCCATTATGTTCGACCATCGTGAAAAGCATGTCGCGCATTTCACCTTCATCCTTGGGCGCCATCAAAACGATGTTGGGAACGCTCCGGAGATAGGCGATGTCCAACAATCCGTGGTGCGTAGGCCCATCGCCACCTGCGATGCCGCCGCGATCCAGGCAAAACTTCACATTGAGATTCTGAATACAGACGTCGTGAACGACCTGATCGAAGGCGCGCTGAAGGAATGTCGAATAAATTGCGCAGACCGGTTTTAGTCCTTCGCACGCCAGGCCGGCCGCAAAAGTGACGCAGTGCTGTTCGGCTATCCCCACATCAAACGAGCGCTTGGGGAATTTTACTAAAGCATCACAAACGCCGGTGCCGTCAGGCATGGCCGCGGTCAGCGCGACAATCTTTTCGTCCTTCGCCATCAGCTCACAGAGCGCCTCGCCAAAGACCTTTGTATAGGTAGGAGCACTCGCCGATGATTTAACGGGCTTCCCGGTTTTCAAGTCGAACGGCCCGGTCGCATGCCATTTGTAATAATCCCGTTCCGCGGCCGGGTGTCCTTTGCCTTTGGTAGTTAAAGCGTGAACGATGACCGGACCGTCTTTGATCTGTTCTGCTTCCTTCAACGCCGCCACCAGGGCGCGCACGTTGTGACCATCGACATAGCCGATGTATTTGAAGCCCAGCTCGTTGACCAGAGCGCCGGGCAAAACTGCCGCCGCGATCGCGTCCTTCATGGCTTTGGCCGCATGATGCAGACGTTCGCCGACCGAAGGAATAGCCAACAACTTCTCTTCCACTTCGTCTTTGAACCGGTGATAGCCGTGCGCCTCGCGAATGCGATTCAGATATCCGGTCAGCGCGCCGACTGCCGGGGCAATCGACATCTCGTTATCATTGAGGACAACAATCAAACGCGTCTTAAGATGGCCGGCCTGGTTAACAGCTTCCATGGCCATTCCGCCCGTCAGGGACGCATCGCCGATCAATGCGACCACGTTGTAGTTCTCACCCTTGCGATCACGCGCGATCGCCATTCCCAAAGCCGCTGACAGCGACGTCGAAGCGTGCCCGGCGCCAAAGGCGTCATATTCAGATTCATCGCGCCGCAGAAATCCGCTAATGCCCCCATACTGCTTCACCGTCGGCAAAGCGTCGCGTCGCCCCGTCAGAATCTTGTGTGCATAGGCCTGGTGGCCCACGTCCCAGACCAAACGGTCGTGCGGCGTGTTAAAGGCATAATGCATAGCTACCGCCAGCTCAATCGCACCGAGCGAAGCTCCGGTGTGCCCGCCCACGCGGGACATGGTTTCCAGAATGTATTGGCGGATTTCATCGGCCACGCCTTGCAGTTCATCAAGCCGTAGCCGGCGCAGGTCGGCAGGCGAGTTAATTTTTTCCAGCAGGCTCATCGCGGCAAATTGTAACGCGAGTCGGTCGGTTGTGCACCTTGCAATTCTGCCACCAACCGCGTACCAGGCGTTGCAAAGCCCTCCTCTTTGCAATGCAAAGTAATTTGTACAGCAATGGCACCGATCTGGTCAAGCCTTAATTTCAGGACAGCGCCTCCTGTTCCTCACCCACGCGTAAGCGCCCTGGGCTAGAGAAAACCATGCGTTGCACGTTGCGTCACTTATGCTTGCTTTCCCGAATATTCCTCCTTAAATTCATATTCGTCTCAGCGCATGCGTTTAGATAAGATTGAGCAACGCCACCGCAGGTGAAGACAATATGAGAAGCGAACTGACCATTGCTCCGCTCCGCCCCGGCGATTGGGAACAGGTGAAAGAGATTTATCTGGAAGGCATCGCGACTGGTAACGCGACCTTTGAAACTGCCGCACCTTCCTGGGAGCAGTGGGACGCAGCGCATCTTTTCTTTGCCCGGCTCGTCGCGCGACAGGAAGGCAACTTGATTGCCTGGGCGGCGATCAGCCCGGTCTCGCAGCGGTGCGTCTATGGCGGCGTTGCCGAGGTCAGCGTTTATGTGTCGGCATCAAGTCGCCGATCAGGCGTCGGCCGAAAACTACTTCAGGCCATCATCGATGAATCCGAGCAAAACGGTATCTGGACTTTGCAGGCCGGAATGTTTCCTGAGAACAGCGGCAGTCTCGCCTTGCACAAATCGTGCGGCTTTCGCGAAGTTGGTCGCCGCCGGCGCATAGGAAAGATGAACGGCATCTGGCGCGACACCATTCTGCTCGAGCGCCGCAGCACGGTAGTAGGAATTGAATAGCTCGGCCTTCAACGCACGCAGAGAAAGCCGAAGAACAGACTCTGCTGAGCGCGTCCGGTCAGCGCGGAGATGCGGGAGTAGGACCCTGTCTTGAATCCTCGGTTCTTGACTTTGCTCCCGGCGCGCTTAGAATAACTTTTCGACATCGCGGAGATGTGGCCGAGTGGCTGAAGGCGGCGGTTTGCTAAACCGTTAAGGGTCAAAAGCCCTTCACAGGTTCGAATCCTGTCATCTCCGCCAGAAAGAAAGAGAGGTCAGAGGTCGGGAGATCAGAGGTCAGAAACGCCTCGGCGTGGTTTTGCTGACCTTTGATCTCCGGCCTCTGACCTCTATCTTTATGGTTCGCGTTCGCTTCGCTCCATCACCAACCGGCTATTTGCACATCGGCGCCGCGCGCTCAGCGCTATTCAACTGGCTGTACGCACGCAAAGTCGGGGGCAAGTTTCTGCTGCGCATTGAAGACACGGACCTGCAGCGTTCGACTGCGGAATCGACGCAGTCGATCATCGCAGGCCTGGAGTGGCTGGGTCTGGATTACGACGAAGAGAAGGTCTTTCAATCCGACAACGCGGACAAGCATCGCGCCGCCGCCCGCCGTCTGGTCGAAGAGGGCAAGGCCTATCGCGACTTCACTCCAAAGGAAGAACGTGGCGACGCGAATGTAAAGAAAGACATCGCGGAACGCGCGCGCGCAAATGCGGCGACCGGCATCGATCACCGCAGCAACCCGTTTCGAGATCTGCCAGGGGAAGAATCTGACCGTCGCGCCGCCGCCGGCGAGCCGTTCGCGGTCCGTCTGAAAGTCGCACGCGCAGGCGCTTCGCACTTTACCGACATTGTTTACGGCGAGCAGGAACGCGCCTTTTCCGAGATTGAAGATCTCGTCCTGCTGCGATCTGACGGCCATCCGCTCTACAACCTCTCGGTTGTGCTCGACGACATGGAAATGGGAATCACACACGTGATTCGCGGTCAGGACCACCTGACGAACACGCACAAACAGATTCTGCTCTACCAGGCTTTTGACGCGGACGTCCCTCAATTCGCGCACTTGCCGCTGATCCTGGCCCCGAACAAAGCGAAGCTTTCGAAGCGAAAGCACGGCGAGGTTGTTTCGCTGACAACTTATCGCGATCGCGGATTTGTGCCGGATGCTTTCGTCAATTATCTTGCGCTTATGGGCTGGTCACCCGACACCACTCAGTATGCCGCTGCCATCGTTCGTGATAATCAGGAAGTGAGACCGAATCTCGAACCAGGAACTGAGATATTTTCGCGTCAAAGGCTGATCGAAGAATTCTCCCTGGATCGTATTCACAAGTCGCCGGCGGTTTTCAATTTTAATGAAAACGATCCGCGTCACTGGACTGACGACAAGGCGCTGTGGATGAATGCTGAATACATCCGCACCATGCCGCTCGCAGAGTTGCTGCCGAGGGTGAAGACTGAGCTGCGCGCTGAGAAACTCTGGCGTGAAGAGTATGACGATGATGAACTGGAGTGGTTCGCCAAGGCAGTCAATCTCATCCGCCAGCGTTTTTTTACACTCAAAGATTTTTCGGCGCAGGGGCGTGCGTACTTTTCGGAAGACTTTGACCTGGATGAAGCCGCCGTCCGAAAAAACATTCTGAAGACGCCCAGGCTTCAGGAGCTTTTGCCGCAACTTGCCGACCAGCTTGAATCAGTCGAGCCTTTCACGGCCGAAACCGCGGAAGCCGCGCTCCGCGCTTTTGCCGAAGGCGCGGGCGAAAAAGCTGGCCTTTTTATAAACGCCGGGCGCACAATGCTGACCGGCCAGGCCGTGGGTCCGTCGATGTTTGACGTGTTTGAGATAATGGGCCGGGAACGTTCGGTGATGCGCCTGCGCAGCCAGCGCCCATGGCACGAGTTCCAATAGGTTGCTTAGGTTTCAAAATCGGAGGAGCTAAGATCATGAAAAGATCCGTCGCCGTCGTCTCGATCGTATTTGCCAGCCTCGCGCTGGCATTCGCGCAAAGCAGCAGCACGACCTCGCCCTCGAGTCGTACTCGCACTGTCGACGCGAAACCGACACCCACGCCAAAGACAGTGACTAAATCTGCGAAACCCGAAGCTTCGCCGTCGCCAACCACACCGAAACGCACCGCTACAACAACGGTCGCCGGGCCATCGGCTGCGGTGCTCGCCGCTTTTGAAAAAATAATCGAAGGCGTGCGGCGCGCGAATGTCGATATGGCCACCCGGGGTTACTGGAACGATTCCGCGCTGATTCTTTTCAACTACAACGGAACGGTGACGCGTGGTTGGGACCAAATGCGCAAGAATCGCGAAGCGTCGTATCCGGAGATGAAGGACGTGAAACTCGACGTTCGCGACAGGCACGTCATCATGATGGGACGCGACGGCGCTGTCGTGACTTGTCTCTGGACGCAGAACCAGACATTTCGTGGCCAGGCTGATTCCGCTACGGGCCGCATGACCCTCGTCTTCAAACGGGTCGGCATGGAATGGAAGGCGGTGCATCTGCACACCTCGCCCGACAACCCCGACACGACGCGCATTCCGGCTTCGGAAAAACCAACGCCATAGTGAATCTTAATATCGTTCGGATAATGTGGAGGAGCGAGGGACAGTCGTGATTGGTTAGCGCTTCCTTTTCTCTTCACGTCGATCTACGAATCCCTTAAGATAGTTCGCTGCCAGCGCGGTAATTACCACCACGGCAATCGAAAATATTTCAGTCTTGCCAAATCTGCTACCTACCGCGACAAATGCGATGAGGCCAACTGAAACTAGCGCCAGCAGTCCGGTAATTGTGGGCGTTATGTAGCTTGAAAACCACGACATGCTTAAGTCCTCACGTGCTCGCAGGGCTCACCAACAATAAGTCCCACCAGCCCTTGTACGCTAACAAGAGTACCATCATTCCGATAAAGAAATACATTACGAACAATAACCGACTTGTTGTCTTACCTTCTAACAGCGTCGTTTGTCCCAAAACGATTTTCAGATTGGCGTGATCCTCAGGCAGGAACCGAACTGCTGAAGCAAAAATAAGTCCCATCGCCAAAGGCAAGATGAGGGCGGGCTTGCCTCGGAGTAACTCAACACCCATGGCTTCAAAAGTTATTCCCAACGTAGCCGCAAGCCAATCCTTATAGTTTGGCGACCTTGACTGTGGCCAGGACACGGCCCCAATAGCGAACCCAAGGAGGGACCAAAAAACAACCCAAATGATGTTGCCTATGCTAATGGGAGGGAACGGCACAGCGTCAGATTAAGTCTACATGATTAATAGATCAAGCAAAATGCACGACCCGAGGGAATTAGACGATTTGTAAAGCAGTTACTAGGTGTATGGGCGTAGTTTTCCCAAGCTAATCCCGCCGAGAATCGACAGAAACGGAAAGAACTCAACCAGGTAACGCGGCTCCGGATTCTCAATTGACGAAAACAGAATCAGGCGCAGAACGATCGCTAATCCCACCAACAAAACCCACTGCCGCGCTGCGAGTTTTCCAGAGCCCCACAGAAACCACGCCCCGGCCAAACCCAAAAGCGTGTAAAGCGCGGTCAGTCCCGCGAACAGCGGCAACCAAATTTGCTGATGAGCTTCGTAGTCCAAATCTTCAAAGGGCAGCAGCGTCCCTTCGAACGGCCAGTACTGCGAGTGCGTGTCGAACCACATCGTCCGCGCGCGTTTGATTGGCAGAAGCACATAGAACTGAAATCGATGACGAGCGATGCGTGCGCGCGCGATCTCTGCAAAACCGGCGTCGATTTCCGGCGTCATCTCAACCGGGCCCGGCTGTTCTTTTTCTGATTCCTCGTCAGCCTCTTCGCTGTCTTCCTCCTCGCTGTTGGCATTTGAATTCGGTGCCGATTTTTTCGGGCTGGGAGCAGGATTCGCATTTGTCGCAGAAGGTGAAGGTTGCGGCGCTGCGGGTGCTTTCCCCTGAGACGATTCTGCCGCCGCCGGCGCGCCATCAGGATGATTGTATCGGTCGATCAGCGCGGCCACGCGACTCTTTTCCTCGGCCGAATCGAATGCGTAAGGCGGAATATCTTCGAAGTCGATCGGATCCGTATCCAGAGACCAAAGCAGCGGCGCGATGTAACTGTCGTCGTCCAACCAGGTGCGCAGCCAAAGGCCATAACCGCGCGGAACAAATTCTCCGGGCATTTCGGCGTGAGCAGGCGACAGCGGCTGAAAGAGGTGAAACAGTCGCCAATTTCGAATGGTCCAGGGGGTGAGTACGACGGCGAAAGCAATGGAAAACAGTGCGCCGCAAACCAACACCTGCTTGACGGTTTGAGCGAAGCGCCCTTTTGGAGTGCCGCGGCCTGGCTCCGCTTTTGAAAGCGCTGACGAGTCAGCGCCCTCCAAAGCGCCGTCGCCGCTTCGCTTTGCCGGCGCACTCCAAAGTCGGCTCACGCCGACTATGACCAGCGTCAGCCCGACCGCCGCCACGAACAATCCGTTATCCGGTCGAAACAGAACCGCAAGCCCGCCGATGGCTCCGGCAACTATCCACCACTGGAGCGTTTGCCGGATTCTTTTTCTTTTCCCTTCCTCTGTGTCCTCTGTGGCGGGTTGTTTTCGCAACGCCAGCGTCGCCGCCAACATCATCGCCGCAACCAGAAAATTCGTCGGCACTTCCGTCAGAATCGTCGCCGCATAGATCGTCGTGAACGGACAGACCGCGGCCAGCGCCAGTGCCGCAATCGCACTCGCACGTTTCTTCGTCTCATCCGGCTGCCAATAAAAAGCGAGCAGCGCGACCAGCGCGCACGTCGCCGTATCGATCAAAGCCTGAATGAAGCGCACCGCGCCGTTGTTTGTATGACCAAAGATTGAATAAACGCCGGCGAGAAACAGCGGATAACCCGGAAGACGAACCAGAGAGGGATTGTAAGGCGGCTGCGCATCGTGAGAATAAACATGCTGCTCGAGCACGTTGCGGGCCATTTGCGCATACATGACGCCGTCACCGGGCGCATCGTTGGGGAGCCAGTGGGCGACGGCAATGCGAAACGCGGCAGCTAACAGCAGAATACCAATTACAATCCAGAGAAATCGGCGACGCATTGATTCAGGTGACCTCAGGAGTGGTCGGGATTAGTTTACACGGAAATTCTGTTTGGTGTTGTGGCGCGTCCGACCGCTCTAATTCACACCGGGCTTTAGCCCGGTGAACGGCGCGAAGCGTTGCGTGGAACCGTTTCAACGGTTTGCCTTCTTATCCACTGGGGTGCAGTTGAGCCTGAAGAAGCTATCTTCGCCACTCAGCTGGGAAACCGTTGAAACGGTTTTGATCATTCATGACCCGGGGTCACCGGGCTGAAGCCCGGTGTGAATGAGAGAGCCGCATTCCGGTTTTTGAGGAAGGAAAGGCCCCTGACGCCACTTCACGGCTGCACCTCGACCGTAGCTTTTCTTTCCAGCTTCCCCCAACCCACCACGGCGCCGTTGACGGCCGTCGCCACCGACTTGATCATCACGTAGTACATCACCTGGCGATAGCAGAAGCGTTGCAGGAACAGCCACCAGAGCAAACGCCAGCGCTCCTTGCGCTCGAGAAAAAACGCGAAACAGGCGGCGCTCCAGTCAACCGCGAGAAACAGCGCGTAATAGAAAAGCACTTGCCTCAGGTTCGTGAAGGAAAAGGCCGATGGTTGCTGCAGACGATCAAGGAGTGTCGAGAGCAGCGTGTAGATCAAAATCAAATCCATCACGGGGGAAATGAGCGGAAACAGAATCTGGAATATCCAAACGTTCGGCATGGCTACAAAACCGAGCGCCCCATAGCCGGGCCGGAACATCGCATCGCGATGCTTCCAGAGGCACTGGAGCGTGCCATACGCCCAGCGAAATCTCTGCTTGGCCAGCATGCGCAAGGTTTGCGGCGCTTCGGTCCAACCAATCGCCGTCTCTTCATAGCCGATCTTGTAGCCCAGCTTGCGTATCTGCAGAGTCAGATCCTGATCTTCGGCCAGCGTGTCTGAGCTGAAGCCCCCGCACTTTTCGATCAGTTCTTTTCTCCAGGCACCGACTGCGCCCGGCACTACCGTGATGCAATTCAAGCTCGCGAAAGCGCGGCGATCCATGTTCTGCGAGGTGATGTATTCCAGCGCCTGCCAGCGCGTGACGATGTTGATGCGGTTCCCCACTTTCGCATTGCCGGCGACCGCTCCAGTTTGCGGATCGACAAAGCGCCGCGCCAGCGCGCGAATCGTGTGAGCGGGGAATTGCGTGTCGGCATCGAGCGCGACAATCACCTCGCCCTGCGCGTGACGCAAACCAAAATTCAGCGCCGTGGACTTACCGGCATTTGCTTCAGTGAACAAACGCACCAGCGGCTCTTCGCCAAAACGTTCGCGCACAACTTCGCTGGTCCGATCCTGCGAGCCGTCATCGACGACGATAATCTCAAAATTATCGTAATCGGAATTCAGCAGGCTGCGAATCGTAGCCTCGATGACAAACTCTTCGTTGTAGGCCGGAACAATGATCGAAACAAACGGCTCGTACTGCTCGCCGGCATGCTCGCGTTCACGGCGGCGCGATCGCCACCACTGCGCCAGCGCGAGCGTTCCAATCACCAGCAAACGCCCCAGCCCCAAAATAATCCCGATGAGAAACGCCCACTGCAGCAGCCAACCGGCCGTGGACAGAAGCAGAAACGCCAGGGTGTCGGTCCGGGTAAAGATGCTTTCGCTCGATGGTAAGGGCGGCATCACTTGATCGCGCGTCCAGCCACCCAGGGTGGAAACCGGCACAAACTTGAAGCCCCGCCCGCGCAGTTCGTGAATGATTCGCGGCAACGCCTCCAGCGTGGCTTGCCGATTTCCGCCCGAATCGTGCAACAAGACCACCTGCCCGCGCGTTTCCGGGTTCTTGTCTTCGGCCCGCTCGATCGTCTTCTTAACGATTTCATCCGGCGTCACGCCTGGTTCCCAATCGTCCGGATCGATACGCAATCCCACCATGATGTAGCCCAAATCGCGCGCGATGATGGCCGGCTGTACTTCTTCCGGCGTGTCGGCTTCCGCGTCACCAAAGTAAGGAGGACGAAACAGCACCGTCGAACGGCCGGTAATTGATTCGATCAAGCGCTGGGTAGCATTCAACTCGAGCATGGTGATCCGTCCGGGAATTTCGCCCAGGTTCGGATGGGTAAAAGTGTGATTGCCGATCTCGTGACCTTCGTTGACCATGCGCCGCAGCAGCTCGGGATGCGCCTGCCCGTTCTTGCCCATTACAAAAAAGGTAGCCGGCACGTTTTCGCGTTTGAGAATATCGAGAATCCCCGGCGTCCACTCGGGATCCGGTCCGTCATCAAAGGTAAGCGCGATTGAGCCCGGTTGATCGCCGCTACGTTCAATGACATAGGACGTCGGGATATTTTTGGTGTCGTAGATTTCCGAGTTGATGAATCCCGTTTTCGCATCGATCTCGAGTCCGCGCTCGCCTTCATGCGGGCTGGCCTGGACCCGCAGCAGCTCGCCGGTCCCTTCAAAATCGACTTCGTAACCGTAGGACATGCGCTTCAGTTTTTCCGCGGCGGGACTGAGGTCGTCGGTGCCAAAGACACTCCAGATCGAAGGGTCTTCCGAGCCTAAACGCCACAGCGCGAAGCCCGCGGGCTGGTAACCGCTCGCGGCTCGCATTTGATTGAAAGCGGTTACACCATCGAGGAACCAGACGATGTGATGCGATTCGTCTGATTCGTAGTAGTCGTAATGAGGATTGCGCGTGACCGGATCGAATTCGATTTTCGCGTCGGATTCGAAAGCATGAATGAGCGCTTCCTGGAAACTGACCTCGTCGGCATTCTGCCCTTCTTCCCAATCATACCCGTAACTACCCAGGGCGATGATTGTCTTGGCCGGGCTTAATTCAGCCATGCGTTTGGCCAGACGATTTTCGAACCAGCCCTGGGCCGCGATCGATCCAAAATCCTTATTGGCGAAGTGCTCGTCATAGGCCATCAGCACCAGATAATCTGAAGCGGCCGCGTATTCACGATAGTTCCATTCTTCACTATCAAAGGGAACCGCCTGCACCAGGACCCAGCCGCGTGAATGAAAGGCCGAGTGCAATTCCTGCATAAACCGCACCAGGTTCGGCTGAGTCTCCCTTGTCGCTTCTTCAAAATCCACGCAAATACCGGCGAATTTATTCTGGTCAACATACTGCACGAGCGCGGCAATCAATCTCTGCCGCGCATTCTCATCGCTGACCGCGCGCGCCAGGAGATCCGATTCCCATTTTTCGGAGCTGAGGTTTTGCAGCATGGGGATGATGGAAATTTGCGGCCGGCGCTCGCGAATCAGACTCAGGGCTTTTAAGGCCTGCTCATGTTCACTCGCCGGCGCTTTGGGATCTGTCAGAATGTCGGAGATCGGACTTTCACCCGGTTTGTTGACCAGACTCAACCATTGCGGCAGGACCCAGTCGAGACTGTTGAGGTTGCGCTCCAGGGAAGAATAGCTTGACTCGTCCCAATCGATGAAGAAGCCCACAGCCAGTTGTTTCGTATTGAAGGTGGCGGGCGCCGGCAAAGGACTATTGATTGGTGGCGGAGCGATGGGCAACAACGCCGCGTGCTTCCCCGGCACCACCCGTGTTTGTGACAGGGCTTTCTGTAATTCCGCCTGGGCCTTTTTCGCTTTGGCCTCGCGCGCAGTGGGTATCTGCAGTGCCGGTTGCGGCTTAAGATCGGCAGTGCGCGGGAGATATGGCGATCTCAAACTCGGCGTTGGCAGCCATGGATTAGCCAGCACACTGGAAATAAAGATTGCGGCGACTACGGTCGCGGCGATGCCAATCGCCAGATAAGTTCGGCGCACATGCTTCCAGCGACGGCCGCGCGGGTCGTAAAAGACCGGAGAACCTGAGGCATTCTTTTCGGACACTAAAACCTGGTTCCGGCAACCGGGAAGATTGCTCTTTGTTGCGGGATTTCCTTTGATGTCTATAACGGTGGTGGGGTTCGATAGTCAAGACGAGTGGCACAGACTTCACTCTGTGTTTTTCTTTTAGGAGCAGAAGCGACAGGATTGACAAGATGGAAAGGCCATTAAGCGACTACCTCGTAAATGAATCTTGTAAATCCTGTCTAGTTTTAGGAAGGGAAACACAGACTGAAGTCTGTGCCACTGAGCAGAAGAAAAGCCGCTCGCGATCGACTCAGCGAGCGGCTTTCCGGTGTACTGTTGGGATTGACCCGTGGCTGTGACCTTCGGAAAGAAGGTGTCACAGTGACTACTCAGGACAACAATCCAAACAACAGATTTGATTCCTGAGGTTAGGTCTCAGCCACCTCACTGTGATTAGAACTCATATACTTTCGATCACCTCCTTTCCAGTGTTGAAGTGATAATAAAAAAGAAGTGACAAGTCGTCAATGAAAATTTTTGAAATTTGACTGGAGCGCAAGCGTCCTCGCTTGCCTTTGTCTGTTTGCGTACCAATCCAGCAACCGAGACGGTTGCGCTCCAGTCCTGCCATCCCTAACGGTCGGGCTTCTGACACGCCAACCGGCCCGCCGCATAAACTCGCCAGGGATGCTCAATCCCAAAGAAATACGCCAGCTCGCGATAGTCCTCGCAATCGTGAATCACAAAATCCGCCAGCTTCCCTTTTTCCAGACTACCGATCTCGTTCCCGCGTCCGAGCGAATACGCCGCGTTAATGGTCGCCGCGCTGATGGCTTCGGCGGGCGTCATCTTCATATGTGTGCAGGCAATGGAAAGGATCATCGGAACGGATGGCGTCGGCGATGACCCCGGATTGAAATCTGTCGCGAGGACCACGGCCAGCCCGGCATCGATCATTTGCCGGGCCGCCGGATATTGATTCGAACCGAGCGCGTAAACCGATCCCGGTAAGAGCACCGGCTGCACCTTACCGGTCTTTAACGCCATGATGCCGGTGAGGTCAGTATGTTCCAGATGGTCCGCGGTCGCGGCATTCAGTTCAGCCGCGAGCTTTGCGCCTCCCGAAAGTGAAAGCTGATCCGCATGCACCCGCAAACCTAAACCGTGGCAACGCGCTGCTGAAAGAATCTGCCACGACTCGTCAGTGGTAAAGACGCCTTCCTCACAAAAGACATCGCAGTATTCAGCGAGCTTCTCTTCCGCGACGCGCGGGAGCATCTCGTTGATGACCAGATTGACATACATGCTGCGCCGCGACCCGTACTCGGCCGGCGTATCATGCGCGCCGAGAAACGTCGGGACATAACGCAAGGGTGTCTCTTCGCCCAGTTGTTTGATGGCCCGCAGGATCTTTAGTTCATCTTCGACCGTCAGGCCGTATCCGGATTTCGCCTCCACTGTTGTAGTGCCGGTGCGTAGAAACCAATCCGCGTATCGCCTTCCAGCTTTAACCAGATCGGCCACCGATGCGTTGCGCGTTGAGCGCACCGTGGCGCGAATCCCCCCACCGCGAGCGGCGATCTCGCGATAAGTGGCGCCGGTCGAGCGCTGCTCGAACTCATTCGCGCGAATGCCGGCGAAGACCGGATGCGTGTGCGCATCGACAAACCCGGGCATAACGACACGATGCTGCGCGTCGACAACTTCGCATTGCCCGGAAATCAGACTCTCGATTTCCCGCCGCCGGCCGACGGCCTCGATAAGTTCGTCGCGCACAAGCAGCGCGCCGTCTTCGATGATCGCCAACTGGCGTAGATCGGCCCCGGTGCGCGCACGATGGGCGCCCGCGAGGGTGACGAGCTGTGAACAATTGATGACAGCGAGCGAGTTTGACAAATCGATTGCGGTTTTCAGACTTCCTTGTATAACGCAGCTCCGGCTAGCGCAGCCAGAACATATTCAACCAAACCCCAGCCGATCACCATCAGTATCGTGCTCATGGGAATCCCAAACAAAAGTCCATTGATGATTCCCGAATACACGTAAATTCCGAACCAGGCGAAAAGCGCGGCGATTATTGCGGTTTTGGGGCCGGCACCGAAACGCGGTCTGATCGCCGCATATCCGAGCACAATCACAATCCCCAGTACCAGAGTTCCACCGACTGCCGCGATGATAAAACTGGGGCCGGGTTCAGTAAAATTGTGCGAGGCAAAGAATGCCTTCATCTGCGCTTCCAAGACCATATCATTTAGCAGGAACTCGCCGACATTTAGAATTATCCCCGCCACGATACCGCCGAGCAGGACACGTCCAAGGTTGATGTTCATTGTTTCTCCTTCAGGACTTAGCGTGGGTCCGTTTAGAGCGGGCCGCTGTTGCGTGTGATCTTCAAACGCGCGTGCGCCACTTTTTCAACCTGCGACACTGCGCAGGAATTCAGTTCTCTCAGGCGCGAGATTCTTATCACAAGGGCGGAGCGAAGACCAGAATTAATTGTGTGAAAGCGCGTTTCGGATTTGTCTCACTGGTGGGGCGAAACTGGGTTTCGTTTTCCTCGAATGACATAAAGCAGGACGCCTACAACATTCGCAATAACGACAACCGCGAACACTTTTAAGGCAAAAGCTCGAGGCTGAGCAACTTCCTTAATCGGGAACATGGCATAGAAGCCGGCAATGATGGAGACCAACAATCCCGACGCCGAAGCAATCTTCAACCACAGTGGGGCTTTCACGCCGAAGCGGCTCATCGCGACAAAAGGAATAGCGAAGAGCACAATGTAAATCAAAGCGTAAAACATCGTGGCGGCATTATCCTGGATTTGAAATGCTTCTTCCTCGAGCACCCCGATCAACGGGAGCAGACTGAAAGCCAAAGTAACCACGCCAACAAATAGTATCGAGTTTACCGGCGTTCGATACTTCTGGTGTAATTTCGCAAACCAGGCGGGCAGCAGATTGTCCCAACCCGCGACCATCGGCAGACGGGTGTTGCCGGCGAAGTAAATACTCATCAGCGCAATTTGCCGCGCGGCAACGCCAAAGATCGTCAGCGACACGAGCGTCGATACCCAGCCGAATGAATTGAAGCCAAGGCTGAGGACCTGCGGAATCGGCCCGATCAAATCAACTTTTTCCGGAGGCACAAATGCGAGCACCGAAGCTGTGCCGAGGATAAACATCAGCGCAATGATTGGGGCCGAGATCACAACTGAGCGGCTGATGTTCCGGGCCGGCGCCCGACATTCGCCGGCCAGAATAGCGATGTACTCGAAGCCCGAAAGCGCGCCCACGGCAAGCTTGCTGAAGACGTTGATATTTTGACTGTTGACCGGCGGAAAGCTGGTCGCGAAGGGATGGTAGTTGGCCAGAGTGCCGCGACCAGCGGTGATAAAGGGAAGCAGAATCAAAGTCGCAAAAGTGATCAGCAGAAAAATGCCGCCAACATTTTGCACCCACTTGCCCAGGGCCAGGCCCCTGCGCGAAGCCGCGACGATACTAAGCATCAGGACCACGCAAACGGCCACCGTCATGAGCGTGCTGTCATGCATCCAGACGGCGCGCGGCCCAATCGCGTACGCAATGTTCTTCTTGATGATCAGGCCAATTCCGGACATCACGGAAATGCCAAAGATCCAGAGGTTCCAGGCCACCATGAAAGCGACGAAGTCGTTGAAGGCAACCTTGGCCCATTGATACAGGCCGCCCTCGAGCGGAGCGAGTCTGTTAAGAAAAATGACCACGGCGGCCAGCGGCAGGTAGAAGGTGACAATCGCCAGGATCCAATAGGCCATCTGGTGCCGGCCCAGCTGCGCGGCCCAACCCACCCAGATCGTACCCACGACAAAAACAACCTGGGTCAGGACCAGATCGAACAGTCCGAGTTCTTTTTTGAAGACGGCGCTGTGAGCCTCGACCTCTCGCTCAACCGCAGCGAGATTCGAGTCGGACTTGTTAGATGATTCAGTCATGGCGATGGAGTCAGTACCGGGAGCGGTAGCGACCGGGTTGTTCTTGTTAAGCTGTGGTGTCCGCAACCACCCGGTCGCTACCGCTCCCGGTACTGACCCGCGCTGCCGCAGGTTGCGATCGCGAACTTAAGCCGACGAGCTATGATCGTGAACGATCCGCCAACCGGCTTTCGTCTTGCGAAACAAAAGAGTAAAGGTCCCGTGCGGTTCATCGTTCGCGCGCTTCAGCCGCCAACGGCCCAGAACCAATGCCGCGTCCTTGCTGACAAGATTGATTTCGAGGTCTGAAAACGTCAGCACACCCATCTTCTCGCGCGTGTCATATCGCTGCTTGTAACGGTCGAGCACTTGTTGCCAGCCGCGCGTGATGCTGTCGCCGCCGACAAACTCAGTCTTCGGCGAACGGTCATAGCCATCCATGTAGCCTTCGACGTCGCCGCGGTTCCAGGCTGCGGCTTGCGCGTCGATCACGGCGCGGATGTCGGCTTTGGTCTTCTCGTCATTCGTTTGGGCCAGCAAGAAAACCGGAAAGGCGAACAGGAAACTTACCGCAAAGAGCAGGCGCAATACATTAGGATTCATTTTGACTCCAGGGGCGTGGGTTCGCGGCTCTGTCGGAGCCGAATGTTTATAGAAACCGACGATCCTTAAAATGCCGATAGCAAATAGGCGCGGCAATGTATCACGCCGCGCCTATTCGCTAAAGAGATTTCTTAAAGGCTGATCGTTCGGGATCAGAGTTGAGTGTCGTAATCTAATTTCATTTCGACATTTTCTCTAGCCCAGCCGTAAACAGGATGTGTCAGAACCGCGAGCGGTAGCGACCGGATCGGGAAGTCTTCCCGATCAAAACGAAACCTTGCGGAAAAGGATTACAGCGAGCCGGGGCCGAGATGAATTTCGCGACTCTGGATCCGGTCGCTACCGCTCGCGGTTCTGACACAGCCACTAAAACCCCCTGGGCTACGTAAAAGTCGTTCAAATTGGGGCATGCCGAACTGAAGATCTTAGAAGTATCGATAATGCCCCGTGATCTTCCACGAGAAGAGTGAGTCCTCCATCCGCGTCCCGCCACCAATGTTGTGAACAATCAGGTACCGCTGCGTCGGTTTGTACCAGATGTTGGTGACCATTCCCACATGATCAACGCCGCCGCCGAGATCCCAGGTCACTACATCGCCCGGCAGAAAGTTTTCGCTGCCGCTGGTCGTCGCCAGCGACTTGCCTTTGCGCGTGAAGAAGGTTTGCAAATTAGGAACGCGACGATGATCGATGTTGGTATCCGTCCCTTTCAATCCCCACTTCGTAGGGTACGCGGAGAAGTTTGATGTCATGTCCTCATGCACGTCCTTCTGCAAATCGATGCTGGCTTTGCGAAAGGCGCGGATGATTACATCTGAGCAGACACCGGTTTCGATCGGTACGTCGCCATTTGGGTAATCAAGCTTTTGATAAGAAGGATCGTAACTGATGGTCTTGCCGACCTGATCGATCGCCGCGTCAATAATCAGTTTGAGATTTGGCGAGCTCTTCTCAGGCAGGGCCCGCGTTTCGGTCTGCTGCTCGGGCGGCTTCAGCGGCAACCGGACGCCGGCGATTTGCCGTTGGCAAGCAGTAGCGACGAAGAGCAGCAGCCCCAGGAAAGCGGCACCCGTCAGATTCTTTCTCATGACAAACGTTCGAGCGTCAGAACTGCGAGCGGTAGCGACCGGATCAGGAAGATCCGCGAAATTCGTCTCGGCCCGGTTTGCTGTAATGCTTTTCCGTGAGGGTTCGTTTTTGATTTGAACAGACCTCCCTGATCCGGTCGCTCTGACACATCCGGTTTACGCCTTGCTGCGATTAATCTCACGATCTGACCGTTTAGACGCCGGAATTGTTCGGTAAGTTCCAAGTCATCCACCGCAGGTTGTTAACCTGCGGCAGGATGTGTGGCCCCAACCAGGCGCAGGTTAGACAACCTGCGCTACTGTGTCCAGGGAGACGCGGCCCACAAACACGACGCTTAAACGACGGCCTTTTGCTTTAACCAGTCACGAATGTCTGCGCGCATCGCCGCTGAAATCTCATGCTCAGCGTCATAGCTGCGGAACTGGACATCATTTGCCCTTTGTCTCAATTGCTGTTCGTAATTCTCAACTCGCGCCGGTGGATAGAATTCGTCGCGCGTGCCGGCCAGGTGAAACACGTCGGCGTCGGTGCTTTTATAGATCGCGCCGGTTTCCCAGTCACCCGGCAGCCCGCCACAGATTCCGACGACGCCGCGCAGCACCTTCGCGTGCGTAAACGCGAAGCGGTAGTTCAGCGCACATGACTGCGAGAACCCCAGCAGAAAAACTTTCTGCGAGTCGATAATTTCCTCGCGAGCGAGCGACTCGATAATTTCCATTATCGCCCGATGATGAATCGCGACTGATTCCTCAGGCTGAAAATTGGTCAACCAACCGAAGCCAAAACGCAGCGGGCCGCCCGCGCTCTTCGGTTCCCGCAAATGCTGATGCGGGCCCTGTAGTGACGCAATCGCGAAACCGTCAGGCACAATTAACTTCGCCTCTCGCGTCGCATGCCACTTGCCGGCGCCGTACCCGTGCAACGCAATCAACAACGGGGCCGGCTGAGATTGCGGCAACACCACATCATAGTAGAGGTTGATTTGCGCGGTGACACTGCGTTGAATTGTCTGATCTCTATCGATCATGTTTATCATATTTCCTCAGACCAGCGTCTTGCTCTCTGAATGCCCAAAATCGAGAAGCGATCATAGCCAAATAAGATATAACCAATGGAATAATGAGCACGATCGAGAGCCATGACAACACAAGCAAGACGTCGTAGGCGCTGTCATTCGGCGATCTGTTAACCATTCCGCCCATCAAGTTAAAGACTACTCTTTCGAGATTCAAGACCGTCAGCACCAACACAATCAACGACAGTGGCAAAAGCGTCGCGGTGATTATCGCGAACCAAGCGAGTTCACCCATTCGCCTGAGAAAAAAGAACAGGAGCGCGACGCGCCAGGCCGCGACGATGGCGAGAAACCAGGCATTAACGGAATTCGCCGTATCAAGCGGGCAAAACATTTGGACCGGGATGGCGTAAAGGATCGCCGGCGGCGAAACCAGCGTGACGAAGGTCAGAACCCGGAAGTAAGACCAGTACTTCGGACGAAGGGGCCAAATGATTAACCAGAGAAAGAGCGAGAGAAGAAAAACGTAAACCAGGGAACCCAAACCCAGGTACTGCAACAGGCCCACACGCGGGTTGTCCCAATAGCGTCCGATTCCCACTATCCAGGTGCAACACAGTCCAATAGCCAGATGCCGCCACCCCGGATTCGCCAACTCGTCCTGGGAAGCGCGAAAGGAAAGAAGGCGGACGATTGTGCCAAAAACTGAACGCCAGCCAGGTTGGGCGAGGCCCTTTGGAGGAGGGTAATTCATGAACCCGGTTCTTATATCATGCCGTTTGGCAATTGCCGGTGACGAACTTACCGTAGTGATACAGTTTGAAGGTGCGTGCATCTTGCCCGTGATTCACGGGCGGGACGCCCGTGCCACTTTGCCAAACTGCACCGATACCCGAGCTTAACTGTTCGTTGCATTCGCCTGCGTTGACAGTTACGATGCTGCGGTCGCGCGGTGCGAAATCCAATTAAAGAAGCGAGGTTACGATAATGAAGTTCCCAGGCGGGCTCAACATTCAAGGCATGATGAAGCAGGCGCAGCAAATGCAGGAAAAAATGGCGCGCGAGATGGAAGAGATGCGCGTAGAGGCGTCCGCCGGCGGCGGTGTGGTCACCGTCCAGATGAAAGGCAATCACGAAATTATCTCGCTTAAAATCGATCCGGAGATTGTAAAGGAAAGCGACATCGAAATGCTTCAGGACATGGTCGTGGCCGCCCTCAACGAAGCCAACCGCAAGTGCGACGAAGCGATGAAGAGTAAGTTGGGATCGATGTTGCCTCCGGGTTTAGGGAACCTTTTCTAATCTGTCATTTGAGTGAGTTGGTCTTTGTACTTTGACGTCTTTGCCAAGTTGCCCTTTGGGCCTGCTCCGGACCTTAACCGACACATCAAAGCACTAAGAACAAAGCTCAAAGTACAAAAACAAAGATGTTGGATTACGCAGAGCCCGTTACTAAGTTAATAGACGAATTCAAACGCCTGCCGAGTATCGGACAAAAGTCCGCGCAGCGTCTGGCATTTCACATTCTGCGTTCGCCGGAGGCTGACGTCGAACGCTTGATTGAGGCGCTGCACGAAGTGAAACAGCGCATCAGTGAATGTTCAGTCTGTAATAATCTTACCGATGTAAATCCCTGCCGCTTCTGCTCTCTCCCCACGCGCGACAGATCAATGCTCTGTGTAGTCGAACAGCCTTATGACCTGGTCGCGGTGGAAAAAACACGCAGCTATCAAGGCCTGTATCACGTTTTGCATGGTTCGCTTTCGCCCATTCGCGGCATTCGTCCCAGCGACTTGCGCCTCGACAATCTGCTGCCGCGTTTGAAACCTGAAAACAACGACGGCGTGGAAGTGCGCGAAATTATTCTCGCAACCAATCCCAATACCGAAGGCGAAGCGACCGCAAATTACATCAGCCGCCTGCTCAAGCCGCTCGGCCTGCGCGTGACGCGCCTGGCCATGGGCATGCCCGTCGGCAGCGATTTGGAATACGTCGACGAAGTGACGATGGACAAAGCACTCACCAATCGTCACGAGATGTAATTAAACCGGCTGATACAACATTCTAGTCAGCAACAAAGCCCCAGATGGCGCCAATACCATGATCGGTATGGCTTCGTTTAGTGCTAAGCTGCATAAATCCGCCGCCTAACCCGCCACCGTGCAGTGACGGACCTTGCTTAATTCAGTAGTGGATATAGACGGGTTTGTTTGAGATCGGCTTCACGCGAATACGCCCGAAAAGGGAAGGGCGTGTTCGTAACCCTCGCCGCGTTCGATAGTCTTGCGTTTGAAGCAGGACAAGGAGATTTGATGAATCAGAACCGTGGGTTGTTTGTTTCGGCCTTGATGCTTTTGATCCCGAACGGAATAGCGCTGGGCCAGCCAGCGCCGCGATCAGAACCATCCAGGTTTGAAGCCGGCGTGCTGGTGTCGAAGCTGGGAATAAACGACGCGCATGGTTTGACCGACTTGATTCCCAGACGGGAAGTGGGCGGCGGCGGTCGATTCACTTATAACCTGAAGAGCTATCTCGCGGTGGAAGCAGAACTCAATTATTTCCCTCGTGATTTTCACAAATACACTACTAATTTTACCGGTGGACCGATGCTGGAAGGTCTCGCCGGAATAAAAGCAGGTCTCCGAAGAAAGATGTTCGGTGTTTTTGGAAAGTTCCGCCCGGGCTTTGAGAGTTCAGGAGAAGCTGCGGTTCCACGCTTCCTGAACGGTAACGGCCCTGACCCACAGAACCCCTTCGGCTTTGAACGTATTCGATCCACGCAGTTCGCAATGGATGTGGGGGCAGTATTTGAGTTCTATCCCTCGCCACGCACAATCCTTCGTTTCGACGGGGGCGACACCATCGTTCGCTATCCAGGTATCGAGTTCTTTCAGTTTCCGGGGGGTAGGGTTCTCGAGACAATCTATACGCACGCGCCGCAATTCAGCCTGGGCGTCGGATTTCGTTTCTAGCTCACAAATGGCTGACCGCTTTTGGTCGCCTCAACCGAGGGCGTGTGGGTTCGATCATTAAGTGAAACTGCCTCTTAGCAGAATCAATAACTTACAGGCGCGGTTCGATCATTAATTGAGAATATAGTCGAGCATAACGTGAGAAGCTCCTACAGTTTTCGCGCATAACATGAAAGTTTCCACACCATGTATTTTTCGAGGCAATTTTCCTGGGAAATTTTTATTCAGCACACTCTACAAGAAATGCTTCTCGGTCAGTACTTAAGAGCGCTAAAGCCGACGATTCGCCCCTCTTCAGTGATAGTGTAGCGTGCCAAACGGTGCGTTAGAGGGTGTCCACGTAAGCACAGTGATTCGTCGAAGCAACACAACCGATTTAGGGCGAGAAGTTTAAAGGAAAGGCACTTGCCGCTTCAATTTAGCAATTGGGGCGTTGTGAACCGTGCGTTGCCAATGGATCGAGGGCTGAAATCAGGTCCTAGAGGAGCTAGAACGCGCCAATCTGCAAAAACCTTGACTTTTGCCAACGCTAGCAATAACGTTTACGCACTTTAGGGTTAAGGGCTGAATTCCCACGAGCCTGCTTGCGCACTCGCCGATCCGGCCCTACGGAGCATTACTCTATGGAGAAATTCTCCTGTGGACTCACAAGAACTAAAAACCGATCCGAAGGTTGCCAATCGGGGGAAGATTGTCGCTGGCTATGTGGCAGTAGGCGTGGTAGCGACTTTGATTCTATTAGGGATAAAAGTCGGAATTGAAAACTCATCTGTTGGTCGTGACAATGAGTTGTGGGTCTTCGGCAAGCTCCAGAGCGTGCTTCCGGATCAAGATGCCGAGAATCCAATTATCTTGATTGACATCAGTGATCTTCGCGGAGGTACTCCTGGCGATGCTACCTCGCGAGACGGCCTCTTCAACATTATCCAGGCACTTGTCGATTTGAAGGGTCGTCCGAAGGCCGTTGGAATCGATATCGACTTTTCGCCGAAATCAAACGAATACGTTTCTGATAATGACTACGACTTTTTTCAGAACTGTCTAAAGCTTAGTCGGGACCATCAAATGCCAGTTTTCTTGGCGGTTGGTCAGAGAAAGGGTGCGCCGCCTGAAGCCTGGCTAGGGTCTGAGGAATTTGAGAGTCTTGCATCGGCCGTGGCTATTGATGCTGAGGATACTCGGAGGATGCCTCTTTGGGTGCGACCCAAGGGCTCTGAGCAAGCGCTCAATACGATGAGTTATTCGCTCGCGCGGGTGTATCGAAAGACACTGCCGGAGGCCCAGTCATGGATTGCACCTTTGCTTGAACCAAGCGGGGACGACCTTGATGAGAAGAGACCAACTGGAGGAGTTAATGGCCAGAGCGAAACATTGGTTTACGCCGACAGGCTGGTTAATTACAGTAAACTTGACGCGCTCAAGAACGCGGCAAAAAAAGACGTTACGCCAGAGGCGGTAAGAAATACGGGAGATGTCTATAAGAACCGAATAGTGATCCTCGGCGACGTGTCAAAGCCGAGAGACTCGTTTCCGATACCTGGCCGAAAGAAAAATGAGAGTGGAACTCTGATCCTTGCTTCTGCTACTTACACATTGATTAAGGAACCGCTGTTCGAGTTCAGGGCTTTGGCACGCATAGCGTTGGATATTCTGATTGCCGGAGTAATCATTGCGATGGTGGCAGTCATACGTTATCGCAATCCGAATAATCATTCATGGATTGGCAAACAGGCTCTGTTCATTTATGGCGCTGTGGTGGTTGTATTGGGCGCCGGTTTTCTACTCGTCCGTTTGGCAGGTGTAATGTGGTTAGACTTCGTGTTGGTTATTTCTGCTCTCGCTTTACACCCAAAAGTTGAACGAGCGATTCATTGGATTCTTGAAAGGAGATCCAACGCCAAAGCGCTGACGGCATCGACGAATGCATTAGTCGCCATCTTCACAGCCGCCTTAATTCTCGGATCACATTCGAAAGTAAACGCGCAGCAGGCTACCGAGCAATGTCAGACGCGTGTGGCCGCAGTGGCCGTCGAGTTCCAGGGAAAGGGTAGTTGTTACTCTCGACAAAGAGGCACTACGGATAAGAAGGTCATTTCCAAGTCTGATTTGAACAAGAAGCAGTTTTACGCTGGCGAGCAAATTTCGTGCGAAAAGAGCTGCACCCTAGTGATCTTGCTGTGTGGAAATAAGGAAAGATATTCAGTGCTGAATAAGTACCCGAAGTGGTACAGGGTATTACACGCTAATTCATCACCAGTCTGGATCGATTCAAAAACGGGCGTACCAGCACGCTCCTCTAAGAACTTCGTCCCTGAATACCCGCGCACTCAATCTGCTCCAGCCGTAGCTAGAGATGGGGCGCGCGTGGAGTTTGGCGCAGTTATGGGTGACAGATTAGGGATGATCGCGGGGATTGCTAGCGTAATTAGCCCGGCCAGCCATCCCGCACCGTCGCCAAGTCCGGCGGGTACGCCTAAAGTTCCATCCCCGGAAGAAGAGAAAGAACTTGCGAAGGCCAGGGAATGGGCTGCGAAGCAGTCGGCATTTGTCGAGCTAATTGAAAAGGGCAACCGAGCACTTGCGGACAAGAAATATTCAGACGCGCATCAGTTCTACAATGCGGCAACGGAAATCAAAGCTGATGATTGGCGAAGTATCTACGGTATTGGGAATACATATTTCTACCAAGAAAAATGGGACGAGGCCGAAATGGCTTATCGCAAGGCGCTTGTACTAAGTACCAATCGTCGCGAGGTCTTGTCAGCGCTGGCGTTCGTACTTTTACAACCACGGAACGGCTTAGTTAGCGAAGAGCGGTTGAACGAAGCTGAATCTTGCGTCTGGCGATATTTCCAACAGATGCCGGAAAGTGAATCTGCCCTTGAGCTGCTGGAACAGTCTCTTGAGAAACGCAATGCTTCTGTGAGCATCCGAGAAGGGGCGTATCGAAAAGCATTGGCTCTTGGCCCGCGGTCGATAGACATTAACTTACGCCTCAGCAACTTACTACGAACTAGCGGCCGTGATACGGAAGCCGATAGCTTTCTTGCTCAGGCCGAGAAGCAAGTCTACTTCTCCACACAGGCAGTACCCATCGCCGAGGTTCTCATGTCTCTGCATAGATACGAGGAAGCTAAACTGTTACTGGAACGAACGCAAATTCCGTATTTCACAGACGTTAAATCGCTGCTAATGTTGGCGCGAATCTACGTAATCATGGAGAACTATAAGGATGCCGTTCGGGTTTTGACGGAAGCTAGTCAATTTGGCTCAAACTCTGATCTGTTTCTCATGGGCTACCTGCGCGGCGTAGCTGAGTTACACCTTAAACATCTGACAATAGCGGAAGGGTTTTTGGACACGGCGGCGACTGCGACTGCCGGGCGAGAAGACAACTCTCTAGCGCTGGCCTATCAGTATGCGAGTATTGGCGACTCATACGCGGTTTCGAGGAGGACGACGAATGCTATCCGTTTATACGAGAAGGCTATCCGGCTTGACCCGGAAGATAAAGCCACAGAAACAAGGTTAATTCAACTGAGGCAACAGGAATAGACTAAACGATGAAAACGGGCGACCAACAAATAATGGGAAAAACTTACACTGCTCTTTCCCATTGGACTGCAATAACGTTTTGCCTAGCCTCGTGCGCAGAGAAAACCTTGGCAACGGGTAGTTGAGGAGATAGAGTGCGCCGCATCACCTCGCACGCTTGCAGATAATCCATAAGGATTGTCCTTCGAGCGGTCAACAAACCAGGGATAAGTCGAACACCGGGCAATCGAACCTAGCTGTCTCGAATTAGCTTAGAGCTATTGCCGTCATGTTCAGCCTAACCATTTGTGATCTTAATTCCTGCTGACATGAGACTGGAGCTGTTTCGACGCAGCATCAACGAGAGGACATGTCTTATGATGCTATTTAGCCATTCACGATCCAAAGTTTGGCTGGTTACTTTGATTTTGCCCCTGATGATTGCCGCTTGTTCCGAGCGCTGCGGCCGCAAGCCAGCCCAAGACTCCACCTGTATTCCTACGAGCTATGATGAGGGCGTATTGACCGCGTGGCCAGACAGTGGGCAGGCTGCCCCTGACGCGGTGGTACCTGTCGGCAGCAATGTGATTCTGTCAGGTGTGGCGCGACACGTTTCGATTGACCGCCAATGTCACGTCACGCTGAACAACCTCGAAGCGCATTGGCAGATTTCTTACCGCGCGCCAGGAACCGTTCCTATCGACGTCACCAGCGAGTTGCGCCAAGTCGACGCCGGCGCGGTTGTGCCTGAATCCAAAGCGCGGAATTGCGGAGCTGGATTTGCCCGATGTGACTCAACAGGAACATATCAAGCAAGTTTCTATGCCCAGCCTGGCACTTACTACGCAACTCTAAACGCGACCAGCATTGGCGCGATTACGAGAAAGATAATGTCCGGCGATTGTGCAGCAGGTGATTGGCTAAACATAGGTCCGGAAGTCGATACTGCCATTTGTGCACAGAACGGAGTTTGCTCTACGGGTCGCGTAAACGGGATCGCGTTCGATCCAGACGATGAATCTCGAATATATGTCGGGAGCGGCGGCGGCGGTGTGTGGCGTTCCGACGACTTTGGCGACCACTGGAACCCGATGAGCGACAATAAAGGATTTCCTGCGCAGTTGGTGATGTCCAGCCTTGCGGTTGCGCCGAAGCAAGGAAAGCAGACTTATGGGCGCGTGTACGCCGGCATTGGAGCTGATGGGTATGGGTCATCTTTCATATCGTCGGTCTACCTATCAGATGACGGAGGTAAATCCTGGCGCCTGTCTCAAGGCTGCGCAAGCGATCCTCAGACGGAAATTCCGCGCGGACCCGTAACTCGATTATTGGTGGATGAGGTAATTCCTACCACGGTCTATGCTGCGACTTGGGGTGGTGTCTACGTAAGTAAAGACGCAGGTGAATGCTGGAAGAAAATCACGGGTGATCTACTTAACAATGCACAGGGAACAATTCTCGGTAATATGTTCGCAATCGATATCGCTGTGCTCCACGAGAACCAAACACCGACACTCTATGCGGCGACGTCGGCAAGCGGCTCTCCCACGATCTGCGATGCGGTGCGGACGCTGAGTTCTCCGGCATCGCTCGCTGGCCAAACTCAAGCGGCGCTAAATGCAAATCCGCCAAAGTGGCAGCCTTCGGGCAATCCTAAGACGTGTAGCAACCTGTCGGCGCTGAGTTTTATCAGTCATATGGAATTCGCGAAGTCTCGAAGATTAGTAGCACGATTACCCGTTACTTGGAGAGATGTCCTCTACGTTGTGGTTCCTCAGGGGAACGAGATTCCTATATACGTCAATGAGCCCGATTCAATGGGTAGTCGTTCATGGTCCCCCCGCACAAGTCCTACCAACAACGGCTGTCCAACCGCCCAAGGCGGCGACAACTTTTGCGTTGCAGACGGCAAAGGATTTTGTAGCTATGGACAGATGCTGGCGATTGGGGCTGATCCAGAATCTGACGGCGAACTCCTGGTGGGTACAACTAGACAAGTAATGCGTTCTCGAGACGGCGGACAAACTTGGAACACCTTCCATTACCGGACTTGGGGTAAACGTAACGAAGCGTCCGGCGGTTGGCACGACGACGTTCATGCAATCCGATTTCATAAGAAAGCCGGCGGCAATTACGCGTTCGCTGGCAATGATGGTGGTGTTTTCGCGATTCGCATGGACATACAATCGCCCGACGCCGGAGGTTGCGGTTCCCCCGAACCGGTTTGGAAGGACTGCAACGTAGCCTTTAACTGCTGGACCGTTCGCAATAACGGCATGTCCACTGACTTGTTTTATCGAAATACGTTAAGGCTTTCGTCGGCAAAAATTTTCGAAAGCGGTTCCTGCGGCGGCTTGCAAGATAATAACAACCGCGTTCGCCTCTCCGGCCTTAGCTGGCGCATTCACGATACCGGCGGCGACGGTGGTTATTGTGCAATCGATTCAACCAATCCCGATGTGGTGTACGGCAGTGCCTATTCATTTGGTGACACCGGACAAGCGAAAAACATAGCACGTTACTCAATCGCCACAGGACCTGACATTTCAGGAGGACCAGGTTTCGGCGGTCGCTTGTGGAGTCACCCGGCAGGCTGGCTCTACGCAACCAGAGATGGTCATCCCAACGGGGGGATCGAACAGCTTTATGTAGCTGATGATGCGCGTACTGTGGCCGGCAAGGAAGCCTCCTGGCGGTGTAACGATCCCACGCCCAATGATCCCACTGATAAACTAATCAAGCTTGTCTTCACGCCTGCCGGCGTCGCTTACGCGCTCACAAACAACACGGGCAAGACCGGCGTTTACCAATACAGCCCAGGTCTCTATAACCCGGTAGGCGATTGCAACAACAACTCAATGGTGAAGAACCTTTCGGTAATGATCTCACCTGACAAAGCGCTCGGCGTAATTCACGATTTGGTATCCGATCCTGAGGCCCCTAACGATCGCGTCTACATCGCTCTAACTCCAACGAGCGGCCAGGCGACTGACCGTATCATGCACGTGACGCGCAGCGGTAACGGTAACTGGGTAACGACGTCCATTGCCTCGTCAGGTTCTCAATTTGCATCGCTTTCCAACGCCTGGCCTGGACCGATTCAAAGTAATTGGCGAATTGCGATGCCGTGGAATTCTCCTGACACGCTGTACGTTGGCACGGATAACGGCCTGTTCATCGGCAAGCGCAAGGGTGCGGACGACACCACCTGGACCTGGACACAGAGCAACGCGCTACCTACGACGTCAATTTCAAGTTTGGAGGTTGGAGAGGGTCAGAACGTAACCAAAGATATAGTGCGCGCCGCCACCTACGGACGCAGTGTTTGGGAGGCGCAAAGATGTCCACCTGCGCTTGGCATATCAGAGCCGCTGCACATAGAACCTCCTATTCCCAACTTTTTCTGGACTCCTTACGATCGAATGAGCATTCCGGTGGATTATGCCTACGATGGCAGGTTTGGACCTGAAGCTGACATCTCGGTGCGCCTAATCGATGGCGAAGAGATATCATCACACTTCGTCACAGAAACAATTCGGGTCGGAGTCGGAACTGGTCGAGCATTGCTTAGTGTCGCGTACGCTGGCGCTTCGGCGCCACCGCTTTTGCGAACCACAGCTCTACTCGCACGGCTCACGTCGATCGATGGCCACACGATTGTTGAATCACGTCAACCGTTAGGAACAGACTTTCGGCGATCAGATTTGCGGACACTTAGGATCGCCGGCCTGCGGGTGGCGGAGGACGGCTTTGCAACCCTTGACGTTCCATTTGAATCTAGCGGCGATTCTCGCAACGGGCAGGCCGAATTCCAGTCACTAAGGGCATTTACAGCGGGATCTAATGCACGCGTTACAGTTCCGCGAGAAATCACGACGCCTGACGGCGTGATGGTATTTACAGGTTGGCTCCAACCGGGTGCGGCGGACGGCTCCCGGCCTGTAAGGATGCAAACAGAAGCGTCCGGCCCGGTCGCGACCGTGACGATGGATTCTGATGTTATTTTGCAACCTTTGTATGTCCCCCAGAAGCTGCTCTCAGGGCGTCATTGAGGAGTCCGCTAATGTTCCAGGTAAGCCTGTCCGATATGTGGTGTGTATGGACATACCAGATCGAAAGTTCTTGCGGATCATTTGAAGTTATTGCAGGACGCGCATGCAGCAATTGCCGTTAGTGCGCCGCCCTCTCCTATTTTCGTTGCAGCGACGGGAAACGATGGCGATCCCAGTTGTGCTATCCGGCCGCGTATCAGGTAAGCCTCGCCGTCGGCTCACGAAACACAAAGTACGCGCGATCTAGCTTTAGCAATTATGGAAAGGCACCTGATCGTTTTATCCTCTTGCCTGGCGGTGATCCCACGCCTGACGCTTCGGGTGCGCCGAGCGAATCAGTCGGTGAAGGGACCGATAAAGGCTCAACCACCTATTGCCTGGGTACGTCTGCAGCTACGGCTTACGCTTCCGGATTACTAGCCCTCTACTGGACCGACAAATACAGCACCAAGACCCCCGATAAGTTCATTGCCGCTATTCTGGGTGATTGCGATACAGTAAAGATTGGATCGAGTTACAATCAATCAGAATACGGCGAGGGTTATCTCTACTATCACTGACGCGACGAGATTTAGCCCGACATGCCCGGGTCAAAGAGACGTGAGGCGAGATCCATGTGTAAGCCACGGCGGTGCCTTGCCCATCGTAAGTGCCGGAAGAAGACAAACAATCCGCACGCGTCTTTGCTTGCCTGATCACCATCCGTACAGATCAGCATTGCTCCTTTGGCTCACCCACGAGTTCGAGGAATAGCGGAAGTTCGAAACGCCAACGCCAATCCCTGAATCCCTCACACAGACGGTGATGTTTGTGAGATGGTGCGGTTAAGAGCTTGTGCCTGAGTGCGAAAGCACGCGCAACAGAAATCCGGCGCCTCAGCTGATCAGGATGATCCACGCGCCCTTAGCCCGCGCAAAGAAGAAGCACCTCGGAAATGAGGTGGTTCTTGTTTTCGGGATAGGGGAGCCGCAATCGACGCAGACAAAGAGCGCTCAGGGTTACCTTGTCAAACCCGCCGATCCAGAACAATTAATCGCTGGAATTCCTCGGCTGCATCGCGGCTGAATTTCAAGGTGTGGAATCCATCTATTGCAGGTCTCCATCTCGTTTTCAGAAATTTTTTTTGCGACAGCTCGCGTATAGTCTTGCAGTCGATGCCGAGTTGCTTCGCTAGGACGCGTGAGGTAATTGAGTTTTCAAAATCACATTTCAGTCTTTCAACGTCCGACAGCTTAAGCCTGTACTCAGGATTCTTCCTTCCGTTTGTTATAACAAACCGAATTTCACCTTCCGTTATGAGATCAAACAGCGCTTTATTAGTGATCTTCAACAAGCGCCTTGCCTCGTGTAGCGAAATATACTTGCTCAGCTCTGTCGTGGGCGCGAAGGAAACACCTTTGGCCGGCTGACATTGCGAATGCAAACGATCAGTTAGGAACTGTGCGAACGGCTCGCGCATAAAATCGAATTGCGCTCCGTCCAGGTCTTGAAACAGATGCGCATAAAGAGAACCAAACTCTTTCTTAAGCGCAGTGCCGAGTTTTCCGTCATCAGGATTTAGCCTGACTTGTCCCTTCGACTGTTTGCTCAAGAATCGATGAAAGTTATGCGGCCAGTTTTCAAATACCGAATACGCTCGTCCATAAAGTTCGTGGAGATCTTTGTTCGGTAGCTTTATTGATTTTGAAGGCCTCCCTGTCGCCCACGCCATGTCTCGAAAGGTCCCAGCGATGAAAGTGAGAACGACAGCAAAATCTCGCAAGTCGAGACTGTGCAGCGGATTGTCATTCTCTTTTTTCGGTGTCTTAGAAAGGCGGCTGGAGAGTTGATAAACGCGTCGGGACACCACGAGTTCATCCGCCGATAACAATTCCGGATCTATTTCTCGCCAGTCACATCCGCAGGTGCAAATGCTGACACTTTCCCTGATGGCGCGAATCTGCCGTCGGCACTTTGGACACCTGTCTATCAACATACACTCGTGAATTGGACAGGCCGTTGCGAGAGAGCAATCCCACAAACGAAAGCAACAACCGCATTCTGCAAGGCATTCAGGACAAATTTTCGGGTGATGTGGACGGATGATTGAGCGATTAAGCGAGGCTCCGTTGAAATCGAATTCGTGTTCGGTTGTATTCCCCTGAGAAGATTTAGCAGGAAAATAGACAAGCGCGTTCAGGTCGTCCAACGTGTTGTCCGTGAGATGCGCAAGCTTATCGAGTCCTTCCGTTTTTCCAAAAACAAATGAGAACGTCCATTGAAGTTCCATGTAGTCAATGCCGGCCAGTGACAATATCCAAGATGGCGTGTCATATCCGTTCAATTCCGTCAGCCGCACAAGATACCCTATGAAACTCTCGCCCTTTTGGGGCTTCGGTCTCACCAGCAATTTCACAAGCTTAAATTCGCGGAGCTATAGAGTTTTTAAGTTGTTTCAGTCGGCGGAAGATCTCTTTCTCGAACTTAATGGCCGCTCGGTTTAGGCGCTCGACTAGCCGAGCTTATTCATTCGCACAACGCAGATTGGTGGAATTTGTCGCCTTTAGAGAGCGAGGTCGTAATTGACAGCCTTTGGTTCGGGGGAAAATCAGCCGTATGGGAGGTGAAATTATGAAATTGCGGGTCTTAAGAAGCGAGAACGTCTCTTGAGCGTTTTTCTGTAACTACCAGTCTCATCGCTTACCACCCTGAGATTATCCAGTTCGGACTTCAAGTAAATGCGGCTCTTAAACACCCGTGGATATGGATTGACAGGCGTTTGAAGTAATCCTCTCTTGGCACATCTCTCAACAAAGTTCCTACTGACTTGAAGCGTTCTTGATGCGTCCTTCTCATTTACAACAGAGCTCACAAATGAAGCTGCGGCTTCGACATCCTTCTTGAGAAGGAATTTTTTCTTCCCATCCTTTGAAACTTGGTACTTGAGATAGCCCGGCTTAATCCATCGATAGTTCAACGTCGGCATAGCGATATGTAGAAGTTGCGCGGCTGCTTTGCCGGACATCAAGTCTGTCAGACTGGGAAACTGCTCTTTATAACTTTCGATATAAGTACGGTTGAATCGGTGGCCCCCTCCCGACTTTAAGGAATCATGGTGGGGTCGTAAGACACCATTCTTTACCAACGCCGATACATCTTTCCTTCGAATTGAGAGTCTTTGCGCAGCCTGAGTAGAATTTATCGGAGCTGACCTGGTATGGCCTCGCTTCCCAGGAAGATTCTTAAGATCTTTCAAGCAACCCTGATCAATATCTGATTTTTTGAAAACATAGATTGGCCCATCGTCCACTGAGCGTCCTGAGACCGGACGGATACCAAGAGAGATAAGAGCCGGAACAAGGAATTGTATCGAGGTGCCTACTTCAGAAGCTATGGCTCGCCCCGTTACGTACTGTGCGTGAAAGGCTAGAACTGCTTCACGTGTGATTGTTCCAGATTTGCCTGTTCGGTTACTACGCTCCGTTTGAATTAGACCCTTTCGAGCCAGGAAGTACAGCGCTCTGGGTCTCAACGAAAGTCTCGCGCCTTTTCCCAAGACGAATAGGGTGTCTGCGTCTTTACCTGCGAGTTTTACCTTTACGTACTTTGCAACATCCCCTCGTGAAAACTGAAGACGTCGAAGGCCTGTCTTATCCGGGTTTTCTCCCCTGGGCACTATTAGGTCATCTAAAATATCTCTGACCAACGTGTGGATTCCCCACCGCGAACTCCCTAGTCTAACGGCAAGTCGCTCGACGATGTCCTTAAAATTCCCAAGATCATTTTCGATTGGAGGGTTTGAGATAACTACCTTAGACATAAGGCGACTGAGAAGCTCATCAACGATTGTCCGATCGAACCTCCAGAAAAACCCGTCAGTTGAAGCGTTTGCCGCGGCGAGAATCGAATTCTCAGCCAACCGTGAGACATTCGCCTCACTTACACCGAGTATTCTTGAGGCATCTCTCAATGAAATAGAATGACCCAATCGAACTCGTAGCTCTTCTACGCCTGCTGCTTCGACAAAAGTCAGGCGTCGCCTGGGTTTCTGGAAGATCATTCCCTTCAATTTGCGGTTTGATATCAAACCGTCAACCGTCGTGAGACTGACATTCAGAATCTCGGCTGCTTTTTTCCTAGCAATGTATTTGCATGCTCCTCGGCAGCGAAACCACTTTGGTGCGTATCCGTAACCTTCTTCCCAATTCTCAAAAACATAACTCTCAAATTCCTTGCGCAGGATCTCTCCGATGTCATCTGGAAGATAGCTCGCCCTGTACAACTGTCTACCGAATGATCCGAAACGGTTAAGGAGGCCATTCGCTGAGATTGATGATTTCGGTCGTGAGCACCGCTCGTCGAGAAACCTACGGAAGTTCTTAGGCCAACGCTCGAAAATAGAAAAGGCCTTCAGTTGAATTGCATGAATTTCCGAAACATTCATCTGAGGAAATGAATGGGTGCTCCTCGAATCTTCCTTTTGTTGAGTACTCAAGAAGAACAGTGCGCCCAACACAGAGGACAGGTCGAGATCGTAAAGAGGATTACTTCTTACCGACTCGTGTTTGGATCTGCGAGTCAGCCCTAACGTTTGATATATGAGTTTCGTCACCACAGTTTCATGAGCGGGCAGCCGCCGGGTCCTGGCCTCACGCCAGTCAGCGCCGCAGGGGCAATGACTCAGCTCTTTTCGAAACCAGTTAATTCGCTTTCCGCAGGTGGGGCAATCTTCGAGTAGCAGAGTGTGGTGAATAGGGCAGGATGTAACTGCTGAATAATCCCACTGCTTGCGCAAGTAATTTGATTCGCAAAGACATTGAGGACACACCTTAGGCCGCCGGAGCCTCAGAACATGGGGAGGAGAACTACTGCCTAAGACCGGCCCGTCATATTTGTAAGTGACTGGAAGATAAGCTAGAGCGCCCAGGTCGCTAACATCCAGGTCGTTCAATTTAGCCACGCGCGGAAAATCAACCTCGGCCCTCGCGATATGAGCGCCTAGTCGAAGGTTTGAACGTATTTTGGCTTCTTTGAGGATCCAGGATATAGCTTGATAACCGTTAATGTCGATGAGCCTTAGCAAAAAGCCCAAGTAGCTTTCGTCGTCTTTCGGTCTGGCTCGAAGCACGAGGGTTGAGGGCACCGGCCGCCAGTGGGTAACCAACTGCAGTTGAGTGTGACCATATCGATTCACGCGTGCTCTGAGAAGTGAAAAGAACGAAATGATGCAAGACCGTCTAAGCAACCAAGGCGATGTCGCCAAAGGGATTTGCCTTATCAGGATCGTTCGCCGCCAGGCGTTCTTCGTAAGCACGGCTCAGAATATCGGAGGTTATTTTCTCCCGATGCGACTCCAACGTAATTGTGGCCGCTCGTCGAATTAGTTTCATTACATGTGCAACGACTCCCTGCGTCGCCTCGTAAATGCAAAGTGCAGTATTCGGATCTGCGAGGTCGGACTTTTCTACTAACGGCAGCTTGTCATCAATCACTTTGAGAAACCGGCGAAAGTCTTGCCGCTCTTGAGAAGTCTCGTAACCAAATGGTTCGAGTTCAATTCTAGTTGCGAATCTCCTTTGCAATTGCTCGTTACCGTGTGCGTCGAGAATGGTATGTGAGTAAGGTAGCCCTGCCAGCACGATTGGTACTCCGTTCTCGTCCATTAGCAGCTTCAGCCAATCGGACACAGTCTTGAGAACCTTCAATGAGTCCCGATCCTGGAAGTGTTGGAATTCGTCCAGGATGAGCAATTCAACCTTGCAGGCTTCCATATATCTCTTCAAGCGAAGTGTCTGTGAAACCTGCGTTCCCCTTTCTGCTGCCGGATCACCGATCGCGGTAAGAATCTTCGCAGCAAGGTTCTTGCATGTTGCCGGAACCGGGACCTTCGCATATAAAACCGGTACGCACGTGATTTCTTGCGTGTGAGTGCGAGGGTAATCCTTCATGTAGAGCTTAACTATCGTGGTCTTGCCAGCCCCGCACTCTCCCTGGATGAGTAGTCCCTCAGGCTCGTTAGCGAATCTGGCATGGGCGTGATGGTCCCGAATGGCTTTGAAGGCTTTCTCGTTTCGCGGGAAGTGTATGTATAGATTTTCGACCATCAGCAGGCGGTCCTCGATCGACATGTTCTTGTACTCCTTGCGATCGGTGTTGGTTTTCTTTTTAGACATCTCAACTTCCCCCTATCTTGGAAGACTGTAATCGCCACTCCAGCCGGTCATGTCGAGGTCTTCGACGGGCGACGTAGGCCCAGAGACGTTGGGCGCCACTGCATTGGTGTTCATGCTTTTCTCTTGCGGGGAAGAGGGCAATTCAGTGTCAGCCTTTTTCTTGTCGGTCGACTTCTTGGCCTTCTTAAGATTCATGTCAGAGCCGTTTCCATTACTTGCGGCAGTTTCATTCTCAGGTCGGACCAGTTTCAAATTTGTGGCCTGTTCCTCGCCCGCCGCGGCAGGCGAATTCCAGGCAGTACCAATGTCTGATGATCGGTCGACCAAAGATTTCCCGGCCGGCGGAAGCAACAAGGAAGGCTTCGCCGATCCGATGACTCGAAGTCTCTGTGGTTCGTCGTTAGTCGTTGGCCGTTCAATTCCCTCGCGCTTCTGGACACCTTCGCCGCGGTAACGTGCAAGCCGTTTGCGTGTCTTATTCTTACTCTGACCTGCGGTCCACTCTCGTTGGACTATCTCCTGGACCTCTTGCTTAGCGCGAGCCAGAGAAACAGTGTTGACGTTGCGCTTCAGTTCGGTGCGGACGTACCGGCTGATGACGGTATGCTGATAGAGAGTTAGTCCCTTTGTGTAGTCTTGATCTATCGCTGGCACGGGCAGGTATTTATCGTGCCTCTCGTCATAGACGTGAATGAGCGATAGATCTGAGGGGTTGCGTTTGATGATAACTTTCTTGCGAGGTTCGAGCGTACGCCGGACCAATGCCAAGTCATCGTCATTGTAGAAGAGGTTGTCTAGTTCAATTCCTCTGGCGGAGGGTAGCCGCTCTTCCGTGTAACCGAGCGCCACGTCCAGGAATTCGCTGTTAACCGGAAGAGCCGGCGGCCATTCCGCAATTCCTTTCTCCCATCTTAAGGCCGGCACATCCCTAATACCTCGATGGGCCGACTTTTGATAGATATCAGCGATCCACTTATGTGTGACCTCATCGAGAGTGTCGGGTGTAATGATGGCAGTCTTGCCAGGTTCATAGTCTGCTTTGTCGAAGATGTTAGAGAACGTTGTGCCGGGCAGTTGGTGATGCAACTGCGTGGCGACGGTGCGATAACTCCTCTCAACCGTCGGCCTCAACCAGGGCTTACCCCTCTGGCTAAATTGCAGGATGATACCTAATTGATGGCAGGCGTCCTCCAGGTTGCGTCCGTGGAACTCGCGTGCATTATCCACGACGAGCATTTCGGGAATGCCATAAGGATTCCAGTCATTCCTGATACTAGAGTACTTCTTCTTAACATAGGTTTTGGGTCGTATAGCGTGCTTCAAGCACTCCATAACTGTAAGGTAGCTTGGCGGGTTGAAGCTGATATAAAAGCCGAGGATCATCTTCGTATAAACGCAGATCATCCAGGTGAGAAACGCCCGTCCAATGGGCAACATCATTTCGGGGTCAATGACGAAAAGATCTGTGATGGTGTGATCACATTCGACTCGCTCTAGCGGCCTGGTCGGGCGCGGTCCCTGGCCTACAGCGCGGTACTTTTTGTCAGCGATGTCCTTCCCGTAGCGGGCCTCGATGACATCATAGTCATCGAGCTTGCTCACGGCATTATAGACGCTGGTCTTGTCAGGCTCTGGTAGTTGATCGTCGGAATCTCTGAAGCGGTTAGCATCGTCAACTTTCACTAATAGGGCCTCGTGTACGGCCTTAACCGTAAAGCGCTGGTCCTGCAGATAAACTTCGTCTATTGCCTTGTCGACCAACTCTGCTACTTTTGCGGCTCGTTCTTGGGCGTTTGGATTATTTTTTAGGTCACCTTGTTTGAGTAGACGACCAAAGAAACGGCGTTGTCTATTTCCTCGGGCCTGTGTAGCCGGTACAAGCGCTCTAACATCGTTTCCTGATTCGTGATAGAAGTGCAACCATCTGCAGAGGGTGGGAATTGACGGTGGCTTTAAGTCAGAAATGACACTCGCGACCTTTTTGATAATCGGATCGAGAGTTTCTTTTGTTTCTTTTTCCAAGCGAGCCGTTACGACTGCTCGCACATATGAAACACGCCGATCCAACTCCAGCCTTCTGGTATCATCTTCCCTGAGGCAACTTATATCGCAAACGCCGGTTTTCTTCAGACGTTCTCTAAGTACATCTTGATTGCGGTTATGACCGAGAAGTTCGGCGCCGTTACCAAACACGGCCTCAACCAATTCTTGTTCAGGCATGGCCGAGCGTTCATCGGTGACGATATCCTTAATCCGAATTGTCCCGTCAGGCAGACGCTTTTCAATGACGTATTCCCTGCCGCCTAATTTGAGCTGCATATTTCTGCTTAGCCGATGTTGTGACATTTCAAGACGCCTTTCTCTTAGTCGCTAATGAGACCATGGATAAGGGGAGGCTGATCAGATTGCAGTGATCGAGTGGTTGCGTTATGTCGAAATCGAGGACTCCCCAAAAGAGTAGTGCGTAAAGACACTGCATCGGAACGGATTTGGCCTTACAGAATTGAAAGAGATCGCCGAGTTCAATTTGCGCGACCTGTCTCTTTCGAAAGAACTCGCTAAAAAGGATCTTATGTTGGGAATAAACCGGAGTGCGTGCGTATTTCCATAGTCTCTTTACGCTTTCAAGCTTGGGCTCTTGGCGGATCACTTCGTCCGTAACGACAACGTATTCACACCCTTCTTCGTTGCAAATGGAGGAGGCGGTCCGGAATAGAAAGTCCCATTCGCCGCTCTCCACTTGGTCTTTGGCCTTAACCTCAACTATCTGTTTTCTAGAATTCCGATGGACTTCCAGGTCCGGCGTATACCAGTGAGTCTTGTCGCCCAGCATGAAACGGATCTTCAACGGCTGTTCGTGCCAGTATGTAACGGCGGGGTCGAAATCCAGCAGGTACATATAGTCTCTTTCATTGAGTGATTCGTACCAGGCCACACGCCCCGTCTTGACGCTTGAGAACTTACCGATATTTTTCTGGGCGCCGTACCTCGGAATCTTTCTTACTGGCATATTTGGTAACCTCTCCTGCTTTTCCGGTTCTTTTCCTACACGGCTTGCCGCTCGGTCTTTCGGAAAACATTTGTTCGTCTGCTTAGTTGCACAAACCGTTTTCTGAATGTCAGAAACTGTTTGCGCATTAGCGGTTATCTGCCGAGTCGTATTCGCTTAAAGATCGAATTGCGGCAGGAATGCGGACTTCTAAGGACAAAAGGGGAAGATATTTATTGACGACTAAGAGGATCCGTCGCCTTAAGCAACTGCTGTCAAGGAAGATAAGGTAGATTCGTAAGTTTGCTTACTAAACGCACCTTTTTTTCAGAGCGGTTTTTCTAGAAGCAGCCCGCGATCCCCATCACCACGACGTGCCTCAGATTCTGCGGACGGTGCCAGATTAGCGACGGGTGGTGACTGAGCGGTTTAGGAGTCTCTTTATCGTAGAAGAAACTTGGTCAACACCGTTTGGCTTACGAAGAAAGTCGTTAACGCCGGCGCGCCAAGCCGCCGCCTCACAATCATCTCCAGACAACATGATGACCGGTGTGTTGCGGCGGTGCGCAATACTTCGAATATGAAGCACCAATTCCAAACCACCGAGACCTGGCAGATCATTGTCGAGGATAATGAGATCATAAGGAGCGTCACTCCTTATTATTTCAAGAGCGGTCGTCCCGCTGAGACAAGAATCTACATGCATGTCTTCAACGCTCAGTGTGTCTTGGACTAGCCGTGCGACTGCACTATTGTTTTCCACATGTAGAATCGAAATGTGAGATGTCGCGGCGGGCTTCGTTCTTTCTTCCGGCACTGTTTTCGTCTTCTTAGCAGGAGAAAAAAGATGACGCCTTCTTTTGCGAACTATCGACCTTGCCTTGAGCAAATCCTTGTGTCGACTGTTAAGCAACGAAATCAAACTCTGATGATGTTTGAAGCCAAGCAAGTGCGCTGCTTTCGTCACCGAGCCGCCCGCGTCTCGCAGCGCGCGTTCGATCACAGCCCTTTCGCCATTGTGTATGTGTTGTTTGAATGAGAAACCATCCCAAGTGTGTTCTTCAGATTTCTCATCCTCAAGCTCCAAACGTTCCACAGTCGCCAGGAGGTTGTCCGCGCACGTAATCAGACGTTTGCCTGTTGCCGGGTCTTGCGATCGCTTTAACAGATCGATTGCCGATCGGTAGATTGCAACGAGTTCTTTACTGGAGATTTTGTCACCTAACTCTTCGATGATGCTCAACTTCGCCCGACCGGCACCCTCCAGGTCACCGGCGATTCCAGCCGTTTCGACTGCCCGTTCGAATGATGCCGTCGCCCGTGAGTGATTGCCTAAGCGCGCCAGGGCAACTCCCTGAGTAGTTAGTGCACCTGCCAGTACAGCTTGTTGACCACCTCTCTCAAGTACCCTGACCGCCGATCGTGTCAGCCGCTCGGCTTCATTGAGGTGACCCTGGGCGAGCAAGGCTCGAGCGCGAGTGTCGTCGACTTCCGCAGCAGTTCCTACGTCCTTGAGCTTTATGAAAAGGTGACGAGCCCGATCCAGATGAGCGTGAGCCTGCTTGTATCGTCCAATCGTAAAGTAGAGGTAACCGAGATTATTCTCGACGCGAGCGAGATAGCGTTCATTCCCGGCTTGCTCGAAATGAAAGCTCGCAGCAGCGTACTCAATAAGAGCTTTATCAAAATATTCTTCTCGGTTTTCAGGAGTAGCCAATCGCCTAAAAACCAAGCCGAACTGGTTATGAAAGGTTCCCTTAACAGCGTGATCCCCACTGAACTCGATGAGCGGCGCGGCTTCGTTATACAGCCGCAAGGCCTCCTGTAATCGTCCCGCCTCTCCTTCCACTAGGCCGAACCATATTAGGATTACCGCTCTCAAATCTGGCCTTTGATCCTTCAGCCAGTTCAGCGCGTCGCGCAGGTGAATCCGAGCTTCGTCGAATGAACCTTCACGAAAATAACAAATCGCCAGATCCTTGTGAGCCTCGGCTAATCGAATGGCTTCGTGAAGCTCTTCAAAAGTCACTATGCACTGCGTTATGAGATCCTTCGCCGCATCTTGTCTCCCTGGCACCTGATCTGCGCTGCCTAGCCAACCTGCCAACGCACCAATCCGAAGCAGCACATCTCCCTTAGTCAATTTATCGAGGTCATCAACGCTCGGTGGGCCGTTCCGATCGGGCCAAAACTCAGCCAGCGCTTCATATGCGGCTTCGTATTCGCCGGCTTTCTCAAATTGTTTGGCAAAGTCGCAAGAGAGTTCTGCCCGTTGAAGAAGGGGAAGGTCGCGACTCTTGGTCTTAAGCGTGGTTAGTTGAGTCTCCAAGTCCATGTGAGGTCTGCCCTTCAATATGAGTGCTAAACTCCTTCAGCCACGAAGTATATGTCACATATGACTCGCTGAGAGCCAATCGACGGTTCTAAAACCATGCTTCGTCTTGGTCGATAGAGAAGCTCTCAACACCAATCAATAGCCTAAGGAGAAAATATGAAGAACCTAAGGAAACTAGGTCTCTCTTTCACCCTGATTTTTGCTCTTGCGGCGGCAGCCTTTGCGGGCGAGACACCAACAGGGCCATGTGCCCCACCCGCCCCTGGCGAGACGACAACAGGACCATGTGCAACCGGTCAAATGATCCCGGACGACTCTGTAGCTCCAGGTTCAACGAATTCTCCTCCCGCATCAGACACGGGAGATGACTACGCAATCACCGAGGTAGCTGTAGATCTTCTGGAACACATGCTGTTGCTCTTCTAAGAACAGCCTGACTCACAAAACTTCTCGGTTGCCGCTGATTGACCCTCACCGGCAACGCGTTATTAGTGTGCTTTGGAGAGAGTCCCAGCGATTGGCCTGGGCCGCACAAATGCGAGACTCCCTTGAGTCGCGCAGAATAAGCTGGTCTTAAAATCAGGCGCAACCCCCTCTTGTTTCTCAAAGGTCAACTAACTTACTGGCAGGCGCTTAGTAAAGTTTGCAACTCGCCAGACTAGGAGTTTTTTTGCTGATTCTCCCAACCCTAACCGTCCAAATCCAGTATAAGAATGATTTCTCACTCTGCTATTCTATCCAGCGTTCGCTTCGAGAACGCCTTCCGCAGCTTATGAATAAGGCGGCACGACATCAGAGGTGATGCGGGTCGCTACGGAGCAAGCAACACCAGATCTCCGGGCGCAACCACTTCCTTATATCACACTAGGAACAATCGTTTCTAGGCTTGGCCACTGTTACAGCGGCGACCGACCGCCATCAGGAGGCAACTTCTGATGGGCAAAGAGCGACCGAAACGGTTAGGTCAAAAGCTGGCGGTCATTCGGAAAGAGCTTGAACTATCTCAGAATGAAATGGTTCGACGTTTGGGCTTGAGCGGCAAACTCACGCGGGAGGAAGTTTCAGCGTATGAGCGGGGCGTTCGGGAGCCTTCGCTACCGACTCTATCGCGATATGCTGAGATTGCACGAGTCTGGATAGATGTACTCGTTGACGATGAGTTAGACTTGCCAAAGGAAATCCCCAGTCCAACCAAGAGTGAAGGAATTAGACGCCGTGCAGCAAAGAGCAAGAAGCGCTAATCGCGGAGTAGTCTTCTGATCCGACATAGATGGCTCAACGGAAGCTCAAGAACACGCCGGGAGTTCGGAAAGCGACTCCCGCGGTTTTCCCGCCGCAACTCGCTACCCATTTAATGGTTCAAGTCACAACAACAACAATCGCCGACGGCGACTGTCACTTGAAGAGATCTCCTTTATGGTTTGCGCATCATCCGCTCGAGGTCGAACGATAAATGGCCGGCTTGTGGTGACCTAAGGGAGCGTGATCGTCCATGTCCCAAACGCTTTGAATGGATTCCCGTTCACGGCCCGGTCAACAAAAACGTCTACCGTCTTCCTTGGTCCCGGCCCTGCGGTGGTTCCCAGCTTTGACAGGTCCAGGAGGAAGTAGTTGTTCGTCGAGGTTGCGATAGTCGCGCTAAAATTGCTGTTCGCCTGCGCATCGTTAGACCATAGTCGGGCTGTACCGCTCCGATGGCCGCTGGAAGCTACGCGAACAGAAAGCCGGGCGCTCAGAGTGCCACTGCAACAATTCGCGGATGAGGTCAAGGTTACGGGGATTGTGTTCAACCTGGCGTTGTTGAATCCGCTGCTGCCACCAGGTACGCTGCTCACCTGGCCCGAACCAACCAGCGTCCCGTCTTTGAACACTTCCACCAGCAGGTCGAACCTGGTCCCGACGTCATCGCTGCTCTTCAGTCCGATCCAGACGTTCGCCGGCCCAATCGCGGTCAGCAGTCGGGGATTCACCGTGACGTTCACCGAATCGCTCGACGTGAAGCCGTGGCCGTCGTTGACCGTCAAGGTGTACGTATGGCTGCCGACCGGGACCGTCGGGCTCACCGCCGCGGTCGTGCCCACGAGCTGGTTCGCCTCATCGCGCCACTCGAAGCTGAGTGAATCGTGGTCGGAATCGCTCGAGCCGGAGCCATCCAGCGTGACCGGCGCACCCTGCGCGAGGGTGCACGCCTCCGTCTGGTCCGGCCCGGCATTCGCAACTGGCGGCGAATTCCGCTGAACGACAGTGACTGTGGCAGCGCACGTGCTTGATGCTCCGTTGCTGTCGGTCACCGTGACGGTCACATTCGTAGTGCCGAGAGGATATGGTCCTGCAGGCGATTGAGTGATAGTGACTGAATCGCCATCTGGATCGAATGACCCGTTGTCGATTGAAGCATCAGCCACACAGTTCGGCCCTGCTGATACAGTTATGTCTTGGCACACAGCCGTCGGGGCTTGGTTCAAAATGAGGATCCAAACTCGGTTGCTGGGCAGGTCATTCTGATCCCTCCCGCCAAGGATGATCATCCGCTGGTTAACGCTATCAAAAGCCGCAGTGTGATAGAAGCGCGGACCGGGTACTGCTCCAGACTGTGAAAGCTGAGACCACTCGGGAGCGCCACCGAGTCCATTCGCGTGAGTCAATTGCCAGAGGTCTCCAAGAGGAGTGCTGGTTTGTGCTGCCTGGTTCCATTGCGCGCCGCCAAAAACTATCATCCGGTTATTTGCCGGATCATAAACGCTAGAGTGACTGTTTCTGACGGCGGGCAGGCTGCCTAGAGGCGACAACTGTGTCCACGTGGCCGTTCCATTTTGACCGTTCGCATTCGAAAGCACCCACGCATCGTTGTAGTCGCTGATGACGTAAGGGCAGCAGGTGCTGATTAACTGGTGTCCTGCGAAGATTGTCATCCGATTGTTGGTCTGGTCGTAAATTGCGCTATGTTCAGCTCGGATGCTCGGTGGTCCTCCCGATGTGCCAAGCGTAGTCCAGGTCGAGGGACTTGCTGTGCCGTTCGCATTCGAGAGAATGCGGACATCATTGTGGTCGGTTCCAAAGAAGGCGAGATGTCCCGCAAACGTGATCATGAGGTTATTCGCCGAATCGCCCACAGCGCTGAGGCCCGCTCTCGCTTGCGGGTTTGTAACGGTACTTTGGGACCACACAGGCAGACCACCCAGGCCATTTGCGTTGCTGAGCACGAAGACGTTTGCTAGAGCCGGGGAGCAATTCGCAAAACAGCCGCCGTAGACAATGAGACGGTTAGTGGCCGCGTCGTACACAGTGGTTTCATTGCCATTGCTGAAAGGCAGCGACCCGCTCGGCAGCAGCTTGATCCAAGCCGGTGGTCCGCCCAGTCCATTGGCGTTGGTCAATATCCAAACTTCATTCCCGTTGCCTGGAGGGTTTCCATTGAAAGGAGGATTGCCCGGGTAGAAAGCTATCAGCCGATTATTGGCCGCGTCGTAATGAGTATTCTTCGGCACAAAAACCGGTTGTGGCGGCGCGCCAGTTGGAGCAAGCTCGATCCAGGTTTGCGCTTGCGTCTGGGCGAACGTGGGCACCGACAGAATCAAGGTCGTAAACACAACCGCGGCTAAGCCGCGAGTCACCTCACTGATAAAGCTGATCTTTCTCATGACGCTGACCTCCGCTTCATTTATGGTTCATTGCCCGATGGTAAGAATGAATGTCGCCTTGATGCAGCGAGGCGCGCGACGGCGAGCGTCTCCCTTCTTGTAGTCAATAGTCGTTCCTAACGTTCTCGAACTTCGCTCTCATTGACAATCTGCCGATCTGTTATTGGCCAGACTGTTTCATTCGGTTTACAAATGAATTGCCTGTGGCTGAAGGCAAGTGATAAATTGCAAGCCTCTTTTGTAGTTAGGCAATATCACCTGCTATCAAGCTTTTGGCTGCCTTCACTTCTATAGGCGCGAACTGAGGGTGAAATGGTGGGTGCCGCAATAAAGATAATCCTTTCTTTCTTGCTGGGGGACTCAACCCCGGCAGAGCCGTATCGCTCACCAACGCAACGATCCGACTCGGGACACAGGGAGGCGAAACCCGATGAATCCAGAGGCGCCCGAAGATCTCACCCAACTACTCCTCAGATGGCGCAGCGGGGATGAGACAGCACTCGATCAATTGATGCCGCTGGTCTACGCCGAACTGCACCGGCTGGCGCGGCAGTGTCTGCGGGGCGAGCGCGCCGGGCATACACTGCAAACCACGGCGCTCGTCAACGAGGCTTATCTGCGGCTGATCCGATCCAGCCAGGTGCAGTGGCAGGATCGGGCGCACTTTTTCGCGGTCGCGGCGCAACTAATGCGGCGCGTGCTGGTGGATGAAGCACGCACGCGCAACTACAAGAAACGCGGCGGCGAGATGATCAGGGTTTCGCTCGCCGAAGCGATGATGATTTCGTCTGATCGGGATGCGGAGATGGTGGCGCTGGACGAGGCGCTCAATCGTCTGGCGCAATTCGCGCCGCGCAAATGTCAGGTGGTGGAGCTGCGCTTCTTCGGTGGCTTGGGCATAAAGGAAACGGCAGCCGTGCTCAACATTTCACCCGACATCGTGAAACGGGAATGGCGCACTGCCAAGCTGTGGCTGCTGAATGAATTGACCAAGGAGGCGACCGGCAACTTTGGACCAGGCACGATGGAACAGGATTGAAGAGTTGTTGCAGAGAGTGCTCGATCTTGCGCCGGACGCGCGCGCGGCTTTTCTTGAGCAGTCCTGTGCCGGAGATGAAGATTTGCGCCGCGAAGTCGAAGCGTTGCTGAGCAGAGAGGCAGAGGCTGAAGACTTTATCGAATCTCCGGCCATTGCTGACCTTGTCAAGGAGATGGCCGAAGATTCGCCGGCAGCCCTTGTTGGGCAGCAGATCAGTCGTTACCGTATCGAAGCTCATATCGGCAGTGGCGGCATGGGCGAGGTGTACAAGGCCTGGGACGAAAACACCCGCCGAACCGTCGCGCTCAAAACGCTGCCTGTCGAATTTGCCGGTGACCCGGAGCGCGTGCGCCGCTTCGAGCAGGAAGCCGTTGCCGCTTCCCGGCTCAACGACCCAAACATCATCACCATCTTCGAGGTCGTCCACGCTGACGGAGCGCTCTTCATCGCCACCGAGTATGTCGAAGGTCAGACGCTTCGCGAAATGCTGACTGACCCGATGACGAAGCAGTTGCGGCGGCTCGACTCGAAAGAGGCCATCCAACTCGCCATTCAAGTCGCTGGCGCCCTCAAGGCCGCGCATACGGCGTGGATCATTCACCGCGACATCAAGCCCGAAAACATTATGGTGCGCAAGGACGGGCTGGCAAAGGTACTCGATTTTGGTATTGCGAAATTGAACGAAGAAGAGTTTGGACTACCACCTTTTGGCGGAACTCCCGCCGACCAGGCCACTCCCCCTAAAGCCAGCACAGCAAAGTCTGCTTCGAACGGCACAGTGCCGGGAATGATTCTGGGTACGGCCAGCTACATGTCGCCCGAACAGGCGCGCGGCGAGCAGCTCGACGGGCGCACCGATTTGTTTTCGCTGGGTGTGGTGCTGTTTGAAATGGTCACCGGGCAGCGGCTTTTTGGCGGCGCAACGCGCGTCGAAGCGCTACAGGCGATCGAGGGTCCTGGCGAACCGTTATCACCCAGCGCGCGATTCGATGGCGTCCCGAGAGAACTGGTACGGATTATTCGCCGGGCGCTGCGGCGCAACCGTGAGGAGCGATACGCTTCGGCTGGCGAACTGCTGGACGATCTGAACAAAGTGAAGCACCAGCTTGAAAACAAAATGAGCCGGCGAATCGTCGGCATCAGCGCGCTGACGGTAATTTTGGCTTTGACGATGGTGGGGTTTGCCGCCGTGCTTTCAGTCGGCGATGTCTGGGAAGAAAACATCCTGCGCGATGGGCACATGGCGGCGGCGCGCAAAGCGGCTTTTTCTCCTGATGGGCAACGCCTGGTAACGGTCGGCGAGGATAAGCAAATGATCGTTTGGGACTTCGCGCGGCGCGAGCGGTTGAAGACATTCACCGACCATACGGAAACGGTCACCTCGGTCGCCTACTCGCCCGACGGAAAGTGGTTCGCTACGGGCAGCTACGACCAGACGGTTATCGTGTGGGACGCTGAGCGATTGCAAAAGGCGGCCGTACTGCGGGGCCATCGAAACGCGGTCCACTCTATCGCTTTCTCGCCAGACGGACGGTGGCTGGCTTCTTCCGCTTTGTATCCTCCTCTGGATGACAGCACGATTTTGTGGCGCGTGGGGAGTTGGGAGAAGGGCGTCGGAATTCCCCATGGCACGAGCGAGGTAAATACTTTGCTCTTTTCCGCGGACAGTCAACGCTTGATGTTCCTCGGGGGCAGTTCGCCAAATACATGGGATGTGTTCACCGGTCAACCAGTGGAAGATAAATTTGATACTCCCTTGGAGGTGAACAATGCCGCGCTCTCCCCCGATGCCACGCGCCTGGTCAGCATAACTTCCCGAGGTGAAGTCATCTTTGCGGATGTTCCGCGACGCCAGTCTCTGAGTCGTTATCGTGCCCATCAGGACCATGGACGCGCTGTAGCTTATTCGCCGGATGGCCGGCTGGTTGTGACTGGAGCGGAAAACCTTATTTTGTGGGATGCCGTCACGAGGAAGAAGATCGCCCCTCTGGAATATCCCTCTATCGTCTGGAGCGCTGTCTTTTCACCAAACGGACGCTGGTTCGTCTCGACCCATGGGGATGGCGCGATTCTGGTGTGGGATGCGACGGAGCGTGAGCTCGTCGCTAGTTTCAACGAGCACAGCGGCAGCGTCCGCGCGGTCGCCTTCTCAGGCGACGGCAAGCGCATCGTTTCGGCCAGCCAAGATCAATCAATAATCATCTGGGACGCGGAAAAGGGGCAGAAGGAAACGGTGCTGACCGGCCACCGTACGCGGGTGATGGGCGTGGCCATCTCGACCGATGGGCGCCAGGTAGCTTCTGCCGATCAGGATGGCGTCCTCAGGCTTTGGGACGTGGCGCAGCGCCAGGCTCGTTGGTCGATTAAATCTACGAATAAGATTAGCGGTCTTCCCAACTACTGCGCAGCGATTTCGCCGGACGGGCAGTGGGTGGCAACCACAACCGGAGTTTACGAGAGCGATGGTGGTCGCCAGATCATTGATTTCTATGCTTCCGAAAATTCGAAGTACGCGGGAGTTTACGGGCTGGCATTTTCCGCCGACGGGCGATTGCTGGCCTGCGTAACGATTTACGGATGGCTCCTGCTCTGGGACACGTCGACGTGGCAGTTGTTCGCGCAGCAGAGACTGAGCAATGTGGGGCTCGTCAGCGTCAGCTTTGCGCCCGACGGCCAGTCATTGGTTACGGGCGAGGATCAGGGCGACGTGCGCTTATGGCGGACGCAGCCGCTCAGTCAGGTGGCCGTACTCGGCCACCACGCAGCTCGCATCAAGTCGGTCGCTTTCTCGCCCGATGGCAAGGAGGTCGCCTCGGCAGGCGACGACAAGATGATCGCGCTCTGGGATGTCCACCGACGCAAACTCATCACGCACATCGGCACACACACCTCCCCGGTCTACGCCGTCGCTTTCTCGCCTGACGGGCGGAACCTCGTCTCCGGCGAGCATGACCATTCGGTGCGGATCTACACCCGCCATCAGACGCTATGGGGATTCAGATGGGATTGAGACCGACAGCATGATGATCATTGCGGACCTTGATTCACAAGCTCTTCGAGTTCGGTATGGGATGCGCAGTTCAGAACACGTCCTGTCAATCGGTTTCGAGATGGGAGCAATTAATTGCCGGAGGCTATTGGAAACAATAACTTGCCGCAGCGGCAAAGTCTTGGTTCCAAGTTACAGCTGCTGCTACCGCCGACGTGTGACTTGAAGGGATTCTTTGCCGCGACTAGAAGCAATTCCTTGCCGTTAGTCTTGCGAAAACCTAAGAATACCGCGCCCACCACTCTCCACAGTTTCGGGAATTTGGAAGCTTACATTGCCGGAAGTGCAAAGAGGAAGTTAAGCCTTGCCGCAAGTTCAAGGCGATGAAATCGACGTCACACAGTTCTGCGCAATGTCGAGCATTTTGTTGTGGCTGCATTGCCTACCTTCCGGCAAGAGGCCGTGACGAGCACAACAAATGAGTTCCTCATGCCACGAGCGTGAGGCCAAGGCTAAAAAGTCAACAGAATCATTCAAAATCGGGTTTTGGCTAAGGACAGGCGGCCTCAGAAGAAGGTCCGGGAAGGAATACGGCAGAGTCCGACGACCTAAATACAGCCGTCAGAGTTTCCGCGCGACGACCACTTCTCGCCGTCGGCGCGCAAAGTCGAAGAGCGATGGTTGTTGTGTTTTGACGTTTTCTGATTCTCGCGGGTCAACGGTGTCGCGTATGATCCGCGCAGCGTCGTTGAGATTCGTTCCTGTGTCCGAGACCTGCATCGCCCCAGCCTTCACTTCTTCATAGAGATGCGGCACGCGCTCGACACCGTAACCTAGCCACTCAGTCAGCGTGATCTGGTTGTCTGGCGGTTTGTAATCGGCTCGCCACGCACCAAGCCCATCGTTCAACAGCGCGTAAGTCAATAAGCCTTGGCGCACTTTGTTGGTTTCCATTGCGACGTTATCCGCCTGCGTGGCAGTCACGATTCGCATGCCTTTGTCGTAAGAGAGCTGGCCCAGCCCGCGGCTACCCATCGGGCCGGGTTTGAAATCAGTGCCTTCAACCGCGGCCGAAGAATGACATGCGTCAACAATCATCACCAACTCGCCTGCGTCCACATCGCGCAACCACTGCGACAACTCATTTGACGAGATGCAATGCTTGCGGAACTCTGTCGATGAAACTGCAGCGGTTCCGGTGTCCGATGGAACGATGTAAAAGATGCCGTCGCTGTCGGTATAGCCGTGACTCGACACGGAAATTAGAATCAAATCTTCGGGCCGGGCCGCGCGCAACTTATCCGCGTTCGGAATCTCTTTAAGCAACGTCGTGTCCGCCTTTCTCCCTGCCAAGATGTCTAATACTGCTCGCAGGTGTGCTTTCGTCGCTCTGTTTTCCGTGACATGCCTTTGTCCTTCACGCACTTCCTGGGTAGTAGCATCCTGCGCCGCCAGCGTACGTCCGTCTGGCAGCGCCACTGCATAGTCGGATATCAACGAAACAATGACTACTTCTTCAAATTCTCCTTGCGCCGCAAGTCGCCCCGCCAGGATCTCCTGCACCTGCCGCGCATCGGTAGCGGCATAGCGCAGGTTCAACCCTTCGCGTTCATAGGCGTTGACACCCAACGAGATGATGTAAGCGCACCCTTTGATTGGCTCAGGCTTCGGCGTGAAAGTGAACGTCTTGCGGTCAGTCGCACTTTTGATGCGATCCGCGTTGAAGGCGTAAGCCGAAAACTCGACTTGCTCGACGCCCGTGCGCGGCCACTTGATGTTGGGAAATTTCAGGGTGGCCTTTTCTCCAAAATAGCTCAAGCCCACCTTGCCATCATTCGCCGGTGCGTAGCCCACCAGTTGCCCATCACGAAACAGGCGCAAGTCATAGACGCCCGACTCCAACGCAAAGCTAAATCTACTTGTCTGCACCTTGCTTTTGACATTCGCAACTTCCACCGTCACTTGCACCGTCTCCGCTGAATCAGGTTGGATGTCGGTGATCTTCACTTCTGGCTGCGTGCGATTGAGCGTCGAAAAGTCACGAACAGCCTTAAACTTCTCTCTCGCCAAGACACGCGGCAAGAGCCTCGGCTCGTAGTAATCGCGCATGAAGATTTCAATCGGCAACGGTGTCAGCGGCGCGTCGGGCATCAACCAATGCAAACCTTTGATGTCGTCAATACGGTTCGTGTCAAAGCGACCGTCCGGCATAACGAGCACCCAACCGCCATCATCAAACGATACTAGTGAGGCAAGCTCTACGCCCGCTGTCACATCCCAGAGTTTGATCGCGTCATTCCAACTGCCGCTGGCCAGGGTCTTGCCATCAAGGCTGAAAGCGATGGAGACGACACTATTGGTATGGCCTATTAGCGTCCGAAGTTCCATGCCTGTAGTCACGTCCCACAGCTTGATAGTATTGTCGTGACTGCAACTGGCGAGCACCTTGCCATCGCGACTGAAGACAACGTAGTTGATACCAAGTCTATGTCCCTCGAACCTCCGTATCTCCGCGCCGGTGACTCCATCCCAGAGCTTGACTGAATCGCGGGCGCCTCCAGTGGCCAGCATCTTGCCGTCTGGGCTGAATGCTAGGGATGGGCCAATAACCTCTCCTTTCAGCGAGCGTATCTCTCTGCCGGTAGCGAGGTCCCATTGCTTGATAGTTCCGTCGAAGGCGCTGGCACTAGCCAGCGTCTTGCTGTCAGAGCTGACGGCTACCGAAGAGACGTTTGGATGTGTCGCGAGGGTACGAACCTCTTTGCCGGTAACCACGTCCCAGAGTTTGATAGTATCGCCAGGTCCGCCGCTAACCACCATCTTGCCGTCTGGAGTAAAAACCACCGGAAGCTTAAACACTGCTCCACGGAGGTTACATTTCTCCGCCCCGGCAGCGATGTCCCAAAGTTTGATAGTATTGTTACCGCTCTCACTTGCCAGAGTTTTCCCATCCGGACTAAGAGCTAGAGAGAGTACAACGTCATCGTGTCCCTTAAGGATATGTACGTTTTCATTTGAGGTTAGATCTGCGACCTTGATGGTATTGTCGCCACTCGCAATAGCCAGTGCCATACCGTCGGGGTTCAAGGCTACGAAATGTATGGTATCCGCGTGACCTGTAAGGGGCCGCAGTTGTGTTCCTGTAGTCGGATCCCAGAGCCTGACTGTGTGATCGAAGTTCAGGCTGGCTAGTATCCTGCCGTCAGGACTGAAGGCCACGGCGAGAATTCCTTGTTCGTTAATTGCGCGCCGTTGATGACCGCTGGCAGTATCCCAGAATCTAATGCCGTCAGTGAGTCCTGCGCTCAACAGCGTATTGCCGTCGGGGCTGAAAGCCACCAGGGTAGCGACAGCGGCGACATGTTCCAGTTTGAAGCTGCCCATCTCTGCACCAGTAGCGGCATTCCATAACTTAATTGTCCCATCGAATGTTCCGCCCGCCAGCATCCTTCCGTCACGACTGAACTCTAACTCGCCGATCCGAACATAGGTACCGAACGCTGCGAGCTCTTTGCCGCTAGTTGAATCCCAGAGCTCAATGATGCCAGTATTGCCCCCGCTGGCTAGTGTCCGGCCGTCACCGCTTAGGGCTACGCATGAGAATTCATCGCTCCGCCTAGTCAGTGTTCGGAGTTCTCTTCTTGTGCCAACGTCCCAAAACTTGGCTTCTCCCAAGCTCGCACTAACCAACGTCTGGCCATCGGGCGTGAACTTTACAAAGTGCACAGCGCCCGTGTGTCCTTTGAGCGTGCGTATCTCTACGCGACTGGTGATGTCCCAAAGCTTGATAGTATTGTCGCTGCTTGCACTCGCTAGCATCATATTGTCGGGACTGAACGCTACTGCGAGAATGCCGCCGGCGTGCCCCCTCAGGGTATAAAGTTCCGTACCGTTGGCCACATTCCAAAGCTTTACAGTATTGTCAAGACTCCCGCTGGCCAGCGTCTTACCATCTGAGCTGAAAGCTACAGACCTGACTGCATCGGTGTGGCCAGTCTCCACTGTGAGTTGGGGTTTGTCACCACGCAGGGCCGCAAATTTGTGTTGGACTGTATTCCGTGAGCAGGAAGTGGCAGATACGCTTATCAAGGCAGCAGCGAGGCCCAACCAAGATTTGTTAAAGTGGATCATGGAGACCACGGGTCTTTGCAGCTTGTAAATTCAGTCGTCAAAGCTTTCGTGCCAGAACGACATCTTGTCGTCGTCTTGCGAAGTCGAAGAGCGATGGTTGTTGAGTCTTGTCGTTGTCTGATTCTCGAGGGTCAACTGTGTCCCGAATAATCCGCGCTGCGTCGTTGAGATTCGTTCCAGTGTCCGAGACCCTCATCGCTCCGGCCTTCACTTCTTCGTAGAGATGCGGCACGCGGTCAACGCCATACCCTAGCCACTCAGTCAGCGTGATTTGGTTGTCTTGCGGTTTGTAATCGGCTAGCCACGCACCCAGCCCATCATTCAACAGCGCGTAAGTCAATAAACCTTGGCGCACCTGGTTGGTTTCCATTGCGACGTTATCCGCCTGCGTGGCAGTCAAGATTTTCATCCCTTTGTCGTAAGAGAGTTGGCCCAGCCCGCGGCTGCCCATCGGCCCGGGTTTGAAATCAGTGCCTTCGACCGCCGCAGAAGAATGACAGGCATCAACAATCATCACCAACTCGCCCGCATCCACATCCCGCAACCAACGTGACAGCTCGTCCGACGAGACGCAGTGCCCGCGAAACTCTGGCGAGGATAACGAAGCAGTCCCGGTATCCGACATGACCAGATAAAAGATGCCGTCGCTGTCGGTGTAACCGTGACCTGACGCGGAGATTAGGACCAAATCTTCTGGACGAGCGGCGCGCAACTTGTCGGCGTTGGGAATTTCTTTGAGCAACGCCAGGTCCGCCTGTCGTCCTGCCAACACATCCAGCACCGCCCGCAGATGCGCCTTCGTCGCTCTGTTTTCCGTGATCTTCTCTCGTCCCTCACGCACTTCCTGAATAGTCGCATCCTGTGCCGTTACGGTGCGCCCGTCTATCAGCGTCACTGCGTAATCCGAAACCAACGGCACGCTGACTATGTCCCCATAAACTCCCTGCGCCGCAAGTCGCCCCGCAAGGCTCTCCTGCACTTGCCGCGCATCGTTCGCCGCATAGCGCAGATCCAGTCCATCGCGTTCGTAAGCATTCACGCCCACCGACACGACGTAAGCACGTCCTTTGATCGGCGCCAACTTCGGCGTGATGTTGTAAGATTTGCGGCCGGTCGCGCTCTTGATGCGGTCGTAGTTGAAGGCATAAGCCGAAAACTCGACTTGCTCAACGCCCGTACGCGGCAACTTGATTTTCGGAAACGTTAACGTAGCCCTGCCGTCATCCTTCAACTCCACCTCACCATCGTTTGCCGGCGCAGCTGTGAACCAGGACCAAAGCGAGCTTGCTTCCTTCTTGTCCGCATCCTGCGGCGCGTAACCCACAAGTTGCCCGTCGCGAAACAGCCGCACGTCAAACGCGCCGGAATCTATCGGCTGGCCTGCGGCATTTTTCTGCACAGCGCTTTTGACATTCGCCACTTCCAACGTCACCTGCACCGTGTCTGCCGAATCGGGCTTGATGTCACTGATCTTCACGTCGGGCTGCGTGCGATTCAGCTCCGCCAGCGACGGCAAGGGCTTAAACTTCTCGCCTGCTACCACCCGTGCCAACAAACGCGGTTCGTAGTATTGTCGCATGAAGATTTCCAACGGCTGTGGCTTCAAAGGTTCATCAGATATCACCCAGTGCAAGCCTCTAATGTCTTCAAAGTTATTGGTGTCGAACCGACCATCAGGCGTAGTGACAATCCAATCACCATTGCGAAGGGAGACCAGTCGACACAACTCTTGCCCCGTCGAAATACTCCAGACCCGTTCGGTGTGGTCCGCGCTTCCTGTCACAACAAAGCGACCATCAGGCGAAGCCAAAATAGAAGTTATGCTATCCGTGTGTCCTTCAAGGCGTCGCACTTCTTTCCCCGTCGAAAGCTCCCATAAATGAACGGACTTCCCGTCGGAGTTATCTGTTGTAAGAAGAAAGCGACTGTCCAGCGAAAACGCGGCGTACCGCGATGATTGATTATGCAGTTTGTGAACTTCTTTTCCGGTTGCGATGTCCCAAAGTTGCACTACATTAACATCGCTAAATCGTGGGCTTTCAGGAGGAACTTGATAACCGCCAGTCAGCAAGAAACGACCATCTGGCGAGAATGCGACTGCGGTCTCTGGATTTGACGTCACCCGGAATCGTCTCACTACTTTGTTGGCGGCAATATCGTACAAACTTACATTCTCAACGTCAGTCTGCTTAGCAACGACGTGATCGATACTCTCCATAACCGACGACCGGTTATCGCCTTCGCCAGTTACCAGAAAGCGATTGTCAGCTGAGAAAGCAAGCACGTGTACAAAGAAGTGGTCTACAGGAACTCTCAAACGACGAACTACCTGCCCGTTTTCGGCATTCAAAAGAGTAATTCCGTCGAGGCTTTCCTCCGCTTCTTCCAACAGCTCCTTATGCTCCCTGATCGCAAAGAGTCTGCCATCCGGGGAAAGCGTGCAGTCGGTATTGGCTCGGGAATACTGCCTGTTCGCGTGCATCCAGAGATCACGGATGAACGTGAAGCTCCAGAGTCTCTTCCCTTCTCGTATCCTCCAGCATGACAAGGTCCAGCGTTTTTGCGCGTCGGGCGTTGGTTCAATTTCACCAAGAATGAAGAAGAAACGACCGTCGGGAGCAAACCAAAAAGCAGCAACATCGCTGAGGCCCGTCACCTTACCGTTCAACTGGAACATTTCTTTGCCCACCGCGGCATCCCAAAGCTGAACAATGTTGATTGAACTCAGCGTGAGTGCAAGCCGTCCATCCTTAGAAAGCGCTCGTCGTGCTATTGCGTATTTGCTACCTCCAGCGAGGGCTAGCTCACTCTCATTGTAGGCGTAGCCCTTGAACTGGATTTCGTTCCCCGCCTTTACGTCCCAGACGCCGTTGCCGGATAACAAAAATCTGCCATTAGAAGAGAACTCAAGGTCGTCCGCAAGCTCACTGGACAGGCTCTCGAACCGCCGTAGCTCCTTCCCGGAAGTTACGGTGTAAAGTCGTAGAGATACTTTTCCAACCAAATCCCCAGTGTTGCCACCACCAGTTTTTTGGCCCAAGGCAAGAACTACGAAATCACCATTCGGAGAAAACGCCGCCGACTCAAGAAACCCCGCTTCACTATCAGCGGTTGCGAAGCGTTTGACTTCTACACCTGTCTCAGCTTTCCATACTTGTGCTTCATCCTGATCTTCGGTGGTCGTCAGTATTTGCGAGCCGTCAGGAGAAAAGGCGACGGGACCATATCCTTTAAAGTGGCGTACTTCCTTTCCAGTTGCGACATCCCAAAGGAGTACAGTAGCCTCTGCTTCCAAATGGTTCGGATCGGGATTGTCGCTTCCAGTTAACGCAAGGCGACCGTCGGGAGAGAAAGCAACCGAACAAATCCCGTGCTTATGCCCACCAAAGCGATGGATCACCTTCGTGGTAGTCACATCCCATAATAGTGCGGTTGTAGAGCTCCAGAAATCGCCATCACCTGATAGAACAAGCGCTCCATCTGGGGAGAACGCAACTGAATTCACTTGGGCTGTATGTTCGTTGAAACGCCGAACCTCCTTCCCGTCTGCGACATTCCACAACCGAACACTCTTATCGTGGCTTCCAGTCAGCACGAATTGCCCATCCGGCGAAAAGGTAACCGAGCTGACTTGTCTCGCATGACCAACAAATTGCCGAATCTCTTTTCCGGTTGTAACGTCCCAAAGACGCGCACTGCAGTCCTTGCAACCAGATGTTCTACCGCTATCAGAATCATCGTTGCCGCTGCCGGTCAGGACAAAACGACCGTCCGGCGAGAAGGCCACAGCATTTACCGACTCGGAATGCCCGACGAAACGTCTAATCTCGCGGCCGGTGCCGGTTTCCCACAAGATCGCTGCTTTGTCGGAGACACCCCTTGTAAACATATCGGCGCCGCCGGATACGATGAAGCGCCCGTCCCGTGAGAAAGCTACTGAACTGATACCGCCTGAGTGTGCCAACTGCACCACCAGACGCGGCTCGCCTGCGGCCAGGACTTGCGGGCGTGGCTTGCGTTTGATGCGATCGCGTCGCCAATAAACCACGGCGCCAAGAAGTCCGCTAGCGAACACACATAGCAACAGAACCACTAACCATTTCTTGTAACTTCGAATCAAGGTGCGTTTCTCTCTTAAACTCAAACGCGGTCATCAAAGCCGCATGGACCCATCACAGGGCCATCACGTAGAGTCGCCCAGTACATGTGACAGCCGTATTGTTTCTCCCAATGAGTAACCAACTGTCTGGCAACGCCATAGCCGTGCTACAGGTGACGCGCTAACACTATCTCCCGCCGTGGCCGTGCAAAGTCGAAGAGCGATGGTTGTTGTATTTTGTAATCATCTGACTCACGTGGGTCAACGGTATCGCGAATGATCCGTGCAGTGCCGTTCGGGTGCGCCTCCTGATCGGAGAGCTGCGTCTCTCCGGCCTTCATTTCTTCGTAGAGATGCGGCACACGCTCAACCCCGTAACCTAGCCACTCAGTCAGCGTGATTTGGTTGTCTTGCGGTTTGTAATCGGCTCGCCACGCCCCAAGCCCATCGTTCAATAGCGCGTAAGTCAATAAACCCTGACGCTTCTTGTTGGTTTCCAGCGCAACGCTATCGGCCTGAGTCGCTGTCAAGATTCTCATGCCTTTGTCATACGACAACTGGCCCAGGCCGCGACTGCCCATTGGACCCGGTTTGAAATCGGTACCTTCAACCGCCGCCGAAGAATGACAGGCATCAACGATCATTACCAACTCGCCCGCGTCCACATCGCGCAGCCAACGCGATAGCTCATCCGACGACACGCAATGACTGCGAAAATCCGACGACGATAAGGCCACCGTGCCTGTGTCCGATGGAACGATGTAAAAGATGCCGTCGCTGTCCGTGTAGCCGTGACTCGACACAGAGATCAGGATCAAGTCTTCGGGACGCGCCGCGCGCAACTTGTCCGCGTTCGGAATCTCTTTGAGTAACTCCGCCTCTGCCTGCCGTCCCGCCAACACGTCCAACACTGCCCGCAGATGCGCCTTCGTCGCTCTGTTTTCCGTGACGCGCTTTTGTCCTCCACGCACTTCCTGAGTAGTAGCCTCCTGCGCTGGTACCGTGCGCCCGTCGGACAATGCCAGTGAGTAATCCGAAACCAACGGCAGGCTGACTACTTCCTCGTATTCTCCCTGCGCCGCAAGTCGTCCCGCCAGGCTCTCCTGCACTTGCCGCGCATCGTTGGCCGCGTAGCGCAGGTTCAGCGTCTCGCGCTCATACGCATTGACACCCAACGAGATGACATAAGCCCGCCCTTTGACCTGCGCAGGCAGCGGCGTCAGTTTGTAGGCCTTCCGGTCAGTCGCACTCTTGATGCGATCCGCATTGAAGGCATAAGCCGAAAACTCGACTTGCTCGACGCCCGTGCGCGGCCACTTGATTTTGGGAAATTTCAGCGTGGCCCTCTCTCCAAAAAAGCTCAAACCCACCTTGCCATCGTTCGCCGGCGCGTAGCCCACGAGTTGGCCATCACGAAACAGCCGCACGTCATACACGCCCGAGTCTAACGCGAAGCCCAAGGTGCTCGTTTGTACTTCGCTTTTGACATTCGCCACTTCCACCGTCACCTGCACCGTCTCCCTGAATCAGTTTGGATGTCGGTGATCTTCACTTCCGGCTGCGTCCGATTCAGCTGACTCAGCGAAGGTAACGGCTTAAAGGTTTCGCCGGCTAACACTCGTGCCAACAAGCGCGGCTCGTAATACTGCCGCATAAATATTTCCAAAGGTAACGGCTTCAATGGATCATTGGCTAGGATCCAGTGCAACCCTTCAATGTGTTCTAGATTATTCGTATCGAAGCGACCATCAGACGCGGTGACAACCCAATCGCCATTCTCAAATGAAATCAGACGACAGAGTTCTTGACCGGAGGCAAAATCCCACATTGCCATTGCACCGTCCTGGCTGCCCGTTAAGATAAAACGTCCGTCGGGAGAAAAACGTGCTGATAAGCCATTGGCTACACGACTCTCAAGCTTTCTGATCATTTTTCCCGTTGTGACATCCCAAAGGATTACAAATCTATCGTCACCTGCTGTCAGAATGAAGTGTCCATCCGGAGAAAAGGCAACGTCTGATACTTCTTCAGAGTGCCCTTCGAAGCGTCTAATCTCCTTTCCGGTAGCAACATCCCACAGGACTGCGATACCATTCCTATACACGCCATTGAAATAACCAGCCTTACTTCCTGAAAGGACAAAACGGCCGTCGGGTGAAAAAACAGCGGCTATCGCGAACATAGCAGGAACATCAAGATTGTCTTGCGCGGTGAAACCTCTGATCAACGTGCCTGAGTCAGCCGAGAATAGTCCCAAACCATAACTTGATGAGGAGGCCGTATTTGCGAAGATATAGCGACCGTCGGGTGAGACAATCATTATGTCAAAAGAGTCTATACCCGGTCGCCCAATACTTGGTCCGAGGCCCTGGAGCTTTATTAACTTTTTTGTAGCAACATCCCATAGACTGATTCGGCGTTTTTCATCTCCAGTCAGAATTAGTCTGCTGTCCTGAGAAAACATCGGACCGACAATCTGCGGATCCTCATATTTGAACTGTTGGATTTCTGTTCCAGTGTGTAAGTCAAATAAGGTTCCATCAGACTGACTTACTATTGCATTGGTCTTCAAACCTCCTAGATCTCGTTCTTCCAGATCCTGTCGTGTTCTCAATCGAAAAGCATAGTCGCCATTGGGAGAGAAGGCCATTGCGCCACCTCTCGGGAAACGTCTGAACTGTTGCCCGGTAGTCATGTCCCACAGTGCGTTTCCAGTTGAGATGAAGCGACTATCTGGGAGGAACTCGCCGACATAACTTACTGCTTGCCCTTCAAATGAGGTCTCTTTCCTGGTCGGCACTAAGTTCCACATGTGTGAGGCCCCATTCTCCAAACCGACCAGAATGGATTTGCCGTCTGGAGAAAAAACGGGTGCGCTTGAAGGAGGGATAGGTCTGGCTTTGTCATTCCTTGGGGTGTCATAAGTTAAGACTTCTTGGTCCGTAGTCACGTCCCGCACCGCAACACCAGAGTCCGGTAGCGTACTTCTTGTGCTAGCCGCGAATCGGCCATCTTTGGAAAACGCACATACATGGGGACAGGTAGCAAGCTTTTTGACTAAGTCTCCCGTTTCTAATTCAAAGAAGCGGCCGTTGCTGGTAAGAATGTGTTGGCCGTCAGGTAAGAAGGTACCCTCTCCCCCGCCACTGAATTGACGAAGCACGTGGCCTGTAGCAATATCCAGAAGCTGCGGCCCAAAATCTCCCTCAAATCCGATTAGAGCCGAGCGACCATCGGGCGAAAAAGCCACTGCACCGCCGAACCCGTTCAACGAGGAGCGGCCCTTAAACTGCCGGATTTTCTTGCCGGTTACTGCGTTCCACAGGCAAATCACTCCTCCAGCGTCTTCCTTACTGATTTCCTTACACCATTCACAGACGTAGATTCCGGCCAAAACGAACTTACCATCAGGTGAAAAGGCAGCGGAGGTAATGTTAAGACTGCCTAAGGTGTCTTCCAGACGAAGTATCTCTCGCCCTGTGCCAACATCCCAAATACGTGCCGTAGCATCCCGACTCTGCGGTTCTGACGCGTTGTCTGTGCCAAACTCTACCTGTCCACTTCCGGTCAACAGAAGCCGGTCGTCGGGTGAAAAGGCAACCACGTTGATTCCAGCTCCATGCCCCACGAACCGGCGGATTTCTATACCTGTAGCAGCGTCCCATAAAACTGCTGTTCGATCCTCGCTCCCAGTCACCACCAGTTTCCCATCATGCGAAAATGCAACGGCTCGCACATCGCTTGAGTGGCCTAGCTGAACTACGAGCTGCGGCTCACCCGCCTTGGACTGTATCTTCACATCGCTTCGGTTCCAAATTCTCCACCCCAGGAACACGGCAATTGCGCTTACCAAGACAATCGCTACGAGCATCCGAGATTTCTTTGGTCTTCTCACGGTCGCATCAGTTCTTGCCCAAAAACAAAAAGTCCCAGAAGCGGTAGGACAAAGACACCTCAGACTGAATTCAGTCGTCAAGGTTTTCGTGCCAGTTCGACATCTCGTCGTTTTCTGGCAAAGTCGAAGAGCGATGGTTGTTGAGCTTTTGCATTGTCTGATTCACGCGGGTCAACTATGTCACGAATGATCAGCGCCACGCCGTTGAGATTAGCTGCTGTATCCGAGACCTGGAGCGCTCCGGCCTTCACTTCTTCGTAGAGATGCGGCACACGCTCAACGCCGTAACCGAGCCACTCGGTAAGCGTGATTTGGTTGTCATGTGGTTTGTAATCGGCTCGCCACTCGCCCAGCCCATCATTCAACAGCGCGTAAGTCAATAGACCTTGGCGCACTCTGTTGGTTTCCATCGCGACGTTGTCGGCTTGCGTGGCTGTCAAGATCCTCATACCTTTGTCGTAAGAGAGTTGGCCCAGGCCGCGACTGCCCATTGGGCCGGGTTTGAAATCACTGCCTTCAACCGCAGCAGCTGAATGGCAGGCATCAACGATCATCACCAGTTCGCCTGCGTCAACATCGCGCAGCCAACGCGACAACTCATCTGATGAAATACAATGACTACGAAACTCTGGCGATGAAACTGCAGCCGTCCCGGTGTCTGCTGGAACGATATAAAAGATGCCGTTGCTGTCGGTGTAGCCGTGGCTCGAAACGGAAATGATAATCAAATCCTCGGGCCGGGCCGGGCGCAGTCTATCCGCGTGGGGAATCTCTTTCCGTAATGCTACGTCTGCCGGACGCCCAGCCAACACGTCCAACACCGCTCGCAGATGCCCTTTCGTGGCTCGATTCTCCGTGCCGTGCTTTTGCCCTGCGCGCTCTTCCTGAACCGTGGCATCCTGCGCCGCCAGTGTGCGCCCGTCCGCCAATGCAACTGCGTAATCCGATACCAGCGGTACGCTGACGACTTCCTCGTATTCGCCCTGCGCCGCCAGCCGACCCGACAAACTCTCCTGCACCTGTCGTGCATCGTTAGCCGCATAACGCAAATCCAAACCTTCGCGTTCATACGCATTGACTCCCAGCGAGATGATGTAGGCGCGCCCTTTGACCTGCGCGGGCAGCGGCGTCAGTTTGTAGGTCTTGCGGTCGGTTGTGCTCTTGATGCCATCTGAATTGAAAGCGTAGGCCGAAAACTCGACTTGCTCAACGCCGGTGCGCGGCCACTTGATGTTGGGAAATTTCAGCGTGGCCTTTCCTCCAAAAAAGCTCAAAGCTACCTTGCCGTCGTTCGCCGGCGCGTAACCCACCAGTTGCCCATCACGAAACAGCCTCACGTCATATACGCCCGACTCTAACGCAAAGCCCAATTTACTTGTCTGCGCTTCGCTTTTGACATTCGCCACTTCCACCGTCACCTGCACCGTCTCCGCTGAATCAGGTTGGATGTCCGTGATCTTCACCTCCGGCTGTGTGCGATTGAGCGTCGAGAAATCACGAACCGGCTTGAACTTTTCCCGTGCCAGGACACGTGACAGCAACTTCGGCTCGTAGTAATCGCGCATGAAGATTTCAATCGGCAAGGGCGTCAGCGGCGCATCGGGCATCAGCCAATGCAAACCTTTGATGTTGTCAATCCGATTAGTATCAAAGCGACCATCAGGTGTAAACATTACCCAATCACCATTACGAAGTATGACAATGGACGCCATTTCCACACTCTTGGTGATATCCCATAACTTGATAGTGCCGTCTTCGCTCCCACTAACCAATGTCCTACCGTCAGGACTGAAAGCTACTGAAGAGACAGAACCTGTATGCCCTGTGAATGCAGGTCGTTCTTCGCCAGTAGCAATATCCCAAAGTTTGATAGTGTAGTCGCCGTTCCCACTGGCTATCGTCTTACTATCAGGGCTAAAAGCTAACGATTCGATGGCCGCCTCTGATGCGAGTGAACGGGTTTCTAGATTTGTAGCGACGCTCCACAGCTTAATACCTCTTCCGCCAACGGCCAATGTTTTGCCATCAGGACTAAATGTTGCAGAGTTGATCCGCATATTCACCGTGGGTGAAGGGAGTTTATTGCCTATGCTATCAAACAGCTCGAGGGTATCTTTACCTCCTAATTCATAGAGAATAGTGTTACACCAAATAACGACCACCCCATTATTGTGATTGAAGCCAGATGAACACTTCGTGTTGGCATCGTTTGCGAATCGTTTGAGTTCCTGCCCACTGGCGACATCCCACAACACCGTATAGCCGATAGCGCCGTACGAAGCTTCATCACTCACCAGCATTTTGCCGTCGGGACTGAAGACTAATGAGCTTATTGAACTTATCAAGCCATTGCGCTTAAGGGTATGTATTTCTGCGCCAGTGGTGACGTCCCATAGCACGTCAGCTACAGCGAGGAGCGAACTATCGGGGCTGAAAGCAAACGTATTGACATCGAATGTCGTTGCCGGTGTGCTAAGCTCTTTACCAGTGGCTACATCCCACAACTTCAATATCTTCGCCGCACTAGCCAATGTCTTCCCGTCAGGACTAAAGGCGACTGAACCAACCTTAGCTGCGTACCCGGTGAGCGTGTGAATCTCTTGGCCAGTAGAGATATCGACCAGCTTGATGTCGCCCCATTTGCGGCTAGCGAGCGTCTTGCCATCAGGGCTGAAAGCTATTGGCATTGAATATCCTTCAAGCTTGCGGATTTCCTTGCCAGTGGCAACATCATATAGCTTGATATTTGGACTCGCCCAATCCTTACAAGCCATTGTCTTGCCATTAGGAGTAAAGGTTACTGATTCTAAATAACCTTCGAGCGTACGCAGTTCTGCACCAGTAGCAACGTCCCAAAGCCAGATAGTATGATCTCGACCTACGCTAGCTAGTACCTTGCCATCAGGGCTGAAAGCCACGGATTCTAAAGTTCTTTCAAGTGAACCTATTTCTGTGCCAGTGGTGACATTCCACAGTGTGATAGTGCCGGCCGAATCTTCACTTGCTAGAGTCTTGCCATCGGGACTGAAGATTGCTGATTCAACACTACCGGAATGTTTTTTGAACGTGCGAATCTCCGTGCCAGTAGTGACATCCCAAAGCTTGATGTCTTGCCAATTGTCAAAAATTCTATCGTAATGCCAGTTCGCTGTAGCTAGTACCTTGCCTTGTGGACTGAGGGCCATCGGCTTTGAATTGCGTTGGGGTGGAATCTCTTTGCCGCTATCAACGTCCCATAGTTTGATTTCGTGGAGAGAACTGCTCTTACTAATCAGCATCTTACCGTCAAGACCGAAGGCTACTGAGTCAACCCAAGAGCTATGACCAGTAAGGGTGCGAATTTCTGTGCCAGTGGCAATGTCCCATAATTTGACGGTTTTGTCCGAACTACTACTAGCCAGCATCTTTCCGTCAGGACTGAAGACTACTGATTTGACACCACCAATATGCTTCTTGAGTGTGCGAATCTCTGTGCCAGTAGCGACATCCCAAAGCTTTATCGTGTGGTCATCGCTGCCGCTGGCGAGTAACTTACCATCAGGGCTAAACACTATTGATGTAGGTGCCTGTGAATGCCCCGTTTGTGCCACAAGCTGCGGCTTGCCAGAGACCACTGTCGCGAATTTATTCCTCGCTCGGTTTGGTCTCCACATTCTCCACACGATGAAGGCGGCACCTACGCTGAATAAGATGATCGCCGCGAGCAGCCAAGGTCTCTTGATTCTTCGCATGTGGAACATGTTTTTCTTGCTCCGAAAGCCGGTCACACGAAGCTGCCATTTGGCAACTCCTGCACTTCACTTCTGGAACCGCAGCACGACTCCCAGCATCGCCGCAATGCTATGCAATCTGCTCTGGACTATTTCCCAGGACGCACTACTTAAAATGAGTCTCAGCATTAACTCTACGTCGCTCCTTTCAGGCTTCGCGACCTGAGCCGTCGGTTAAGAAACAGGAAGAGCACAAGGCCACCGACGACTGGTAGAAGAATCGCCGCTAACCTCAAGGAACTCCGCGTCGCAACAACGCCGTCCTCTTTGCCATCCATGTAGCGCCAGTCGCCCGACCCAATGAAAGCGGCCCAGTAGTACGGATGTCGGTAATCCGTCGCGTCTTGCGTAGGTCTCAACTCCCCACGCAGCATTGCCAACTGCACTTGCCGCAATGCTTCGGTGCGTCCTTCGCCCGCTTTCAAGCGCGTGTAATAGGCCGTCATCAAATCGCGCGTGCCTTCGTCCGAAACTTTCCACAGCGACATCACTTGCGTCTGGCTGCCCGCCAAGACCAAAGCGCGCCGCAAACCATAGACGCCTTGCCCGTTCTGCACGTCGCCTAAGCCCGTCTCACAGGCGGACAGCACAACCAACTTCGTACCCCACAAATCCAGTCCGGCGGTTTCCAGCGCGGTCAATATGCCGTCTTCGGCCGCGCCGCTGTGCTGTTGCTTGACGCCCGCAAACACCAAGCCCGACCGCAGCAAAGGGTTCTCCCAACGCCGCGACACGGACGCACCCGCAGACGGCGGCGACACCGCCGGTAGTGAGAGCGTGTCAATGGTGGCGCGGCCCAACGTCGGACCGGCGGGCGGTACTTCACGCGGTTGGTCTGGCTCAAAGAAGCCGTGCGTAGCGATGTGCAGGATGCGCGGGGACTGCAATTGCTTCAAGGCGTTTTCGGTGGCCTGTTCTTGTGTCAAGACCTGCATCTCGGGCCACAGCCGGCCCAAAGCCGTTGCTTCCTCCGCCGTGCCGGGCAGCGGCGGGTAATTCAACGCCTTAAAATCCATCGAACGCCGGTTTTCCTCGTTGGCGGCGGGTTGGTCGGCAGCGGCCATATCATAGAGCGGATTTGCCAACACCGCCGGCGTGTTGCGGCTTTCAATCGGGACTTGCAAACGCAGCAAATCGCGCCCGCTGGTGAGGTAATTAAACGAGTAATTCTCAATGAGATATTGCCCGTTCTCATCCACGAGAGCATCGAAGGGAATGAGATTCAACGCGCCATCTGGCGACAGAAACACGCGACGCGTTTGTCCGAGCAATTGTCTCACAGGCCGCATCACGCGCTCATCCAAGTTGCGAGCCAACTCTTTGACATTTGTTTCGGGCGTCTTTGGTGACTGCAAAGCCTTGCGGAATTTGTTGGCGGCCTCATCAATGGGCGCGGCCTCACCCAAGTCTGCGAACTGCGGCACGGCATCCGTGCGGCGCACGACGTAAGCCACATAACGCGCCGCGCCGAATGGCTTTTCCGCGCCTTTGGCTTTGGCGTTGAAGGGCTTGTAAACAAACAACTCAACCAGGCCGGCATCTGCTGGCACGGCAGCTTGCACCCGTTCCAACGTAACGGGTTGCGTCACAGCACGAAACTCCGCACTCCGGCGGCTAATGACGTCTTCGATCTGTTCTTGTGCGGCGGTCAGACGGGTAACTTCGGTGGGCGCAGGTTTGCCGCCGCCTAAAAGCAGGTTGGCGAGTTGGGACTGGGTAGCAGCGAAATCGTCGAGCAACTTTTTATCATCGGGCGTAGCGCGTTGGCGCAATGCAGCGAGTTGGTTTGTGAAAGCATCGAGTGTGCGACCCTTGCGCCGCAAGATTGTCGACACTGCCAACCGCGCAGCATCGGCATTTTGCGGCGCGTCTTGCGTGTGCAACGAAAGAATGGCGTCGGTCTCGCCGGAGAGAAAGTCAAGATAAAGTTGCTTCTGCTGTTGCGAACCAGTGTCAAGAATCGCCGCGATGTTCTTCTCGCGCACCTCTAAGGAACGTTGGAAAAGGCTAATCGCCTGCTCGTAGTCGCCTTTGGCTTGGTAAAGTTCTGCCAGATTGTCGAGCGTCGTAGCAGTATCCGAGTGTTCCTTCCCCAATGTTTTTTCCTTTATTTCCAAGGCCCGCCGATATAATGGTTCAGCCCGTCTATATTTGCCTTGGTCTTTATACAATCCCGCCAAATTGTTGAGCGATGTGGCGACATACGGATGCTCTGGTGGCAATACTTTCTCTCGTATCTCCAAGGCCCGCTGAAACAACGGTTCAGCCTGTTTGAAATCCCCTTGGTGTTCGTACAGCAACGCCAGATTGTTGAGTGTCGTAGCGAGATCGGGATGCTCTGGTGGCAACACTCTCTCCATAATCGCCAAGGCGTCTTGATAGAACTTCAATGCCCGCCCGTGGTTGCCTTGTTTTTCGTACAACCCTGCTAGATTGTTGAGTAACGGGGTAATATCGGGATGTTCCAGTGGCAATACTTTCGCTATCTCCAAGGCCCGCCCATACAAAAGCTCCGCTTGACCATAATCGCCTTTTGCTTCGTATAACTGCGCCAAAGGGATGAGCCAACGCATAATGAGAAGGTACTTCCCCTCCCGGGTCTTGGCTTCTATTTCTATTGCTAAACCACGCAGGAGTAGCGGTTCAGCCCGCCCGTGGTCACCTTGTTTTTCGTACAACCTAGCCAGAGTGTTACGTACAGTCTGCACATTGGGATGTCCAGCTGGCAACTCTTTCTCATAAATTGCTAGTACCTGTTCAGCTAACGGGATGGCATCCGCGTAGCGGCCCGCTTGGTTGAGTTGAAGGACTTGTAGGTTAAGCCGATGAGCTTCGGCTAACCGTGCCTCTGGGTCTTGCGCGACAGCTAGGATATACAGCCAAAGTACTCCACAGACCGTCAGCGTTATCATTATCCATCGTTTCATCTTGAACAAGGGGTATCCTCTTGCTCCGCTGAATTCCTCGTCTAGTGTTTTCGCGGTTGCTATTGGGGTTTCCTCATCTGCTTGCCCATTTCTGTTTCCGCTAATTCTGGCCTTGGCATCATAATCTCTCTGTACACTGGCACGAGGTGAAAGCTATCGTTACCGCCTATGTAGCTATATCCAGCACTATCCACAAATCTCCTTCGGCGGCTCCATTTTACTTCGTCTTTCTCAAAGAAAGACCTAACGCCTTCTCGATGCTATCTGCCAAGTGGTTCTCCATTTCTGGATTGCCTCCACCAGAATATGCTTTCAAAAAGTCCATTGATATCTGAGTGTTTATCGTAACGGGGTATTTTTCGGTCAACCTAATGTTTTCATCAGTCTTTACCCGTAGCGCAAACGTACAAACAGCCGCAAGCTCAAGAGAAGAGAGATCGAACCTTTCTCTTAATTGATCGGGATAAGACAATGGCCTTGCACGATCCAGGATGAGCGCTTGACGAAATTGACGGTCATTTAAAATAAACCGGGAGGCGTCTAGTACATTGCTTCTCAATGCTGGTGTAGTTTTCGAATCACTCTTTCCTTCACCAGTTTTTTCTATCTTCTTTGGCTCTGGTGTTAGTGTTGGCGATGGCGAGTTTGCATTCGGCGGGGATGAACCGTTCTTGCCACACGATGTAACCAACACGGTCATAGCCAAACAAACAAGCAACAAACTCTGATAGGGTTAATGCCAAGCTGCTTTGCTTTCATGTTTTAGCGTCTTTCCTGTTAGTTTTCAGCGAGAACGCTGACGTTGGAGTCACACGGAAAGCCCCAACTTGTATTGAACAAAATCAGACTCTGGCGCAAGAAGGATACATACCAACACAACCAGTATCCATTTTTTGGCGGCTTCTGATCTGACTCATCCTTTTCTTGCTTCATAAGACACAATCTAAAATTTAGGCTTTGAGAATTCCTACTCTAGTCTCTAAACGGCAATGCGACTGTCACCATCGCCGGATTGCCAATCTTGACTGCGCCTCTGAAGACGGTCTGCGGCAACGGGTCGCCTTGAGTCAAAGATTGTTCAGCGTCGTCAATGATTTCGCGGTTGCTGACCGATTGCTCTCTCTTTGTTCTGGTCTGTCCCACGCTGCCGCGCAAAGTAGCGCGGTACATACGCGCGCCGTATTCTCTTTCCCAGCCGGCAAACAAGTTGTCATCCAACACCATTGCCTTGTCACCGAGCGGTTCGGGCAATTGAAACGCCCAAGGCGAAAGGACGATTGAGAAGGTTTCGGCTGCCTGTTGTGCGGAACTGCGCTTGACCGTAAAGGGACGATCCTTGCCGGGCAGCAAGATGGGCAGTCCGGGTTTGATGCGATTGTTGCCGCCGTAAGTCAGCAACGTCGGGAATATCAAACGTGCCCGGCCAAACGTGCCGTTCGCATTTTGCTCCCGGTTCACCACGTAAAGATAGCCGCCCTTGTCCGGCAAAAACTCGCCCGTCAGAGACTCAATGACCAGATAAATCTGCTCGCCGTTCGAGATGTCGTCCGCTATGCGTTCCGAGGCCGTCTCTTGATTGTCAACTATTTCTCTGGCAGTATCCGCGCTTTCGTTCGACGTCGCTGGGCGCGTGCGATAGACGGTGAAGCCGATGCCCGCGTAAATCATGTCCTTCGGCGACTTCCCGGTCGGGAACCAAAAGTCCGTGTCGTAGATTCTCTTCCCAATCGGCGACGCAGTTCCCGATGTCGGAATGCCTTGAGGACGTTCTGTAACCACAGACTCTGGCGACAAAGTTCGTGCAGATAGCTCCCACCAAAGCAAACCAACGATCACAATGACCAGCGCGACGGCAGCAGCGGCGATGACTCGCCAGTCAAACGTGTTTTGTGGCGGTGAGATTGGCGTCAACGCGCGCTCTAAGTCATCACCGAACTCTCGCGCTGATTGCTGTCGCTTGCTCGCGTTGTATTCGAGAGCCTTGAGGATCACCTGTTCTGCCGCCTTCGGCAAATCAGACCGCAAGACGCGCAGCTTATCCTTCACTCCTTTCTTTTGCAGCTCGGGAAGTTCTCCAAGAAATTTCGGGCTGAAAGGACGGTTACCTGTCAGCATTTCATAAGCAATAACACCAAGTGCATAAACATCGCTGGCCGGTGTCACGTCGACGCCTTTCAACTGGTTATCCAGCTTCAACTGTTCCGGTGCCATGTACGATGGCGTGCCTACCGAATACGCGGTGGCCGGCTCTAATCTAATAACTGAATCTATAACCTTCGCGATACCGAAATCTATGACTTTTACTTGCAGCTCACCGCGTGTATCCTGGCGAATCATAATGTTTCCGGGCTTCAGATCGCGGTGAATAACTCCTGCCTCATGCGCCGCGCGAAGCGCGCGCGTGGCCTGCCTCATGATCTCCGCGGTCTTGATGAAGTCCATTCCGCCGTCTGCTTTGATTAGTTTGCTCAGGTCAGAGCCTTCGACGTGCTGCATCACGAGGTATGGCAGCTGGCCTTCCCGCAAGGTGCCCACATCAAGAATGCCTACAACGCCCGGATCATCAATCTTGGCCAGGACTTCGGCCTCTCGTTTGAATCTTGATACAATCCATTCATCTTGCAACCTTTCTTCTTTCAGTATTTTGACTACCACAAGACGGTGAAGCCGCAGGTCTCGCGCTTTATAGACCTCACCCATCCCGCCGGCGCCCAGTTTTTCGATAATCTCCCAGCGGTCATCTAGGGGCTTTCCAGCAGCAGGTGCGCTTTCGAATCGCTGCGTAGTTTCTGAACTCATCCCAGCCCTCCAAGTCTCTTCTTCAACCAGCACCTTCATACAGAGAAAAACAGCGGGGTCTTCCAAGAAGTTGTCTGCCGCATCGTCGGCAGCAAGAAGCGAATCTGCCTCTCGACGCAACTCGTCATCGTCTGCACAGGCTTGCTCGAGAAAAGTCCGGCGCTCGTCATGCCCTATCGATACGGCCGCGTGGTAAATCTTCTCCAGGCTTTGCCATTTCTGCGGACTCAGCACTCGCTCAGAGAATCGTTGGCTTTCGGCATCTTCCATCAAGTTGGAAAGCCCTCCATTTCCTAACGCGACGTTTGGCCATCAAAACCTTAATCGAGAAACGCAAGCTTCGGATGCAATCAGAGCTTTGTTAGAATTCCCTGGATTTTGGCACCATCTGTTGGTCCGGGGCAAGAATTGTTCGACAAAAGGAAGATGGAGATGGCCCAGGACATCACTACACTCTTGTTAGCTTGGGGGCAGGGCGACCAATCGGCTTTAGAGCGATTGATGTCGACCGTGGAGAAGGAATTGCGCGGTCTTGCAAGGGGCTATCTGCGAAGAGAAGGAGGAAGGCACCTGCTTCAAACCACAGCTCTGGTCAATGAAGCGTACATCAAACTTGTAGATCAAAAGCATGTGCATTGGAAGAACCGCTCACACTTCTTCGCTATTGCGGCAATGTGCATGCGCCGGGTTCTGTTGGACCACATAAGAGCTGAGAAACCCAGAAGCGCGGTGGTGGTGTAGAACATGTTCAGCTCTTTGACGCTTCGCTGATGTCTGTCGAAAGATCGGCTGAATTGTTGGCGCTTGACGAGGCGCTGCAAAAACTTTCGAAGCAAGATGCGCGGAAAAGCCAAGTAATCGAGATGCACTATTTTGGCGGTTACGGCATAGAGGAGATCGCTGGCTTCCTCGATGTGTCCAAAGAGACGGTCGAACGTGACGCGCGTTTGGCTCGAGCATGGCTTCGACGTGCGCTGAGTGCGGACCAAGCCCGGCATGGCACGTAGTCGAATCAAAATCTTATCCGCATTCCTTACCCGACTTCTCCGGAAATCTCGCGCCCGACAGCAACTATTTTTGAACTGGAAGCAATTATCTGCCGGAGGCTAGTGGAAGCAGTAAGTTGCCAGGGCGGCAGGTTTATCGTTCAAGTGACACCCCTCAACAACAAGTAGTAGTAGTAGTGTAAGACAACTAGCCAGTTGATTGGTGCCCCCGCAGGGATTCGAACCCCGAACCAACAGATTATGAGACGGTTTGAGGGGCATCAACAAGGCGAGACGAAACGGGATAACCCAGTATTTACCGAATCCGCAGCCGTCAAAGTTCGTTAGGTATTGCTAGGTAAGAGGACGCCATCGCGCCATAATCGCGCCATCTAGATACAGTATTTCTCGTCAAATTCTCGTTGTTCGAGTCTGCGCCAAAACGTGAGTTAGCATGAAGCGGGCTGTCGGATCGCGTCCTGACTGAGCGAGTTGTATGATTACTCTAACTAACGCTGGCCAAGTTTTTCCATGACCAAAAGAACTCGGGATTCGCTGCCCGAACAAAACGATTACCTTAAGGCTCTTGCTGAATTGGCCGCAAAGGGTGATGAGATCGTTGACTGGAAGGTAACCCGCAGCCTTGAGGAAGCTAAACTACTAAGTATCAATACGGAGTTTCAAACGCGACTGACGAGATCCGGGACCGCTGGCAAATCGAACCACGCATTCAGAAAAGCGTTGTTGATCCAGGCGCGGTTCTTTACAAGTATTCCGAGCATTTGAGTGAGTCTGATCGTGAGCTACTCGAGAAGGATCTCGAAGAGCTAGCTCATAAATTCGACTTGGACTGGACCGATGAAGGCGAAGACTATGGTCTCATCGTTGGCGCGGTCTGCTATCGGTTGACGCCCTACAACTTGATTCATCATTGGGACGAGATTAAATACAGCGTCTCAAAAACCCGAACGCCCGGAGTTCGCATCTTCTTAAACCATCACCGGGATACCATTGAAAACTCTAAACAGTCCATTGTGATCTCTTACCTGTTTCTCAAGCTCAAGGACGCGGGCATTGAGTTGAATTTAACAGCACCGATCAAGAAAATTATCCTCGAGGCGTTGACCCGGTTGGGTAAATTGGGTGAAACCGCCGAACGGGCGACCCAGGCGATCGAGCACCTCCAGAAGGCATACATCCCTCCCGACGTCTTAATCAGGATTGATCGCAACACCACTATTGAAGACATTAGGAGAACTTGGCCGCAGATTGAAATGGGTAAAGCGGAGTGGCTCCATGGCGAAGGGAAGAGGCGGTCAAAGAAAAGCCGAAACCGAATCTGGCGCACCTTCGAGCGGGACGTGTTTATATGGCGCCGCGTCAAGCGCGATGGCGTGACATACGAGGTCGCGTATGATGAGTGGCTTTCCACTCATCCACATGAGAATGCCGTGGAAATTACCGCCGTCATCAAGGCGGTGAAAAAGATCAAGGAGATTCCGGACGACTGAATTTAAGATCGTAGCTTAAATTCACAGACGGACGAATTTGCGTAGGTTAGAATCCTCACTGTTATGTCCGGCTTAATGAAAAATTCATACGGTCTCGTCATCGGCATTGCTGACTACGATCATGTTCCTTCGTTGCCGCCAACGGTACTTAAGGACGCTCAGGACATTCACGATTTATTGATCGATCCAAGCTACTGTGGATATCCGCCAGCGAACGTCCAGTTGCTGCTTAATCATGCGGCTACGCGTCTGAAGATTGGCGAGGCGTTCGATAAATTAGCTCTACAATGTGATGAAGATTCGATAGTCCTGATCTATGTATCGGGGCATGGAGGCCGCGTCGAAACGGGCCCGTGGCAAGGCGAGTATCTCATTGCCGTTGACACGGAATCGCCCACAGATCAAAGGCTTGCAGAAACCGCGATTTCGGGAGCGGAATTCAGTAATGCGCTTAGCAAGATAAGAGCGCGAAAAATTGTCGTCATCTTTGACTGCTGCCATGCAGCTGGTCTAGCTCGAATTAAGAGTCCAACCGGCACCGGCTTCAAAGCAGGGCTCCCCGAAGCCTACTATCTTTCACTTGCAGTCGGCCGCGGTCGAGTCATTATTGCCTCATCACGAGATTCAGAATTCTCTTCGATAATGCCAGGTCATGCCAATAGTCTTTTTACCGTCCATCTCCTTGCAGGTTTGCGAGGTGCCGTTACAGGCCCAGACGGATTGATACGAATATTCGATCTGTTCTCGTACCTTCAACCTAAGGTAACGGCCGAACAACCTAATCAGCATCCCATATTTAAAGTCGAAGTCGAAGAAAACTTTCCCATCGCTCTTTCTTTGGGAGGACTGCCAATGGGCTCTGCCGCGCCACAATCTGATCCCGGTTTCGTTGGGCGTGAAGACCTGATCAAATCAATTGCCGAGGCAGTTAAAGCCAAGACTCTCATCGTCCTTTGCGGAATAACGGGCATCGGCAAGACTTCATTGCTGGCCGAGCTTTCCAATCAACTGCTACCTCGCTCCATTTTCTGGTACGAATTTAAACCTGGTCTGACATCGCTCGATGATCTTTTGATTCACTTGGCGCGTTTCCTAGACGCGGAAACGGGTAAGACGTTTGTAGCGGCGGCCATTCAACAACCGAGCCTAACGATCCCAGAGAAACTCCAAGTCGTGCTGCAAGTCTTAAACGGGCAGCCGTTCTATCTCGTTTTTGATGCCATTCATGTAGTCGACGACTCACCGGAATTTATTAGTTTCTTTTCCATACTGAAAGATCAATTGAACCAGGGGTCAGTGCTTTTTGCTAGCCGCTCAATACCGAAATTCTACACTCCTCTTGATGTTGTCAAAGGAAGGGTCAAGGTCGTTGAGCTTGAGGGGCTCAATGCCGTTGAGTCGTCAGAGTTTTTCGCGGCAAAAGGTATTAACCCTTCCGCGGAACTCATAGATAGTTTGTCAGCTCGCTTCGGCGGGTTGCCTCTCGCCCTTGAATTGGTGGCAGCCTTACTTGCTGACGAAATGAGTGAAAGTGAAATCAGGGCGAAGCTAAATGAAGCGGCGTCGCTGACAGTCGAATATCTTTTTCAGGAAGTGTTCGAGCGTCTTGAGGATAAGGAACGAGATCTGTTGACGTTGGCGGCGCTTTTTGTCTTTTCGTTCAGTCAGGAAGAACTGTTAAATGTGTACCGCGGGTTGCTTCACGCTAACGGAGGCTCGGATAGCTTCAAGAAACTGAACCGACAATTCCTAATCAAGAAAGTTAGGACGGATCAGTTTACTCTACACGAAGCCGTCAAAACGATGGCTCTTGCCAACACGGATCTCGATATACCCAAACTGCGCCGTCAAGTCGCTGATCATCTGCTTCAAACCTCTCCTGAAGATTTTGGAGCCCATCTCGAATCGGCTTTGCTCTATTGTAACGCGGCAGAATATGACACGGCGGCTAAAGAAATTGTGTACCTCGTCGAATGGTCCACCCCTTCCTTCCCTGAGATTGCTCAAGCTCTCCTGAGCCGCCTCGACGCATCCCTTGTCAGTCCCGGTGAACGAGTGTGGCTAATCGGAGCCGCCGGTAGTCTGGCCCACCACATGAGGCGCACCATCGAGGCCGAGAACTATTTTCAGCAGATGTTAAAGCTCGCAGAGAGTATCTCGAATCAGACAGCAATCGCCATCGCTCTGCAGCGCCTCGGGATAATTTACTATGACAAGGATCGCGAGCGCTGCGAGGAATTCTATTTGAACAGTTTGGCCATTAAGAAGGAACTGGGCGACCTAAGCGGTCAAGCAGAGATCTACAATAACCTTGGTTCGCTTTACACTGCGACTCAACGGTTCGCTGAAGCGGACGAGGTTTTGCGAAAAGGTTTGAAGCTGCGAGAAGAGATCAAGTCACCGCCGCGTGAAATCGTGTCAATCTACGGTAACCTCGGAATTCTTCATGCCCTCCAAAAAAATTGGGAGATAGCCAACAGCTTTAGCGCTAAGGCTCTTGAAATGGCGATTGCTGCCGAGTCTATGGAGGAAATGGCGCGCGCCACTTACAACCTCGCCAAACACGCTGATGAGCAGGGCAAGCGTGAGGAGGCGCGAAATGGTTATATGGACGCGCTGAACGCTGCGCAGAAATATCACCTCTGGGAAACAGAGGAACTCGCCCGGACGGCTTTAGCCATGCAGAATTATGTCGACGAAAAGTACGACGCGGCCGTCGATCATCTGTTAAGAGTCGCAGAGATACAGGAGCAAATCGGCGACAAAGCGCGGCTAGCCGTGACTTACTTCGACCTTGGCACGTTCCGAATGAAAGCTAACCAATTCCCTGAAGCGCTTGAGTTCTATGAAAACGGAACCGCCTTATTTGAGCATCTGTCCAGTGAAGAAAAGATAGAAGTCTTTCTCAAGAATATCTATGTAGTCTCGGCCAAGTCAGCGGAACCGCGCCGAATGTTGCAAGCTTTGAAGTTTCTTAAGCGCCGGCTTTCATCATTGCCTCCAGCCTATGCCTTGGCGATGGTGTATGGCACGCTCGGAAAGATTTACCTAGAGCTGTTAGCTCGCGAGCGAGTTGGATACGGATGCCTTCGTAAAGAGATTGTGCTGCTTGGCGACCTCGGTCGATATAAGGACCAAATCCAATCTTTGGGTGGCTTGGCAACAACATATGAGAAGGCCGAGCGACATGGGGACGCGATCGAGACCTTGAACAATGTCATCGATGTCGCTGAGAAACAGCAGCTCACTCACACTGTGGCATGGGCTTTCTATAATCGGGGCAATCTGTATGCGCATCTTGAGAATTTGCCCGAGGCCGAAACAAACTTTCGGCAGGCCATTACTATCGCTGAGGAGCACGATCAGTTGGAGGTCGCCGCTAGCGCCTTGCACAATCTGGCAGAAGTCATGCGGCGGCAGGATCGTATTGATGAAGCTATTCCGAAGTTGAGTTCGGCCGTTCAGTCGGCACAACAGCGAGGTGACGTAAGCGATGCAATAACCGCACTAAACAACTTGGGATTGGCATATGAAAGTATCGCGCGCGATGAAGAAGCCCTCGCGAGCTTTAATAGCGCCCTAGAGCTATCACGTCAGCACTATCGAAAGCGAGAGGAAGCCAACACCCTCATCAGTTTTGGTAATTTCTATCTTGAGCGCGAGGATGCGCAACGGGCCCAGAAATATTACGAACAATCTTTGGACGCCGCCAGAGACGCCGAGGATACGGTGATGGAAGAAGCAAGCATGTTGTCGCTAGCTTATGCGCATCGTCAGCTAGGCACATTCGCAGAAATCGTTGATGACTTCAAAGTCGTCGCGGAAAGAGCTGCCACGCTGAAACATTACGAGCACCTTATCTTATTCCTGACTTTGGCCGGTGAAATTGATTTTGATAAAGGTGATATTGAGGGAGCAATCAAAATGTTTGAGCAAGCCACTATGCTTGCACTGACGGTTCCTATCAAACGGTTCGGTCAACTCCGCTACGATATTTTGGAACTCATGTCGACTTCTATGTTGCCGAAAGTTGTAGCAAAGATTCTGGTTGGTGCCGACCGCGCCATCCGTGAAGGAAGGATTGGCGATGTGGAAACATTTTGCCGTGGTCTCTGCGAGACGCTCAGGGAGGAAAGATGGGGTTCACTCGGAATTTTGCTAATTGATAATCCCATTAGAAAAATTGAGCTCTATTTAAAAGAAAGACCTGATCAGGATCTTCTGGGTTACGTGTTCGGAACTACGGATGGGGACGATTGATTCACAGCAATGCGGCTGAGTATTCAATGATCTGCAGTATAATGTCAGCAAAGTTGGGCAGGAGATTCGACATGTATGAACGATATCGTTTCATAAAACAATTACCGAGCGGCGGCTTCGGCAACATCGCGGTTCTCTTTGATAAACAACTAAACCGCGAGGTGGTTGTAAAGTCGTTAATCGACCCTTCTCCCGAAAACCTGGAACGGTTCGTTCGCGAGGCGAAGATACTGACGAAACTCCTACATCACGAGCATGTGGTCGATATCTTAGGCCAGAATTTTCAGACCCCAAATCCATGCATCATCCTGGAGCACTGTCAGCACGGTACGCTGCAAGACTGGGTAACAAATCGCGGATTGTTCGGATCGCCCGAAATCAATGTCGCTTACGCCGTCCAACATGCAGCGCTTGGTCTTCAGGCGATTCACGCATTGGGCGGATTTCATCGAGATATCAAACCTGCAAACCTTTTCATCGGTAATAATCAGAATGGTCTCCTCACAATCAAACTTGGCGACTTCGGATTTGGCCGTCTGCCCTTTCCTCACACTCTGAGCAATGTTACCCGGCATGCATGCGGTACTGAAGGTTATATAGCGCCAGAGTTGTACGAATCGCATTCTACATTTACGGCATCCTGTGACATCTACTCGCTTGGCATAACAGGCATCGAATTACTCACAGGTTCGAAAGAAAAGGATTCGATTAATAAAGCTTGGATCGTCAACAGCGAGCTAAAGAGCATGCTAGTGCGAATGACCAGCGTCAATCCTTACGAACGCCCCAGCGCGACTGAGGTTGCGCTGAATGTTCAAGCCGTAGAAAGACAGCACAATGTGCATGGTAAAGCGGTGTTGATTGGACTAGGGGCACTCATCGGATTAGGACTCTTGTTTGGCGGAGGCGATTAGTTCGCCGGCAACCTGTAATTTCAAGAGCGCGATTCCAACGGCGCTTTACAGTAACCGGGAGAAGTCATCTCATTCGGAATCGATTGATCACCTGATGCGATCTATCGTTTCGAGGTTTTCCTTAAGGCGATCTGCTAACCCGGCCAAATTATGTCCTGCTACCAAATCTCATTTTATGCTCCACCAATCTCTGCCTCTTAGCAGAATCAATAACTTACAGGCGCAATTCGGTCATTAAGTGAAAATAAAGTCGGGCATAACGTGAGAATTTCCTACAGTTTTCGGGCATAAGATGAATATTTCTTCATGCAGTCTTCGGCTCGGAATTTCGTGCTGATGAGCCCCGCCAACTGCCCCAATTTTCATTCCGGATCGCTCGCCTGAAAGGCGGAGCGAATGATGGCTCATCAGATTTGCCTTTGACACTTCGACTCCCGTCTTGACGGAGCCAGCACCCGTAGGATCGGTGGCGTCAATCACGACAAATTATTCATTCGACGGTATCGCAGGTATCTTGACGACCGCCAGGCGCGCAAATACTGGCTCATATCGTTTCGTAAGACTAGGTGATGCCGTCTCCAATGTTCCTAAAATTCGTTCCTCGTAAGAGGGTGCGGGTTCGAGTCCCGTCCCCGGGCACCAATCAGCTCAATAACTTACAAAGAGTCATCATTTGAGTCTGAATTTTCGCTACGGAGTCAACTCCGTTGCGCACATCGTTCTTGTTCAAAATTGATGAATCTTGGCTCACATGGTGCCGGACAACCCTCATATATGAATTGAGTTGCCTGCAAAGAACCCAAGAATACTTGTTGACTTAGCCTGAAGGCCGGCGTAAGCTCCGGGGCAGTTACTGAACCAGGGGCTCGATGTTTTTGGGCTACCCTCTGAAGCTTGCATTACGGCACCCTCTCTGGGCAGTCTCCCAAGGCCGAATTCTAAAACAGCGTAATCAACCCTCGCGCACTTCGGCCGCCAACTAATTTCCATCGTATGTACATGCGCGCTGGGAAATCCTCGTAATCCGCCGGCCGCACCTACATAACCGTTCAGCCAGGGAAGGATCTCATGCGTACGATCCACTGGGCCTCATCGTCTTTGCTCTTGGTGTTCTCAACGTCATTAGCAAGAGCAAACATATGTCAACCTTATGAAGCCGGATCGCTGAAAGACCAATCTCCTCGCGAAACTTTGATATGCGCCGGCAAACTAAGGTGGGAACTGACCGTAGCAATTGCGGTGTTGTGCCTGGTTGCCATCGAAGCGAGAGTGTGCCTTGCGCAACAGGCTAAGCTCTTCAGTCCATCCAACGCCCGGACAGAAGATGGCAAGTTAATCCCCAACGATCAATTCTTCTCGTCAGCAAGATGCGCCTCATGTCACAAGGATACTCACCAGGCGTGGTCGGAGTCGTTACATCGCAACGCTGGTCGTGAGCCGTTTTACAAAGAGAGCGTCGATATTCTCCAACGCACACGCGGGAGCGAACCAGCACAGCATTGTGAATCCTGTCACTCGCCAATCGCAGTGTTGTCCGGGGCCTTGTTTAAGGGAGGCAAAGACACCCGCACTGACGATGAAGGTGTCTCATGCGTAGTCTGCCACTCAATAACTGAAGCGCGAGTAGACGGCACGGGAAGCTACACCATCCGGCGGCCTGCCCTTCTGGTGCGCGAAGACGGCACGCCTGTTTTGGGTGACGTACCTAATGAAGCAATTCGCGCTGACGTTGCCGCTCATCGCCGGGCCATGATGCGCCCGCTCTTGAAGACACCGGAGTTCTGCGGCACCTGCCATAAATCGAGCGCGCCGCCGGAGTTGAACAATTACAAATTCCTGCGCGGCTTCTCCGCCTATGACGAGTGGCAACAATCGGGAGCATCGCGCCAGACGGTGACGCCGTTCTACCGGCGCGACCATCAAGTTACTTGCCACGGCTGTCACATGCCGAAGGTCGCCAGCTCAAACGACGTCGCGGCGAAAAATGGAGTCCTCAGTTCACACCGCTGGTTGGGTGCAAATACGGCCGCGCCACTCTTCTACGGGCAAACGAAGCAGGTTGAGTTAACGGAAGAGTTCCTGCGAGCCAATGTCCTCGACGTAGATATCTTCGCGCTCAAGAGCGAGTCGACGGGCAAGACAATCGCACCACTCGCCCCTCAAACTAAAGGCCGCATCGCGCTCCAACCCGGCGAAGAGGTCACTGCTGAAGTAGTCGTGTCGAATCGCAAAGCCGCCCATTCGTTCCCGCCTGAGTTGCGCGACATGTACGAGCCCTGGGTGGAGTTTGAGGTGGCTGATGGTTCCGGCCAGACCGTTTTTCACAGCGGCTTCGTCAAACCAGATCAGACGCTTGATGAGAGCGCGCATGTCTATAAACAAATCTTGCTCGACGCTGAGGGACGGGTCCTGACACGCCATCAAATGTGGGTGGCGAAAATCAAAGCATACGACAACATGATCCCGCCGGGCCGATCAGATATTGCCCGCTTTCGATTCCGAGTGCCGAAGGATGCCCGAGCTGGAGCGTTCACTTCGATGACGGTGCGCGCGCGCGTCAACTATCGCCGCTTCATTCAAGAGTACACCGATTACGTTTTGCAGAAGCAGAACGCGCGCCTGACGATTCCTATCGTGCGCATGGCTGAGGCAGAGGTCAGGATTTGGAAGGATCAAGACGGAAAGATGAACGCTTCTGTCATGCAGCCTTCGGCACTCAGCCCTCTTCTCCCTGAGGCAAAGCGGTGGAACGACTACGGCATCGGGTTGTTGGAGCAGGCTCAGTACGGCGCGGCCTCGGAAGCGTTCCGGCGCGCGAGCGAGTTAAACCCGCGCGACCCGGACCCGCTGATCAGCGCCGCTATTGCTGAACTGAAAACCGAACGGTACGGACCAGAACGCGAGCAGTTGCGCAAAGCCGCATCTCTGCTTGATGAGGCGCTGAAGCTTGATCCCACGCTTGCTCGGGCACGCTTCTATCACGCACTGGTGCTGCGCAGCGAGGGGCGAGGGAGTGAGGCCGCCGAGGAGCTGGCGAAGATCGCGGGTGAATATCCGCGTGACCGCGAAGTCGCGCGGCAATGGGGACAGACGCTGTACGCGCTTGGCAGAATCGCAGAGGCGCGCGCGGCATTCGAAGCCGTTAACGCTATTGATCCTACCGATGCCGGCGCCTATCAGTTTCTGATTCCAATTTACGCCAGTGAAGGGCGGCAAGCCGACGCGGCTCGCGCCCGCGGGCTATACCTGCTCTGGCGCGACGATCCCCTGGCTGACAACGTCGCCGCACGCTTTTTCACAGCCCATCCGCAGTGGGCGGACGAGCGCGTGGTGTCGCACACGCACGGCAATGACTCATCGCCGCGGCCCGTCTTGACCGGAGTGTTCGCCGCGCCGGAAAGGTGACGGACGAGTAGCGATATGAACCGAGTGGCTACAACGCAGGCTGACGGATGAATTACCGAAAGGCAGAACATAAGTGAGGAAAGGAATGCTCCGCACATTTGTTGCACTCATCTTCGCCGTTGGCTGCATCGCATTGCCGCCGCTCACCACGGCCCAGCAGGGCACGCCGACCACTTATGCTTACGATGACAATGGCCGTTTGCGCGCCGTCATTACGCCAGCAGGCGAAGCGGTCGTCTACGAATATGACGCAGCCGGCAACGTGACTGTAATTCGGCGCGTGGCGGCAGATGCGCTGGAGCTTTTTTCGTTCTCGCCGCATGAAGGGCTACCTGGCAGTCGAGTAACTTTTATTGGCGTCGGTTTCGGGGCAGGCGTGAGCAGTGTCCTCTTTAACGGCGCAACTGCAACTGTCGTGAGCAACTCTCCCGCGTCAGTTGTCGCCGAGGTCCCACAAAACGCGACCACCGGGCTTGTGACTATCACCACGCCGCGCGGGTCAGTAACTACGCTCACGCCTTTTTCAGTCAAGGCGCCGGACCTTATTGGTTTGATCGGCCACTGGCCGCTGGATGGGAACGCCGAGGATACGAGCGGGAAGGGCCACAACGGAGCGATTACCGGAGCGACTCCAACTACAGGCCAGTGCGGCGGAGCTTATCGCTTTAACGGCAGCGCTGCGATTGATGTCGGCAACCTCGATTTTTCGTCCGGGCAGTATACCGTTTCAAGCTGGATTCGGACCGACTTACCTGCCGCAACGGAATCCTGGAAGGATTGGCTGACTAAGCTTGACATCGGATCAGGCTCAGGACCGTTCATGCTTTTTCTTGGAGACGGGCGGGTTGCTAACGGCGGAGGAAATGGTCCCGGACTTGTTGTTTGGAGCGGAGGGAGTGGAGTTGTCGGTATTAACGGGACAAATCTGAACTACCGTGACGGTGCCTGGCATCATGTTGCCGCAACCTATCAGAGTGGCAGCCAGAAGCTTTATGCCGACGGTGTTCTAGTCGGCACTAACACGTATTCGGGATCACTCCCATCGAATTCAAAGAGTGTCGTTATCGGCGGCATTGAAGGCTTTGGCCCCTTTCATCATCGCTGGGTCGGGGACATCGATGAAGTCGCGATCTACGACCGTGCCCTCGACGCTTCAGAAATTACAACCATTTACCAAGCGGCGTGCACCCCGTCACCTAAGGCACAACCGAGAAATAGATAGCCGGTGTGATTGGGACTTCAGAATGGATTGAGGACAGGACTACTAACGATGGCCAGCATGACAAAGCAGTTTCTTGATCAGGCCAGCAGGCGGGCGCAGAGAGCAAACAATAACTCTGGGCTCGTGCTGCGCTCGTTGGTTTCCTGCTTGCTCGTGTCGGTCCTTCTGCTTCAGTCGTTGAGCGTCACGTCGGCCAATACAAACGGAACGATTGCGCCGGTCAAAACTGTAGCGCCGCCTAACTCATCACGCTCCAACTCAGCACCGTCACTCCCGCCAGATGAAACCATCGTGGTCTATGGCCCGCACCGTTTTGATCGGACGGGCCTGCTGACCAAAGCCGCCGATCAGTTCACGCTGCCGGCTGACACCTTCGCACCCTTCGCCATACAAGTTCAGAATGGTGACGCGAGCGGCGCTGGACGTGTCTTGATCGGGACCGTGCGCCTCAATGGTTCCGTCGTCTTCAGTTCCACTGAATTGAACCTCCAGGTTCCATCGCTAACCCGACCGGTCACGCTGGCTGCTCAGAACACGCTCGAGGTCACCTTCTTCAGCAAGCGGGCCTCGTTCCTGACCATCACTCTTACGGGAACCAAGCGCACGAATCCTCTCGCGCCGGTGATCTCTGACTTCAACCCGAAACGTGGCATCGTGGGAACGCCCGTCACTCTCAGCGGCACGAATCTGATCACAACTACCGACAGGCCGACCGTCACCTTCACCGGCTCCAACGGCACACGCGTCCCGGCCAGCGTCACGTCAGCAACCGAGACTCGCGTGCTCACGACCGTGCCTAACGGAGCGGTCACCGGACCCATCGAGCTAACCACAACCGGCGGAACTGCGCGCACCAGTGGGCCATTCACCGTTGACACCGCGCAGGACTTTCAAGTGATCGTTTCGCCCGCGTCAACCAGCGCCGTGCAGCGCAGCACGTCTATCCAGGTGATCTCAGTGACGAGCGCACAGGCAAATTTCTCTCAACTGGCGCGCCTGACAGCGACAGGTCTGCCGGACGGAGTGCGCGCGACGTTTGATCCACCGCAAATCACAGCCGGCGGAACCTCGACTCTGAGCGTGAGCCTGGCCAATGTCGATCTGGCGCCCGGCTCGTATTCTTTCAACGTCAGCGGAACAGCCGATGTCGACGGGCACGAATTGGTCCACACGGCCCCTGCCACAATAAATGTCATCGCGGCCGGAAAGACTACTCTCGCCGGCCGCGTGCTTTCGACTGACAACGAGCCGATTATGGGCGCCGTCGCTTCGCTCGATGGCAAGTCGGCGCTGACCGACTCGTCAGGATCGTTCTTACTTTCAGATGTGACCGCAGGCAAGGATCGCCCGGTGATGATTCAAGGGAGCAAGGCAAACGCGCCCAACCGTACCTATCCGGATATTAACGAGGCCGCCACGGTCATCGCAGGGCAGGCCAATGTCGTCCCGTTCAACTTCTATTTGCCGCCGATTGATATTTCGTCACAAGTGGAGGTCAAGCTCAACGAGGATACCGTTGCCAAGACTCCACGCCTTACCGATTACCAACTGGTGTTGCCAATGGGCGCGAACTTGCACATGCCTGATGGCACGCCGGTCAGTCACATGTCGGTCACACCGCTGCCGATTGATCGTATCCCCGCGCCGTTGCCGGCAGACGTCATGACGGCAGAAGTCTACACCGCCCAACCCGGCAATGCGCGCACCAACAATGATCCCGTTACTAATCTTCCAATTCAGATCCCGGTCACTTATCCCAATGACATGCATGCTGATCCTGGGACGTCGTGTAAGCTTTGGGTTTTCGATCATGACAATGTGCACTGGAGAGTCTATGGTACTGGAACAGTCAGTGCCGATGGTCGCACGATTGTGCCGGACACTAATCCGAGCACGGGCAAGCCTTTTGGCTTAGACAGCTTCGCGTGGCACTTCGTCAGCCCACCGCCGCCGGCCACGGCAACTGATTCAAACCCTGGGGACGATTGCCCACCATGCCCTTGCCGAACATGCATTACTCCAAATCCGGTTGACCTATCAACCGGGCTCAAGATCGAAACGGCGACTGACATTTCATTTGGCGGAGCGCGCGGCAGTCTAGAACTCACACGCAGTTACACGACGGGTCTTGCGGTCAACGGGGTGACGGGCCGTTTCGGTCTCGGCACGAAAGATAATTACGACCTCCGGCTACCCGATCCAACAATTAGTTTTAAGGAGGGAGGCGCGGGCCGCTTCGTGAAGCCAGAAGGTGGGATAGGCCGTCTCTTCAGCTATGCCGGCCACAGCTCAGATGGCGCGTTTGAGTTTAAGAGCACCGCGAGTGTCGGGCAACTGGGCGATGTGGTGCGAAAGCTGTCCGCCGGCAATTTAGAGTATCGCTATGCCGACGGTCGCGTAGCGCGTTTCGATTCAAACGGCCGGCTCGCGGCAATGGTTGATCGCAATGGCAACACAACCACATTAAGTTACACGGGAGCGAATCTCACGAGCATCACTGACGCCGTCGGACGCTCGATCACGCTTGAGTACGATAGCGCTAACCGCGTCACGCGCGCAACGGATCCGCTGGGACGCAAATGGCAGTACGCATACGACGGGGCTGGCCGTCTGTCTACGGTCACCGATCCTCTACTTCTAGTCGTCCAATACGCTTATGACGGATTCGGTCGCCTGGTCTCAATTACTGACCCGCGAGGCAACCTCGTCAAGCAGATCACCTACGACGGCGTCACCGGGCGGGTCAGCGAGCAGACGTTTGCTAACGGTGAAATCGAGCATTATGAGTACACGCTTTCAGGCCGAACCGTCACCGCTGCCGTGAAGACCGATTCGCTTGGCCGGATCGAAACGAAACGCTTCAACCCCATCGGATACGTGATCGAAGATAAGGATGCAGCCGGCCAAAACACGAAGATCGAGCGCAGCCTGATGACGAACTTGCGAAGCTCGACTACCGGCCCCGGCGGTCAAACGGAAGAAAAACGCGAGTTCGATGAGCGCGGAAACCTCACTAAGCTTACTGATCGGCTGGGCCAGGTTGAGGGGAACGATTATGAGCCGGTCTTCAATCATGTCACGCGCTCTGTCGACAAGCTCGGTCGTTCCACTTTCTATAGTTACGACTCGCGCGGCAACCTCACTTCAATTACCAACGCGCTCAATCAGACAACTACCTTCACCTACGATTCGTTCGGCGAGTTGACCAATGTGACTGATCCGCTGGGCCACACTTCGCGGCTGGAGTACGACGCGAACGGGAACGTGATTGCGAGAGTTGACGCGCTCGGCAACCGCTCAACGATGGAGTATGACGGCGTTGGCCGCTTGAAGGCGGTGATTGATCCGCTCGGCCGCCACATGAGCCTGACTTATGACGCGCTCGACCGGGTGAAGACCACAACAGACCCCAGCGGCGCGGTGACGACGTTCACCTATGATGAGAACGGCAACCTGACGGGCCTGAAGGATGCCCTCAACCACACCTGGACCAGCAAGTACGATGAGAAGAATCGCCGCATCTCCACCACTGATCCGCTGGGTCGCGTAATGAAAATGCAGTACGACCTGGAAGACCAATTAAGGGCGGTGATTTCGCCTTCGGGCCGCAAACGGCAATACGATTATGACGCGCGCGGATTGTTAACGAAGATGACCGACCCGCTTGGCGCCGTGGTCAAGTATAGTTACGACAATCAGAAGAACCTGGTGACCCTCATCGACCAGCGCAACAACACGACGACATTTACTTACGACGAGTTATACCGCCCGAGCGGCATGCGCGATCCGCTTGGACAGTTATCGAACATTGGCTATGACGCCGCCGGCAACATCACGATGATGACCGATCGCCTCGGTCGCCAAACCACCATCAATTACGATGATCTGAACCGGGTGTCACGCAAGATTTTTGTGGACGCGGTGGTTAACTATGCCTACGACGATGCGGGCCGGCCCACGCGTATTGACGACACGCAAGCAGGCGCAATCCAGTGGACCTACGACGATGCGAATAGATTACTGTCTGAGACAACTCCGTTAGGCGTGGTTAGCTACGCCTACAATGTGGCGCGTCAGCGCGAGTCGATGACAGTAGCGGATCGCGTTCCTGTTAACTACGGCTATGACTCTGCCGGAAGGCTGCAAACGATCAAGCAGGGAATAGAGACGTTCACCTTCACTTACGATGAGCTTTCGCGGCGCAAGAGTCTTGGGCGACCCAATGGTGTGGCTACCGATTACAAATATGACGCAGTAAATCGGCTTGAGCAGTTGACGCATACCGGTAACCTGAATCAACTGATCGAAGATTACCGTTACAGCTACACCGTAGACGATGAGATCGAATCCATCACTTCACTCTTTTCAGCACAGCAACTGCCGGCGGCAAAGACCGTGAATCCGGCAGACGCCGCCAATCGCATCACTCGCTTCGGGCAATCAAATTTCACCTTCGACGCCGAAGGGCAAACCAAATCGAAAACAGACCCGCAAGGGACCACCAACTATACGTGGGATACGCGCGGGCGTTTGACGCAAGCGACGCTGCCCAACGGTCAAACGGTAAACTACAGTTACGACGCAATGGGCCGACGCACCAGTCGCGCCGCAGGCGGAGTAACGACCACCTTCCTCAACGACGGCGCGGACGTGGTGCTCGATCGTAGCAGCGACGGCAGCGCAGTGGAATACCTGAACGGTTCAGGCATTGATGAGAAGCTGCGACAGGAGAGCAATATCGGCCCTATCTACTTCATCCAGGATCATCTGGGCAGCACGACGGCGTTGACGGATCTGCTCGGCAATGTAGTTGAGCGAATGCAGTATGAAGCATTTGGCGAAAGCGCGGGCAGTGCGTTTACCAGGTATGGCTACACGGGCAGGGAAAGAGATGCGGATACGGGATTGATGTACTACCGCGCGCGTTGGTACGACCCGCATCAGGGACGGTTTCTGAGTGAAGATCCGATTGCTGAAGAGGGAAGGCTGAGTCTGTATGCATACTGCGAGGGAGATCCGATCCGCTGTACTGATCCGTTGGGTCTTCAGGGTACTATTAATCTGTTTCCAACAAATCAAACTATATACACTAATTTCAACAGTACTCCACTGAATACAAATGCTCTCTCAATTGGAGCACATGCAAATACAAATAGTTTCTACGGTCCAGGAAGCACTCCGATCACAACGGGGCAAATGGTTAATACCATCACAAATGACCCTGGGTATAGCCCAACAACGCCACTCTACTTCTATTCTTGCAACGCAGCAAATGGAACAAACTCACCTGTTGGACGAATCTCAACGATTCTTCCTAATCCAATCTATGGGGGGACGAACTATGTTTGGATTGGGACTTCAACGAACTATATTGCTCCAGGGACTTATACGAATAGAGTGAATTCGACAGGTGTTACCAACCGAACTTTGATTCGGTCTGGACCTGCTACACCATGGACTAGATTTAATTAGCTGAGATTAGTGAAAATCCTCGCGGAGAATAGAACCATGGTAACCGTGGCGAGAGGAAGCAATTCCATTGCAGACTCCTGAATGAAAACATGTCGCGTCTCCGATTAAGACACAAATCGGCAACTTCATCCTGCACTCTGAATTCTCACTGCGCAGTCGATAGGAAAGGATGAGAAGCATGAAATTACTGCACGTGCATCGTCAAAGAAGATGGCTCGAAGATTTGTTTAGCGCGACGTTGGTTTTCAGCGTTCTGGTTCATGCTGTGCCGATTTTCGCGCAACGGCGCGAGTTGGCGATCAAGTCGGCTAAACAAGATCACACGACCCAAACCAGATTGGCGTCCGGCACACTTTCGGTAAGTTTGGAAGCCAACCGTGGTCAAACAGATCCTCAAGTAAAGTTCTTTGCGCGCGGGAAGGGACATAGCCTCTTTCTCACATCTACTGAGGCAGTGCTGACTTTGCGAAAAGGTCAGGACGAAAGCAGGAAGGATGCAAAAAAGATTCCTGGTTCGCCCATCGCTCATGCCTCGTCGAACACTGCGAATAAGGACGCTGTAGTTATCGGCAAGGAGTCTGTCTCAGCACGCACCACTGTGTTACGCATGAAGCTTGTCGCGGCTAACTCCCAGGCACGCGTTGTTGGTGAGAGCGTATTACCTGGCAAGAGCAATTACTTCAGCGGGCGCGATCCTAAACTCTGGCGCACCAACATTCCGAACTATGAGAGGGTCAGGTACCAGGAAGTATATTCGGGTGTGGATCTCGTCTATCACGGCGACCAGCAGCAGATGGAGTACGACTTTGTGATCTCTCCCAAAGGCGATCCGCGCGTGATCAAGCTTGAGATCGCGGGTGCTGACAAACTCGAAATCGATGCCGAGGGAGACTTGTTGCTGAAGGTTGGCGGCGCGCAACTTCGCCAGCTCAAGCCGACCATCTATCAGGAAATCGACGGCGTGCGCAAGCCGGTTGCGGGGCGGTACCTGCTCAATGATAAACGTCAGATCGGTTTTCAAATAGACGCTTACAATAGCGATAAGCCGTTGATCATAGACCCGGTCCTGGTCTACTCAACCTATCTGGGTGGCAGCGGCGCTGACGAAGGCGCGTCAATCGCGACTGACTTAGAAGGCAATGCTTACGTTACGGGGACTACCGATTCGCTGAACTTCCCCACCAGCGCCGGCGCTTTTCAAACTTTGCGGATGGCGAGCAAAGATGTCTTCATCACCAAGCTCAAGCCCAACGGCACGGCGGTCGTCTATTCTACATACCTGGGTGGCGCTCTCGATGACAATGGTTACGGCATCGGGTTTGACAGTGCAGGCAACGCATATATGACCGGAACCACCGCGTCGTCTGATTTTCCGACCACAATCGGCGCGCTCCAAACTCTCAATGGCGGCGGCACGGACGCGTTCGTTACCAGGCTTAACAGCTCAGGCGCGGCGCTCGTCTATTCCACCTATCTCGGTGGTAACGGCAATGAAGAAGGTTTTGGCATTGCGGTGAACTCCAGCGGGAATGCTTATGTAACCGGGGTGACGGCGTCAACAAACTTCGCGACGACAAGCGGCGTCATGCAAAACGCTTTGGCCGGAAGTACGGATGCTTTCATCACGAAGTTAACGCCGAGCGGAGCGGCGGCCGCTTACTCAACTTATCTCGGCGGAGGCGGTGCGGATATCGGGTTCGCGATTGGGCTCGACTCAGCGGGAGATAACGCTTATGTCACGGGTTTGACGGATTCGACGAACTTTCCCACGACGACGGGAGCGTTTCGGACCGCCTCCGCAGGAAATAGCGATGCCTTTGTCGCCAAGCTGAATAGCGCTGGTTCTGCTCCTACTTATTCGACGTTGCTCGGCGGCAGCGGCGTTGATGGTGGTTTCGGCATCGCAGTAGACAGCGGTGGCAACGCCTATATTACCGGCGTCACTGATGCTGCGAATTTCCCGACGACGGCAGGCACGGTTCAGCCTACGAATGGCGGCGGTGGCAGCGATGCCTTCGTCACGAAACTTAATCCCGAAGGTACGGCCGTCGTTTACGCCACGTATCTCGGCGGCAGCGGCGGTGATACCGGCGTCGACATTGCGTTGGATTACAAAGCGAACGCGTATGTCACCGGGACGACAAGTTCTGCTGATTTCCCCGCCACGGCGGATGCAACCCAATCCACACTAAGCGGTGGCGACGATGCCTTCCAGGCAACCTTGAATACTGTTGGAACGGCTCTCACCTATTCGACCTATCTCGGCGGCGCGAGGAATGAAGAGAGCTTTGGCATCGCGGTTGACTCAGCCCATGCTGCGCTGGTGACGGGGAGTACGCTCTCACCAAATTTCCCGACGACGGCGAATGCTTATCAAACCGTCGCCTTAGGCAACAGCGAAGCCTTCGTAACCAAGATTGGCAACCTGAATCCGCTCGACTCGAACGAGTTCTTTGTGCGGCAGCACTACGTCGATTTTCTTGGGCGTCAGCCGGACACGGCCGGCTTCAACTTCTGGACGAATCAGATCGATGGCTGCACTCCCGCGCCGCAGTGTGCCGAAGTCAGGCGTATCAACGTCTCAGCGGCCTTTTATCTTTCAATTGAATTTCAGGAGACCGGGTATCTCGTCGAGCGCATCTACAAAACTTCATACGGCGATGCTATCGGCGCTTCGAACTTTAACGGGGCGCATCAGCTCCGTGTGCCAGTCATACACCTCAACGAGTTTCTGTCTGATACTCATGAGGTCGGCCAGGGTGTAGTTGTCCTGGTCGGCAATTGGCGGCAGCAGTTGGAGAATAACAAGCAGGCGTTCGCCGCGGAGTTTGTGCAGCGGCCGCGGTTCACTGCGGCTTTTCCCGCATCGATGACACCGGCGACGTTCGTGAACACGCTGAACACCAACGCCGGCAATCCGCTGACGCCGGCTGAACGCGATCAGTTGGTGAATGATCTCTCGACGGGCGCGAAGACGCGGGCGCAGGTGTTGAGAGCGATTGCGGAGAGTCAGACTTTGGCCAATGCGGAGTTCAACCGGGCATTCGTGCTGCTGCAGTATTTTGGTTACCTGCGACGCAACCCGAACGACCTTCCCGACACGGACTATGGCGGCTACGATTTCTGGCTGACGAAGCTAAACCAATTCAACGGCAATTTCATCGACGCCGAAATGATCAAGGCGTTTATCTCCTCGATTGAATATCGGCAACGGTTCGGGCCGTGAGCCGAAGAGCCGAGACTTAGGATGGAATCCGCTTCGGGCAAAGACTTGGACAGGCTGTCCAATGACCTGGGTCTAAGTTTTCACCTTCCGGCTAACTCGAAAATGTCAGACTAACGAAACCTTCTCACGAGCAAAGGTTTCAATGAGACGTACTCACCGTCTTAACGCAAGATTGAATCATTGGTCAGTTCTCTATGCTTCCTTTGGGTTATTTGTCCCACAAATGTCCCACAACAATCCGCAAAAAGAGCGCTCTAAGGCACATGATGCACAGCATGCAGTTGTCGGCTTAGGCTTGCCCGACTCAGTTTATGATCAAGCCTGCGTCAAGTTATGACCTACGAATTTCACTTTATGACCGAACGCAATCTCATTTTATGCTCCACCAAATCTCACTTTATGCTCTACCAATCTCATTTTATGCTCCACCAATCTCACTTTATGCTCGAACCCACACTGCTGCGAACAACAGAATTCCGCCCGCTGCCGCCTTGCTGAATGAACGCTCATTCAGTATCATTACCCGCCATGAAAGCCGTGAAAAAAGCCGCCGTCTTAGGTGCGGGAACTATGGGTGCCCAGATCGCCGCGCATCTGGCGAATGCAGGTATCCCCACTTTGCTCCTCGACATTGTTCCGCGTGATGAGCAAGTGTCAGAAACCCAACCGTCAGGGAGGGCCACTTCCGACGCCGCGCAAGGTCGTAACGCGATCGCCCGCGCTGGATTTGAAGCCGCGAAGAAAGCCAAGCCCGCCGCCTTCTTTACTTCCGATCTTTCGTCGCTCGTTACGGTTGGCAATTTCGAAGACGATCTCGCCAAGCTTAAAGACTGCGATCTGATCATCGAAGCGGTCGTCGAGAATCCCGAAATCAAACGCAGCCTGTACGAAAAGGTCGAGCAACATCGCCGGCCAGGCTCAATCATCGCTTCAAACACCAGCGGCATTCCGCTGCGCCAACTGGCCGAAGGACGCTCGGAGGATTTTCGCGCGCACTTTCTTGGCATGCACTTTTTCAATCCGCCGCGCTACATGCATCTGGTCGAGATCATCCGCACCGAGTGGACCAAACCGGAAGTCTCTTGCTCGATGTTCGGCTTTCTCGATGAACGTCTGGGCAAAGGCGTGGTGGTCGCGAAGGACCGGCCGAATTTCATCGCCAATCGGATTGGAACATACGGCGCCTTAGTCACGATGCGCGCGATGCTCGACGACGGTTATTCATTTGAAGAAGTTGACAAGATTACCGGGCCCGCAGCCGGTCGCCCTAAGACAGCGACATTCCGCACTTTCGATTTAGTTGGCCTCGATGTGTTCGCTCACGTCGTCCGGAACCTGCACGAGAACCTTCCCGACGATCCCGAGCGCGAAATGTTCGCCACGCCTGAGTTCGTGACGAAGATGATCGAGCGCGGCTTGCTCGGAAACAAAACGAAAGCGGGCTTCTATCAAAGGAGAAAAGGCGAAGACGGGAAGCGTGAGATTTGGACGCTTGACGCCGTGTCTCTCGATTATCGGCCGGCTCAAAAAGTAAAGTTGCCGTCGCTCGACATGGCCAAAAATATCGAGGACACACGCGAGCGCTTGAAGGCGCTGGTGTGGGGCAAGGATCGTGTCGGCGCCTTTCTCTGGAAGACACTTTCGCGGACGCTCTGCTACACCGCTGAGCGCATTCCGGAAATTGCCGACACCATAGTTGAAGTCGATCGCGCGATGCGCTGGGGCTTCAATTGGGAGTTGGGACCGTTCGAGGTCTGGGACGCAATCGGCGTCGAGAAATCTGTCGCCAAACTGAAAGAGGAAGGCAAAGCCGTCCCGGCAAATGTGCAGGCGATGCTCGACGCCGGCGTCAAGTCCTTTTACGCAAACAAAGACGGCAAGCAGTTTTATTATGACTTTGCTTCGGAAGAGTATCGGCCGCTCGCCGACCTGCCGGGAACGATTATTCTCAAATCTCTGAAGGATCAAACAGACGTAATCAAAAAGAATTCGGGTGCATCGTTGATCGACCTTGGCGACGGGGTGGCCTGCCTCGAGTTTCATTCAAAGATGAATTCGATCGGCGGCGACACGCTCGAAATGCTCAAGGTCGCGCTTAACGAAGTCGAGAAAAATTTCGTCGGACTGGTGGTTGGCAACCAGGGACAGAACTTTTCAGTCGGCGCCAACCTGATGCTAATGCTGATGGAAGCGCAGGATGAGAATTGGGAAGAGCTCGATATGATTGGCCGCTTCTTCCAATCGTCGGTAATGAGCTTGCGTTATTCGCCCAAGCCGGTGGTAGTCGCTCCGTTTCAGCTGGTCTTTGGCGGCGGCTGTGAGATGGTCCTGCACGCCGATCGCGTGCGAGCATCTGCCGAAACTTATATTGGCCTGGTCGAGGTTGGCGTCGGCATCATTCCCGCCGGCTGTGGCACCAAAGAAATGCTGGTACGAGCGTTGGACTCGATCCCGGCGGACATGAAAGACGCCGATCCGTTTCCTTTCGTCAAACGTGCATTTGAAACGATCGCGATGGCCAAAGTTGCCACGTCTGGTGAGGAAGCGCGCAATCTCGGCTTTCTCGGCACAGATGATTCGATTTCGATGAATGCCGATCGCCTAATCGCCGACGCCAAAAAGGAAGTGCTGGCCTTGGCAGCGAGCGGTTACGTACAGCCGCAGCAGCGCACGGACATTCTGGCTTTAGGGGACCCGGCGCTGGCGACTCTGAAGCTGGGCGTGCATCTAATGAAACGCGCCGGTTACATTTCGGATCATGATGCATTGATTGGCGAGAAACTGGCGCGAACCTTAACCGGCGGCGATTTGAATCACGCGACGCGAGTAAGTGAACAGTACTTACTCGATCTCGAACGCGAAGCATTTCTGTCGCTGATTGGCACGCGCCAGACGCAGGAACGAATTGCCCACATGTTGAAAACGGGGAAACCGTTAAGGAATTAGATCGCATCGTCCGCGGCTTTGCCGCCCGATGTGCGGAATGGCGCCGCCTTTCCGAAAAGACATTTGAAAAGTTCTGCGAGGCTCCGCCTCGCAAATTTGGAGGCATAGCCTCCCATCTTGAGAAGAGTTTTCGCCGGAAAAGCATAGCCTTTCCGCACAACAGGCGGCCAAGCCGCAAGAGAGAGCCTTTATGAAAGAAGCAGTTATCGTATCCGCAGTTCGCACCGCCGTCGGCAAGGCTCCCAAGGGAACTTTGCGTGACACCCGGCCTGATGACCTGGGCGCCGCCGCCATCAAAGCAGCAATTGCGCGCGTGCCCGGGTTGGAAGCATCCGAGGTTGACGACGTGATCATGGGTTGCGCCATGCCGGAAGCCGAACAGGGCATGAACGTTGCGCGCGCCGCAGCAATTCGCGCCGGCTTGCCGGTAGAAACCAGCGCCATGACCATCAATCGTTTCTGCTCTTCCGGATTGCAGACGATTGCGATGGCCAGCGACCGCATTCGCACAAATGGCGCGAACGTAATCATCGCCGGCGGACTGGAATCGATGTCGATGATTCCGATGGGGGGGCACATCATCCGTCCGAACCCGTCACTGATGGAAGCGTATCCCGATTTCTATCTGAGCATGGGATTGGCGACGGAAAACGTCGCGCACAAATACGAGGTCTCGCGCGAGGAGCAGGACGCGTTTGCCTTGCGATCACATGAGCGGGCGATCGCTGCTTTGGACGCCGACAAATTTAAGGATGAAACAGTCGCGCTGACCGTCACCGTTGAAGAACTCGACGCGAAAGGCAAAAAGCAGCGTCGCGAAATCACTTTCGACAAGGATGAAGGCCCGCGTCGCGACAGCAATGCGGAGGCGCTGGCTAAATTGAAGCCGGCGTTTCACGTCAAAGGCACAATCACCGCCGGTAACGCGTCGCAGATGTCGGACGGCGCCGCCGCCGCAATCGTGATGTCCGAAGAGCGAGCGAAAGAACTGGGTGTAAAGCCCCTCGCACGTCTGGTCGCTTACGCAACTGCCGGTTGTCTGCCGGAAGAAATGGGCATCGGGCCCGTCTACGCTATTCCGAAGGCGCTGAAACTGGCCGGCCTGACGCTCGATCAAATCGAAGTAATCGAATTGAACGAAGCATTCGCCGCGCAATCACTGGCCGTCATCAAGATGCTCGAGCTGAATCCTGACAGGGTTAATGTCAATGGCGGCGCCATCGCGCTGGGACACCCGTTGGGATGCACCGGCGCCAAGCTAACCGCTTCGATTTTGCGCGAACTCGAAAGACGTAACGGCCGGTATGGCATGGTAACGATGTGCGTCGGCGGCGGCATGGGCGCCGCGGGAATATTTGAGAGGTTGTAGCGCAAAGTCAGTTTGCGTTCTTAACAAAACACGCAATCCAACAGATTGCTAACAGGAATGACGGTCACGGAAATCTTTGAATCCGTAATGAACGGAGGCAGCAGCGATTTCGCGTTGCTGGTCAGCGTGCTGGATAAGCATGGTCCATGGTGTCTGGTGGGCGGACTTGCGGTTAACTGCTACGTTGAGCCGGTATTTACTGCCGATGCAGATATCATAGTCGCATCCTCTGAGTTGTTCGCAGTCCAGGCCGAATTGATTGCGGGCGGATTCGAGGTGACAGAATACGAGCATTCAGTCAACGCGCAAATGAAAGGCAGTCAACTGCGAATTCAATTCACCGTCGATCAGCGTTATCAGGAGTTCCTACACGATACCGAGATCAGGGACGTCCTGAGTAAGAAAGTTCCAGTTGCGTCATTGGAGAACATCGTGCGCGGCAAAGTTTGGGCATGGAGCGATCCTAAGCGACGATTGTCAAAGCGAAAGAAGGATGAACTCGATCTAATCAGGATAGGAGAGAAATATCCCGAACTTCGCCCTTTGATGCCACCCGCGATCAGTGATCAATTGGAATCGTAGCGCAAACTGTCAGTTTGCGTTCTTAACAAAACCCGCAATCGAACAGATTGCGCTACCAAGAAAGGCGTTCTTTATGTCAGCCGTGGTCGAACAAAAACAAATCGTTAAGGGCGGCAGTTTTTTGATCGAAGCGCGCACGCCAGGTGAAATTTTCACGCCGGAAGATTTCAACGAAGAGCATCGCATGATCGCGGACACCACGCGCCAGTTCATGGACGCAGAAGTCCTGCCGCGCATCGGCGAACTGGAAAATAAAGACTGGAAGCTCGCGCGTGAACTGGTTAAGCAGGCGGCCGAGCTCGGGCTGGTGGGCGCAAGCATTCCGGAAGAGTTCGGCGGGCTGGCGCTCGATCAAACCAGCAGTGCGCTGATCGCCGAAAATCTCGGGCGGTCTGCCTCTTTTGCGACCACGCTCGGTGCGCAGAGCGGTATCGGTCTACTGCCCATCGTTTATTTCGGCACCGAGGCAGCGAAGCAGAAGTATCTGCCGCCGATTGCGGCGGGCGATCTAATCACCGCCTACGCATTGACCGAAGCGGGCTCAGGTTCTGACGCGATGAATGCGAAGGCCACCGCGAAGCTCAGCGACGACGGCACGCATTACCTTCTCAACGGCGAAAAGATGTTTATCACCAACGGCGGATTTGCCGACATCTTCGTCGTCTTCGCCAAGGTCGACGGCGATAAGTTCACAGCCTTCATTGTCGAGCGACAGGAAGGATGCAAGCCCGGTGCCGAAGAGCACAAGATGGGAATCAAAGGCTCCAGCACGACGCCGTTGATTCTCGCCGACGCAAAGGCGCCGGTGGAAAACCTGCTCGGCGAAGTCGGCAAAGGTCACAAGATCGCTTTCAACATTCTCAACATCGGCCGCTTCAAGCTGGGCGCGATGTGTCTGGGCGGAATGAAACTCGCGCTCACCGAGTCGGTGAAGTATGCGAATGAACGACAACAGTTCGGCAAATCGATCTCATCATTCGGCGCGATTAAATCCAAGCTCGGCGAGATGGCGATCCGAACCTGGGTGGGCGAGGCGATGACTTATCGCACCGTCGGCATGATCGAAGAGGGTCTAAGTGCGCTCGGAAATTCGAAGGACATGGACGCGCGCCTGAAGGCGATCGAAGAATACGCCGCCGAATGTTCGATCATCAAAGTTGCTTTGTCGGAGTACTGCAACTACATCACCGACGAAATGGTGCAGATCTTCGGTGGCTACGGTTATTCAGCTGACTACCCCGCTGAGCGCGCTTATCGCGACACGCGCATCAACCGGATCTTTGAGGGTACGAATGAAATCAATCGCATGCTGATTCCGGGACGGCTGATGAAAGCTGCCATCAGTGGCCGGCTGGCTTTGCTCCCGGCAGCGCAGGCTTTGATGGACGAAATTCTTTCGCCGTCGATGGCTTCATTCGAACTTGACGAGAGTTTGTTGGGCACCGAACAGAAGCTGGCCCAGAACGCGAAGAAGGTAGCGTTGATGACCCTCGGCACCGCAGCCCAGAAATACATGATGGGCCTGGGCGACCAGCAGGAAATTCTGATTGGCGTGGCCGACATCATCATGGACGCCTACGCGATGGAATCCGCCATCCTGCGGACGCAAAAGCTGGCGGCCGCTCAGAGCGACAAAGCGGTGCAACCGTTCGTGGACATGACGCGAGTGTTCTGCAACGACGCGGTTGAGCGGATTGAAGCGAACGCCAAAAACACTCTGGCGGCGATGTCCGAAGGGGATGAGTTGCGCACCCTGCTGGCGGCGCTGCGCCGATTTACGAAGATGACGCCGATGAATACGGTGGCGGCGCGACAGCGTATTGCGAACGCGATGATCGAAGCGAACAAGTACGTGTACTAGAACATTGCCGCTTGCCGATTTGAAGACCCTGCTCTCATGAATGGATCGGAAGTCGGGAACGCGCGGGGTTAACTCTTCGCAAGTTGAGCTAACTCTATTAGGTGCAGCCGTTCTCAAGGGACACACGATTTGACCTTCCATCCGCCGATACAATCCTGCGCGAGTTTTTATCTCACTCGCTCAGGAGAGTTCGATGAAATACCGACGTTTCGAAGAATTGCCGGTTTGGAAAGATGCGATTGAATTGGCCGTTCGTACATTTGCTCTAACAGCCAGGCAATGCTTTCGTGGTCACGCTGGTACGCGAAATCAACTGGAGAACGCGGTAGTTTCGATCTCGAACAATATCGCGGAAGGCTTTGAGCGTGAGACAACGAAGGACACTCTTAACTTCCTTTACATCTCAAGAGGCTCGGCGGGCGAGACGCGATCGATGTACTGCTTGATTGAGCGGCTACCAGAGTTCATTGATTTCAGATCTGAAATTTCAGATTTGAAATCCAGAGCTGAGAGTATTTCCAGGCAATTGAGAGCGTGGGCTGAGTCGCTGCAGAATACTGAGATTCGAGGAACGCGGTATCTGAATGACAAATCGCGGCGCATGGAAAAGCAACGTCAAGAGCGCTTGGAGTTTCTAGCTGAATTGGAAGAGATTCGGAATCGTAGGAATTGAGATCGGAAATCTCAGATCTCAGATCTCAGATCTGGAATTTGAGATCTCAGATTGATACTCAATGAAAATCATCCCCATTTCTCTGCCCACTCCCTTCTACATCGGCCCGGTCAACGTCTATCTCATCAAAGAAGATCCGGTCACGCTCATCGACACTGGCCCCAAGACACCGGAAGCAATCGCGGCGCTCCGCTCAGGTTTAAGATCGGCCGGCTTATCAGTCAACAACATTCGCCGCATCGTGCTCACACATGCTCACGAAGATCACTGTGGACTGGCGCGCTCGCTGCGGGATGAAGCCAAAGACGCAGACGTCTACGTTCACAATTGGGAGACGGGACATCGGGCCAGCCGGCTGGAGCACGACGAGAGTCTGCGCCTGTTACAGCGCGCCGGCGTTCCCGCCGCAGAGATCCAATCGATGCGCCGGCTGTACGACGACGTGCGTCAATATGCTGATTCGCTCGAGGAAGATCATTGTCGCGAACTTGTCGATGGCGACGAACTGGAATTTGATGCGGGCGCGTTGCGAGTCATTCACACCCCAGGGCACACGCCCGGTTCGTGTTCGTTTCTGCGCGAAGCCGACCGGACAATCATTGCCGGCGATTGCGTGCTCAAGCGCATCACCCCAAACCCGGTCGTCTCGCCCGACCCGATCGACCCATCGCGAAGGTTTCGCTCGTTGGCAGAATATCTCGTCAGTCTGGCCCGCGTGCGAAGTTTCGCGCCGACGCTGGTCTTCGGAGGTCATGGCGAACCGATTCAGGATTTCGAAGAACTCTTCAACCGCTATCTCAAACTGATTCGCGAGCGCCAAACCACCGCGCTGGGCGTGATCCCCAAAACCGGCGCCACCGCCTGGGAAGTTTCGCGCTCCCTATTCCCGGGTGTCGATGATGTCCATAGCTTCCTCGCCGTCTCTGAAGCGATCGCTCATCTTGACTACGCCGAGTCCGAAGGAAAGATTGCGGTCGAGATGAGTGACGGTCGCGAGGTTTACCGCAAGTTAACTGCTGACTAGTTTCCAATCTTTCAGACAACTCTCCAAAAGTTTAGAACCAGCACGCGGATCGCAAACTTTCGCATATCAAGTTATGCGTTTCCCGGTACAAAATTTGGAACCTAAAGCCCGGGCGGGCGTGAAACCCCTTAAAATCTTCCGGAGGATTTGGACATGTCTCGTAAGAAACTGGTTTTAATCATTTCCCTTATTGTCTCAGTCACGGCAATTGCGGGCGCCGTCGTGTACGCCCAGGAAGCATCTGCCCCTGAAACGCGGAGCTTGATGGCCCTGTTGGCCGACGAAGATCAAGCGTCGCAGGATCCGCAAGACCGCCACTTCTCGCTCTTTTTCGACGGTGGGGCGTATCTCGGCGTCTCGACCGAAGACGTTAGCAAGGAAAACATGGCGCGCTATGGGATGCGCGACGTACGCGGCGTCGGTGTCACCGAAGTGATGAAAGACAGCCCTGCGGAAAAGGCCGGCCTGAGGAAGGACGACGTCATTTTGCGTTTTGACGGCGAGTCCGTGACCAGCGTCCGCAAGCTGACGCGCCTGGTAAGCGAGTCTTCCGCGGACCAGACAGTCCGCCTGACGATCAGTCGTGGCGGCGCCGAACAGGAAGTTACGGCGACGCTCTCCAAGCGAGACTTCAATGGATTGTTGCGCGGCAAAATTAATGACGAGGTCTGGAAAGGGGTGGAAAAGGATTGGCCTAAGATTGAACTGGGCAAGCTGGGCGATGGCAATTTCGTTTTCGCGCTCGGTAATCGCCGCATCGGCGTCAGCACTCAAACTCTTTCCAAGCAGCTGGCTGAGTATTTCGGAGTCAGGGACGGCGGTGTCCTGATCACTTCGGTCACCGAAAACAGTCCTGCCGCCAAAGCGGGGTTAAAGGCCGGCGATGTGATTACGGCCATCGATGGCGAGAAAGTCACTTCGCCCGGCGACCTCACGCGCGGTCTCGGTAAGAAGGAAACCGGTGACGTGTCGCTGACGGTGATGCGGGACAAGAACGTGCGCACCGTGACTGTGACGCCGGAGAAAATCGAGCACCCGAACATCTTTCGCACCGGCTCGTTGGGGGATATGCGTATCGTGCTTCCCTCAATTGAGGTCCCGAATGTAAATATCAAGACGCCGCGCATCGTCGTGCCGGCGATCGACGTTACCGTTCCGGCTCGTCCGGCAAAAACGCGCAGAGTAATTATCTAGCGGGCCTGGAACTCTTCTGAATAGAGGGCAGTCGTACACAATCGGCTGCCCTTTTTGTTTCCGGGCGGCGCCCGCGTATAATCCGTCTCCATTACAACCCAGGCAATCGTTCCCTCCCCCGGTCAACGATTGTGGAGACAACTTGGCATCCCAACCACCAATCGAGCAACCGCGCCGGCGTCTGATTATTCACGATCTGGCGCAACGTAACGGTCACGTCGACTTTGCGAAAGACGTTAAGCGCGGACTTTCATCGGATCCGAAATGCCTGTTTCCGAAATACCTCTACGACGAGTTGGGCTCGCGCCTGTTCGAAGCCATTTGCGAGGTCGATGAATACTATCTGACGAGGGCCGAAGACGAGATTCTCACGACGCATGCGGAGGAAATTGTCGCTTCGACTCCTGAGTGTGATCGGTTGATCGAGCTGGGTAGCGGCAGCGCTGAGAAGACGCGCAAGATTATTGAAGCCCTCATTCGTCAACGGGGAGAACTGCTTTTTGTGCCGGTGGATATTTCGGCCTCCGCCCTGGCCGAGAGTTCCCATTCGCTGCTCGATTCGTATCCCGAGTTGAGAATCGACGCCTATGCGGCGGATTATTTCCAAGCTCTCGAGGCCTTGCAGCTTTCCGATGCCAAGCCCGTCCTGGTGTTGTTTCTGGGGTCAAACATCGGCAATTTCGAGCCGGCCGAGGCGCTGCATTTCATGCGGGCCATTCGTCGCGTTTTGCGTCCGGGTGACGCGTTATTGCTGGGCGCGGACCTGAAGAAGGATCGCGCAGTGCTTGAGGCTGCTTATGATGATTCGTTAGGCGTGACCCGCTCTTTCATCGTGAACGAACTTGAGCGAATCAATCGTGAGCTGGACGCAAACTTCGATTTGTGGGCTTTCGGTTTGCGCTCTGTCTATAACCAAGCGTTGGGGCGGGTCGAAGTCAACCTCGAAAGTTTGCGCCCGCAAACGGTGGAAGTTCGCAGTCTGGAATTGACCCTGGACTTCAAGGCCGGGGAAAGAATTCACGTTGAGAATGCTTATAAGTTTGATCTGGACGATCTGCGCCGGCTGGGGAATCAAAGTGACTTTAAGCTGGAGCGAACCTGGTTGGATAGGAAAGAACGATTTAGCAGCAACCTCTTCCGGGCCGGCGAATCGCTGAACGCGTGAGCGCGCAAAACCCTACTACAGTCAAGGCATTAACAGCATTAACAAGATGCGAGGACAATTGAGTGGGGACGTGTTCTTCATCATGTGAATCATGTAAATCCTGTCTAAATTCTTAACCGGCTAAAGCAGGCGAGGTTTTGCGAACGAAGGTGGTCTTATCAATGGCCCGCGTGCGCAGCCGTTTCCGTTTCGGTCTTTGGCTCCGGCAACTGCAACTTCACTTGCAACAGCCGCCGCCGCTCGACTTTCTCAATTTCAAACCGCAGACCATCATATTCAATGATTTCGCCCGGTTGCAGCAGGTGCCCGGCCACACTCATCAGGAAGCCACCGATGGTGGTATAGCCTTCCGATTCCGGCAGAGTAGTTTTCAAACGCCGGTTCAGGTCGCGCACCGCCAGCGCCCCATCGAGCAGGTAGTTGTTTTGGTCGATCGGTTTAATCTGCTCGTTTACTTCTTCATCGTGCTCGTCGGAAATGTCGCCCACGATCTCTTCAAGCAGGTCTTCCAGGGTGATGATGCCCTCGATGCCGCCGTGCTCGTCTACTACGAACCCAAAGTGAGATTTGGCCTTCTGCATTTGGCGGAGGACGTCCTCCAGGCGGGCGGTATCTACAACGTACATGGGCGGTTGGAGTACGGATTCGAGTTTGAAATCCTGCGGCTTCAAAAGATAGGGAATCAGATCCTTGCTGTGAATAAAGCCAATCACACTGTCCATCGATTCGCGATAAACCGGCAGGCGCGAATATCGATGTTTCTGAAAGGCCTGGTTGATGTCCTCGAGCGTGCATTGCGCGGATAAAGCTGCGACCTCCGGGCGCGGCACCATCGCTTCACGAACCAGGGTGTCTGAAAATTCAAACACGCGATGGATCAGACGGCGCTCTTCGGCTCGCAGGTGGCCACTCTCACGAGAGATGTCAATCAACTGCCGCAACTCAGCTTCACTGTAAACGGCATTGTGATTGAGCGAAGATTTCAGACCGATCAGCCGGCCCAATGTCGAACCAGTCCGATTGAAGATCCACAGCGGCCATTGAAATACCTTTGCGAACAGTTCCAGCGGCTGGGCAGTGACCAATGCCAATCCTTCGGCGCGTTCCAGCGCGAACATTTTTGGCATTAACTCTCCCAGAACAATATGCAGAAAAGTGATTGCCGAGAAGGCAATGGCAATGGCAAACCCGTGGGCCACATACGCCGCTCGTCCCGCCGGAAAAATCGCGTCGGCCAGCGGCTCGAGCAGCGAGGCCACGGTAGGTTCGCCGATCCACCCCAGCGCCAGCGAGGCCAGCGTGATTCCCAATTGCGTGGCTGAGATAAAGAAGGTTGGGTTATCCAGGAGACGTAAGGCAGCCTGGGCGCGCTTACTGCCGGCGGCAGCCCGCGTTTCCAGACGCGGCCGGCGCACCGAGACGAGTGAGAATTCGGCGCCGACAAAAAAGCCGTTGGCTCCGACAAAAAAAAGCACCGCGAGCAACTTCGCGAGCGCGGTTAACAAAGTGGTGGAGTGCTGAACGCCATCGTCCAAAAAGGCGAGCACATAACTAGCAGGATCATCCATTGCGCAGCTTAACGAAAGCGGGAGTAAGTTCGAGGCTCCATCTTATCACGGCTCTACCGATGTACTGCCAGGCTGGCCAGCCTATGGCGCTCATGATTTCTGAACCAGAAAAAAGGAAAGCGCAGACCAGGCAGCCTGCGCTCAAGGGTGCACAGCCGCCCATAACGCAACAGCGACTGCGAGATCCAAACAGAGCTTCGATTGGTTTGGTTTGTCAGTGTACGCCGGCAACGGCCACACGAACCCGCGTGTTACCGTTAGCTCGCCGGTCATGCCGCGCACAGGCCTGCGTCAATGCGGCATCAACCCGGGGCTCGATGCTGCATTCGGGCTGGCGGCACACGGCCGCTAGCTCGGAAACGACCAGATAGCGGGAGCGCTCGAACATCCGTTGTTCGCGAAATGAGAGCGGCTTGATCTGGCTAAGAAAATTCAGATGTTTGAGCACATCGGCAACTTCAAAGATGTTTCCTGTGCGCATCTTATCGGAAAATTCTTTGAACCGGTCCTTCCAATCATTAGCAGGCGAGCAGAAATCGTCGGCCAATGCTTTGAAAAGCGACTCGCACTCGACGGAAGAAATCGGGCGACGAAGCCCAACTTCCGAAGCGTTTGAGACGGGGACCAAAACGAGGGAATTCGTTGCGGCAAGTCGAAGCGTATAGAAAGGAAGCGCTACTGCCCCTATTTGCTTCTGTTCTATTTGTTCGATTGTGCCGATACCGTGATTGGGGTAAACGACTTTCTGGCCGACCTTGAAGCCCACCTTTACACCTCCGACAGTTTTACGAGTACCAGGCTAGTCGCATCTTGCGCGGCTACTTAGACGAAAGCTTGTCAACGAGAGATGACGTTCGGGTTGTTCCTTAAACTGCTTCGAGGATAGCAAGCACTCTTACGGGGCGTCAAGGTCTTGGGAGGGCGCGTCAGAAGCCGACCGTAAGCGAGGGCCCAATGTCAAGCGTGCCCGTGCTTACTGCGGGCTTCTGATGCGGGCCTTTACCCCGCATAGCTTTCGTCCTGTTCGATCCGGGAAAGCACCCAATCGAATTCTCCTGAGGTAATTTTCCCGCCGCAGAATTCGCAGATGCCGACTGCGTTTACTTTCAAAGGCGCGCCACAGTTTGGACAATTGAGATCAGCGCGAGAGGCTGCCGGCTTGGCCTTGCTATACCGGACGAAGGTCCAATATTCGCTCCATTCCCTGAGCTTCTTGTTTGAGCCGGAGACTATATTGCCACTTTGATTCACGGTGTAGTCGTACCCTCGGGCAAAAATCCGCAAGGTGATCGAGTTGTAGAACGCATCGACTTTAATCTTGGTCGGCTGCATCGCCTGGATCTCGCACTGATCGAGTGCGTTGCGCAAGCCCTGTCGTTGGTAAGCTTCAATCCAGTAGCGATGCATTTGGAAGATATTGTCGGTCTCGAAAGGTCGGGCGCGCTCCCATTTCAGCGTCGACCAGGCTTCCTGCAATTCATTGAAGATCATGCGCGCGCGGGCCTGAAAATCTGCCCAATCAAACACCGGATTGTTTTGTTCGAAGGCAGCGCGTACAGCCGGGAAATTCGGCTGCACGACTGTCGGATTTCTCGTGCCGACCTCAGGCACGTTACCAGTCAGCAGCGGACCTTTGGCCTCGCGGTTAAGATTTGAAACCGTGCGCACATACCATTGGAATTCGCCGCTTTCGATTTTAGCGGCGCAGAACGCACAGGCGCCGTTAGTATCTTTTTGCAAAGGCGCGCCGCAACGCGGACAGTGCAGCGCGGTTGCCTGTTCCGGCGTGGGCGACAGCACCTCACGTTTTCGTTCGAATTGCCAGCGATCGACGACGTAGTAGGTCATTTGTTTTCCGTCAACCACCTCAGTGTAGTTGGCATCAAACTGGACCTCGATAGTCACGGTCGGAGTTTCCAGCCCGCGCACGCTGATCACCTGCATCGCCCCGACGATGATCCCTTCGACGGCTTTGAGATTCGGATTTTGTTGCAGCAGGGCCGCCCGCGCCTGTTGGCTCAGATATGGCGAGAGTTCATCCAGCGCTTTGGACCCGCGGCCGCGGGCCTCGTGCGCACGCGCATAAAGCGCATAGCAAAAATCGACAAAGATGATCTCTGAGAAGTTAGGATCGAAACGGCGCAGTTGATTGAACAACTGCTGCACGCTGCGTTGCTGCATGACCGTCGCGGCCGCGTCGTACTGCGAGACCGACGGGGTAACCCTGATGTCCTGCTTTGTCCTCCGGGTAAACCAGTAGATCACACAAGCGATGACGATGATGTCAATCGGAATTCCGATCAGCGGGTGCTCAAAGGTCAACCAGATTAGGAATCGCACCAGCAAGTAGACCAGGGCCCCGGCGCCGCCACCGTCGCCTCCGCCACCTCCGCCACTGCCTCCACCATAAGATTGGCCCCCGCCAACGCGGGCCAGGACCTCGGTAGAGAGAAACGCGATCCCGAAACAGGCGATGAACACGGCTATCGCGTAAGCGAGCAATCGACTGAATTTCAAATTCCAAATTCGAAATCTGAGGGGGTTCATTTCAATTCGATGCGCGGGCCGTCAGCCAATTCATTTGGATTTTCGCCGGTGGCGGGTAAATGTTCAGCCAGAAGTTTTCCGGTCATGCGCAGGCTCTCGATAAATTTTTGGGGCGTCGCGGCTTTGCCAACCTGCTTCAATTCAAAAACACACTGGTTCCATTTCAGGGGCGGAACTGCTTTCAGAATTCCGCGGTCCGCAATCACTTCCAGGCGTCGCTCAAGCAACGACAAATAGACCAGCATGCCGTTTTCCGCGGAAGTATTGGCGATGCCGGCTTCGTAAAACATCGCTGAGGCCCCGATGCGGGCGGCGTTCGCCCGGAACTTCTTACTCGTAAAGGTTCTCCGGATCCAATTGCCGCGTGACGATACCCAGGCGCCGGCGATGAAGAGTACGATTACATCCAGAGGGATCCAATAACTGTGAAATTCGATTGGCGAGAAAAGCACGAACACCAAACCTATCAACGCCACGATCGAGCCGAAAAGGTAATCAGCGTGAAGATAGTTGCCGGAACGGCCGCGTACCACCACTACCATCTCAGCGTTGGTTTGTTTTTCGATTTCGCGAATAGCGCCGGCGATTTTGTCGCCGGCCGATTTATCGAATTTATCGCGGGACATAGTCAAAAGTGCCCTAGTCTAACATAAGCCACAGGGCGAGAGAGACGCCGAGAAATCAGCAACCAGCCTCTCGTGACAGAGAAACGGCCCAGCGTAACCACTGGGCCGCGATCGAATGTTTGGGACTCCTCTTTTCGATCATTTAAAACTGGTCAGGGCTTCAGCTTCAGCGTCATAGACATCAAAAACGGTCAGCAACTTGGTAATTACCAGAAGGTCCTGGACCTTGTCGGTAAGGCTGAGAAGTTTGAGTTGGCCGCCGGTCCGTCCGACGGTCGTATAGTTCGCGATCAACTCACCGATGCCGCTCGAATCGATGTAACGAACTCCGGCAAGATTCAGCAGGATCTTCTTGTTTCCGGCCGCCACCAATTCGCGAATAGCGCCGCGCAAAGCGGTAGCGCTGTCGCCGATGCGGACCTCTCCATTCAGATCCAGAATTGCCACGTCCCCCGCCTGTCGTTGATTGATACTCAGTTGTGCCATTTATCCTCCATGCGATTCGGTTCCGTCCGATGCCAGCTCAGCTCACAAACTATTTGAAATCGTTTAGCGCTTCCGCTTCAGTATCGTACGCGTCAAAGACGGTTAAAAGTTTCGTAATTGTGAGCAGGTCCTGAAGTTTCTGCGTCAGACTCAGAAGCTTCAATTGGCCGCCATCCTTGTTGATGGCGGTGTAACTCGAGACCAATTCACCGATCCCACTCGAATCGATGTAGCCTACGCCGGCGAGGTTCAAAAGGATCTTTTTCTTCCCTTCCTCCAGCAGGCGGCGGATCGCACTACGCAGAGCCACGCTGCCTTCGCCTATAGTAATGCGGCCGTCCATGTCCAGGACGGTAATGTCTCCCGCTTGTCGCTCGCGAATATTAAGTTCTGCCATGATTAAGAATTCTCCTAAGTGTTTTCGATTTCTGATTGCCGATTTCTGATTGCCATGGGCGGGCCGGCCAGATCAAAAATCTGAAATAAAAAATCTAAAATCGCTTCGTCATCCGCACTGCCGTGCCACCTTCCGGCCGATTCCGCCATTCGATCTCGTCCATGAAGGTACGCATCAGGAAAATGCCTCGGCCCGATGTCTTCAAAAGGTTTTCTGCATTCGTCGGATCGGGAACACTTGCGGGGTCAAATCCCTCGCCTTGATCCCGTACTTCAATTTCCAATTCGTTATCGTGGCAGTTGAAAATGACCTCGACGGACTTGCTCTCGTCCTCCTGGTTGCCATGCACCATTGCGTTCGTCAGGGACTCGCGCACAGCCATCTCAATCCCAAACGACAATTCTTCTGACACACCGCAGTTGCGGATGAGATCCATCACAGCGGCGGCAGCATCCGCAACCGCCTCAATGTGGCTGGGCAAAACGAGTCGAGTCGTTTGATCGGTCACAAAAGGCGCGGCCTTTCTCGCCGGGATTCGCGGTTCGGCTGCAGTAATTATAGCGAACGGAGACGTTCGTGTAACACGCCCGCCGGGGACATGTCAAGAAAGTGACTTGATTTGCAGTGGTACGCTTTGACTCCCTCTCCCTTTTGGGAGAGGGTTGGAGCTGAGGGTCTGGGCGCAAATTGGAACCACAACATTGCTGTGGGCTTCAGCCCGCAATCCGTTCAGGATTTTCTTTGCAAGCATCAACAGCGATCGAAGGATTGATCGGGTGGCTCGTCTCGATAACAGACTAAAGCCCGGCGGATTATTCCCGGCGTGTACTATGCCCTCACCGGCGGCTGTTTGCTTTCTGACGCTGCCGAACGCATTTTAGTTGAGATATTCTGAGGTTAGGATTCGAAGATGAATATTTCACCCGCCAAGCGGATTAGCGGCCACCTGACGATGCCCGGCGATAAATCAATCTCGCATCGCGCTGCGCTTTTCGCTGCTGTTGCCACCGGCACGTCCAGACTCAGGAATTACTCAACCAGCCAGGACTGCGAAGCAACTCTGGCCTGCCTGCAAAACCTTGGCGTCCGAATCGAGCGGCGAGGCGCGGAGGTGAAAATTCATGGCGCCGGCGAAAAGGGATTACGGGCTCCGGAGAGTGAGCTTGATTGTGGCAACAGCGGCACGACCATGCGTCTGCTGGCGGGAATCTTAGCGGGACAGAGTTTTGTTTCGACACTGACCGGGGACGAATCGCTGCGCTCACGTCCAATGCAGCGAGTCGCGGAGCCTTTGGAGATGATGGGGGCGCGGCTGTCGTCTGTTGGCGGGCGGGCCCCTTTGACCATCGAGGGTCGCGACTCACTTACAGCCATTGACTATGAACTGCTAATCGCCAGCGCCCAGGTCAAGTCGTGCATTCTGCTGGCCGCACTCAACGCTCACGGAAAAACCACTGTTACCGAGAATGAAGTTACGCGCGATCATACCGAGCGCATGCTGAAATGGTTTGGAGCGCCGGTCGAAACCGGCCGCGAGGGCGAGCACGGACGATTCGCAATCGTGGCCGGACCAGCGGAGTTGTCTGCGCGCGATCTTTCTATTCCGGGAGACATATCTTCGGCGGCGTACTTTATCGCCGCCGCGGCCATGCTTCCGCAGTCGTCCCTGGAGATCAGCGACGTCGGCCTGAACCCGACCCGGGTCGCGTTCCTAAGACACCTCGGAGCGTTCGCATCCATAGTAGTTACCAACCCACATGAAGAAGCGAATGAACCCGTCGGGACAATTCACGTTAGCGGCGTCGCCCACGAACGATTCCCGGACGAGCTTGAAACGCCGGTGAAGATTGAAGGTTTGGAAATTCCGCAGCTAATCGATGAGCTGCCCTTGCTCGCGGTTGTTGGCTCGCAGATTCGCCACGGGATCGAAATTCGCGATGCCAGAGAACTGCGCGCCAAAGAATCTGATCGAATCGCTGCGACTGTCGAAAACCTCCGCGCGATGGGCGCCGAGGTGGAAGAGTTTGAGGATGGTTTGCGAGTAGGCGGCCGCAGTAAACTTCGCGGAGCAATGATCGACCCGCACGGAGATCATCGCATCGCTATGGCCTTCAGCGTCGCGGCGCTGATTGCCGAAGGCGATTGTGAGATCAAAGACCCGGAATGCGTCGGCGTTTCGTTTCCGGAGTTTTTCGGTTTGCTTGATTCGGTTGCCGAACGATGATGGCGACAAGGCTTCCTCCGGCTTGGCCGCTTGATGTGCCGAAAGGCTCTGCTTTTCCGGGCGGTTCCAGGTTTTCATTTATGCCGCGGCTGCGGCGCGCGATACCCTGCTCGAAATGACTCGACGAATCGTAATCCTTGGCTTCATGGCCTGCGGCAAGACGACAGTGGGTCACGCCCTCGCGCGCAAACTTGAGTCCAACTTCATCGACCTCGATTCACAGATCACTGAAAATGAAGGACGTTCACCGGCCCAGATCATCGAAGCCAACGGCGAAGCAGCTTTTCGTGAAATCGAAACGCTGGCGCTGCGAGATGTGCTGCAAAATCGTGACGCCGGCGTAATTGCGCTCGGCGGTGGCACCTGGACCATTCCAGCAAACCGCACCCTGGTAGCGCTACATGATTGCCAGACGGTCTGGCTCGACGTACCGTTTGCAGTTTGCTGGCAGCGAATTTCCGAAAACACCGGCGCAGTGCGGCCGTTAGCGCCTGATTACCAAACGGCTCACTCGAGATACGAATCACGTCGCCCGCTTTACGCGCTGGCGGAACATTTGGTCAGTGTCAGCGCGGACGACGAGGTTGAAAGAATTGTCGAACAGATCGTAGAACGATAACGACGCGGTTTCTCGTCGGTCTCCATCTTCTCTGCCTCAAAAGTTTGAGAGTCTTTACTCTCATTCACACCGGGCTTCAGCCCGGTGTGAATGAGAGGCGCCCTTTCGGACTTCTTGAAGCACAGCCGTTTCCATCCCGCCTCAAGCAGAATGTTTTACCTTTCGCACTAGCGCCATTTTCAGCTAATCTCCTCACGTGGACAAATTTCGCATTCGTGGCGGCAATCCAATCAAAGGACGCATATCGATCAGCGGCGCGAAGAACTCTGCTCTGCCCTGCATGGCGGCCTCAATCCTGACGCCGGAAACAATTACGCTGCACAACATTCCTTACGTTCGCGACATCATCACCATGCGACGGCTGCTCGAAGATATCGGCGCACATGTGCTGACGCCCGAGTTGCGCACACACAAAATTTCAGCAGCCAATGTGGAACTGCTCGCCGCGCCTTACGAATTAGTGAAAACGATGCGGGCGTCCGTGCTGGCGCTGGGTCCGCTGATCGCTCGCTTCGGAAAAGCCAGAGTTTCGCTACCCGGCGGCTGCGCGATCGGGGCGCGACCCATTGATTTACATCTGGCCGCCCTCACCAAAATGGGGGCCGACGTTTTTCTCGAAGCGGGCGACGTGGTGGCGAGAGCGCCGGACGATGGGTTGAAAGGCGCTGAGATCAGTTTTGACAAGATTTCAGTAACCGGAACCGAGAATCTCATGATGGCCGCGACCCTGGCACGTGGGCGCACAACCATTCACAACGCCGCGCGCGAGCCGGAAATAAAGGATCTGGCTGAGCTGCTGAACAAAATGGGAGCCCGGGTTCGCGGCGCCGGCACTCCAACGATTCAAGTCGAAGGCGTCGAGGGTCTGAACGGCGCCGAGCACACGATTATTCCCGATCGTATCGAAACCGGTACGTTCATCGTCGCGGCCGCCATCACTAAAGGCGAGTTGGAAATCAAAGATTGCAATCCGGAACATTGCAATCGGATCATCGGCAAATTGCGCGAGGTTGGCGTGGATATCGAAGAGGTGAACCAGAGCACTCTGCACGCGCGGTGCGGGCCACGTGGTTTGCACGCGAGCGATTTGATAACGGAACCGTACCCACAGTTTCCCACCGACATGCAGGCGCAGTACATGATCCTGATGACCCAGGCAAACGGGCCATCAGAAATCACCGAAACGATTTTTGAAAATCGCTTTATGCACGCCTCCGAACTACAGCGGATGGGTGCAAGCATCCAGATTGGCCGCGAAAAGGCGATCGTTGACGGGCCCAGCAACTTAATCGGCGCACGCGTTCAGGCTTCCGATTTGCGCGCTTCTGCCTGTCTGGTGCTGGCCGGCCTGGTGGCGGAAGGCGAAACCATTATTGATCGCGTCTATCACATCGATCGCGGATACGAAAAGATTGAAACGAAGCTGAAAGCCGTAGGCGCAGACATCTTGCGTTTGCGTGAGTCAGTAACGTCGCCGCTCACCTCCGCCGAGGGAGATGAAGCTGCGGCATGATCAAAAACCGGAAAAGCACAGTTAGCGAACCACAGAGGCCTTTTTGCCACGTCACACAAAGCAAGCGAAAGCTTGAATTCTGAACTGACTCGTGAACTCCAGAGTCTGTGTTATCATGCGCCCATGACTGAGACGGATTGCCTCTTTTGCAAAATTCTGGCGGGCACCGCAGCGGCTGATGTCGTCTATCAGGACAATCGCTGCGTCGCCGTCCGTGACATTAATCCCCAGGCCCCGACACACCTGCTGGTCATTCCGCGCGAACACATGGAATCGCTGGATGACGCATCGCAAAAGGACGAGTCGTTGCTGGGCCATCTGCTGCGAATTTCTGCTCGCGTCGCCTACGAGCACGGACTATCCGAAAGCGGCGGCTATCGCACGGTCATCAACACCGGACGCGGCGCCGGCCAGTCTGTCTCTCACTTGCACCTGCACGTGCTCGGCGGGCGCGAGATGACCTGGCCGCCAGGATAAGCAGACTGACAACGTTCCGGTCTCAACTTAAGAAAAACGCGCGCCGCTTTCGCGACGCGCGTTTCGCGTTTAACCACTAACCGGCTGGGCTATTCTTCCATTCCGCGACGCCGCGCAGGCGAAGCAACCGGCCCACTCAGCCGCACCCCAACAGTCACTTTCTGACCGCGTCGAACAACCTCGACATTAACCGTGTCGCCTATTTGATGATTATCGAGGACTTTATACAGATCGTCCTTGTTGGCTACCTTTTGCCTATCGATTGCGACGATGATGTCTCCCAATTCAATGTCGCCATCTTCAGTTCGTACCAAGCCCCGCAAACCGGCGTTCGCTGCTGCACCGCCCGGCCGCGCATACCAGATCACGACTCCGTCGGAAACCGGTAAGTGAGCTTGCGGACCAAACGCCGCCACATCTCGCGTGTCGATGCTGAGGTTTGGTCGCAGGACGGCGCCGTTACGTACAAGTTGTGGCACTATTCGTTTGGCAATGTTCACTGGAATAGCAAAGCCTACTCCCGCGGAGGCACCCGAGGGCGATTCTATTTGCGAGTTGATTCCAATCATCCGGCCATGAGAGTCGAGCAACGGTCCGCCGGAGTTACCTGGATTGATCGAAGCGTCGGTCTGAATCGCACCCTCAATCTTTCGACCATTCTGGGCCTGGATTGGCCGCTCCAGGCCGCTGATGACTCCGGTGGTCAAAGTCCGGTCGAGTCCGAAAGGATTTCCAATCGCCAAAACTTTCTGTCCGACAATGAGCTTGTCCGAATCACCGAGGGGCACGACGGTCAGCGGTTCCTTCGGTTGTTCCAACAATCTGATTACGGCCAGGTCGGTATCAGGATCCTTTCCCACAACGCGGGCCGGATATTCCTTGCCGCTGCCGAAACTTACTGTCAGTTTCTCAGCATCAGCGATCACGTGATAGTTAGTGAGAATATTACCCTGAGCATCAATGATCGATCCCGAACCGGCGCCTTCCCGCTGTTCTGCAAACAGTCCAAACAAGTCGCGCACGGTTGTCGTCGACTGGATGTAAACAACGCCGGGGGCGATCGCCTTATAAACTTCAATGTTGTTTTGCTCATCGGTGGCCAGCGAAGGATCGCTGATATTCGCCGGCGGAGAAGTCGTCAAAGCCGAACCGAACGGTTGCCAGCGGTTGGACAACTGCTGAAATCCTAAAACGGTGACGGCGGCGAAAACTGCCGACGCAAATGCGATTACCAAAATCTGTCTTGCCGAAACTCTGTACATAGGCCCAAACTCCTGAAATTCTTAACCAGATCTGAGATGCACGTATGCCAGTTTACGGTTGTGCAACGCGCATTTGCAAAACGCGCGAGCGACCCTTCGGGTTCCCGAACAATTGTAAAAAGTAAGCGAGGTTGAATTGCGGGGAAAACGGCGCTTCGCGTTTAGCCAAGCAGCGTCAGCAAGGTGTACGGAACGTTGCTGATGTAAGTCAGGGTTGACATCGGCGCGGGCCACCCCAGCGCAAACATCCCCGTCGAGAAATGGACCATCATCAGCAGTCCATAAATCGTAAGCACGAGGCGCATCCCGTGACGGGCGAGCGCGAGATGCGAAGCCCGGTAAAGCATGTACGCGGCAAAACCACCGATTGCCAGTTTCACCAGCATGAATGGAGCATCCCCCAGCGTGAGCAGTTGGTTCATCAGGCCGTTGCCTTCGGTCGCGATGTTCGAGTGAACCCAGAACAGCGTAAGTTGCGCGTCCAACCAATTCAGCGCAAAAAGAAGAAGGCTTTTTACCAGTGCGCTCATTTTCAGGAGAGATCTCCGTTCGCAAAAAATGCTAGAGCTCTGCCCTTTGAACTGCGAAACCTCCAGGCACACGGCCCAGAGGTTTCGCCGTCCTTACGGGAAGAAACGAGACTCGTTTCGTGCTACCCAAAATATATGATCAATCGCGCCGGTGTTCCTGCGAACACGCTCCGCCGCGGACTGTCAATTTGCTCTTTCCGAAATGCGCAAGATTTCGAAAAGCCCCAAACAATTTACGATTCGTGACTAAGCCTAATATAGAATCAGCCTGCGAGCAATACATTCTGGAAAGAAGAACCGAATCCCAAGATGAGCGCCACAATTAAGAGCGCGCTTACAGAAGGCGCCGCCGGCTTGAAGACGGCGGGCGTCGATGACCCGCGGAATCAGGCGAACCTGCTGCTCATGCATGTACTCGATCGCGACCGCACCTTCCTGCTGGCGCATCCGGAGGAGGATCTTTCGACCAAACAGTTTGATCAGTATCTGGCCCTGGTTAATCGCCGGGCCGAAGGCTACCCGCTGCAATACCTCACCGGCCGCCAGGCGTTTTTCCAACTCGCCTTTGAAGTGACGCCGGACGTTTTGATTCCGCGCCCGGAGACTGAATTGATCGTGGAGGTGGGAATCGAAATTCTAAAGGACAAAGCGGCCCCCTTTTTCGCAGACCTGGGCACCGGCTCGGGGGCAATCGCGATTTCTCTGCTTCAGGAATTGCCACGCGCTCGCGCCATCGCCGTTGATGTTTCGCCTGGGGCGTTGGAGGTGGCCAAACGGAACGCGGAACGGCATGCGATGACAGATCGGCTGCAACTTGTTGAGTCCGATCTGTTCTCGACGATGGATCCCCGGGCGGCGTTCGATTTGATCGTCTCAAATCCGCCGTATGTTCCGGCAGGTGATTTGAATAGCTTGCAACGCGAAGTGCGTCACGAACCATCCGGCGCGTTGGACGGAGGACCAGACGGGCTAGTAGTAATTCGTCGTCTTTTGAGGGAGGCGCCTGACTTCCTGACGGCCAATGGCTATTTGGTTTTTGAGATTGGTTTCGATCAGCATGAGGCCGTGGAGAAGTTAATAGATCGCGGCGCGTGGGAGCTGATTGATTTACGAAAAGATCTACAGGGAATTCCGCGAACGCTAGTCTTACAAAAGCGCGAGCGTCCCGGCTCAACTATGGAATGGACAAAAACGAGTTCTTAAGTTCAGCTAGCCGAATTCGCAGCGGCAGTAATCGGAGCCGGGCGCCGGCCTTCCTTGTACTTGCCATAACCACCCTTAATCAACTGTATGAGCGGCCGGCGATTCTGGGCCACCAGCTTGGTCCACACGCGAGCATTTCTTTGTGGGAAGTAAATTCCGCGGAAGAACATGCGCATCACAAAGTGCATGATCTGATCGTTAATGTCACGACCTTCGAACCAGTCCAACGCCTTCTGATTATTTTCCGGGCTGTAAGAGGTGCTCCAGGCTTTATCGAGCTCGCGTTGCACCTGCTCGCTGCTGATCCGGAGCGGCGTGTGGGCCATCTTGTTATGCGCGAAACTCAGCCAGTGCTTCGGGCGCGTCAAACGACCTTCGGCTCCTAATTTCTTGTAGGTAGGAGTCCCGGGCAATGGAACCAACGGGCTGAAGAGCGGCATTCCCGGGGGCCACGACTCGATGTGCTTGAGAGTGCGTTCGGCAACTCCGGGCGTATCATTATCGAGACCAAAGATAAACGAAGTCATCGCATAGATGCCTCGCTGCGCTAAATTATTCAGGACCCCGGCGTATTCTTCTGGTTTATTAAAACTCTTGGCGACGCCGGCCAGGCTGCCCGCGTCGATAGACTCCATGCCGATGAATACCCATTTGCAGCCCCCCGCCTGCATCAGGTCGAGCAACTCCTGGTCGCGGAGCAGGTTCGCGCTGATCTGCGCAATCCAGGGCAGTTGAGCCTTGGCGGCAATGATGTCCCGCAGCAAAGACTTGGTGCGGTTCTTGTTGATAGCAAAGTTGTCATCAATAAAGAAGATGACAATTTTGCCGCGATCTTTTTCCGCGCGTCGCTTGAGCAGCAACAACTCGTTGACGACGCTCTCGTTCGAGCGAAACCGAATTGAATCGCCAAAGAAACCAGTCACGGTGCAGAACTCACAGCCATAAGGACAGCCGCGGCCCGACTCCATCGGAATCGTATTGAAGTAACTGACGCCGGAACCGTAACGCTCGGTCAGTTTGCTCACGAACTTTGGCACCAGATTGAATTGATCCAGATCAATCGTATCCCAGGGGATGATTGGATAAGGCTGCAAGCTGGGTTTCTGGTCCTTACCCGCCGCATCCACGGGCGCATAGATTTCCTTCAATTCGCCGCGGGCGGCGTCGGCAACTATGAGCGGCCAGGTTTCGTCCGCCTCACCGAGCGCCAGCGCATCGACGTGACGCGGGCCACCATTTTTGCCCAGCGCCTCGTCCGGCTCTTCGGTTACGTGTGGCCCGCCCATGACGACCGGAATGCCGGCGGCGCGAACTGCATCGGCAACTCGATAAGCCTTCTGGATCATGCGCGTCATGGCGCCAATGCCAACCAGTCCAATCTCCTGCTCCCTGCAGTACTGCACTAACTGCTGATCGTTCATGGGCTTGGCATTACCATCGATCAGAATCACTTCATGTTCCGGAGGCGTGAGGGCCTTGAGCAAGAACATCCACAGGTGCGGCATGAAATTGCGAGTCACGCCGTTATCCGGATTGTAAAGAAGAATTTTCATTTGCGTTCCTGACCTCTAATTGGAGAGCCCCCTAAGCGGCCCTCAGGATAATCTAATATTGCGTCGGCGGGAAATAACAATATGGTCGTGATAGTCGCGACTGGTAAAAATCCCAAACTGGTAAAGACCCAACTATGAAGCGGACTATATCATATAGTGCGCCAGCGTACACACCAGAAACGTGAAAGTGCGGCGGGCAGTTTCAGGCTGCGCCATTTCAGGCGAGCGAGCGGTCAGGGCCAATCGTGCAAACCGGCGCACCCCAGCAGGAAAAATGCGGCAGCAATTAACCTATTATGCTTGGCACAAAGAGCGAGCAGATGCTAGAATTCGCCGCGTTAGCACCGTTAATCGGATTTTTAGGACTCCTTAAGTACTTTCAATCGAGCATTTTCGGAGGCTCTCATTGGGTTCACCAAAGATTGTTCTGACGGCCTCGGCAAGCGAGGCAAGCGAATGGCGCCACAGTATCTGGCAACAGATGCTTTCGGCAACGATTCCGGCAAAGCACGCTCATAGGTGGCGCACTCCGGAATTGTTGATCAACGAATCCTGGCCCGATGGGCGTGCGAAGTATGTGCCCAACGGACTGCGAATGGTCGAGACGTTACTGCTGCGCGAGTACTCGGAAGATGATGTCGTCGTCTGTTACCTGGAGAATCTGGAAAAGTTTATCGGGCCCGAAACCAAAGTCGTCGCGATTCATGCGCACAACCCGCTTGGCATTTCATACGCTACCGACGTCTATTCCAAGATCGCCGGTAAGAACCTGATCCCGGTCAACGCGGCCGAATTTCTCAAGATCGTAAAGCATCCAGTTATCGAGAAGTACCGGCCAAAGATCGTGATTGGCGGTCCGGGCGCCTGGCAATTAGAGCGCGCTGAACGCCTGGACGAATTCAACGTCGATTATCTGATCGACGGCGAGATCGAGAGAGTCTTCAGCGACCTTTTCAAGCGCATGATGGCCGGCGATCCCACGCTCGAGCGGATCATAAAAATTCCCAAGAGCATGCAGCCGACGGTGGAAGAGATTCCGGTCGTTCGCCATCGCTCAACCTTCGGCGTGGTGGAAATCACTCGCGGTTGCGGCCGTGGTTGCCAGTTCTGCGGACCGGCGACAAAGGTGGGCCGCTCGTTCCCGCTCGAACACATCATGGAGAGCGTGCGCGTGAATGCGCATGAGGGCGCCACCGAAATCATGCTTGCTACTGAGGACATGTTCCTCTACGAGCAGGCGGCGAATTTCGAGACCAACATCCCCGCGCTCGAGAATATGTTGCGCAGCGTTAAGAGTGTTCCGGGAATCAAAACGCTGCAGATGTCGCATATCACGATGGCGCCGGTCGTGAAGGATCCGACGATCATTGAGCGGCTGACGCCACTGATCGTTCCCTTCTCGCATGTTCAGCACAAGGAATCCACCGACTCCGATCACCGCATGACCGATCCGATCATCGGCCTGGAAACCGGTAGTTCGCGTCTCTTCGACATCTTCATGAAGGGCAAAGCTTATCCGTACAAGGCTCATCAATGGCGTGACGTCGTGCTCAAGGGAATGGAAACCCTGAACAAGCACAACTGGTTTCCGTTCTGTACCTTCATCATCGGCTTGCCAGGAGAGACCGATGCCGACACCAAAGAATCTCTCAACCTGCTTTACGAATTGCGTGACGCCAAAGGAACCTTCGTGCCGACTTTCTTTGTGCCGCTCGAAGACACGCGCATGCAGAAAAAGGACAGCGCCAAGCTCATTGAGATGACTGACCTTCAATGGGAGTTCTTCTATACGTGCTGGAAGTACAACCTCCACTTCTGGAAGGGCTCTGCGTCGACAATGAAGTTCTCGTTAGGCGTGCCGATCTATTACTACATGCTCGGCCGCAAGCTTTTCGGTAACGGCATCAAATATCCATTGTATCGTTTTGCCGGACTGCCGGATCGTTTCATGCGCAAGCACCTGTATCTTGATTTCACCGGTCACAAACGCAGCAAGGGAGTCATGCGGGCGCCGGTGAATGAAATCCTTCCCGGGTTTAAGAATGTCCGCGAACAGGGCTTGAACATGGTTGACGCGACCCAGTTGCATCACCTCGGTTCCAGTATGGCCGCGGCTGCCGGTGATATCGTTCAAATCGCCAGCTAATCCTCTCTGGGAACGCGGACGTCCTCGTCCGCAGTGAGCGCAAGGCGCGAAAAAGCTTGTCACTCAAAACAACAATATGTCGTCAGGATGCGGACGAGGACGTCCGCGTTCCCAGCGGTTACGCCCCTCGTTTTCAGAATTTACGATCGCCGAATTATCGAAACGCAGTGTCGCTGGCGCTGGGCTGTTTCGCGATCCTCACCGCGGCGTGCAGCAATTCACTCTTCAAAGTGAAGCCGGTCAGCGAGCTTCCGCCTTTGCCCTCGACCGCCGCCAGCATGAACGTCGGCACCATCACTTTTCGGGCCTCGCCTCTTTTGAACGATGAACAAACGCAGGAATTGTTCGAAACGAACCTGCAACTGGCCGGGCTTTTGCCGGTTCGGCTCGAAGTCGTTCACAACGGCGGCGAAGCAATTGAGATCAAGAAGCTGCGCCTCAAACTGCATGATGGCGCCGGCACAGAATGGAAATTGATTTCAGCGAAGAGTGCCATCTCACGCATTCTGAAGACTAACGGTATCAGACTCTACAACCCGAATTCCCGCAAGACATTCGAAAAAGAGTTTCGAGCCTACGAATTCGATTTGAAGACGCCGTTCGCTAACACCGAACGCAAGCGCCAGGGTTTGATCATTTTCCAGTCACCACAAAAAGATCCCGTGGCCTCGCCCCGGGGATTGGTGTTGTCGATCGAAGGATTGGCCCAGCCGGTTACTTTGAATCTGAATTGAAAACGACCTGGCTCCGTTAGGAACCCAATGTTTATAGCTCCAGATCAAAAAAGATTCGCTTCGCTCCTCCGGAGCTCATACAACTTCGGAGAATTTGGTTTCTATAAACATTTCATCCCTACGGGATGAACCTCCACGCCGCTGATTCCGCGTTAGACTTTCAGGTTTTGCTCGGTTAGCCTCTCTATTCCCCAATTTCATTAATTCATCTTCGAAAGGAAAGTAATCATGGCAGAAGCACAAACCGGAAGACAGCCATCGCCGGCGCTCTTATTCGACACCTTCAATGCATATCAACGCACCCAGGCAATTAAGACCGGGATCGAGCTGGCCGTTTTCACGATCATCGCGGAAGGACACACCACGACAAAAGCGATCGCTGAAAAGTGCGCGGCCTCTGAACGCGGCACGCGCATCCTCTGCGATTACCTCGTCATCGGCGGTTTTCTGACAAAAGACGGCAACGACTACGGCCTGACTCCTGACTCGGCGATGTTCCTCGACAAGAATTCGCCGGCTTACATGGGGACCGTGACTGAATTCATTCTGGCCCCTCACATGGTCGAGAACTTTGACCACTTAACCGAAGCGGTCAAGAAAGGCGGCACCGCCGGCGAAACCAAATCGCTCGAACCAGATCATCCGATGTGGGTAAGGTTTGCCCGGGCCATGGCGCCGATGATGGCGATGCCCTCACACCTGATGGCCCAGCTGGTCGATCCGACCAAAGACAAAAAGTTGCGCGTGCTCGACATCGCGGCCGGTCACGGTTTGTACGGCCTCGCTTTCGCGAAACAAAACCCGCAGGTCGAAGTCACCGCAGTTGATTGGCCGAATGTTTTGGAAGTGGCGATCGAAAACGCGAAGGCGGCCGACGTTTTGTCTCAGTATCATGTGAAACCGGGCAGCGCTTTTGAGGTCGATTACGGCTCGGGCTACGACCTGGTGCTGCTCACAAACTTTCTGCATCACTTCGATGTGGCGACCTGCGAAAGTTTATTGCGCAAGGTCCATGCTTCACTCGCTGAAGGTGGTCGCGCGGTAACCCTGGAGTTTGTGCCCAACGATGACCGGGTTACCCCGCCGCAAGCAGCGGCCTTCAGCATGATGATGCTCGGCATGACACCGGCGGGCGATGCTTACACGTTCGCCGAACTCGACCAGATGTTTCGCAACACTGGTTTCACTAGTAGCGAGTTGCACGAATTGCCGCCCACCATTCAACGCGTGGTAATCAGCCGCAAGTGATCGTGTCAGAAGCCCGATCGCGAGGGAGGGCAATCCTGGTCCCCGCAGCCGGCCCTTCCTGACGTTCGGGCTTCTGACACCTGATTCAGATGGGCGACAACCGGCTCGCGGCATTTCGAAAAGTGAACCACCCTTGCAGGGTTACCGTATTAATTTTGACGTCCACGGATACGGTGACCCTGCATGTCCAAAACTCAAATCGCGCCATCACGCATCGACAGACGCAACTTCTGCACGATTGCCGGAGGCGCCGTCGTCTCACTCGCAATAAGCACGGCCTGTCGTCGTAGTTGGTCCAACCTCCCTACCGATGGAAAGCTAAAGGCTCGACCGCGCAGTGGCACGGGCGTCTCGCCCGTGGAGCCCGCGCAAGATGCGCGTCCCACGCCAAACCGCAATTCATCTTCTGGGAAGCCTATCGCTCTCGGAATCGATCGTGAGCGCGATGCTTTCCTTTACGTTCCCAAATCCGCAACCAACTCGCCTTTGCCACTCTTGCTCTTTTTGCATGGCGCAACCCAAAGCGCAGACGATATGTTCTGGTATCTCGATTCCGCGCCTGATGAAACCGGTGTGACCATCCTCGCTCCAAATTCTCGCGACACCACCTGGGATGCGATCACCGGCAGCTTCGGGCCTGATGTTGATTTTCTGAATCGCGCACTCGAGCGAACGTTCGAAACTGTGGCCATCGATCCCGCGCGAGTGGCGATCGGCGGATTCTCGGACGGCGCTACCTACGCAATCTCGCTCGGATTAATCAACGGTGATTTTTTCAAGCGCGTCGCGGCCTTCTCGCCGGGATTCATAATCGATGGCGCGACACAGGGTAAGCCGGGTTTTTTCATCTCGCATGGAACGCGGGACCACATGCTGCCGATCGACAGGTGCGGCCGCCGCATCGCCGCCGACTTGAAGACGCACGGGTACGAAGTGACTTTCCGGGAGTTTGATGGGGATCACGAGATACCCGCTGACGTTATGCGGGAAGGCCTGCGCTGGGTGGCGAAAGCGTAATCCGCAGATTTCGCAGATTTATTTTCTGGCTTCTGGGAACCAGCTACCAGGCGTTTTTCGATCGGATGCAGACTCAAATGCCTATCGAGAAGGATGGCGAGGCAATTGTCGCACGCGGCTGTGCGGCGCATGAATGCACCGTCGAGGAAGCGATTCTGGTAATTCAGAACGGCACGCTGTATGTCGCGCTGAAAATGAACAGCAAGTTTAGTAAGACGTTCCCAGCCGACCGATCCAAACTGCCTGAAGCACTAAAGCGCGCAATGGAACAGTGAGACAGACGTGACAGCGTGGGAGTCGTTACTGCGAATTAAATCAAACATCGGATTAGAAATGTTCTGCGGATCAGGCCTGCAGGTTTAATGTCAGCGATGTCCTGACCGAGCCTCAGTCAGTAGTTGTCCGGTTAATCGCGCCAGGCGAACCAGAGAGCTCCCTAGTTGAAGCGGAAGTCGGAGGCGGGTGTCGAAAGGCCTGCGCAGAGTGACGGTCGCCTCTATCGGATTGGGCCACCGCTGGCGTAGAGCCTGCGCCACGGCGGTGCGCCGGCGGAGGTGTAAAATCATCGGGGCGCGCCGACCATGAATTGTAGTGCGCGTCTGCCACTGCTTAATGACCGCCTGCGGAAGCCATTCAGGTAAGGAGGCGAATTCGCCTTCCAGTGCGGTGTCCGGGAGGCGCGCGCCTATTAACCGGTGTGCGAGGTGAAGGGCGCACCGGACCCATCCGGACCGCCGGGCATCGCCGCTGAACAAGTAGTCCCAGTCGAAACCGGCGGCGCGCGATTCCACGGCGGCGGCGATGTCGCAGAGCCAAAGCGGGCGACACATGCCGTGCCGCAGCGCGTGTATGCAAAGGAGGCGCAGATGGTCTTCCGCCGAGAAGACTCTTACTGCACCCAGCATTTGAGAGCGGTGGTACAAGCTTTTGAAGCTGCGGTCATCAAGCTCGATAGTCCCGCAATGCAGATCCACGGAGAAGAGGCCGTTCGCGGACACCTGTTTGTTAAGTTTGTTGAGAATAGCAAGCGCAGCAGGATATTGATCGGGACGGACGTAGAGGTCAACATCACCGGCGGGCCGCAGGCCTAACTCCGGGTACAGGTGTGAAGCCGCCAGGCCTTTACCTAAAACCGCCCTCAGGTGCTCTTCGCGAAGAAAGTGCGTGAGCCTTCCGACTGCCGCCTGATAGAGTTCGGCCTGAACGGTTTGAAGCAGGTACGCTTGCCGGAGCTTCAGTGCGGCAGCCGACGTACGCAGGGCCGTATGTCGTACCTTCCACCAGCCGAGTGCGCCTTCGCCCCTCTCAACCAGTAAAGGCGCGACCTGCGCAAGCTGCCCGGCCGTTATGTCCAACACGGGCGGCCGAATCCGCCACGCGCCACGAAGAGTCTCTGCTATCAAGCTGCCGAGTTCCATCGCCCATCAAGTGTTTGTGCATATGCACATGTTCTGGCCGCCGACGTTTCTCCACCGGCAAAAGAATTGGGGGTCGCCACAAGGTTTCAGCGGATCTTCACAGGTGATTTGCGTGGTGAAGGCGCCGCAATTGATGGTGGCGGCGGCCGCCGCCTGGGGCGCTAACATCGACGTGATCAGAGGTAACGAAGTGACGGCCGCAACGCCAAGCTTCTGGATTAGGGCCCTGCGCGACAATCGTCGAGTTGGCAGAGCCTTCCGACCTGAGGTAGAGCGGAGCAGATTGGCTTTTCGCAGTCCGTCCAAAGCGAGCCGGACCACCTCATTGTCGGCTTTGCTCTTCAACTCCTTCCGAAGCAGCGCGACGACCTCAGCCGTGGTCGTCCGGCCATCACAGTGCCGCCAGACCAGCGCGGCGGCCCGATTCAAACAGTGGACCTCATGCCTTTCGAGGTCATAGACAACGACCTCGTCTGTCAGGGCTTTGATGATCAGGCCATCTTTCCGGGCTTGGGGCATGGAATGTCGCGAGGCTGTTTTCATACTATGTTCAACTCAAAACGGACCCCGATTAGGTTGGGGGTTGCTTTTGCCGCAAAAGTCGGTTGGCTGCGGTGCAGCTTCGCCGACGCAAGCATCCAATCTGAATGCTTTCGGTTACCAGTCAGAAAACGCTCCCAATCGAAATCTGACCGCACTGCTTCGACAATCAACGCTACGTCGCAAAGCCACAACGCCGTCGGGAAACGCAAAGAAAAGTTGAGGCGGAGATTCTAACTTTGGGGTAATGACCCTGGTCATCTGAAATAAGAGGACTGATCAATTTCATCAGTCGTACGACCCGTAATAGTCGTAGTAATTGTCGACCCCCAATTCCGCATGATTCAGCACGACGCCATATACGCTGGCGCCCACCGCTTCCAACCGCTCTTTGGCGCGTTTCACGATGCCGCGCGAAGTGCGTTCACTATGAACCACCAAAACCACTCCATCTACGAGAGTCGAAATAATGCTGGCATCAGCAAACGAGCTGGCTGGCGGCGAATCAACGACGATGTGATCAAATCGCTCGCTCAAAACCTTGAACAGCATCTGCATCTCCGGTGAGCTGAGGAAGTCGGCCGGATTCGCCGGCCGGGGCCCGGCCGGAACGATTTTCAGCCTCGGACACGGCTCGTAAGTCGTTATCAACGAATCAATATCCTGACGGCCTGAGAGAAACGTAGTCAGACCCTCTGAGTTTTCCAAATCGAAGTGCCGGTGGACGCGTGGACGACGGAGATCGCAATCCATTAGCAAAACCTGAGAGCCACTTTGGGCGAGGGCGATCGCGGTGTTAATAGCAGTAGTCGTTTTGCCGTCAAGCGGGCTCCCGGAGGTCATGAGAATCGTCCGCGGACTTTGTCCCGGCGTAAACAAAAGTGAGGCGCGCAGGTGCCGATAGGCTTCGGCCGTCGGCGATCGAAGGTCACTTGCCGATGCCAAAGCTGTGTAGGATCCGTCATAGCTCCGCCTCCGCAGGGAAAACCTTTTTTTGAGGAAGCCATGGCCATTTATGTTGGCGGGCGGAATCAGCGCCAGAGTAGGCAGAGAGAGATACTGCGAGACATCTTCCGGTGACTTCAGCTTGTTATCGAACAGGTTTATGAGCACCGCCAGACCAACACCAGCCAATAACGACAGTACAAAAGCCGTCAATATTTTGCTGAGGCGGGCCGGACCAATAGGCTCTGTCGGCACGGCTGGAGGCGTCACAATCCCTACGTGATTTGATTTATCCAGAGCATTTATCTGCATCTCCGTCTGGCGCTGGAAAAGGATGTCATACACCTTCCGATTAGTGTCGATCTGTTGGTTAAGGTTTGAGAGTTCAATTTCGTCCTGCGTTTGATTGTTTGCCGTCCCTTGCTCTTTGTAATACGCCTCGCGTAATTTCGCTTCGCGCGCCACCGCTGCATTTAAGTTTGACTTCAACGCCTCGACCGTCTGACGTGAAGTTTCTCCGATGTCCTGGCGTACTTGACGGAGTTCTGAATCGACCTTTTTCACTTCAGGCCATTCGGACGTATAGACCTGCAGCAACGCTGCTCGTTTTTGTTCGAGCTCGTGGATCGCCTTGCGCAAGGCCCGAACTTCTTCACTATCTCTAGCGGACGGTACCGACGCCGGATCCCTGGTCGCTTTGGCGGCCTCGTAAGTCGCCTCCAGGTTTTTACGATCGTTTTCGGCATCAAGTAGTTGCGAGCTGAGTTTTCCCAGGCGATCGACCGTTAAGTTTCTGCCTTCCCCTTTCTCGAGCGGCAGATTATGCGTCTGCAGATAATTCAATCTGTCGTCTTCTGCTTGTTTGATCTTGGTCCGCAACTCGCCAATCTGGCGGCCAAGGGTCGTCGCTGCTTCCTGCGTACCTTTCGTTTCATATTCAGTGTTGTTGGCGATAAAGGTTTTGGTTAACGCATCAACGATTTGCATTGAAAGATGCGGATCAGCATGAGTCATACTAACCACAACCAGATTGGTTCGTTCTATCGGCTGAACACTCAGTCCAGCCAGCACAGTGGCTACATAAGTTTCCAACTCGCTAACGCGGGACTGGGTCAACTCACTCACACTTTTTTCGAGGGGCGGCGCCGGAGCCGTCGCCGCCGGGACAGTCGGCGCGGCCCTGCTCTTTCTCTTAAGAGCACGGCGCAGCATGGCAAAAGAGCTGGTTTCTTCGGCGGCTGCTAAAAACTCCGGACGGTGCTCCAGATCCAGCGCCAGAATAACCTGACGTATCAACTGCGGATTGCTGATCAAACGGACCTGGGTATTCTGGTAGTCATAATTGCTGAACGAGCGAAGCACTGTGCCCTTGCTGTCCTCTATGTAGACATACTCCTTTGCGTCCAACTGGAGCACTGCAGATGACTCGTAGATTGGCGGCAGACTAAGAGAATAGAGGGTGACACACAAAGTCGCGATGAGGACGATACTCAACACCAGCCACTTACGCTTCAGCACGATCGAAACGTAGTCCCAGGGCTCTCGGTCTCTTCTTGAATGTGGTGTGGGCGAATGTAGTTCACGGAGCGGCGTATCTAAGCCGCTGGAACTACTGGGCACAAGTCGCACATCTGGAGAAAGCATTTAGATGGTTGGCGACGCCGAACCTCTTATGGAATTGGGGGAAGGAATTATAACGAGTCGTGATCTTCTTTGGCAATCTTTTGCAAGCAATATTTTACCGCGCCCGTCGAGAAACAGCTCTCGCTTTCTCTAACGAATTGACACCTTAAAAGGCTTGCAGCCGCGTATCCGGCTAGATACGCTCCTGAATTCGCAATGCTCTTAGAGCGCGCGACATAATGTTGATTGCAAAATTTCTAAGGTTCCGGCGACGAGTCGGCGTTTGTCCCGCGTTCGCGATTGAAAGGCGAAGACGCTAGCCACGCAGGCATTTTTTCGTCGTTAGCCACTCTCAGACCCAAGCGCTACAGCGGGACCAACCGATCCGAATGCCGTCGTCGCAGTCAGTAATAAAACGGCGGTGAGCGCGAAAGCTATTGACCGCCGGAGCACCTCCAACCTGATCTAATTCGATTCATCGAAGTTCTTCCTTCAGTTATTTCTATCTAACACATTGTCGTTTTCAGATCAGCGAGCGTCTCTGATCAAGACAATGTCGTCTTTCCTTGAACCGCGGGCAGCAATGATTCGCTTGCCGTCGCGTGACCAGGCAAAAGAGAAGATCTGCTGTTCAGTCCAGTTAGTGAGTTGTTTGGCCGGTCCACCGCTGATGGGTTGCAGCCAGAGATTCGAGACTCCGTTGCGTGTGTCGATGTAGGTGACCGCCCGGCCATCCGGAGTCCAACGCATGACCATCGGAAGTTCTACGGTCGCGGCGACTGCAAACGATTGCTGCGGCTGACCACCATCGATCGGGAATAGAACGAGCTTCCAGGGTGACCTGGTATCAGGACGATAGCCGCAGGCGATCTGCTTGCCGTCCGGTGAAACCGAAGACTGCAAAGACAGCTTTTCCGTCAGGCGAACGGGCTCTCCACCATCAATCGAAACTTTCCAAAGCGTGAAACGATTGGCGCCGCCCGTCACCGTGTAGACCACCGATCGCCCATCAGGCGAAAACGTAGGCCAATCCTCGCCGCTGCCGCTGGTGAGCTGTTTCGCGTGGCCTCCGTCTTTGTCTGCGCGCCAGAGATGCAGGGTGCCGGAGCGATCCGAAGAGAAAACCAGATAATGTCCGTCGGGAGAAACCGCCGGCCAGACGTTCGAACGCACGTCGCCTGTTAGCTGTCGAGCATTGTTACCGGAAACGTCCGCCTGCCACATGTCCTGATTGCCGCCGTTACTGGAGGCATAGACGATTTGCCCATCCGGCTTCCAATCGACTCCGTAATAGCCGTCATACTTGCCGGAGGTAATCTGCCGCGAGTCGTTCGGCGTCGACGGATCGACGCTCCACAAATTCGATACCTGGTCAGATTGGGTTACTGCCAGGATGCCGGCGTCGTTCGTGATGCTGAGATCGCGATAATCGCTCAAGTCATTGGTAACGCGACGCGCCTCAGACAGGTCCGAACTGATGGCCCAAATCTGGTAGAGTCCGAGCGTTTGCTCCAGAGCATTAATCAGCAACTCGTTCCCGTCCTGGCCACGCCAGGCCACACGCCCGACACCAGCCCAGCGTCGCTGCGTCAAGGGCTTTTCGGCGCCGCTGGTCGCATCAACGCTCAAGACTGTCATGTAACGTCCGTCTTTGTCCGAGCTGCCTCCGCCCACGGCGATCGTCCTTCCGTCAGGCGACCAGGAAGGGCCGCTCATCGAGTAAAAGTCCGGCTGCTTCCTGGTGATTAACGTCCGCTCGCCAGAGCCATCAACATTCGCAACCACAAGGGAATCTTCGGACGTTTCGGAAAAACGGCGCACAAATGCCAGCCGTTTCCCGTCGGGCGAAAAACTGACTGCGGTGTCCACGTTAGCGAGAATCTTGCGGGCCGCGCCGCCTAATGCCGAGACCTGAAAAAGATCCCGAATGGTCTGGCCGCTCTCATGCGCGGTGAAATAGACGAAGGTGCTGTCCGGCGAGAACGAGAGTCCCTGAAACACCAACTGTGAAGCCGGAACGATTTGCACGTTGTTCGCAGTGGCCACCTGTCGGATCCACAGACTTTGCCTTCCAGCGTCATCGACGACATGGACCACGTATTTGCCGTCCGGAGCAATTGCCGCCAGACGCGATTTTCCCGTGCTGGTCAATCGCGCAATTGAGATGGAACTGAAGGCAGCGGGCTTTGACACCGATCTTTGCAGCACCAGTTTGTAGACAACGCCAGCGACGGCAACCAGGGCCAGCAGTACGAGGAAGGGCAGCAAGGACCGCTGCCAGGCGGGAGTTCGGGCGACAGTCACAGCCGCCGAAACCTCTGCGGTGCTCACACTCAGTCGTCTTGCTGACTGTTGTCCGGATTGACTGGTCATCCCGCACAGTTCCTGGCGGACACTCTTTAGATCCAACAGCAAATCCTTGATTACCTGGTAACGTTCCTCGCGGTCCTTACGCAGGGCGCGAACAATCACGCGTTCCAGGTCATGAGGAATGTCAGGCACAAACCGGCTGATGGGCAAAGGTTCACGCTCAAGGATGGCCGCAATGATTTCGTTCTTTGAGTAGGCTTCGAACGCCGCGCGCCCGGCAATCATTTCATAGAGGACCACGCCGAGACTCCAGACATCGGTCCGTTCATCAACTTGCCACCCGCGAGCCTGCTCAGGCGACATGTATTGCACTGTCCCCATCACGATGCCGGGCGAAGTATCCAACTGCACCAGGGTCGAGGCGCCTTCAGGATGCTCCGCTGAATCGGGCACGGCGCGCTCGGTAAGTTTAGCCAGCCCGAAATCCAGAACTTTCACATAACCATCGGGCCGCAACATGATGTTTTCAGGTTTGATGTCGCGATGAATGACGCCCTTGCCATGAGCATAGGCGAGTGCGGCGGCAATCTGTTCGGCAATCTCAACCGACTCGTCGACAGTGAGGTGGTCATGCGACATGCGCGCGCGCAAGGTTTCACCTTCGACGAATTCGGTTGAGAGGAAGTAACCGACCTCCGAAGCGCCCATGTCGTAAACCGTGACGATGTTAGGGTGATTGAGTGCCATGACCGCGCGGGCTTCCTGACGGAAACGCTGCACGCGTTGCGGGTCAGCGGCAAAACTCTCAGGCAGAATCTTCAGCGCGACTTCGCGATTCTGTCCTGTGTGTTCGGCCAGATAGACGTCACCCATTCCGCCCCGGCCCAGCATCCGGATGATTTGGAATGGACCGACGAATTCACCAGCCACAAGGCCTGCTGCCAGGGTTGCAGACTCCATAGGCGTTGTGGTGTAACCGGCTTCAGTTTGGGATTCGAGGATGGTCTGAATTTCTGTGCGCAGGTCGTCATCCCCCGCACAGATTTCGTCAAGATATGACTCGCGCCGTTCCGGAGGCTGCTGGAGAACTGACTGTGCTAATTCGTCGGCGCGACGCTCCGGTTTCATTAGGGGATTTCTGCTCTTCGGGATTGCAACTATCCTCGGGATAGGTATCTTAACATTTAGGCTTTCATAGTCACGAATACGTCAGGTGGTGACCGATTTTCGTCGTAGGGCCTCCCTCTCGTTTAACGATGCCTCGAAAAACTTACTACTTCGGAAGGCCGAAGGCCACGCCTGAACTCTCGCTAAAAATCTTGCCTTGATCTGCCTGCTAATCTGGTTTTACGAATTTGCCGATTCTGAAACGGTGAGGAAAATTCGTTTTTTCCGTAGCCCAGGCGTTTACGCCTGGGTTAACGAATCTAATAGAAATCAATTAGCCTCTTTCAGGAGGCTTACCTTCATGGAGGAGCATATGTCCCACGTGTTTCACCAACTCTATTACCATTTCACTTGGGCCACTCACTCGCGCGAACCCTTAGTCGATCGCGTCTGGCGCCCACGGCTTCTGGACATCATCAATGAAGAAGTCCAGACCCGTGGCGGTTTTCCTATTCGTCAAAACGCTATGCCCGATCACGCGCATCTACTTTGCCGATTACCTCCAACGATTCTCATAGCTGAGTTTATTGGTCAGGTTAAAGGTGCGACATCATTCCGTGTTAACAAAGAAATTCGTCCACGATTCAAGCTACATTGGCAAGAGGGCTATGGTGTTGTGACCTTGCGTAAAGATGAAATTGAAAAAGTGTCACGTTACATCGATCGTCAGGAAGAACATCACCGCCGTGGAAGCGTTTCAGAGTTACTCGAGAGGTGCGAGATTGAAGAGGATGATGCTTTAGAAAAGCCTCCTGAAGGAGGCTCCGTTGAATCAAATGGATATCGCGACCCAGGCGTAAACGCCTGGGCTAGTGAAAAAAGTGAAAGCATGGAACCAACGGACTGGTGTGGCCATGCCACCTTTAGCCAGTCGAGCCAAATCCTCCGCTGCCACGCGTCGTGTCCGGGAGATCCTCCGCCCACTCGGGAGCCGGTGTGATTATCTTTTCAATTATTAACTGACAGACTTTGGCCTGCGCCGGCAGCTCTGCGGTCTCTTTGCCGGTGTTGTGAAGTAAGCATTGAATCTCTCCGCGATAGTCTGCGTCGATGACACCGGCAAGCACATCAATTCCACTTTTTGTGGCCAATCCGGATCGCGGTGCGATGCGACCGTAAAAGCCTTCGGGTATCGCTACCGCCAGACCGGTGCGAACCAGCTTGCGTTCCGTAGAGCGTAAATTCACCGCTTCGACCGAGTAAAGATCCAAGCCGGCGGCGGCGGCGCTGCCGCGCGTCGGCAAGGTCGCCCTCGGATCGAGCTTCTTGAACTTCAGAGGTTCCGTATTTTTCATGCTTGTGGACTCAATATACTATACGAGGCCTGGCGCAAATCGAGTAATCACTTTCAAGTGGATTTTTGATGTCCGACAAGCTTTATTAGCTTGTCGTAGCTCGGCGACAAACTTTAAAGTTTGTCGGACATTTATTCCAAACTGCATCATTACCCAGGTGGAGGAACTCATCTCATGAACGATCCTGCAAACTCGCATGTTAAGAGTCTGGCCGTCAGCCTGTCGGGTGGCGGTCATCGAGCGACGCTGTTCGTGCTCGGCGCCCTGATGTATCTCGTCGACGCGAAGGCCAACGCCCACGTTACCTCGATTGCGTCGGTATCAGGCGGGTCTTTGACCAACGGGTTTGTGGGCCAGACCCTTAACTTCAGAGAAACAGAGGCTGCGGAATTCCGGAAGCGTGTGGCTAGCCCACTCGCCACCCAGATCGCGAAATCGGGAACATTATTTGCCCCGCTCTTCACCAAAGTTTATCTGTTGCTGCTGGGCGCCGGCGGCTTACTCGTTTTGATAATTCCGGCGATTCGCCCAGTTCCCTGGTATGTGCGACTTCTTTTGTTCTTCATCGGACTTGCGGGTTGGGGATGGCTTTTCGGAGTGCGAGGACGAGTGTGCGCGCGTGCATTTGGGACTACGCTGTTCTCACCCAACGGTCGTCAAACAACTCTCGACCAAATCAAGAAACCAGACCTTGACCATGTTATTTGCTCTACTGAGCTTCGCTCGGCCGAACAGATCTACTTCTCAGGCGAGTTTGTCTACAGCTACGCGCTCGGGCATGGCGAGCCGGCTAAATTGCCATTGGCACGCGCCGTCCAGGCCTCGGCAGCGTTTCCGGGCGGCTTCCCGCCGGCGACTCTCCCAACCAAACAACACAACTTTAAGGGAGCACCGCCGCCCAGTGCCGGCGGGCCACCCAGCCCGCCGACCGAGATGGTGCTGACCGACGGTGGTGTCTACGACAACATGGGAGAGCAGTGGGCGCGTGGCTTCTCCACGCGGATCAAGCGGCGTCCGAACCTCGGCCCGGGACGCACTCAGCCAAATCAACTCGTCGTCGTCAACGCGTCGGCGCGGATTCCGTGGATCCCGTTTCGCAAGCAACTCATCCCGTTGATCGGAGAGGTAGCGGCACTCCTTCGGGTTAATAATATCCTTTATATCAACACCACAAATGTGCGCCGGCAGGCGATCGTGGCGAGCTTTGATCCCACCAACCCGGTCGCGGCGTCCGCTCTCCCCAGTGCGCTGGTACAAATCTCTCAGAGTCCATTTGCAGTAGCGAGTGCATTCGCAAATGGCGCGACGCCGGTCGCTGAGCGGGCAAAGCGAGTGCTGGACCTTTTAGCAAACGGACCGACCAGTGACGAGTGGGCCGCGATCGCCCGTGAAAACTCCGCAGTTGCCACGACGCTCAGTAAGCTTGGGGCCGAAGTGAGCGCGCGATTGATCTACCAGGGCTATGTCGTAACGATGTGTAACCTGCATGTCCTGTTCGACACTGACTTTCCGCTCATGCCAGACGCGCTGGCAATTGAGCGGTTCCGCGAGTTGATAGGGTAGCAGGCTGAAAACGATTTGGCTCCGCGCTCGATCGGGTATCGCCATCGATTCGCGCAGTAATCCAAAACTGAATGCCAGCTTCTCCGGGCGCGGCTCAATCATTGGGGTCTTGCCTCAAAAGTTCGACAGTTCAATATCTCATTCACACCGAGCTTGAGCCCGGTGATCGGCGGCTGGAAGAAATTCGCGAAACCGTAAGCCCTACGGTGACCGACTCAGTGCGGCGCTACATTGCCACGCAGGAGACACATCATCGTAAACATCGCTTTGTTCATGAATTGAGAGAGCTTCTCAACGCGGCCGGTATCGAATTTGACGAGAACTATCTATTTGTGAGGTCTGGCACCCCTTCGAGTCTGTCGGAAAATTCATCTCTGTGGTTCTCTGTGCGATCTCCGTGCCTCTGTGGTGAATGTTTTCATCAGCAATTTCACCACAGAGACACAGAGGTCCACAGAGTTTGCACAGAGAAATGCCTTTTTCCGACAGACTCTTCGGGGTGCGGTCATGACTAACGACTTCTCCGGTGGTCTCCGCGGACTCCGACCACCAGCTACTTTCTTGCAACCCTTCAGGTTGCGCTGGGGTGAGTCAACTATATAAATGCCGTTTAAACGGTTTCCTTTTCAAAACAACTCTGAATCACCGGGGCAAAGCCGCGGTGCTAATGAAATAAGACCCGTGCAGTCAAACTGCACCAGACCCGCGTTCGGAATCTCACACCAAACATTCATTTTTCCCGATGATAGTTTTAGCCGGAGCTTTACGCCTTAGGGATTGTAAAAGGAACTGTCGGCTTTGGATTGTCATTCTCAATCGCCCAGGAGCGAAGAGAGCAAACCAAGTCATAACTTTCGCAAACCTAAAGGAGATCTAAACGAATGAAAACCAAACTCACAATCATGCTTCTCACAGTCACCGGGCTGATAGTACTCGCCAGCCAGGTAAGTTCAGCGGCCCTGGGAAACAATTACGTCAACCCCGATTACAAAGGCGGCTCAAGCTTCAATTTTGTAAGTGCCGGGCCAAATGTCGCTCGGTGCGGGGCATTCCCGGAAAACCTCGAGCTGAATTTCACGGGCGGGGGAATTGACACGGAAGGCGGCTACAATACGGCCGTTTTCTCTGCCTGCACCAACACTACAACCAATCTCGTCTTCGACCTGAAAGCAACCGACACCTATGTGGGAAGCGGTGATCAGGTCTTTATCGAAGGGGACCCCTTCGTGCTGGCGCCTAACCCGGCCATCTGTGCCGCGGCGAATGCTCATGGCGTACCTTTCCGGGTCGCCGGCGGCACCGGAGGCCACGCAGGAGCGACGGGCCACGGACGTTTCCACATCGCCAGTAACCTGACCCCTTGTAACGGACAGACGCCGCCGTCACAGGTTTGGTTTGACGGAGTGATCAAGCTGCCGTAGTAAGCACACCAGTTATCTCTTTCCGCCCTCTCCCAAAATGGGAGAGGGTCGGGGTGAGGGCCTAAGGCGCAACCCTCGTATTATTTCCCGCAGGCTGCACCTGCTTTCGCTATGGGATCCGCAAGACATAGAGCAGGCGCAGCCTGCGGGAAGAAGCCCCTTTGTACTTGCGCCCTCACCCTAACCCTTTCGTAATGGCAATTACATAGTTGACTCAGCCAGCCCACGAAGCGGGCGAAAGTTCTGTAGCCCACGGCGTAAGCCGTGGGTATCTGTCGGTAAAAGAAGCCAGCCACGACAGCGGCGAAACTCGATCGGGAAGTGTTCCGCCGCGCTGCGGCTCAGGCTGGTTTTCCACGCAATCCCATGGCTTACGCCATGGGCTACAGATCTTTTGCCGCTCCGCGGCTGAAGGTCACGTGAGTCAAATATGTAAGTGCCCTCCTGAAGGCACAGAGTCATTTGATCTCGCCGTCGTCTTTAACCTCGAGACTATTTCTCGACGGCAAAAAATTTAATCCTGCGTAGTGATAGTTTTCAGCTCGCTCGAACGCCTTACGGAAAGGGTAGGTTAGGCGGCGAGCGCTTCGGTGAGAGGCGGCCTCCTGACCAAACTAGAAAATAAACAAGGAGAATGAAGACAATGTATAAACTGACAACGATAGTAGCGTTACTCAAGCGCGTGCGGCGAAAACCTGAACTGGCGGCGTGTGCGATGGCTGCCGCGCTGCTCTTGCTCTCGATCCTGCCCGCACCGGCACGAGCTCAAAACACCTACGGAGGCGCGACCGTCGTCCATGCCGGCGCCATCGGATTAGTGCCGGGGCAAAGCGTGAGCATCACCGTTCCCAACTTTTACTTTGAGAACGGCAGCGTCAAATTTTTTAAGTCATCGACACTAAAAGTCTACGACCGCGAAGCTCATGTCGTCACAGAGCGCACCTCTGGTCTCATCTATTCAGGCGAGTCGGGCGGGCTAAATGAGGCATCACACGAGTTAGGACACATCTTCACTCTCAGCTACGGTGATCTCCCAGTTCCGGGCGAACCCCGTACAGGCCGCAAAGAGGTCTGGATCGAGGTTCAGTCAATCTCGTTCTCCGCAACGCAGACACGACCTGAAGACATCAGCGTGGTTGTGTTGCCGCCCACTGTCGAGTTGATAGATGACGCGGACGGCAAAACGGTTCTGCGGCTCTCCCTGCCGGTCATCCGCGCGCAGGCTAATGTTGACGGCGGACTTCAACTGGAAATGAGCAGGAGTTTAAGACACGCACTCTACGGCCACAGCTCGCCGGCGGCCGGACAGACGGTGCGAATCGCAATACGAACCACTACTGACTTTGGTCCTTTCCTCCAACCTTCCGAGCCCGGCGCGATCGTTGGCGCCGCCGCGCACGTGAAGGCCTTCAGCGTCTCAACGGGCGCTCTCGTCTGGAGTCGCGAGCTTACCAGTCTAACGCCGGGGCTCCACACAATTGACATCAACCGCGATGAGCTGACCGAGGTGGGCGAACGCGGCACGGGGCGCCTTCCACTCTGGATCGAGGTGGTAATAGACCCTTGCTCCGCCAGCGAGCCAGGGGCTGAAGACTGTGGGCAGTGGGTGGTTGCGCCCGCTCTTGAGGTGTTTGACAACGAAAGCGGCAAGACGACGGTCCGCGGCGGTATGTGGGGGCCGATGAAGGAATCCATGGAAACCATAAAAAAGGCGTGGAAAGACGCGTCGTGACGACGAATTGGGTGAATTGGGTCAGGCCTGACCCCATCTTCAAATAGAAGAAACAAATGATCTGCGCGACTGCGTATGTCTAATCATATGACTACCGCGCAGACTGACGAGCCCACACCTCGAAAACCAATCCGACTCTGGCCCGGTGTAACTCTTCTGGCAATCCAATGGCTGGGTTGGTTCATAGTTCCCTTCTTCGGCACCGAGGCCATGATGTACGGGATGCTGGCCGGCGTTATCTGCGCGCTGCTGATTGCCGTCTGGTGGTTGTTCTTCAGCCGCGCGATGTGGCTCGAACGCTTCGCAGCCATCGTGCTCATGGTCGTCGCGGTCATTGCGACGAAGCGCATCGTCCACCCTTCAATCGCCGGCGGGATGATGGGGATGATGCTTCCGGTCCTTTCCATTCCCTTCCTGTCCCTGGCGCTGGTCGCTTCCGCAGCCGTGGGTCGAAACCTGGCGAAGTGGCCCCGGCGCGGGTTGATCGCGGTTGCCATCCTGCTCGCCTGCGGCGGGTTCACGCTGGTGCGCACCGGCGGGATCACCGGCGACGCCCATCCGGATCTTCACTGGCGCTGGACCAGGACTCCGGAAGAAAGACTACTGGCCCAGGCCGGCGACGAACCGTCAACGTCAACCTCAGTGAACAACGCCCCGGCGGCTGCCACTGACAAAGGCGCGGCGACTAGCTCAGACTGGCCGGGATTTCGCGGACCGAAGCGCGACGGCGTCGTGCGTGGCGTACGGATCGACACCGACTGGGCGCAGAAGCCGCCAGCCGCAATTTGGCGCCGCCCCATCGGCCCGGGCTGGTCGTCGTTCGCCGTCCGCGGCAATCTCTTCTACACGCAAGAGCAACGTGGTGAATATGAGATCGTTTCCTGTTACGACCTGACTACCGGAAAACCGGTGTGGACACACCGCGACGCGGCCCGCTTCTACGAATCGAACGGCGGCGCCGGCCCGCGCGGGACGCCCACGCTCAGCAATGATCGCGTTTACACCTTTGGCGCCACCGGAATTCTGAACGCGCTCGACATTCGCAACGGCGCTGCGGTCTGGTCGCGAAATGCCGCATCGGACACCAAAACAAAGACGCCGATATGGGGCTTTGCGAGTTCGCCCCTGTTGGTTAACGACGTGGTCATTGTCGCCGCAGCCAGTTCGCTTGCGGCTTACGATATCAGTAACGGCAATCCGCGCTGGTTCGGGCCGACCGGTAGCGGCGGCTACAGCTCGCCGCATCTGGTGACTATTGCCGGGGTTGAGCAGGTGCTGCTGGTGAACGGCGAAGGCATAATTAGCGTTAATCCAACGGATGGAACCGTTCTCTGGAAACACGTCTGGGAAGGCGACAGCATTGTGCAACCCGGGATTACGGCAGATGGCGACATTCTAATCGGGAGTGGTTCGGGTCTGGGCTCGGAAGTTGGCGTGCTGCGTCTGGCAGTCAACAAGGGAGCCAACGGTTGGACTGCCACCCAGCGCTGGACCTCCGCCGGGCTCAAGCCATACTTCAACGACTTCGTCGTTCACAAAGACCTTGCATTTGGTTTTGATGGCAGCAGTCTGGCGTGCATCGATCTCAAGGACGGAAGCCGCAAGTGGAAGGGCGGCAGCTTCGGGCACGGACAGATCGTGCTGTTGGCCGATCAGGACCTGCTCATCGTAGTCTCGGAGGAAGGCGAGTTGGCACTGGTACGAGCAACTGCGGATCAGTTCGCAGAGATGGCCCGCTTCAAAGCGATCGAAGGAAAGACCTGGAACCATCCGGTCGTGGCCGGCGATGTTTTACTCGTTCGCAATGGCGAGGAGATGGCCGCGTTCCGGTTGGCGCTGCCGAATCGCTGACAGCTGCCACTCCCACGTTTGAGTCTATGGGCGCGGCTGAGTGTTGTGTATTCAGTGAGCATTGGCGCTATTGGCCAAGCTCGCTGACTTATTTTTTATGAATGAACATCAAGCAAAAGAGCGAAAGCAAACTGACGCGCTCAGAGCCGAAGCCCTGCGGCTTGCGTTCAAATACCCGGAACTGAAGGTTGGTGGTGGTTCGACGATGACGCCGTTAGCGGTATCTCAACCAAGATGCTGGAACTATCGGCACTGACGACCATGAGTATCTAACCGAGATAGGTAAATTGGGAACCCGGAAGCTAATCCGCGAGGAGTTGAATAAGCTAAAAGAAAAGAAGCACGTAAGGACGTTCAATGGAACGCCAGGATATTCAGTGGAAACCAACTATCGCTGGGGTAATCATCGGATGGGTTCTGGGCGTAGCCGGAATCATCATCGCCGTGATTTCACTTTTCATAAGATAGCAACACACTAGCCGAAATAGGGGTAGCGGATAAAATCTGTTTTGCTGGCAAAATCTTTTCTGCAGCGCCATAATCTCGCCGTGCCGAAGCCCCCCAAACCCCGAAAACCCAAAGCTCGTGCTGCGAAGTTTAGTATAGCCGAATGGTACGGTACTCCGCTCACGGCTCTAACCGGTGATGAGCGCCGCGCACTAGGGAACCGACAGGCGATTACATGGCGGGAGCGGGAGCCTTTGCGTTGCCCGTTTAAGCCAGGTACGAACTGCTCTAAGGAAAGCGGTGTCTGTTCACTCCGGCTCTATACGGAAGACCTTGAGACAAAGCTTGTCACAGCAACAGATGACGTTTTGCGGACAGCTTGCCCTACTCGCTTCGAGGAGAATAACGCGATCTATGAGTGGGTTGGCGAGACGGTGTTAGGTTCCAAGAATCCGTTAGTCATCAATCAAGTTCCATTCTTAGACCCGCCAACATTAGAAGATGGATCTAAACTTTCTGATCGTGAGGTTGGGAAGATTGACAACATTCTACTAAGACCGGATAGCGATCCGCTCGACTGGTGCGCGTTGGAAATTCAGGCGGTTTACTTCTCAGGCAGGGCGATGGAAAACGAATTCAAGTTACTGCGAGAGCATGCCGGGGATGCTTTGCCGTTTCCGGTTATGAGTCACCGGCCCGACAATCGAAGTAGCGGCCCGAAACGGCTCATGCCTCAGCTACAAACTAAGGTGCCTACGCTCAGACGGTGGGGTAAGAAAATGGCCGTGGTTGTAGATCGCGGATTCTTTAACTCGTTAGGCATGGCAAGCGTTCGCGTAGAGCCTCACATTTCAAACTGCGACGTTGCATGGTTCGTCGTTGAATATGCTGAGGGTGAGAACGGGCTCTTTTCGCTCAAGCCGCATAAGTATTACTTCACAACGTTAGAGAATTCGATCGAAGCTTTAACCGCCGGCATTCCCGCGAGCCTTGACATCTTTGAAGGACGGATTCTTGAGAAGTTGAACCGGCCTATGCGCCCACGCAAGATCACGCCCGATGAGCAGCTCATACATTAGCGAGTGATGCGTGTTTTTCATCGGGATTTTGTGAGTCTTAAAACCAAACTCTTTCGCCAAGACCAAGATCGGTTCCGCATCGTCGTAGGTCATTAGCACGTCACCCTTGACCTTAGAAGCGGCTTCAAACAGGTTGCGGTGGTCTATGTCTGAATGCGCATAGAGCCTGCGACCGGCAACTGTGTACGGCGGATCAATAAACCAAACCCAGTCGGCTTTGTCGGAATGTTCGGTAAGGAATTTGATACCGTCCATTTGCTGAAACGTGATCAAGTCTTTCTTGCCTACTATGTCAGTGATGCGCTTGGAAAGTGTCTCGGGATACCATCGCGATGCGATGCCGTGGCCGTTCTCGCCCTCTTTCAATAGGCCAGCGCCCGCAGCCATGATGCCGCCACGTTGGACGCGGTTTCTGATGATGGTCTGGAATGCGCGGTCTACCAGTGTGGCCGGTTTGGTTGTCAATTCCTTGATTGCGTTTTCCCTTGTCAGATCGAACGCCACGATCCGCGATGCTAGCTTAAGTCCGTCATCGCCCACTATGGTTTTCCAGACTGAGGCGATCTGTTCGTCCAACTCGACTAGCGAAAGATGCGCGGTCAATTCATCAAACAACATTGACAGTCCGACGATCCCGCCACCGGCGAACGGCTCCGCAAATTCTGCCGGTTTAGCGGTGAAACTTCTTAGCCACTGGCGAACGTAGGGAACGAGCCACGTCTTGCCACCGGGATAACGAAACGGGCTACGGTGTGGCACTGCGGACACGTTGATGACCTGCTTCGCCATACGGCGCATCATAGAGGCCGCAAGCTTTGTTTTCAATGTTGGTTTCGCTTCGCGGCACTGATTGAAGAGGCAACGCTGATTTCCGTAGTGGTCTTTACGGAGCTTCTTTGACTTGAGTTGACAGTTAAGAGAAGTCATTTTGAGCCTTGTCCTTCATTGGAGATTGGCTCAAGCTGAATTTGCTTGGAGGCCAGCGTGAGCAATCGCGTTAGGTTTTCAAATGGGCTTTGTCGGTTACAGCCGATGAGGCCCTTTTCAATCCGAGGCTCTGCAATCTGAGGCAGGGCACGGTTCTCGTAGACTCGTTTGCCTTAAATTTCATGATCGGAGAGTGGTTTTAGACTGCTCTCCGGTTCGTGTCTTGGACGTAAACCTAAATACTTCGGCGTACTTCCGGCTGTCGGTTTTCGGGCTGGATCAGCTACGCGGGATCAAAGCGACTCTTGTTGACAAACCGCTAATTCAATCGCTACTCTGCATCCGTGCGCTAGGTCGCTTCCAAGCGCCGTCTCCTTCGCACCTGCGACAAGAGACCGAGAGCCAGTCGGTATGCCTGCCGGCTGGCTTTCGTCGTTTTAGCGTCAAAGATCAATAATACAAATCGCTATCGGCGTTAGGCTATACACTCTACGACATCTTAATGTGATGCAGGATAGGACTCCGCGCCATCTGGCACAACGGGTGACACGTCGGTGAACTGTCATTCAAAGGCGTGAGTTTAGCGACTACGCAGATGGCCCCCTCTCCTTTGCGCCAATTCCCGACACCAATTACAACAGCAACTGAGTTGTTGTCCTGAAGTCCGATGATCTTAATTGACTGATCGTCTGGCAGTTGCAGCGTTGGCCTAGTGATGCGTTATCCATGACTATAGGATAACCGCCGAGTCAAGGGAAGATTTTTATCAACGCAGCCATTTTGCATTTCGTTCACACCGGGATACTTACTGCCGCAAATCCAGCAACCAGATGTCGCTTTCCGATTGGTAAACCGTAAAGTAAAGCAAGCTGTCATCTCTCGCGATTCCGATGCCACGTAGCTGATCCTGGCCCGCTTCAAAAAACGGTTGCACCCGCTTCGTAACTATGTCGGCGATGTACACCTTGCCTTCGGTTGAGAAGATCAGGCGACGGCTGTCAGACAGCCACACCGGGTACGCGTCGACTTTGTCCAACTTCTCGTATTTACGCTCGGCGAAAGAGTAGAAGCCTACGCCCGGCGTGGCGACACTGAAACTTCCGGCGAGCTTTGCCCCGTCAGGCGACCAGTCCCACGCGACGAAACCAAACCCGCCTCCCGGGGGCAGCGGGAGCTGCGCAGGTTGCTGCGCCTCCGCCTTATCCACGTCGATGATGAAGTTCTGGAAGTTACGCCGAAAGAGTATCTGCTTGCCGTCGGGCGACCAGATGGGAAACCCCGCGCCGCGCTCGCTGTTAAAGGTGAGTTGGCGCAGGTTAGTGCCGTCCGCGTTGATGGTCCAAATTTCATAATTCCCACTTCGGTCCGACGTGAACACTATGCTACGTCCGTCGGGTGACCAGCGTGGGTAACGGTCAAAGAACTGGTCGTTCGTGATGTCGCGCCAGTTCGAGCCGTCGCGGTTGACGACCGCGAGATCATCCTGCGTGCGTCGCTGCAAACGCATGACGAACTGTTTGCCGTCCGGCGAGAGTTCCGGGCGCGAGATTTGCCGGTCGCCGCGGGTGACCCAGAAGGGCTCGCCGGTGACCTTCCCGGTCTTCGGGTTGAATTCGATGGCCTTGATGTTCGACTGCTGGCTGGTCTGCACGTACAACAGTCGCTTTCCGTCGCGCGAGAAACTCAGGTGCCGGCTGAAAGTCGAAGGCGTGCCGACCACTTCGGGTTCTCCCCGGACAGCGCCTGTCTGTTCGTCGATTTCGACCCGCCAGAAACTCATGTTGCCCCTGCGATCACTCGCGAAGTAGAGAAACTTTCCGTCGGGTGACCAGACAGGGTTCCAGTTGGTGGCGGCGTCCCTGGTGACTACTACCGCGTTGCCTCCGCCGCTCGGAATGGTCGCAATGTCGCTTCGTCCGACGTTCGGCGGCAAGAACCAGTACGCGATGCGGTGGCCGTGCGGCGACCATGAAGGTTGTATGGCGTCTGACTGCGTGAGCAGTCGTTTGGCTCCGGTCTTAAGGCTGACAACCCAAAGTGCGCTCGGTATGGTCGTCCGCGTGGTAGGCATGTCGCGCCCCACCGTGCTGTAGACGATCTCTGTGCCGTCCGGCGACCAGGACGGGTGATGACCTTCGGCAATTGCGAGGCGGACGTTCTCGCCCGTCGCCTCCATGACGTAGATACCCGCCGGCTCTCGGTTCGAGCGAAAGGCGATCCGATCGCCGCTCGGTGAGAAGGCCGGCTGGCTCTCATCCGAAGGCGTGTTCGGCGTCAGCGGCCTGGGATTTCGGCCGCCGACACGCTGCAGAAAGAGATCCCAGTTTCCTTCGACGCGGCTGGCGTAAACGAAATTCTGGCCGTCCGGCGCGAGCGCAGGAAAGAACTCTGTGCCCGGCTGGTCCGTTAGTTGAACCTGGGTGGCGCGTGTCCAGTCCGGCTTCGTGGGCCGGGATAGATAAACATACCAGAGGACCAAACCGACGGCCGCGAACGCCGCTAGGGCCGCGACTGCGAGAAAGAGCCGCGTGCGGGTTCCGGTCACGGCTCCTGATTTAGCGACGGCTCTCTGGCGCGCGCTGCTCGTGGCCGAGTCCACCGTGCGTCTTAGCCGTCTGACGTCAGCGTGAAAATCCGCGGCACTCTGATACCGCAGATCTCGCTCTTTCTCCAGCGCCTTATCGAGAATCGAATCCAATTCCGCGGGGAGGCTTGGCTCGAAATCACGGGCAGGGGTGATCCCGCCGGATAGGATGGCGTTAACTGTCGCGCGCCGGTCGCCGCCGTCAAAAGGTTTCCGTCCGGTGCTCATCTCGTAGAGGACCACGCCCAGACTCCAGATATCCGTCCGGTGGTCAATCGACTCGCCTGAGGCTTGCTCCGGCGACATATAGGCGAGCGTCCCCATGGCGACCCCGGCCTTCGTCTGCGCCGCGTCCTCAACGCCCGCCACTTCCGTCAACTTTGCGAGGCCGAAGTCCAAAAGCTTCACGTAACCGTCTGTCCGGACCATGATGTTGTCCGGCTTGATGTCACGGTGAACGACCCCGGCCTGGTGCGCTGCGGCGAGAGCCTCGGCGACCTGAGATGCGATCACCAGACTCTCTTTGAGGCTCAACCCGCCGTCCATCATGCCGTCCATCATTGAGCGGAGCGTGCGCCCCTTCACGAACTCCATCGCGATGAAGTTAACGCCATCGGACTCGCCGACTTCGTAAATCGTAATCAGGTTCGGGTGGTTCAAGGCGGAGAGCGCCGAGGCTTCGCGTCTGAAACGGTCCGCGCGCTCGACGTCCGCGACGAAATGGCGCGGAAGAATTTTGAGGGCCGCCTTGCGATTAAGTTTCAGGTCGTGGGCCAGGTAAACCTCGCCCATGCCACCAGAACCCAGCGGGCTTTCAATTCTGTAGTCGCCCAAAGTATTACCTATTAGCGATTCGTGTGACGTAGGATTCGCGTCGCGCGCGAGGGCCTGCGCGGCCACGCGGAAAGCGGAGCGCTCCATGAAGTGAACCGTCTGTGACTGAGCCTTGAGCAGGCTACGCACTTCCTCCCGCAATCGTGGGTCGCTTGCCGTCGCCTGGAGTACGAACTGTTCGCGCTCGCCTTCCGGCAAGTCCAGTGCCTCGTCGAGCAGGGCGTCAACCTGTTTCCAGAGATCCGCATCCATCGGCTTAAGAGTTGCTCAACTCCCTATAGAGCCACGCCTTGGCCTTGTTCCATTCGCGGATTACGGTGACGGGCGCGAGCCTCATCACCTCCGCGGTCTCGTCGACTGAGAGTCCTCCGAAGAAACGGAGTTCTACTATCCGGCTCTTCCGTTCGTCAATTCTCGCCAGATCTTCGAGCGCTTCGTCCAAAGCCAGCAGGTCCGAGTCTTTTTCACCCGACACGGGCAGCGCGTGTTCGAGCGAGATGTGCCGTGCTTCTTCCCCCTTCTCGACGTGCGGGCGCTGCCGGGCAAAGTCCACAAGGATGCGGCGCATCATCCGGGCCGCGACCCCGAAGAAGTGGGCGCGGTTCTGCCAGCGGACAGACTTCCAGTCGATGAGACGCAGATAAGCTTCGTTAATTAAGGCGGAGGTCTGGAGCAGGTGGTCTTCGCGCTCCTTCCTCATGTAATGACTGGCGAGGCGACGCAGTTCCGTTTGGACGAGCGGCGCCAGTTGGTCGAGCGCGGCCTCATCGCCATCGCTCCAGGCGACCAGGAGTTCGGTCAATTCGTGAGACTCGAGTGCACCCATCTGGGGGACTCCTTGTAAAGAGGGGGCGACGGCGGCGGATAATCTATCACATCTACCTTCTAATTCGTTCACCGCAGAAGAAACCAGGATCGCAGAGGTGGCGCACAGAATTTAACATTAGGACGCTACCAAATAATCTTGCTGGTCATTGAATCCTGGCATACTCTGTCATCCATCTTTCTGCCCGAACTGTAAACCATCGTCCAATGCGCATGGGTAAGCCGGGAGCTACCAGGCAATTCGATCCGCTCCTTCTGCCGTTTCTGCAAGCCGCGGATGGGCGGGCGGACCAGTCTCTGCTCGCACAACTCCTCTCCGAGCAGGCCGCGCCGGTCATCAAAAGCGTCCTTAGAAGTAAATTGCGCGTTTCCCTGAGCGTCTCGGATGGCAGCTGGGAAAACCAGGAAGCGCTGGAAATTGAAAGCGAGGTTATGGCGCTGCTCCTGGCTGAACTGAACGAACTCCAGCGGGCTGTCGCACCGGACGTCATTGGAAACTTCAGGAGCTACGTGGCCGTCGTTACTTTTCATGCCTGCGCCAGATATCTACGACGGAAAAATCCACAGCGGGGACAACTAAAAAGCAGACTGCGGTATTTGCTGACCACGCGGACGGACTTTGCCCTCTGGCAAAGCGCTGAGAAAAACTGGCTGTGCGGGTTCAAACAGTGGCAGGATCGCGAGCCGGTTTACTCGAAAATGGGGTCGTCAGCAGGGCCGATAAAGGGCCCACAGGTGCTCGCGCATTTCGCGACCCGGGGGCCGCAAAATGCGGATCAACTGCAGCTGGAAGAATTGCTTCCGGCGATGCTGAACTGGGCCGGCACTCCGGTCGCCTTCGAAGAGCTGGTTAATGTCATCGCAGGTCTCCAGGGTCTGAAAAAGCAGGCGACACACAATGACGGGGAGACGCACGCTGCGGCACAGGAACTGGCGCAGTTGCCGGACACGCGCGCGGACCTGGCTGCGGAACTGGACCAGCGCCTCTATTTGCAAAAGCTCTGGACCGAAATCGGTGAGCTACCGCACCGGCAGCGCGTGGCCTTGTTGCTCAATCTGAAAGATGCTCAGGGACGCGGCATGATCGCCCTTTTTCCTTTGACCTCTGTTGCTACTATGCCGCAGTTGGCGGCGACGCTCGAAATGCCGCTGGAAAAGTTTGCCGCGATCTGGAACGAACTGCCCTGGGAGGATGCCGCCATCGCCCTGAATCTGGGCCTTACGCGACAGCAGGTGGTTAATTTGCGCAAATGTGCGCGCGAACGCCTCGCGCGCCGGATGAAAGGATTTTAAGTTGCTAAGTTACCGGATCTTTTTTTCAACCGCGGTAATGTCGCGGTGGATTCAAACCCTTCAAGATAAGGGAGAGATATGTCAGAACATCTGACGGCTCAGACCGTGAAACGATACAGCCAGCGTGCGCTTTCGCCTTGGGAATTGATCGAGACGGACGCGCATCTGGCTTCGTGCGCACGCTGCCGCCAGCTTGTGAGTGAAACGGAAGAGACCGACCGGGCGCTCGAATACCTTCGAGCCGAACTGCACGCTCAGGAAGCGGCGGAGCTTGAGCATCCGTCCCCGGTGCAACTCGCCGCCTACGGTGACAGGCAACTGGACGAAGTAGACCGCGAGATCATAGACGGACATTTGCTGGTCTGTGCCGAATGCGCCGAGGCTCTGAGCGACCTTCATGACTTCCTGGCGCTGCCGATCACAGTCTCGCCGGCGGCCGCCCCGTTTGCAGGGCGCGTCAGCGTGCCGGCTCAAACGCCCGTCGCGGCGCCTCGTCCATCTCGTGCAACACTCTGGGAGAGCCTGAGTTCCTTCTGGCACTCCCAGTTTGAATGGATGTCGCTGAGGACGGTCGGAGCAACAGCGGCGTTGTTGCTGCTAATCGGGGTGGCGGCCCTGGTCTGGTACAGCAGGAGAGAGCGGAGCGTAGATGATCCGCGCCTGGCTCAAAATCATCCTTCACCCGAAGCCAGCGCTACGCCCCAACCTTCAATTGCGGCGCCGTCGCCGACGTTTGAAGGGCCCGGCCCGAACCCAACTCCACCCAAAGATGAGCGGCCCAGGCAAGCACCTGCCGGCCGGAATCCAAATGCGCTGGAAAGCTCGACCATGGCGGCGATCCAAGATGGCAGCCGCGTCCGCATAGATGAAGCAGGCCAGATAACCGGGCTGGAAACGCTCGCGCCGGCAGACCAACAAGCGGTGGCCCAAGCCTTCAAGACGCAAGAAGTGGAGATACCGGAATCGCTCGCCACGGTGCGCGGCGGCGTGGATACGTTGAGAAGCGGCAGCGGCCCGGGCATATCTTTTCCCATCCTGGGTCCGGTTGGAACCGCTGTCATCACAGACCGCCCGACCTTACGCTGGGGCGCTTTGAGCGGGGCCCGCAGTTATGTGGTCAATGTCTATGATCGAAACTTCAGTAAAGTAGCGGCCAGTGAGCTGCAAACGAGTACCGAATGGACGCCGCCGCGCCCGCTGGAACGGGGCCAGGTGTATTCATGGCATGTCGTCGCGGTGCGGGAGGGACAGGAACTGACTTCGCCGCAGCCGCCCGCGCCCGAAGCCCGTTTCATCATCCTGGACGAGACGAAGACCGAAGCACTGGAGCGTGCCCGGCAAAGCTACGCCGAGTCGCACCTGACTATGGGAACGCTGTACGCGCGGGCTGGTCTCTTAGACGAGGCGGAAAGAGAATTTCAACTATTCCTGCGTGCCCATCCCGGATCCAGAATAGCGCGCAAGCTGCTGCATAGCGTGCAAACGCTGCGCACCTCAAAGCCATAGGGCCGACGGATAGTGCCCTTCAAAAGGCAATCAGATACTAGCGCTATCGGTTTCAGTCCGCGGAGCGGACGTCAGCATAAAGCCTGGGGCGTCAGCCCCAGGATCAAAGATCAAAATTGAATCGAGCCCGCGCAGTGGGCGACAGCCGTCGGGGTTGACGTTGGTCCAGAATCATTTCGGCTGCCGCCCGCTCCGCGGGCTTGATTGATTGGTTGACGCGATCCTGGGGCTGACGCCCCAGGCTTTATGCTGACGTCCGCTCCGCGGACTCGTTGCATCAGAAGCCATCCCCCACCACCACAAAGCTGGCCCAGTAAAAAGGATGACGGTAGCGTTCGTCTTGTTGCAACTTGATGATGGCCTGCCGTAAGGCTGCGGCCTCAGAGGGTTTTGCCGACAGATGCGACCCTGGTTTCAGATTACGATGAAACTCGACCATGAGCTGCGCGGTGCTGGCCGAGGCCACCTTCCACTGGCTGACGACTGTCGTCGGCGTGCCGGCGACAAACAGGGCCCAGGATAATCCGATCATGCCTTCACCTGCGCCCACGCGGCCGCGCGCCGTGTCGCAGGCTGAGAGCACTACCAGGTCTGCGCGCAGGTTCAAATTCATCAACTCCCAGGCTTCGAGCTGGCCATCCTCCGCGTCATTGCCGGCTGTCTGCGAGAGCAGCAGGTGCGAATACATGGGACTCGTATCGTTGAGCGTCCCGTGCGTGGCCAGGTGCAGGATATTGTATTGGCCCGCTTCCGCTTTGGCCCGGTCCTCGCGCGCCTCGGCCCCTAAGTACACCTTGCTCTGCGCTGCGCCGTAGAGTTGCGCCAGCGCTTTCACTTCTTTTTCCGCTTCGGGCAGCGGAGCCAGATTTTCATCCCTCAGTACCTGACCGGCGCGCTCAAGGGTCTGGGGCCCCAGAGCGGGATTGGCGAAAGCCAGCAGCGTCGGTGCGCGCGTGTGTTTGGGACGCCGCTCTCGCAGTTTGAGCATCTCGCGTAAGACGGTGAGCGACGGCGCATAAGCGATAGCCTGGTCCTCGATTACATAGCGCGCCGGCGCTGACCGCAGGGCCTGGAACGGTAGATTCCACAAAGGGCCATCCGGCACGATGACAAGGTTGGTCTTCCCACTCAACTGGGTTTGTGCGGGTCGCAGCAGCAGATCATAAAGCTGACTTGCCAATGCGGAAAAATCCGGATGGCGTTGCGCCAGTAAGTTCCTGAAGCTCTCAGCCCGGGCGGCTAATTCCTTCTGCTCGATCTTAATCTCGTAAACTCGCAACTCGACTTGCGCCTGGCGCTCAGACCTGGTGAACACGAGCAGGTACGTTTTATCACGGCCCACCAGATAGTTAAGCAGCGCCCGCTTTGAATCAGGCAGCAGTTCTGCGGTCTGCGCCAGCGTGATGGGCTGCGCTTCGCCGCGTTTCACCTTTAATTCGGGATGAGCCGCATACAGATTGGTTTGAAACGCTTCATAATTGAGGCGGGCCTGGCGCAGGCTTGTGTTGAGTTGGTCCAGGCGCGCGGCATCAGGTTTGGCTGGCGTGGTTGCGCGGGTGATCTGCAGGTTGAGGGAAACCAGTTCGCCTTTCAGACTCCGTTCCTTTTCCTGCTCGCTTTGCGACATGGCTTTCGTGACATTGATCCGGCCGCTTTGCAGCACGTCCAGGAGCACGCGGGCCTTAGCGCCTTCCACATAGGCCAGCGCTTCCTCCGCCCGTTGCTGGGCGAGAAGCAGATCCACCATCCCGTAATAAGGCGAAGTCTTGTTCTCGAAGAAGCGCTGCTGTTCCCGCTCGTCCCCGCCCACCTGAGCGCGCAGCGATTCGATGATGTCGATGGCTTCCACGAAAGCTTGCCGGGCCTCTGTGGGTTGGTTGAGGGCGCGGTAGGCTTTGCCGGCGGTGGTGCGAACCCGCCAGAGCGTTTCGCGGTGACGGATGTCGGTGGCGATTTGCGCCGCCCGAGTCGCGGCGGCCAGCGCTTCCGTGTAGGCTCCCTGTCCCTGATAGAAGTTCGCTATTCTTTGCAGCGCTTCGGCCACGCCTAACTTGCCGCTCAACGTCTCACGCAGGGCCAGGCTCTTTTTGAAATATTCGAGGGCAAGGTCGAGTCTCCCCTGCTGCTCGTACACTCCGCCCAGGTTGAGCAGCACCGAGGCTACGCCCGACTTGTCTCCTATGGCTTCGCGCAGAGTGAGGCTCTGGCCATAGTAGTCCAGCGCTGGAGCGCTCTCACCCTGATTCTGGTAGAGATTTCCGATGCTGCCTAACAGGATGGCCCGCTCCGATTTGTCTCCCTCCGCTTCGTTGAGCCGCAAAGCCTTTTGAAAATACTCGAGCGCCTGGGCCCGATTGCCCTGTGAGCTGAAAGTTTGCCCCAGGGCCCGCAGCGTGATGGCCATGCCGCGCCGGTCGCCCAACGCTTCGCTCAACTTCAGCGCTTTCAGTAAATATTCCAGCGCCCGGCTGTAGTTGCCCAGTAAGCGATGGGTCAGACCGATGTTGGACAGCGTGTTTGCGGTGCCGACCTTGTTTCCCTGCGCTTCGCTCAGGGGAACGCTCTGCGCGTAGTAGGCCAGCGCCAGGTCGTAGTTGCCCAGGTTGGCATGAACAGACCCCAGATTGTTCAGCGTCCGCGCCATCTGGAGTTGGTCGCCTAAAACTTCGCTCAACGCCAGACTCTTCTGATAATGCGCGACCGCCGCGTTGAAGTCGCCTTGCAAGCGATAGATCACGCCCAGGTTCGAAAGCGAGCTGGCGATGCCTGGTCGATCGGCCAGCGCCTCGCGCAGGGCCAGACTGCGTTGATGAAACCCCAGCGCCTGTGGGTAGCGACTCTGAAGCCAACTGATGATTCCCAGTTCGTTCAGCGCATCGGCGATCCCGCGCTTATGGTCCAACGTTTCACTCAGCGACAAGCTCTTTTGGGCAAACTCCGTCGCCGGCGCGTAGTTCCCCTGCATGCGATTGACGGTTCCGAAGCCCAGCAGGGCGCGGGCCAGCCCGCGCTGATCACTGAGTTGTTTTGCGACCTCCTGCGCAAGCTCAAAGCAGCGGGTGGCCTCTGCATAGTTGCTCGCTATTCCCAGGTTGTTGCCCCGTTGGGCCAGCGCTTCCCACAGTTCGGCGGTCACTAAATCTTTTTCGGTGGCTAAGAGGGCGGCCCGTGCGGCCGGCGTCTGCGCTGCCAAAAGGGATACGGCCAAATCTTCCGCGGCGGCGTACTCTCGCCAAACTTTCCACTGGCTATCTTCCCGCACGAAAGACAGCACGCGCGTCATTGGTCCAAGCCCCGCCGCCGGTCGGTCTGTTTTTAACTCATAAGCATTCAGTTCAACCGAGACCCGTGCGTTCGCCTTCTCTGCCAGGATCGTAGTCTGGTTGATGGTCAGGCTTTTAACTTGAAAGCGATCGTGCGCCGAGAAGAGTTCCTGCATCAGCTTGCGGCGCGACGCGAAGTCCGGAGATTTCACGCTCCACAGCGACATAAAGCCGTCCAGGTCTCTCAGGGCGTAGGTCGAGAAGAATCTCAAGACGAGCGCACGCACCGCGGCCTCGTCAGCCGGCGAAGCTAAAGTCAGAGGCCGTGCGTGCAGGCTGTTGTGTGACCAGGCGAGGGATGAAAGCAGCAGCGCGGCGATGACCATCAGCGAGCAACGCCGCCTGGAGTGTGCCATAAGCCCACCTTTCAACCCGCGAGTTTAGGCCTGAGCGTAAAGATTGTCTATCAATTTCAAGGCTGTGGTCCTCTGTGTCGACTAGTGTCAGAACCGCGAGCGGTAGCGACCGGATCAAGACGCAATTGAGTCGCTTTTCCCGGGCATCGCGTGATCCGGTCGCTACCGCTCGCAGTTCTGACACGATCGCAGAGAACACCAGCGACACGAATTTCCCGACAAACTCCGAAGGCGACAGCGATGATTGGTAATCAACACGACCCGTGCTACGAACTCTCTGTCGCCGCTACGCGGCTCTCCAAATTTCGTCAACCATTACCCAAGGCTCGCAAAGACAATGACATACTTGACTCCGCGCGGGCTTCCGTCGAACTTCGCTGCGTGGCAATGGCTCTGCCACTCCGATGCGCGGCAAGTCTACGACTTGCCGATACTTGGCTTATTTAGTTCAACCGGTCTTTGACCGTGGCGGGTCGAAGACCCGATGAAAAAGAAAAGTTCGCCGCCGGCAAGTCGGAGACTTGCCGCGCATCAGAGTGGCAGAGCCATCGCTTGAGGAGTCAAGTAATGTTATTGGCCTCGCAAAGCCTCGCCCTGGGCTTAACTCTGTCCGCTGCTCTGCAGCTGGTTGAATGTTCAGGTCGAGTGTCTCTCGCCTTTAAGTGGGTAAAGTATGTCATTGCCGGAGCCTTTTCACTCTCAGCTTGAATGTTGCCGGCGCCGCCTTGAAAAAAAATCTCTTTCCGGTGAACCCCGCTGGTAATGCGTCTACACTTTTCGACCCTTCTCTAAATGACAAGAGCCTTCGGCGCACATGACCGCGAATGAAATCCGAATTTGGATTTACCTGCGGAAACCAAAAAGTTCACGCCGGGGGCCTTTTCAGCGGGGTGCTGCCAGCGCCCCAAGTGCCAGAGCGGAAACAGCTTTGGCTCTCGCTAGAGGTCTGGCAATTTTCACGACCCATCATTACAAAGGAGAAAAGAAATGAAACTCAAAGCTATGTTGTTCGCACTGCTACTGGTTGGGAGCACGTTCCTGGCCCCGGTAAATACTCTGGCCGATCCGCCGCCCGGATCATCGCTTACATGCATTAAAGCCCAATCGGATGTGGCCCTGCATTTACGCTTTACCAACAACGGCCCGCAAACCGTCGCCAAGGGCAGACAGATTAATTACGCCTACAAGACTGGCCCCGGTGCCGCAGAAGTCAAAGGCTCATTCACGTTGGAGAATGCATTGCCCGTAGGCCAATCCGCGACCCGGCTAGTAATCCCTCAAGCCGGTTGGGATATTCCAATTGTTCAATGCACGGCGGTGGTTCAAGTCTACCAGCCGACGAAACCGAAACGGTAGACCTGCTTTTCCGCAACCGGATCTGGCATGACAGGCTGACCTGGCCTTCATGCCCACCCGGTGCCTCACCAACTTCAAACGGAAGTTTGTGACCAAAAAGATTTCGGGATGAGCAATGCGCTCACTCCCGCCGGCCGGAGGACTGCTCGCGCTCCGGCGGGCTCCAGAGTGGCGAGCGCGTCGTATCGAAATTTGACCGGGCGCTTTTGCATGAGAGTAGCCCACGAGGAGATGATCATGAGAAATTTAAGAACACACGGCAGCCGCTTGGTCGGCTTCGCCCTCCTGGGTTTTCTGCTCTTGCTGGCGACCACGGCACAGGCGGCAACCTTTTCCGTCACCAACACAAACGACAGCGGCGCCGGCTCGCTGCGCCAGGCCATCCTTAGCGCTAATGGAACGGCGGGATCGGATACCATTGTCTTTAGCATTCCGGGGGCCGGCGTCCATACCATCACGCCGAATTCGCCGCTGCCAATCATCACCAAGCCCATTATTATTGATGGGAACTCGCAGCCCGGCTTCAGCGGCACACCGCTCATAGAGTTGAACGGGAGCCTCGCCGGCGTCAGCGCCCAGGCCAACGGGCTTCACCTCAAAGGTGGAAACAGTTGGGTGAAAGGTCTCATCATCAACCGCTTCGCTCAAAGAGGCATCGTGATCGAAGACTCCACCCAGACCACGGTCAGCGGCTGTTACATCGGCACCAACGCCGCCGGCACCGCCGACCTGGGCAATGGCGCAGAAGGAGTGTGGATCTTAAAATCCTCGCTCAACAGCATCGGCGGGATAACGGCAGACCTGCGCAACATCATCTCCGGAAACGAAGGGCTCGGGATAAACATCGAGACGGAGGCCGGCGTTCCGGGCGGCAACAACATCGTGCGGGGCAATCGCGTCGGCACCAATGCCGCCGGGACCGCGGCGCTGCCCAATCAATACGGTGTGCGCCTGAACACCAACAACAATCTGGTGGGTGGCGTGGTCGCCGGGGCGGGCAATCTCATCTCAGGCAATAAATTCGACGGCATTGCCGTTTCGGGGAACACGAGTGCGAACACCGTGCAGGGCAACTACATCGGCACGAATTTCAACGGCGATGACGATCTCGGCAATGGCGGTAGCGGCATAGATTGCCGTTCTTTCAACACCATCATCGGGGGCGCGACCCCGCAGGCACGCAACGTGATCTCAGGCAATAAGGAAAACGGCATCAAGCTCGCCCAGCAAGGGTCCGGCAATCAGATTAAAGGCAACCACATCGGCGTCGGCAAGTCGAGCGCCGTCGGCATCGCGAACTTGCATTACGGCATTCTTATCTCAGAGCAGACCGACAACCAGATCGGCGGGCCGCTCGACGGCGAAGGAAATGTCATTGCCTTCAACAAAAAAGGCGGGGTTTGGGTCACGGATTTGGGCCGGCGCAATCAAATCCTGAGAAACAGTATCTTTGCCAACGAACAGGGAGTTTTCAACACCGCGCTGGGCATTGACCTGGGTGAAGTAGAAGGTGTCACCCCTAACGATTTAAAGGACCCGGACACGGGCGCGAACGACAAGCAAAACTTTCCGGCCCTGACTTCGGCAGCCTGGGACATCACCAGCACTACGATCACGGGCAAACTCAACAGCAAAGCCAACACCGAATACCGCATCGAGTTCTTCCACAGTGGAAGCGCCGACTATTCAGGACACGGCGAAGGCCACTTTTACCTCGGCGCGCTACCTTCAGTGATAACCAACGTGAACGGCGACGTGAATTTCGAAATCGACCTGCCGCTGTTCCTCGTGCCCATTGGAGAATACGTCTCCGCCACCGCCACCGATTCATCAGGCAATACCTCAGAGTTCTCTCTCACCATCCCGATTGGAGCGAAAAGCACGGGCACCTTCCTGGTCGTGAACGGTGGGGTGTGGGTGAAAGAGCAAGAGGGTACGGCCAGCATCACCGTCTATCGCGCGGGCGGCAACAACGGCCCGGCCTCGGTCAGCTATGCTACGAGCAACGGCTCGGCGACCGCGCCCGAAGACTACTCGGCCAGATCCGGAACGCTCAATTTCGCCGACGGCCAGACGACCAAGACCTTCACCATCCCCATCACCAACGATGGCACTGCCGAACCGAATGAGTCCCTGACTGTCACGTTTAGCAATCCCACCGGAGGCGTGGTGCTTGGCACTGCCACCGCGTTGGTGAGTATCACGGATAATGATGCGAATCCCGACCAACTGGAATTCGAGGCCGGCAGCTATACCGAGACAGAGAACGGCGTCTTCCTCGACGTCGTGGTCAGGCGCTTCGATAATGGGCTTAGCACGGAAACGGGGTCGGTTACTTTCACCGCCAGCAACGGCACGGCCACCATTGCAGACTATACAGCTCCTCCCAGCTTCCGGGTGACCTTTAACGAATTCGAGATCAGCAAGACGATTCTCATTGCCATCAACAACGACGCGCTGAACGAGATGAACGAGACCATCATCCTGACGCTCAGCGACCCGGACGCCGCCACGCTCGGCCCGAATAGCACAGCCGTCGTGACCATCACGGATGATGATCCGATACCAAGCGTCTCCATCGGTGACGCGACCCTCGCGGAGGGAGATAACGGCACCGTCAACGCCGTCTTTCCGCTCACGCTGTCGGCCCCCAGCGGGCAGGTTGTGATCGTCAATTTTGCTACCGCCAACGGCACCGCGACCGCCGGGGTGGATTATCAAGCCGTCAGCGGCTTCACCGGGTTTGGCACCGGAGAGACGAGCGCGGTCATTACCGTGCCGGTCAAGGGCGACCTGGTCGCGGAAGCCGACGAGACCTTCTTCGTCAATCTTCTTAGCGTCACCAACGCCACCAACCCGGACACACAGGGGCAAGCGACCATTGTCAACGATGACGCCGGCATGCCCACCCTCTCCGTCAACGATGTCTCGGTGACCGAAGGTCAGAGCGGACAGACCGAAGCCATGTTCACCGCCACCTTGTCAGCGGCCAGCAATCAGACGGTCACCGTCGACTACGCCACCAGCGGCAACACGGCCCAGAGCGGCAGCGACTTCCAACTGCTGAACCAGACGCTCACTTTCGCTCCCGGACAGACCACGAAGAACTTCGAGGTGCTAGTCCAGGGCGACGCCGACCAGGAACCGGATGAGACCTTCTTCGTAACTTTAAGCAATCCGGTCAACGCTACGCTCAACGACGGACAGGGACTCGGCACGATCGTCAATGACGACGGCGTCGCCGGTCCCACAATTCAATTCAGCCAGGCCACCTACTCAGTGCAGGAAGAGCTGGGCCGGATGACTGTGACGATCACTCGTACCGGCGATACCAGCGCCGCGGCCACGGTCGATTACGAAACCGTTGACGGCAGCGCCACGCAAAAGGCCGACTTCGAATATGCGGCCGGCACACTGGCTTTCGCTCCGGGTGAATCAAGCAGGACGATCAAGCTGCTTATCAACGAGGATGCGTATATCGAAGGCAACGAAACTTTCAGCGTCAAGCTTGGCAATTCCAACGGGGGCGAGCTGGGCCAGCAAAGTCTGACGAGTGTCGCCATCACCGACGACCTGCCCGAGTCTGCAAGCAATCCCATCGACGAGGCGCAGTCGTTCGTCTATATGCACTATCATGACTTTCTCAATCGCGAGCCCGATCCGGCTGGTTTTGCCTTCTGGACCTACCAGATCGCCGCGTGCGGCAATGATGTGAAGTGCATCGACGAGAAGCGCGCTAATGTTTCAGCTTCGTTCTTCCTCTCGATTGAGTTTCAGGAGACGGGGTACCTTCGCTATTTGCTGGAGAAAGAGTCTTTCGGTTCACTGCCTAAGTACACCGAGTTTATGCGTGACTTGCAGGAGGTTGGCCATGGTGTGGTGGTGAACTCGCCGGGCTGGGAACAGAAGCTCCGGGACAATCAACAGCAGTTCGCCGAAGCGTGGGTGAAGCGACCGGCATTCAAAGCGGCTTACGACGCCATGTCGAACGTTGAATATGTGAATGCGTTGTACGCGAACGCCGGCATTTCGCCCACTCAGGCGGAACGCGATTCACTGGTTAATGCGCTGGATACTTCCAGCCAGAGTCGCGCCAGCATTCTTCTGGACGTGGCCGGAAACGTGGCCTTCAGACAGAAAGAAAACAACTCCGCGTTTGTGCTGATGCAGTACTTCGGCTATCTCCGTCGCGATCCGGCGGCGGCTCCTGATGCAGACTTGAGCGGCTATAACTTCTGGCTCAACAAGCTGAATCAATTTGGCGGCAACTACATCGATGCCGAAATGATCAAGGCGTTCATCACCTCGATCGAATACCGGCAGCGATTCGCCCAGTAGTTCAAACTAACTGCCAACTTCCCCGGCGCGGCTCAGTCATTGGGTCGCGCCGGCTTTTCGTGTCAGAAGCCCGACCGTGAGGGAGGGCATTTTGAAGCCAACGTTGCCCTCCCTTACGGTCGGGCTTCTGACACTCTTCAACGGCGACAGCAGCGACTGAGCAATTTCCAGGTTGACCAGTTAGGATCACTCGAGCGCCAACCTTTGAGCTTCCGGCCGTTCCCACTTGCAGCACAGAGCAAAGCGTCTTCACCCACGCTGCAGGAGTGGCCAAAGTCATCCTGATCATCGTCGATTACCCCAAAAATCCTGGTCTTCACCAGCGTTCATAAGTTAACATGCGAGTTACATCAAGGTCGCAAGTGAATTCACTTGTGCCCCGCCGTCCAAACCCAGATTCGATTAGGATAAGTCATGGCATCCGCGAGCCATAAGGTTAGATCCGGAGAGAGCCGTTTTGGTGACTTCAGAAAGCACTGTTATCTGGCTTTCGTACTCTTGATTGCCGCGCTCTGTTACAGCAGCATCTTTTTCGTCGAATCGGGAGACGCTCAATCAATGAAGTCGACTGGGTCGAAAGGCTCGAAGACCACCGTTCGCAGCCGCGTTCCCAAAGTTTCAAAGAAGCGTGTGACCAGGAAGACGCGCGACAAACATGCGGCTCGTGAGGAGAACGAACCCCGCGAGGACGAAGCCGACGATCCTGAGGCCCGAGCAAACTGGTTCTGGTATCAGCGCATGTTTCCGTTCAATGAAATCGCACCCGACGCGCGGCAGCGGGCATGGGATTCAGTGCCCAAACGCGACAAAGGCGTGAATGTCCTGGCCGGGACGATCTGGTATCCGATTGGACCTGCTCCCACCACGTCTTCGTTTCCCAATAATGGCGGATTTACTTCAGGGAGAATTAACGCGATCGCCGTCTCTCCGGCAGATAACCAAATTGTTTTGGTAGGGTCGGGGTCGGGAGGCATTTGGCGTTCGACTAATGGCGGCGCCAGCTTTACTCCGGTTTCGGACGATCAGGTTGACCTTGCGGTTGGAACGATTGCCTTCGCACCCAGCAATCCGAGCATTGTCTACGCCGGCATGGGTGACCCCGATCATGGCTATTTTGGCACCGGCGTGCTGCGATCTTCGGATGGCGGAGCCACCTGGACCAAAGTCAGCAACGGTACGTTGACCAAGGGCCAGTCGGTGAAGATTTTGGTTGACCCGGCCGACTCGAATCGAGTTTATCTGGCCCAGTACAATGTAGTTGAGGTAAACACAAACGTTAGATTCTTCAGCGGGCTTTATGTCTCCACCGACGGGGGCGTTAACTGGACCAAAACGCTCAACTGTCTGCCTCGCGATCTGGCGATGCACCCGAGCAATTCGCAGATCTTATATGCCGGCGTGCAGGCCAGTGCCGGAGACCAACCCGGCCTTTACAAGTCGACTGATAGCGGACAAACCTGGACGAATGTCTATGCTTCGCCCTACACCTCGGTGCAGGACGCCACAAAAGACTTTAGAGTAGCAACCACGCCGGCCAGCCCAAATCGTGTTTATATCTATTACGGCACCCGGACCACGAGCCCTTTCGAAGTTCGGCTCGAGATGAGTGATGACTCCGGGGAAACGTTTACCAGCCGCGGCGTCATCAGCGCAAACCAAATTGATGCGGGAGGGTTCGGCTACAACACCTACCTGGTGGCGAGTCCGACGTCTGCGAATACGGTTTATGTTGGTACTCGGGACATCTTCCGCAGCACCAACGGTGGCATAACCTTTACCAATATCACTAACTCATGGGCGCCTCCTTACCCCAGTAACATCTTTCAACCCCTCAGTCAGAAACTGCATTGTGATCATCAGGCTTTCGCATTTGAACCGGGAAGCGGCTCGACCTTTTATGCCGGCTCTGACGGCGGTTTGTGGAAGACTACCAATAGCGGCTCCACTTTTACTTCGCTCAATTCAAGCTTGTCACTGACCCAGTTCCTGGCTCTTTCATTGCATCCCACTGACGCCACCAGGACCTATGGCGGCAGTCAGGACAACGGCACGCAGCGGCGCGTGCCCGGCACCAGCAACTGGACGGAATTCAGTACGGGCGATGGCGGCCCGTCCGTAATTAACGTTTTGAACCCTGCCATGGTCTTCACCAGCTACATTAGAGGGAGAGTCAATCGCTACATCAACAATGGACAAACTACCAGCGGCATCATCGCGAGTTCAGACACCTTTGATGAGTCTCTATCGAGCCCCCGCATAGCCGCTTATCCTCCGATAGTGGGAAATGGGGTGGATGCCAAAATTTATATTGGAACGTGGCGCCTCTTTATCTGTTCCGACTGTGATAACACTTCGAAGGTTTACAACACCGGCAATCGGCCTACCTGGATTGCGCCCGGCGGCTTTACTGATCTCACCGCTGGGGGCAGCGATGTGCTCTCGGCGATTGCAGTCGCCAGGAGCGACAACAACATTATCTATACCGGTTCCCGAGACGGCCGGGTGATGATGAGCACGAACGGCGGAGCCGATTGGAACGACATAACTTCGTCGCCTTTGCCCACCAGAAGCATTACTAACATTACGGTCAGCCCGACGAATGCGAACCTGGTTTACTTAACGGTGTCAGGTTATGGCAGCGGTCACGTCTTCCGCTCGACCAATGGCGGCACCAACTGGACGGACATAAGCAATAACCTACCCAATATTCCGACCAGCGCGTTTTTGATCGATCCGCTGGACGCTTTGGTTCTTTATGCCGGAACGGATATTGGAGTCTTTCGCTCAACCGATAGCGGGGCGACGTGGACGGTTTTCAATAACAATCTGCCGCCGGTGCCCGTCATGGCGTTTGCAGCTCAGGCGAGCGGCCTGATTCAAATCGCGACCTATGGCCGTGGCGCCTATGAATTGCCCAATGAAACCCCGACACCATCGCCCTCTCCCTCGCCGACATCTACCTTCCAGTTCAGCGCGACGAACTACAACATCCAGGAAGATTGCACCTTTGTCACAATCACCGTAAGTCGCACCGACAATACTTCAGGCTCGGCTACGGTCGACTACGCGACTTCAGATGTCACCGCCAGCGAGCGCAAGGATTACAACCGCGCGTTGGGTACGCTGCAGTTTGGTCCGGGAGAAACCTCCAAAACTTTCGTCGTACTGATTAACGAAGACTCATTCGGCGAAGGAAATGAAACCTTCAATGTCACGTTGAGCAATCCTACCGGCGGAACCGTAGGCACGGCGACGGCGACCGTCAACATCAACGATGACTCTTCCGAGCCGGCTACGAACGCAATCGACGATGCTCAGAACTTTGTCTGCCAGCAGTACCACGACTTCCTGAATCGGCAGCCTGATGCGAGCGGTTTGGCGTTCTGGACCAGCGGGATAACGTCGTGTGGCTCAAACCAGGCCTGCATCGAAACCAGCCGGATTAATATTTCGGCAGCTTTCTTCCTCTCGATCGAGTTCCAACAGACAGGCTACCTGGTTGAACGGATCTACAAAGTTGCTTATGCGAATGCGATCGGCGTTTCGACAATTCCCAGCGCGCACGGACTGCCGGTGCCAATCATTCGGTTGAACGAGTTTCTGGCAGATGCCAAACGCATCGGTGATGGAGTGGTGGTATTACAAGCCGGTTGGGAACAGGCCCTGGAGAACAACAAGCAAGCGTTTGTGTCTGAGTTCGTGACGCGCTCGCGCTTCACGACGACGCTCCCCACAGCCCTGACCCCAGCGCAGTTTGTCGATGCGTTGAGTGGAAATGCCGGGAATGTGCTATCGGCGAGTGAGCGGCAGACCGCAATAAACCTGTTTGGTGGAGCGGGAAACACGACTAATACGACCGCGCGAGCGCAGGCGGTAAGACAAGTAGCGGAAGACCAGGATTTTTTTGCTAGCGAGTCGAACCGCGCATTTGTGCTGATGCAGTACTTTGGTTATTTGAGAAGGAACCCGAACGACACCCCGGATTCAGATTACACAGGATACGACTTCTGGCTGCAGAAACTAATCTTGTTCAATGGGAATTACATCGACGCCGAAATGGTTAGAGCCTTCATCAGCTCGATTGAGTACCGACAGAGATTTGGGCAATAGAAGGCAGAAGGAGTGAAGATGTGAGTCGTGAGCTACCGCTAGTCAGGTCTAGTCAGTGAAGAGAATATCACTAACCATGAGAACCTAGAGATCTAGGTTCTCATAGTTATTGATATCTCGCCGACGAAGATACAACAACTTACAAGACTTTTCTCACAGTTAATGAATCCTAATTCTCATAGTTAGTGATATTACCTTCGTAAATCACCATAGTTAGTGATCCCTCGTCAACCGGCGGATTGCTGGACGCTTCCCACAACAATGATAGAGAGGGTCGTTAACTTGCCTAAAGTGTCCACATGGGCTTTGCTGCAAAAGTCTAAGTTGATGCAAAAGTGGTGAGGCTGATGCAAAAGACTAGATGCTGACTGGGATGGCTTGACGTGGCGATTATAACTTTAGAGCTGTGTTGATGCAGTCTACATACACCTTGCCGTGAATACCAAAGCTTTCTCCAGTCCACGCTGGTCAACCTGACCTATCTTGAGGAGTTACACCGTTGGTCGGTGAACTGATGATCGCACGCATGAAAAGCTCGCAAGCGAACTGAACCCACCGTCGCTCATAATTACTCAGGGGTGCAAAGGGAACGCTTGGCCCCATTGTAAAGAAGCGCAAGGAGCGAGTTCTTGTTTCCCGGACAAACCCCGGCTTGCGCGGATGTGAGTGCCGCAATTCTACTTGTCGCCACAGTGTTGCGCGTCGAAAGCCGCTGGCTGGTAGTTGGGTCAGCTGCACGGCTCGCCGCTAGCAGTCTTCCGTTCGGTCCCTTTCCAGAGCTCTTTTTCTGATCCGCCCTTTTTGATGGCAGTGGCTTGCGTTGTTATCACATGACAGGGGGCCGCTGTATTAGACGTGCGACGGATGCGCAGGGCTGCGCCATAAATATCGTCATCGCCACTGTCCGCCTTATCGACCGTGTTCATATCCCCGTCGATCAGGAACAGCAGCCCGTAAGCCGTGAACATCTCTCCCTTTTCTCGCTTCAGCCCATTCTTGAAATCCACTTTGCCGGGCTTGTGACCCTGGACAATGTGACGAACTCCCAGCGTCTGTGTATATTCTTTCAACAAATTCTCCGGCGAAGTGCCCGGTTGTCCGACAAAAACCCACGCCTTATTGTTCGGGCCGTTCTCGTCTAACCCGGCTTCGAGAATCGACTGATCTCCGACGAGTTGTTCCGCCTTAAATCCATTGACGTTGAAGTCGTTTGCGATTTCGGAGTTGATTGTCGAGATATTTCGATTATTCGTATATCCAGCATGAGCGAAGAACCATTCACCGACGCGCGCCGCAACGGGAAGCTGGCAAAGCCACTGCCCCAGGTCGCCTTGACAGTTCGCGACGCGGTCAGGGTTCAGATCGGGATTTGTCCGTGACGCCGCCGTCAGCTCATTTCGAAATGATGCCGTCTTGTCTTTGAATTTGTCCTTTTTCGACAGGAACTCGGCTTCATGATTGCCCATGGTCACAATCACCTGTCCGCCTTCACGGGCGGCTAATGCTTGTAATCCACGAAGGTGTCCAATTACTCCTAAGGAGCCATTGGGGTTTGGTGGATATTTTTTATCTATCGAATCGCCAACGACCACGAGCACAGCGTTACCACCTATCCAGACCCATCCGCCATTCTCCTTAACTGAGGGGTCGTACTTCAGGAGTCCCGCCCCTATGAGGACACGGGTCAGCCCAATGACATGGCCGTGCAGGTCACTGACAGCAAAGATATCTCCCGGTGGATTGTTAACTTCAACCACTGCCGGATATAACGTCCAATCGCGGGTGGGAGGGGGCGCGCTTTTAACCGGGCTATAGGCATAGCCGCAGCAGGCCAGCACAAGAATAACTACCATTAGTTTCAGACCGTAAGTCACATTCAATCGCAGCTTTTTTGAGTTAGTCATAATTGATCCTTTGAGAAGGTCGCGATGAGGCTTCCCCTTGAAGCGTAGTGGGTCATTCTCATTGTCGAAGAATGAAGATGAACAACCTGTTTCTGTCGTCGCGGCGGTGAAATCCGTTTTAGGAGATGTCGCACTCAGGAGAATGAAGCTATTCCCTTCCTCTCCCAGACTTTTAATTCTGCGGTAATTTAGCAACTTGGAAGGGACTAGTCTGTGCGGCAACACACATAGCGAAGGAAATCCCAGGCAAGAATCCTTCTCCCCACAACCGTGAGAATTTCAATAACTATGTAAGTAGCCCTAAAAACTGGACCATTGAAAAGTAGAGGTTTCCGGGGCCGCCAGACTTCGCGGTGAGTCTTCCCCAACCCGCGCCGCCATCATAGGCGACCCCGGCTGCTGCTGCGGAGTCTCAATCCCTTGATTCCGGCACGCCACTCATGGGGAACGGTTTTCCGGTGAGCCGCGGATCGCTGCGAACTCGATCAACGCGGTCCGCGATGCTCGGCGATTCGGGCTGAGGCTGTATGCCTGGGGGGCTGGGGCTCATGCCGGGCGCCGGTTGCGGATGAAGTTGCGCCCGGAAGATCGAGCGGCCAAAGGTGCTCAGGTAAATAAAAGAAATGCCGTCGGTCTGAGTCACGAACCTCAGATCGGCGCAGTGCGGGCGCACTGGCAGACTGAGCGACGCAGGTCCCCAGATCATTCCTCCGTCGTGGCTGTCGTAGACTGCGCTGTCGGTCGCCACGTAGAGATCGGGCGGATTGGTCGTTGGGTCAATCTCCATCGCATAAAAAAGCTCATTGGGCAGACCCGCTAGCGCGTTCCACGTCTTGCCGCTGTCCTGCGTTTGATAGACCCAGCCCTGGAATGGTCCATTGTCCACAAAGCCATTGCCGTTGAGGAGCAGATAGGCGACCTTATTGCTCTGCGGCACGGTCCGACTCACCGCGTTCTTCACGGCGAGGGCGGGCAAGCCCGTCCCCTCGGTCAGAGTGCTGGAGGCTGTATCAAAACTGAAGATTCGACCTTCCTGCGTTCCGGCGAGCACCCGCGTGCCGTCGAACGAGCCGATCCCCAGAATGTACTGGCTCGCCGTCAGCGGTAAGGTGGCGAGCAGCTCGAGATGCAAGTTGGTTCCATCGCTCTTCGCGAACACGCCGTACAATTTCTTTCCAGAGCCCGCGACGGCATACATGAGCTCGTTCGCGGCGTTCTTCCAGGTTGGTTTCCGCACCGGCTCGGGATTCGCCGCTACCGAGCTGGCGCCTTGCTTCACCGGAACCGCGCCCTGACCGCTGAGCACTTGGCTCGCACCATCCCACGACGCGACGCGGAGCAGGCCATCATTGTTGTTGTGTAAAAGCTGGCCGGTGGCAATGAACTGACAGGCCCCGCCATCGCCGCCAATCAAGGTCTGCCATGGCGTCTGGCCCTGCAGAGACCCATTGTCCCACTCGCCCGCGAGGCACCAGAGGTTGCCATTGTCCTGGGTGCCTCCGGCGATCAGCCCGTCGACCAGCGGGCTCGCCGAGATCGAGCCGCCAAACTGTCGCATCGGGTAGGTGCTGAAGAACTCCAGGTTGAGCACTTGCTTGCTGAACTCGCTGCTCAACGTCGAGCCGAGGTTGTTGCTCCGCGAAAGGCCTCCGTCGTTGCCGAAGTAAATGCGTTTGGCGTGATTGGGATCGAACGCCACCGCGTGCTGGTCCGGGTGCATGTTCTCGTCGGCATTCCATGCCGAACCGCCCGCATTCCAAACAATGCCGATACCGTTCCAAGTCTGGCCCGCGTCGGTCGAGATGAACGGATACTCCCATCCGAATGCGACGGTATCCGGATCCGTAGCGGAGACGGCGAGGCAGTTGTTCCACCCATTACCCTGCCCGCCGGAGGCCGTCAAGATGGTCCAAGGCTGGTTGGTATTGGGTTGGTTCGGCGCACCCGTTATCTTGGTTCCGCAGATGCTCCAGTTCTTCCCGCCATCGGTCGAGCGCAGAACGCCCAATGGCAAATTATTCGATGCCGAGCTGATCGCGTACATCGTGTCCGGAGTGTTCGCGCACGCAGCGACGGCCGTAGCGCACATGTTCGCCGGATTCATCCCAGTAATCGATGCCGCCGTGAAGACCAGTTGATTCGCTTGAAAGCTCCCCTGGTAAATCCCTTGCGGACCGAAGCCGAGGCCGTTGCCGAATGCCCCCACCACCACCGTGTGATTAGCGCCGAGTGCGAGGCCGTAATACGGGCCGTCGGGCAGGCCCTGCGCCTTGGTCCAGGCGTAGCTGCCTTGGATCGGGTTCTGCGGGAACTGGCCCAGCAACGCGAGCAGACAACCGCAGCCCTGGGGCTGCGTCGCCGTCGGCACATTGGACCACCAGACACCGCCCTGACAGGTAATGACTACGATCTTTTTGTCCTTGATTACTGCGACGCGAAAGATGGTTCCCGCTTCAGGTGGAATCCCGGGGACGGCGTGCCATGAGTAGAGCGGGACCGGCTCGGTGACATACGTCTCGTACAGCCCACCCGGCGCCGTCGGATTGGACGACGCGCCGCAGGATGCAAAGTAGTGGTCGGGGCCGTTTGATCCTTCCGCCAGACAAGTGATGTCGGGATCATCGAGGTCGGTCAAGACCAGGGCGGCCGCGTTGTCGACCACGAGCCAGACGCCGCCCGTCGACGTGCCCACGAGGGCGCCATCGCCGCGCGGCAGAATGTGATTGACATGCCCAGCGTGCCAGGCGTTCGTGGCGGCGTCGACCTGAATCGTCGACAGGTTCACCTCGTACCAGCTTACTTTGGGATCGTCAGCCATTTTCCCCTCTTACTACTACCACGTTCTTGTATGCTTGTTAACCAAGGATTTAGCTCAGCATACCGGGGCGTTTTATTGTGTGACCACAGTCAGCGTCAAGTTATGACCGGCAGTTTTCACGTTATGTCCGAACTGACACTCTTCGCTTTCGCTTAGCTTTACTACTGACTTAGTACTAACTAAGGCTGAGAATATCACTAACTATGAGACAGAATATCAATAACTATGGTGCGGATATCACTAACTATGAGAACCTAGAGAAGATCACAACTTAGGCGGCGTCACCCCTTGTTGACCCTGGTACTTTCCGCCCCGATCCTTGTAGGAAACTTCGCAGACTTCGTCAGCTTCGAAGAAGAGCACCTGGGCGACTCCTTCGTTGGCGTAGATCTTCGCGGGCATGGGAGTCGTGTTTGAGAATTCCAGCGTCACATAACCTTCCCACTCAGGTTCGAACGGGGTGACATTTACAATTATTCCGCACCTCGCGTAAGTGCTTTTTCCCAGGCAGATGGTCATCACGTTGCGGGGGATGCGAAAGTATTCCACCGTGCGCGCGAGCGCAAAACTGTTTGGCGGAATGATTACGTGATCGGATTTGATGTCGACAAAACTCTTGGGATCAAACTCTTTCGGATCGACGATCGCGCTGTACACGTTGGTAAAAAGTTTGAACTCGTCAGCGCACCGCACGTCATAGCCATAGCTGGAAGTGCCGTACGAAACGACTTTGCGGCCGTCGACCTCTTTGACCTGACCGGGCTCAAACGGCTCAATCATTTTGTACTCTGCGGCCATGCGGCGAATCCAGCGATCTGATTTAACTGCCATGTGAATTAACTTTCAGTTGATGGTTTCAAAATAAGAGCGCGCCAGCATATGAAATTTGGAGTTAAGCGGCAAGCCCACACTCGCTTTTGATTGAGGCGGCTTTGCCAACCGGGTAAGCGCCGTAAGGCGCGTAATGTTTATAGCCACCGCTCCAATGCTTTTAGTGAGCTCCTTTAGGAGCGCAATGAACGTGTCGCTCCTAAAGGAGCTGAAAATCCAACGGGGTAGGTTCGACTATAAACATCTCGCTAACGGAGCGAAGACAGGTCCGGTCGCTACGCCGACGCGTCGGGGTTCTGACACCCCCGTAATCTTGTCAATTTTCAACTTGCACTTTTCAATTTTCAACTTTCAATTTAGCCTTTCCTCATGAAGCTCGTCGTTCTCGGCTCAGGCACTTCGGTTCCGCATCCTCGGCGCGCAGCCGCGGCGTTTTGGTTAGAAACGGCCAGCGGCTCGATGCTGCTTGATTGCAGTGGTGACGCGCCGCATCGAATGGCGCAAGAGAATGTTGATTGGATGAATCTTGACGCCATCTGGATTAGCCACCTGCATCTGGATCATTGCGCGGGTCTCTGGTCTTTGCTTTTCGGCTTAAAGTGGGCGCCTGGAATTAATCGGCGCCAGAAGCCTTTGAAAATTTTTGGCTGCGAAGGCGTCACCAGGCTTTTACAGGCGATCGATGAAGCGAGTAATTACAAACTCTTCGAACAGCCGTTTCCGCTCGAGTTTCGTGAATTCGCACCAACTGAAAAACCTCGAACTGTAGAAATGCTGGCCGGTCTGGGCGCGCAAATAATCTCCACTCCGCATCGCCAGGAAAGCCTGGCCATCCGGTTGCGCGACGCCGACGGCACAACGCTTGTTTACAGTTCTGACACGGGCTATGCGGAGAGTCTCGCTGAGTTTGCGCGCGGAGTCGATCTGCTCATCCTGGAATGTTCGTTCCATCGTGACAAACCAACGGTGAAGCATCTGGAGTTGGCCGACGCAACGAGGATAGCGAAACTTGCCGGGCCACAGAAACTGTTGCTGACGCATCTCTATTCCGTGTGGGACGACGTGGATCTCGAAACTGAAGCGAAGAAACTTTGGACCGGAGAGACGATTGCGGCTTATGACGGGTTGCGTTTGGCAATCCGGGCGCAGGCCGGTCCGGCAAGCGTTAAATGATGTAGGATCGGCTTAGCCTCAGAGTTCGAGTGCTCGACATCTCATTCACACCGGGCTTGAGCCCGGTGATCGGCGGGAGGGAGAAACCTGCGAACCGTTTTAACGGTTTCGTCTTTCTTCAAAGCCCACTAGGCGTTGAACACGAGGCAGTTACGTCACCGCTGGAGTGAGAAACCGTTGAAACGGTTCCTTAATCAGTCACCACGCTCAGTCACCGGGCTAAAGCCCGGTGTGAATGAGAAGGTGGAACGTCAGAGAAGTTTCAGACTTTGAGGCAATGCAATTGAAATCGATTCTTACATTCTCTTTGATACTTTTGGTGTTTGACGTCTTCCGTGTATTGCCGCAGAAAGATTTGCCGGCTCCGAAACCTCTGTTCGAAACCGGCCAGGCAGCAAAAATCATTTCGGGCCCGGACACTCCGGCTGAGATCACTGTGGTGTCCTATAACATCCGCTGGCGCACCGGCCCAGACCTCGAGCAGATTGCTTCATGGCTCAGATCAAAACATGCCGTGGTGATTGCGCTTCAGGAAGTTGATCGCGCAAAGCAACGCACCGGCAAAACAAACAATGCGCAAGCCCTGGCTGAAAGTCTGGGCATGTACTACGCCTGGGTCGCGCCACCGGCAGACAAAGAAAACCAGGAAGAAGAGACTGGCGTCGAATTGCTGAGCGCGTATCCTCTGACCGATGTCACTCCAATGATTCTGCCGCATAAAGGACCGGGGCGCTGGCGCGCAGCCATAGGCGTTACCATCAAAGTTGGCAAGACGAGCGTGCGTGTTTATTCCGTTCACAGCGAAACGCGCATGGTGCTCGGTCAGAAGCTGGATCAATACCGTGCGGCGATCGACGACCTGGCGCGTTTTCCAAAATCGATGCCGGCGATCGTCATGGGCGACTTCAATAGCTGGGAACCGGCAACGGTCGACGCTGTCAGGAAATTGTTTGCCCAGGAGAATTTCAGCACACCTTTCCCGGACGACGAAAGCACATTCAAACGGAACGCAGTTGTTTTTGATGTGAAGTTGAAGCTGGATTGGATTTGGTTAAGAGGACTGCCGGCAAAAAGTTATGGTATTGATCGAACGCTGGCGGTGTCTGATCATTTTCCGCTGTGGACTGAGGTTTCGATTGGGCCGCGGTAGCTTTGCTCTAAAGCGCAACTAAACACTGGGAGCGCGGGCGTCCTCGCCCGCAAACCGTTTAGCCTGTTGCCCCCCAGGCAATCACTCGCGCTTCGCGCTCAATCCGGGCGGGGACGCCTGCGCTCCAGTTGCGTCAATCACGACGGGGTTCATGCTCTAAGGTCTCGCCGTCCACGCGCAGGGCGCCCTTTGAATCGATCAGCACTGCGCCTTCGCGCACGCGCAATTCGGTTTGCGGAAAAGGTATCTCGATTCCCGCCTCGCGAAATAATCTTTCGATGCGATAGTTGATGTCGCTGCGAATCTGCGCATGCAGCCGCGGCCGGTTCGTCCACACCAGCAGACGGAAATCCAGCGACCAATCACCAAATTTCAGAAATTGCACTTTCGGCGGCGGATCGCGCAGCACGCTGTCGACCTCCTCAGTTGCTTTCAGCAGCGTTTCAGTCACGAGATTGATATCCGAGCCATAAGCGACCCCGACATGAATCGACATGCGCGCGCGCGGGTCGCCGTACGACCAGTTGATCAACTGCTCACGGACGAGGTTTGAATTAGGAACGATTACTGCGACGCGATCGTTGGTGGTCATCACGGTCGTGCGGAGGTTGATGCTCTGCACGTCGCCTTCTTCCTTGCCGATACTGATGCGATCGCCGACGCGTATGGGGCGCTCGAACAAAAGAATGAAACCTGAGGCGATGTCGGCGGCAATGTTTTGCAGTCCGAAGCCGATGCCTACCGAAAGCGCAGTGAAAACTACGGCAATAGATGTGAGATCCAGGCTGAACGCCGCTTTGAGCGCCAGCAAAAACCCGAGCGTGAGGATTAAGTATTGCGCCAGGCGACCCAACGTATACTGCAATCCCGGATCGAGATAAGCGCGCTTGGCAATTCGTCTCCGCAGGAAGGCGCTGACCGTTCGTGACAACAACAACGCCACGCCGAAGATCAGAACGCCTCCAATCACCGTCGTAATTGAGAAGGGAATATTCCCGATCGTGCGTGGATCGTCGAGGAAATGCCAGATGCGGGCAAATATCTCTTTCCAGCTGGCAATCAGGATCACAGCCGGAAAGAAATTAGCCAGATAATCTGTGCTGCCAGAGAACATTTAATTGACAAATTGAGACGGTGAAAAAATTTAGCCGCCGCAGTCCTGGGCGGACACGCGATCGGCTCAATAGACGAACAACTATAGACTCAAATGTGCCTGACTCTCAAGAACACAAGCAGGTAGGTAGTGGGGCCAGTTTGATGTCCGAAAAGCTTTAGCTTGTCGAAACTTGGCGACAAACTAAAGGAAGCTCTGATCAAGGCAGATTGAAAATAGCATTTGCTCCCCTCCCATTGGGAGGGGCCCGGGGGAGAGGCGCAGCTACGGCAAAGAGAAAAGCAAATACCTTTGTGCGCGGGCTTTCAGCCCGCGCGGCATCTTCTTTTTGGTATCGACTCGTAGCTGCGCCCCTCCCCTAACCCCTCCCAGAGGGAGGGAATCTCAGGCTACCTTTGCGCAATCCAACGGCATCCTAAGGGCTGATAGAGCGTAGTTCTCGCGCGGTCTCCTCCGCCTGGTCCAAACAGCCGTAACCTTTCTCGGACCAACGCCGCTCTCGAAATCGGCAAACTAAAAATCGGCGAAGCGTGCGGCTCAGCCCTGAGGGGTCGTGTTGCCTGGAGGTGTGTTCCAGGTTCAACCCGACATCGCAAACAAACTGCAAGCTGACGCGGCCGAAAGCGTTCTAAGAACAAAACCGAAATTTCAGTCGGAGTAGGAATGACTATTACTAACCACCCCCTCCACAGATCCGGACGAGCGCTACTAACGCATCCGGCTCCTGCCTTAGGTGATGACGCCAAGTCGTCGCAAGGGATAAGGGTGATGCAGCGCGGGCGGTGGCAGCCAGCGGTTAGCCAAACGGACCATCTGCTCCCAAGTAAGACGGGTCTTTTGACTGCGACGCCGCAGCGCCCAGCGCCAATGACCCACCACGTGAAAGCGAAACGACGCCAACGAGTCAAGGTTCGAAGGCACACCATAGTACCGGTTGTGTCCCGCAACCACCGACCGAAGCCACTTGCCAACTTCAGCCACTCGATGATGCATTCGTTTGCGCAGTTCCGTTTTGACTTCCTTCAGCTTCGCTCGTTTCCTCTTACTCATCGTGCGCCGATAGACCGTGAACATTCCACTGCGCTTCTTGCCACAGATGTGCGTGAAGCCCAGAAAGTTGAATGTTTCCGGCTTCCCTTTGCCACGCCGCTTTCGATTGTTTGCTGCGTAGTAGCCAAACTCGATGACGCGCGTTTTCTGGGGATGCAGTTTCAGTTTGAACTTGGCGAAGCGCTCCGCCAACTCGTGATGAAACCGCGCGGCGTCCGCCTGGTGCTCAAAGCCCACCACGAAGTCATCAGCCCAGCGGACGACAATCACGTCGCCTTTGGCTTTTGTCTTGCGCCAGTGCTGCACCCAGAGGTCGAACACATAGTGCAGATAGATGTTGGCCAGCAAAGGCGAAGCACTGCCGCCTTGTGGCGTTCCTTCTTCACTGCACGACCACTCGCCTTCTTCCAGCACGCCGGCGTTCAGCCACTTGCGGATGAGTCGCACAACGCGCTGGTCAGCTACTCGGTGCTCGACGAACTTAATCAGCCATTCATGGTCCAAGCCATCGAAGAACGAGCTGATGTCGCCATCCAGCACCCAGTTCACCTTTCTCGTCAGCAGCCCGGTGTACAAAGCATCGAGCGCATGATGCGGACTCTTGCCTTGTCGGTAGCCATACGAGAAGCCGAGAAAGTCAGTCTCGTAGATGCCATTCAGCACCTCGACCGTCGCCCGTTGGACAAGCTTGTCTTCCAACGCGGTGACTCCGAGCGGTCGTTGCCGCCCATCTTCTTTGGTGATGAATACTCTACGCACCGGCTTCGCTCGATAAGCCCCGCGCCGCAGCCGCGCGGAGAGGTCGGTGAGATTGCTCTCAAGTTCCTCTCCGTACTGACGCCACGTTTCCCCATCGACTCCCGGAGCGGCATCGCGCTTCAACCCGAAATAGGCTTCGCGCAACTGGCTCAGGTTGTAGATGTGATGCATCAGGCTGGTGAACTTCGCCTGCTTATCTTTTACGGCCGCTTGCCGTATCCGCCCCAGCGCACTTTGCACGACTTCCCGGTTCAGTGCCCGGTTCGTGTTTTGCCGCGGCGGTTTCCCTTTGGCCAGCCCCCTTCGCTCCACTCGCTCCACTATCGACGCATCGGCATTGCTCGACACGCCAACTTTGTTCGCGGGCTTCGTCGCTACTACGGGTCTGTCCGACTTCCTGCGTCCGTTCATCATCGTCGTACGTCCTTAGACTTCTCGATGCGTCCCAAGCCTGCCGCTTGGGTGAACGCAGGATCTCCCGGTTCTCGCGCAGGTTGCTTCCGTACATGCCTGGGGTCTCTGACCTCGCGGGATATCAACGTCCCTCGCCCATGCGGGCCGTTGATTGTGGCCTTCCCTTTCTCCTTAGAAGGTCGGCATCCCGTACCAAGTTTTTCGCGGCTCAATACCCAGCCTGTACTTTCCCCTGTCAACGCTTCGACCTCGCTCTTACGAGCGACACCGCATGACTCGGGGCCGTCACGGTTGGCTAGACCTTTAACGTTTGAAACTTTCATTCAATACAACCTGCCGGTTTATCCCGGCGCACAAGGAGCATCAACATGAACCCATCTAAACAAACTCGCGGGCCTCTGCCTTGCCGGGCTCGCCCTTCCTGGCCCGACCGAAAAGCGAAGTTGCCGCGCGCGATCGTGATCACTTTGATCCTGATCTGTGCGGCGGCCGCGAGTCAGGCTCAAACATCGGCGACGACTCCCGACGGTTGGGTCGTTCTGCCGGTGAGCGAGTACGTCGCCCTGCGAAAGGCCGCACTACCGTCAGCAGCCGAACCGGTTCCGCCTCCGGTCGAAGCCACCCTGACCCGCATCGATTACGATCTCAAAGTCGATGGGGAACTAGCTTCCGGTGAGGTCAAGCTAACAGTTGATGTGATTAAGGAAGGCTGGGTAAGAGTGGCGCTGCCCGTAGGCTTGATGGTCCAGGAAGCGAAACTCGACGGGCGCCAGGTGAATCTGGTCACCCATCCGGGCGAGAAAGGCCCGGGGTCCGGAGAGTTGCTCCTTTCGAAAACCGGACGCGCAATCCTCTCACTTAAGATCGTGGCCCCCGTGACCACCGTGGCCGGCACCGACATTTTGCAACTTCCCGTCACCAACTCAGCCGTGTCGCACGCAACTGTCGAGCTCACACGCCAGGGTGTCGATGTCCACATCACGGGCGGATTGCTTTTGGAACATTCGGAATCGGCCACGGGCAGTCGTTGGACCGCGAACGGCCGCGGCAACGAGCCGCTGGTTTTCGCCTGGCGACGCAAGGTGGACGATCAGCGCGCCACTCAACCTCTGCGTTTGCGCGGAGGGGTAACCGAACTGGTGGGACTCGGCGAAGATTCGACTCAGATCAATGCCGAAATTCAATTCGAGGTCTTGCAGGGTTTGGCCCAGGAGATTCAGGTGCAACTGCCCGATCAGTTCACCGTCAATCAGGTTTCGGGCGCGATGGTCGCCGATTGGGACACGAACGGGCGCGAACTGAAAGTCATCTTCATCGAACCCGTGCAGACAAAGGCGAGGTTCCTCATCGCCGGCGAAATGCGTCTGCCGCGAGCGGGCAAACTCGAAATACCGCTGGTGAGACTGCCCGCTGCCGAGCGCGAGATCGGCGGGGTCGCGGTCGAAGTACTCGGCGCCGGCGAGATCAAAGATCGGCAAACAAACGGATTGGAAGAAGCTGAGGCGGCTGAGTTAGGTCAGCTGATTTCCAGCCGCCAGTCGCCCTCCCTGCTCGCCTTTCGGTTGCAACCCGCCGAAGGAAAATCGGTGCGGACGCTTTCGGTTGAGGTGGCCCGCTACACACCGCAGTCAGTACTCACCGCCAATATCGAAGAGGCCGACTACAGCGCGCTGATCGCTGCGGACGGAAAGATGCTGGTGCAGACACGCTTTGCGGTGCGCAACAACCAGCGAAATTTCTTAAAACTGAATCTGCCCGCGACGGCGGTGCTCTGGAGCGCCTCGGTTGCCGGTCGCCCGATCAGGCCCGGACGCGCGCCTGATGGTTCGCTTCTCCTCCCTTTGGAGAAAAACAGGTCGGGAGATGAAGCGCCCGCTTTTGTGGTCGAAGTTTCATATATGGATCGCACGCCTGCCTGGATCGACAAGGGCCGCTTGCGACTCTCGCTGTTGACGGTCGATCTGCCGATTTCAAAATCGCATTTGCTCCTGCATCATCCGCCGCTCTTTCGTTTGACGCCGCCGGCGGGAATCCAGGGACCTTTTCGCATCGCTCCTTATGAGGCCCCCTCAACGGCGGCAATGGGAACTCCGGCGACCGCGAAAAAACCGCTGACCACCCCGGAGTTGGATGCGAAAGTTGAGGAAGCGAAGCAGTTGGTGAACCAGCTGCAAGGTCAGCAGCGCGGCTCCAAGCCGGCCCGTAATCTGCCTTTGCGAGTCGCCTTTCCGCATTTCGGTCCTTCGATCTTTCTCAAGTCAGAGTTGACCAGCGAGAACCAGACACCGGTGGCCGAGCTTGATTTTCAACGCGACAGAAAGAGAGGTCAGTGATGAAACGCACAACTATTCTTATGGTCCTCGTGATGGCCGCCGTGGTCTCCGGTCAGCAACGAAACTCGAAGATTGATTCAGTCGCAATTCCGGCCACCGGGCCCAGCGGCACCGTGACGCTTTCGCTGGCTGAATACAACCGTCTGATCGAACTCGCGGCGCGCAGGCCAAAGACGTCCGACGCCGCCCCGCTTCCTTTTCTGTTGTCGCGGGCCGCATTCAAGCTAACTGTCAACGATCAATCTTTGACTGGCGAAGTGGACATCGAAGGCTCGGTGCTCGAAAAAGGCTCCGTTAAGGTGCCGCTGGTCGCCGGTCTCACCGTTTTGGAAGCGAAGCAGTTGAACAACACGCTGCCGCTGATGCTTGAGAATGCCACACACCAGGCTATTCTCAGCGGCCCGGGACAGTTTTCGGTGGCGCTGAACATTGCTGCGCCGCTCCTGATTGAAGCCGGCCGCGCTGCTTTCATCGTTCCGGCCCCGCCGGCGAGCAGTTCGCTTTTGACTCTCGACCTGCCGGGCAATCATGCAAACGTGCGCGTTGAACCAGGTCTGGTTACCAGCCGGAAGACCGAGAATGGCCGAACGATCATCGAAGCTACGCTCGAGCCCGGTAAAGCAGCGCGCGTTTGGTGGACCACCAGAGAAATTGCTGCGCCGGTGGCCCAGCGTGAAGTGCGCTTTCTTTCCGACGTGAAGAGTGTTGTTTCAGTCGGCGATTCGCAGTTGCGAATCACCGCGCTGTGTGACGTAACTGTGATCCAGGGCGACGCCGTCGAGTTTCGTATGCCCTTACCGAGTGGTTTCGAATTAACTGAAGCCAACGGCGCCACCCTCGAGTCACAGGAAGTCGACCAGAGCGGCAACCTGATTCTCCGCGTGCGCGAACCGGCGCGACGCAATCATCAGTTTCTGATCGCGCTGGAGCGCGCGAACAAGCAAACAAAAGTCGAAGCGCCTTTGCTGGCGCTTACCGGAGCGCAACGCGAAACCGGAGAGCTGCTGGTTGAAGGTGTCAGCTCAATGGAACTCACGCCGACTGAAAGCGGCGGGTTGCGCCGGATGGACGTGCGCGAAGTCGGCGCCGTCGCCCGCTCGCTGGCGCGTTATCCTTTGCAGGCAGCGTTTCGCTACAACCGGCGCACGGGCGACACGCCGAAGCTGCAACTTGAATGGACGCAGTTTCCCGACAGCTCGGTGCTTTCGGCAGTGGTTGAGCGAGCCACAATCACGACGCTCGCGAATGTCGAAGGAAAGTCGCTTACCGAAGTAACCATGCGAGTGCGCAATCACGCCCAGCCTTTCGTTAAGGTTGAGCTGCCGTCGGGCGCGCAGCTGGTTTCGGCAGAGGTGGAAAACGAAAGCGTCAAACTGGTGCAGGGTGTCGACGGCAGCCGCGTGCCTTTATTGCGCGCCGGTTTCACACCGTCGGGCGCTTACACGGTCTCGTTCGTGTACCAGAGCGCAGGAGCAGGTTTCGGCAAGAGCGGTGTTTACGAGATGACGTTACCCAAGCTCGACGTCCCGGTGAACCTCTTGACCTGGGAGATCTCTCTACCCGATCGACTCGAGGTCAAACAATTCGGCGGCAACGCGATCGCAGCCGAACTGTTACCGGCGGCAGCTCAGAACCTAATCGTTGACGGCGCCGGGGACTTTAATGAAAAAGACAGCGCGGATTGGGACAACAACGTGGACATCGACAGTCTGCAAGCCGGACAAGTCGGTGGCATCATCGTCGATCCCAACGGCGCAGTGGTAGCGAACGCAACCGTTACGGTAACCAACAAGCAGACCGGAACGACGCAAACGACCACGTCTGACGGCGAAGGACACTGGGCGGTTTCAAATGTGCAGCCCGGACCCGTCAGCATCACGGTCACTAATCCGGGCTTCCAGGCTTTCCGTCAGGAGTTAGCCGTCAATGGCGACCGGCCAGTGCGAATGGGAACTACGCTTTCCCTGGCCGCCGCCACAGCGACCGTCACCATAACGGGCAACACCGCTGACAGCGAACGTGAAAGCCGTCGCGTCGAAGACCAGGTACGCAAAGACCGGCAGGCGCTGCTGAACGCGCCTTCGCAAAACGTGCTGAACTTTCGCAGCCGAGTGGCCGGAGTGCTGCCGGTGAAAGTCGATGTACCGAAGGGCGGCAAGTCCTATCGCTTCGTGCGGCCTTTGGTCATGGATGAAGAGACGCGCGTGACGTTTCAGTACAAGCAGGGTAAATAAGTTTAGGAATGCTCGCGGTCAATTAAGGAATCGGTAGTGGCCTAATTTGTAGGGGCGTCCCTCCGTGGACGCCCGCTTACTGCCTGCGATGTGAGAAGGCCGGGCGCCCACGGAGGGACGCCCCTACAAATTGGGCCATCACCAGGGAATCGACAAGATTGACAAGATGGAAAGCATTGCGTCCTTCCTGATGAATCCTGTAAATCGTGTTAATCCTGTCTATTATCTTTTCTCAACAGGAAATCCATCAGTGGCTCATCGCGTAGATGATCACATTGATCGCCGTCTTGTAGGCAGGCAGTCCGTATTTCGCGGGATAGCTGGGATCGTTAATCCATTCCCAGGCGTCGCCGAGATCACAGTTGAAGGAAATAAAAACAACCAGCCGGCCGTTCTTGTCTTCAATTCCGCGGTTGTGGGGGACGATGCCGCCTTTCTCTGAAGTGTCCCCGCCGCGCCGCGCGTTCATGATGTTCGGCACCTGCACAATTTCGTCGATGTCGAGATAGGAATGAAACACCGGATGCGAAAGCGGCAGGTCCTTCGCCTGGCGATCGGGCCAGATCTTGTGCAGCTGGGTCTCGAGATTCTGCCATTCGTAGTCGCCCCAAAAATCATCGAAGAACATAAAGCCGCCGCGCGCGACGTATTCGCGCAGCCTGGCGGCCTGCTCGTCTGACAGTTCGAGAAATCCCGGCTCGACGAAATAGATCATGGGATAGTCGAACAGCTTGTCGTCCATGATCGGAACCTGCTCAGGCCGGGGGGCGATCTTCAGATTCGTCCCCGCCCATTCGCGCAAGCCCACGATGAGGTTGTTGTCCGCTTCCGGAAAATCGACCGCCCACATGCCGCGGCGGCGGTAGCTGCCGTACGGCGAATCATAAATGGTGCGGGCGAAAGTGAATTCACCGAATGACGGGCCGGTCGCCTCTGGTCTCACCAGAGTGGGGCGTTGGCGAAAGTTGCGGAAGTCGTCGAAGGGGTTTTGAGCAAAAGTGGGAGCGAGCAGCAGAGCCGTGAGCAGCAAGCTCAGGCTTAACTTTCCGACAATGCTTTTGCGTGGCCGACTCATCTGCATCCCGGTGTCTGCGCGAATTGGTTCGCGCCTCTGGCGCCGCACATGGCGGTGAGTCTTTGACTCACCGACTCCTTACCTATCAAAGAATTTGGAAGCTACGCTTCCACCTGAGGCGCAGCCTCAGGAATATTTAGAATGAATGACGGTAAGCCGGAGGCTTACCGCAGTGTGCTGCGCCAGAGGCGCCGGCGCTCACTGCTTTGCTTTATTTCCGCCGCCTGACAGCCGTCGATAATATTCTTCGACTGCTTTGCGATAGCGTTCGGGCGCGGCGCCTTCATCGCGCAGACGCAGGTTGGTGCGGCCCGCCTGGTTTTGGGCCTGCCGGCTTAGTTGCAATTCAAGTTGGCGCAGCGGGTCGATCACCTTCGCCTTCAGATCCGCAGCGGTTTGGGGAGTGCTGCCGGAGCCCGTCTCAGCCATTCGTTTCAACTCGTCGATCGCCTGATCGAGCAATCCAAACGAGCTGCTGGTTCCGCCCAATTCGCGCCGCAAGTTTTGCGCGTCGCCCAGCCGCTGGCGCAATTCCGAATTCAGCTGGCGATCATCCCAACCGCCATTGCCGAATCGATCATAGGCGCCACGCTGACTGCCATATCCGGAACTGGATCCGTTCTGAGAACCCTGTTGTCCTTGTTGTCCTTGTTGGCCCTGTTGTCCTTGCTGACCCTGTTGTCCTTGCTGACCCCGTTGTCCTTGCTGACCCTGTTGTCCTTGCTGACCCTGTTGTCCTTGCTGACCCTGTTGTCCTTGCTGACCCTGTTGTCCTTGCTGACCCTGCTGTCCTCTCTGACCTTGTGGCTGTCCTGGTTGTTGACCTTGTTGTCCCTGCTGCTGACCTTTTTGCTGACCTTGTGAGTTGCCGTCGCGTCGCGACGCGTTCTCATCCAGGCGGCGACGCAGCGAATCGACGTTGTCAGCAAGTTGGCGCGTCCGATCAAGCGCTTCTTCGGCGTTGTTACCCGATTGGCCCGCGCCCTGTTCGGCTGACTGCAAACGCTCGGAAAGATTATTGAGGCTGCGCTCGATCCCACGCTCGTTGGCGCGCGCGCCTTCCAGATTGTTTCCACTCAAAGCCTGCTTGCCTTCTCGGATGCGTTCAGCCAGACGTTCACGCGACATGCCTTCGGCCAGATCACTTAACTGGCGCGCCGTGCGCTGCTGGCCGGCGCCCAGCCCGCGCGCGGATTGCTCGATATCCTGTTGCAATCCATTTACGGCATCAGCCAAAGCATCTTTTCGTTCGCCCAACTGTTCGCGAGTTTTTTGCGAGTTCGCATCCTGCCCGCCGCGTCGCGCAAGGTTTTCGACGTCTTTGGCAATTTCACGCTGGCGCGAAGCTGCTTGCGCCGCGCGCTGGCGCAGTTCGCTGACCTGCTGTTGACGACCGGAACTTCCTGATTGCCCGCCCGTCTGTCCGTTCATTTGTTGCAGGCGGTTTTGCGCCTCGCGCAACTGATCGAGCGCCCGCTCGTTCTGCGCAATCGATTCATTCGAGTTCGAATTGTTTCGAGAAGACGCCTGGGCCTTTTGCATTTCATCGGCAGTCTGATTGAGCTGGCGGCTCAGTTCCTGCATTTGCGCATCGCGACGTTCACGCGAAAGACGCTCGAGCTCACGCGCCGCGCGCCGCGTCTCATCGATCAATTCCTGCTGTTGTCTTTGATTGCCGCCCGATCCGCTTTGATTGCGCGCGCCCTGCATCCGGCGCCGTTGCTCTTCGAGGGCGCGTTCCTGCCGGCGCGCCAGCTCTTCAAGTTTGCGTTCAGCTTCAGACTTTTGTTGCTGCGCCTGCTGCTGTTGCTGCCGCTGCACCGTCTCGTACTGGTTCTTCATCTTGTCGAGTTCCAACTCGAACAAGCCGGCGAGCTCCTGTTGCTGGCGTTGATTGCCGCCCCCGCCGCCGTTGGCATTCTGATTTCCAAAAGCAACCTGCACCTGCCGGAAGATCGCATCGGCCGCGAGCAATTTTTGCAACGCGCGCTGCTCCGGCGGCAGGGCGTCGCGGCCTGTCTCTTTGCGCAAGGGCGGTGGCGCGCCCTGCATTTCATCGGCAGCTTGCTTGAGCAAGCCGGCCATCTCGGCCATTTCTTTCTGCCCTTCGATTTGATCGCCGAGGCGCCTGCCCATTCGGTCTAAAAACTCAAGCGTGTCAGTACGCAGTTTTTCCTGTCCGGCGGCCACGGTTTCGTATCCGTCCTTGCGCTCCTGCGGCGTGTACTTCTCGCTTTCACGAATCAGTTTATGCGTCGCCGCGATCAAATCTTTCTGCCGGCGCGACAGGGCGTTCTGGTCCTGATCTCCTCCCTGACCGCCACCCCCGCCGCCGCCTTGCTGCTGCGATTGGCGATACTCCATCTCGAACGGTTTTACTTCGATGAAGTAGATGTCGCTGGTGGTTTCGCTGTTGGCGTCGCGCGCCTTCGCATAGTAGGAAATAAAATCGCCGGGCTTCAGGTTGAATTCTTCGAGGAAGAAAGTATGCGCCCCAATCAACGAGCGCGCTGACTCGCGCGTCAACTCCTGAAGATTCACTTTCTTTTCTTCTCCGCCATTGACGGAAAAGTGCAGGTCTATCGCCACCACCCCGTAATCATCTTCAGCGTGCGCCTGGGTGAATACTTCTTCCAGATTGGTGGCCTTCTTGTCCCTGCCGGGACGGTCAAACGAAACAGTCGGCGGCTGATCCTCGAGCACGCTGACATCGTATTCGTTCGAGCCGCGGTAAGTCTCGCCATCGACACTGACGAGTTCGATGTAGTAACTGGTCCCGCCCGAAACAGTTAAGTCACCTACGAAATCAGCGCCCGTCGCGCGCATCTCGATTTTCTTCCCGTCCGGAAACACAATCCGCGCGGCGCGCACCTTACCCGACAAACGCGCAGTGATGCTGGCGACTGTGCCTTTGAGCGCGGCGATGTCGCCGCCATCTTCCAGGGTCCTGGCGGGCAGATGAGAGAAGCCGGGAAAATTCAGGGTCACGTCAAGTTGCTTGACGTACGGCAAATCAACGACGGTGAGTTTGAAAACATCCGAGCGCACGCCATTCGATTCGACAAAGTATTCAATCGAATCCTGAATGTTGAAAATTGAATACCGGTAATCTGTTTTGGCTTTGGCGGGCTCCATCGCCTGACCCTGCCAGTCATCCTTCGATCCGATTGGGCGCCAATAGACGGAAACAATTTGCGCGTCAAAGTTCACCAGAGTCGCGAGCACGTCCTGATCAGAACTCTTGGGCACGCGGGCGGTCCCCGGCTTCACCTTTATGCTCATCGCATTGGTGGAAGCGGCGAGCGCTTTCGGCATGACCAGCTGCGCAACGCCATCCGAGATTTCGCGCGGCCCCCACTTCAACACGCCGGCCAGGATCAGCAGGCTGGCCAGAGTGGCGCCGCCGTACATCAGCAAGCGCGATTGTCGAATCACTCTGCCGGGATTCAACATGCCGGCAACCTGGTTAGCGTCGGCTTCGAGCCGGGCCAGAATCGCTTTGGAGATGTTTGGATCGCGAGTGTCAGACGAGCACTCGATCGCAGTCACCAGTCGATCCTCAGCCGCCGGGGTGTGTTCTTCAATTAACCGCGCCAGGCGCACGTCTGAGATTCGTTTCCATAAAGGCCGGACCAGCGCGAGATAGACAGTTGCCAGGAAAGTTATGAGCGCGCCGAGACGCAACGCCAGCAAAGCAGTTTCGTTGTAGCGGTAACGATGCGCAGCCCAACCGGTCAACAGCAGAATCGCTGCGCCGGCGCTTAAGACGATCGCTATCCCGCGCAAAGTCAGCAGCAGGTGCCGGCGAGTTCGCAAGCGCCGCAACAGATCTCGCAGATTATTTCGGTCTGTATAAATCAACGTCTTTAAGGTACGCACGCCTCCGGCGTGCTTTCACAGCACGCCAGCTTCGTGCGTATCGTGTTCGAACTTTTAAGAGCATACTCGCGAGAGCTTTTCTCGCCAAATATTTTGGCCGGGATTTCGTTCCCAAATCCTGAATTTCGACTTCATATTCGTCGTTGTTCGCGGCTTTGCCGCCTGATGTGCGGAAAGGCTCTGCCTTTCCGGATCTTGCTTATTAACTTCCGGAGGCTACGCCTCCAATGAGTTGCCGAGGCGTTGCCTCGGAGAAATTAAATCGGGCCATCGGAAAGCCGGAGGCTTTCCGCACATCAGACGGCAGAGCCGTTTCAAATCAGTCGCCCAGCTTGCCCTCCCTCACGTTCGGGCTTCTGACACTCAGCTGACCATTTTCGCCAGTTTGATCCGCTGGGCCAACAACGATTCTGTTATCAACAGCAGCAATGCCAAAAACAATAACGGCCACCAAACCTTCTGCCGGTTTTCAATCTCTTCATTGCTGAACTGCCGGTTGGCCTCGCGGCCTTCAACGTTCCCCGATCCTCCGGTCACGCCGGTGATGAAAGCGCCAAAATCCAACTTGGTGAAATCGCCTTCCGTCGCGTCCAAATCAACCGCAGCAAAGTCGGGCCGGGCCGCATAACGTAAACGATAAAATCCCGGCTGACGTCCGGTGACGAGCAATTCGCCGTCGGGCGTCAGGCGGTTCTCAGTCAGTCTGGCGCCGTCCGGAGAATCGACCGCGGGCGGTTCGCCTTTCGACTCTTTGGCAACTCTGAAGGTCTGGCCCAGACCGTACCATGATCCTTCCTCGCGACTGCCGGCGTATCGGATCATCTGATGCACAAACGGCAAATAAAGTGGCGTCAGCGCCAGATCATTCCAGCTGGGGCCGAACGACGAAGTAAACAGCAATACCCGGCCCAGGCCTGCATTACCTTCAATCAACGCCGGGCTGCCATCTTCAAATCGGGCCAGCACGTTCACGTTGGGTTTTGGATCAGAACGGAGGTAACCGAATACGCGAGCAGCCGCGAGACGTCCGCTTTCGCGAAAGATTTCAAAAATCGGATGGTCGAATTTGATGTTCGTGATTGCCAAGCCCTCGCCCGGCTTCGTCTGCACCGCCTCGCGCAGAGTTACCGGGAGCAGCTCGCGCAACGGCTCACTGAAACTGTTGGCGTCGGTGTGCGGTCCGGTGGCGATGATGAGCTGTCCTCCCGCCTCGACAAATTTCTTCAAATTGTCGGCCAGCGCTCCGGACAAAGGTCCTGAGTCATTGAGAATCACCAGAGCGTTTTCGCCGACCCCGGAAGGATCGACGGCGCCGGAGCTCTTGACCGTAAAGCTGAATGGCAGTGCGTCATTCAAGCTCAGCGCGCTCTGGAGGTAAAAACTGTCGCTCCGGCCCCGCGCAGCGCTCTCGACAATCAAAGCTTTGGCCGGCGCTTCGCGGCGAATCGTGAAATAGAATTTGTTGTCGGCAGCAAAGTCGCCGCTCCCGACCTCGACCACGCATCGGTTCGCGCCTTCAGTCAGATTGAACCCGGTAAACTCGACGACTTTGGTTTCCCGCGCATTCACACTGACCTCACGCTTCTCCACCGTCTGATCGTTGATTTGAAAATCAATCGCCAGGCGGTCACGCGGCGTATCGCTGAAGTTGCTGACCTGGACCGACAAGTTCTCCAGATACTTTTGCCCGAAGACCAGGCCGTGCGCATCGACTCTGGTCACGGCGACATTCGCTGCCGGATTGTTGCCACCGACGTCGAAGGTCTGAAGTTGAATATCGCTGCTCAGCTTGAAAGTTGCATTGGCCTGGTTCCACCCGCTGGCTTGAAAATCTGAGATCAGAACGATTCGCCTCGCGCCGGCCGTCTTCAATTCACCGAACAGAGACTCAGCGCCGCGCAGGGCCTGTTCATAATCAGTACCCTCCCAGCCGGCGGTCACGCTTTTCAAAGTCATCCGCAGTCGCGCCTTGTCGGCAGTGAATCGACTGATCACTTCGTAGCGTTTGCCAAAACTCATTAAAGCCAGACGTTCATCGTTGCGGGCTTCATCGATTATCGCTCCGGCCCTTTGCACCGCCGCGGCAAACATCTGTTCGCGACGCATGCTGAGCGAAGAATCAACCAGGACCACCGTGGCGCCGGCCGAGCCGCTGTCTTTGGCCGCGCTGCGACGGCTGAAGAATGGCCGTGTAAAGGCGATCACGATTAGCAAAATTGCCAGACAACGAAGGATGAGCAGCAAAAGGTTGCGCAGGGTGCGGCGGCGAATTGTCCGCTGCGGCACCTGGCGCACAAAGGTCAATGCCGGGAATTCAATTTTTCGCGCACGTGTGCGGCGCACAAGATGCACGAGTATCGGCGCGGCCACGGCCGCGATCCCCAACCAGAAGAATGGACTAAGAAACCACATCATGTCAGAACCGCCTGCGGTAGCGGGCGGGCCAGTCACATCGGGTCACAGTGGGGCCCGCCCGCTACCGCAGGCGGTTCTGACCTCACTTCCCAACCCGTCGCGACAAGAAGGAAAACAGCGCGAAATCCAAAGGCTGATCCGTCGTGATCAACTCATAGTCGACGCGGTTGGCTGCCGCGCACGTGCGCATGCCGTCGATGTGTTCGCGCATCCGTGCGCGATAACCGCCCATCACCACGTCCGGCAGCACCGGCATTTGCTCGTTCGTTTCTGAATCTTCCAGCACCAAAATCGGATCGTCAAAATCGAAATCGATCTCATTTTTGTCGAGCACCTGGAACGCCATCATGTCATGCCCGCGAAAGCGCAGATGCTGAAACGCCGACTGCAAACGATCCGGCTGATCATAGAAGTCTGAGATGAGCACCACGATGCCGCGGCGCGTCAGTAACTCGGCCAGTTCGTGCAGAGACTCAGCCAGACGCGTTTCGCCGCCGGCTTCGAGCAAAGACAACTGGCCAAAGATCGTGCGCATGTGACCCGTGCGGCTGCGTGCCGGAACATGTGTGTGGATGTGCTGGTCGAAAGCTACGATCCCCACGGCGTCCTGCTGGCGATTCAAAAGATAAGCCAGCGAGGCCGCCAGGAACTTCGCATATTGCAGCTTGGAAATCCGCCCGGCCTGCGAGTAACGCATCGACGCGCTGGTATCAATCAGGATATGACACTGCGTGTTCGTATCGGCCCGATATTTCTTGATGAAGTAACGATCGGTGCGCGCCAGCAGACGCCAGTCCAGATAGCGCAAGTCATCGCCGGGATTGTATTGCCGGTATTCGGTGAACTCGGTGGAGAAGCCGGTGTAGGGGGAGCGATGCAGACCGGACATGAACCCTTCGACGACGGCGCGGGCCAACAACTCGAGCGAACCAATACGCGCCAGGACCTCCGGATCGAGAAAGCGCGCGGGCCCGGGTGCGCTGGGCACACCAGAAGCCGTTTGGTTTTTGATCGCCGTGGTTGTTTTTCTGTTCCACCACATGTGTCTTATCAATCCGTTCGGCCCGAGGTCAGTACCGGGAGCGGTAGCGACCGGGTCGATTTCAATCGCGAGTCTGTTGGTCGCTACCCGGTCGCTATCGCTCCCGGTACTGACCTCGCGCTGACAACGACCTCGCGCTCACTGCGCGCGGGACGCGCGCGTACCGATCACAATCCGCTCTTCGGTTCGGGCACAACCTCTATCAATTGCTTAATCACCTGATCGGAATCAATCTTTTCCGCCTCAGCCTGAAAATTCAAAAGCACGCGGTGACGCAGCACGGCCGGCGCGACTGCGCGCACGTCTTCGCAGGAGACGTTGTAACGGCCACGCAGAATCGCCCGCGCCTTCCCGCCTAAAATCAGAAACTGCGAGGCCCGCAGAGATCCGCCCCACGTCACCCACTTGTTGACGAAATCCGGAGCTGCCGGAGTCGAGGGACGGCTGGCATTCACCAGGCGCACTGCGTATCGAGTCACCGTGTCCGAGGCCGGCACTTGCTTCACCAACCGCTGGAAGGCATTAATCTCATCCGCCGACATCACGGTCACAAAATGAAGATCCTGGGGCGAGGTCGTTTGCTTCACCACCGAGACTTCATCTTCTTCCGGCAGATAACCAATCTTCACATTAAACATGAATCGATCGAGCTGTGCTTCAGGCAACGGATAAGTGCCTTCCATCTCGATCGGGTTCTGGGTCGCCAGCACAAAAAACGGGCGCGGCAAGTCGTAACTCAATCCCTGCACCGTGACCCGGCCTTCCTGCATGGCTTCGAGCAAAGCGGCCTGGGTCTTGGGCGGCGTGCGATTGATTTCGTCGGCCAGCACGATGTTGGCAAAGAGCGGCCCGCGAATGAATTGCATCGCCCGATGACCCGTGGCCCGGTCCTCTTCGATGATCTCGGTCCCGGTGATATCTGCCGGCATCAAGTCAGGCGTGAACTGAATTCGTTTGAACGAGAGGTCGAGCACGCTGGCCACGGTGCGCACCAGCAAGGTCTTCGCCAACCCCGGAACTCCGGTAATGATCGAATGGCCGCCAACAAACAGCGAGAGCAGAACCTGTTCGACTACGTCGTCCTGGCCGATAATTGCTTTTCTGATTTCGCGCAGCAGAGATTCGCGCGCGTGACTGAGCTTGTCCAGAAGTTCTTCGTCGCTGATTACCGATTCTTCAATCGCCATTTGGTGTCCTTTTTAACCCGGTTTCCAGCCGCGGAGCGGCGTTAGATCTGTAGCCCATGGCGTAAGCCATGGGATCCCTGCAACAGGAACAATGAAGCCCCGGAGGGGCGAAACATATTCGTCACCGTCTTAATGTGCCGCCGCTCCGCGGCTAATTCATTAATCACGGCTTCTTACCCACGGCTTACGCCATGGGCTACAGATCTTCCGCCGCTCCGCGGCTCTACTGTCCCACAATCTTCAACAACAACTCTTGCGCCTTCTCGTAACTCGGCGCCGCTTCCAGCGCGTGCAGTACCGCACGCTTAGCCTCCGGCTGCTTTCCCAGAAGATGATAAGCGCTGGCGACATTGTAATTCGCCTCAGCCAGGTTGGGCGGATCCAAAGCCAGCACCACCTGAAACTCTGACAACGCCCGCGCATATTGCTTCTCTTCCAGACTGAGTTCGCCGGCCTGCGCGTGCGTCGCATAGTCGAATGGGCTCACATAAAAACTCAAGCGCAGGGCTTCGATTGCGCCGGCTCGATCTCCCAGCTTCGCGCGCAGATTCGCCAGAGACTTGAGCGTCGGCAGGCTGTTCTCATCGTACCTGACGCGCGCCGCCAGCACTTCCGCAGTCTGTTTCTGGTCACCCTTCTTTTGAAAAATCTCTGCCAGGGCATCATAGGCGTTTCCTTCGCCGATGTAATAAGGGAACAGTTCGATGGCGCGACGGAAATGCAGCACCGCATTTTCAATATCGTCATCGGCGCGAAACAGGTGGCCGGCACGCAAATGCAGGGCGAAGGTGTCCTGTGTGGCGAGCATCTTCACCACCTCGTCTTTGGTTAACGAAGCGGCCAGATTAGATTCCATTTTCAGAGCTTCCTGCATCGGCCGCGTCTTCGCCTCAACATACTCCTTGAAAGCTTTATCGAAGTCGCTCTCACTCAATTTCAGGACCCGCGTCAGGATGTCTCCGGTCTGCGCCTTTTCCCGATACAGCGTGAGCATGCGGAGAATCGCTTCAAAACCAAAACGATCAACGATGAACTCGCAGACTTGCGATGCCTGAAAATAGGCGATACCCAGGTCTTCCGGCGTGCGCGGGCGCTGGAATCCACCATCGAGATCGGCAATCTTGTGCCAGCGTCCCGACGTGAACGCGCGCAGAAACATCGGGTTCCAATCGTCACCCCAACCCGGCCGGGCCTTGCGTTCTTCGTAGACCGACAACCCCTCCGAAAACCAACGCGGGATCCGATAGTCGGTCATCTGGAGGGTGATCACGTGCGTGTATTCGTGCCAGAGCGTACTGCCCCAGTTGAATTCGCCGGTCGGTCGCGCCGACGGCGAGTCGGCGGCGATCACCTGGCCAAAGCAAACCCCCAGAGCGCCCAGACCGGGCAGCCCCAGGGTACGCACCGCGAAATCTTCATGATTCGGAAACAGCTCAACGGTTATTGGTCCCTGCGGCGTGAAATGATATTTCGCCGTGAGCTTCGCCGCGGCTTCATCCAAAAGCTCGGCTGCGTATGGCGTGACCACGTCACTCTCTTTGGCGTCAGCTTTGATCAGGAACGCTTCATGCTTTGTCTCGCGATAGTCCTTCATCGCGTCCAGCAGGTCGAGGGTGTTCTTGGCCCAGAGGTTGTATGGATCGCCCTGGAATGATTTCTCGACTGCGGCGCGCCCTTCGGTCATCTGGCCCAGCCGCAACAAGGCCATTCCCAGATCCAGATGCGCCGACCACAGACGTGGCGAAAGCTCGATCGCTCGTCTGGCAAAAGCCGCCGCTTGCGCAGTGCGACGAGTCATCGTGGCGTAGTGAGACAGAACGTTATAGATGAGGCCGTAACGCGAATTGATCGTGAGCGCCGCGGCAACTTCCGGTTCGAAGTCACGATCCTGTAGATAAAGCATCGAAGCTTTTACCGCGTGTGCGTCGAGCGAACGCGGATTGATCTTAAAAGCCTTTTCAATGTCGGCCGTCGTTTGCAGGTAATCGCGCTCTTCCAATTCCAGACCGGCCTTGAACGTCAACGCACCAACCAAATTAGGATTAATCGTCAACGCGCGCTCGAGTGCCGCGAACATCTCCTCGCCGCCCTCGATGCGCTTATTGCGCGCCACTCCCACCAAGGCGCGCGCGCTGTTGGGATTTACCTGGAGCGCATCGGCAAAAAACTGGGCCGCGTCGCCGTAGTTGTATTTCTCTGTGAATAGTTCGCCGGCACTCAGTTGTGCGTCGAGATAAGTCGCGTCGACGGCAATTGCCTCACGATAAACGTCGTTAGCGTCCTGAAATCTTTCGAGGTGCACCAGGGCCCGGCCCACGGCAGTTAATTCAGCAGCCGTGTCCGGCTGCTTATCTTTGTAAAAAGCAACCAGCGCTTCAAATATTGGACGGGCGCGGTCCTCCTGGCCGGTGAGCTCGAGGATTTCGGCGCGACGCAGATCGCTCGGCAGTTTTTCTGCGGAAGATTTTGCGGCATCAGTTGCGGCGCGCTCAAACTCAGTAATGGCCTCGGCGTAGCGGCCGGTTGACGCCAACACTTCGGCCAATTGGTGACGAACACCCGCGGCTACGGGTGTTTTGAGCAGGAACTTTTTGGCGGCGGCTTCAGCCTCGACATAACGTCCTGTTTCAAGGTAGGCCCGGAGCAGATCCTTCTCCGCCTCCGAGTCATCTGCCTTGGTGGCGAGCCGCGCACTCAGAAGTTTGATCGCGTTGTCGTAATCACCTTTTTTCAGTTCAGCGACACCCGGCAGGTCGTCAGGTTGTGACTGGGCCAGCATTCGCGGCGATACGACGCAAACCGAGATGAACGAGAGGAGAACAATAAACTCAAAGACCCAAATCCGGGAGCGCGGACGTCCTCGTCCGCATTGAGCGCGGAGCGCGAACAAATCGCCAATAGTGTCCACCAGCGTAGTTTTCAGGTTTTCCAAATTAGCTGCCCTGTTTCAAAACTTAACCCATCGTTGAAAAATCCTATTCGCGCTTCGCGCTCAATGCGGACGGGGACGTCCGCGCTCCCAGCATCACTCTTCCGTAGGCGAAACCGCGCCCTGCTTGATTGCTCGATTCACCTTGGCCAACTCGATAAACAGTTTCTCGAGCTGGACCTCGTACTCTGCTTCCGCCAAATCCTTCTTACGCGCAATCAATTGCCCAATCTCGCCTTCGAGTCGCGTCCGATCACGCAAAAGCTTCGCGATCGTCGCATTAGTGGCGGCCTGTTCGACACTTAGCGAATCGAGATAAGTCGCGCGCGCCAGCATTCCATCGCCGCCTTCAAGCTTCTGATGCCCAACGCCGTCCCCGTTGTCTTCCAGCAGCGCGTGCTCAGTTGCCAGACGCCCCGCGCGCGCGTAGAACTCTGCCGTCAAGCGGTTCGCGTAATTGAACGCTTCCAGCACAGAGATGTGACCATCCTGATCGGTATCCGAGTCTGCCGCCAGCATTGCTACGAGCAGGTACTCAGTGAATCTCGTCGCATTGGTCTCCTGTCCGCTGCGCGTGGCGGTGACGACGATCCGTCCTTTCGCGGCCAGGGGCTTGATGAATTCGCCGCTGGCGCTGGCCAGGTTGAAAACAATTACGCGTCGTGTCGGCAGCGCGGTGAGCATGGCGTTGTAGTCGTTCGCCGAGAGGTCCGGCCCAACCAGATTGAACTTCGCTTCCTTGTCGAACGACCCATGGCCAATCAGGAAAACAAAAAGCACGTTGTCAGCATTGAGCTCGGTGCGCAAGGAAGCGAACGCCTTCTTAACTTCTTCAGCTGTCGCCGGTGCCGCGGTCGAGTCGGTGGGCTTCTCAGTGAGCAACGTCACATGATCTTTGGCAAAACCAAATCGCCCCAGCAACGTCTTCCGCAGAGATGCGGTCCAGGTATCGAATTGCTTTCCGTAGGCCGGCTCGCCGCTGGCGCCGTTGATGATCAGGGCGAATTTGTTTGGATCGACGGCGGAAGATTTTGATTGAGACGGGGATGCGGCGGTTTGATTTGATTGCGCGGAGACAGGAGACAGATTCATTAGAAGGATGGCGGCGAGCAAACAACCGGGCCAGCGGAGCTGGCGACAGCATAAAGCCTGGGGCGTAAGAAGCCGTGTCAAAACCCTGTGTAGGGGCGTCCCTCTGTGGGCGCCCCCTTGCGTTTGCATTCGAAATGTTCGCATTCCAGCGACGGGGCGCCCACAGAGAGACGCCCCTACAGAGCTTTGACACAGCCTCGTAGGCCCCCGGAAAACTCGCCGGAGGGTTATCAGCCCGCGGAGCGCGCGACCGCCTCCTGGCCTTCTTGATTCATCATTTCGATTCGTGCTCGGCATTTCGCAAGAGTCAATTCACTCTGTCGCCCGCTCCGCGGGCTGCCTCACGCTAAGCCTTCCCGCTTCCTGAGAAACCATTCCGCACAGAGCAACCCAATAATCAGAAAAAAGTTAATCGGCATGTCCCACAAATCCTTGGTGACGCGCTCGGAATAGGGTGTCTTCCGGTACGTCAGGTCATCGAGCAAAGACTGCAGGTCGCCGAGTTGGTAATACTTGCCGCCGGTTTCTGCCGCAATCCGCTTTAAAAGATCGCTGTTTTGGGCGGCGCTATAAAACTCGCGGTTGAGATCGCTGACCAGCACAGTCGATTTTGCGCCGACCTGTCCGATGCTCGCACTCGCGGCGATTAGTTCGATGCCGTGCTGGCCCAATTCGTCAGCTTTAAACTCGCCCGTGTAAACATTCGCATCGTTGATGCTGGTAAATTTCAAAGGCACGTCGAGCGTCGCCCCTGAAGGCTTGGTTATCCGAGCCGTCGCCCGCGCATCGTTCACCGGGTTGTAATGCTTGTCGCGAATGTCCGCCACCACCCGCACCGTGTCGTCCATCACATAGACGTCCTGCTCGGCGCCCGCTTCAATCTGTTTCGGCGTGCCGCTGACAAGATAACGCAGCAACTGGCGCCAGAAAGTTTCGTGCGCATTGCTCTTTGAATCCATTCTCATGCGCCAACGCCAGGTATCACTCGCCGTAAACGCCAGAGTCTGACCGCGCCCGTAGCGTTGCAGCGCCAGCAGCGGCACGGCCGGAGAAGATCCGCCCGCGCGTTTTGCTTCCAGTAGGACCGACGCGCCGGGCTTCACGGTTTTCAAGCCTTCAGAGACTGATATCGGCGGCAAGTCGTTCCAGGTCTTTTGACTGACGGCGCGATCTTCATTGAGCCGCGTGATTGGATGGGCCTGACCGGCGCCCGTAAGCTGGGCCTTGTAAATCGGAGCAAACGATTCGCCATCGTTCACGTTCCGGCCTTCGAGTGTGAGCGGAAGCAAATCAGCAATCAGCGTCCCCTTATATTTACCGCCATCGAACGACAAGCGTCCGCCGAGCGCGAGTAGTCCACCGCCACGCCGGGACACGAAAGCCTCAATGTTGCGCAATTGGTCGATGGTGAAGAAGCCGGCCTCGACACTGCCGAGCACCAGACCGTCGTAAGCAAACAGCTCTTCCTCTGTTTTGGGGAAGCCGCTGACCAACTCCTGCTGCGCGCCAATTCCCTGCCGGTAGAATTTATTTTCGCCGGTGCGCTGCAGCGACACGAGCGTGACGTTCTTTTCTGTCGGCGCCAGCGACTCGCGAATCTTGCCTAGTTCCCAACGAGGCTCGCCTTCAACGTGCAGGATGCGCAAAGGTCCTTCAATCACTTCGACCATTGCCTCCTGCTTGTTGTTCTCGATCGTGACCTCGCCATCAAGCGGCGTGACTTCGACGGTGTAACGACGGAAGCCGGGAGTGGAAGGAATAATCTCGAGGCTGACGGCCTGGGTATCATTGCCGCGCAGGTTGAACTCTTCAGTCTTAATCGCGCGTCCATCTTCGCGCACGCTCATCAAAACTTTGGTCGCGCCATAACCACTCAGGCTGACAAACGCTTCGATGTTCGCTCTGGAACCGACCAAAACGCGACGCGGCAAAGTCATCCGGGTTAGTTCAGCGTCGAGCGGCCGCGCCGTATCACCGACTCCGATGGTGAAGACCGGAACATCGCGCGCGCGCAGATCTCTCAGCGTGGCGCTGAGATCGCGCGACACATTCGACGCTCCATCCGTAGCCAAAACGATTGCAGAGAGGGGCATGCCCGACGATCTTTTGGCGATCTCATCCAGCGCACCGGTAACGTCCGTCGTGCGCCCCTCACCATACAACGTGTTGCCGTCAGAAACGCCAACCACCTCGCCGGAGAACCCATACAGGTTCGTCTTGAACTTTTCTTCCAGGCGGGAGATGAAAGAACTCTTACCCGAAGCCGGCGGCGAGAGCAGCATCTGCTTCGCATAATCCAGGCGGGTCGCGCGTCCCGGCGTGTCCTGAAGTTTCATGCTGAGCGAGTCGTCAATCGCCAGCGCGACATAGCTGCTGCGCGGCACAACCGATGACACCACCACCACCGGCTTCAGCAGCATGAAGATCACCAGCGCGATCAGTGCGGTGCGGAGCGTGGCCAGGATGACGGTAGTGCGCCTGGTGACACGAAAACGAGGACGGACATAAACAAAGTAAATAAAGACGCCGACCAGGATCGCCAGCAGAATGAGGAGCCAGATACGCGGACGCACGTCGAAGCCGAACTGGCCGTTAGTAAAAACGGCCCGCTCGTGTCCGAACAGTAACCGCGCGAGTAATCCCATGACGTTAAAGGTCGAGCATTATACCGGACGCCGCCAGGGGCGATTGTTAATTAATGCAAAGACTTCGGTCCGCGGACTAATGGTTGCTAAGACGCCGCTCAGGCGCTCTGAGTTACCTGAAAGCCCAAAGCTTTCAATCCAAAAAATTGCATTTAGCTACAGCGACTTAATATGAACCACGGTTAGTCGGCGAGCAAAGCGAAAGGGGCACTCAATAGCGGAGTTGTCAGGCCACGGCGTCAGTACCATCCGCGTGAGCGGATGGGTTAACCTGATCCCACCCGCTTACGCGGGCGGTACTGACTGTGCAACTCACGGCCGAAATAACGACTTTCGGACCTCTTGCTCAGTTTTCGCAACCCTGGCTTCGCGCTTCCTTCGTCAGACGCAGAAACACCTCTTCAAGAGATTCACGCTGAGGCGAGAGCTCCATCACGCTAAAGCCGTGCTGGACCAGTCGCGCATTCACGATCGGAATCTGCTCGTCAGCTATCTTCAGGTGGAGCGATTCATCGCCATTGCGACTGATCGAAAGCCCCGGATCGTGTGAGAGCAGGTCGTATGCTTCGGCTAAGCGATCGACTCTCAATTTAATCCAGTGATGTTCTGCAATTAAATCGGCAACCGATCCCTGGTAAAGCAGACGGCCTGCTTCAATGATGGCGACCCGGTTGCAGATTTGCTCAACCTCGTGAAGCAAGTGACTCGAAAGCATGACGGTCAGGCCGAGCTCGTCGCGCAAGCGCTGGATCAAAACGCGAGTCTCGTGGAGTCCCTGCGGATCAAGTCCATCCGTCGGCTCGTCTAAAATTACAAACTCAGGATTGGGCAGCAGGGCCTGCGCAATGCCGAGGCGCTGGCGCATTCCGTGTGAATAAACCCGCACCGGATCCTTTGCGCGCTCGCGCAAGCCGACGATCTCGAGCACCATTTCAAGGCGCTGCCGATCTGCGCCGCCGGACATCGCGGCCAGCATCCGCAAGTTCTCTCGTCCCGAAAAGTTTTCGTAAAAAGCAGGCGCTTCGATGATTGCGCCGACACGCTGCAAAGCGCGGAGCGGGTGACGAGCCATGTCGTGCCCCAGGACGCTGACGCGCCCGGACGTCGGACGCACCAGTCCCAAAGCCATCCGAATGGTGGTGGATTTTCCTGCTCCGTTCTGGCCCAGAAAACCAAAGATGTCGCCGCGCTCAACCGTGAGGGACAGACGGTCCACCACCACACGTCGCCGGTACTTCCTGGTCAATTGCTCAGTTTGTAGAACCACTTGGGTCAAATGAGTAACGCGAACTGTTAGTTTGCGAATCGACAAAGATTTGGAGTTCCGCCTTTAGGCGGCTTTCGCGATTAATTCTGGCCGCCTGAAGGCGGAACTCCGAACAATTTCATTCCATCCGGCTCAGCACGCAAGCTAACAGCTTGCGTTACAGCACGACCTCGATAAGCAACGGCCAGTGATCCATTTGACCGGCTCCGGCGTTGCGCAGGACTTCCGCGCGGCGCAGCAGGACCTGCTCCGCCGGCCCGAAAAGATAATCGATGCGCCGATCATTAGCCGCCGTCTCTCCGGCATCGCGGCCCAGATCGCGAAAATACTTCAGCGCATAGCTGTAGGCTTCGCTGTCATTCTTCAAGTTGTCCGAATAGAGATGTGACTCGTCCTTCGGGTTCAGCTCAAAGTTAAAATCACCGCCGATAAGAACTATCGACCCGTTGCGACGGTTGCGCGCCCAGTCAATCAATTCTCCGGTAAACACTCGCCTCCGCGCAGCGCTGAATGCATCCGCATGCGCACTGACAAACACGATTTCCGGTGATTGCGGCTGGAGATGAAACGACACCGCCACCGCGTATTTCCCGTCGGCCGGCAGGTTTTCAAAATCAGCTTTCCGATCTTTGACTAAGACTGCGTCAATTCGATCGGAGTTCCCCGGCGGTGCGACTGCTCCCCGGTAACGTCCTTTCAAATGACCCAGCAGGATTTTGAGCTGATCCGGACCCGTCAGTTCCTGCAACGCTACGGCGTCCGGATCGTGACTCAGGATTGTTTCGGCGATCGCCTGCAGGTCCTTTGTGTGCGCACGGCTGTCGTCCTCGAATGCAGCGTAACCAATATTCCAGGTGATCAGCCGCAGGCGAGGACCGTCGCGCGAGCCGGCCGCCAGCAACGACCGTTGACGCGACGGATCAAACTGAGCGGCGACGCCGATCATCACGCCACAAAGAACAATCAATACGACCTTGGCCCACATCTTCAGGTAGTGATGTCCTTTCGATCGAAGATGACTACCGCCGCCAGCAGAATGCCGAAGATGTACGCGCCGCAGATGCTTCCGTAACGTCCAAAGCTTTGCCAGGGGATGTCCGGCTTGAAGACGTCGCGCCAGAAATCCATGTCGGTGGTGAAAAAGTAGGGGCGCAGGTGCTCAAAGAACTCGACGCGACCGACAATATGAAACACGAGGTACAGGGCCAAAGTCGCCACCGTCGCGGTGGACGGATTATCGCAGAGCACGGAAAAGAGCATGGCAATCGCGGCAATCACCAGGAGTGACCACGTCCCCGAAAGACTCGCGTAGGCGAAACGCCAGAGCGCTTCATCGCGCACCAACTTGCCCGGCTCATCCACCAGATTCAGCGCGCCCGGATACAGTTGCAGATCTCCCCAGCCTACGAAGAACAAGCCCACCAGCAAATTCAGGCCGATAAAGAAAGCCACCAATAACCAGGTGTAGAAGGCGACGACCAGGAATTTCGAAAGCAGGAGCGAAACGCGAGAGATCGGACGGATGCAGATCATCCGGAGCGTGCCACTCTGCCGCTCACCAGCGATCTGACCACCCGCCGTCATCGCCACAAAGATCGGGATCAGCAGACTGAACGAAAACATCACCGAGTAAAGCGCAAACGTCAGGCCGTTGAAATAGCTCTTCGATTCGTAGGTGTATTTGAACTGCGCCGTCGCCTGCTCGCCGGCCTTGCGCTCAGCGTAGGTGTAAAAGCCCCAGAGCATCAGCACCACAAAGCTCGTCAGGGCGATGAACGAGAGAAAGAAGCTCCGCGAACGGATCAGCTTGAGGAATTCCAGTTTCACTTGCGTGAACATTTTCATTAATCAGATCTCTTCGATCTCTTACGCTTGAGAGCAAATCTTAGTTCGAACAGGCAGGCTTCATGACGATAACTCTATGAAGAGCCGAAAGGACGAGGGACAGCCACGAACTGTCTCTGTGGTCAGCCACAACGTAAAAGGGTTCGAGTTGGATAAAGAGATGAATGACATTGCCTCAAAAGTCGGCGAAGCCGACGAGTGATAATAGCCCACCGATTCATCGGTGGGATTGGGAGGAGACATACATGCAGTCCGTGAAACGGGCGGCTGAGTCTTAAGCGTTACAGGTTTATAGATTTGCTCAGTCGTCCGCTTCACGGACTCCAGGGAACCTACCGCGTCACCCAGCGCTGAAGCGCTGGGCTATTCTCTTTCAGTCCGCTTCGCGGACGAGGACAAAAATACTTTTGAGGCATCCCAATTCTCTGAGTCGGCGGATAAACAAGGAAGAAGGCGGGCGCTCTCCGGTCAAAGCGCCCGCCTGAATTTGCCCTGATCACCTGGGTGTGACTCACAGCCAGATAGTGATCGATTTATGGTAAGTCTGATAATGCAGGTAACCGTATCCGTTGATTACCCGATCCCAGACTCCGAGATAGAACGTGTGGGCACAGTGAGTCGAAGTTGGATCTGGAGGAGGACCCGCGACCGTGGCATGCCAGGCCGCGGCAGGTACAACGCCGGAAACTACGCCTGCCCACTGACGCGTCGGCGAGACATGACCGGGACTGTAACTGTCTCCGCCGACGGTAGCTGATTTGTTGTCGCCCCAAAGTGCTGAGAGACTCCAACTGAGCAAATGTCCCTGCGGATCGCTTGCCGTAATCCGGAAGGTGAAGGCGTCCGAGCCACTGTTGACGATCTGGCAAACCGGGACCTCGGCCAGGTCGTGAATGATCGCCTCGATATTAGCAACCGGCCACTGGTTATCGATCTTGACCCGGCGGCTGTGAATGCTGGCTACCGGTATCTCAACGTGGGCGGCGTTATAGAGCTTGATGTTGATGACGCACAAGCCGTTTGTGAGAACGCTCGTGTCCAGCATGTAACCCAGCAGCGGGTTGTACCAAATCTGGGTTGGCAAACGCACGGGATAAAAGCCGCCGGCGTCCGGACCGGTTGTCTGCGGGACAAAGCTGCTGCTGCCCGCGTTCCACAAATAGTCGCTGAAACTCTGGTGGGGTTCGATCGGCGGCGTGGGTGCGGGCGTTACCTGATTGACGAACAACTTGTAATAGCGAGCTCCCGCCAGGAGCGCCGCGTTGTGATTGATCATGATCGCCAGAGTGCCACCGAACGGCGCATCCTTTACCTGCAGGATATAGCCTGGATTGTCGGTGGTATCGGCATAACCGTCAGTGTTGTTGTCGCCCGTATTGATGATGTGATCGACCGGAACCAGTCCGATGCCCATAAAGAGCGGGCCCGCCAGCGAGAAAAGTGCACTGGACAGATCGAACTGATCAATTTCTGAATCCGAACAGACAATCATCGTCCCCGGACTGGTCAGCACCAGACTGGACGGGCGGCTCGGAACTCCGGTTAGCAGACGCGAGACTGCGACCGGGGTCGCCGAAAGATCAATCATCGTAATACGATTCGTTGGGTCACGCTCCGGCACAATGATGCGGCTTTCATGTTCGTCTCCCCACTCCATGAAGAATGGACTGCTGACACCGGTAGTCAGCACCTCGCGCTGCGCGGTTGCCAGGTTGATCCGCGCCACCCGGTTAGCACCCGGCACCTGCTCGGCAACATAAGCAAATGCCCGGTCCTTCGTAACGAGCAGACCCGTGCAGCCCTGCAAGCCGGTAAAGACAGCGGTCTTGGTGCCTCCGGACAAGTCAATGCGCCAGATTTTGCCGGTGGCGCCGCCGGTAAACTCGGGCACGTAAGCCTGCCCCTGAGCTTCATCGAGCGCAATCTGATGAGGAGCCGTCATACCGGACGTGACCAGAGTGGCCGCCGCCCGATTCGCATTAGTAAGATCGACACGCAGGAAATTGCCGCTCCGTTCAGTGACATACGCATACCTGCCGCCCGAGGTAACTTTGATGTCCTCCGGTTGGTTGTAGCCCGTGCCCAGGACCCGATAACGCGGCCCGAGCTTGTACGTCACCCATTGAATCTTCATGTTGTAGTCGTAGTTGAGAACTTTGATCTTGGTAAAGTTCCCCACATTGGTCTGGACCGCGAAGACATCTCCGGTCACCAACTTGTTAGTTGCATCGTTGTTCCCGATGATGGGCGCGGTGCCGTACGGAAGGTTTTGCAGTTCGACATGAGTAAGCGCATCGAAATCCACGTTACCGAGGTTTACGATCTTCGCGTTGTTCTGTCGGACCATTTGTCGTTTTACCGTATCTATCTGTTCCCACCAGATGTCGCCCGTTGAGCCGAGGCCCCCGAGCGTGCCGGTTTCACAGTCAAAAATCCATGTGCCTTTAAGTATTGTCGTGCCCTGCGACACGATGCCGGCGAGGGGTCGAACCAGATCGAGGACCGAGACTTTGCCGTTGAACTCGACAAAGTAGAGTTGGTTCCGGCTCTGCACAAAGTCAGAGCCAATTGCGCCACCGAGCCCGGTAGCAAGTTGGATTGGAGTTGCCATTGCTTTATTCCTTTCGTGGTGACTTTGGTGGTGTCAAAGTGTGAGAGTTACGTCCCGAGAAGCGGGCCCGTCCTCACGTTAGAAATGTCCTATCTGTGCACGATGCAAGGTGGGGGAAGTCCGGTCAGGATAGAGACACTAAAAAATTTTGGCCCCAAGTGTCTAATAAGAAACTTGTCGCGTCAAGGTTTTTGAGGAAGTGGCAGAGACGACCTCGAATTGGAAAGGGCAAACAATAGAAACCGCCGGCTCTGACCTCAAAACTCAACATCATGAGCAACCCGGAAGTTTCATGGATGATTGGGCCTACGACGCTTTGGACCCAAAGTTCGACTCTCAGAACCGCGAGCTAAGAGCCGGACAAATCCTTCGCCCTACAAGATTGTAGGGCCCCCTGGAAGGGTCTGTCGGAAAAGATGTTCTCTGTGTAACTCTGTGAAATCTCTGTGTCTCTGTGGTGAAATTACTCGGAGAAAATCAACCACAGAGACACCGGGATCGCACAGAGAACCACAGAGTTTGTTTTTCCGACAGACTCCTGGGGGGCCGGCGGTAGGGGTGTCGTTTATCTTTCTGAAGGGCTTTGCTGCAAAAGTCATTTTCCACCTCCGCGAGGCGAGACTGAAGTAGCCCGGCGCTTCGGAGGCTGTGTCAAAACTCAGAGTTTCAGCGCCAAAGGCGCGAGATGTCACAGCCTGGGCCATCGGCCCAGGTTGAGGTAGTTACAGGATCCAAGCGCTGAAAGCGCGAAATAACGTCAACGCTACGAATCAGCGCCGTCTTCGTCTAACGATTCTATTTCGCGCCTTCAGCGCTTTCTAAATCTGACTTGACGCTCACCTGGGGCGTTGCCCCAGGCTTTTACATTTCGCGCCGTTGGCGCTTGTTCGCCGACTTTTGCAGCAAAGCCTTTCTGAAGACCAAAGGTTGGAGTTGCCTTTTTCGGCACGCGTGAGAGGGGGGCACGCACATTCTTCTCATCGCTTCGCGACGATCAATGGCCGGATTTCTGATTCGCGCCGGTAGAAGACTCTTGGCGTTTGGGTCAGCCGCCGCTCTGAGTCTGGAACCCGTTCCTCGCTCGCGGCAAAAGAAAGATTGAGGCCAAGGTCACGCGCCTGCTTCATTTTCTCGAGTTGCATATTGGGCACGCGCCGGCTCGCGTAGTCGAACCATTCGCGCACCCAGACCTGGCCGTCTTTGGGATCGCTGTCGGCCGCGTCCTGCTTCAGCCCTTCCTCAACGAGCGCGTAAGTCAGGAACCCATGTCCCAGTTGCGTCGCCTCCTGGGCCGCCTGATAACTCTGGGCCGCGGTCAGGATGTACATCCCCTTCTCGTAAGCGAGTTGGGCCAACCCTTTTGAGTTCATCGGACCGCGCCGCCGCTCTTCGGCTTCCAGGGCCTGCCCGGAATTGCAGGCATCGATGACCATCAGAAATTTGTCTGCATCGATTCCTTCAACCGCCCGCTCCAACTCTTCGTCCGAGATGCCGTGTTCGAGAATCATTTGTAAACCCGCTGCGTCCAGCGCGGTTCGCTCTCTCGCGTAACCCAGGTCGTGCGGCAACAAATAGAAGCGTTGTCCCTGAGCCGTCCCGTGACCCGCGAAATAGATTAAGACCGCGTCTTCCGGCTGAGTAGCTTTCAGTTTTTCAAGGGCCGGAGGCAGTTTTTCAAGAACTGGAGGAGCATCGCCCTTTGCGGCGTCCTCGGTTCCCGCGAGCCGTCGCAGCGCTCTCATGATGTTTGCTTTCGTGGCCTGTTCGTTCAGCAAAGGCGCGACCTCAATATTCTGATAGTTCGCCAACTGCTGCTGTGCGTTCTGGACCTCGGCGCCAAACGCCGTGGCGTCGGCGACCGCGTACTTGAGATTGTATTGAGTGTTGGAGTAGGTGTTGACCCCGATGGCGAGAATGTAAGCGGTGCCGGGCCGCTTCAGAGTAGCCGCACCGGTCACAGTCAGCTCCGCATCCCTGCTCTTAACGTTGTCACGATTGAAAGCGTAAGCGGCCAGACGGTTCTCTCCCGCGACAATTGCCATTTTGGTTTCCAGCGTGGCCGCAGTTTGCCCGTTCAGCACATCACCGCGCCAAACTTTTACGAGCGAACCGTTCCGAAATAAACGCACATCGCGCGCTCCGCTGCCTGCTTGATGATCTTTGTCAGACGGCTTTTCGGCCACTTCAATCTTTACCGTCAAGTTACGTTCTGAAGTACTTACGTCCGGTTGCGAAAATTTGATATCAGGTTGGCGGCGATCAAGTTGCGAAATGTTTTTCGGAGCGCGAGGCCTTTTCCCGGACATCACTTCACCCAGCAATCCGGGATAGTAAAACTCGTTAAAGTAGGTCTCTGCCGGCATCACATCAAATGTGTTGCCGCCAAACCGCCAAAGGATTTGCTTCCAGGCAGCGGGAGACCCATCGAACAGCCCGTCGGGAGTGACCACCAACCAATCGCTGCCGCGGCTGTTGAAGGCGCCACTGAGATTTACCAGCGTGACGAGTTTATCGCCGGACGATGCGTCCCAAATATTTTTATCGTTGTTCTCGCCAAGAGCCACCAGGAAGCGACCGTCAGGACTGAAGCTGAGAGACTCTACCCGTCCGGCATGTGGCAAGGTGCGAATCGTTTTGCCCGACGCCACCTCAAAAATATCGATCTTACTGCCGTATCCCGCAGCCAAAAGATGCTCGTCAGCGCTGAGACAGAGAGTTGTCACCGCTCCACTTTGCTCGTCATCGTTAATCTGAAGAGTGTTGACCTTGCGGCCCGTTTCCGCTTCATAAATAAGTATTGCGCGGTCTTTTTTTTCGTAACCGGTCATCGCTATCAGCTTGCTGTCGAAACTGAAACCTGCCGCTGGAACGATGCCCATGTCGGAAGCCTTACCTCCGTCCAACTCGCGCAAACGTTTATCCGAAACGCCGTCGTAAAGATCGACTCTCTGCTTATAGACATCCTTGTAGCCGTTGGTAAACGGATTCAGCAGCGAGCCCGCCGAAGGATCGTAGAAGTCTTTCATCGGGAAGAAAGCAGCTTCCCGGAAGCGACCGTCCGGACTAAAGAAAGGTTTCCCGCGGTCGCGGAGTGATGCATCGTTGTTACCCCGCACGAGCGTTCCGGCCGTCGTATCCCAGGATTCCGTAGTGAGATTCTTCAAAAGCACTTGACTGGAAATCAGAAAGCGACCGTCGGGGCTGAAACTTACGGCGCCACCAGCCTGAAGCTTCTCGCTGGAAACCGTGGCCATCGCCTCGACCGCCTCGACGATTTCTTCGGGCGTCGTGATATCTCGTTTCTGAAGGGTGGCCATCGTTTTAGGATCGATGGTCTTAATGAAGGCCGCTTGCTCGGCTCGATCCGCGGCGTCTGTCGTTCCGGTTTGCAGAATGCGCGATTCGTGCCCCGTTGCGGACTCGATGATTCTGATTGTTTTAGCGCCGGCCGCGACCGCCGCAATCAGGCTGCCGTCGCGATTGAAGCTAATTACCCTGACGCCCCCACTCGTTTTTAGCTCCCGTATCAACTGACCAGACGCAGCGTCCCACAACTTCATTGCGGCATCAGCGTTGTTATCGGTAGCCGTAAACAGGAGACGTCCGTCGGCACTGAACTGCACTCGCTGCGGCGTTTTGCTGACGCCTGTATTGACGTTGTAAAGCTCGCGGCCCGTGGCCGCTTCCTGAACTGAAACTGTCTCGCTGGTTTTCGAGAAAGCGATCAGACGCGCATCCGCGCTGAACGCGAGGCTTGAGTTTTCCGCTTCGGGAATTGCCTTGAATGGAAGATCGCGCAGTTCGCGCCCGCTTTGGGCGTCATAAAGTTTTGCTGCTTTATCGGGTTGTCCGACCGCGGCCAGTTGCCCATTCGCACTGACGGCAATTTTCGACGCCGACATTTTGAAATTCTTTTGGCGTTGGAGCTCTTGCTTCCGTTCCTTGTCTCCGCCACCGAAAAGCGAAAACGATGGCATCGAGTTGAGCTTCTCCATGCCGCTTTTTCCGTATTGTGTTTTTTGCGAACGCAACTCGGTGCCGGCCGAGACGTCCCATACTTTGATCGCATCACCGCCCACGCTCGTGAGTGAGTGTCCGTCGTTATTGAAAGCGACCGCGGCAACCGGCAGTTCATGGCCGCGTAAGACCTGCAACTGTTGGCCGGTCTGAACGCTCCAGATCCTCACGGTATTGTCGGACGCCCCGCCGATCACACCACCCTGAGTGAAAGTCCCTAAATCTCGCTCGTCATTAATGTCTCCGCTGCCAGAGGCCAGCAGGGTCCCATCCGGGCTGACGGCGAGGGCATTGACGTTGCTCGTGTGGCCGTAGAGCGTTCGCAGGACGTTTCCATTCGCGAGGTCCCAAATCTTTATCACGTTGTCTTTGCCGCCCGAGGCGAGCCAGCGATTGTCGGGGCTGAACGCCACCGCGTTCGCGGATTTGGTGTGACCGGATTGAAGAATCAACTCCGGCTTGTCACTGGGGCTAGCTGGTCTGACGGACGTTTTTGCGGGCGTGGGAGTTGGCCCAACTCCGAGCCCTCGTTTTTCCTGCTCTTTCGATTGCGCAAGGCCACGAATTGGGGCGCAGAGCGCCGATAACAAAAGCATCAGCGCTAACCTCTTTCGCCATCGAGGCAATGATAAAAGCGTGCCATGCCAGACTAAAGGTTTATCAGCAGAATCTTTGCGTTTTGATGTATTTGAGCGGCCCATTTGACTCTCCTGAAGGTGAGGTTGCGGATACCTCACGATGAATGTGCTGCCACCTGAGGTCAGGACGAGCGACGCAGGTGAGATTAGCAGTTTAAGCAGACAGCAGGGCTTATAAGGTAATCAGGCCTGTGGGGGATTTGGAACTTACGGCAACCGACGCCGTTAGTCAACGAATTGTGGCTGGACTCACTACGTCGTGGTGGTTGAAAAGAAATGGCGAAGGGGACAGGACTCGAACCTGCATATCCTTTCGGGCGAAATCAAGCCCTCAGCATCGCCAAGTGACACGATGCTCCAGCGCGTCGGGTTTTATGTCCGGTACCATCCTCTCGTGGATAGTCGTGTATCTCCCCAACCTAGTCCTGCGATTCGGTGTGGTTAAGTCTCTTAAGGGACAATATGGACAATTTTTGGGGGTTACGCACCGAGGTCTTCGGCCATTCGAGAACACGATCGCGAAGCTTTACCAACCATGCATTCTTTGGTGGATCGTCATATTCCCAAAATCGGATTCGCGCCCCCCCGTGCTGGACAGTCAATGAAGCGTGAGGCTTTGACCATTTCGGTGTTGGTCCCTTCTGGTCATCCCACGGGATAAGGTCAAGTAAGGTTTTGGCCAGTTCTCGAAGCAACAGAGGATTAGATTCTACCGATCCCCGCTGCCAACCCAGACGCTGGTCTCGTTTACGAATCTCCCAACGACCGTCGCCTCGAACTTTGATCCATTTCCCATCGGACGTACTTTCCTCATAAATGATAGACCAGTCCGTGTCCGACCAGTCTCGCACCAACCAGTCGCTGGTCGCCTTTTGCACCCTACCCAAAATCTCCTGAACCCATCGAATATGGTCATCTGATGGCCTGTCCCAACCTCCTCTAACGCTGGCGGCAAACTCCGGGTCAAAAATGGTGTAAGCATCAGTATGTGCAGATTTGATCTGTTCCAAATTAACTGTCGCGCCTGTCAGGATTGCACCTTGCATTTTGACGCCGTCCAGTATCGCATCGGTCAGGTTCGCGTCCCTAAATGACGCGTTAGTAAAGTCAGCGCTCAGGTTGCCGGCGTCACCGAGCAACGCGCCTCGAAGATTCGCCTTCTCAAGATCCACGCCTCTGCATCTTGCTCCCTGCAAGTTACATCCCTGTAGATTCGCTGCTGTGAGGACTGCCTCCATCAGCGTAGCCGATGCAAGGTCGGCGCCTTCAAGATCAGCGAGGTCGAGATTTCCTTTTGTTAGGTTCGCGAAACGAAGATTTGCCTTCCGAAGAATCGCTTTAGACAGATTTGCTCCAGTAAGGTTTGCTCGATAGATGCTGACCTTCTCGAGATTTGATTCACAAAGATTCGCATCCTGGAGATCACAGCCTCGCGGAAAAACTGCCTTCGTGAGATTTGACCCGGGGAGATATAGTCCCCTCAGCGAGTCTGCGCTAAAATGGGCTTCTTCCAAATCGGCGCCGCGAATTTGAAGTTTCGCGAACGTCCCTGATTCGCGGTCCGATGAGATCATTTCGAGCATGAACTTCTTCATTTGATCGGTCCATCGAATTCCGCAACATCTGGCGTCACCTTCCGCGAACTTCTTGACGAATAGATATTCCATGATTGAGCGATGCGCGAACTTGTAGTTACCGTCAGCATCACGATTAAGGAGCGAGCGGGCTGTTGTTTTCCACTCGTCTACCGATATTTGAATCGCGCGAGCCAATCTTACGACGTCCTCCTTTTGCATCCGATCGGCACCAGCGTCTAAGAAAGATCGGTAAAGTTCAACCGCAACCTCTTCTGAGAATTGCCTGATAGGGTCCTTGCCTCCCCACCAGGCGGCTTCGACCTCATACCAGTAGTCGACGACCAGCTCGTACAACTGATAGCTAAACCGGATTCGTGAGGCCTTATCTAAAACGTCTGGAATGTAGGCGAGCAAAAGGGGTCTGATGCTTAGTAGAGGTATTTGATTAACCACTGCCCGCGCCTTTTCGCGTTCGCGCCGTCGCCAGGAAAAGCGATATCTACGAAGCAGCCTTTCGACCCTCTTCATGCCCGTCTCTTCGATCTCTTTTTTTGGCCAGACGTAAGAAAAGCCATATCGACGATGAAGGAAGTCGTCGACCTGTTCGTCGCTCAATGGCGCCAGGTAAAGCTTCGCAAACTCATAAATGTGTCCGTTGAGTCTATGTGGTGCGACGCTCACGATCCCAGTCTGAGACGGGATCTCGTCATCTCTGGGAAAGAACTGCGTCCTCGCCGTGATTAGTACGCGGCGAAAGAGACTGCTTTCGTTCATCAAAGTATCCAACCTGGCGCGATAGTCTCGGAAGGCTTCCCGATCCTCGTCAAAAGCATCAAGAAACAAGACCGTCTCTCTTTTCCTATCTATTTTCCTCAGTTCCGCCATTGCTTGAGGATGACCGAGAGGGATGATGGCGATGCGATACTGATTCTTATGTCTTCTTTGGCTGTTGAAAATATAGTAGTTCATCAGAAAGGAAGTTTTACCCATTCCCGAATCCGCGAGTAAAAGCAAATGGCGATGGGAAGACTCCGGTCTGCAAAACCGATCAATCTCACTGAAGAGATCCATTCTCCGTTCATCGTACTGAGGAATTAACCTTTTTCGCTCTCTGATCTCGCCCAGATCCTTTCTTGAACAATCCGGTCTAACGTAACAGCGCGTCGCATTAAGTATGTCCTCATTGGGGAAAAAGTCTGCGCCAAACTCTAAGGCCAGCTTACGCCGTTCGCGCCACTCTCTCAGGACGGGGATGACGAGTATTAGCGTAAGGATCGTCACAATAATGCCGGTTACAATGCCGACAAGCTCCGGTAGGGTCCTCCCGTCCAAGGTTATTTGATCCAAAACTGGGACAGAGGACAACAAAATGGAAATTGGGGGTTGGGACATGGACGGATGGCGAAACGGTCAGAAATTGACTCGCAAAGATTCCGTGTGGAGTCAGTATATCCCAGTTAAGCGGCAACCCAAATGCGTCGAATGTTCGGATCGCCCATCGGCGTCGCTGAGTCAGCGCCCCCATTTCCAGGACGCAATAGGCCATGCGTTCGACTGTTGTTCAGTCGCGGTGAATCGTGCTGCGGGAGTAGATCTTTGGGACTTGTTCCTAATGGCTTGATGCAGCTGAAGGCGGTCTCTCAGCTCGCGTATCAGAAATGGCGGAGGGGACAGGAGTCGAACCTGCATAGGCTTGCGCCCGGCGGTTTTCAAGACCGCTGCAATACCATTATGCGACCCCTCCGCAACTGGCAGTCAGTAATATATCGCAGGGCCTTTCAAACCCTCAACCAGAATTGTCAGAAGCTCGACCCTGAGGAAGGGCAACCTACCACCGGCGCAAGTTAAGAATCAACTAGACCGCACGTGATTGATGCACGCCGGAGGCGTGCGTACCGAGCGGCCCTCCCTCACGGTCGCGCTTCTGACACAAATCCAGTGCAAGTTTGCCAAAACCCGGCGTTCTTCCAGTGTGTTAGAGAAATCGCCATCTGAGGAGACGCCAATTACCATGAAGACCTTTACCCGGCCGGCGCGGACCTTCGCGCTTACTTTCATATCTTTCGTCATTTCCGCGGTCATCGCGTTGACGATCATCTCGGTGCTGGCCGCCGGCAGCGGCCGGTCCGTCACCAGCGCCTCGGCGCCGCCTATAGCCGGATCTAAAACTGGAAAGAAAACAATGCGCTCGTTCGGCTCGGAAGAAGAGCTGAAGACTTACCTGCGCAAGCTGGCCGAAGAAAGGCAGCGCGAGCAAAGACGAGCCACCACGACGGACTCGGCGGCGCCGCCCGCACCAGCCGCAAATCAGGCCGCGGCTACAGGTCTGGCCAAAGCCGGCGAGCCTGGTAAAGACGAGTCAATCACCAACACGCAACACGCCGGTGTCGATGAAGGCGGAATCGTCAAGCTGCACGGCGATCATTTGGTCGTGCTCAGACGAGGCCGTCTGTTCACCGTAGCGATCGGCGATAATTCGCTGAAACCGATTTCCACCGTCGACGCGTTCGGGCCGGACATTAATCCGCAAGGCACCTGGTACGACGAGATGCTCGTCTCTACCGACACGGTCGCCGTGATCGGATACAGCTATCAACGCGGCGGAACGGAAGTTGGACTCTTCAACATTGATCGGACCGGCAAACTGACTTTTCGATCGACCTATCATCTTCGTTCAAACGATTATTATTCATCGCGCAACTATGCGAGCCGTTTGATCGGCAACAAGCTGATCTTCTACACGCCGCTTTATCTGAATCCGTACAGCGAGGATCCCTTTGCGCAGTTTCCGGCGGTGCGAAAGTGGCATAAAGGCGCCACCGCAAACGAGTTTCAAAGAATCGTTTCTGCCCCGCGAGTTTATGTGCCCGAGCGCAAGCTGAATTCGAATTATGGTCTGGCCCTGCATACGGTAACGGTGTGCGACCTAGCCAATGACGATTTCAAATGCGACGCGACCGCAGTCCTCGGCGCGCCCGGACGGGTGTTCTATGTTTCGCCAGAATCGGTTTACGTGTGGACCACTGACTGGACAGCCTACGGTCAGCGCAGCGGACAGCGATCGATGCTCTATCGCATGCCGCTCGATGGATCCAGCCCGAGCGCCATCGGCGTTTCCGGAAGTCCCGTCGATCAGTTCTCGTTCCTTGAGAGCGCGGACAAACACCTCAACGTGCTGGTGCGCGCCGATGGTTCCGGCGATGGCATGTGGGCCGCGGAAGTGACCACCGGGGATGTCGCGATGATGCGCGTGCCGCTCTCCCTCTTTAACGACGGCAGCGACAGCGCCTCGTCGTGGGCTTATCACCCGCTGCCAAAACCTTTGGGCTACACTTTCCAGAATCGCTTTGTCGGAGACTACCTGCTTTATGGAACCGGCAGCGGATGGGGTGCGCCGCAGAATAAGAACCAGGCGAGCCTCTATGCCGTGCGTTGGACCGATGGTGACACGAGCGAACTGACCGTTAATCATGGGGTCGATCGCATCGAAGCGCTGGGCTCGGACGCGGTTGTCGTCGGCACGAATGGAAAGGATTTGCACTTTACGGCCGTGCGTCTGGGCAAGTCGCCGGAAGTTGCCGACGAATACGTCCGCAAAGATGCTTCGCAAGGCGAACTGCGCAGTCAGGGCTTTTTCTACAAACCTGACGGAGCAGATTCAGGTGTGCTCGGTCTGCCGATAAGCGTGGCCGGCCGTCCCGGCTATCGTCATCTGTTTGAAGGCTCGGCCGCAATTCTTTTCCTCCGCAACGAGTCGCTGCACTTTGAAGAGCTGGGAGAGCTGAACGCGCAGTCTGAAAAAGCTGTCGACGATGGTTGCCGCGCCTCATGTGTTGATTGGTACGGAAACTCGCGACCGATCTTCGTGCGCGGTCGGGTTTTGGCGTTGCTCGGCTACGAAATTGTGGAAGGTAACTTCCGCAATGGCCGGATGCAGGAAATGCGTCGCATCAATTACGCACCGCAAAGAACGATGGTAACGAGGAGCGAATAAGCGCGATTTGTCGTCTCGTTCATTGGGCCAGCTCGTTTAATCGGGCTGGCCTTTTTTTTGAAGCCGCGGAGCGGCGGAAGATCTGTAGCCCACGGCGTGAGCCGTGGGTAGAGACGCCATGATTGATAAAAAAGCCGCGGAGCGGCGTAACATCATGACGACGACGATGCCGTTTCGCCCCTCCGGGGCTGCGGTTCCGGCTTCTCTCCGATCCCATGGCTTACGCCATGGGCTACAGATCTGTCGCCGCTCCGCGGCTGGACTACCGCTACCGCTGAAAACTCTTAATCAAGGTCTATCCCTGGCATCCATAACCGCGAATACTCATTTTCGAATTGAACAAACTAGGAGTACCATCTCGCCGCAAATGATTGATCGCACTGAATGGATTAAGCGGCAGTTCGCTTTTGAATTACCGCTGGGGATGTACGGAAACGTCGTCGAACGCGTACGCGGCACTCCGGCGCGTTTGGAAGACTTAACGCATGGATTGTCGCGCGAAATCCTGACGCGGCGCGACGGCGATAAATGGTCCGTCCAGGAACAAGCCGGTCACTTGCTCGACCTTGAGCCGCTGGGAATGATCCGGCTTGATGATTTCGAAGCCGGTCGCGACCCGCTCGCCGCCGCTGACATGGCGAATCGCAAAACCTACGAAGCCGATCACAACGCGAACACGATTGAAAATATCCTCTACGACTTTCGCGTGGAGAGAATGGAATTCGCGCGACGGCTTGATACCTACGATGAAGAATTCGTGCAACGCACGGCAATTCATCCACGTCTGCAGGTAAGAATCCGCGTCATCGATCTGGTATTCTTCATTGCCGAACACGACGATCATCACCTGGCGCGGATTTCAGAGTTGCAGAGATTGCTCGCAGAGTCCGAGCGAAGCAAACCCAGTGGTGCCGTTTGAATGTGGCACGCGCATCTTGCGCGTGATTCACGGGCGGGACGCCCGTGCCACTTTAGCTTTTATGAAGCTGCCCCTCTGGGATAGAATCCCCACCTAAGTTTAACCCCTTTTCGAAAACTCATTAGCTGAAAAACATCTGCCAGGGGAGGACCATCATGACGAACAAACATCATTTCGCGATTCTGGGAGTTCTGGCTTTGGTCGGGTTGAGCCTCTGCATCTCGTACCGCCCAGCGAAGGTGTCAGCTCAAAACAGCTCGCACGATCCAACGTGGTGGAGCAAGTATGAATTCATCCGCGACAACGGTGGTGATGCTGCTCCGCTAAGCACTTCATCAACCGCCGTGGGCAGCAACGTTGACGTCTCGAACGAATGCGGTCCGCAAAGCGAGACCTTCATTACGATCAATCAAAATAAACCAAAGACTCTGGCGGCCGGATCAAATGAGATTTTCCGTTTGCCGATGCGCGGATATTACTCGACCAACGGCGGCGGCAGTTGGGGTGGTGTGGATTTGCCGCTACCACCTGCGAAGGGCGCAAACGGAACTGATTTTGGATCAGATCCCACACTGGCTTTCGATACGCAGGGCAACGTCTTTTACGGCTACATCGTCGTTTTCTTTGGCAATGGAAACGGCATCAACGGAACCGAAATGGCGGTCGCCAAATCAACGGACGGCGGCAAGACATATCCATCGGTCAACTTCTTTTCATTTGAAAACGGCACCAATCACTTCAACGACAAACCGATGATTACTGCCGATACGAATGCCGGGAGCGCTCTGCGGGACAACGTGTACATCGCCTGGGATGCTGCCTCGGGCGGATCGATCGGCGGGGGAGTGCGAGTGGCGACTTCGTCGGATCACGGCGCGACTTTTTCCATAACTCGGGCCGACGATCCTTCGGGCCCGGGCCGTTCAATCGGCGCCTCACCGGCGGTGGGACCGAACGGAGAACTCTACGTGGCCTGGAACGACTATCTCGCGAACGCGATTGTTTTCAATCGTTCGTTTGATGGCGGCCGCAGTTGGGGAGTTCCGAACACAGTCTCCAGCAAGACCCTGCCGTTTGATATCCCGATTCCGGCTGAATCGTTTCGCGGCGCGTTGGTCTATCCGTCACTCGGCGTCGATGATTCCAACGGTCCGCATCGCGGCCGAATTTATTGTTCGTGGATGGATCTGACGCCGGCAAACGTGACGGACATCTTCATCTCTTACTCGGACAACAATGGCGCGACCTGGTCAACGCCGACCCGCGTGCCGGATCAATTTACTTTTCCAGTCGATCGCTTCAATCACTGGATGTCGATCGATCCAGTCAATGGCAATGTCAACGTGGCGTTCTATGACACGCGCAACGATACAACCGGCGCGCGTTTCCAAACCGACTACTACCTCGCGCGTTCTACTAACGGCGGCGCGAGTTTTCCGGCGGCGGACATCCGCGTCAGCACCGTCAGTTCGAACGAACACGATTGCAACGGAATCTTTCCATGCGATGGAATCAACTATGGCAACCAGCAAGGCGACTATGAAGGCCTGGTGTCGTTCAACGGTATTTCGTATCCAATCTGGACCGACAGCCGCAAACAGCTCGCCCCATCGAGCGGCTGCCGCCGGCCCCTGCTGATGGAGGAAGTTTTTTCGGCGGTTGTGAAGTGAGTCTGAAACGCGAGATGTTCGATGTTAGACTGACGCCATGGAAACCATTCATTTGTCGATAGACGAGTCGCTGCTGGCTGAAGTGCAGCAGGCTACGAATGCTTTGCAGATGACGCCATCAGATTTCATCAAGGTTGCCTTGGAAAGAGCTGTGCAACAACGTGAAATAATCGCTAAGGAGCGACGAGACGCGCAAGGCTATGCAGAGCAACCGCAACAACCGGAAGAGATCGAAGAATGGCTGGATGAACAACAATGGGATGAGCGATGAAACAGGGCGATGTTTATTGGTATCGGTTTCATGCTCCTGACAAACGCCGCCCGGTGTTGATATTGACTCGCAGTTCTGCAATCTCTTACCTCACGAACGTCACGGTAGCCCAAATCACGACGACGATACGTGGCATTCCCTCAGAAGTTGAGTTGACTCCCGTAGGCGATGGCACGTTCGAGCGGTGCGTCATAAATGCCTACAATATTCAAACAGTGCCCAAGGAACAGCTTCATGATCTAATTACAGAATTGTCACCTGAACGGATGCGAGAAGTACGCGACGCGATTGAGTTCGCGCTAGGATTCGATGCGCTGGTGTGACTTGGTCGTGCCCAGAACAATCGAATGAATGGACTTGGAAGTGGAGCTCATGGACGAAAGTTTACGAACCGCGGCCGAGATTCGCCCGCAGTTAAGCGACCGGCGTCACAGCGACAGCACCGATCCACAATTTGAAGAGATCCTTCGTGCCGCGCTTACACTCTCGCCCGGTGAAAGAGCGATGCTCGCCGATCATTTGTTATCTAGTCTCGACGGCCCAAATCAGAAGGAGGTTGACGCGGCTTGGGCAGAAGAAGCTGAAAGACGAATGCGCGAGCTCGATGAAGGCAAAGTCGAGATGATAGACGGCGAGCTGGTGATGGAGAGATTGCGGGCGAGGTTTACCAGAATTCGCAGAACCTAGGAACGGAGAACAACCATGGCCTCATCCAATAAAAAGAAAACTAAGCCGGAGGAATCGGACGAGCCGTTGTCTTCGCCCACTGGTTCCTTGGTCTTCATAAGCCACGACTCTCGAGATGCAGAACTTGCGGAGGCATTCAGTAAACTATTGAGCAGTGTAAGTGCAGGGGTTTTGAAATCGTTTCGATCGTCAGACCGTAAGGGCTCTCAGGGTATCGAGTACGGAACTGAATGGTATCCAGAGCTGATGAGACACTTAAGCACCGCGTCAGACGTTGTTTGTTTGTTAACTCAGAGAAGCATTGAAAGGCCTTGGCTACTTTACGAGGCTGGAGTCGCCAAGGGAAAGCTGAACACTCCCGTCTACGGGATAGCCTTGGGCATAGCTCTATCGCGGGCCACAGGGCCATTCGCGCAATTTCAAAATTCGGATGATAGTGAAGACTCCTTAACAAAGCTGGTAATGCAACTGGTTGGACGAATCCCAAACTCTGAACCTGACCGCGATGCGATTGCGATGCAAGTTCGGACATTTAAGGAGAAGGCGAAATCTGTTCTAGCGAAGCTCGAGACACCAGTCGAAAAGGAAGGAGAAGAATCCGTCGACGAGACGTCGGTAGCTAAATTATTCGAAGAGGTCAAGGTCATGTTTCAGGACTTGCCGTCCCGCATTGAAGGGCAACTGGATCCAATACGACATAGGAAGAGGCGTCGACTTCATCCGAGGATGATTGAAGAATTGTTTCATATGAGTAACCCGAACGAGCCGACCTTTCTATTGACGATCGTTGGGCTTTTACGTGAAGACATGCCGTGGCTTTAGGAACTTGGGTTAGAGCTTTATCGTGCTATTCAACGCGGGAATGTTACACAGATTAAGAAAGCCGGAGAAGCCTTTCACATTGCGCTCGATTTTACCGCGCGCGGACCCTTCGCAAGAGACTTGAACGATAAGGAAAGTTTCTATTTCATCCGGGAATCGATGGAGGTGTTACATCATTATGTTGAGAGATCCATTGAGCAGGCGCTTGAAAAGCCAGCGAAGCGAAACACCGCCGTAAAACGACTAAAACCATCCTCAACTTCGAAAATCTGACGCGCTGCTAATTAATGAAATGACATACCCCGGACCATCACGCATTCATCTCTCAGCCTTCCCACCCAAAGATCGCTGGGATAATTGGACTGAGCTTGATTCTCAGGCGTGGCCGCATCGCAAGGAACGGCACTATCAACTGGTGCCGACGACTTGTTTCAACTGCGAGTCGGCGTGCGGGCTGCTCGCCTACATCGACAAAGACACAAATCAGATTCAGAAGTTTGAAGGCAATCCGGAAAACCCCGGCAGCCGGGGACGGAATTGCGCCAAAGGGCCGGCGACCCTCAACCAGGTTACCGATCCCGACCGGATTCTTTATCCGCTGAAGCGCGCCGGCAAACGCGGCGAAGGGAAATGGGAACGCGTGAGCTGGGATCAAGTACTGGACGATCTGGCATCACGAATTCGCAAAGCGATTGTCGAAGATCGGCGTCAGGAGATCATGTATCACGTCGGGCGTCCCGGCGAAGATGGATTCACGGAAAGGATTCTGGCGGCGTGGGGAGTTGACGGGCACAACTCGCACACGAACATTTGCTCTTCCGGCGCGCGCGAAGGGTATCAATTGTGGATGGGACTCGATCGTCCGAGTCCCGATCATTCAAACGCAAAGGTCATTCTGCTGATCAGTGCTCATCTCGAATCAGGTCATTACTTCAATCCGCACGCGCAACGCATCATCGATGGCAAGGCCGGCGGCGCAAAGTTGATAGTCATGGATACGCGCCTCTCTAACACGGCCACGCATGCCGATGTTTTCATCGCGCCGTATCCGGGATCGGAAGCTGCGATTCTTTTATCAATTGCGAACTACCTGATTCAGAACAATCTTTACAATCGAGAATTTGTCAGGCGTTGGTGGAATTGGCAGGAATATCTGGCGTCCGACAAACTTCAGTTTGTCGATGAACCGGGGGGTCAAGATCAAGACGACAAACTAAAGCTTGTCGGACATCAATTCGAAGATTTCGATAAGAAGCTCAAACAACTCTATGCCGAATACACCTTCGAATTCGCGGCGCATGAATCCGGCGTTGATGCAAAGACGCTCGAAGAAATCGCCAGACTCGTTTCAACCGCCGGCACCAAACTGAGCAGTCACAACTGGCGCAGCGTCACTTCGGGGGTCAGTCATGGCTGGTCCGTAGCGCGCGCGCTGTTCATGCTCAATGCTCTGCTGGGCGCAGTCGCGACCGAGGGCGGCGTCTTTCCCAACGCGTGGAACAAGTTTGTGCCGAAGCCGATTCATACACCGCCGCATCCGAAGATGTGGGGCGAGGTCAATTGGCCCCAGGAATTTCCGCTCTCGATGCATGAGATGTCTTTTCTGCTGCCGCATCTATTGAAGGACGGACGCGGCAAACTCGATACCTATTTCACGCGTGTCTACAACCCGGTGTGGACTAATCCTGACGGATTCTCGTGGATTGAAGCCTTGACTGATGAAAAGCTGGTCGGGTGCCATGCTGCCCTGACGCCAACCTGGAGCGAGACAGCTTACTTTGCCGATTACGTTTTGCCGATGGGCCTCGGGCCCGAGCGTCACGACATCCATTCTTACGAGACGCACGACGCCCAATGGATCGGCTTCCGGCAACCGGTCATGCGCGCTGCCCGCCAACGAAACGGCGTTGACGTGAACGACACACGGGAAGTTAATCCGGGTGAAGTCTGGGAAGAGAACGAATTCTGGATGGAGCTGACCTGGCGTATCGATCGCGATGGCAGTTTGGGCATTCGCCAGTTCGTCGAATCAAAAAAGAATCCGGGCGAGCGCCTCGGCGTCGATGAATACTACGGCTGGATTTTTGAGAACTCAGTCCCGGGTTTGCCAGAGAAAGCAGCGGCGGAGAATCTGACGCCGCTCGATTACATGCGCCGCAATGGCGCCTTCGAAATCAAGAAGAAGATTGGCCCGCTTTACGAGCAGGCTGTGCCCGGCGAAGAGCTGGAAGATGTTCGCGAAGACACACTCGGCCGGGTGTTTACGCGCGCCGCCAAACCTGCCTCGCCGAATGTCGTTCCGGTTCCAAGTCCCGATGGGGACGCAGACGGTCGTCGCCTGGTCGGCGTAAACATCGACGGCGAAATCAAACGCGGCTTTCCGACACCGAGCGGCAAACTTGAATTCTGGTCCCGGACCCTCGTCGACTGGGGTTGGAACGAATATGCAATTCCAACTTACATCAAGGGTCATGTCCATCCGGACAATCTCGAACCGGATCAGACGATCTTGATCTCGACCTTCCGTCTGCCGATTCAGATTCACACGCGCAGCGCGAACGCGAAATGGCTGAATGAAATCGCCCACACGAATCCGCTCTGGCTTCACACCGGTCATGCGGCGAAGCTCGGATTGCGCACGGGCGATCTCGTTCGCGTGGAAACCGAGATTGGATACTTTGTGGTGCGCGCCTGGGTGACCGAAGGAATCAAACCTGGCATCGTCGCCTGCAGTCATCACATGGGCCGTTGGAAAGTTCACGAAACCGGGCAGAAGCAACTTATGGCGACGGTGAGATTGGAACATCAAAATGATCGCTGGGGATTGAAACGTGAAACAGGCGCGGGGCCTTACGAATCAAGCGACAAAGATACCCTGCGCATCTGGTGGAACGACGTCGGTGTCCATCAGAATCTGACCTTTCCGGTGCATCCCGATCCGATTTCGGGAATGCATTGCTGGCACCAGGCCGTGCGCGTGCGCAAAGCCGAGCCTTCAGACAAGTACGGCGACATTCACGTTGATACTGCGAAGTCGCATGAGGTCTACAAGAAGTGGCTGGATCAAACGCGGCCGGCCGAGAGATTTTCACCCAATGGCGAGCGGCGGCCTTACTGGATGCTGAGGCCGCTCAAGCCGGCGCGCGAGTTTTATAAGTTGCCGGTGAAGTAGACAAGACTGGAGCGCAAGCGTCTCGCTTGCACCCGCAGATTAGCCATCCTAATGAAGCAAACCAGACGGTTGCGCTCCATTCCCGTTAGGATAGTGCCCCTAATGTGACTAAATTGTAGGGGCGTCCCTCCGTGGGCGCCCCCGAATCGAACTGAGAACGGGCGCCCACGGAGGGACGCCCCTACAGGGGTTGACTGTCTGAACTAGGACCTCAAACTTGTACTATCCACGAATGAGAAAACTTTGTGTGAGGGCCTTGGCGATTCTCATGCTGGGCGTTTTCCTGCCGTCAGTCCTTTTCGCTCAGAAACCCGAACCGCGCTTTGCCAGCTACGCAGTCAAGGTCTGGCCGGGAAAGCCCGCACCTCTTAATCTGCCCAGCCACAAGCTCGCGCGCATGTATCGCACCAGCCTGCGTGAACAGATTCGCGAGGAAGGCGTTAACTTCGCCGGGCATTACACGATCGCAGCGATGGGATGCGGCACCGGCTGTTCGATCACGGCAATCGTCGACGCGCGCAACGGACGCGCCTACTTCCCCCAGGTGTTTGAGGGCTGGACCAGCGTCATCGGTGATTATGAGTTCAAGGAAGGCGAGGACATCAGAACCTTCCATGCTCACAGCAGACTGATTCGTGCGATTGGCAGACCGCGCCTCGGCGCCGACGAACGGTGGGGACCGAGCGGTGTTTATTTCTACGAATGGGTCAATAATCAACTGCGACAAGTTCATTTCGTGCCGGCGGGCTCTTATCCGGAGCGAGATCCTTAGAGGCTTTCGTTTTAAATGTTTGGACGACTTGATCCCGGGCTTGAAGAGGGTGTGTCAGAACCGCGAGCGGTAGCGACCCGGATCGAGACCTCTCCTCGAATCAAGAACGAAACCTCGCGCAAAAGGATTACAGCGAGCCGAGATGAATTTCGCGGTTCTTCCTGATCCGGTCGCTACCGCTCGCGGTTCTGACACACCTCGTGAACGGCCGGGCTAAATTCTCAACAACGATACGCGTTGCTCTCCTCTGAGCCGCGTTCAGCACTTTTGATTAAAGTCGTTACCGACTGCATCGCAAGAACACTGGTACTCGACCCCTATGAAGAGACTTCTTACTTTTGGATTGCTGACGACTTTAGTCTTCAGTGTCTGGATCTTCTCGCAAGCTGTCCGCGGACAAGAACAGCCGCGGACAGCTCAATCGACCACTCCCGAACTCTGGCGGCAGGTTGAGATAATTCGCACCGCGCATGGCGTGCCTCACATTCGCGCGGAAAATCTGCGCGCCGCCGGATACGCACTGGCGTGGTTGCAATCCGAGGATTACGGACCGCGGATGGCCTTCAATGTTTTAGAGGCCCGAGGTCAACTCGCCCAGGTCCTCGGGCCGGGCAGTGGTCAACGCGATAATGTTGAATCGGATTTTCTGGCGCTGCCGTTACGCAACCGGACGATTCAAACGTATCACCTGCTCGATCAGGAAACGCGAGATGTTTACGATGGTTTTGCCGCGGGCTTGAATCGTTATATCGATTTGCACATCGAGGAATTTCCCCCGCACATGCCGAAGGATTTCAGCGGTTATGACGTCGCCGCAATCGACGCCGGCGGCCCCTCAATCAGAAAGGCCCGAGCGTTTCTCGCTAAGATTAATCCGGCACCGAGTCCGACACCTTCGCCTTCTGCCACTCCAACCGGCAACGAAGGCCCGGAAATCAATTCCGACGACGGTTCAAACGCCTGGGCTTTTGCACCCAGCAGGACCAAATCGAGCAAAGCGATTCTGTTACGCAATCCGCATCTGCAGTGGACTGCCGGGTATTACGAAGCGCATCTGACCGTGCCGGGAGTGGTCGATTTTTATGGCGACTTTCGGATTGGCGGACCGTTCATTGTAGTAGGCGGTTTCAATCGCAACCTCGGCTGGTCGACGACTAACAACACACAGGATCTCGCTGAGGTTTACGCCCTCGAAGTTGATCCGCAAACAACCGATCACTACCTGTTCGATGGAGCTTCCCTTCCGCTGACACGCGAGCTGCGCACCGTGACCTTCAGAAATGGTGAAGGTCTGGCAACCGAAACGCGAGAGTTCTGGACGACACCTTTGGGTCCGGTGATTCATCGCGCTAATGGCAAAGTCTATATCGTTAAGACCGCAGGCGACGGGGAATTTCGCGCGGGCGAACAGTTCCTGCGCATGATGCGCGCTTCGTCTTTGGCTGAGTGGAAAGAGGCGATGAAGATTCGTGCGCGCGTGACTTCAAACTTTACCTACGCCGATCGCGCCGGAAACATTTACTTTATTTGGAATGCCTCGCTGCCTTTGTTGCCTCATCCAACTGGCGGCGACGCGATCGCCACGCCGGCCCGCACGATGCGTGACGTGTGGACGCGCTATGTTCCTTTCGAATCGCTGCCGCAGGTGCTGAACCCACGCGGCGGCTACATTCATAACGAAAACGATTCGCCGCACTTCACCAACGTCCGTGGACCCATCGACACCAGCAACGCTTTTCCAAATTTCGAGAAGCCTGATCTTTCTTTGCGCGGCCAACTGGCAATCCAACTAATCGGAGGGGACAACAAGCTAAGTCTCGATGACGTGCTGCGACTGAAGCATACGTATCGCATGTTGCTCGCTGATCGCGTCAAGACAGATCTGATCGCCGCGGTTAAGTCGAAGGAGCCTACGGGTGACGTTGCGGCTGCGATCGCGTTGCTGGAGCGCTGGGATAACACGGCGGCGCCAGAGAGTAAGGGCGCGGCCCTATTTGAACTGTGGTGGGCAGAGTATTCAGGTTTGCGTCCGCCGAACCGCACCCCCTTGCCCGACGAAAAACGTTTTGCCAAAGTTTGGAGCGCCGCCGATCCTCTAAACACTCCGCGCGGCCTGGCCGACCCGGCTCGCGCCATTGAATCCTTCACCTGGGCTGTGGCTGAGGCAGCGCGACGATACGGAAGTTGGGACGTCGCCTGGGGAGACATCCATCGCGTGCGACGGGGCAACGTCGACGTGCCGGTGGGCGGCTGCGCTTCGTCTCTCGGATGCTTCCGGGCCCTGGCTTTTGCGCGAGACCCGGACGGAAAGCTTTCGGCCAGCGGCGGTGACGGTTGGATCCTCGCGGTCGAGTTCGGCGACGTTCCGCGCGCAGTTTCGGTGCTGGCCTACGGTGAAAGCCCGCGCCGCAATTCGCCCTGGTTTGCCGATCAGGCAGAAATGTTCGCTAAGGGACAACTCAAGCAAGTAGCGTTTACCACCACCGACGTCGACGCCCAGGCGGTGGTGCGATACCGGCCAGGTGAAAAATGAGGGCGCGTAAAGAGACCTCAGCGCCCTAATCGACGCATTGGTTCAGTTCGACGTTTGAGAAGAAGAAAGCCAGCTACCGGGACGCGGGCGTCCTGGCCCGCAATGCGGGCGAACAGCTTCAATGAATCACCGGGGTTTTTCGCGCTTTGCGCTCAATGCGGGCGAGGACGCCCGCGCTCCCAGTAAGTAAGCAGCGCCTTAAAGCTTAGGATCGACCACTACCCCACCCCATACTAGTTTCTTCGTCACCGCAACTTTGATATAAGCTACGTGCAACCGTTCTACCAAAGGGCTGGTTCGAGCCCACGAGCTTTGATGTACTTCAAACAGTTCTATCTCAACTGTCTGGCTCACGCGTCCTATCTGATTGGATCAGATGGCGAAGCGGCCGTAGTCGATCCGCAGCGCGACGTCGATCAATACGTTGCCGAAGCCGAAGCGCATAACCTCAAAATCAAATACATCTTCGAAACGCATCTGCATGCTGATTTCATCAGCGGGCATCGTGAACTAGCGGCGCGGACCGGGGCTCAAATCGTTTTCGGCAACCAGGCGCGCGCGACGATATCGCATTTACCGGTAAAAGATGGCGATGAATTAAGCGTCGGCCGCGTGAAACTCAGAATCATCGAAACGCCCGGACACACCCCGGAGAGTATTTGTGTTTTGGTGACGGACACTGAAGACAATGCGCGCGAGGACGCACGCCTACCGCAGAAGGTTCTGACCGGCGATACGCTTTTCATCGGCGATGTGGGCCGGCCGGATCTGGCCGGGGGCAAGGGTTACACGCCGCAGATGATGGCGGCGATGATGTATGACAGCCTGCACGAAAAACTGTTACGGCTTGACGACGCAGTTGAGGTCTATCCGGCCCACGGCGCCGGATCGATGTGCGGAAAGAATCTTTCGAAGGAAACCTCTTCGACCATCGGCCAGCAGCGAAAATTCAACTACGCATTGCAACCGATGACGAAAGAGCAATTCGTCGCGATGATGACGACTGACTTGCCCGAAGCACCGGCCTACTTTTCCAAGGACGCGGAAATCAATCGCTCAGGCGCCGATGCCTTGAGCGGGCTGCCCAAACCCGAACCCCTGTCGCCGGATGAAGTGCGCGAAATTGGCCAGCATGGTTGTGTAGTTCTGGATGTGCGCACCGCCGCTGAATTTGGGGCGGCTCATGTTCCCGGTTCGCTCAACATCGGGCTCGGTGGCCAGTTCGCTTCGTGGGCCGGCTCGCTGATTCCGATTACGGCGCCCGTTGTGATAGTCGCTGACTCTGAAGAGCAGATCGAAGAGGCCCAAATGCGCCTCGCCCGGGTGGGCCTGGAAAACCTGAAAGGGTTTCTCGCGCGGGGCATCGACGGATGGCGGGCCGCCGGTTTTGAAGTCGCCGAAGTGCCGCAGATTAGCGTTTCAGAATTGAAGGACTTAATCGAAACTCAAAAAGGTTTACAGGTTATCGACGTGCGACGGCCGGCCGAATATGAGAGCGGTCACGCACCCCGCGCAGTCACAGCGCCGCTCGCCAAATTGCGCGAACTGCTTCCGACTTTGGGTTTGAATCCCGATGGTCCGAGCGCAATCATCTGCGCGGGCGGCTATCGATCGAGCGCAGCCACCAGCATTGCCCAACAACTCGGCTTCACAAATCTTTTGAATGTAACCGGCGGAACAAACGCGTGGATAGAGGCCGGATACGAAGTCGAGATGCCGGCCGACGTGTCGACTAACTAACGAGATATTTACCACAGAGGACACAGAGAAAAGCTCCAGGGTGGTGGTGTCCAATCAGCGGGGCAGTAGCCCGACCGTAAGGAAGGGCGTTAGTACTCGACGTTCACGCCCTCCCTTACAGTCGGGCTACTGCCTCAAGGAGACCAAAATGAACACCTCTCAATTTCCCCGTCGCAACTTTCTGTCGCTCGCCGGCAAGGGCCTCGGTCTCGCGGCGTTGACCACGCCGACCATCGCTTCCCTGCTCCGAACTGTTGAAGCAGCGACCGCCGGCGTTGCCCATCTAACGCCGCAACAGGCCGCGATGAACGAAGATTTCTGGGTCACAATTCAAAACTCCTTCAGCGTTACCCGGGGCATCATAAATTTGAACAACGGCGGCGTCTCACCCAGCCCCCGCATCGTGACCGAAGCGCTGGTCCGCTACATCTGGCAACAGGAAGACGCAACCGCATACACCATGTGGCAGATTCTCGAGCCCCAGTCGGAAACCATTCGCACCGGCCTGGCCGAGTTGTTCGGCTGCGACCGCGAAGAGATCGCGATAACGCGCAACGCCTCTGAGTCTCTGGAGACTCTTTTGCTCGGTCTCGATTTGAAATCGGGCGATGAGGTGCTGACCACGACTCAGGATTACGGACGCATGCTGACCACGATCCGCCAACGTGAACAACGCGAAGGAATCAAGCTGAGCCTGATCAAGATTCCAATTCCGCCAAAGGACGTCAACGAGATTACCGCTGCCTTTGAACGGGCAATCACGCCGCGCACGCGTCTGATTCAAATGGCGCACATGGTCAACATCACCGGTCAAATTACTCCGGTCAAAGCGGTCTGCGAGATGGCCCGGGCGCGCGGAATAGAAACGATTATCGACGGAGCGCATTCGTTCGCTCATTTTGAGTTCAAGCAGAAGGACCTGAACTGTGATTACTTTGGGACCAGCTTGCACAAGTGGCTCTATGCGCCAAAAGGCACGGGCATGCTCTATGTGAAGCGCGACAAGATCGCCAAGGTCTGGCCTTTGTTCGCGGCCGAAGAGAAACAGAAATCCGACATTCGCAAATTCGAGGAGGTCGGCACGCATTCAGCCGCGCCCCGTCTGGCGATTGGTGAAGCCCTGCTCTTTCATCAAGGCATCGGCGCCAAACGCAAAGAAGCGCGGCTGCGCTACCTCTCGCGCTACTGGATGGACAAGCTAAAAGATATTCCGAGGGTTCGCTTCAACACGTCATTCGATCCGAATCAGATGTGCGCCATTGCCAATGTGCAAATCGAAGGACTGGATCAGGGAAAGATTGGCAGCTATCTATTCAGCAAGCATCGCATTTTCACCACGCCCATCGTCCACGAAGAATTCACCGGCTTGCGGATTACCCCGAATCTTTACACAACGCTTCCCGAGCTGGATCGCTTCTGCGAAGTGATGGCGTCAATTGCCCGCAACGGTCTGCCGGCTTAGCGGTACGCACGCCTCTGGCGTGGTTTTGTTGGATTCGAAAAACATGCCTCCGCACTGGACTCACATAACCATCAACACCAGTGACCTCGACCGATCCGTCGATTTCTACACCTCGCTCTGCGGCCTGACCATCGTTCGCGATCGAAGGCTCGAAGGACGACATAACGTCTGGCTCGGACCCCAGACTGCACCCGGCGAAGATCCGATTTTCGTGCTCGTCATTGTGCAGGACGAAGTGAAAGCGCTGCTCGATCACTTCGGATTTCAATGTGACACGCGCGCAGAAGTTGATCGGATTGCTGAACTCGCCCGCGCCCAGAACATTTTAGTTGAGCCGCCGACTGAGGTAGGTGGAGTCGTTGGATACTTCACCACGGTGCGGGATCCGGATGGACATGTCGTTGAATTTACTTACGGGCAGCCTTTGAAGGGGCTGTAGTATTGAGCGCTAAAGTGGACACGAACCCTCAGGTGATTGTCATTGCCGGACCGAACGGCGCGGGCAAGACCACGCTTGCCCCATTTCTCCTCCGCGACAAGTTGGGATTGTTGGAGTACGTAAACGCAGATCCGATTGCGCTGGGACTCTCAGGCTTCGCTCCCCGAGGTGTAGCGATTGAAGCCGGCCGCGTAATGTTGAAGAGATTGAATGATCTCGCGCGGCAGCGACGCAACTTCGCATTTGAGACGACACTTGCCGCGCGATCATACTGTAAATGGATCGACGAACTGCGTGATACTGGATACGCCTTTCAATTGATGTTCGTATGGCTAAGAAGCCCAGATTTGGCTGTGGAGCGAGTTCGGGAGCGCGTTCGGATGGGAGGGCACTTCGTACCTGAAGAAGTTATTCGGCGCAGACACGCGGGCGGACTCAAAAACTTCTGGCGTCTCTATCAGCCGTTGGCTGATGCCTGGTCGGTGTATGATAATTCCGCGTCACCCGAAACATTGCCTATCGCCTCAGGCGGCAAACGAGCGACGTTTACAGTTCGCGATGAAGATTCATGGAACAACTTTCTGACAACCAAACCGTGAAGAGGCCAACCCGAGACGATTTGACCAGTGATTATTTCGCGGTAAATGCCCCGGAAATTGGCAAGGTATTCCAACGCGCCGTGAATGATGCCCTCCGTATGCACAAGCGCCTCGGGAATCCCATTGCTGCCTGGAAAGATGGCAAGGTCGTAATCATCCCCCCAGAAGACATCGTCATTCCAGACGATCCTGAAACAGAAAGCTGATACGCTGATGCCCTTCCGCGCCGGTTACGTCGCCCTCGTCGGCCGGCCGAATGCCGGCAAATCAACTTTGCTCAACCGGTTGGTGGGCGAAAAGATCGCGGCTGTCTCAAACAAGCCACAGACGACTCGGTTCAAAATTCTCGGCATAGTTAATCGACCTGACGGCCAGATTGTCCTGGTCGACACGCCCGGCGTCCACAAGCCAGGTTATGAATTGAACCGGCGTATGATGGCCGGCGTGCATGACGCGCTGCTGACCGTCGATCTGGTTTGTTTGATCCGCGATGCGTCGGTCTCAACCGGAAATGGCGATCGGTTTGTGCTCGACCTCATCAAGCAATCGGAAAAACCGGCGCTGCTCCTCCTCAACAAAACCGATAAGCTCAAAGACAAGTCCAAACTGCTGCCGCTGATTGAGTGGTACCAGGCTGAATACGACTGGAAAGCCATCGTTCCGATCTCGGCCTTGAAAGGCGATCAGGTCCAGGCCTTGCTTGATGAAATGATTGCGCCTCTTCCGGAGAGCGAACCGCTGTTTGCCGAGGATGAACTTACCGATCAATCGCTCCGCTCGTTAGCAGCTGAAATTGTGCGTGAGAAGGTTTTGGAGACAACCGGCGAAGAACTCCCTTATGTCACCGCGGTGGTCACCGAAAAGTGGGAAGACGAGCGCGCCGATTTCACGCGCATCCATTGCGCTATTTTCGTCGAGCGCGGGTCGCAGAAAAAGATCATCATCGGCCACGGCGCCCAGCACCTGAAAGAAATTGGCATTCGCGCGCGGCACGACATCGAAAAACTGCTTGGACACCGTTGTCACCTCGAGCTCTTCGTCAAGGTCGAAGAAGACTGGCGTGACCGCGAACATCTCCTCGACGAAATGGGCATCAAGCGGTGAACGAGAAAAAATGGTACGCGGCCGAGGTTACGGTCTCTGCCGAAAGCCGCGAGGCGATCGAATACGGTTTAATGGAGGCGGGAGCGCTGGGAACTGAGACGCGCGACGCTGACCGGGACCACCTGACTATCGTTGGTTATTTTCCAGCGACGCCTGAGATTGAAATCGTGCGCGCGGCGCTGGCTGACGCTGTTCGCGTATACGGCTTCATGCCGGATGCTGCGCTTGATCTAAAAATCGAAGAAGTCCCCGATCGAGATTGGCTCGCGGAATGGAAGAAGGGTTGGCAAGCGATCAGAGCCGGCCGCTTCATTGTGGCGCCGCCATGGATCGAGCCGGCGTCACTCGGGTCAAGGCATGGCTCCGGCGACGAGTTGATGATCATCCGGATCGAACCGGGGATGGCCTTCGGCACCGGCACACACGAGACCACTCGCCTCTGTTTGAAAGCCATTGAAAAGCATTTTCGTGGCGGCAGCTTTCTGGATGTCGGTACGGGCACGGGCATCCTGGCGATCGCCGCGGCGAAAATGTTTGCGAGCGCGCGGATAGAAGCATGCGATACGGATTCTGAAGCAATCGAGATTGCTAAAGACAACGCGCGGTTGAACGAAGCTGCCGGTCGAATCGAGTTTCGGGTCGGTAGTGTTGGCGTCCAGACGGCGTCTGCTGATCTGGTGTGCGCGAACCTGACAGCCCCTGTGATTGTTGAGCTGCTGCCTTCATTACTCGGGGCCACCTGCAGTCGTCTGGTCCTTTCGGGAATTCTGGACACGCAGGCTGAGATGGTTCGAGCACGGGTGGGCGAGTTGGGCGCGACCGTCATCGAAATGGATCAGGACGGTGAGTGGGTCGCGCTGGTAGTTTGAACTAGCAGGTGTCAGAAGCCCTTCCTGCGGCTTCGCCGCCCGATGTGCGGAAAGCCTCCGGCTTTCCGGCAGGTTTCGATTAATACTGGCCGGGGCTACGCCCCAAACTGGGCGTAGCCCGACACAATCAAAGAAACCTCGTCCGGAAAGGCATAGCCTTTCCGCACATCAGGCGGCGAACCCGCAGGAAGGGCTTCTGACACCAATCATGACTCGTCGCAGATTCTATGCACCGCCCGAAGGGTTCTCGCCGGATGGATGGTCAGTACAACTGAGTGGTGAAGAGACTCGGCATCTGCGCAATGTTCTGCGGCTGAAGGCCGGCGACGAAATTTTTCTTTTCGACGGCATGGGCAAAGAGTTTGAAGGCCGGGTGCAAACAGTTGCCCGGGATTCAACCGAAGTGAGTGTGATCAAGCCAGTCGATCCGGCGCAACCTGAATCCGACTTAAACTTGACCCTTGCCATTGCTTTGCTAAAAGGCGAAAAGTTCGATCTCGTGATTCAGAAAGCGACTGAACTGGGAGTTACGCGAATCATTCCGGTCATGACTGTGCGGGCCGACGTGCGCATTAAGAGTGACGCTGATGCTGAGCGGAAGATGACGCGATGGGAGCGCATTGCCCTCGAAGCTACGAAGCAATGCGGCCGGGCGCGTTTGATGAAGATTGAAAGACCGGTGAGGTTCTCGGATTTAGTGCGTGGCGGCGATCCGGACCACTCGGTCGGCAGGGAGGATGCAAGCGAGGACGCTTGCGCTCCAGTCAAGGACGCGTTTTTGAATTCTGGCGTTCGAATAATGTTTGCCGAGCGACAGGGGGCTTCGTTACCGAAAGTACTGAGCGACGGTACAAATCGGCGGCAGACTGTGACCGCACTCATCGGGCCGGAAGGCGGTTGGGCTGACGATGAAATCGATCAGGCACGTGCTGCCGGCTGGAAGATTGTCACGCTGGGCGGGCGCATCCTGCGCGCTGAGACTGCGGCAATCGTAGCTGCCACCCTGATTCAGCACCTCTTTGGTGATCTGAGCTAAGGTTCGAAACTATTTCTGATCCATCACGCCGACCACAGCAATGCGACTGCCACTGGTGTTTACCGCAATGCGAGTAATTCGCTTGATGCCTGCTTTGGAAAAATCAGCGACCTCTGCCCACTGCGCTCCGCTCAACGGAACCACGGCAAACAACTTCGAGTCCTTCGCCATTATGAGTTTGCCGCTCGGCAGCCATGCATAATCTTCGACGCCGGGCAGGGTCGCAATTAGCGAGGCGCTGGTCCGGGTGCGCAAATCGAAAGCTTTGATCTCCCAACTCTGGTCCGAAACTTTGTGGACAAAGCTGAAGCTATTTTGGTTTGGCACTTTCCTGAGAACACGTCCGGGATTTTCCGTAACGAATTCCGATTTGCCCGTGCGCAGGTCATAGACTTCCAGGAAGTTGGGCTTGCCCGTCCCGCCCAGGACAAACAGCACCACGGTGTGATCGTCAATCCAGTGATGGTACCCGACGGGCTTAATGTTCTCGATCACTAACGATGGCGACCCGCCGGCCAGAGGAAACTTCCATAGTCGCTGCGTGCCGTCAGCTTCAACCCGCACGACAGAAATATTCTTCTTGTCCGGCATCAATGTCGGTGAATACTCACTCTCAGACGTGTTCGTCACCTGAGTCGTCGCGCCGGTGCTTAAGTCGTAACGATAGATGTCGGTCTGCTTGCTTCTGAATGAGGTGTAGAGCACGGCCTTGCCGTCAGGCATGAAGAATGGCTGGTTATTGTAGCCGGCTACGTCGCTAATCTTCCTCGGTTCGCCAAAACGCAGTTCTTCCGTTTTGGTCTCCCGGTCTGGCTTTGTTTTGACCTCAATGACAAAGATGTCACTCGCCGGCGGCGTTGCGACGGGCGACGGCGAAGGGGTTGGAGTCTGGGCCGACGCGGTCAGGCCCAGGCCAACGGCCACAAGTAACGTCAAAGTCCCGCGGACAAGAAAACGGATCATCGGTCGCATATCAGGTTCCTATAGCATGCCGGCAACTCTCTATCAAGCCACTTTTACCGACCGTCGCTTGCGTGCCTGCCATCGCCTGTGTGATTATTGGTACCCAATGAATGCCACCCTAAACAGACCTAATCTTTCAAGGAGTAAGTGAAGAGTGAAAGCGGAGTTAGCGCAATTAATAGCTTTGCAGAACGCAGATACCAATATAAGACGACTACAGACCGAAATAGAGAGCATCCCATCGAGGCGCGCCGAGATCGAAAAAGAGTTCGATCAGCGCGCCTTTGAAATTCGCGGCATGGAAGAGCGCCGGGACCTTGCTCGTCACGAACGTACTCGGCTGGAAGCAGAAATCTTTGAGCAAAAACAACGCGCCGAACGTGCCGATCGAAATCTGATGGCGGCGAAAAAGCCCGAGGAGTATACGGCGGCAATCCGGGAGGCAGACGCGGCCCGCAAACAAATCTCAGCTTTCGAAACGCAGGTTTTGGAGCAAATGGAGATTTCGGAGCAGGCGGAAAAAGAACTGGCTGAGCGCGCGCCGGAAGTTGAGAAGCTTCGTAGTGAAATGGAGGCGGGCTTTAAGACCTTCGACAAACAGGCGAAGGCCCAACAAAAGCTGCTCGAGCAGGCGCACGAAGACCGCGAACGTTTGACGCGAGAATTACCAAAGGCGACGAGCGCTCTTTACAAGCGGATCAGCTCGCGTATTCGCGATGGCGTCGCCGTAGCCGAGGCGCGCAACGGAGCGTGTACCGCCTGTTACATGGCCTTGCGCCCCCAGATAATGTCGCAAGTGCGAAAAGGCGACGAGGTGATCACCTGCGACAATTGCAATCGGATTCTGTACTACGCGCCGAACCTGGCGGCGCAGCCGGTGGGAGTGTAGTTACCTTCTTCTCCGTCAGGCGCGCAATATTTGTAGTTGCGAAAGCAAAAAACTTAAGCTCCGAAGCGCGCGATGTTTCTGTGCAAAAGAGACATTGCGTCCTTCGGAGCTTTGTTTTGATAAGGCCTGGGCGGGTCTATAAACATTTCGTGCCTAACGGCACGAGTATTCCGTGAATCCAAAGAGCCGTTCCCGATGCACTGGGGTCAGCCGGCGCGCTCCAAATTCACTTCTTCTTTAGGGTGACCCGAACCGGCTCGCCTAACTGGTCAGCGGGCACTTCCAGCTCGACTGTTTGATAGCCCTTGGCCTTGATCTTCAACTTCAAGCTGCCCATGTGAATCGGCGGCAAACCAGCGAGGCCGTGCTCGTCGGTGTTGTTCCAACTTTCACAAAAGAACCCATCGGTTCGAGTCGATTCTAGTTTGACGTAGGCATCTTTGATAGGATTGCCATTCTCGTCACGAACGCGAACATCAGCGCGGCCGATACCGTTTTCTACTTTGGGCGCAATGCCTGTGCTGGGCGGATCGTCGCTGTTGCGCGCCGGTTCCTGACCAAATGCTACGGCCATGGTGGCGATTAGAATTAGTAAGATTGAGAGAACTTTTGACATAAGGCTTTGATACTCCTAACTAAAACTGATGGTGCCGGCGCAAAAGCGTTGTCGAGGGGCGGCGTTTTGAATTGTCAATTGAATGGGCAAAAGTTTTTGACCGCCTGTCGAGTGGAGAATCTCTGCCGGTCAAATACCTGGCCGATTATACGTTACGCGCTCGCAGCTTTGGAAGAGTTTTGATCCGCGCGCGTTCAAGCTTTTCAAAGTGGGTTTCCCCGGTGAATCACGCGCAGGATGCGCGTGCCACATCGAGAGTTTTCAGATGCAGTACGTCAGCCTCCTGGTTGTAAATCGAAGTTAGGCAAAGAAGGAGACGCTCATGACTATCACTCAACTCTTAATATTGTTGCTGATTGCCGGAATTTGCGGAGCACTCGGGCAAGCGATTGGCGGTTATTCGCACGGCGGATGCCTGGTTTCGATTGCCCTGGGATTCATCGGCGCCCTTTTGGGAACGTGGCTGGCGCACGCGCTGGGCCTCCCGGAGCTTTTGGCGATTCCGGCGGGTGGAATGAACTTTCCAATTATTTGGTCGATTATCGGAGCGGCCTTGTTTGTTGCGCTGATCGGCCTCATCAGTCGCCGGCGCCTGTGAGGTTACGTGGCACAGACTTCAGTCTGTGATGTCCGGCGATTTCACAGACTGAAGTCTGTGCCACACTTTTCACCATTTAGGACCGTTCGCGGTTCGGAGACCGCAGTTCACGGTGCGCATCAAACCACCAGGCCCAGGGAATGGCGATCCATATCAGCAGAGTAAACCCTGCAAGTTTCTTAACACTCCCGGGCGCCGGGCCGAACGCCACGGCCGCATAAGCCAGCAGCAAGGCCGCCACGAATCCCAGAAAAGCATACAGGCCAATTTTGTCCCTGGCGCGGGTCTCTCGCTGATAAGTCCAAATCGCTAGGGCAAACAGCGTCACTTCGATCGCAATTGTCAGCCAACGATGGTTCCACAAACCGAGGCCCAATAAGCGACTCCCGGCGGCCAGGGGCAGATCCGGTGTGTGCACCACATAATCCAGAAGCCAGTGGCTCACAACTCCCATCCAGATCACGACCGTGCCCTCAACGTAACGGGTCATGCCGAAATAAATTGCCGCATAAAGCGTCGCCCAGCCGATGACCGCGACCAGCCCATGCGAAATTGGATAGAAATAAAATTGCAGCCGCAGGAATGGATTGCCGTTTGGCACGATCGCGACCTGTTCCCAGCCGAGCAAGAGAAATACCGGCCAGATCAGATCGAGCAGGATAGGCGCGGCGATTAGAGCGCCCAACGAGGCGTCCGGCGCGAATTTCTTCGAGGCCAGACCAATCGCATAGTGTCCAATGAACATTTTGTGGCGGTCACTCTATCATTTAATCGTTGATCGTTTGAAAAAATCTCGTCATCCCGTTAAAGTAATCGCACCAGCAATAACCAAGTCTAGTTTTCGGTAGTAGCGTTAGACGACAAGGCCCCCGCCTGTTTGAGACTCGGTGGACCAGTACGTCCGCCAACCGTACAAGATTGCTCTGCGGCGATGCCACAGATTTTCCGTCATAGCACGAACTACCTGGCGCGCACGACGATTTTCGGCGCTATCTTTATTCTCCTGGCGGCGCTTTGGGTGACCGCAGAGATCACTCGCTCGGGCTGGAACACTGGCCAACATATAGAGCGCCAGCAGCCCATTCAATTCAGTCATAAACACCACGTCGGCGACGACGGTATTGATTGCCGTTATTGCCATACATCGGTCGAGACTTCGGCATCGGCAGGCATGCCTTCGACTGAGGTATGTATGAGCTGTCATAAACAGATTTGGGCTGACAGTCCGTATCTCGAACCGGTGCGCGCCAGCTTTAAAACCAGAAAGCCTCTGGAGTGGGTGCGGGTTCACGATTTGCCGGACTTTGCGTATTTCAATCACTCGATTCATGTGAACAAGGGCGTCGGTTGTTCGACTTGTCATGGCCGCATCGATCAGATGCCCGTGGTTTCCCAGGCTTCGTCGTTACAGATGGAATGGTGCCTGGAATGTCATCGCCACCCGGAGAACGTTGTGCGTCCGAAAGCCGAGATTTTCAATATGGAATGGCGGCCACCGGCCGATCAAAAAACAAAAGGCGCTGAACTGGTAAAGGCCTATCGCATACAGGGAGCAAATGTTTTGACAAGCTGTTCGACTTGTCATCGATAAGTCAGAACCGCCTGCGGTAGCGGGCGGTTTAACTGCGCGACAGGAACTAATGAGTAACGATCGTCACATCAACTTCAAGCTGCTGCGCGACCGCGTATTGTCAGAACCGCCTGCGGTAGCGGGCGGGCCCGTTCTTCCTCGACACAATGAAGGCCCGCCCGCTACCGCAGGCGGTTCTGACAAGACTTACTGGCGCAACCTTGAAGAACTGGCCGACTCTCCAATCTTCGAAGAGTTCGTGCGCCGCGAATTTCCCCAGCAGGCCGAAGAATGGAATAACCCGGTCGAACGACGAACGTTTCTGAAATTGATGGGCGCTTCGCTGGCGCTCGCGGGTTTGAGCGGCTGTGTGATTCAACCGCCTGAGAAAGTCATTCCTTACGTCAAACAACCTGAAGAAGAAACGCCCGGCCAGGGACTCTATTTCGCTACTGCTTTCTCATTGGGTGGAATCGCCACGCCTCTGCTCGTGCGCAGCAACGAAGGACGGCCCACAAAAGTTGAAGGAAATCCTGATCACCCCAGCAACGCCGGCTCAACGGCAACAGACATCTTTTCGCAGGCTTCGGTGCTGACGCTTTACGATCCCGATCGCTCGCAGACGCCGCTCTACCGCGGCGAGACGCGTGCGTGGACCACGTTCGTCGGCGAAATTCGCGGCCTGATTGAAAGAGAAGGCGATGGCTTGAAAGCGAAAAAAGGAGCGGGCCTGCGCTTTTTGACAGAAACGATTACCTCACCGTCTCTGGCCGCTCAGCTCAAGCAAATCCTCACAGACTTTCCCGAAGCGAAATGGCACCAGTACGAGCCGGTTAATCGCGACCACGCGCGCGCTGGCGCCGTCATGGCTTTCGGGCAACCGGTGAATACGACTTACGACTTCAGCAAAGCCGATCGAATTCTTTCGCTTGGTTCTGATTTTCTTTCGGCGATGCCGGGGACGTTGCGCTACGCGCGTGACTATGCAGCGAAAAGGCGCAGTGTAAGCGAAGCCCTCGGCTCGCGTCCCGATGCAGCCGAACAGATGAGCCGCCTTTATGTCGTCGAAAGCACGCCCACCGTTACCGGCGCGAAAGCAGACCATCGATTCTCAGTAAAGCCGGCTGAAATGGAAGCTGTCGCGCAAGGCGTCTCAGGCGCATCGATCGTTCGCGCCTCGGGCGACATCGGCAGCTGGCTGCCGGCGGTTTCAAAAGATCTGCAGCTTCATAAAGGCGCCTCAATCGTGATTGCCGGAGATGAGCAGCCGCCTTCGGTTCACGCGCTGGCGCACGCCGCAAATAATTTTTTGGGCAATGTCGGCAAGACAGTCTTCTATTCGGATCCAATCGAAGCTAATTCAGTTGATCAAACACAGTCGTTGCGCGAACTCGTCGGTGACATCGACGCCGGCAAAGTCGAAACGCTGATCATCCTGGGCGGTAATCCCGCTTACAACACGCCGGTCGATCTCAGACTTGATTTCAATCGGCTCGAAAAAGTTAAGCTGCGCGCGCATCTTCACCTCTATAACAACGAAACTTCTGAAATTTGTCACTGGCACATCAACGCCGCGCATTACCTCGAGTCCTGGGGCGATGCGCGTGCCTATGATGGTACGGCATCGATCGTCCAGCCCTTGATCGCGCCACTCTATGAAGGCCGGACGGCGTACGAAGTGCTCGCCTTGTTCTCGGACAGTTACGATCGCCAGCCTTACGAGATCGTGCGGAATTATTGGAGTGGACAACAGACCGGCCTCAGCGCTCCGCAAAACCGGGTCGTCACCACGAGCGTCCAGCGGCCTGAAGTCAGTACCAGGAGCGGTAGCGACCGGGTAGCAGCGCCAAGCGCGACGCCTGCCAACCAACCGCAAGCGACGCCTGCCGCTTCGACAGATTTCGAAACCTGGTGGCGCAAGTGCCTGCACGATGGATTCATTCCCAATACCACGCTTGCAACTAAAACTGTTTCAGCAAAGTCAGACTTAGCGAGTTCGCTTTCACAGACTGCGCCCGCGACTCAGGCCGGATCCTTCGAAATCATCTTCCGTCCCGATCCGTCAATCCACGACGGCCGCTTCGCCAATAACGGCTGGTTGCAGGAACTGCCCAAGCCCCTGACGAAAATCACCTGGGACAACGTCGCGCTGGTCAGCGCGAACACGGCAAAGAAGCTGGGTGTGTCGCGCCAGAATTATGAAGAGGGCAAGCATGGCCGCGAAGCTTACGTCGACACCATCAAGTTGAGCCTGCGCGATCGGACCATCACGCAGCAAGTTCCGGTTTGGGTAATGCCGGGACAACCGGACGATGTGATCACGATCCATCTGGGCTACGGGCGCACGCGCGCCGGCGGGGTTGCCGAGAAGACGGTGACTGAACCCGATGGTCCCTTGCCACATGGCGGGTTCAACGGCTACGACATTCGTTACTCGTATGAACCCTGGCTGGCTAATGGGGCCCGCGTCACCAAGACCGGCGAAAGGTTCCTGATCGCCTCGACGCAGGCGCACTTCATGCTGCAGGAGCCTTCGTTTGGCGGTCCCGATCGAGACATCCTCCGCGAAAGCTCGGTCGAAGAATTCGTGAAAGATAGAGAGGCTCGGAAAAAAGAGGCAGAGAAGCAAAAGCATGAACTAAAGGAACTGTCGCTGTATCCGGAATTTGATTACAAGAATCAGGGCAATGGTTACGCCTGGGGCATGTCGATTGACTTGAACAGTTGTGTCGGATGCAACGCCTGCATGATCGCCTGCCAGTCGGAGAACAATATTCCGATCGTCGGCAAAGAGCAGGTCGCCCGCAGCCGCGAAATGCACTGGATTCGCATCGATGCTTACTTCAAAGGGGATGAAAACAAACCCGAAGGGCCTTTCTTCCAGCCGGTCCCGTGCATGCATTGCGAGAACGCCCCGTGCGAGCCGGTCTGTCCGGTGCACGCGACCGTGCACAGCTCCGAAGGTCTGAACGACATGGTTTATAACCGCTGTGTCGGCACAAAGTATTGCTCGAACAACTGTCCCTACAAGGTGCGCCGGTTCAACTTCTTTCTGTATCAGGACTGGGAAACACCGACTTATCAGTTGATGCGCAATCCGGACGTGTCCGTGCGCAGCCGCGGCGTGATGGAGAAATGCACCTACTGTGTGCAGCGAATCCAGTCAGCCAAGATTAAGTCTGAGATTGAAGGCCGGCAGGTGCACGACGGTGAAATCGTGACCGCCTGTCAATCGGTTTGCCCGAGTGAGGCAATCGTGTTCGGAAACATCAACGACCCGAACAGTAAAGTTTCGAAGTTGAAAGCACTGGAGCGGGATTATTCTCTGCTGGGCGAATTGAATGTGCGCCCGCGGACGACGTACCTGTCGGCGCTAAGGAACCCGAACCCGGAGATCAAGGCCTGATTTGAGATCTCAAATCTGAGATCGAGAATTTGGAGTGCACTGACTTGTCAGCGCTTTAGAAAGCGGCGACTAGTCGCCGCACTCCATAGATCGAAGATGGACGAACGACACGACGAACTACATTCCTCCGTTCACGCGACGCATGCGGTCGTCGGGTCTGAGCTGACCTTTGGCTCAGTCACCGACAAGATCAGCGCGATCGTCTTGAAGCGCAAGACGCCGATCAGTTGGTTTATCGGCTTTGCGGTTTCGTTCGCCCTGTTCCAGCTGATGATGCTGGCGATTACGAAACTCCTGTTCGTCGGAATCGGCATGTGGGGAGTGAACGTTCCCGTCGCCTGGGGAATGGACATTTTGAATTTCGTCTGGTGGATCGGTATCGGCCACGCGGGCACACTGATCTCGGCCATCCTGCTTTTGCTCAGACAGAAGTGGCGCACGTCGATCAATCGTTTTGCGGAAGCCATGACCTTGTTCGCTGTCGCCCAGGCGGGCATGTATCCAATCATGCACCTCGGGCGGCCGTGGTTGGCCTACTGGCTGTTCCCTTACCCGAATACGATGGGAATTTGGCCACAGTTTCGCAGCCCCCTGATGTGGGACGTGTTCGCCGTTTCGACTTACGCGACTGTGTCGGCGGTCTTCTGGTTTGTCGGATTGATTCCGGATTTTGCGACCCTACGGGATCGCGCCAAGAGCAAAACGTTCCAGATGATCTACGGGATGCTGGCCATGGGCTGGCGCGGTTCTGCGCGTCACTGGCATCGTTACGAAATGGCCTATCTATTATTGGCCGGGCTGGCGACGCCTCTGGTGCTGTCAGTGCACACGATCGTCAGTTTCGACTTCGCGGTCGGCATTATTCCGGGATGGCACGCGACGATCTTTCCGCCTTACTTCGTCGCCGGAGCTATCTATGCCGGGTTTGCGATGGTCCTGCTGCTGACTATTCCGCTGAGAAAACTTTTCGGACTGGAAAGTTTCATCACGATGCGCCACATGCACAACATGGCGAAAATCATGCTGGCGACCGGCTTGATCGTGTTCTACGGCTATCTGATGGAAGCGTTCTTTGGCTGGTACAGCGGCAACCAATACGAACAGTTCATGATTTGGAACCGCATGCACGGTCCTTATGCGGTTTATTACTGGGCCTTGATTTTCTGTAATGGATTGACGCCGCAATTACTCTGGTTCAAGAAAATTCGCTCGAACCTCCTGGTTTTGTGGGTGATTTGCATAGTCGTCAGCATTGGCATGTGGCTCGAGCGTTTCGTGATTGTGGTGACCAGTCTGCATCGCGACTATCTGCCGTCATCCTGGGGGATGTATTCACCATCGCAGTGGGACTGGTCAATGTTCATCGGCACGATTGGATTTTTCTTTGCGCTGCTGTTCCTGTTTATCCGCTTCCTGCCGATGATTTCGATTTTCGAGATGCGGACGATTCTGCCCGAGGCAGAAGTTGATGAAGGATAGGTCACAATAGGTCATATCCGTCCTATAGGTCCTATTATGAAGAAGACAACCAACCCACATCTATACGGCGTGATGGCCCAGTTCGATAATCCGAGCGCGCTGGTCACGGCCGCGCGCGAAACCTACGAGGCGGGCTATCGACAAATCAATGGTTATTCGCCTTTTCCGATCGAGGAATTGTGGGAAGCTATTGGATTCAAGCGCACCGCCCTGCCCATAATCGTTTTGATCGGGGGCATTATCGGCGGCCTGGGTGGTTTCTTCATGCAGTACTGGATGGAAGTCATCGACTATCCGATCAACGTCGGTGGCAAACCCTTCAACAGCTGGCCCGCGTTCATCCCGATCACGTTTGAATGCACGGTGCTGGTCGCAGCCTTTTCGGCAGTCCTGGGCATGCTGGCGCTGAACAAACTGCCGCAGCCCTATCATCCGGTTTTTAATGCGCCGAATTTTGCGCTGGCGACGCGCGATAGTTTTTTCCTCGTGATCGAGTCGAAAGATCCAAAATTCGATCACGACGAAACGGTGCGGTTCCTGCGCACCCTCGAGCCGAGAGAAGTTATTGATGTTGAGCTTTAGATCAGAGAGCAGTGAAGGGCCGAGGAATCTCCGCACGCGGCTTTGCCGCGCCGATGTGCGGAAAGGCTCCGCCTTTCCGGCAGACTCATTTCTCAAATCAAGCGAGGCTACGCCTCGATCATTGCGAGGCGCAGCCTCGCCAGATAAATCAGGAAGGCCGTCGGAAAGGCAGAGCCTTTCCGCACATCGAAGCGGCAGAGCCGCAGGGGTTCGCATGACGGTTCTGCTGCTGACTGCCTGCGGTCTTTTGCTAACCACAGCTTGCCGTCGTGACATGCAGGACCAGCCGAAATCGATCGCGTATCGCGAAAGCGCTTTTTATAAGGACGGCACCGGCTCGCGGCCACTCGTTGAGGGCACCGTGCCACGCGGTTACCTGCGCGAAGATCGGGCACTTTATTTCGGAAAGAAACCTCTCGGCCAGACCCAAACAACGGGCCAGCCGGCAGCAAAACCGCAGAACCCGGGCGGTCCTGCTGCGGCCACAGGGACTACAACCGGAGCGCCGAACAGCACTTCACCGAGTTCGCTTTATCCCGACGACGTCGAGACGTTTCCGTTTGCTATTACGAAAGAGGATTTGAAACGAGGTCAGGAGCGATTCAACATTTTCTGCTCGGCCTGTCACGGAATGACTGGTTACGGCGATGGCATCGTCGCCCGGCGCGGATTTAATAAGCCGGCGCCCGCAAATTATCACCAGGACCGCCTGCGGCAGGCGCCGGTCGGCCACTTTTTTGACGTAATATCCAACGGCTGGGGCGCAATGCCGTCGTACGCATCACAGGTCCCGGTTGAGGATCGCTGGCGCATTATTGCTTACGTTCGCGCGCTGCAATTGAGCCAGATGCCCAGGGGTGGAAACCCGACCGTGAGGGAGGGTGCCAACCAGGGCACAGCAAAATAGATGATTCAACTCGGATACACACCGCCAGCAGATCTTAGCCGCGTGAGCGTGCGCGCGCTGATCGTCGGGGTCATCTTCACGGTCGTTTTGATAATCGGCGCGTTCATCGATCGGGAGCAGTTCTTTCGGTCATATCTGGTTGGCTTCATTCTCTGGATTGGCATCACACTGGGCAGCCTGGCGTTGCTGATGTTGCAGCACCTGACCGGCGGCGCCTGGGGTTTGATCATTCGGCGAGTGCTCGAAGCGGCGACGCGCACTTTACCGTTGATGATCATTCTGTTCGTCCCGATCATTTTCGGGCTGAAGGCCATTTATCCATGGACCGATACGGCGTTCATGAAGACTACCAGCGCGCTTCAGCAAAAGGCCAGTTACTTAAATCCCTCGTTCTTTCTGATCCGCGCGGCCATCTATTTTGTTTTCTGGTCACTGCTGGCACTCTTTTTGAACTGGCTGTCACTGCAACAGGATCGAACTGCGGACAAGAATATTCGCAAGCGCTTCCAGATGATCAGCGGACCCGGGCTCGGGCTGCTGATTATCTCGATGACCTTCGCGTCCATCGATTGGATCATGTCGCTCGAGCCGGCCTGGATGTCCACAATTTTTGGTTTGATTTTCGTCGCTTCGGGCAGTCTGAGTGCACTGGCATTTACGATTGTCATGATGTCATGGCTGCGAAAGCGTGACCCGATGAATCGCGTCATTCAGACACCGCATTTCCATGACTGGGGCAATTTATTGCTGGCGCTGGTAATGCTGTGGAGCTATTTCGCGTTCTCGCAGTATCTGATTATCTGGTCGGGAAATCTGCCGGAAGAGACCACCTGGTACGTGGCCCGCACGCACGGGGCCTGGGGCGTGATCGCGATTGCCATCGGGATCCTCCAGTTTGCGTTTCCGTTCCTCACGCTCTTGTCACGCGCGGCGAAAACGAGCTCAGAGAGACTGGCGTCGCTGGCCGTGCTGATCCTGATCATGAGATTTGTGGATGCGATCTGGTTGATCGAGCCGGCTTTCAATCCGCATCATTTCCACGTGAGCTGGATGGACGCGGTGGCGCCGATTGCCATGGGTGGATTATGGGTCGCGGCCTTTGCCTGGCAATTGCAGAAGCGAGCACTGGTGCCGATCAACGATCCGCAACTCGAGCAGGCTTTGGAACCGGCGCACGGACATTAGGTCTGAAGTTTGGAGTTCCGCCTTTAGGCGTTGAATGCATTGGCCGCCTGAAGGCGGAACTCCAAACGGGAGTCAGTACCAGGAATTAGCTAATGGCACACAAAGAACACGTCACGGAAACGCCCGACACCTCGTACATCAAGAACGTTGATGTCACGCACGAAGCGAGCGACGTGTACATCGGCGGCATTGCGAAGTTTGTCGTAGCGCTGGCGATCCTGATGGTGGTCTCTTTCATTCTGATGTTGGGGCTGTTCGTTTCGCTGGAAAAGACGGCCAAGGATTCGCCTCGTTCACCAATGGCTGAAGAACGTTTGCCGCCCGAGCCGCGCTTGCAGGGTGCACCTGGCTTTGCTGAAGAGCTGGACAAATCGGCCGCAGCGGCGAAAGAAACAAAGCCGGAGATGAGTCATGAGACTAAGGCCGGGCCCCTGCCGCCAAAAGACCCGATGTGGGAGATCAACGTCCTGCGCAAACACTGGGACGATGTGCTCGAGAATGGCCCGGTCGACAAAGATGGAAAGCGTTACGGTATGCCCATCGAAAAAGCCAAGGAAGAAGTTTTGAAGCAGTTGCCGGCTCGAAGGCAGTAAGCAAAAGAGCAGTATGCAAAAAGCGGCGAGAAAAATTCATACCGGGGCGACCTTACACTTGGCCGTGTTCTGCCTTCTGCTTTCTGCCTGCTGCTTACTGGCAAACGCCCAGCCCGGTGTGCCGCGGCCGAATTCCCCGCTTTATGGGGGAGCGCCTTCCTCGGGGACGACGTCGGTGGGATTGCCTCCCGTACTGAAGAAGGTTGGTATCGATCAGAGACTAAACGAGCAGGTGCCGCTGGACCTGGTTTTCAAAGATGAGCAGGGACGTGAAGTTCGTCTGGGCCAGTACTTCAAAGGTAAGCCCGTGGTCCTGTCGCTGGTGTACTACACCTGCCCGATGCTTTGCAATCAGATCCTCAACGGCATGTTGAGTTCTTTTCGTCAGGTTTCATTCAATGCCGGCGAACAGTTCGAAGTTGTCAATGTGAGTTTTGATCCGAAGGACACACCCGCAATCGCTGCGGCCAAAAAGCAAACTTACATCAAAGCTTACAATCGTGCCGGCGGCGAAGCAGCCTGGCATTTCCTTACGGGCGACGAAGCCAACATCAGGCGTCTGGCGGACGCGGTGGGATTTCATTACCTTTGGGACGAGCAAACCCAACAGTATGCGCACGCCAGCGGCATCATGATCGCGACCCCGGAGGGAAAACTCGCCCGTTATTTTTATGGGGTCGAATATGCGCCGAGGGATTTGCGCCTGGGTCTGGTCGAAGCTTCGCAGAATAGGATCGGCACGCCGGTCGACACCTTGATGCTTTACTGTTACCACTACGATCCGTCTACCGGTAAGTACGGCGCCGTGGTGATGAATATTATGAGAGTTGCCGGTGTTATGACCCTGGTCCTAATCGGGGGAATGCTGCTGGTTTTGAGAAAGATAGGGCGACGCAGACAGGCGGTCGCGGCTGAAACAATTTCAGATCTCAGATCTCAGATCTAAAATTTCAGATTCAAGATTTCAAATTAAAGATTTCATAAATGCAATCCTGGTTTCCATTTGTTCCTGAAAGCGCCTCGACGGTATCCGGCGAGGTCGAAGCTTTGTACTTTTACATCTGGGGCGTCACGGCGTTCTTCGTGCTGCTGATTTCCATCGTCCTGGTCTACTTCGTCATTCGCTATCGCCGCCGCAACGCCTTCGAAATCCCGCGGCCGATCGAGGGCTCAACCAAACTCGAGACATTGTGGTCGGTGATTCCTTTGTTGATCGCGATGACGATCTTCTTTTGGGGTGCGAAAGTTTATTTTGCCCAGTACCGGCCCGCGAAAAATGCGATCGAGGTCTACGTGGTCGGCAAACAATGGATGTGGAAATTCCAGCATGCTACGGGCCAGCGCGAAATCAATGAACTGCACGTTCCGATCGGTCGGAAGGTCAAGCTAATCATGACCACCGAAGACGTAATTCACGATCTGTTTGTGCCGGCATTTCGCACCAAGATTGATGTCGTCCCCGGAAAATACACAACTGAATGGTTCGAAGCGACGAAACCAGGCCGTTACCATTTTTTCTGCGCTGAGTATTGCGGCATGAACCATTCAGGGATGGGCGGTTACGTGGTCGTGATGGAGCCGGCTGAATATGAAAACTGGCTGAGCGGTAATGCCGGCCAGGCTTCGCCGGCCGCCGCGGGCCATGGGCTTTATGAATCTCTTGGTTGTGCGTCCTGTCATGGCGCAAACGCCGAAGGTGGGCGCGGGCCGGCGCTGCTCGGCCTGTACGGCAGCAAAGTCGTGCTCAACAACAACCAGACGGTAACCGGTGACGAAAGTTATCTGCGCGAATCGATTCTGAACCCGCAGGCAAAAATCGCGAACGGCTTTGGTCCGATCATGCCTTCGTTCCAGGGTCAGCTTAGCGAAGAGCAGTTGTTGCAAGTGGTGGCGTACTTAAAATCTTTATCGACGGCAAAGCCGGAAGTTCCGACGGGTAAACCGGCAGCGACGGGAACGCAGCCGAACCCGACGCCGAAGAAATAGGACCTATATGACATATTCGACCTATTTGTCTCATTGACTTTAATTAAGATGGAAGAATTCGAAATACCAAAACCACCGCGGTCGAATTACCTGAACGCTGAGCACGGCTTGAAGTCCTGGCTCTTGACGAAGGACCACAAGCGGATCGGCCTCCTGTATCTGGTCGCGATCAGCTTCTTCTTTTTCATCGGCAGTCTGTACGCGATGGCTATTCGCATCGAGTTGCTCACCCCGCAGGGCGACTTCATGCAGTCGAGCACTTACAACAAGACCTTTACCCAGCACGGGATCATCATGGTGTTCTTCTTCCTGATCCCTTCGATTCCGGCCACGCTCGGGAACTTTCTGATTCCGATGATGATCGGCGCGAAAGACCTCGCCTTTCCGCGCATCAACCTTTTGAGCTGGTACATCTACATGCTGGGCGGCGTGATCACGATTTACGCGCTGCTGGCCGGCGGCGTCGATACGGGTTGGACCTTTTATGTTCCGTACAGCACGACGTTTTCCAACACGTACGTCATTGCTACCGGCGTCGGCATTTTCATCAACGGATTCTCTTCGATTCTCACGGGCCTGAATTTCATCGTGACGATTCACACGATGCGCGCGCCGGGCATGACCTGGTACCGCATGCCGCTCTTTGTCTGGTCGCATTACGCTACGAGCCTGATCATGATTCTCGGCACCCCGGTCGTCGCGATCACGATTCTGCTGGTCGCGCTGGAGCGACTGGCGCACATCGGCATATTCGATCCGGCCGCCGGCGGAGATCCGGTGCTGTTCCAACATCTCTTTTGGTTCTATTCGCACCCGGCCGTGTACATCATGGTGCTGCCGGCGATGGGTGTAGTCAGCGAGTTGATTGCCAACTTTTCGCGCAAAAACATTTTTGGCTACAAATTCGTGGCCTTCTCGAGTTTGGCGATTGCCGTGCTGGGATTCCTGGTCTGGGGCCATCACCTGTTTGTCGCCAGCCAATCGGTTTATGCAGGCCTGATTTTCTCGTTTCTGAGTTTTGCCGTCGCGATACCATCAGCCATCAAAGTTTTCAACTGGACCGCGACACTCTACAAGGCTTCGATTTCGTACGATACGCCGATGCTTTACGGGCTTGGCTTTATCGGCCTGTTCACGATCGGCGGCATGACGGGAATGTTCCTGGCGTCTCTGGGAACTGACGTGCACCTGAGCGATACCTATTTCATCGTCGCGCACTTTCATTACATCATGGTGGGCGGAACGCTTTTGGCGTATCTCGGCGGACTGCACTACTGGTGGCCGAAAATCAGCGGACGCATGTATCCGGAAGGCTGGGGCCGCTTTGCCGCGCTGGTCATTTTTGTGGGATTCCATCTGACGTTTTCGCCCCAGTTTGTGCTGGGCTACATGGGAATGCCACGTCGGTATCACACCTATCCGGTGGATCTGGTGTCGTGGCAGGTGCTCCACGTTTTATCAACGGCGGGGGCGTCGATCCTCGGCTTCGGATTGATGATTCCCTTGATCTATCTGATTTGGTCGATGCGTTACGGCCGTATTGCCGAAGCAAATCCGTGGAATCTGCCGGGATTGGAGTGGCAGACTGCGTCGCCGCCGCCAACTGAGAATTTCTTGATTACGCCGGTGGTAACTCACGAGGCATACGAGTTTGCGCCGCCGGAACATAAAGAAGTGGTTGGTAAATTTGAGCGGCAACAGCCGGCAGAGACTTGATAGCGGCACAGGCTTTAGCCTGTGTCTGAGGCCAGGAGACCACAGACTAAAGTCTGTGCCACTTTTCGAATCATGCCTGAAGGATTAGCAACAACTCACGAACACGCCGCGCACCCCGCGCTGCAGCACCATTTCGCAAACATGGAGCAGCAGCGTGAAGCGGGCACGTTGGGGATGTGGGTGTTTCTGGTCACGGAAATCATGTTCTTTGGTGGCATGTTCCTGGCCTACACGCTCTATCGTTATCAATACCCCGGGGCCTTTGTCAGCGCCAGCAATCACCTCGACATAAAACTGGGCGCCATCAACACAGCCGTGCTAATCGTGAGTAGTTTTACGATGGCCATGGCCGTTTACAGCACCCAGGTGGGCCGTCAGCGGGCCACGATCCTCTGCCTGATCCTGACGATGATTCTGGGGGCAGGGTTCCTCGGGATCAAAGCGGTTGAGTACAAGCAGAAATATAACGATCGTCTGATTCCCGGAAAGCTGATTCCCAACCGGCCATTCGGCCCTGAGGTAGCCAAGCCCGGCGAAACTGATCCGCACAAACTGCATCTCGTCGAGGGAGCTACGGTGCAAAACGTCGAGCTGTTTTACTGGATCTATTTTGCCATGACGGGCATGCACGCTTTGCACATGATCATCGGCCTCGGGATCATGCTGGTGCTGCTCATCATGGCGTGGCGCGGTCGCTTCAGTCCTGAATATCACGCGCCGGTGGAAATCTCGGGATTGTACTGGCACTTCGTGGATATCGTTTGGATATTTCTGTTTCCGTTACTTTATTTGCTGGGAAGACACCTCGAAGGCCACGGAGGTTAATTGAGGATTGTTCTTATTGATCTCTGACTTCTGATCTCTGACCTCTGTTTTTATGAGTGAGCACATAGTTCAGCCGCGAATTTACATCGCCATCTTTCTGGCCTTGATGGTGGGCACGGCGTTGACTTTGTTGGCGGCGTTCTATGATTTTCCGGGGCCGCTCAATGCGGTCGTCGCTTTAACCATCGCCGTGATCAAAGCGACCCTGGTGGTTCTCTATTTCATGCACGTTCGTTACAGTGGCAGGCTGGTTTGGTTGGTGATCGTAGCGGCGCTTTTGTGGCTGGTGATTATGTTCGCAATCACTTTCAGCGATTACTGGACCCGTGCATGGCAGCCGCCCTTCTGACGGTACGCACGCGTCTCGTGTGCCAACACTTGCAGGCGGGACGCCTGCGTACCTTATTCCTCCAGATAAAACCTCGATTCGCGCACGTTAATCACCTTGTGACAGCTGGGACAGCGAAGTTGCAACGTCGCGTCCGACGTCTTGATCGAGGCGCCGCAGTTAGGGCAGGGCTCGCTGACTTCGTTGCTCTTGAACAAGTCACGCATCATAAACATCGGGATGATCAAGCCGGCAGCCAGCAGCGGAATTCCGAAAATCAGTCCGACGCTGGTGCCCTGGCCCACCGTCAGGCTGATGATCAAGCCTCCGATAAACAGCACCAATCCGACCGCAATACTAAACGAGAATCCGTAAGCGCTATCAAACGTGCGGCGCGGCTTCGTTTTGTCCGTGGTTTCCTCAGCCATGATCTTCTCCGCGATTCTTTAAGCGACTATTACCTGACCGAATTGGCTTCTGTCAATCCTCTGTGCATCCTCTGTGTCTCTGTGGTGAGTGTTGCTGAGACAGTTTCAACCACAGAGACACAGAGAATCGCAGAGGCTGCACAGAGGAAAGCGAAAACGGTACTCCATTAACCTGGACGCTTATTACTAAACAGTTTCGTTAGATCCGCGAAAGGCGTGGCCTCGGCAAAAGAAGTGAAAGCGCCTTCCGCTTGAATCTCTTTCGCCGCCTTCATAAAGCCGCCCCAGGCGGCGCGCGCCAGTGCGCCACCGACTGAAACACGACGCACGCCCAGATCTGCCAGTTGGCTAACGCTCGTGTCGCAATTGTTCGTCGAGACCAGAACGTTGACTGGCTTGGGCGCGACCGCTTTTACTATCGCGGCGATCTCATCAGTTTTGGTGACCCCGGGCGCATACAGACAATCAGCGCCGGCGTCAGCAAACGCCACCAAACGCTTAAGTGACGTGTTTAAGGGATCAGAGTCACCCACAAGCCAGGCTTCGCACCGGGCGGTGAGCACAACCTCAAAGCCGGACACATCAATTGCGGAACGCGCGGCCCTGATGCGTTCGATCGCCAGGTCGAAATCGTACAATGGCTGATTTTCTATTCCCGTCGAATCTTCAATCGACAGGCCCGCAACGCCGGTGGCGACGCAATGCGAAACATTCTCCGCGACATCTTCGGGCGTGTCCGCGTAACCGTTTTGAAAATCAGCATTGACCGGCAACGACGTCGCCACCACAATCTCGCGAAAGTGATCGAGCATCATCCCGCGCGAAACGAAGGCGGGCCCGTCCGGTAATCCTTTGGCAAACGCAAAGCCCGCAGAGGTCGTCGCCAACGCGTCGAAGCCCAGTTGCTCAAGGTAAATTGCCGAGCCCGCGTCCCAGGGATTGGGGAGCACAAAACAGCCGGACTCGTGCAATCGTCGAAACTCGTCGATAGCGGATGTTTGTTTCATGATCGAATATTCAGGGGTAGAGAAGAATAGAACTCGAGCGGCTGAACGTCAAAGAGCGAAGAGTTGAGACATGATTTACATGATTAAGCAGAAACCCGACCGTGAGGGAGGGTGCGATAGAAAACCCTGTCTAATCGCACCTCCCTCACGGTCGGGTTTCTGCCGCCAACGATCATGGTTTGGCGCCAGAGCGCTCTCTGGTTATCATCGCTCCGGTTTCATGATAATTATCGAAACAGAGCGACTTAGCCTTTCTCATCTTGCTCCGGAGGACGCTGAGTTCGTTCTGGAACTACTCAATCAACCTTCGTTCATTCGTTACATCGGAGACAAGGGCGTGCGGACTCTCGACGATGCGCGCCGCTACATCGCCGAAGGGCCGGCCAGGAGCTATGAGGTCAATGGTTTTGGTTTGAATCTGGTGCGGCTGAAAGCGAGTAACACATCAATTGGAATCTGCGGTGTCTTGAAGCGAGATACTTTGCCCGACCCGGACATCGGATTTGCTTTCCTGCCATCATACTGGAACCAGGGGTACGCGCTTGAATCGGCCGCGGCGGTGATGACTCATGCGCAAGAGACGCTCGGACTCGGACGCATTCTGGCGATCACCTCGCCCGACAACGAAGCGTCAGAAAAGCTGCTCGGCAAGATTGGTTTGCGATTCTGCCGGCTGACGAAGTTGGCTGAAGACGCGGATGAAGTAAAGTTGTTTTCGAACACACCTGTCGAAGTATGAACTTGACTGATCTTCGAGATCTTTACCGGCACATGGAGTGGGCGGACGCCTTAGTTTGGCGAGCGGTATTCGCGTCGTCAGCAGCCCGTAAAGATGACCGGCTACGCGAACTCTTTTATCACTTACATCTGGTTCAGTGGGCATGGCTGCGCGCCTGGCGGTCGGAGCCGCACGAACCGTTTCCGACGTTCACCGCCCTGCCCGCGCTGATGGATTGGGGTCGCAGTTACTACAGAGAAATTTTCAGCCACTTAGAAAATCAGACGGAAGATGGAGTATCAAAAACGATGACGCTTCCGTGGGCAGAAATCGTCGAGCGAGAACTGGGTCGCCAACCTGAGAGCATCAGCATCAGCCAGACGATGCTACAGATTCCGATGCACAGCCAATACCATCGCGGCCAGATAAATGCGCGCCTGCGAGCGGTCGGCGGTGAACCGCCGCGAGTGGATTACATTGTCTGGAACTGGCTGGGCCGGCCCGAGGCTGATTGGGATTCGATTAAGACGTGAACTTTGAACAAGCTGCGGAGCAGCGGACATAGTTAAGCCCAAGGCGAGGCTTTGCGAGCCTTGGGTATGAACCAACTAAAGTGATCGAGCCCCCGAAGAGTCGGTCGGGAAAGGGGTCTTCTGTGTGCCTCTGTGCGATCTCTGTGTCTCTGTGGTGAAATTACCCAAGAAAACATTCACCACAGAGGCACAGAGATCGCACAGAGACACAGAGATCGATTTTTCCCGACAGACTCCGAAGGGGCGAACGCGGTCACGGGTTAATCAGCACGATGGTTATTCTCTGTCGCGGCTTCGCGGCTCTCCAAATTTAGTCAATCATTACCCAAGGCTCGCAAAGCCTCGCCCTGGGCTTAACTCTGTCCGCTGCTCCGCAGCTGGTAGCCGCCGCCGTAGAGCGTCGTGAATTCAGACCAATGAAGAAAAACAAACCGACGACCACCGCTGGCGCCAAACAGATTGAGCGGGTCCGGCGAATTTGCCTTGCTCTGCCAGAGACGTGGGAGAAAATTTCGCACGGCGAACCGACCTGGTTTGTCGGCAAGAAAGTTTTCGCCATGTTCTCAAACAACCATCACAACGACGCGCACATTGCGGTCACCGTTCCCGCAGGGATTGGCATTCAGGAAATGCTGATCAAAAAATCGCCCAGGAAATTCTACCGGCCGCCTTATGTGGGCGTGCGCGGCTGGGTCGGTATTGAGATTGATCGGGTCACCGACAAAGAGCTGACTCTGCATTTGCGCGAGGCCTGGAAGTTAATTGCTCCGCCGAAATTTCGACAGTTGCTCGAGGCGGAACCGGCCACGAAACGCAAAAGATGAGAATGTACCGCGGGCTGTCCAGCCGGCCGGATTTTCGTCAAAGAGTACGAAAAGGCAACTCTCATTCACACCGGGCTTTAGCCCGCTGATTAGCAGATCACAGCGCGGCTCTTTTTGAAACCAACCCGGTGGCCCGAGCGTTAGATCCACAACCCCGGATTGTGTTTCAAGCTACTCTTCAAATTGAGGCCGGCATGATTCGTAAAACCTTTCTTCCATTTCTGCTAATCGTTTTGGCGATTGGCGCGGCGCCTTCGCGGGCAATCCAAACAACCTCCAGGCCCGCGGCTACCGCCCCGATCACTATTCCATTCGAGTTGGTGGTGAGACACATCATGGTCAAGGTCAGGATCAACAACTCGCGACCCCTGTCCTTCGTGCTCGACACGGGAGATCAGGTTGGGATTGTCGATATCGAGGTCGCGAAAGAGCTCGGCCTGAAACTTCAGGGGGAAGTCCACATCGGCGGCGCCGGCAGCGGCACTTTGCCCGGATCGATGGTCCAGAACGCCACCTGGACGTTGCCCGGATTAGACGGGTTCTCGCAACCGATCAGGCTCGCGATTCCCCTTGCCAGAATGGAGGCGCGCTTTGGTCATGATTTTGACGGCATCATCGGCGCTGAATTCATCAAACAGTTCGTCGTCGAAGTCGATTACCCCGGTCGGGTGATTAGACTTCATGACAAGAACCAGTTCAGCTATTCCGGATCGGGCGAAAGCATCCCCGTACAGTTGGATGGCCAGGGCCATCCAATCCTTGAGGCAGAGGTAACGCCGTTGGCGGGTGAGCCCATCAAGGGGCAGTTCGTTTTAGATCTCGGCGCCGCCGGCGCATTAGCTCTGATGACACCGTTCGTAGTCGAACATCGTCTTCTCAATTCTGAAATCAAGACGATCAAGGCAATCGGTATGGGCGGCGCCGGCGGCCAGAGCAGTGGGCGTATCGGCCGGGTCGCAGAGTTGAAAATCGGCAAATACAAAATCGCTAATCCGACCACGATTTTCTCAGAAGATAAGGCCGGCGCGTTTGCCACCTCCGCCCTGGCCGGTAACATAGGGCAACAGATTGCCAGCCGCTTCAAACTATTTCTTGATTACGATCATAGCCGCATTGTCTTTGAACCGGCCGCCGCTTTCAGTCAGTCATTCGATCGCGCGCACAGCGGACTGGCTCTCGCCGCCGAGGGTCGGGATTACAAGGTTTTCCGGATTACCGACGTGCTGGAGAATTCGCCGGCTTCCGAGGCCGGCTTGCAGAAGGAAGATCTGATTATTCAGGTCAACGACCAGACGGCAGGTGAGTTGACCCTTACAAAACTCGGCGAGTTATTCGAGAAGTCCGTGCCTTACAAGATGACCGTTAAGCGTGGTGACCAAACCTTGCAGGTAACCTTGACGCCACGAAAACTGGTGTGAACCTAAGTATGAGATTATGGAATCCGCAGTCACCATCCTGGCAATCGTCTGCTTCTTTGTCACTGGTGTCTCTCACGTATTCCAGTCCAGGGTTTGGGCGCGATTCTTTATGTACCTGCACACCAAGGGCGAAGTAGGCAGTTTCTTAAACGCGCTGCTGCATTTTCCTCTCGGCGTCCTGATTGTCTCGTTTCACAACGTGTGGCGCGGATTCCCCATAGTGCTCACGCTCATAGGCTGGGGTCTGGTGCTCAAGGCAGTTGTCTACTTTGTGTTTCCAGGTTATGGAGTTAAGGTGCTGGGCCGGGTGTCGATTGAGAGAGCATGGGAGTTTGTGTTGGCCGGTCTGTTTTCGATCGGGATCAGCGCCTTACTCATGCTTATCTTGCTGACAAGATAAGTAGTCTAATCTGAAATGGTTAAACGGGAGGAAGTTATGCCGGAAGATCAATTCGTGCCGCACCTAATCGTCAGTGACGGTCTGGCTGCATTGAAATTCTATGAAGAAGTTCTGGGTGCCAAACCCGGCCACACCATGATGGCCCCGGACGGTAAGCGCGTGATGCATGGAGAACTGACTCTGGACGGGCACAAGATCTTCATCAGCGATGAGTTCGCCGCTGAAGAAGGCGGTTCGTGTTCGACGCCAAAAACGTTGGGCGGCTCATGCGTGCGCATCATGCTCATGACTGACAACGCTGACGCAGTCGTCGAACGCGCCGTCGCTCTTGGCGCGAAAGTGCTCATGCCGGTCCAGGACATGTTCTGGGGCGCGCGCTACGGACAGATCGTCGATCCTTTCGGTCACCAGTGGGGCATTAATCAACAACTGAAAGAACAAAGCGACGAAGAGACCAACAAGGCGGCCCAGGAGTTTTTTGCTAAGTGAGCTCAGCGACGAGTGAAGTCTCTCTTTCACTCTAAATGCCGGCAGCATTCTGATACCTTCCGATCTAACTAATCGGAAGATCCTGCCATTATCGTCAGACTCTTAGTTGACTCTCATCTTTGCGCTCTGGTGTCTCTGCGTGAAATTACCTTTTCAGAGACGCTCATCAAAGCCGCAGGAAGAATCGCTACGTAAGACACCACTCTATTATCGGGGCAGAGATTTCCGACCAACCGGGTCTGCCTCAAGTGATAAGATGAATTCAAGCTAATCTTTGAAATCGATGAGCTGCTGCGCCTCGCTCAGTTCAGCATAAAGCGCTCGAGTGTTTTGCGGAGAATCTTGTCTGAGAAAACGATGGTCGGGCAATCAATGGCCAGAACTGGATTAAAGAATTGTTTTTGGCTGGCGTTTGTTTTGCTGACCGTCACGCTCATCGGTTGGCAGCCGCCAGTGGATTCGTCACCGCTGCCTATTACAATTCAGGAAGCCACCCCGCGAAATTTGAAGGTCGCCTTCATCGGAGACGGGGGACTCGGACCGGATTCGGTCGCGGTGCTGAATCTCATCAAAATAGAGGGAGCCGCGGCTGCCCTGCATTCAGGCGATCTCGAATACACGGATAATCCGGCTGTTTGGGAGGCGCAAATCAACAGCGTGCTCGGGCCTGACTTCCCATACTTCGTAACCATTGGAAATCATGACGAACTGGTCTGGAAAGGGCCGAGTGGTTATCAACAATACCTAATCAATCGATTCAATCGTCTTGGCATCACCTGGACCGGAGATCTCGGCGTGCAATCCTCCTTTCATTACCAGGGACTCTTTTTCGTGAACACGGCCCCGGGAATTTCGAGCGGTTTTGACAATGGCCATAATGACAATTACATCAGAGATCAACTTGCAGCTGACAATTCGGTGTGGAGTATTTGCAGTTGGCACAAGGACATGAAACTGATGCAGGTCGGGGGAAAAGAGGACGAGACTGGCTGGGGAGTTTATGAAGAGGCCAGGAAAGGCGGCGCCATCATCGCCACCGCTCATGAGCATTCGTATAGTCGAACCTATTTGCTGAGCAGCGTCACGAACCAAACTGTGGCCGCTACCTCTAACACGCTCGGGCTTACCAGGGGTGACACCTTCGCATTCGTGTCAGGACTCGGCGGCGCCAGTACTCGCCCGCAACTTCTCAGCGGTCCGTGGTGGGCCAGCATCTCTGCTTCGAACTGCCTGGCTGGTGATTCCGTTTGTCAGCCCAACGCCAAACCCGGCGCGCTCTTCGGGGTCTTTAATGTCGACGGCCAGTCAAACAAGGCATTTTTTTACTTCAAGGACATTAGCGGCCGGGTGGTGGACAGCTTCACGGTGATCAGCAACGTCGAGTTGCCCGTGGTCAACAGCTTATTGCCGGCCAGCGCCAACGCCGGCGGGAACGGCTTCACGCTTACGGTTAATGGAGCCAACTTTGGAAACGGCGCGACCGTCCGCTGGAATAATGAAAACCGGCCGACCTCAGTGATTTCACCGACTCAGTTGTCGGCGACTATTTCCGCAGCAGATATTGCCGGCGCCGGAACCGCATCAGTTGCCGTCTCAGGGCCCGGGGGAACTTCAGTCAATTCGACCTTCACAATCACGCCGCCATTGCCGGTAATAAACGCACTGCAACCCGGAGGGACGGAAGCGGGCGGAAATAATTTCACCTTAAACGTTAACGGCAGCAACTTCGTCACCAGTTCAACCGTCCGCTGGAACGGCCTGACTCGGCCCACGACATTTGTCTCATCCGGACAATTGAGCGCCACCGTTCCGTTTACGGATATTCTATCGCCGGGTCCGGCGTCAATTACGGTTTCGAATCCGGAAGGAAGTTCAAATGCGGCGGCGTTTACCATCGCACCGCCATCGCTAATACTGTTAACCGAACCCAATTCTGAACGGGCCATTGCGCTCGACTCGGTCACATTGGTTCGAGACCCTTTTTTGATTTCATCGCCCCACAATCTGAGTAGCGACGAGCGCACTCGGATAATGATTTTTTCGTCGAATCTTTCGCTATTGCCGGGCGACAGTGCTATCGATGTCACCGCCCAGGCTGAGGACGCGCAACATCAGCGCTATGAGTTGGCGCTGGAATTTGTGGGAAGGACCGGACAATTCGACTGGCTTAAACAGATTATCGTACGCTTGCCCGCCCAGGTGGGCGCCAGGACTCTATGGATTCGAATCAGCTATCGCGGAGCGGTCAGTAACCCGGCAATGATCAGCCTGCGATGACCGGCCTTTCTCTGATCTGTCATAATCACGCCGCGCCCCTCGAGACACCCTTGGGAATCGCGCAGGAAACATCCGAATGATCCGATACGTCGCATTGCTGCGCGGAATCAACGTCGGTGGTCGCAAATTGATCAAAATGGCGCAGCTCGCCCAGATCTTCACTGCCGCCGGCTTCAAGAACGTGCGCACCTACATCGCCAGCGGCAATGTTATTTTTGACTCCGGCTCGGCAAATAGAGCTGCGCTCACCAGGAAGATCGAAAAGGCACTGCAAAAAACGCTTGGTTACGAAGTCACTGTGGTGTTGCGCACCCTCAGTGAAATTGAAAGCATCGTCAACCGCAATCCGTTCAAGAAATACGAAGCGTCCAGGGACGTAATGCTGTGCGTGGTCTTTCTGGCTAACGAACCGAAAACCAAACCGAAATCGCCTCTGGTTTCACTAACGGATAAGCTCGAAGTCTTTGAAGTAGCTGAGGGTACGGCGTGCGTCGTGTCGCGCCGAAAAAAGACTGGCTGGTTCGGATTTCCCAACAATTTCGTCGAGAAGCAGCTCAGCGTAGCCGGCACAACCCGACAGTGGGGCAGTGTTAAGAAACTTTTGAAGTTTGCCGAAACATCAGGCTGAACTGAAATGCATGTGCATTCCGCCGGCAGACCTTACCGGCGGCTCGCTTACGTCTATGACAGCTTGGGCGAAACTGCAACTAACACTCCGGCACCGGCGTCAAACCGCGCGACGCGAGCAATCTCGTCGTGCGTTCGGGTGTCATAACGCCAGGAGGAGATAGATGAAAAGAACCGCCGTGATCCTGATGGTTCTGTTAGGTTGTTTCTCGATCCAGGGACAATCATCAGGTACCCCACCCAACTATGAGCTCAACAATGGTAGTTGGTTTGACGGCCGGACCTTTGTTGCTCGGAAGTTTTATTCAGTACAAGGGGTCCTCACGACCCGCAAACCGGCGCGCGTCGATCGGGTCATCGATCTCGCCGGAAAATTCATCGTCCCACCCTTTGGCGAAGCGCATAACCACAACCTCGATTGGTCCAGCGACGAACGATGGGCGCAGCTTCGACGCCGGTATCTTGAAGGCGGAATTTTCTACGTCAAGAACCCGAACAGCCTGCCGCGTTCAAAACAATCTCTGGCCGGTAAGATAAATACCCCCAACAGCCTTGATGGCACGTTTTCGAATGGCGGCTTGACGGCAACTGGAGGACATCCGATCGAAATCGTAACTCCGCGGCGCGGGTTCCAACCCGGAGACGGCGAAGGCGGATTCTATTTCGTAATCGACACCATCGCCGACCTGGACCGAAAGTGGCCGGCAATTCTCGCCGGAAAACCAGACTTCATCAAAACCTACCTGCTCTACTCGGAAGAATACTCCCAGCGCAAAGTCGACCACGCCTTTGATGACTGGAAGGGTCTGGATCCGATCATCCTGCGCGAGATTGTTCGCCGCGCGCACCGCGCCGGCTTGCGCGTGTCCACACACGTCGAGACGGCCGCAGATTTTCACAACGCCCTTTTGGCCAGAGTTGACGAAATCAATCACACGCCGGGATTCAGGCCGGAGAAAAACGACGTCACCCGCTTTACGAACCTGGCGCGTTATGAGATTTCGGATGACGACGCCAGACTGGCCGCGCGAAATCGGGTTGTGGTGGTAACGACGATGGGCGAATCCATCGATTGGACCTTCAACGGGAAAGAAAGTGAAACACAACGGCTCGCCGTACGGGCGATGCTCGTTCACAACCTGGAACAGTTGAAAAAGTACGGCGTGGCGGTCGCAATTGGGAGCGACAATTATGGCGCCACCTCTGTGCCCGAAGCCCTCAGCCTGGCGAGGTTGCAGGTGTTCGACAACGCCACCCTGCTGCGAATGTGGTGCGAGACGACCGCGGCCACGATCTTTCCGGGACGTAAGATCGGCTACTTGAAACCCGGATACGAGGCCAGCTTCTTGGTGCTGCCTGACAATCCGCTGAAGGATTTCTCCATCATCAAAAAGATTGAAAGCCGCTTCAAGCAAGGCGAGCAGCTGACGCCGTAAACTTAAAGGCGATCGCTGCAATGGCTCTGCCACTCTGATGCGCGGCAAGTCTGCGACTTGCCGTTGAGCTCATTTACTAAAAACCGGTCTACGACCGTGCAGGTCGAAGACCCTAAGAGAACGAAAGCGCGCAACCGGCAAGTCGCAGACTTGCCGCGCATCAGAGTGGCAGAGCCATTGGCCTGGTGATTCACGTCACATTTTGACGAACATTTAACATTAAAGGGCTCGACAAGCAGGGTTCGCAGTACTAGAATTCACCGCAGTGGCATTGGTCCCCACAATTTCGAAGCTTCGCTCGGCGCTGGCACTGGGCCTCGTGCTCTGGTGCGCGGGCGCAGGCTGCCTGGCTCACGGAATGGCAATGCGCAATGCTGCTCCGGCGCCGAAGAGCAAATCAATAAAAGCGAATTCCAGCCAATCCGAAATGGCGATGAACGGCCATGCCTGCTGCAAAGCGCGTCACCGTTCGTTGCAGAAAGAATCGGCTGGCAAATCGAATTCAGATGATGGCCCGGGAACAATTGCGCTGCCTGAAGGATCTTCTTCCGACGGCGCGGCCAGTTGTTGCCCGCTCACCAGCGGCTCGTTTGTCACGGTGTCCCACAGCCAAACGGACGACAACAACAGTTCCGCATCAACCGGGACGGGCCTGCCGGCACAAAGTTTCACTATCAAGTTTTCCCCAACTCGCGCAAACCCACTGCGTCTGCCAGGTCGCGAACAGACCTATCTCACCTGCTGTGCTTTTCTGATCTAGAAGTCTGCCTGCTCGACGAAGGTTGTGACACTCGTTGTGGTCACTTCGGCACTTTCTCGAATCCCCTGGTTTGGGATTCTTCGACAGGAGATATCCACGATGAAAAAGATTAAAGCACTCGTAGTTGCCCTGGCCTGCTGCGCAGCCCTGACTGCGTCAGCCGCGGGCCTGGCCCTCAGCGCGCAACAGAACTCCAATCAAAATACCGAAGCGTGTTGCGACATGGAGAACTGCTGCAAAAGCGGGGCGATGTCCTGCTGCAAGAAGAAGAGCAAAGGCAAGAACGCGCACGCTTGTTGCAAAGGCAAGAACGGTACTGGTGACTCTTGCTGCTGCAAGGGTGATTCATGCCCTATGCCGAACAAGAAAAGCAGAAACACCAACAACTGATTTCCCCTTAACTTGAAAACCGAGTGGCGGGCGCAGAGCTGACGGCTCCGCGCCTGTCTCTCGCCATTGTGTTTGCTCTGCGAGAAAGTTAAGGAGCGATTGTGAAAGTATCTCTAGCGCTCGCCGGTTTGCTTTGGGCGTTTGCCCTGGTTCCCGCACAAGAACGTCAGATGCCCGGAATGAAAATGCCGGCGGCATCACCGTCTCCGACGGTCGCGCCATCACCAGGGAAGCCAACGCACACGCATGCAGCGCCCGCGACACCCGCTGCGGCCGCCACGCCATCGCCCAGCCCTGCCAGCCAAATGCCGGGAATGCAAATGGCTGATGACGTCGCCAACGTGAATCCACTCCTGGTCATGTCTGATGCCGGGATGGGAATCAGAATTGGATCAGCCAAAGTCGGAAACGTGATGAACCTGGGCCAGATGGGTTCCGGCACTTCATGGCAACCGGACACGTCGCCGATATATATGCTGGACAAAGTCTCGGGCGCCTGGCTGTTCATGTTTCATTTCAATGCTGTGGTTGGGGTCAACGCCCAGGGCGGACCAAGGGGAACCACAAAATTCGAATCCGCGAATTGGTTCATGCCAATCGCCTACCGCCGGGTTGGACCGGGAACACTCCAGTTGCGCGCGATGGTTAGCGCCGAGCCGTTTACTTTTCCGCCCGGAGGTTCCCCGCTACTCTTTCAAACCGGTGAGAGTTATCACGGCCAACCGCTAATCGATCGCCAACACCCACATGATCTTTTCATGGAGCTCTCGGCCCAATACACCGTGCCTTTGGGCGAGCGCGCAACGTGGTTCACTTATTTTGGTTATCCCGGCGAGCCGGCGCTGGGACCGGTGGCGTTTATGCATCGCGCTTCGGCGGCCGAAAACCCCTCGGCCACGCTGTCGCATCACCTGCAGGATTCAACCCACATTGCCTTTGGCGTAATCACAACCGGCTTCACTTATCGTTGGTTCAAGCTGGAAGGATCGATCTTCAACGGCCGTGAGCCAGACGAGAATCGCTATGACTTTGACGCTCACAAATGGAATTCGCGGGCCGCGCGTCTGAGTTTCGCTCCTAACCGAAACTGGGTGGCCCAGGTCAGCTACGGATTCCTGCGCAGTCCCGAAAATCAGGACCCTGGCGTTGACATACGACGCGCCACAGCTTCCATCCAATACAACAAACCTTTTCACCGGGGAAACTGGGCCTCATCTCTGATCTGGGGACGCAATCACGTGAGCGGCGACGAGATTCACAACCTCAACGGTTACACTGCGGAAACAACGGTTAACTTTCTCGATAAGAATTACTTTTATGCGCGGCTTGAATTGGTAGACAAGGACGACCTGCTGCGGGCGGTCGATCGCGCGCGGCTGGGAATAACTCAGCACCATCCTTCGTTTCGCATTGGCGGATACACCTTCGGCGGCGCGCGCGACGTTTGGAACAACGATAAATTGGCTCTAGCTGTCGGGAGTGATGTGACCTTTTATTCAAAGCCGGCGGCGCTGGATCAGATCTACGGGAACAATCCGGTGTCATGGAAATTGTTCCTGCGACTCAGACCGGGAAAGATGGACATGAAAGGCCACGGCACACACGGAAATATGAAATCACCATAAGACGCAGTGAGTTGCCCCGCGAGTAAAGTTAGGGGAATTCCCATGAATCATTGAATCTGCCATCGCTGAAGCGGTATGAGAGGCCGTATGGGACGGCTTATGCAAATACAAAGTTAGATCGCTTCTGATTCTCAATCGACTCGCCTATCATCTGAGAACTGTGAAAGTTCGTGACGTTCTCAAGCTGCTCAGAGATGATGGTTGGTCTATGGTGACGACTGTGGGTAGTCATCGTCAACTTAAACATCCAACGAAACCTGGTCGCGTAACGGTGTCAGGACATCCGTCTGACGATATTCACCCAAAAACCCTCAAGAGTATCTTGACGCAAGCGTGCTTGAAGAAATAGAGTTTCACATTATGCGGTACGCAATGATCATCGAACCGGGCGAACGAAACTACTCAGCTTACCTGCCCGACCTGCCGGGCTGTGTCGCGACCGGGAAAACCATCGAGGAACTCCGCCAACGCATGAGTGAGGCGATTGAACTTCACCTCGACGGAATGCGTGAGGACGGGCTACCTATTCCCGAACCCACCAGCCTGGCGGACTACGTCGAAGCAGCGTAACGCTCACCGCCGGTCGCCATATAACAAGCCGTGGGACGCGAGTCCCGATGTGTCGGGATTGTCTGAATTCCCGCCGCCGCGTTAACTGACGTTCGCGCGCATCGCGCGGCTTTGTGATAGTAAATGAAGCGTTGGAGGGCGACACACGGAAGGAATGACGATGCCTAAGAATCGTATCTTCGCGATGAAATTTGCAGGAGTTTATCCGCTGTATGTGCAAAAAGCGGAACGCAAAAATCGCACGAAAAAGGAAGTTGACCAGATCATTTGCTGGCTGACGGGCTATGACCAGGCGGGATTACAGCGGCAAATCAAAAACGAAACCGATTTTGAAACCTTTTTCGCTCAAGCCCCAGCCATTCATCCGAATAGTGCGCTTATCAAGGGCGTAGTGTGCGGTATTCGCGTAGAAGAAATCGATGATCCGCTGATGCAAAAAATACGCCTTTTAGACAAGCTGATTGATGAACTGGCAAAGGGAAAGACGATGGAGAAGATTCTGCGGCAATAACCTGGTCACTTTAGGAATCGAGCCTTGATTTCTTCGTGTGGGATCGTTTCGCCATCAGATTGTTCAAGACCACGTTCGATCTTAGCGAGAAAATAGAGACGTTGCGTCGTCCGGAAGGTCTTGGATGGCGCGAACAATCTCAGGTTTTTGTTGTGGTGTTTTCATCGCCGATCTAAAGTACAAAGTTGTAAACGGTCTGCGTGATTCATCATCTCACGCCCAATTCTCACGAAAAACCAGAACGACACACCTCAGCGTTATTTCCCTGTAAGTCCACGTTCAATCAGCAGCGGCTCAACCACGGGATCGCGCCCGCGGAAATTGCGAAACGTGGTGGCCACGTCCTGCGTGCCTCCACGTGACAGGACCAAATCACGAAAACGCTGCCCATTGGCCCGGTTCAATCCGCCGTGCTCTTTGAACCAATAGAATGCGTCGTCGTCCAGCACCTCGCTCCACAAATACGCGTAGTAACCCGCCGCATAACCACCGTCCCAAATGTGCGAAAAGTAGGTGGTGTGATAGCGCGGCGGCACTTGCGGCAAATCGATCTGAAAACGTTTGAGCGCAGCCGCTTCGAAAGCGTTGGCCTCCTGGGGCGGGGTATTCGCGGGCAACGAATGCCAGGCCATGTCGAGCAGTGCCGCCGCCACGTACTCAGTCACGTCGTAACCCTGATTGAAAGTTCGCGTCCGCTTGATCTTATCGACCAGCGCTTGAGGCATCGGTTGGCCAGTTTGATAGTGCTTTGCATAATTCGCGAGGACCGCCGGGTCCAGCGCCCAGTGTTCGTTAAATTGTGACGGAAACTCGACGAAGTCGCGCGGGACATTGCCCAACAGCGGATACCGAATATGCGAAAACATCGCATGCAGCGCGTGACCAAATTCATGAAAGATCGTCGTCACATCGTCAAAGCTCAACAGGGCCGGCTGGCCCGCACTCGGCTTCGTAAAGTTGCAGACGTTAATGATTACCGGCTGCGCGCCCAGCAAGGTGCTTTGATCGACGAAACTCTCCTGCCACGCGCCGCCGTCCTTGTTCGATCGTTGGAAATAGTCGGCATAAAACAACGCCAACGACTTTCCGTTCGCGTCGAACACTTCAAAGATCCGGACATCAGGATGATAAACCGGCAGGTCTTTACGCTCCTTGAAAGTAATGCCGTAGAGTTTGTTCGCCGCAAAGAACACGCCGTCTTGCAGCACGTGCTCGAGTTCGAAGTATTGCTTCACTTGTGACTCGTCCAGATCGTATTCGGCCCTGCGGACCTTTTCTGCGTAAAACTCCCAGTCGGCCGGGCCGAGTTGGAATCCGCCTTTTTCGGCGTCTATTAATTTCTGCATGCGCGCTGCTTCAGCCCGGGCCCGCGCGGTGGCTGCAGGGACGATGCCGGTCAGTAATTTTTCCGCCGATCCGGGGGTCTTCGCCATTTGATCGTCAAGAGTAAACGTCGCGTGATCGGGATAGCCCAAAAGTTTTGCCTTCTGAGCGCGCAATTGGGCGAGGCGAGTGACGATGGATTTCGTGTCATGCTCTCCGCCATGATTCGCCCGCGATACCGACGCTTTAAAAAGCCGTTCCCGCACAGACCGGTTAGTGAGAAAAGTCATGGCCGGTTGCTGCGTGGTGTTCTGCAGGGCCAGAACCCATTTGCCCTCCAGCTTCATTTCCGTGGCGCGTTCTGCCGCCGCCGCAATGTCGCTTTCACTCAACCCGTCGAGGTCGGCTTTGTTGTCGATGATGACCGCGCCGTCATTGGTTTCAGCCAGAACGTCATCTTCGAATTTGGTCTTCAGCTTTGCTTCCTCCTGATTGAGACTGCGCAGAGTCTCTTTATCCGCTTCCGAAAGCAACGCGCCCGCGCGCACAAATGTTTTGTAATAACGCTCAACCAGGTATCTTGATTCCGGATCGAGTTTGAGCGCGTCCCGCTGGTCGTAGAGTGCCTTCACGCGGGCAAATAACTTCGCGTTCAGAAAGATCGCGTCGGAATGCGCAGCCAGCTTCGGAGCTTCATCAGATTTGATCTTTTGTAAGGTATCGCTCGTGTTAGCGGCGGTGAGGTTGAAGAAAACTTTTGTCACGCGTGTCAACAACGCGCCCGATCGCTCCATCGACTCGAAAGTATTCGCAAACGTCGGCGCCTGGGTGCTGTTGGCGATGGCCTCAATTTCAACCAACTGGTTCTTCATGCCTTCTTCGATCGCAGGCGCGTAGTCGCTGTCCTTGATCTTGTCGAAGGGAGGCGCGTGATACGGCAGAGTGCTTTCGCTAAAAAAAGGATTTACGGCGGGCGCCACTTCTGAACGCGCCGGACTCTTGAGCATCAAGACACAACCCCCCAAAAAGAGAAAGACGACAATTATAGAACTGAATTTCATGGTCATTAACTCCAATTGTCAATCGCGATTTTGTCTGATGTCCAATGACGTCGCGCGGGTTGCAGGACCCCAGGCATCTCTGATCTTGAATGTTTATCGAACTATCGAGAAATGTCACGCAAGCAACAGGATTCGACCACATCGTTTCGAGCGGGCCTCGCAACGGGTTTCGCTTACTGCTGGTTCCAGGTGCAACGGGTCGATTTTCAACCGGCGTCACCCAAACGGTGAGAGACCACCGCTCCCCGGCGAATCCTCATACGGAATTTGCTCCGGGAAATGAAGATTAACCTCTCACGGAAACACACAAGCAGGCTGGATCGCTGTCCCCGCCATCCGCAGAAATAATTGAACAGGGTGGAAACCGCTAAGCAGACAAAGCGCTAGCCTGGGCCTCTGCTGTACCTCACAACGTTGTGTCCGCGAGGTTTGATTTGTACTTGGCGCTGGTTTTTCGATCAGTCAGTACGATAAACACGTAGCTTGGCGGCACCGCACCCTGTTCCAACGCAAACCAAATTGAGCCCAGGTCTTTCGGATTGCCGAAGGCGCAGAAACGGTTGAGACGTGTGCCCTTTGGATCGAAGACATCCACCCACGTTCGCGAAGCCTTAGTGTTCAATCCGCATGGCGGCAACTCAGGCGCGGCGGCAAACATCGAGGCCGGATACTGATCTTTGTTGAAGACATCGTAACGGTAACGAATAAAGGTCTTCGCGCCTTGCTCAAAAACCTCTGCTCTGGTCATATAAAGTTGCGGATTGGGTGTTGCCGGCGTAGAGGTGGTGCTCTTAGCCGCAAGCAGAAACGCTAACCCGCAAGCTAAAAGCATTAGTGGTTTAGTCTCAAATCTGATTGCCATCTTGAGAACTCCTTTCTGGGTGAGTAACGCTAGAGTCCGAAGTGTTGTGGGCGCAATTCTATTCGCAGTGTGACAAAAGTCAATCAAAAGCGGTTGCTTAGGCGGCTCCCAGGCGCCTCCGGCAGCTTTTTCGGGCTGTCATCAAAGCGTGTCTCTTAACCTTGGCCAATTCAAACTACGAAAGCACTTGCTTTCAGAGGGCGTTTGTAATTCGATCACGATGATAGACCGACCTGATAAGGAGCTTTTCGATGAGAATGATACTACGGCTTACATTGATAATTGCGATTACTTCTTTGACGGTGCCGGCGCAATCAAATGATAAAACGGTCGTCGACAAATACATCGCCAGCCAGGCAAAGCGGGAACGTGGTGCAGAGCCCGACGACGTAAGAAAGACAATCGAAGGCGATCTCAATCATGACGGCAGTGCGGATGTCGCCGTGCTTTACACGATCGAAGGTCAGGGTGGCAGCAACGATTACATTCAATACCTGGCCGTGTTCGTCCGAAAGAAAACCGGATTGTTATTTGCGGCGAGAACACCAGTAGGCGGCAAGAATCGCCGGAGTATCGACCTCAGTTCGATCAAAGCCAATGTGATGTACTTCGACACCACGGACTACGCTACTGGCGATGGGTCGTGCTGTCCTTCGATCAAAGGCACAACTACCTTCAAGCTTATCGGCGGCAAGCTGATCGAGAAGCGGGGCCGGAGGCCCTAATAATAGGTGATGGTGCGGTACATCACTTTTATCGGCACCGCCGTTTTCACCTTATTCACCGTCTTCACCAAAGACTGGCTTCTGGTAATCCAGTTGCCTTGCGAATCGTACTCGTATTCATAAGAGTAACTCGATTCAACAGCCAGCGGCGCTGAACTACCGGTGGGCTCAATCACGCGTTGAGTCATGTTGGGGTTCCGGGCAACGTCACCGACTGACGGCGCCTTCGAGGCGCCATTTGCGGGAATTACCGACTCACCCCTGATTGCATTGCTAACCACGGCGTACGAATCGACTTGTTTCTCCACCGAGATGGAATTGGCTGTTAAGACTGAAATTGCTGCCACATAGTCCATCTTTGTTTCGGTGATGGCATTGCCGTCTTTATCCAACTGCAGAATGCTCTTCCAATTTACAGACAGCTCTTTCGCATTTGGAATCCGGGCACTGAACGCAATCTCAAGCTGGTTCGGTTTGTTCTGATAGGAATACTTCTCGACCACACCTTTATCGCCGAGGACTTTAAGCTCTTCCAACTTTCCATTCTTGCCGTAGCGGTATTCAAGCTTAAAGAGTTGCGGCGTCTGCGCGGGTTTGGGACTGGACGGCGCGAGCTGCTCCACCATCACTGGCTCATGCAAAAGGTAAGCGCGATTGCCGTCCACGTAGCCGTACGAAAACAATCTGTAAGGCACGAAATTCCGATACTGTACCCTGGCAACCAGGTATCCTTCCCGATCAAAATCCTCTCGCAGACGAGGGTGTTTGGCGCCGGGTTTGGGCTTACCCAAATAATCCGCTTCTTCAACGTAAACGCGCTTGACGCTGCCGTGCAGGTTTTCCTCCTCAGCATCAGACAGCGGCCTTTTGGCTACCGGCTGCTGGGGCAGCGCCGGAGGCGCGAACGATTTGATTAAGCGCTCTTTTTCCTCGGCAATCTCTTCGATCGAGAGCAAGTGAAACGAGTCGAGAATCTTCTGGCGTGTTTCGTTGACACCCTGACCATCGAAGACGGACAAGTTAATCGCGTAAAAACGATAGCCAATGACGAAAGACCTGACGGCTAACACGACATCGCCGTAACGGCGTACGATTTGCCAGCCGGGATGCCCTTCGAACGACCAGGGCGCGTCGTCAATTATGACACCGTTTTCTTTTTGCGCTTGTTGTACGTGCTGGTTTCGAAGGTCATCAAAAAACAGCTTCCTATACTCCGGCTTTTCGAGATCGTTGGTGCCTTCGCCTACGTAAATCGTAAAAGCATCATGGTCAGAATTCCAGCGATACATCCTCACAGGAAACTTGTACCTGGCGATCTCGGTACTGGCGAATTTGTATTCGGAGTAATTGGCCGGCAGATTAATTGAGAATCCGGCGAACACAGTTCGAAACTGATCCGGCTGAGCGCGCGCTATTGCGTTCCAGGTGTAGAAGCAGCCAGAGACGGCACAAATACAGACTAAGACTCTTGAAAACGGCCTCATTCGCGAAGATTGGGCGAACCCTTTACTGTTTCTTACGCACACCCCAGGTCGGCAATGGCGGCTCCTTCGTGGCCCGATCAACTGGACGCTCCTTGAGCATTCTCATCCCTTCAGCCACCGCGCGTTCAAGTTGCGGATCCCTTCCCCCGATCACATCCTTCGGCCAGTTTTCGACGTCGACGTCCGGAGCCACACCTTCGTTTTCAACCGCCCAGCGATTGTCGCGAGTGAAGAAGCCTCCGCGTGGAGCGATTGCTGAACCGCCATCGACAAATGTCGGTGTGTCGGCGGTATGGACCAACCCACCCCAGGTGCGTTTGCCCACCAGCAAACCAATCTTCCGATAGCGAAACATGTACGGCATAAGGTCGCCGCCGGATCCGGCCATCTCGTTAATAATCATGACCTTCGGACCCCAGATGCCGGCCGAGGGACTCGTAAACGGATAACGTTCCCCGGCCACGTTGTTGAAGTATCCATCAAAGTCGCGCTGCAAAACGTCGATGATGTAATCAGCTGCCGAGCCGCCACCGTTGAACCGCTCGTCGATGATTGCGCCTTTCTTGTCCTGCTGTGCGAAATAGTAGCGATTGAAGCTCGAATAGCCCGGCTGTCCGGTGTTCGGCAAGTACACGTAAGCCAGCTGGCCATTCGAAAGCTGTTCCACCTGGCGACGGTTCGATTCCACCCACGCGCGCGTGCGCAGGGCCTGCTCGTTCGCGACGGGAAGGACAACCACATGTCGGGCTCCGTCCATCGTCGGTTTATCGTTGACTGTGAGCGCGGTTTGGCGATTAGCCGTCCCGTCCAGCAAACGGTAAATGTTGTCGGGAGCATTCAGCTCAATACCATTGATGGCGAGAATGTAATCACCAACATTGACGATCGAGCCTGGCACAGCCAGCGGCGAACGCAAGTCAGGATTCCAGTTCTCGTTGTCATAAATGCGCGTGACCTTGTAGCGGCCGTTTTCAACCGCGAAGTCTGCGCCCAGAAGTCCTCCGGGCGAATTTGGCACGTCGGGCATGTCGCCACCGCGAACATACGAGTGGCCAATGGCGATCTCAGCGCCCATCATGTCCAGCAGGTAATTCAGATCGGCTCGATGATTGACGTAGGGCAACATCGCGCCGTACATCTCCTTATCTTTATTCCAGTCTGTTCCGTGCATGTTTGGCACATACAGATAGTCACGTTGGTTGCGCCAGCCCTCATTGAAGATTTGTTTGAACTCTTCCTTCGGATCCAGATACATCCGCAGAGCGAAATTGATCCGGCCTGAGCCAGGCTGAGGCGGGTTGCGATCCGCGTCGACTACAAACAAGGATGGAGCCGGAGGCCGGCCACCGAAGGCTGCGCCACCTCCTCCTCCACCGCCACCGCCGGCGCGATAAGCGAGTTTGCGACCATCCGCACTGACATCGAAATCGGCCACACCGTTGACGAAGGCGGCGGCTCTTCGATCGCACAGACGGTAACGGATCAATTCGCTGCCGCCGCCGCCCTGACCGCCGCCACCGCCACCACCCTGTCCGGCTGCCGGGGCCTGTAAGTAATAAACCATGCCGTCTGCGCCTGAGCGCAGCGAACTGTACTGGCGCTCCGGAACACCCGGCACAGAAATAATTCGTTTCGGCAGTCCTTCAAAGTCGACTTGAACAGTGACTGGCTGTCGTGGACCGCGCGGGGTTTGCGGCTGGTCTGCCGCTGCTGCCGGATCGGCGCCACCACCGCCGCCGCCACCACCGCCCGCTGTGTCGCCCACACACTGGCCCGGAACTGTGCGCCGGCCCGTTCCCACGCCGCGGTCTTCATCACTTTCCGGCAAGAGCGGACTGGGATCGCCCTTCTTGAGCACCGCGAGATACAAACCAAAAGTCTCGTTGTGATCGTAAGAAGTCATGTCCAGCCACTGCGAACGCAAGCCAAAATCAGTCGACGCCAGGAACCAGAGATATTTCCCGTTCGCGTCAAAGACGGGCCAGACCGCGTCCGCTAGCCCATCGGTAACTTGTTTTGACTCGCCGGTTTCAGCGTTGCTGATAAAAACCGCGTGATACATCGAGCGGAGACGGCTCGAATAGGCGACCCATTTCGAATCAGGACTCCAAACCGGATTGAGCGTGCGGGTCGGGACCATCCATGGATCGTTGCCGACGATTTTTGCTTTGCCGGTCGCCACGTCCAGAACCCAAACGTGCAAACCTGTATCCGTATATAGAAGCTTTTTGGAATCCGGCGACCAGGACGGCGTGTAGTAATGCGTCGGTTTATCGAGCACAATCTCGCGCGGCGGTGTGAGTCCATCCTGTGCTTCAACATACAGCCGATACTCGCCCGACTTGTCGCTGAAATAAGAGATGAATTTGCCATCGGGCGACCATGCAGGATCGCGTTCAGCTGAACTGGAAGAGTTGGTGAGGTTGCGCACGTCACCCTTCTCTGTCGGAATCGTGAAAACCTCTCCGCGCGCCTCAACCACCAGGCGCTTGCCCGTCGGCGAAAGCGACAGGTTCGTCAGACGGTTCGAGACATCGTCCCAGCGCGGCATCATCCAGGGAAAATCGCCGGTCGCCGTAATGTTCACCAGCCGTTCTTTGCCGCTCTTCGGATCCAGTTCATGAATGTAGCCTGCCTGTTCAAAGACGATAGAACCCGGTCCCGAGTCCATCGTCTTCACATCAAAGTCAGTAAACTTTGTTACCTGGTTCAGCTTTTTGCTGCCCGAGTCATAACTCCAGACGTTGGCGATGCCATCGCGATCAGAAATGAAGTAAACCGTGTTCCCCAACCAAACGGGATCAATGTCTTTGGAATCGGTCCATGGCGGCGAAACCAGATCGTAGGTTTTGAGATCGACGATCCAGATCGGACGGTTCTGGCCGCCGCGATAATTGCGCCGCTCATCATCCCAGGAGTTGTTCATGCGATACGCGATGTGCGATCCATCGGCGGAGATCTTTCCCTGATAGCCGCGTGGCAGGGCCAACGGTTCTTCGACTCCACCAGTAACCGGCACCGTCCAAAAACGCGGCGCGCCGCTGGGCGACCAGGTCGCACGCGAAGACGAAAACATGATTGACTTGCCGTCGGGCGTCCACCCCTGTGTATTGTCAGCACCCGGATGCCACGTCAGACGCTTCGGCTCTCCGCCATCAGCAGACACGACATAGACATCCAGGTTGCCGGCGTACTCGCCGCTGAACGCGATCCATTTTCCATCCGGTGAGAAATGCGGATTCGAAGTTTGCCCCTGGAAACTGGTCACGCGCCGGGCCATTCCGCCTGCTTTCGGCACCGCCCAAATATTCTGTGCATAAGCGAAAGCAATCTGAGTTGCACTCACGGTTGGCATACGCAAGAGGCGGGTGCCGCTTTCACCATTGGCGTGCACGACGAAGATTTGCGGTGCGAACCTGATCCCGACAAAAGCGATCGCGAACAGTCCGACTACAAGAATCGTAAGCCGGCGAATAGACCTCGCGGCAGAGCTTCGAGCATTCATGAATTGGCCTCCGAGAAACTGGATGGGTTGCGCTGCATCTTTTAGCACGAAGCGTGGTCGAGAGCAAAGTTCAGCAGAGCTGTCGTAGCGTCCTAATTAAATGACTTTTCCGTAGCCCAGGCGTTTACGCCTGGGGAATGAAAGGCGTTAGTTTCCTTCAGCCCCATTAATGGGGCTTTAAAAGCACCCGCTGTTTCTTACCCAGGCGTAAACGCCTGGGCTAGAGAAAACGTTACGATCAAATAAGGACCGTACCAGTGGAGTTCAGTACCATCCGCGCGAGTGGATGGATCAAACGAGCGTCTATGGCGCCCCTGATGCCACCGCTTAGGCGAGTGCTCCTGAGATCAGCCCTCTCAGGCGCCGACTTGCACCATCGCCGCGAGCGAATCTGTTTCACTGACGACGCTTGACGAGTGGCCCTTCCCCTCTGTGTCTTCGACCAGCAACACACTGCCAACGCCGAAGCGACGGGATTCGCCATCGCTGGCCGTGACCTGCCACTCGCCGCTGAGGACGAAAAACAGATTGCGCGCGGATGAAGGGTGCCAGTGGCTGGACCATCCGGCCGGGGCCTTCATGAAAGCAAATGCATTCGCGGGCGTGGCAGACGATAAGTACAGCGGCGGGGCAGGCGGCGCGTAATCGGTCAGATCGAGTTCGATTTCGGCATCCTCAAAATGGGAGTCGCCGTTCGCGTCGCTATGAAGTCTTACAATTTGCATATCTATCTCGGAAAACGGCCCCGCTACTTCGCGCGGCGCCGGCAAATATTGTCGCTAAATGACGATTTGATTGTCGCACCGCATTTCTTACTAGCCGGGCCATCGTCTTGCGTGTCACGTTATTTCATATTGAAGAACAGAGGGAATGATTATGCACACGGAAACAAAAAATAATACTCAGGAAAACGCCCGACCACCGCTGCCGCCGGCGGCAGTTTTCGACGAACGGCACATGGCTGAAGCCAGACCGGTGCAGCCGTTGAGTGAGCGACGGTCGCGAAAATTAGCGGATGCTTTTCAACATATTGCCGGCCGGCGGTTTGCCATGATCGCGCCCATAATTGCGGGAGTAATAATTTGCGTCGGATTTGGGGCCGCCTCAGTTGATCTGGCTCCTGACGCGCTGTCAGCAAAGGACGATCCTGCACAGGCAGCAAGTGAATCCCTGGTTCCGTCGACTGCAATACCAATGGAATCGGCAGTAAGAAGACCAACTCAAAAGCGGCGAACTCCTTCAAGTCCTCAGGTTCGAGAGACACTTCCGCCTTTAGAATTTAGTGAAGAAGATGGTGATCAGAAGCCGCGGGCGCGCTTGGTTTCGGTGATTCATTGAGACATCCCATAGTTGGAGAAGACTAAACGGTGGTCGCCTAATTTGTAGGGGCGTCCCTCCGTGGACGCCCGGCCTTCTCACGTCGTAGGCAATAAAGCAGGCGTCCACGGAGGGACGCCCCTACAAATTAGGCCATTACCGACCAGACTGTCTGCTTTACATTTTGGGCGTTCTAATCGTTCCGATATAATCGCGCCTCAAATCAACTTTCGGGAGGACGCTTCGATGCCTGCACCTAATCAGATCGAGGTTAACAAAGGAGACAACCTATTGCTGGTCGGCACGACGAAGGGCGCCTTTCTCTATCGTTCCGACAAGAACCGCACTAATTGGCAAGAAGCCGGGCCGTATTTTCCGGGACGAAGTGTCTATTCGCTTGCATACGACGGGCGCAATGGCCGGCAGAAATTGTGGGCCGCCGTGAACAGTCCGTTCTGGGGATCGTTTCTCAGTTCGTCGGATGACTTTGGCAAGACCTGGAGCAATCCGGAAACTTACAATATTAAGTTTCCCGAAGGCAGCGACGTTTCGCTCAAACAGATTTGGCAGATTGCCGCAGGTCACCCCGAGGACACGGACACTCTCTTTTGCGGCGTTGAGCCGGCCGCGTTGTTCAAATCAACTGATGCCGGAGAGACGTGGGTCCTCGAACGCGGGCTGTTTGATCATCCGCACCGAACGCAATGGATGCCCGGCGGTGGTGGACTGTGCCTGCATACGATTCTTCCCGACCCATCGAACAAGGATCGGATGTGGGTCGCAATCTCGACTGGAGGCGTTTATCGGACCGATGACGGCGGAAAGAATTGGCAGCCGCGCAACAAAGGAATTTGCGCGAGATTCCTACCGCCCGATCAGCAGTATCCCGAATGGGGACAATGCGTCCACAAAGTCGTGAACCATCCTTCCAATCCGGATCGAATGTTTTTGCAACATCACTGGGGAGTCTATCGCAGCGAGAATGCCGGCGATTCCTGGAATGACATTGGGAAAGGTCTGCCCTCGGATTTTGGCTTCGCGCTGGAGATGGACCCGCATGATCCAAACACTGCGTACCTGATTCCCATCGAATCTGACGAGTTTCGTTGCACGCCGGAAGCCAGGCTGCGCGTCTATCGCACACGCGATGGCGGCGAGTCATGGGAACCGCTGACCAAAGGTCTGCCGCAGGAAGACGCCTTTGAAACGATTCTGCGCGACAACCTCAAAGCCGACGGAAACGATCCGACGGGACTTTATTTCGGGACCCGCAATGGCAAGTTATTCGGCTCGAATGACGCCGGCGAATCATGGTCGATGATCCGCGACGGCTTGCCGGCAATTACTTGCGTAAAGACAGCAACGATCAATTAACAACCGTTAACATCCGCGCGGAAATTAGTTTGCTAAGATGCGCTCTCGAATCAGCCGCGGAGCGGCGGAAGATCTGTAGCCCACGGCGTGAGTGGGTAACGAGCCATGATTTCAGATCAGCCGCGGCGGTACACCTGACAATGTTGTTGATGTTTTCGCCCCTCCGGGGCTGCTTTTTTTCGGTTGGCCGTAATCCCATGGCTTACGCCATGGGCTACAGATCTTGCGCCGCTCCGCGGCTGAACTAACTACCAATCAGGTGAATTCAAGATGAAGAATCGAATTTTCGCGTTTGCGGCTGCTGCTTTTCTATTGCTGGCCTCGCTGACTCAGGCACAACAAAAGGAACAACCCAAAGGAGAGTTCAAGTGGGTGCAGTTTCAGTTGGCCATTCTGAAGATGGGACCAAAGTGGGAGGCCACGAAAAAGGAAGATCGAAACGCAATCCTCACACAGCACCTCGGCAATGTCGTGGCAATGCTGGACTCCGGGAAAGCCGTGATCGCCGGGCCGTTCGGTGATCACACGGGCCTTGCAGGGATTTTCATTCTGCGATCAACGTCGCCTGAAGAAGCAAAGACCTGGGTTGACAACGACCCGGCGGTCAAGGCCGGTCTGTTCGTTGCGGAAATGCATCCGTGGTGGTCCGAAGACATCTTTAAGAAAACCCCGCTGCCAATGAAAATGAGCACGGTCTATCTTGGCTTCTTAAAGAAAGGTCCAAACCGTAAAGACGGCGACGGCAGCAATCCTGAAGTCCAGCAATTGCAAAAAGACCATCTCGCTAACATCAACCGGCTGGCGGAGATGAAAAAGCTGGTGGCCGCAGGTCCGTTCGGTGATGACGGCGAACTGCGCGGACTGTTTGTTTTTCGGGTCGGCTCAATGAAGGAAGCCGAAGATCTGGCCAGGACTGATCCGATGATTAAGATTGACCGGCTGCGGCTTGAACTCCATCCCTGGAACATTCCGCAAGGCGTGATTCCCTAAGTAACACAGACTTCAGTCGGTGTTTATGCGGTTGATCACAGACCAAAGTCTGGGCCACTCATCGGCTATAAGTTCCCATCAACTGTCCCTGCGCTACGACATGATCGTCCAAAGCCTTTTCCAGCTCAGCCCAGGTCGCGCCCGCTTTTAGAGGAAGCTCGGCATCGACTGCATAGAGCTTGAAAAAATATCGATGCGTGCCTGAAGGCGGACATGGACCACCATAACCAATCTTGCCAAAATCATTCTTGCCCTGGAAACCGCCGGCTTTGAGCGTCTCAGACACGGGGACGTTTTCAACAAAGCCAATGTTGTCAGCCGGGACGTTGTAAAGCACCCAATGTACCCAGGTGCCTCCCGGTGCGTCCGGATCATTGACGACGATGGCGATTGTCTTTGCAGTTTTGGGTAAGCCACTCCACTCCAGCGGCGGCGAGATGTTCACGCCAGCGCAGGTGTACTGTCGCGGAATCGGCTGGCCTTGCTGGAAAGCCACGCTCGTCACTTTGATTTCGTTTTTCTGATCGGGTGATTGTTGGGCCGGCGGTTGCGGCGGGAGCGACCGCGGACCAGTGCTGCAACCAGGCAACGCCAGCGATAAGAGAATGGTAATCGCTAAGTTTCGGGTTCGCATGACCAGCAGATCTATCCAGGCGTGACGGTCGGCGTGGGTATCGCCATCCCCTTCTTAACCATTTCCACAGCGTCCTCGCGTGGCAATGTGAGTTTGAAAACGACCTTGTTACTGTCGGCCGAAACCTTCGTGTTCCTCAACAGTATTTCTTCGTCATGACCCTCTCTTGACTTAGCCCCAGCCGTCATCAGCACAGCGAACGCGCGGGACAGTCTATTGGCACTGTCCGCTGATGATGCTTCCGATTCGACAATGGCCACGACTTCGTTTGCTTCCTGCTTAATCGTAAAGCTGACCTTTGTCCCGGGTTTGTCCTCGTTCAGCTTTTTCAGATAGAACAACACGCCGCTGTCATTCATCGCAGACACCAGGCGTTTTCCGAGATCGACAAGCGTCTCGTCGCCCGACTTGCGGCTCACCATCGCGTTAACGAGTTTTCCGTCCTTATCCAGGGTCGTATCAATGGTGACTTCGAAAGGCTTATCAAAGTCGAGCTTTTTCTGGTCTCTCAATTCAGTGGCATATGCTGCAAGATCCCGGAACGGCGCCTTATTGATCTCGCCTTCCTCAGGCAGTTCGATTCCGGTTTTCTTCGACGCTGCTTCCAGGTCCTTCTGGGCCTGCGCGACAGCCTTCTCGTCGGGCTTGGCCGGTGACGGTTTCGTCTCAGGAGTTTTGCCGTCACCGCTGTTAATCGCGATTGACCCTGGCCCGGCAGGTGTGGGCGTAACCGACGGACTCGGACTCGGACTTGGAGACGCAACACGATAATTTGATGTCGGCGTAAACGGCGGCATTACCGGAAACTGCTGTGGCGGGATTATTCCCTGCTGGTCCATGAGGAAGTAGCCTTCAGGGTAATGAAACTTTTCAGTCGTGAAGTCTATGATATCGACGTCGTCGCCGATCTCAGTTCGTGAATAAGGGTGATCCACGAATCCTGCACCGGCAAAAAGCGCAGTAATCGCGAAGGCGTCGCGCACCGGCGGAATCAAAACAATGCAAGCGATCAGAACGAAATGCCACGCGCCCGACCCGGCCACCAGCCAGACAATCCGCGGCCAGAAGGGGTCGCGGTTCACTTCAAAGTGATCAAAAAGTCCGCCGGTATCTATGAACTCAAGGGTTTTCATAAAGCTAATGAAGTACCTTTGACGCTGAGTCCGCCTGGAACGTTGCGAACTCCCACGCTCAAGTTCTCCACACTCAGATACTAAGTCAGCCAAAGATTCGTCGCAACCACGTCACCTAAAAGGCACGTTTTTGATTGCCAGCGCGGTACGCACGCCTCTGGCGTGCTGACAGACCAGCGCGCCGGGACGCGCGCGTACCGAATGTGTTCCCGGGCCAGCCTTGCCCTACAATGTCTGTATGCCCCGATCGCGCGGATTTCACGAAAAGCCTTCGAAGGATAAAGGACGCTCTCGTCCAGGGGTTGATCAACCTCCACCAGTTCAGGAAAGGCCGTCTGTTCCGGGCGGAATGTATAGTCGCGAACTGGGGGATTTGCTTTCGGGTATTGGAACGCCCAGGCCGGCACCCTTCAAGCCGGATCAATTTCAACTCGAAGCCTTAGCGGCACTGGAGGTTGAGGATGTGCTGGTAACCGCTCCGACCGGGAGCGGCAAAACCTGGATTGCCCGAGAAGAGATTCGGCGGCTGTTGGAAGCGGGGAAACGAGCCTGGTACACAACGCCACTCAAAGCGCTAACCAACTCCAAGTACGCTGAGTTCAGCGAAGAATTCGGAGCGAATCGCGTCGGGATTCTGACCGGTGATCGCAAAGAACATTCCGATGCCCCGCTGATCGTGGGCACGACTGAGATCTTTCGTAACCAGTTGTTTGATGCGTTGCGCGGTGGCGAAGAAGTGCGGGTCGATCTGGTTGTATTTGACGAAGCCCACTATCTCGCGGATGAAGATCGTGGGCACGTCTGGGAAGAAGCGATCATCCTGACGCCGTCAAGAATTCGCATGCTCCTGTTGTCCGCAACGATCGGGAACGCCGACGAGTTCGCGAGCTGGATTCAGGAATTACGCGGTGTTCGCTGCCGCGTGGTCACGCGTCCGGGCGCCCGACCCGTTCCTTTACGCGCTGCATTTCTGATGCCTGACAAGCGCCTGGTCCCGCTCCTGACCAGGGAAGCAAAGTTGAATGCTGAGATTGCGCGACTGATCGAACAAGAGCAGAAAGATGGCGGTCGTGGTGCAGGTACCCGCGGAAGGCGCCGCAGATGGTAAGTGGCACAGACTTCAGTCTGTGTTGGCCGCATGAAAATCACAGACTGAAGTCTGTGCCACATAACCGTTCGGACACCAACGTATGAAACTTCGCATGCCGGAAATGCCGCCGGCGACTTTGCTGGCGGCGCTGGGTTCCTACAACCTGTTGCCGGCGATCGTGTTTCTTCCGACACGCCGGCGCTGTGACGAGGCTGCTTCTGAAGCGGCCTTAAGCCGCAAGTCTGCTAAAGACGATCGTCGTGAAGCGCGCGGCGACTTTATGCGTGGCTTTGTCGAACAACATCCCGAAATTCGTAACCATCGCCATTGGGACACGATCGTACGCGGCGGGATCGCATCGCATCACGCCGGCCACATGCCCGCCTGGAAACTGGTGATTGAAAAAATGATGAGCGCGGGTTTACTTGATGCGATTTTCGCTACCGCGACCGTCGCTGCCGGCGTGGATTTCCCGGCCCGCAGCGTCGTAGTCACCGTGGCTGACCGCCGCGGCAATCGCGGCTGGGAATCGCTGACTGCGTCGGAACTGCAACAGATGACGGGTCGCGCCGGCCGGAGAGGCAAGGATCGCGTCGGGTTCATCATTGCGGCGCCAGGTCCGCATCAGAATCCACGTAAGATTGCCGAACTGCTTGGAGCTCGGCCCAACGATCTCGAGAGCCAGTTTCGCGCCACTTACACTTCGCTCCTTAACCTGCTCGACGCCTTCGGCAGCTTTGCCCAGGTACGGGCTATTGCCGAACGAAGCTTTGCCTATCGAAACCTTCTGCCGCGAATCCATCAACTGGAAAGGGCACGCGAGGAAGGTGCGGATCGCATTCGCGAACAGATCGATCATTCAGTGCTGGATATTTCTCCGGTGCTCGGATTCGAACGACTGGCCAGCGCCCGCGCACGTGTGATCGAAGGTGCGCCGCAAACACGTCGCGAAATGCGTCAGCGTTGGCTCAATAAGGTCGCCCAACCCGGCCGTGTGATCGCTGTGGGCCGCAGCGGAAGACGTCTGGCTCTGATTACCGGACGCGGACAAGACGGCGTGACCGCGATCCGCGAAGATGGCCGCCACGCTTCGTTCCCTTTGCAACGTATTGGGCGGGTGTTTGCCCCAATCTTCTCGACGCGTGCGGATACACTCGACGAGACCTTCGACAAAATTCACGATGGCGCCAACGAACTTGCTTTGGTTGAGCCGCGCCTGCGCGATGCTCAAAGCGGCGAGGCAGAGTCGCTCAAGTTGATCAACGATTTGCTCGATTCATTTTCGGCGCACATCGATCTCGAAAAACTCTGGTCGCTACAAAGCGAAGCCGCAGCCATCGAACACGCCGGGCGTCAAATCCAGGGCTTGCGGGCCGAGATCTGGGAACCATTCGAACGATGCGCGCGCGTCCTCGACCGTTTTGGTTATGTCGATTTCATCGCCGAGCGAGTGAGCGAGCGCGGAAAATGGCTGGCCGATCTGCGCGTCGATCGCCCGCTGTTGATTGGCGAAGCCTTGCAGCGGGATCTGTTTGCGTCTCTCGACGTAAAACAGACGTCGGCGCTAATCTCGGCGCTGGTTGCCGACGAAGATCGAGACTATGGTGAGTTGGAACTCGATGACTCCATCGTCAGCCTGCTAATCCGGGTCGAAGAAGTATCTTTCGAGGTGTCAAACGAGGAGTGGAAACAGGGAATAGAAGCGGCCGCCGAAATTAATTTCTCGGCGGCGGCGGCGGCGGCGCTCTGGGCCGATGGCGCGGCATGGTCCGAGTTGGTTCGCGAAACGCGGGCCGAAGAAGGCGATCTCGTGCGGCTTCTGTCGCGCACGGGTGAGGCCTTGCTGCAAATCGCCGGCCTGCGCGAAACGCATCCAAAGGCAGCAAACCTTGCGGCTCAAGCAGCTGAAATCGTGCTCCGCGAACCGGTGCGGTGATGAGGTTTGACTGTGTTAGAATTTGAATCAGCGATTCGATAATGGAAGTTCTCGATACTCCAACCACCACAACAATCTCCTTCTCGCCTTTGGTGAGGCAATATACGCTCGAAGAATTCTGGGCGCTGCCTGAGCCCGAGGATCGAGCCCACTATGAATTGATCAAAGGAAATCTGTTTATGGTTCCCCCACCTGATTGGCCCCACGGCGATTTTGATGCAAGACTGAAAAAGAGATTGATTCTCTTTCTCGCTGCAAATGGAGATCCCGGAAACGTCTATCATCCGCGCGAAGCCATCTACGTCGAGGATACGTACCTCGAGCCCGACATGATGTACGTCTCGAACGAACTCGCCGCGAAAATGGGCAAGCGACGGACATCGGCTGATATCGTTTTCGAGTATTTTTCAAAGTCCTCCGCAATCTATGATCGAACCACGAAGGCTGATACCTATCTGGCGCTTGGGGTTAAGGAACTTTGGTTGATCGATTCTGACAGCATGATGATTGAAGTTCGTTATCGAATCATGAAGAATAGGCTCCCGGCATGGGAAAGATGGCAATACCGTAAAGGTGACCAAGCCGATTCGCGCGTCTTGAATGGATGGAGCGTATCGGTTGACGAATTATTTGCAGGATTAGTGTAAAGGTTGATTATTGATGGAAGTACTATTAGCTAACGAATACGGATTTTGTTTCGGCGTCGAACGCGCCGTGGAAATGGTCGAAGATGCGCTCGGCGTGGGTGCTCCGGTGCGAACCCTGGGGCCATTGATTCACAACACGCAGGAGATGCAACGGCTTGAATGTGAGGGTGTCTCGACGATTCAGGACCCGATTCAAGTCTCGAAAAACGAGATCGCGGTGATTCGCGCCCACGGCGTTACACCCCAGGTTCAAGCGGAATTGGAAAGACGCGCGGCCCAGGTTGTGGACGCAACTTGCCCGTTCGTAACTCGCGTGCAAAGGCTCGCGGAACGAGCCGCAAAAGATGGCCGTCACGTGGTGGTAGCCGGCAATCCCGATCATCCGGAAATGATCGGAGTGGTTGGGTACGCGCCGAACAATACGTTCGTCGTCAAGGATGCTGAGGATGTCGCGAACTTGCCACCACTGCATGCGCCGCTGGTGGTTTCGCAAACTACGCTGAAACTAAAAACGTTTCTGGAAGTGGCCGAGGCAGTCAAAGCAAAAGCTGACGCCGAACCACAAGTCGTCAACACGATCTGTTCGGCCACGCGCGATCGACAGGATGCGGCGCGCGCACTTGCCGGACTGGTTGACGTCTTTTACATCATCGGCGGCAAGCACTCTTCGAACAGTATCAAACTGCTGGCGGTTTGCCAGGAACAGTGCCCGAAGAGCTACCTGATCGAAACCGGAGACGAGATCAATCCAGCGGACCTGAATGGCGCTCAGCGCGTAGGCGTTACGGCGGGTGCCTCAACCCCAAACTGGTTGATCGAACAGATCGTCAAGCGCTTGCGCAGTATGAATGGAGCCTCAGGCTCCGCCGTCCAGAATTAGTTTTTTTGGTCTGGAGGAGAACTCTGACTCTCACGTCATGCCGGCGTCCTGGAAATGCTCACAATGCGGATTAGTTAACTTCGCTTCCGATCAGAGTTGTAAGCGCTGTGGGGCGCTGGTTGAAGGCAGGGTTGAGGGCGGGGTTCAGAGTGGGATCCAGAGCACCGAAGTGCAACCATCTGCGGCGCCCGTGGGAATTGTCCTGGAAGACGGATATGTGATGCCGCCACCGCCGGGGCCACCCCCACACTTAACTGGCGGTACCTGGCGCGAAGGATCGACGCTGGTAATGAGTAAGGATGCCTCACTCCCCGATTATTGCGTGAAGTGCGATGCTCCGGCGGACGGCTTCCGCCTCAAGCGAAATCTTTCCTGGCATCATCCCGCGTTGTTTCTCTTAATTCTACTCGCCTGGCTTCTATATCTAATTCTCGCAATGGTGCTGCGTAAGCGGGCGACTGTGTATCTGGGATTATGCCGGGAACATTCTGAAAAGCGCCGCACCCTGCTCATTGCGGGATTCGTTATTTTGGCCGTTTCGGTTGCTTTGATTTTCGGAGCTATTGCCTCGGACTATCCCGCCTTCGCGTTGCTCGGGTTGCTTGGTTTCCTCGCTTCGGCAATCTGGCTGGCATTCGTTGCGCGCGTAGTTACCGTGAAGAAAATTGATGATCAGTTTGTTTGGCTCACTGGCGTAAGCGAGAATTACCTCTCGCGATTCCCTCCCCTGCCGCAATAGTCACGGGCGACTCACGCCACACACAACTCATCGGTCAGACGCCCTGGGCAATGATATGATGCCGGCTCTCGCAGTTCACTACTGCCATGAGTGAGCCGATGCTCTCCTCCATTATCTCAGCGCTGGATGAACAAATTCTCAACGATCCGAGCCTCGTCCAGCCAATCTTTGACAATCTGATCGCCGCGCAATACAGACTCGGGCTGGTTTTCGACGAACGTCCTACCTGCTCATTTCTTCGACCTCACATGATTTCCCGCTCACAGTATGACGAGGTCAGTCGCGCAGCTTCGATTATTGCCGTGGCGGTCGAAAGAATGGTCGCGCAGGCGTTGGTTGATGATGATTTGCTGGCCCTGCTCGGGCCCACCGAACGCGAAACGCAGATGGCCCGAATCGACCCCGGTTATTCAACTCTGTGTGTCTCAAGCCGCCTGGACTCGTATCTTTCGGACGCTGGATTTCAATTTCTCGAGTACAACGCCGAAACTCCGGCAGGTGTCGGCGATCAGAAGCAGTTAGAGCAGGTGCTTTTCCCGTTGGCTCATGTGAAAGCGCTGCTGGCTGAACGGGCGCATTGGCGGCCGGAACCACATCGCCGTCTGCTGCGGGCGCTGGTGGATGCTTATCGTGAATGGGGCGGAGAAGCAGAGCGTCCGCAGATTGCCATTGTGGACTGGAAAGGCGTGGCCACTGAAAGCGAGTTTTTCGTCCTGCAAGAGTATTTTGCTGCTGAAGGATACAAAACGATGATCGCCGATCCTGCCGAATTGTTTTATGACGGCAGCCGCCTGTGGCGGGGCGATTTCCGCATCGACATCGTTTACAAGCGCATCATCATCCATGAATTTCTTGAGCGCTGCGACGAGAAGCATCCGCTCGCTCGGGCCTACGCCGATCGAAACATTTGCCTCGTGAATTCTTTCCGCTCAAAACTTGCTCATAAGAAAGCGGGCTTTGCCGTCTTAAGCGATCCGGCGTTTGAACAAATGTTCACACCCACCGAGATTGAGATCTTTCATAGACATATTCCCTGGACCCGCCGGGTTCGACCCGGCCACACTACTTTTCATGACTCCGAGCAGGATCTGATCGCACTGATGCGACAGGAGCGAAACCGTCTGGTGTTAAAGCCTAACGACGACTATGGCGGTCATGGTGTTTTCCTCGGCTGGGAGAGCACTGCCGGTGAATGGGAACACGCGATCCAAATTGCGCTGGAGCGGCCGTATGTCGTGCAGGAACGCGTCCCGTTACGGAAAACGCCGATGCCGATGTTCACCGATCGAGTTCGCATGGAAGAGATGTTTATCGACTTCAACCCCTTCCTGTTTCATAATCAAGTGGAAGGCGCTCTAATTCGGCTCTCGACCTCATCTTTATTGAATGTAACTTCTGGCGGCGGCCAAACGGCGCTGCTGGTAATGGAAGGAATGTAATTTGGACATCGAATCAGTTCGTGAATATTGCTTATCTTTTCCCCACGCGACTGAGAATGTGCAGTGGGGAGCCGATCTGGTTTTCAAGATCGCCGGCAAAATGTTTGCAGTCATCAGCCTGGAAGAGACTTCGGACCACTGCATGTCATTCAAGTGCACGCCGGAAAAGTTTGCCGAGTTAACCGAGAGAAAAGGTATCGTCCCGGCCCCGTACGTTGCGCGTTATCACTGGGTGGCGTTGGAAACTTTTGATGCTTTGAGGGAAAAGGAATTGAAGTCGCTGCTGGGGAATTCTTACGACCTGGTGTTTGAGAAGTTACCAAAGAAGGCGAAGGCCCAGCTTGAAGCTGCTCCGGCTCCCAAAACAAAAAAGCGGCGCTAGCTTCCGGGGCACAGACTTCAGTCTGTGTTAGTCCGAAGGGAATCACAGACTGAAGTCTGTGCCACATCTAGCGCGCGTTCTTTCGTTCCTGCCGCTCTTCCTTGCGAAATTCACTCGGCTCAACCGGGTTCGTATCTAACCACAAACCGCGCCGCGCACTGCGCGCCTCGTCCTCGGCGCGCGCATAGAGTTCACGATCTTCGGTCGATTGTTCTCGCTCGTATTCCTTATAATGCCAGGCCATCCCGGAACGAACCTGCTCCAGATTAATGTCCCTGCCATCGACTAAGATCTTTCCGACCAGCCGCCCGTATTGATCGGTCTTTTCGTAAACAACTTCAACGTCTTTCCCAAAGATCAGGCCGGACAGTTTCTTCTTTGATTGGGCGCCAAAATCCTGTTTGGATTCTGGAGCATCGATGCCTTGCAGCCGAATGCGATGCTGAGTATTGCTCGCGTCAAGCACAGTGATTGTGTCGCCATCGGCGATGCGGACGACGCGGCCGCTGAGGGTTTGTTGACCAGGTGCGCTAGCTGGGGAGCGGCCGGAATCCTGGTTAGTCTGCTTTGTCGGACGACTGCAAGCCACCGACAGGAGCATGATGCCGACGATGAACCAAGTGGACTGAAGGGCTGGATTGTTACGCTTCACGGCACGGAAGATTAACAGCAAACGATCTTAACCCTGAAAGTGCGGCTTTGCCGCCTGATGTGCGGAAAGCCTCCGGCTTTCCGGCTGACGAGTCTCCTTCCTGTCCGCGGCGAGGCTGAGCCTCGCCGCGGAGAAATAAATTAGATAAACACCTCGGAAAGGCAGAACCTTTCCGCACATCAGGCGGCTGAGCCGCGCCCGCCCCGTGTATCGCAGACTGTCCAGTCTGCGAGAGTTTCGCCAACTTAAGCAGACTAGACCGTCTGCTTTACCAAAAATTCTTGCAATCAGGCCAACTAAAATTCAAAACTCTGTGTCTATTGAATTGTTCAACAGTAATTTTCGGGAACGCGCCTTCTTTCAAGGTGAGCCTCAGTGACCGAAAGCGAAGCAAATCTGATCAAACGCGCGCAGTCAGCCGACACAGAGGCTTTCTGCGAGCTGGCCGGCCGCTACGAACGTCGCATCTATTCACTTGCGCTGCACTATAGCCACGATCCCCAGGATGCTGAGGATCTTTCGCAGGAAGTGTGGCTCAAGGCCTATCAGGCAATCGGTCATTTTCGGCACGAGTCCACCTTTTACACGTGGATTCGGCGAATCACCATCAATTGCTTTCTAAATCGGCAGCGGACGACTTTCTTTCGTTGGCGCGGCATGACGGGTCAGTTGAGCGAAGCTCACGACCACAACCAGCAGCCGGCGATCCTGCTTCCCAACGTCGAAAGCACGCTGAACAACCGAATCCTGTTTGCAAATGTGATGCGGGCGTTGGCGCAACTGACGCCGCGGCAGCGTCTGATCTTTCTGCTGAAGCATCATGAAGGCATGACCTACGAAGAGATTGCTGCGGCAGTTGGGTGCTCTGCCGGAACCGCGAAGAAAGCGGTCGCGCGAGCTCTGGGAAAACTGCGAGCGGAACTAAACGCTGAGGTTCAAGAGAGCGAATGCGTTCCCTGCGCCGCCGGCCAATACTGAGAAGAGGGATCTACCAGAATGCATAACTGCAAAGCGACGAAAGACGAGCTTGTTGAATTGGCACTGAGTCGGACGGATCAAAATCAATTGCCGCCGGTAGAATTGGAAAACTGTTCCGGCTGCCGCGAGGAATTCGCGTCGCTGCGAAACACTCTGCGCGCAACTGAAGCTGCGATCGATTTGGGTCAACCGGCCGAAAGTTTCTGGCCCGGCTATCACGAGCGTTTGCGCGAACGTCTTGAGCGCGAACCGCAAACTTCAAAGGGCTGGCTGCCGCCGCCACCGCAATTCAATTTGTGGCTCTGGCTGCGGCGAATAGCGACCACGTCCATCCCGGTGCCGGTCCCGGCGGTAGCAGCCGTGTTCGTCGTCCTCCTCTTTTCGATTCTCCTCATGATGCACTCGCGACAATCGTCGGGCGCAGGGCCAATCCTCACCCCACCTTCTGTCATAACCCGAACCATTGAGGTTCCAGTCATTCAGGAAAAGCTGGTTACTCGCTTCGTTTACCGCAAGGTTCAAGCCCCGTCACGCGAATTGATAGCGCGCGAGCGCGTTGGCGCAAGAGCAACCGACTACCGGCAATCTGAACCGCCGTTGATTGATCGGGGTCTGGAAGGATTCAAACCGGCAAATGACGCAAAGCTGACGATCATCAAAGGGAGTTATCGGGATGAGAAGTAGGGCTCTGTTCTTTGCATTTCTGGTCCTGGGCCTTGGTGGCTGCATGACCTGCTGGCCGCTAATAACCCGCGGCCAGGAAGCGACCAAACAACTGATCGTGGCGCTGCCCGAAGGCGGGTTCGTGTCATTCAGGAATCAGACCGCATGGACGGACTTTCGCCAGGCTTTTGACTTGCGCAAATTGCCCGCCGCCCTGGGCTCGCAAGCGGTAGCCGATCGCAATCAAACAATTCATCGGGTGCTGCGCGACAACGACGGAAGATTTGTTTTCGGTTATGACCTCTGGATCAACGGCGACCCAACTACAAAGCAATTCAAGATCGCCGTGAAGCCGCTGGATCGCGAGCTGCAAAACACTCTGCGAGCAAACAACCAGACCTTGCCGGTCGAGATAATCTCGACGTTTCCCAAACCGACTGAGCCACAGATTTTGGATGACGGCGCAGAATTCTCGTTGGATCTTCTGATTAACAAGAACAGCGGCGTAAAGATTATCGATGTCGTGAAGGTAACCTTCAACCGTTTGCGCCTGGAAAATGATGCCCCCGGAATTCGGCCTCGTGACTTCACTCTGGATGCGGTGGCGCTCGAGATGAAGGAGTACAGCCTGCTGGTCAACGACAATCTTATCGCTACCGGCAAGTCAAAAATCGGATGTACCGGCACCGTGCTGTGGATTTACATCCCCAATCGAGGGCGCTTTATCTTTTCACTCTTTCCGCGCGCAGGATATTCATTTCAGAAGACCGGGACAGTTGCCGGCAACAAAATTGAATTCACCCTGGACGGCGATCGCTACCAGTGGCTTTCGAGTTCTGCGATCCTGAAGGAAGAAGGGGCCTGGAATCTTTGGGTGCTGCATGATGCGCAATATTCGCCGCTCTTCGCCGTGCGGCAACCGCCCCCCACAGAAAAGAGCGCTTTGGAAAAGCTGGACGAAGTAATGAACAGCACGCTGAAAAAAAGTTCGACGGCAATGAAAACAAAGCCGAGCGCGTTTCGAGTCGGCCCGGATCCAACGAAGCTCGAAAAGAAATCCGTTAGGCAGCGTGAGATGGTGATGATGGGCGGCGCCGATCGAATTGAGAATTTGCTGCCGCGAAATTAAACGCCGGCATTCGCTGCACGTCGTTTCGCCAAGGCTAAGATTTTCCCCAGACCAACAACAGCCTGACACAAGTCTTCGGGCTTTAGCAGTATCCGAAGAGCACGTGTACGTGTGCCTTGAGCACAGGAGATTACCAAAATGAAAAGTAAAGTTGGTTCGAGCGCCATCATCGCCATCTTTCTCTTGTTCGGTTCTTTCGCAGCCAAAGCACAAGACAACGGGTCGGTCGCTGTGCGCAAGTTTGAGCTAGCGGCAGATTTTACGACTAATACGTTTAATGTCGGGGATACTGTGGTCGGACTCGGCGGCAGGCTGACGTACAATCTGAATTCACACTTCGCGCTGGAGGGCGCAGGTTACTTCTTTCCGCAGGAGTGCCGGGGTTGCGGAAGTCACGCTGGTCAAACCGTGCAAGGATTCTTCGGGGTGAAGATTGGCAAACGCTTTAACAAGTGGGGCATCTTCGGCAAAGTGCGCCCCGGCGTAATGAGCTCAAGTAAGGGGCAATTCGATCTCGTTGTGATTAGCATCCCAACAACAAGTCCACCCTCATTCAATTTCCCCGGCGTCTTTTTTCGGGAAAGGCGGCTGACGACATTCGCCATGGATGTTGGAGGTGTTTTGGAGTTCTATCCCACAAAACGCATCATTACCCGTCTGGATTTCGGCTCGACGATAATTCACTACGGCCAACGCACAATCACTTTTCCGGTATTCGATCCGGTGATCGGCGGCTTCACGTCGCAGCAATCGACGATACCTGCGCAGAACCACCGCACGCTACAGTTCATGGCGGGTGTGGGATTTAGGTTTTGAGGGCACGACGGCCGCACTCTATCCAGGTTAATCCCCATTCGTAAGTTGAGTTTCGGGTTTCACTCGATCGTGGTTCAGGCGACCCTTCAAACCATGCTACGGACTATCGTATCCGCAAACTCATCCGTCGTCGCAGTGCCGCCGATATCGCGGGTGCGAACTTTGCCTTCCGCGAAGACCTGGAGCATGGCTTTCTCGATCTTTTCGGCAGCTTCCCGTTCTTCGATGTGATTCAGCATCAGGATTGCAGATTGTAAAAGCGCGGTCGGGTTCGCAATTCCCTTCCCGGCGATGTCCGGCGCCGAACCATGGACCGCTTCGAACACGGCCCCTCGTTCTCCGATGTTTGCGCCCGGGACCAGACCCAGGCCGCCAATCAAGCCGGCGCACAAATCAGAAACGATGTCGCCATAGAGATTCTCGCAAAGCAGTATGTCGAACTGTTCGGGCCGCATCACCAGCTGCATCGAAGCGTTGTCAACAATCATGCTTCGCATTTCAATATCCGGATAAAGTTTGCCGACCTCTCCAAAGCACCTCAGAAAGAGCCCGTCAGACATCTTCATGATGTTCGCTTTATGTATGACCGTGATCTGTTTTCGTTGTTCGTTGCGCGCGTAGGTAAAGGCAAAGCGGGCGATCCGGGTCGAAGCCCGGGCCGTGATGATCTTCAAACTCTCAACCACACCGGGAACCACTTCATGCTCAATTCCTGAATAGAGGCTTTCGGTGTTCTCGCGCACGACGACGAGATCGAGACCGGGGTTACGGCACGGCACGTTCGGCAAAGCGCGCACCGGCCGGAGGTTCGCGTAGAGGTCGAGCGCTTTGCGCAGTCCTACGTTGACTGAAGTGAAGCCTTCGCCAACGGGCGTTGTGATCGGACCTTTCAAGCCAACCTTGTTGCGCTGAATTGATTCGATCAACCCATCGGGCAAGGTTTTCCCGAATTTCTCCAACGCCTCTTGACCGGCGATGTGCTTTTCCCATTCGATCTTAACGCCGGAGGCTTCGATGATGCGGACAACCGCAGCGGCGACTTCGGGGCCGATCCCGTCGCCTGGAATCAGTGTGATACGATGCATAAAATCAATGTACTTTGAACGTAGTGCTTAGTACTTTGGTGTCCTCCGGTAAAAAAGTCAAAGCTCAAAATACCAAACACCGCACTCGCGCATCCATGCCCAACCAGTCGGCTCAACCAACTTCTGCTTCAGATGTCCTGATCATCGGCGGCGGAGTCATCGGACTGGCCATCGCGCACGCGCTGGCGCGACGCGGCGTAAAGAACCTCACGTTGATCGAAAAGAGCGACTTTGGCCGCGAAGCTTCGTGGGCGGCCGGAGGAATCCTGGCGCCGCAAGTGGAAACTGACAAGGACGATGACTTTTTCCGAGTTGCCTGCGCGGGCCGCGACCTGTATCGAAGCTTTGCCGGGGACCTTCAGAAAGAGACCGGAATCGATCTGCAACTCGACACGACGGGCACGCTCTATGTTGCGTTCACAGCAGACGAAGAAGCGGAACTGCGCGCCAGATTCACCTGGCAGCAAAACCAGGGGCTTGCGGTTGAGTGGCTGGATCGTGACGCCGCACGCAGACTTGAACCTCATTTATCGGAGCAGGTCCGTTGCGCGTTAAGATTTCCGAACGACTTTCAGATTGAAAATCGCCGCCTGGTCGAAGCGCTGCGGACAGCCAATGAAGGGCGCGGAGTTCGCTTACACAAAGATTGCGAAGCGACTGCGCTGATCATCGAAAACAACCGGGTTACCGGCGTGGAAACTTCACATGGGATTATCTCTGCGAAAAGCATCGTGCTCGCGGCCGGTGCGTGGAGTTCATCGCTCACATCGCTCAACTCGGCCGTCAGGCTGCCGCAGCTCGAAGTCGAACCGGTGCGCGGACAAATGCTCTGCTTTAAGCCCCAGCAACAGTTAGCGCGTCAGGTGATTTACAGCTCGCGCGGCTACCTGGTTCCTCGCCGCGACGGGAGATTGCTGGCGGGCTCAACCACCGAATCAGCCGGTTTTGAAAAACGTGTCACCAATGATGGCATCAACTCGATCAAGTCGATGGCAGTTGAGATTGCGCCGGCACTCGAATCGCTGACAGTGGTCGATTCGTGGGCCGGCTTTCGGCCGCGCGCGAAAGATGGTCTGCCGGTTCTGGGGCCGACTAAGCACGTTGCCGGCTTGTTCTATGCAACAGGTCATTATCGCAACGGCATTCTCCTGGCGCCGATTACCGGAAAGTTGATCGCAGAAGCAATTCTTTCGGGCGCGATACCGTCATTGCTTTCGCCATTTTCACCGGACAGATTCTGATGTCCGACAAGCTTTATTTAGCTTGTCGCTGGCAGCGTGTCAGAACCGGAAGCGCTCGGCTCCCTGGAAATTGATCGACTCTAAGAAAGTATGGTCGCTGGTGCCCGCCCAAACGGCTTCAATATCCGGTCGCTACCCCTCCCGGTTCTGACATTCGCCGCGACAAACTAAAGTTTGTCGGACATTAGCTGATTTTGACACTGCTTCGGCACTGTCCTACCATTCTCAACGTCTCCACATTCGTCGCAACTCTTTTTGATTCAAATGAAGCCATCATTCCTCTTACTGCTCGCTCTACTGTGTTCCGTTACTTTCAGCCAAACGTCCGTGGCCCAGTCGGCTCCAGCTAAAGGTGCGCCTGCTGCGCAGAACGGCGAACCGAACAGAGACCCAAAACCCCTGGCGCCCGATAAGAACGAATCGCGCACCGCCACACAGCTTTTTGAGGAAGCTGATAACTACTCGCGAAAGAAATTTGAAGAGTTCGAAAAGCTCAAGATGCCCTTCGACAAGCGTCTTGAAGAGAAGATCAAGCAGGAACAGCAGGACCTCGCGGCTCGACATGCTGCCACCGTAGCCGTGCGTAAATTAGCCGGCAAAGATGTTTACTACCTTGGCATGCTTTACAACCTGGCGCGCAATTTCGATAGCGCGCTGGAAACAATGCGACGCTTTCTGAATGAAAATCCTGAAGTGACCGGCGAGCCCGGGCAAAATGCGCGGGCAATCGTCATCATTCAGGCTGCGAAAAAGGGTCTGCTGAGCGAGGCCGAGGCGCGCCTTAAGGACTACACGAACAATCAACCCCTGGTCCTCGATGATCGATTGTCATTGGAGAATTGGGTGACAGTTGGTTACTTCAATCTTAAGGATTACGAACACGCTTTGCCGTATGCACAGCAGATGTGGCTCACCGCGCAACAAGCAGCGAAACAGAAAAAGTCGTTTGCGCGGGACGCCACCCTGAGTGAAGCGGCCGTGACCCTCTCAGAGATCAATCTGAAGCTCAAAAAACCCGAAGACGCCATTGCCGTTATGCACGAACTGCGGCAGATAGCCATGACCATTCCTTCGGGGAATCTGTACAAGCAGGCGCTGAAGCGTCTACTTCAAATCGCCCCGAACATCGATCCTTTTAAAGATGTGAATGAGGGAACGGCTGCTGTCAATCCGCCCGAAATCACCGTAAATGAATGGATCGATCAGCAACCGACCAAGCTCGCGGACTTACGCGGCAAGGTTGTGCTGCTGGATTTCTGGGCGACCTGGTGCGGCCCGTGCCGCGTGACTTTGCCGCGACTGCAAAAGTGGCATGACGCTTACAAAGATCAGGGATTGGTGATCCTCGGGTTGACGACATTCTATGGGAACGCCGAAGGCAAACAGCTGACACGGCCGCAGGAGTTGGCTTATTTGCGTGACTTCAAAAAGCGAAATGGCCTGCGTTACGGTTTTGCCGTTTCTGATGAAGAGGACAATGACCGCAATTACATGGTGGGAAGCATTCCCACGACCTTCTTGCTCGACCGCCGCGGCGTCGTCCGTTTCATCAGTATTGGGTCGAGCGACCTGGAGGCCACGGCCCTGCAAAAGATGATCAAGAAACTGGTCGGTGAGCCGGCGCCCATCAGCGCCGAGACGACCCGTTAACACCTTGTAGTGCTTTTCCTAACGGTTGTTATGAGCCTTTCAACCCGATTGCTTCTGGTTGCCTTCTTTGGCTGCATACTTCCGCTAACCACGACAACGGCGCAGCCGCCGCAAACACGCGCCGACTCACCGGGCGACAACCGAACCATTCAGATCCCGGGCTCACCCAAACAATTGTTCGAGCAAGCACAGGCCTACGCGAAGAGCAAGCAAGCAGAATTAGAGAAGCAAAAGATCAAGATAGACCAAAATGTGTCGAGAAAAATATGGCAGGAGCAAAGAGAGCTCGCCGGACGGTTTGTCGCCTCATTGCAAGCGCGTGAACTGCCACCAGATGACACCCTTTATTATCTGGGCAGGCTTCAATATCTGGCTGGTGACGAAGGTGCGGCGCTCGATTCGTTGCGGCTTTTCCTGACGCTATATCCGGATGGGGAGATTGCGCAATTAGCGCGACCCGTGGCGATTTCGGCCGCTTTACGAAAGAAATTTATTAGCGAAGCCGAACAAATCGCCGGCGATTATGAGGCCCGCGGGCCTCGCAACCTCGACGAGCGTTTCGAGATCGAGAATCAGTTCGCAGCGGCTTATCGTTCGGCGACGGATTTCGAGAACATGGCCCGGCACGCCAAGCTAATGTACAAAATGTCGAAGCAGGCCTTGACTGAGAAAAACTGCAAAGCGGAGCGCTGCGAAGAAATGCTGGTCAGTTCGGTCGCCCTGGTCGCCGAAGCACATCTGAAACAGAACCAGCCTGACAATGCCCTGGCAGTTTTTGAAAGACTTGAAAGGTTTGCGCTCGCGCGGCCTTCAGCCTCGCTGTTCATTTTCGCGGCGCAGCGATTCAAACAGTTCAATCCGACCGTGGATCCATTTCGCATTTTCGAAGACATTCCCGAAACGCCGCAGAAGCTTCCTGAGCTAAAGACTGCGGAGTGGATTGACATGGCGCCGGTGAAGCTCAGCGAATTGCGTGGCCGGGTAGTGCTGCTGGATTTTTGGGCCACCTGGTGTGGTCCTTGCCGGATGACGTTTCCGGATTTGCGAAGGTGGAACACGAACTACAAGGAGAAGGGCCTGGTCATTATCGGGGTTACGAGATTTTTCGGCGCCGACGGAAGCCGCAAGCTAACGCCGGAAGAGGAAGTGGCATTTTTACGCGACTTCAAAACGAAGAACGACCTCGCATATGGATTTGCGGTGGGCAACTCCGACGAGGACGTGAAGAACTATGGCGTTATGGGAATTCCGACTTACGTTCTGATTGACCGCCGCGGGAACGTGCGCTTAATGGGAATGGGCGCGAACGGTTCAAGCGACGGCACGTTGGAAAAGGCAATCAAGAGATTGATCGAAGAGAAAGACCCTGACCCAACCAGGCCGGCGGGACAATAACAAGATGAGACGTTTGGTTTACCGGCTGCACACCTGGCTCGGACTGATCGTTGCCATCCCGGTCATTGCATGGGCTTCAAGCGGCTTTTTGTACGCGCTGCCGAATGCAGTCGAGGGCGGCAAAATTGAACGCATCGATGCAACGCGACTGCGAGTGTCGCCGTCAGATGCTATGGCCAGGGCCAATGAATTTGCCGGAAAGAGATTACCTACGACGGCGCTGACTTTGTTAATGCGCGATGGGCGGCCGGTTTATCAAGCCGTGGGCGGGATGGGTGCGGACTCGCTTTTGATAGACGCGGAAAGCGGTGGCGTGATCAAGACCCCTCCGCCGGGTGTGCTCACGAGATATTTCCGGCAAGCTCACTTCTACTTTTTTGCCGGTTCGTGGCAGGTGACGGCGTTATTGGTGTTCTCAGCGCTCGCCTGCGTGTCGGCGGCCTCAGGCCTCTATTTGAATTTGACGATGTGGTTTGGGAAACTGTTGAAGCGAAGTTAGTCAATGCAGATATCTCTCTTTAACATCCTGATCGCTTTTGCCGGCGGCCTGCTGTCGTTCCTCTCTCCCTGTGTTCTGCCGCTGGTGCCCGGGTATATCTCTTTGATGTCCGGGGTGAGCATCGACCATTTGAAGAGCGGAGGAGGCGCTTCCGGATCGCGACGCGCCGTGATTCTGAATTCGCTCGCTTTCAACGCCGGGTTATCCGTCATTTTCCTGGCCCTGGGCAGCACCGCCGGCCTGGTTGGAGCGGCGATCATCAATAATATTTGGGTCCGGCTGATCGGCGGTCTCGTCATCATCATATTTGGTTTGCACTTAATCGGACTGCTGAAGATCAAGTATCTCTACAGAGACACACGTCAGTTTTCGAGTGAGAAGCCGCGCGGCATGCTGGGGTCGTTGACGCTCGGGATGGCCTTCGCCGCCGGTTGGACGCCCTGTATTGGCCCCATCCTCGGCGGAATCATTGGCCTGGCAGCGACCAGCGGAGGCTGGAAAGGCGGACTACTTCTCTCGGCCTTTTACTCGGCGGGTTTGGCGGTTCCGTTTCTGATTACCGGACTTGGCATCAATCAGTTTCTCGGCTTTTATTCAAAGTTTCGTCAGCATCTGCATAAAGTCGAGGTAGTCTCGGGAGTCATCCTGATCTTGATCGGGGCGCTGGTGATGAGCAATCGGGTCACGCTTTTGTCGAGTTCGAAGCTGGCTAAGTTTATCCCGGCCTTCGAATCCTGGATCGGATTTAAAGAGGCCCCACCACCTAATAAGCCACCGCCGGTAGCCGGGCAGAATTACCCAGCGGCGCCAAATGTTCAGTTCACGAAACTGGACGGCACTCCGCTGAGATTGAACGAACTTAAGGGGAGGGTGGTGCTGCTGAACTTCTGGGCAACCTGGTGCATTCCGTGCCGGTCTGAAATCCCTTCGCTCAGCGCCATGCAGAAAGATCTCGAAGCGCGGGGCCTGAGTATCATTGGCGTGTCTTACGACGACACCGCGGATCTAATCCAGCAGTTTCAGAAGGACATTCCGCAGAGTTATCAGATTGTTTTAGGTGGACGGGAAGTCGGCTCCGAACTGCCGGCGTCTCCACTGCCCACAACTTACATCATCGACCGACAGGGTCGCATTCGCGACAAGCTGATTGGAGAGCGGTCCCGCGCGGCTTTCGAATCAGTGATCAAACCACTGCTTGACGAAGCGCAGACCACGGCGCAAAAAAACGAATAAGCATTCCTGACTGACAGAGGGACAGACATGAAAACTTTACTATTGGCTTTGGTGATCCTCATCTCGGCGCCGGTCGCGATGCTCGCCCAGGGTAGCCACGAGTACTCGCCGCTCGTTGAGAAGACGGTCAATTACAAGAATTGGACGCTGAATGATTTGGCAAACAGCAAACCCGTCAGCCTGCGATCGTTGATGCAGGGCAAGAAGCTGGTCATGGTCCTTTACTTCGCGCCCTGGTGTCCGAACTGGCGCAACGAAGCGCCCGTCGCGGCCAGTCTTTACGAGAAGTACAAAGCGCAGGGATTCGAAATAATCGGAGTCGGCGAATACGGTTCACGCGATGATGTGAAGAATTATTTTGGGCCAAACGGCCCGCCTTATCCGGTGGTGATGGAGTCAGAGTCGCGCGATGATCGCGATAAGACGCCGCATTACGCTTACCGCCAACTAACCGGTGACACGCGAAAGTGGGGTTCGCCCTGGAACATTTTTCTCGATCCGACCAAGTGTAATCAGGACGGCGACGTGCTGACCGAAAAGGCGTGGGTAGTTAACGGCGAGCTCGTCGAAGCCGACGTTGATAAATTTATTCACGATCGCCTGGCGGCCAATGCCGTCATCACGCCGTGCAAGCAGTAACCTAAGAATCAACTGAAGCCTTGGACTTCTTCGGTACGCACGCCTCCGGCGTGCCGCCCGAGAGCAGCGTCCGAAGAACAGATGGAGCACGCCGGAGGCGTGCGTACCGGGAAAGCTTGGACTCTAAACTCGATCAGAATTCTCCGCTGACCTTTTCGGTTACGGACGATGAAGCCGGAGAGCGGCTCGATTCGTTTCTGGCAGCGCGCGTGGAACATTGGAGTCGCGCCCGGCTCCAGCGACTGATCGAAGACTCCGACGTCTTAGTGAACGGCCGCAGCGTCAAATCCTCTTACAAGACTCGCCCGCACGACGAAATTGAAATCGAGCTAACCTCGCTGCCGGTTACAAGCTTTGCTCCGGAAGAAATCCCGATTGAGATCATCCATGAGGATGGCGATCTGGTGGTCGTTAACAAACCGGCCGGGATGGTGGTTCATCCGGCCGCCGGATCTCCAACCGGAACACTCGCCAACGCGCTGGCATTTCATTTCCACGAACTCTCAACGTCGGCAGGACCCGTGCGCCCGGGCATCGTCCACCGGCTGGACAAAGGCACTTCCGGATTGCTGGTAGTGGCCAAGACCGAAGCCGCACACGAGAATCTCTCCGATCAGTTTCGCGCCCGTGAAATTTTCAAGTCCTATGTCGCTCTGGTCCACGGCCAAATGGAACGTAAGCGGGGCCAAATCGAGCAACCAATTGCTCGTGACCCGCGGAATCGAACCCGCATGGCAGTTGTAGCCGGCGGGCGGGGCGCCCTCTCACTTTATGTCGTACGCGAAGCGTTCCAGCGATTCAGCCGGCTCGATGTCGAGCTTAAGACCGGACGCACCCATCAGATTCGTGTGCATCTCGCGTCAATCAGACATCCCGTTGTCGGAGACACGTTGTATGGTGGCGGTCGTGACAACACGGTCCCGGACGCGCGAGTCCGTGGCGCGATTGCCAGGCTACAGCGACAGTTTCTTCATGCTCACGAATTGGGCTTTCGACATCCACGCACCAAACAGGAATTGCGTTTTACTGCTCCACTGCCTTCTGAGCTACAAGAGGTGCTTGAACTAATCCGGGATCAGCAAAGCTGACCGGGCAACTGCCACCTTTCCACTTTACCGCTCGGGCGCGGAGAACGCCGAAGTGGCGTAGGGAATTTCCAATTGCGCGCTACCATCGTTGGGCACGTTTGACAGTGCCGGATTCGTTGAAGCAAGATAAGGCTACCCCGTGAAATCCCCGACGATTTGTACCGGCAAAACCCCGTTTGCCTTCCCCTTTTCTCAATTCCAGGAAGCGCGATCACAAATGGAGGATTCGCATGTCGAAAACTTTTGTCACCGGCCTTTTCAAAACCCGTGCTGCGGCTGAGGCTGCCGTCGATGCAATCATCAAACGTGGGTATACCCGCGACGACATCAGCGTATTGATGTCAGATTCTACTCAGAACAAGGAATTCGCCGTTCAAACTCGTTCGCACGCCGCAGACGGCCTCGGAGTGGGAGGAGCAATCGGTGGAACAATTGGAGCAGTGCTCGCGGCAATTGCCGCGGTTGGAACATCAATCGCCATACCGGGAGTTGGTCTGGTCGTTGCCGGTCCAATCGCGGCTGCGCTTGCCGGAGCCGGCGCTGGCGGTGCGACTGGCGGTGTCATCGGTCTGTTGGTTGGCACCGGCATTCCCGAGCATCGCGCACGTGTTTACGATACCGGCGTGCGTGGCGGCGGAATCTTATTGGGCGTCGAAGCAAAAACCAGTGAAGAGGTCGACAAGCTGGAGACGTTGCTTGAAGACATCGGTGCAGAGTACGTTCGCGCTGAATGATAGCGCGAAACGTACAAGGGAAGCTCTCGAAACCCACGATGGCCGGCTGCAAAGTTCAACTTTGCAGCCCGCCTAAATCGAAGGTCGGAAAGACCACCAGCTTCACATCGCTTTCTGTTTATCGGTAAGCGTGATGCCCATCTTCTCCAGCGTCACCTTATTCAGCGTGCCGGTCACCTTCAGGCCTTCCGCCTGCTGATACTGCTTGAGGCCGGCCCGTGTCGCATCGTCAAGTTTGCCAGTCGGTTCGCCGCTGTAAAAGTTCCGCTGTTTCAGCAGCGCCTGAGCCTGATTAATTTGATCCTTAGTTGCCCGGAAAACCGGACCGCGATTCGCGTTTGTATTCTTGGCCTTATTGGCATTTGTGTTCTTGTTCGTGCTGGTACTTGAATTCTGGTTTTGGGCAATGCCGACGACCGAAAACAGCAGGAAAAGGCACACTACGACCCAAGGGAGTTTCCTCATTTTTACTCTCCTGAAAGTGGGCGCATTCAAGGCGCCGAATTGGATAAAGCCCAACTCGTTTTAAGAATTGGATGACCGCGGCATCATATAGCCACTGTCAAGCACGATGCCGCACACACCCGCAGCTAAAAACAAGTAAAGGACTTAGCAACGATTCCGCATTCCTTGCTAGACCGTCTTCACCTCGAAGTCAAAATGGTTGGCAATTATTAAACACTCCTGTTATTATGACTTTGCCGGAAACGGCAAGTGCCCCGCACTACTGAAACCCGCCTTTGAAACTCATTCGCTTTTGAATCGATTATGACCAAACTTCCCCCTGTGATTCTGTTGCTGATGCTCGTCAGCGTGTCGGCCTTAGCCCAGAGCCCTTCACTCGACAACTTTGACCTCCAAAATGGCGTGCGCATTCACCAGGCGCCGCCAAAGGCAGTGACGCCGACGTCAAAGCTTTCACCGGCGGCCCGCTCGCGTGGCAAGAAGAGGAGCGACGCGGTCAGCGCGAATACGGTTCTTTCTTCAGCTTTGGTGCAACCCACGTTGATGTCGAACTCCCCCGCGGCTGACGTGTCTTCGCTGCGCGGCTACACGACGGGAGACTCACAAGTTGATGGGTATCTTATTAATTCAGGGACCAGGAACGGCGTAGATCCGCTATTGCTCTATTCGGTGATGCATCAGGAATCAAGCTTCAAGTCACACGCGGTATCTCCCAAAGGGGCCCGCGGCCTGATGCAGTTGATGCCCGGCACCGCGATACGATTTGGGGTAACCAATATTTTTGATCCCCGGCAGAATATCGAAGGCGGCGCCCGCTATTTGCGCTTTCTGACTGAACGCTTTAATGGCGAACTGAGTTTGGTGCTGGCCGGCTACAACGCTGGAGAAGGCGCAGTCGAAAAGTATGGGTGGCGCGTTCCTCCTTATGCCGAAACTCAGGAGTATGTTCGACGCATTTCGCGGCGTTACTCCGTGATTCAGGATCCGAGTTCGGCCCTTTACGCACGCACGCTGGACAGCCGCCAGGTCGCGGGACTGCAAGCGAAGGAGTCGAGCCCGCTGTCGCTTTACGAGCGGACTGTTTCGACTGTGCGCCTGCCGGACGGAAGATTGCAGCTAATGAGTCAGTAACGGACCAAACTTATTTCAGGATTGGCGGGGCGACACGTTCGGTATGAACAGGTCGCCCCGTTCTCTATTTGGTAACATTCTCTCTTCTTGTATGATGAAGCACGACGTTTGAGCATCTTTAGGGTCCGTTTCGACGTACGACCCGGAAGAGGTACAGAAGAAATGCGATGTGCTGATTGTGGCGCGCAGTTAAATCCGAACAGCCAGTTTTGCGATCAATGCGGAGCCCCGGCGCGTGACGTTGAAGAGACGAGGATCGCACGGCAGTCAGCGGCGACGCCCGCCAGATATGACGCAAATGACGACCTGGAAAGCGTCGTGTTTACCGCCCGACCAACCATGCTCTTTATTAAGATCGGCTATGTCGCGGCCGTGATTGGAGCAATCCTGCTCACCATCGGCCTGAACATGATTAAGATTCTGGAGATACCCTGGTACGTTTGGTTGCCGCTGGCGCTGGCCCTGCTCCTGATTCCGGCGTATTACCATCTGAAACGCAACATGGTCCGGTACACGCTCACCGACTCCAAGATCGAAATTGATTATGGTTTGATTGCGCGCACCACCCGCAACATTCCGCTTTCAAAGATTCAGGATGTCACCGTCTCAGCTTCAATTCTTCAGAGAGTCCTGGGGTTTGGTGACGTAGTCGTCGATAACGCCAGTGAAATTGGGGGTTCGACCATACTTCACAATATCAACAATCCCCGGCACTATGCTGACCTGATTTTGCGCCAGTTGCGGCGCTGGCATTAAACTCCAACAGGGTTCGGAATAAAAGTGGGAAACATTTGGCGCCTCAGAGGGTTCTAAGTTAAGGCGATGAATTTGTTGACGTTCAGCAGGCCTCGGCGAAGCGGCGTTTATTTCTGCACGCTGATGGCGGTTCTTTCTCTTCTGGCGGTTATAGCGCGGGGCGACCCACCGTCGGCCGAATTGACGAAGATCCTGCCGGCCGATTTTGGGAGTTTTCATCGAGCAGCACCGATTCGGACGGTTACGACTCTCGTTAAGGACGACGTTCTGCGCCCGGAGTATTTTCCTCCCAGCCCGGATCCGAAGGCCCCGCCCGTATTCATCGCCGGCGAAGCTGAATACGCTTCCGGGACCGGCGACAAATTCCTGATTGAAGTTGTCCGCTTTCAGACTGACTCTGAAGCCTTCTCATTGCTGACGCTGACGGCGCGCAAAACAACCGGGGGAATCCAATCACCCGAAATCAAGCTGGGCGATGTTGGCACTGCCAATGTGTCAGATTCGGGCGGCGTTTCATTTTTCAAAGGCACCACCTTCGCCCGCGTAACCAGCGCCGGCGGCAACCTGAAAGCTGCTGATGAGTTGGCGCGATTGCTGGCCGCCACGCTGGAAAAGGGTGAAGACGAAGTACCGGTTCTGGTGAAGCATCTGCCTGATTGGCTAAATGCGAAAGCCCGCACCTCATATGTGACCAGCGCCGGCGCTCTCCGGTCCATTATCAATCAACCGGTGCTTGAGGCGATTAGTTTCGATGGGGGAGCGGAAGCAGTCATCGCGAACTACGGTCAATCACAACTGCTGATCGTCGAGTTCACTACCCCGCAATTCTCGATCGATAACGACCAGCGAATCTGGACAAAAATCGATGAATTGAAAAAGAGAGGCGAAGCCGTTCCGACTGCCTATCGTCGTGTCGGCAACTACTCCGTTTTCGTTTTCAATGCTCCGGACGAAAAGACTGCGAATGCGCTGATTGATCAGGTGAAATACGAACAGGTGGTTCAGTGGCTTGGCGACGATCCGCACTTGTACCAGCGGCTGCAAAGATACTTCACGCAGACTTCAGCCGGTGTTTTGGTGGCAGTGCTGAAGAGCTCAGGTCTTTCGCTGCTATTTTGTCTGGCTGCCGGCGCCCTGATTGGAACGATGATGTTCCGGCATCGCCGAGCACAAAGGGCCGCGGGCTATTCGGACGCCGGCGGATCGGTTCGTCTCAACCTGGACGATCTTACCGGGCCTATTGCGTCACGCCACCTGCTCACCACCAAGCAACCTGATCAGGATTCACCATAGGCTCACTTGGCCGGTTAGCGCGCTTGCCGACTCACTATTCTCACCTTTGCGGCGTCGTCACGTTCACATCCACCTTGGTTGATTTGCCGCCAAACAAACCGCCTCTCCAGGCAAAGAAAGCCGCAACCACTACAATTATGAAAATCACCAGGACAGCCACAACCCCGGTGCTGCCGCCGCCGCCATTGTCACCCATGTTCGTTTCCTCCTATTGAGATCCCAATGGATTCTTAAGGCGAGCTACGAGGTGCCGGCTGGCTTGGCTGTGATGATTGAGGCGTGGTTACGTTGACGTTAATTTGGGTTTTCCTTCCCCCAAACAAGCCGCCTCTCCACGCTAAAAATGCCAGGATGACTACGATCAAAAAGATAACCAGCACCGCTACGATGCCGGTGCTACTGCCCCCATCACCGTTCTCGGCCATAACAATCCTTTCACGGGAAATTACGCTTCTGATTTTGAGGGTTACGAGGGAAGTATTACGGGAGAGTTATTACACTGAAGTTCTTAACACACGTGAGAGACAGGGTCAAACGTGCAAACAAAATCCGCCGATAAGCGCGACCTGAGCGAGGTAAGACTCTGCCTCGAGGAGGCAATCGGGCTTTGTGAGACTTGCGAGGAGATTCGCCGTGCTGCCAAAAAAGTAAAAGCAGGTGACAACGGAAGGGTATTGTTGTCACCTGCTTGGTTAGTGCCCACGTCTGTGGGCGCTGGTAGTGCCGGCGTTTACTCGCTACCGCGCCGGCCCGGCTTTCTGGGCCGAGTGCGGTCCTGCGCAGGCTGCACGTCTCCCGGATTAACGGTCGGCGTCGGCTGCGGAGTCTTTGCTCCCGGCGGACAGACCCAAATCTCGATGAAGTCCGTGTCCCGATAGCCGCCATTTATGATGACAACCCGGTGCGCGTCGACTCCACGTTGTGTTGTCAGGTAATCCACTGTGCGTTGACCAAGACGGTCTGCCTGGCCAGCGCGACTGGTACGACCACCATAGACGATGATGTAGGCAATTGAGTCCGGTGTGTTCTGCAACTCGATGGCCAGATTATCCAGACGGGCCTTGTCGTCGTCGAAAGCCACCGACGGGAACTGGTCGAACACCCGGCATTCGGGCGGCGGCATTTCCTTCTTGACAACATTGGTCGCGCCCTGGGCCGTCTGACGGCACATGGCATCGCCTGACCCATCATCCACGACTAAAGTTGCCATCACGCGTTGGTTCCCAAGGTTGGTGGAATCAACCGTGATCGTTGCCGTTCCGGCGCCGCTGACGATTCGAGCTTCAGCAGGCGAAACAGTCCAGGTGTAGGTCAATGGCGCCGTTCCGCCGTAGGCGACGTCAGATGTGAACGTAATCAAATCGCCGTCGTTCACACTAACTGGAGCGGAGATGTTAACCGGATAGGGGCACGGAGACTTGGTGACCGTGTACTTCTTCGGATGATAGTTGAGATTGACACAGACTTTTCGGGCGCGTTCGATGTCAAAGTCGCGAACCCATTTCCCGCCGTTAGGCAGAAGAATTTCGATGTTGTGGTGTCCCGGCTGAAGTTCGATCACCCGAACAGTGGTTGATGTGTCGCCCTGGGGCTGACCATCGATGCGCAGCGGAAAGCCGCCAGGATTGGTTGAGATTTCAAGTTGACCGTACTTCACCTTCTTGGCCGCATACGCCGTCGAAGAAGTAGAGGCAAGGACGAATGCGATGGCCATCAGGCCGATAACCGCGGCTTTGATCGAAATTGAGTTGGGGCGAAAAGCGTTAGTGAATTTTCCTCGATACATGGCTATTCCTCCGTCGTCGACTCAGCTTGTTTATTCGCCCGCTTCTTGTTCAAGCGACGGCGCGCCCCTGCCGTCAGGGCCACGATGCCGCTGCCGAACAGTATCAAAGACGTCGGTTCGGGTACAGCTTCACAGTTAACGCAGAAAGGACTCGGAACCGGCGGCGGAGTAGGACTAGGTGCACAGTTAACGCAGAAAAGTCCTGGAACCGGCGGGGTAGGCGTCGGACTGGCTTCGCAGTTAACGCAGAAGAGACCCGGAACCGGCGGAGTTCCTGTTGTAATAGGCGGCGGCGGGTTATCGTGACTGCAGACCCCCGTCAGGCAAACCAGCGGAATCAATGCCAGGAATGGCCACCACTTGAAGCCACCACCAACCGGCGGGATCTCGCCGCAATCGCAAATCGTCCCATCAATACTGTCCTGATCAAAGACCTGAACATCGCCTTGTGGCTGTTGTGGAGCGACCGCGGTACCGGCGTTCAGGGAAGCGACGTCCTGGGTTGCAAACGCGGCCAACGTACCAGCCGCTGAGGTATCTGCCTTGAAGCCGGCGGCGTTAGAGGGCATCGACGCCGAAGCGCCGGCAACCTTCTGTGCGCCCGGATCTCGCAGCCCGCTTCTTAGTTCAAGCTGCTGGACCTGGCCGCCTCTTTGCAGGTCGCCCATGACGTTTATGATATCAACGAACTTGATCGGACCAGCTTGCGTCGGAATGGCGACCAGTAACAGCAAGCTCAGTGCGGTTGATAAAGTTCGGAAAATTTGAGTCCTCATGTGGTTAGGAACTCCTCCTCAAGTCTTTCAAAAGCAGCAATAGGGCTTTTCTTCCTGCGTTCAACACTTGAAACACAGTTTATTTCTATAGACACAGCCAGACAGCTTGATTGCGGATTCAAGCCTGTAACACGCTTTTGGGCTGTTATGCCTGTAAGGAAAACAGAGTTAATGCGGAAGGTATTCCAGTTTCAGAAAAGGATTTAGCGCGCTTTACCACAGGAAAAACAAAGCGGGCGGCCATCGAATGACCGCCCGGAAAAGCTCAGTGATGCCGGCTTATTCAGTGGCTGCTTCGGCCTGACTCTCGTCCTTCAAGACGGCCTTGCGGGAAAGCTTTATCTTGTTGCCTTCCTTGCCAATGCATTTAACCAGAATCTGCTGCCCTTCCTTCAACTCATCGCGGACGTCACGAATGCGTCGATCCGCAATCTCAGAAATATGCAGCAGACCATCAGTGCCGGGAAAGATTTCCACAAAGGCCCCGAAATCAACGATGCGGCTAACCGTGCCGACATATGTCTGGCCAATCTCGGCCTCCGCCGTCAGGCCCCGGATCCGAGCCACCGCGGCTTCGGCGGCGGCGCCGTCGGCCGTGGCAATGGAAACCGTGCCGTCGTCTTCAACGTCGATCTTTGCGCCCGTCTCCTCAACCAGGGCTCGAATCACTTTGCCTCCTGGTCCAATGACGTCGCGGATCTTGTCCGGATTAATCTTGATTTTGATGATCCGCGGAGCATGCGGCGAAATTGCCTCGCGTGCACCCGGCAAGGTTTGGTTCATGACATCAAGGATAAACAGCCGGCCCTTCTTGGCCTGCTCCAGGGCCTCGGCCATGATCTGGGCGTTGACGCCGGCTATCTTGATATCCATCTGCAGCGCGGTAATGCCTTCTTGCGTGCCCGCGACCTTAAAATCCATGTCGCCGTAATGATCTTCGGCACCGGCGATATCGGTGAGAATCGCGTACTTATTACCTTCCATTACCAGCCCCATCGCTACGCCCGCGACAGATGCCTTCATGGGAACTCCGGCGTCCAACAGTGCCAGGGTTCCGCCACACACGCTGGCCATCGATGACGATCCGTTCGATTCTGTGATATCGGACACTATGCGGAGGGTGTAGGGAAAGTCCGCGTCGTCGGGCAATGCCGCTTCCAGCGCCCGTCGCGCCAACGCCCCGTGACCGATTTCGCGCCGGGACGAGGAACCAAAGCGGCCGACTTCACCGACCGAGTACTGCGGAAAATTGTAGTGCAGCAGGAAGCGACGCTTGATCTCGCCCTTTTCGAGATCGTCCATGAACTGCTCGTCTTCCTTGGTCCCGAGCGTGGCCGTTACCATCGCCTGGGTTTCACCGCGCGTAAACAGGGCCGAACCGTGCGTTCGCGGCAACCAGCCCACTTCGCAATTGATGGCCCTAATCTCCGAGAAGCGACGGCCGTCGGGGCGACGCCGCCGATTCAGAATGTCGTCGCGGAAAATCTTTTCCTTCAAGTGATCGAAGGCCTTTTTCGCCATCGCTCGCTGTTCGATCTGATCCTCAGGGTAGCCTTCGATTACTTCTTTCTTCAAAGCATCGATGGCTGCATAACTGGCCCGTTTTTCCTGGCCGGAAGTATCCAGCGCAGCGCGCAGACGCTCGGCATAGTTGCGCTCAATTTCGCCGATCATCTCTTCATTCAAAGCCGGCGGTTGGACCGGACGCTTCTCAATTTCCAGAGCCTTATAGAGCTCTTTTTGCCAGCGACAGAGCCGGTTGATTTCCTTGTGCGCCAGCATCAGGGCCTCAACCATTATCGCTTCTGACACTTCCTGCGCCCCGGCCTCAACCATCACGATGGCTTCCTCGGTGCCGGCTACGATTAGATTCAGACGCGAATCGCGGCTTTCGTCGTAAGTCGGGTTGACCACATACCGGCCATCGATCAATCCAATTCTTACCCCGGCGATGGGCGTCGAAAATGGAATGTCGGAAAGATAGAGCGCGCACGACGCTCCGGTAATGGCTACGACATCCGGATTGTTATCGGGATCAGCGGAAATTACCGTGGCGATAACCTGAGTTTCGTTGCGGTAGCCTTCGGTAAATAAGGGCCGGCAGGGTCTGTCGATCAAACGGCTGGTAAGGACTTCTTTCTCGTTCGGTCGCCCCTCGCGGCGAAAATAGTTCCCCGGAATGCGTCCGGCTGCATAATTCGCTTCACGATATTCAACCGTCAGCGGGAAGAAATCGATTCCTTCACGCGGCGTTGGAGCGCCAACCGCAGCGCATAAAACCATCGTATCGCCATAACGGATCACACAGGATCCATCCGCCTGTTTGGCTACGCGTCCAACTTCAACTGTCAGATCGCGATCGCCTAATCTGATTGATTCTTTCAAATACTTCTTCACTGTCATTTTTAATCGTCTCCTTTTGACGATGCCGGCGTCCTGACGCCGACACGCAACGTCTCATCCGCTGCGATTTGCTGTTTATTCGGAGTTCCGCCTGCAGGCGGCTCATCGCGATGTTCGAAAACCGCCCGAAGGCGGAACTCCAAACCATGAAAAGAAAAGGCGGCAGAGCCTGGCCGTGAGCTCTTGCCGCCTTTCGATTTTGTAAGGCAGCGCGCGTCGCTTGGTTTCCTGAATCGCCGTCACGTTCGGCTCGGATCAAGCTCTTCGATAACGCGTGCTTTGTTTTAGAGATTCGAAGATTCTCTGATTGAACTATTTCTGGCTAACTCGTAATCCGAGACGCCCCACCACCTCGTGGTAGCGCTGAATATCGGTTTTCTTCAAATACTCAAGCAAACTACGACGCTGCGAGACCATCTTTAGCAGTCCTCGCCGCGAATGATTGTCCTTCTTGTGTATTTTGAAATGCTCCTGGAGTTCGTTGATTCGCGTGCTCAGGAGCGCAATTTGGACTGGCGCTGAACCCGTATCAGAATCATGTGCTCGGAAATCGCCGACGATTTTTTCTTTTGCTTCTCTTGCTAATGACACTACTAAAAATGATCCTCCTAGACAGCAGTAAGCGCTCGAAATCTAAGCGACAAACCACAAAAACTTAAATTACGAGACAGAAAGTAACATTTCGATCATATCAGTGTCCAGTGACCGGGTTTCCTTCGTGCTCCTACAATTTGAGCCCAGCATTGCAAATAGATTGGCGCTTTACACCGAATTTGGAAGATAGCGCACCAAAAACAGCATTAAAGGGGCAACTTCGCGCGATACCATTTTTCTTGCAATTCTTGCCACCCCGGCCCGCCCTTTTGGATACCAACTAACATTAATTGTCTGTATAATCTACCGTTGCATACAACTGCTTTCCCAGAGCATCTAAAGTCTGCGGAGTGTAGTATGGTTAGACCCAAAGCTCATTTGTCGCTCGATTCGTTTTCCGGCCGGAGAGTCATTACAGTTAGCCGCGGGAGGCTGAACGTCGATTCCCGCGACCCCATTCCGAATGAATTGGAAACAATTCTCACAGCGTCATGTCGATTGGCAGTCAAGACGCTTAAGGTGAGTCATGCTCGATTGCTACTCTTTGACGTCAGCAAGCAGGAAGAGCGAGTGGCCGCAGAGTACCCGGACTGGAAAACGAAAGATTTAGTTGTATCGTGGCAACATGCGCCGGTAGAGGTGCAAATAAGAAATCTCGAGGTAGCCTTTCGCTCGGACGACTTGGTGTCCGACAGTTTGTTTGATTTCGCCAATACTCTCGTGCCGCGCGGAATTCACTCCGTCTTCAGCTTCCCCATCATCAGCGGCACGCGAGTGCTCGGCTCCCTGGCTTTAGACTTGGGTGAGACCCAACTTCTTGGCAACGAAGAGATGTCGCTTGCTAGAGAGCTCGCAATACAGGCGGCTCTGGCAATCAACAGTGAGCGGTCGCTCAATGCAGCTAAGAATGTTGGAGCCATGATACTTGGCGACTTCAAGGAGACTCTCGAATCGGTGGTCACTAACACCCAGCAAGGGATCGGTTGCGACGCTGTGACTGTTTTTGTTTACAACGAAATCACTAACCGATTTGATGAGCACACATCGGCGGCCGGAGTCTGGAACATTGCACAAGCGACCATGTGTGGAGCAGCGCCGCGAGACTCCGTGGTCTATAAAATGCTGTCACTGGATCACCCGTATTCAGTTGATGAAATAGGCAAGAACGATCTGTTCAAGAATACGCGGTTCTCAAAAGAGGAGAAGATAAGATCCCTAGCCGCGATTCCTTTAAAGGTGAATAAGCATCGGGTCGGAGTTATGTTCGTTAATTACCGCTCGCCGCACAAGTTTACCTCTGACGAGTTAGGGAACATCGAATCTTTGTTTGCTAATCCCGCTGCAATTGCTATTCGCAACGGTCTGATTCACGAGGAACGGAAAGAGCAGCTCGAGGCTTTTCACAAGGCCAGCGAGGAGATCACGAAGCTGAGCCTCGGAAAGCGCGTCGAAGTACTCGATGCGATTGTTGAGCAGGCCGTTAAGTGCTTTCCCCAAGCAAGATTAGCGACCATCCAGGTTTACGATAAGCATCGGAACGAATTAATTTGTGAGAGTGCTGCGCCAAAAGAACAGTTCGACCGTGACAAGCTTAGGGGCAAGAAAAAAGTATTGGATAGGACGTTACACCGGGTCGGAATTGGAGGCCGGGCGGTGCTGAATAAACAAGCAGAGGGGAGTGGCGATGTCAGGTACGATGCGGACTACGTAAACTTCTGCAACACCACTAGATCTCAATTGGCCGTACCGTTTTTTAGTCGAAGTAACAATGACGTCCGAAGCATGGGGGATGTTCTCGGCGTTCTAAGTATTGAAAGCGACCATCTTCAGGCCTTCGATGGCGATGACAAACGGCTGCTTAACGCCTTCGCGGGGCTCGCCGCCATTACGATTCAAAACTCAGAGAGGTTCGAAAATCTGGAGGCACAAAAGACTTTGGCCCGCACAGGCATGATTACGAGCGTATGGGGTCATAACGTCACCGGACGGGCCAATGATATTCGAGACACTATTACCATCGCTCGAGAGAGCATCATCGCGGAAAAAGATAACGTTGCGCTCCGAGAGCTTATCGAGGAAAAGCTCTCAACAATCGACAATGTTGCGTCCGAGATATTGGAGAAACCGTTATCGACTCCGTTGTCAGATGAAGACGGAGTGGCAGACGTTTCGGTAAACGACTTTATAAGCGAGCGGGTGAACCAGCTTTGGAAATACGAACCTTATTCGCGGGTTAGACTAATTCTTGAGTTAACTTCCGAACCAACACTAGTGCGCAGCAACCGTTTCTGGCTCAAGCGCGCCTTGGATGTGTTATTGGATAACGCAGTTCAAGCAATGAACAAGAGTATGACTAGAAAACTCACTATCCTCACCACAAGCGTAAAGCATCCGGCGAACGGTCCCGGCATCGAGATAAGGCTGCAAGATACAGGAGCCGGTATTCCCCACGAAATCCGGCCGCGACTTTTTTATCGTCGCATTGAGAAGGCGAATGGGAATAAAGGTTGGGGGGTGGGATTGCTCATGGCTCAAGCCATTGTGCAGACCTATGGAGGTCTGATCAGAGTTGAGTCCACCAGCGTTAAGGGAACCACGATGGTTGTTTGGTTACCCGGTTGCGGCGAGTTCGCTGAGCATTAACCAACCGACTTCTCCCGAGAATAATGCTCTTCAGTTCAATCCGAGCGATTTTCGGTAGCTTTCCCGAAGTGGGTGTTGTATAGTGCGGCGCGCTTTACCTAAATCCTTGCTACCAGACGTTTGTTTAGAGTTGGCAACCTACTGGCATGCGGCATCCGGATGATTGGTTGACCGCTTAAGAAGCTAACTAAAACTCACCAAGTTGCATTATGCCAAACGCCACGATTCTGATCGCTGAAAACAACACACATACGCTCTCAAATCAAATTGAGAAGCTTCACCAAAAAGGGTACAGCCTGATTGCTACCAACGGCCGCGACAGCGCCGAGGCGGTGCTGGAAGGAATACCACTCGATGGGGCAGTCTTTGACATCCGGCTCAAGAACGATGACGACGATCAGGATTTTACTGGCATGGAGTTGGCGCGTGAGGCTTCACAGCAAATACCAAAGTTCATTTATTCGGACCAAGGCAACTTCGAGAAAGCGCAACAAGCGTTGAATTGGCCAACCAAGAAGGGCAGCGAAAATGTGGAGTTTATCGCCAAAGGGAACGGAGGCCTTAATACGCTGGTTCAGAAGCTCGAGGAAAGGGTTCCCGTGCAAAGCAGCAAGGCACCATCAATCGATATGCGCATTAGGCCCATGATGGCCTTCATCTCTCTGTTTCTCACTCTGCTACTCGGAGGGGCCGCGATCGTATTTGCTGCGCCTTGGCTACTTGTTGTGACGGTGGGACTCGCGATTCTGTCGGCAGTGTTAATGAGCAAGCCCTTAAGATAATTTTGGAGATACGATGTTCAAACTCCCAAGTTTCTGGACGCGAAGGACGGTTTCATGGATGCCGTTAAGATGGCGCGCGGTCCTTTATATCTTCGTAGGGCTCATTGTGCTTTGCACTATCGTTGGCTTCTTTTCCTTGCGTGATTACACCGGCAATTGGGACCGTCAAGGCATCAAGATCGTTGTTCTGGCACCGACATACATTTCAGGAAAGGAGGAACAAAGAATCCGTTTTGCAATCGAGAACAAATCTGGAAAGGCGGCCGATGTCAGACTCAAGTTGATCGTGAGTGACAACGATTCCAGCGGCTTTCTCGCAGACTCCGGAAGTAATGAGTTCTATTCCGGGGAGGTGCAAAACGAGGAACAGATAAATCGCGAATTGAAGGTGCTTTTCCCAAACTCTTCAGCCCAGGGTGCCGGGCTTAGGGTAGTAGGAACAATCAACCATTCGGCTATTGACAAGATCGACTTGCCCATCAGCATCGCTCCAATTCCGAGAGCCAGATCGGCGTTTTATTACCTTTTTGCTACTTGGGGGGCGTTGCTACTCTGGATCGCAAAAGAGTGGTGGGACCAAATGAAACAATCAGGTCAAGCGACGAACGAGGTCTAGCGACCGTACTTCCCTAGCGATATCTCCTCGTCTTCCTTCGGAAACCACGGCATCAATATTGCCCTGCCTGCGGTAGACTCAAATCTTACAATTCTCAATAGCGAGGCACAACTGGCAGACTAACTTGTTTCCGCTATATGATTGCTCTTTTCCTCTTAACTTAAACGGAGTTATTGAATGGCGGAAAGCCCAAGAATCGTAATAATTGGTGGCGGCTTTGGTGGTTTGTTCACCGCCCTCGACCTGAGTGGCGCCGGCCACGTGACGCTCATCAACGACGAAGACCATTTTCTTTTCAAGCCGATGCTCTATGAGTATCTGAGCGGTGAGGTCGAAGCCTGGCATATCGCCCCCGATTGCAAAGAACTGCTCGACAGTGACGCGACCTTCATCAAAGGCCAGGTCACAGGTATCGATCTCTCGTCACAAAACCTCAGTTTGGAAGGCCACAAGGAGCCACTCCGATACCACGTTCTGGTCATTTCGCCCGGGGCGGTCACGAATTATGCGGGTGTGCCCGGCGCCCAGGAGTTCTCCTTACCGTTCCGCACACTGAACGATGCCAACCACCTGCGGCGACGCATGACCGAAGCCCTCGATATTGTTCAGCCTGACTCAGCGCCTCAGGATACCCGCGCTGCGCTGACTTTTGCGGTGGTCGGCGGCGGAGCCAGCGGAGTCGAATTAGCCACCAAGATGGCCGATCTTCTCCGCGACGCCGTGAAACGACGCGCTCTCAGAGGGGAACCGCGGGTCCTGATCATCGAAATGGCCGATCGGCTGGTGCCGGGAATGGGCGAGGAAATTCGCAAGTATGTCGAAAATGCGCTGGAAGAATTTCGAGTCGAAGTTCATACGGAAACTCGAGTCGTGGGCGTAACCGAAACCAGTATCACGCTCGAACACAATCACAGCCAAACCGAACTTCAAACTGCCGGAGTCGTCTGGGTTGCCGGCGTGCGTCCGAGTCCTTTGATTGAAGGTCTGAACGTCGAAAGAGATCGGCGTGGACTGATAGCGGTCGAACCAACTCTCCAGCTGCGCGGCTATCCAAACGTCTTCGCGTTGGGCGATGCGGCTTTTTATGCCGACGTGGTACCCACTCTGGCCGGGACCGCACAATTGGCATTACAGGAATCGCACCTTTGCGCGCACAACATCCGCGCCTTTAATGAAGGCAGTGAGTTGAAGTCAAAGCACTTTGCTGAGTTGGGAGAGGCTCTCAGTCTGGGAACCGAACACGCTGCCGTACTAACCGGCGGCAAAGTGATCGGAGGGCCACTCGCACGCCAGGCGCGTTTTGCGCTATACACGGCGCGCCTTCCGACCTGGCATCATCGTCTGCGTGTGGGCGCCAGCTGGTTCTTTGAAGGCACTCAGCCGCGGCCGCTACAACCGCTGGGATTTTGAAGGTTCTTAGTCAACTCGTCTCGCTCGAAAGTCCCTTTGCTTTTCGATTCTTCTTGGCGGTACTTTGCGACTTCGCGGCTTTGCGTGACAATTAACTTCCATGACCGAAAATGAAGTTGCGACACAAATTGTTGATGTGGCCTTCAAGATACACACCGCTTACGGACCTGGATTGCTTGAGTCCGTTTACGAGACGATTGTGGCCTACGAGCTCGGGAAGCGCGGTCTGCGCGTTCAGCGGCATCAACCTATACCCGTCGTCCACGAAACGGTTCGAATGGAACTTGGCTTCCGTGCTGATTTGATTGTTGAAAGCAAGGTAGTAGTTGAAATGAAATCAATTGAGACCATTGCACCAGTTCATAAGAAACAGTTGCTTACTTACTTGAGACTCACAGATAAGCGACTTGGCTGCTGATCAACTTCAATGTGGACCTCATCAAGAATGGAATTGCCCGAGTTGTGAATCGACTCGAGGAGTGATCTCACGCAAAGACGCAAAGGAAAAACCGCAAAGAAGAGTCCGACGTGAACAAAGCGAAAACAGATTTAGAAGCGGGGGAACATGCATTAGGCGACATGTCCACCGAAGACTTCCGCCGCTTCGGTCACGAGATCGTCGATTGGATTGCGAACTACTTTGAGCGCATCGAAGAACTACCGGTGCTGGCCCAGATCGAGCCCGGCGATCTCAAAGCGCAGTTGCCCTCAACGCCGCCGGCGCAGGGTGAGCGGATGGAGGCCATTCTCACCGACATCGATCGATTGATAGTGCCGGCACTTACCCATTGGAACCATCCTTCCTTTTTCGCTTACTTCGCCACTTCAACCTCAGCGCCTGGAATTTTCGGCGAGCTCTTGAGCGCGGCTTTCGACGTCAAATCGATGTTGTGGCGCACTTCACCAGCCTCCACCGAGTTGGAGGAAGTCGTGCTCGACTGGCTGCGACAGATGTTGGGTCTCGACGCCGGCCTGACCGGCTTCATCTATGACACCGCGTCGGTTTCCAGCATGCACGCGATCGCGGCCGCACGCGAGGGCGTGGAGATGCGCATTCGAGAAGAAGGCATGAGCGGAAGAAAAGACTTGCCGTTGCTACGTGTTTACGCTTCCGAGCAGGCGCACTCTTCAATCGACAAAGGGATTATCACTCTTGGGCTGGGCCAGAGAGGTCTGCGAAAGATTCCGGTAGACAGAGACTTCCGCATGGATCCCAACGCACTCGCACAGGCTATCGACGAAGACAAACGTGACGGCTTCCTCCCTTTCTGTATCGTCGCGACAGTCGGCACGACCTCAACCTCGAGCATTGATCCCATCCCTGAGATCGTAAGAATTGGTGAGGAGCACGCAATGTGGCTCCACGTTGACGCGGCTTACGGCGGGTCGGCTGCGGTAGTGCCGGAGATGCAGCATGTTCTCGCCGGCTGTCATCGCGCAGACTCGCTGGTGTTGAATCCGCACAAATGGTTATTCACACCCTTTGATCTCTCGGTCCTGTATTGTCGTCATTTGGATTTACTGCGACGCGCGTTCTCGCTGGTGCCGGAGTACCTGCGCACACCGGAACAGGAAAAGGTGCGCAGCGGATCTGATTATGGCGTGCAGCTGGGCCGGCGGTTTCGCGCGCTCAAGCTTTGGATGATCATTCGCTACTTTGGTCAGGAAGGTTTGGCAGCCCGGATTCGCGAGCACTGCCGCCTGGCGCACCTTTTTGCTTCATGGGTCGAGCAATCGACCGACTGGGAACTAATGGCGCCGACGCCTTTTGCGCTGGTCTGTTTCCGTGCGTGCCCGCCGGTTCAAGCCGAGGACGAAGAGGCCCGCGCCAGGCGACTCGATATGCTCAATGAACAAATCATGCACGGCGTTAACGCGACGGGCAAAGCGCTCCTGTCGCATACAAAGCTCAACGACAAGCTCACCCTGCGCCTTTCGATCGGAAACATCCGCACGACCGAGAAACATGTTGCGAGAGTTTGGGAACTCTTGAATGAGCAACTAAAGACCCTCACAAATTGATAGCCGTTAGCGATCATGGCGATTCGCACACGAATTCTTCTTGCCGTTCCAGTAATTCTGGTTTCATTAGCCACCCCGGCAGTGGCCCAAACGCGTCGTCTGGCTCCGGCTGACATTCTGCGCGTCGCGGCGATCAGCGACGCGCAAATTTCACCCAGCGGTGAATGGGTCGTCTATTCGGTAGCAACCAACGAGGGCAATCAAACAGTCACCAACTTGTGGCTGGCGCGGGTTGGTGAACAACTCGCTGCAAATCCTCCTACCAGCCGTCAACCAGAACAACGCCGCAACTGGGATGGTCCTCGCGCAATAGCTCGGCTCTTGCTCCCTTCAGGATGGAACGGCAGCAACCCACGCTGGTCGCCGGACAGCAAAGCGATCGCTTTCATCTCAACTCATGATGGCCAGCGCGGAATTTGGGTTACCAACCCGGGCCATCAAATGCCCCGACTGGTTGCTGCGGTGCGCGAGACGAACTTTTTTATCACTTACGCCGGCCAGACGTTCGCGTGGTCACCCGACTCGCGAATGATTGCGTTCATTTCGGCAAGTGAAGAGGCCGGGGACAAGAGCGAGGACCCACAGGTCATCGATCGCATTCAATACAAGTCACGCACGTCTCTAGCCGACCGACTGCGCACGCACGTCTGGATTACGGATGTGGACGCGCCGCAACCGCGACAACTTACCTCGGGTCTGTTTTATGATCACGCGTTGAGCTTCAGCCCTCGCGGCGACGAAGTCGCGTTCCTCTCGAATCACGAATCGGATCCCGACGCCCTCAACAACTCGGATATTTTTGCGGTCAACCTGCAGGGACAAGTGCGACAAATCACTGAGACGGGCGGTTGCGAATACGAGCCGACGTGGTCGCCAGACGGCAAATGGATCGCCTACGCCGCCACCAGGCGGGAAGTGACGACGATAGATAGCGTCGCGGAAGACACTCACATCTGGATCACTTCTGCCGGAGGAGACAATCGCCGGGACCTCAGCGCGTCTCAGGATCGGCGCGCGCGCAACCCCCAGTGGCGATCGGACAGCCGAGCGGTCTACTTTTCGGCAAACGATCATGGACAGACGTTGATCTTCGAATCCGATCTCAATGGAGATAAGGCGCGCCCGGTGTTCGGGGCCATCGACGAAACCGCCAGGCGCGAAAGCGATTCAAACGGCTCACTGGATTCGAGCGCGCCCACCATGCTCAATCAACGGATGCAGGTGTCTTCCTTTAGTGTCTCAGAACACCTGATAGTCGGGGAGTTTGTCTCTGGTCAAAATCGAATGCCAATTCGACTTGCGTCGATGGCTGCGATTATCAGCGATCCCACACACCCGCCGGAAATTTGGATTGGCCGAGGTAACGCGCTGGTCCGGATTACCAACCATAACGACGGCTTTCGTCGCGGCAGCGGGTTGATCGAGCCCGAGGAATTTCGGTTCAAGACTTTCGACGGGACCGAGACCCAAGCCTGGCTGATGAAGCCTGCGGATTGGCAAGAGAATCGAAAGTACCCAATGATCCTGAGCATCCACGGTGGGCCACACGGAATGTACGGCTACTCGTTCAACTCATCATTTCAGGTTTATGCCGGGCGTGGATATGCCGTCCTGTACTTGAATCCGCGCGGCTCAAACGGTTATGGCCAGCGATTTTCCGATGGCACTGTGAATGAATGGGGCGGCGGAGACTATCGTGACTTGATGACCGGTGTTGATGAAGCGCTGCGAAGGTACGCCTGGATCGATCAATCCCGGCTTGGCGTCACCGGTGGCAGCTACGGTGGCTTCATGACGAACTGGATCATTACGCAGACACCAAGGTTCAAAGCCGCGGTGTCGGTAGCCAGCCTGAGTAACCTGATCAGCTTTTACTCAACGTCGCTCTATCAGGATTTGATTCATTCAGAGTTTGGCGGTTTCCCCTGGGACAATTTCGACTTATTGTGGCAATGGTCGCCGCTTCGTTATGTTCGACAAGCGCAAACGCCGACGCTGTTCATTCACGGCGAACAGGACAATGACGTTCACATCACGCAGGCCGAGGAAATGTACATGGGCCTGCGACGCCGCGGAGTGGATACGGTCCTGGTCCGTTATCCTCGTGAAGGTCACGGGTTGCGCGAACCTAAACATCGCGTAGACGCGCTGGAGCGAACCCTGAGCTGGTTTGACAAGTATCTTAAATAAAGAATCGAGGGCTGAAGCATGCTGACGCATATCGTTGTTTGGAAATATCGCGCGGATATTTCCGAAACCACGCGCGAAGAACACCGTTCACAACTGCGCACGTTGGGTAATATTGTTCCGGGTATTCACAGCCTCTCGGTTGGATCCGACACGCTGCATTCGCCGCGCTCATACGACACGGGACTGGTAGCGATCTTTGATGACCGGGCAGTACTGGATGCGTATTCAGTTCATCCGGATCACGTCAAAGTAGTCGAGTTTGGCCATAGCATCATCGAGACGATGGCCAAAGTCGATTTCGAAGATTAGACGGTACGCAGGCATCCTGCCTGCAGGTAGCAGGGCGGGGCCTGAAGGACTCTGAAAGCGGCGAGCAGGATGCTCTCAAACCGCCGAAAGGATATCGGCGCTCCTGAATGAAGCGCAAAATTCTAATTGCGATTTTAGGACTCGTTATTCTGTCCCAACTCCCTTTTGCCTATCGGCGGTATCGATTGCGCCGGTTGAGAAATGCTATTCAGCAAATCGCCACTCAACGCATTCCGACATCAACCGAAAGTGATTACACAGACTACCAGGGCGCGATTCACGTTCACTCCTTTCTTGGCGGACACAGCAACGGAAACTTCGCGGAGCTGATCTCGGGCGCCAAGGCAAATCAACTTGATTTCGTAATCATGACCGAACACCCGCAGGCGGAGTTCGACACGTCGGCCATGACTCTCAACGGAATGCACGCGGGCATCCTGTTTGTTAACGGCAACGAAGTCTCGACGGCCAGCGGTGACCGACTCCTGCTAATTCCGGGCCAACCAAACGCGGCATCAATGAGCGCGCAAACCACACAACAAGTCATCGACCAGCAGCGAAGTGCGGGAGGGCTGGCGTTTGCCGCTTATCCATCCGAGTCACAGAACTGGACCGCGACAAACGTCGATGGTGTGGAAGTCTATAACCTGTTCACCAACGCTCGGCAGATCAATCGCTTCATCACGGTTTTTGATGGCCTGTGGTCTTATCGCGGATACGCTGAATTGATGTTTGCAAATTTCTTCACGCGTCCGGGCGAAAACATACAGCGCTGGAACGCCGCCATGAGCAACAATAATCGGAAACTTGTGGCGATCGCAGGAAATGATGCCCACTCGAATGTAGGACTGAGTTTAGATGATGCCGCCGGAAATAAATTGATCGGTTTCAAACTCGACCCTTACGAGAGAAGCTTTCGCACAGTGCGCACCCACGTGCTTCTCAAAAAGGACAAGCCCCTCTCGCGCGCAGCCCTGCTCGAGGCAATATCTCAAGGCCACTGCTACCTGTCGTTCGATTTGTTTAGCGACGCAAGCGGCTTTGTCTTTCGTATCAACAACTCGGACAGGATTATGGGCGATGACGTAGCGCTAGCCAGCCAGTCACGTTTTCAGGTCCAGTCACCCCTTCCGACCCGAATCGTATTGCTGAAAAACGGTGACATTATTGATCAAAAATCGGGAACCGGCGCGGAGTTCTCGCCCGGGGGACCCGGTGCCTATTGGGTGGAACTCTATCTGGACTCACTGCCCGAACCGGCAACTGGCCAGCCCTGGGTCATCTCAAACCCCATCTACGTTCGATGATGGCGTCGTAAGCGCGGCCGAAACCTCAACAAATCGAGTCTTGAAGACAATTAAACCGTGTGTTAATCTGTGTTTGGCCGCGTTGGCCATCCGACAGCCTCCTTCACGTTCCCCAAAAGACAATGGCAACAAGCAAAGCCAGCCACTTTGACCTCGAATGGTGGGTAATCCAAAAGCGCGCCGTGTATCTCGGTGTGCTGGTTCTGATTCTGGCGCTGATTGGCGGTGGGGTAGCACTGTACGTCTGGAAGTTCGGCAACCCACTGAAGAGCGTCGCAATGAAATCAGACGCGCGGGCGGGAGCGCGATTCATGTCGTTTGAGGGTGACGTTCGAGTCATTCGCGCGGCGACGCGCCAGGTGGCAATTGCCAATCGTGACATCCAACTCTATCCGGGAGATACAGTTCAAACTCAAGCCGACGGACGGGCACGGATCAGCATGGCTGACGGATCGACCGTAGTTGTCAGGCCGAACAGCACCATAATCATTCGCGACAACGAAAGCGCCGAAGACGGAAAACGCTCCAATGTTCACGTCGTAGTCGATAGCGGACAGATGCTGGTCCGCACAAACGATCAGAGTGAAAACAATAAGAACGTAATCGAGACGCCCAAAACTCAGAATCAGATTAGTGGTCAAACGGCCGCCAGTTTTGGTGTTGCCCCCGAAGGCACTGAAGAGATTCGCGTCAACAGCGGCGCCGTGCAAAGTTCGAACAGACTGGGTGAGCGCCTCTCTCTGCAAGGCGGTGAGTATGTTTCCGTAAATCAATCGGGAACGATTTCAAAGCCGCAGAAATTGTTGGATGTGCCCCAGCCCATGCAGCCGCGCGACATGGAAAGAATCGTAGCCGTAAACAACGGCTCGGCGACCGTGCCGCTACGTTGGCAGAAACCTCAATCGGGTGTGCCGGCCTATTATCGAGTCGAAGTGGCGACGTCACCGTTCTTTGTTCCGGAAGGTAAAGTGATCGAACGCGATCAATTATCGGCGACCGAGTTCAGCGCGAGCGATCTACGCCCAGGCTCTTACTTCTGGCGGATCAGGGCCAGTGCCTCGACCGGCCAGACCAGCGATTGGAGTGAGCCGCTAAAGTTTATTGTCATGGCGCCCGGCGCCAAGTTGACTTCAATTCCAGTTTCAAATCTTTCCACGCTTCTGCTGGGAGGCAATGTCTACATCATTCGCGGCACCACTTCGCCGGGCGCGACTATCCGCGCGTCCGATCGCGAAGCCTCAGCCGCGGCCGATGGCAATTTCCAGATTCAGATCAGCGCCCCGCCCAACGCACGGGAGGTCGCCATCCAGGTATCAGATTCGCAGGGCAATATGAGCAATTATCGCGTACCCCTCACCAGGTAAAGCGAACTTTTAGTTTTTAGTTGAGAACGGCCAGCCCCGGCCATTATTAATCCTATTCGAGCGACCTTTTGCAGGGATAGGTGCCGGATGAAGAAACACGTCATTTTACTGGCTGAATCGCGAAGCGAATTCGCCTCAGAGCTGCTCGACACCCTAAATGCGGCGGGCATTGGAGTTTTCAGAGACCCGGCGGCCGGAGGGCCCGGAGTGTATCCGCTAACCGGTCTCCTGGAACTTCAACAGCCGGTCGCCGTGGTCTGTGAGTTACCAAAACCGGCAACCTCCGCTAAATTGCGCACCACTCTCGAGCGTGCGCACGAATCGTGGCCGGGCATTCCGCTCGTTGCCTGTCAGAATGCCGGCAATCCGATTGAATCAAAAACAAAGAGGCAGCTGACCAAACTTGGCTTTCGCGCGCTCGCTGAAAGCGCGGCGCAATTGCCCGCTCTCTTGCGCGAGGTTGAAGAGAGCCCGGAAGCAGACGAACTGCCTGAACCTTTTAAGAGTTCGCCAGACACGAGAGCCTTCGCACTGCCTAAATCGACGCGCGGTCAAAGGATGCGCGACGCTTTCTCTTTAATCGCGTCGCTGCATTTCGCCGCGAGCGAGAAAGAGGCCGCGTCAATAGCCGTGGACTGTATTGCTCGATTGGCGTGCGCCGATCGTTGGACCATTTTTGTCACCGACCCAAATGCCAACCGGGACAAGATCGAACTCGAGCTGCTGGCGACTCAATCTGCTTCAGGTTTAGAAAAAGCTGTCCAACCTAACCAGCAAAATATTTCGAACAGCCTGGCCTCACCGGCGATACCAGCGACTATGGTCGCGCAGGAGGCAGTCTATCGAGTTGAGCCGGTTCGAAAAGCCACGCGCACGAATTGGGTTCTGGCGCTGCCGCTGGTTTGTGGAGAAAGGGTTCACGGTGTGCTCGAGGGAGTTCGCCGGCGGCCCGGGTCTCGTTCATTCTCACGATCTGAGTTGGCGTTTCTAAGTGCGATGACAACGCCAATTGCCGCAGCGCTTTCGAACTCTGTCCGAGTGGCCGAGGCTGAACGGCTCTCACAGACTGATGAACTAACGCGACTGCGCAACGCCCGTTATCTGCGACAGTTCCTGGTTAACGAAATGAAGCGTGCGCGGCGGTTTGGCTCAAAGATCTCCGCGCTGTTTCTGGATTTGGACGATTTTAAGACCGTCAACGATATACACGGTCACCTGGTCGGATCACATGCGTTGATGGAAGTCGCTTCCGTTATCCTGCCGTCCGTTCGTGACACGGATTGCGTCGTCCGGTATGGAGGCGACGAGTTTGTGGTGATCCTCCCGGAGACCAGCGTCCACGAAGCGGTGAGAGTCGCCGAGAGGATCCGCGCCAAGATCGAGCGCCACCGGTTCACTGGCGGACGACGGCTACAGATCCACCTCACGTCGAGCATCGGGCTGGCGGCTTTTCCGGATGACGCCCTGTCCCCGCATCAATTGATAGCGCGCGCGGACCGGGCCATGTACGCGGCCAAAGCGGCCAACAAAAATTGCGTTAGGGTTATGACATCCCCAGATTTGCCGGCGACAGAAACGGTTCTTGATGGTGACGCAGTCGACGGCCCACAATTTCAACGAATTCCCGACGAGAAGTTCATTTCTTGATAGCGTTGGCGCGCAAATCGTTGTATCTTTGAGCGTTCGGTTCTGCTTCGGTGAGTCGTTTTATATTTTGCCAGGCACTCGCGCCCGTCGCGGCTTCCAGCCTGCACTCAATTTAATCGGCCACCCCTTCAGACAATTCATTTTCAGTCAGGGAAATCGGCTTCAAATGGCTTTTAAATCGATCTTTAGTCTTTTTTCCAGCGATCTCGCAATCGACCTGGGCACTGCGAACACGCTGGTTTATGCGAAGGGCCGGGGCATCGTCGTCTCTGAGCCTTCAATCGTCGCGATCAATAAGGTTACCAACGCGGTCGAGGCGGTCGGCCGCGACGCAAAAGAAATGCTGGGCCGAACACCAGGTAACATTGTGGCGATTCGTCCGATGAAAGACGGTGTGATTGCAAACTTCGAAGTTACCGAGAAGATGTTGCAACACTTCATCCGCAAGGCGCACAACGGAAAAACGTGGGTGAGTCCCCGGGTGGTGATCGGCATCCCTTCAGAGATTACTCAGGTCGAACGGCGCGCCGTCGAAGATTCGGCTTACCGCGCGAAGGCTTCCGAAGTTTATCTGGTTGAAGAAGCGATGGCGGCGGCGATCGGCGCCGGGCTGCCGATTACTGAACCGCACGGCAACATGGTCGTCGACATTGGCGGCGGCACAACCGACATCGCCGTGATCAGTTTGAGTGGCATCGTCTATTCGCGTTCTGTGCGGGTTGCCGGCAACGAGATGGACGAGGCGATTACGCAGTACATCAAACGAAAATACAACCTGCTGATCGGTGAACGCACCGCAGAAGCGATCAAGATTGAATTAGGGTCGGCGTTCCCGCTCGATGAAGAGCTCTCATTCGAAGTGCGCGGGCGAAACCTGATCGAAGGCATTCCGAAAACAATCACGATCTCAGATGAAGAAATTCGTGAGGCGCTCGCCGACTCCGTCTCGACGATTATTAATGCTGTTCGAGTCGCGCTCGAACGAACCCCACCTGAACTTTCCGCCGACATCGTAGAGCGCGGAATCGTTTTGACCGGCGGCGGTGCCCTGCTAAAAAACCTCGACAAGCGGCTCTCGATTGAAACCGGCTTGCCCGTGTCACTCGCTGAAGACCCCCTCGCGTCGGTCGTACTGGGCACCGGCAAGATGTTGTCAGATTTCGACTTGCTGAAACGCGTGAAATGGGACAACAGCCTGACAACCGGAACTTAAACTGGAGATACGCGGGTGAAGGCCACTTTTCGAGTCGTGGACGGTAAGACCGTTGAACTCAACTGGGGTCACCGGAGGGATAAGGCTAATTTCCCATCCGGACCGCAGGGCGAGATAAGGCTATCCGCGTCTGGAGCGCCTCCGATCCTTTTAACACCGACTTCGTAAACGGCAGATCGCATCCTGCAATTCACATGGCCGCTATCCGCACGCAAAAAGAGATTCGCCAACGCGCCCCCTGGTGGCTTTTCGGGTTGCTAGCGATGAACTTCGCTTTGATGACTTACGACGCGCGCGACAGCGCAACCAAGCAGCGAAAAATTCGCTCGATCGCGCAAACCATCATGTACCCCGTCCAGCGGGGCGCCTCAGGCACGGTGAATTGGGTCGGCGGTTGGTTCGGAAATATCGGCGAGCTGCGCCGCGCTTCCGTGGAAAACGAGCAGCTGCGCAAACAGGTCGAGCAGATGCAAACCGAACTGCGCGATACGCGGGAAAAGGCCGCGCAGGGGCAACGCCTCGAGCAACTATTCAAGTTAACCGAAACCAGCGCGTACCAAACGGTAGTTGCCCATGTGATTGCCCGCGATCCTTCGATGTGGTTTGACGGCGTCACCATTGACAAGGGCCGCTGGGCTGGCGTCGAAGTAAATATGCCGGTGGTCACTCCTGGTGGAATCGTGGGGCGAGTGATTTCCACGAGCCCACTCAGCGCGCAAGTAATGCTTGTTACCGATGAAAAATCGGGCGCCGGCGGCGTCGTCGGCCAGTTGGGCCAGTCAAATGCCATGGGCTCAATTAAAGGAATGGGCGAACTCGGTCTGCTGGAAATGCGCTACGTCTCAGGAATGGAAAAAGTCCAGACCGGCGACGCTGTCATGACAACCGGGCAGGATGCGATTTATCCTCCAGGTTACAAGATTGGTGATGTGATTGAAGTGCGGCCGGGATCTGCGACCCAAGCTCTCGTGATTCACATACGCCCGAGTGCGGGATTGGAACGCTTGAAAGAGGTGGCGGTCCTGAGGTATCAACCACCACCACGGGTCGAACCCGATCAATCTCTCCCCAATGTAGAAAAAAAGAATAGTAAGTAGTGATTGCGGTGAGCGACAAACGGAAAACTTCGCCCTGGCTATCGGCGCTGTCCAGTTGTGATTGCTCAACGCTCATTGACCAGCAATGCGCCAACTGACAGTCGCGTTACTCTTGATCGTGGCGATCGCCCTGCAATCCGCGGCTCGGGCCGTCTGGCAACCATTGGGCTTCGTCGACCTCACCCTGATTCTGGTGGTCTATTTCGCACTGCAACGCGAAGCGCTGCAAGCTTTGGTCGTGGCGGCGCTGGCCGGCCTGGCAATGGATTTAATCAGCGGGCCACCCGCGCTTTTGGGAGCGGGCGGATTTTCCAAGGTGTTAACGGCTTATGCCGTTTACTTCTTTGCCTCGCGGGTGATGCTCGACACGACGCTGCTGCGAATTCCAGTACTGGGGGCTGCCAGCCTGCTCGACAACCTGGTGTATGTTGGCATGCATCGATTACTCGGACAAACACCGCCGATGCCGTTCATTCAGTCTTTGTCGTACAAACTAATCGCCACCACAGTTGCCGGCACTATTCTTTTGTACATGTACGAGTCGTTTTTCAGCACTAAGGCGCGGCAACGGCGGCAATTCACGATTCGCCGGAAAGTTGCCCGGCGTCCCTCGGGCGTGTTACGCCGAAGATAGTTATGAAATTCGTTGACGATTCCCAGAATCTGCGTGTCCGCCTTCGGATCATCCAGGCTTTCGTTCTGGTCTTGTTGGGCGTGCTCTGCCTCAGGCTTTACAAGCTGCAAATAATCGACGGCAAGCGGTACGCCAACGTTGCCGAAAATCAGCGCATTCGACTATTGCCGATTCCGGCGCCGCGCGGCGTGATTTTCGATCGCAACGGGAAACTCCTGGTCGACTCGCGGCCAATATATAGTGTCATCCTGTCGCGGGAAGTCACAAAGAGTATCGACTACTCATTGATTAAGCCGTTATCCGAAGGACTGATGATCGATGAAGCATTCCTGCGCGAACGCTTTGATCAGGTGAGGTCCCAACCGGCCTTCGAATCGATTCTGATTAAAGAAATCGCGCTGCCGGCCGATATTGCCTGGGTGGATGCTCACCAGTTGGAGTTTCCCACGCTGCGCGTCGAGCAGATTCCGCAGCGGCGTTATCCGGAAAACGGTCAACTGGCCCATGCGCTTGGTTATGTTGGTGAAATCAGCCCCGAGCAACTGAAGCAGCCCCAATTTTCCGACAATGGCTACAAACCCGGCGACATCATCGGCCAGGAAGGTCTCGAGGCAATCTATGACCAATATCTGCGCGGCCGTGATGGCTACCGGAAAGTAATCGTCGATAGCCGCGGCCACATTCAGAGCGAGGTCGACAGAGTCGAGCCTCAATCCGGACAGGACATCGTGACGACGATTGACCTCGATCTGCAACAAGCTGCCGAAGATCAATTAAGGAAGTCGCCTCAGGGACGCGGTGTGATCATCGCGATGGATCCCAACAACGGGGAAATCCTGGCGATCGCCTCGGCCCCAACATTTGATCCGAACCTGTTTTCACAACGCATCACGACCAAAGAGGGTCGCGCCGAATATCAGAAACTGCTGACCGATCCGGACAAGCCTTTGTTCGACCGGGCCATCCAGGGAAAGTTCCCGCCCGGATCAACCTGGAAGCCTCTGATGGCTACCGCCGGGCTGAAACAAGGTGCAATTTCAATAGACGAATCGAACCTTGTCTGCGGCGGCGGCATTACCGTCGGCAACAAGTTTACCCGCTGCATGGGCGGTAACCATGGCTCGCCCAACGTGCATTTCGCTATCGAGCATTCCTGCGATGGTTACTTTTACCGCCTGGGCCTGAAGATGAAGCTGGAAGGCATTCAGGCGATGGTGGATATGTTCGATCTGGACAAGCGCACCGGTATCGATCTCCCGCACGAAGTGATTAGCACCACGCCTTCAAGGGAACTCAAAGCTCGGCTTTATCCAAAAGATCCCGAATGGAAAGACATCGACACAGTCTATTCTTCGTTCGGGCAGGGTGAAGATGTTTTGACGCCCATCGCTTTAATTCGCGCGCACGCAGCTATAGGGATGAAGGGCAAGATGTACGTGCCTCACCTCTTGAGAGAGGTGAAGGCAATTGCGGCAGTTGGTAACGACCCCAGCGGCTCTGACTACCGGCCGGCGCGTAGTGCCCACCTTTTCGAAAAGCGCGAGCCCAAGAATCTCGGCCTGCCCACGGATCAGAGCGACCTGGTAGTCCAAGCGATGTGGGCGGTCGTAAACGGAAACGGCACGGCTACCGGAATAAAGATTGTTGGATTCGACATCGCCGGTAAGACAGGCACCGCACAGGTCGTTAGCCTGGGCAAGGAAGGCAGCGAGCACAAGGATCACTCCTGGTTTGTTTCTTACGCGCCCGCCTACAAACCAGAGATTGCAATTGTCGCGCTGATTGAAAACGCGGGCCTCGGCTCACGCTTCGGCGCACCGTCGGTACGCGGGGTCTACGACGCCTACTACGCAAAAACGCGCGGTCCTAAAGAAACGCCTGGAAATAACATCGCGATGAAGATTCGCTGATTAGTCTTACTCCCGATAGTCGCTGAACATGTCCGCAATTCTGCAAAAAAGAACGATTCGAGATTTCGACTGGTTGGTCGCCGTCCTGGCGATTGTGATCGTGTCTTTTGGCGCGTGGGAAATTCACAATGCCCAACCGACGGAAACATACTGGCAAAAACAGCTAATCGGCCTGGGCATCGCCATGGTCGCCATGCTGGCGATTGCCTTCAGCGATTATCGCCGGATCGTCGAACTGGCCCCTGCTTTTTACGTCCTGGGTCTGGTATTGCTGGTGATCGTGCTGATTCCCGGCATCGGCATGAAGATCAACGGTCAGCGTTGTTGGATCAAGCTGCCCATCGCCGGCCAGTTTCAACCGTCCGAGTTTGTGAAGATTCCCGTCGTGCTGATGCTCGCCAGATACTTTGGCAAGCATCGGACTGGCTTGCTCACGTGGAAAGAATCCCTGATGGGAGCTTCGATCCTCGGATTGCCAATTGGATTAATCCTGCTCGAGCCTGACGTCGGTCAGGCCATTACGTATCTGCCGCTGCTGGCGGTCGTGCTGTTCTTATCATCGGTGCGCATGTGGATTGTCGCCGCAGTGCTGGTGGCTTGCATTGGTGGTGCGCCGTTGGCTTATACCGTGGGAGTAAAAACCGGGCTGCTGCACGGCTACAAACTCGAACGCATCAACGTCATTCTCGATCCTGAAAACGCCGACAAGCGAGGCTTCGGATATCACACGTGGCAATCGATGGTAACCGTTGGCGAAGGTGGTTTGACGGGCGCACGCGGTTCGGAATACTCCCAAAGCAGCCTGAAGTTTTTGCCGGAGCCGCACACAGATTTTATTTTTTCGGTGACGGCTGAGACGACTGGCTTCATCGGATGCCTGGCTCTATTAGCGTCGTACGCGCTGCTCCTGACTCGCTTGATTAGCGATGCCCGTCGTTCCCGGGATCGGACGGGTATGCTCGTAATTATGGCGATCGTCGGAGGTTTGATCTTTCAGATCTTCATCAATGTCGGGATGGCCCTCGGCTTCCTGCCGGTCATCGGCGTTCCCTTGCCGCTGATGAGCGCCGGCCTTTCTTCGGTGCTGGCGACCTTTATCGCTATTGGCTTTGCGATCAGCGTGCAACTGCGAAGGTTCGTGAATTAGCGGGTAACGGGCGGGAAGCGCAATCAAATCGGGTAGGAGGCGGAGTCACCTTCCGCGGTCCTCCCACACCACCGTACGTACGGTTCCGTATACGGCGGTTCATGAAGCGCAGAGGGCGACAGTCGTAACCAAAAAAAAGGTGCAGAACGCGATCGCATTCTGCACCTCTTTTGTGTTTGGCCATTCAAAACTGAATGGTCTGCCGGTGACGCCGGCGGGAAGCACTGCGCATGTCAGGACTTCCTCTTTCGCGTCATATGCTTCGGTTTCATACGTTTCAGTTGTGCTTCAAGCGACTTAATTTGATCGCCTTGGGCCGCCACGATGGCATTCAGGTCTTTCACCGATTGTATCAGAAGCGGCGTAACGCGTGCGTAATCAACTTGCCACGGAGCTTTTGCCGGATCGCTCCCGCCTACCGATACCGCTTCGGGATAGTACTTATAGAGGTCCTGTCCAAGGAACCCCTGGACGCGCTGAGAACTATCCTTAATGAAGTTAAAATCGGTGACCGATATTTGAAGCAGGGTAGACAGCCCTCTTTTTGTCGGCGTGATGTTTTCCTTCAGCCGCATATCCGAGGATGTGTTGTAGACTGTCGACGAGCCGGTCGTGTTGATGGATCCGACCATACCGTTTGGATTGTTGAAAATGAATGCTGAATGGGCGCTTGTGCTATCTGACGTCCAGTTAGCGCCGGTTGCGGGGTAAGCATAGGTAACAGCCAGTCTGCCGCCGGGACTCGCTGTCCCGATGCCAACGCTACCATCCGCCGAGATATCGATCGAGCTGGTGGGCGCGCCGGGCCGAATACGAAACGGCAAGCGCGATCCAGCCGTCACATCACGAACAAAGAAGTTCGCTTCGTTGGCGCCAATGTCCCAAGTCTGGGCGGTGAAACCGCCTGAGTTGTTTTGTTCCAGACGCAATGCGGGGGTGTTGCTCGTCGCCGCGTGGATGTCCAGAACGGGCGTGGCCGTGCGCAGACCGAGTCTGCCGGTCGAATCCACAAAAATCGAGTTAGTCGGAGCACCCGCGCGGACGGTAAAGGGAACTTTCGACCCGGTTATGTCTTCGATCGAAAACTTACTCGCGCCGCCGCTGGCTGAATCGTTGGCAGTCAATTGCCAGTCGTTGGCGGGAAATCCCGCGGACACCGACGTGTCGTCAAACTTGATCCGCGTGTTGTTCTCTTTCAGCCTGATCGTGTCGAAGCCGAAACTTTCGTTGTTGACGCAATCAAGCCCGATACACGCACTGCCCTGTACAATTAGATCGTCAGGAATCACCTGGTCGAACATAAGGCTTGAAAACAGGGACGTGCGGTGGTTTCGCAATCTTGCCGCGGTATTGCCAGAGGCCACCTCAGAACTACTTGCTGGCTTGCTTGCCGGCGCCACACTGGCCTTTGCGGTGCGCTGACTTTCACTCATCCCGCCGACGATAACCTGTCCGTTAATCACAGCAAAGGCGCCTGATTGGGTCAGGTTCGGCAGGGCCGGACGTTTGCGCGCCGCACGCTCGGCTTCGGGATCATCATCTTTTCCCCGCGCGTCCTTCAAAGCCTCGCGCTGGCCGGCAGTCAGGGCTGGCCGGAGATGCAATTCGTAACCGTAACTGCCATCGGGCAGTGACTTGTCGCCAAAATCAAATCCGGGTGACGAGCCCGCCTTGAACTCTTTCGTAAAAGATCTGCCGTCCGGTGCGGTAATCGTCAAGGTTACACCGGCGTTTTGAGCTACGATCTCAAAGCGGACACTGGATCCACCACCGACCAGATTGGCGAGGTTACCATCAGTGGCCTGGCCAAAAGCGGCCGACCACAGACCCGCCACGAGAAGAACTGCTAATGACATTAACGTAAGGATTCTTGGGTGCTTCATTCATTGACCTCCTAAAGGGTTGGGACCTCGACCGCTGGACAAAAGGGCAGGCACGGGGGAATGTCAGCGGCCATAGATCTGGTTGATTCTGGTTAGCTTATCGAAACTGGCGACGTTTTGTAGCAAACAAACGTTACGAGTGTCAAGACTTATGACGCAGGCGAGTGACAATTTTTGCACTTTGCCGAAGTTTGCCCACAAATAGTTGAAAGAAAAGGGCCAACAACTTTGATCATTTGAGCGAGATTAATCGTTAGCGCGGGAACCGGGCGCGATACTCAATTGAGCTGAGGAAGGCCTTGACCATTTCGGCCTCCTGGAAATTACCGTCGAAGCGGTCGAGCTTGTCCAGCCAGAAGGTGTAGCCGGCAAAATCTCGATCCTGGCCTGAATTCGGATCGCGACGCAGGTAGCCAAAGTACTCCATCAGCACGAAAGCCCTATTGAATCGGCGGCGAATCAGGATTGAATTCTCGGCGACCTGCCGCAGCACTCGTCCGCGCGCCGCAACATCAGAGGTGTCTGCCGCCCGCGCGAATTCTACGATAGCGGCGGCGTGATCGTCGTCGGTCAAAGGTATTGCGGCGTTGGCGAACAATTTGTCGACGAATTCCGCTGGAGTCATCGTCAGGGGATACGCAGCAGCAAAGCGCGCACGCTTCACAAAATCTTCGGCGAACAATTTCTTGTTGGTTTCCAGCGCTCGCTGCCAACCATCCCGCAGAACTACTACGCCTTTGGAGATTTGGGCAGCGTCGCCACGGAATTCCGTCAACTGTAGCGGCACCGGAGCGTCTCGCAGGTCACCAAAGGCAGCTTGGTAGGTGCGATAGACGACGTAGCCAGTCTGCTGGAATTCAATTGACAGGAAGAAGGCCGCAGAAGTGTCGATGCGCTTAACCTCGCGACAACCTAAATCGTTGCCGCAGGATTCGAGGTTGTTTACCCAGAAGTTGAAGCCGGCCTCGTCGGGCTCACGACCAAGGAAGTCGAGATACTGCTGGCGCACAAAATATTCTGTGGTGTCCAGCGGATTCAACGAGCCGCCGCCGGCTGCGGCCGTGAACGTCGCTTCAGTGTTCGCGCCTAACTGGTTAAAGGTTCGTTGGGGCGGACTGAAGGTAAAGTTGGGTCGTGACGGCGTGACCACATACAGCCCATTCGTTTCGACCTGATCAAAATGATATCTACCGGCGGCATCGGTTACGGTCAGCCGATTCTGCGAACCGTTCATTCGAACCGCCGCACCCTCGACCGGATTGCCGCTGTTGTCGAGAATCTGACCGCTCACGGATCCGTTTGAGGCGGTTGGGCCCACGATGGTGACGCTGCCGTCCGGTGTATTGGCCGGCGCTTGTTTGTTCAGGCTCGTATCGATGAAGACAAAGTTGTTCGGCGCTTGCGCCCACTGGAGCGGCGTGCTCGCCCCGACGATATTGCTTACGCGAGTGAAATTTAAATTGAATAAGGTGCCCGATCCGGAAAGCGGCGTGGATGTAGTTGAAAACGCTGAGATGCGCAGCGTCTTAATCGTCCCCGCCCCCAGGATGTTCGCGCTCACGTTCCAGTTAGTCGCTGTAAGACCGGCGGGCGATGCGGGCGCGACCTGGAACGTCACGACTGAAGAATCGAAGGTGAAATCGCCCTGAAATCCAACCAGGTTGTCTGCGACATCGATGTTCGTTGTCGTCACAGGCTGGGTAACGTTCGTCACACTCGTGCCGACGTTGGCGACCGGCAGAGAGACCATGGACACCGTGGACGGAGTTACGGGATGCGCCGCTGAATTAGCAAAATCGCGATTGGCGATGGTCGGCGTCACATCGCCCGTAATATCGCCGATGACCAAAGCCGAGTAATCCCGTGATAATTGGCTGGCAGTAAGGTTCGGATACTGCCGATTAGCAGGATTGAACTGCCACTTGCCGACATCAGCAGTGCCCGAGCTGGCGCCGAGGAAGAACTGCTGAATAGCAATCGCATCCACGGTGTCGACTATTGAATCCTGAGCAGGATTCGCGTTCGCGGCCGTCAACGGGCAGTCACTCAGAGGTGCGAGTCCCATGAAATGTCTCTGCGCCCCTATCACGTCCGCAGTGTCGATTCCGGGAGCCATCGGCGCCAGCGCAGTCTTTGTAGGCGTCAAGGTATAACTTCCGGCTTCAGGCAGGTTAATGCTGTAGTTGCCGCTCGCGTCCGTCGTCGTCGAAGTTGTCTGCGAACCAGTGACGTTAATGCTCACGTTCGGCACGTTGGCGCCTGGAGTGATGCAGTAATCGACATGGCCGCTGATCAAAGGCCCGTTCACCACGTGGTTGACGGGCGATGAATCGCTCGAAAGGAAGTTTCCATCGCCGCTGTAATGGGCCACCAGCGACTTGGTGCCGGCTGTTGACGGCGTGATGTCGCACTGTCCGGCGGATACGGCCGCGTTGCATCCCGGGCTACCGTCGATGGTAACGCTCACGGTGCCGGTCGCACCGGCGGGTGTCGACGAAACAGTCCAGGTCACAGTGAACGGGTCTCCCGCATTCGACGGCGTACTGGAAAGCGCCGCGGCGTTTGAGATCGTCGTCGTGGTCGCGGCCATGTCGACAACGTGGCTGACAGCCGGCGAGGAACTGCTGGAGGCGAAGGTTGCGTCACCTGAATAGGTAGCCGTCAGTTGCTTGGTGCCGGCACTTGTCGGTGTAATTTGACACTGGTTATCACCTACAGGCGCCGTGCAGCTGTCGGTGCTCGCAGCCACGGTCACTGTCACGTTGCCGGTCGGAGTTCCACCTGCGGACGGGGTTACGCTCCATTGCACCATGAACGGCGTGTTGAAGGTACTGGGCGTTGTGGATAGCGCCGTAGCGTTTGTAATGACGGTCGTCGTTGCTCCCAAAACACTGAAACAGGCGGAGAACTCTGAAGTATTGTTCGCCGAATCCGTCGCGGTAGCGGTGATGAATTTGCCGTTGGTGAAGTTCACCGGTCCCGGCGCGGTGAAGTTGTAGGAGGGAGCCCCTCCGGTAACAATCGTGGAACCCAGGAACTTCTGCCCTTCGCCGTGAGTGCCGTCACAAATGTCGTTAACAAAGAACTCGGCGAGGTACTGCGCCGTGCCGGAAGCGCCAGGGAGGGTGAAGATTATCTTCTGGTCGCTAGCCGTCGCATCTGTAATTACCGGGAAGTTTTGATAATGATTCGGCCCAAGAGCGTGGTCGGCTGTATCGTTCGGGGTGACGCCATCTGTGCCCAGATTGATGCCGAGGCCGCCGTTCGAGTAGATCGAGTTCTGGCTAATGAAGTTGTTGAAGTCCCCATCACTGCCGACGCGCACGCCGTCACCGCCGTTGCCTGCGATCACGTTACCTCCGGAGCTATTCTGGACTTCGGCCAGCGAAAGACTCCTTGCGCGCGCAGGCTGCACTTTGCCTGCTTGAGCCTTGGCGGTTTGAGGCTTGAGCTTTTGAGCATTGCTCGGTGCCGTCTTTGCCGCTTGGGCCCCGGCCGTCTGAAGCTTCGCTGCCTGGGTTTTCAGCAGAGCCGCGATCCGCGCAATGGTTTGCAGCTGAGCAGGTGTCCTTTCCCGGTTGTTAATTTGTCTGTTCGCTGCCGAGACCGTGTCTTTCCGGACAGCAGTCTGGCGGGCAACTTTGCAGCCACAGCTTTCCAGGTCGCCACCGATAAAGTTGTCAATCGAGTTACCCGACGGCCCGACGGACAATTCAATCCCATGTGTTGAATTGCCTAATCCGCTGACAATGTCGCCATTAAGATTGGTGCCGATGAAATTCCCCTGGATCAGGTTGGACACTCCACCCTGAATGAAAACTCCATCTTTAGAGTTACCGGAAATTACGTTTCCAAAACCGGGAATGCCGATAAAATTGTTTTGTGAATCGAGGATAACGACGCCGTATTGCTGTTGCCCATTAGACAATGGCGCCGCGGCGGTTCGATCAGTGCCGATAAAGTTACCCTGAACGACGTTTGCGAAGAAGAATGAGTCAGTGTTGCTTATCAGGACTCCAGCGTTGCCATTTCCGGAAATCAGATTATCGCCATCGAGGACTTCGCAACCGATGGTATTGCCTTGTGAAAGGTTCTGAATCGTAACGCCGTTGGTCGCGTTAGGAACGGCCTGAAGGCCGCTGTGATCGGCGCCGATGTAGTTGCCTTCGACCGTCGTCAGGGCAACGCAGAAACCGTCACTTCCGCCGATATCAATGCCGTTGGCGCCGTTCCCCGAAATAACGTTCCGCGCTGCCGGATCTTCACCGCCAATCGTATTGAAGACGCTACCGTTGCTACCGGGGGTGCAGCCGCTAGTGATTATCACACCCGTGCCGTTTCCTACAGCGGAGGAACCGGTCACATCGGTGCCGATAAAATTGCCTGAGATGGTGTTGAAGCTGCTGTCATTAATGTAGATTCCGGCCGCGCTCCAATGACTAATCGCCAGACCTCTGATCGTGGAAAAATCAGAACCCGCTTGCAGATCAAAGCCGCGGCCGTCAATCGGAACCCCAGTGCCGTCGATGATGAGCTTCAGTACGGCATTGTCGCCGGCCAGGCTGGGATCAGTACCGATAAGCGTCAACGTATTGGGTTGCGCGCCACTTTGCGTGTAGCCGTCAATGAAGACGGGCTTAGTTATTTGAGGCAGATTCTGAGTCGGACTAATGGTGCAGACGCCACTTACACAACCGGTGTCCGCAGTGGGACCCGAGGTTGGAATCTCAAACCTAATCATCGAACCCGGGTGCAAATTCGCCGCAGTCATTGCTTCGCGGAGTGTGCAATCGTGATCTGGAGACAGGGGTTCGCATTGTCCGTCATCGGAATCTTCGGTCGCGTTGACCACAATGACTTGTAACTCAAATGCGCCGATATCCACCGTCGCAGTGCCGTTACTGTCTCCGTCAATCTGGCGCGGGAAGCCGAGGCCGCGCTGGTCGTAAGCCAATTGGTGGTTGTAGGGCGGCGGGTCACACGTATCGTCGATTACACAGTTGCTGCCTTTATCGATTGCCGGGCTGCCGCCGAGCAGGAAGTGCGTCTGGGTTGGTCCGCCGTAATCACCGAGGGGCGCCAGTTTCGGATCATCGACATTAAGTAAATTGCCCTGGTTCGGAATGGTATTGTTCAGTCCACCGCTTCCGGTACCGATCAAGTTGAAACTGCCGGTAACGACGCCGCTTCCGGCGATGTTGTTGGGAACAGGTTCGACAAAAATCGAGCCCTGGAAATTTCCCGACACAATCGTATTGAGCAATCTGTGCGAAGGATCAGGCCCGCCGGCGACGTAGATGCCGCCTCCATCGCCCGGACCATTGCCGTCGTCAAAATCGTCGTCGTCGCAATGATTGTCGGTGACGGTGACGTTGGCGAATGTGAAGACACCGGCAGCATCGTTATAGATTCCGCCGCCATTAGCCATTGCCGTATTTCCCGAGATTGTGCTGTTGATTAACTTGAGCGTTCCCCCGTTGAAAATGGCGCCACCGTCATAGGCATCGTTACTGGAGATCGTGCTGTCAGTGATCTCGGCGGTCGTTCCCGTCTCGTTGAAAATCCCGGCGCCGGTGTCCAAAGACCAATTGCCCGACACGGTGGTTGTCCCCATGAAGAGGGAGCCGCCACCGCAGTTAAAGATCCCGCCGCCATCTCCATCGCTGTCGTTGGAATCAAAGCGGCTCTTGTTCAGCGTCACAATGCTGCCAAAGTTATAAAGCCCGCCTCCGTCTCCCAAAGCGGTGTTGCCCTCAACCACACAATTGTTCATCGTCAGACTGCCGCCGTCAGTGTAAATGGCGCCGCCTTCTTCGGCCGAGTTCCCGGTAAGGATGCAGTCATTGATCGTAACGGTGCCATGATCGTTAAGAACGGCGCCGCCTTCCGCATTCCCATCCGGCGCTATCCCGCCGGTGAGAGTCAAACCGGCAATCAAGACGGTGTACCCTGGATCGACTACAAAGATCTGATTGTCTCCACCGTTGACCCTCAGGATGTCTGCACCTGGACCATTGATATTGACGTTATGCTGCAGCGCGGGCGGCGGCGTGCTCCAGAAGATCTCATGTGGAGCAGTGGCCTCAGCAAATACCGTCGGATCGAAATTGATATCGATCGTCCCGCATGAAGCCGCGGCAGCGTTCGCTTCCTGAATCGCTGCCCGCAAGGAACAATTGCCGTTGGAATCAGCGCAGGTGCCGTCCGCCGTAGTTAATGCGTTAGCGTCATCGGTGTCGTCTGTAGTGTTGACTTTTATTGGCGGCGGGACCGGACAAGGAGCATTGACCGTGATCGATACCGTCGCCGTGTTGCTGTCGTTCGCGCCATCATTAGTCTTATAGGTGAAACTGTCAGCACCGACGTAGCCAGTCGTGGGCGTGTAATCGACCGTAGCCGTACAGCTGCCGCTGGAACAAACTGGTGCACTAATTGAACCAAGTGTTCCATGCTGCGGACTATCGACGATCGAGAATGTCTGCGCGTCGCCATCAGCATCGGTTGACGACATGGTGATCGTCTTCAGAGTGTTCAGACCGGTCGAATCGCTGAGGTCATTGGCAACCGGCGCGTGATCGTCATTGGTGATCGTCAGGGTCGCCGGATTCGGCGTCCCCAGACCGGCACCTCCGGTGGGCGCGCTCAGGGTCAGGTTAACCGTCTCGTCCGCTTCAACGCTCGTGTCCCCGCTGACCATAACCGTGAAGGTCTTATCAGCGGTGTCACCGTCAGCCCAGTTCAGATCACCCGTGCCTTCGGTGTAATCGGATCCGGGGGTGGCCGTGACGGCGCTGGTCGCCCAGTGCACTGAAACCGGGCCGTCAATGCCACCCACACGCTTCACCGTTATGGTAGCGGGGTGCGCAGTCGAATTCTGTTCCGTGTCGTCGTAGTTCGCAGCTGAGAATTGCAGATTCCCCGGGACGGGATTTGCGGCGGTCAGGACCACATCGTTGCCATCGCCACCCGCGTAAGTAATCGTAGCCTTCAAAGGCGAACCGAGGAAGTTAAGGATCTTGGCCCCTTCCGGAAGGCCATTGAAGGTTCCGTTAACAGCATCGGCGGTGCCGTCATTGTCGATGATAACGAAGGGCTGACCCACCAACGGTGTAAAGCTTAACGGAGTGAGACTGAGCGTGGCATTGCCCAGACTGACCGTACCCGTAACCTTGAGCTGATCGTGATTGGTGGCCAAATTACCCGGATCCGCACCGCCAATCTCAACCGCGAAGGTCGAGGTACCATTTAAGGTCACGTTCCCCGTGTTGAAAATGCCGGGGCTCGCGCCTGGGGCCAACACGCCGCCGTTAACCGTCAGAGTCTTCGTGCTGTTGATGGCGCCCCTGCCGCCCAACGTGGCGCCGCTGTTCACCGTCGTATTGCTGTCAATCGAACCGTCGATATTCAGTTGCCCGACACTGACAACCGTCGCGCCCGTGTATGTATTGGCGCCCGAAAGGACGAGCGTGCCCGCCCCTAGTTTCGTTAATCCGCCCGTGCCGGCAATCACTCCGCTTAAGATGCTGCTCGAGCCCGTGTTGCTAATCGTAAGTCCACCGCTGGTGCTGAGATAGCCCCCGCCGGTAAGGTTGGCAGCGGTCAAACTGATCGTTCCAGTGCCGCTGGTGGTAAGTAGGTTCGGGCCATTCGAAAGATCGATCGCAACGGATGCGTTGGCAACCAGGCTGTTGTTCGCGGCCAGCGTGATCGGCCCGGTGAAAGTGATGGTGCTGAACGAACCAATCGTCAGGCTCGCATCGAAATCAGGCAGGGCATTAACTGCGACAGTATCAGCGGCGCTACCGCGCTTGATCGTCAGCGATGCGGTCGGGTTGGCAAAATCCGTGGTTTCAAAAGTGGCTCCGCTCAGGCGCGACATCGTGTTGGCCAGGGGTCCATCATCCGCCAAAGTCGCGTCATTCGAACCCGGAGGCAATTCAAAGATGAGGTCGGTGGCCGTGCCCGTGTTCGAAATCGGCTCGAGCCCGGTGTAGGTCACCGTGCCGATACTCGACATCAAGATGCTGCCGTCATGGGCATTTGTGTAGTGATAAGTGACCGTCCCCTGACTGCCCCCGGTAATGAACAGCTTGTCGCCCGGAGGGGTCGTGGGATCACCACCGTTGTAGATCACTCCGCCCGGCGGGAAGAAGTTTCCGCCTCCCAGCGCCAGAGTCAGCGAGTCGCTTTCACCTAACGTGTTCACCTGAATACTGCCGGTGATTAAAGCCAGCGGAACCTCGCAGGTGTTAACGTTAATCGCCGTGCCGTCCGGACCGCAACTTACCGTGTGATTCGGATCGGTGACGCGGACGTTCGACCCATTGCGCGATATTGTGAACGTGTCGGCGGTATTGCTGCCATCCACGTCGGTAATCTGAAGACTGCCGCCTAATAGTGAGACATGAGAGTCGGCAACATCGTCATTGGTGATCGTCAAAGTCGCCGGATTTGGCGTGCCCAGACCGGCGCCTCCGGTGGGCGCGCTCAGCGTCAGGTTCACCGTCTCGTTGAATTCATGGACCGTGTCGCCAACGACCGTAACGGTGAATGTCTGATCGTCGGCGTTACCGTTAGCCCAGTTCAGATCACCCGTGCCTTCGGTGTAATCGGATCCGGGTGTGGCCGTGCCGGCGCTGGTCGCCCAGTGCACCGAAACCGCCCCGTCAATGCCACCCACACGTTGCACCGTAATGATGGCGGTGTGCGTAAGCGAGTTTTGCTCAGGGTCGTCGTAATTCGCGGCTGAGAATTGTAGATTCCCCGGGACGGGATTTGCGGCGGTCAGCACCACATCGTTGCCATCGCCGCCCTGGTAAGTAATCGTAGCCTTCAAAGGCGAACCGAGGAAGTTAAGGATCGTGGCCCCTTCGGGAAGGCCATTGAAGCTTCCGTTAACAGCATCGGCAGTGCCGTCATTGTTGATGATGACGAACGCCTGACCCGCCGACGGTGTAAAACTTAACGGCGTGAGACTGAGCGTGGCATTGCCCAGACTGACCGTACCCGTAACCTTGAGCTGATCGTGATTGGTACCCGGCGTATCACCGCCAATCTCAACTGCGAAGGTCGAGGTACTGTCGAAGCTCACATTCCCCGTATTGAGAATGCCCGGGCTCGTCCCGGGCGCGACTGTGCCACCACTAACGGTAACGGTGTTGGCGCTGTTGATTGTGCCGGTGCCGCCCAAAGTGCCAGTCGGGTTTACCGTAGTGTTGCTGGTGATCGAGCCGTTGACGTTCAGCCGGCCGGCGTTGACCGCCGTTTCACCGCCGTAAGTGTTGGCGCCCGAAAGGACGAGCGTGCCCGCCCCCAGTTTCGTCAATCCGCCCGTACCGGTAACTACTCCGCTTAAGGTGCTGATCAAATCCGTGTTGCTGATCGTCAGTCCACCGCCCGTGCTGACGTTGCCTGCGCCCGCAACGTTCGCTGCGGTGAAACTGATCGTTCCGGTGCCGCTGGTGGTAAGTATGTTCGCGCCATTCGCTAGATTGATCGCACTGGATGCGTTGGCGGACAGGCTGTTGTTCTCGGCCAACGTGATCGCATCGGTGAAAGTGATGGCGCCGAACTCGTTGCCGGCTGAACCAATTGCCAGGCTCGCGGTGAAGTCAGGCGGGGCATTGACCGCGACGGTGTCAGCGGCGTTACCGCGCTTGATCGTCAGCGATGCGGTCGGGTTGGCAAAGTCGGTGTTTTCAAACGTGGTCCCGCTCAACCGCGACATCGTGTTGCCGACGGACACATCATCAGCCAAAGTCGCAGCATTCGTCGTCGGTCCGGCAGGCAATTCAAAGATGACGTTGGTAGCGGTGCCTGAGTTCGAGATCGGCTCGAGCCCGGTGTAGGTCACCGTGCCGACATTCGACATTGCGATGCTGCCCTCATGGGCATTTGTGTAGTGATAAGTGACCGTCCCCTGACTGCCCCCGGTAATGAACAGCTTGTCGCCCGGACCGGTCGCGGGATCATCGCCGTTGTAGGTGATTCCGAGCGGTGGGAAGAAGTTGCCGCCTCCCAGGGCCAGAGTCAGCGAGTCGTTTCCAGCTAACGTGTTCACCTGAATACTGCCGGTGACTAAAGCCAACGGAACCTCGCAGGTGTTCGCGTCAATCGCCGTGGTGTCCGTACCGCAATTAAGAGTGTGAGTCGGATCGTTGATGCGGACGTTCGATCCATTGAGCGATATTGTCAGCGTGTCGTCGCTATTGCCACCATTCACGTCGGTAATCTGGAGATTGCCGCTTCCAAGAACAACATCAGAGTCGGCAGCATCGTCATTGGTGATCGTCAGTGTCGCCGGATTCGGCGTCCCCAATCCGGCGCCTCCGGTGGGCGCGCTCAGCGTCAGGTTAACCATCTCGTTGAATTCATAGGCCGTGTCCCCGCTAACCGTGACCGTGAAGGTCTGAGGGTCGGCGTTACCGGCAATCCAGCTCAAGTTACCGGAGTCCTCGGTGTAATCAGATCCGGGTGTGGCCGTGCCGGCGCTGGTGGCCCAGTGCACCGAAACCGCGCCGTCCGTGCCGTCCACGCGTTGCACTGTAATGGTGACGAGATGCGTACCCGAGTTTTGTTCCGTGTCGTCGTAATTCGCGGCTGAGAATTTTAGATTTCCCGGCGTAAGCACAGGCGCCACCGCGGTCAGCACCACATCGTTGTTGCCAGTCCCGCCCTGGTAAGTAATCGTAGCTTCCAAAGCCGAACCGAGGAAGTTTGTGATCGTGTCGCCTTCGGCGAGCGAGCCGCCATTCTCGTCCGTTCCACCAGTGCCCAAAGTGAAGTTGCCGGTGGTTAAGTCGGTACCGTCGTTGTTGATGATGACAAACGTCTGACCCGCTGACGGTGTAAAACCTAGCGGAGAGAGATTGAGCGTGGCATTTCCCAGACTGACCGTACCTGTAACGTTGAGCTGATCGTAATTGGTGGCCAAATTACCCGGAGTCGTACCGCCATCCTCAACCGCGAAAGTCGAGTTGCCATTTAAGATGACGTTCCCCGTGTTGAAAATGCCGGGGCTCGTGCCGGGGGCCAACACGCCGTCGTTAACCGTCAGCGTCTTTGTGCTGTTGATGGTGCCCGTGCCGCCGAGGGTGGCGCCGCCGCTCACAGTAGTGTTGCTATCAATCGAACCGTTGATATTCAGTCGCCCGAGACTGACAGCCGTCGCGCCCGTATATGTGTTGGTGCCCAAAAGGGCGAGCGTGCCTGCCCCCAGTTTCGTTAATCCACCCGGGCCGGCAATCACTCCGCTTAAGGTGCTGGTCGTGCCCGTGTTGCTAACCGTCAGACCGGCGCCGGTGCTGACGCTGCCGCCGCCGGTAATGTTTGCAGCGGTCAAACTGATCGTCCCAGTGCCGCTGGTCGTAAGTACGTTCGCGCCATTCGCAAGATTGATCGTACTGGAGGCGTTGGCGGCCAGGCTGTTGTTCGCCGCCAGCGTGATCGCCCCGTTGAAAGTGATGGGGCCCAACTCGTTGCCGGCTGAACCAATTGCCAGGCTCGCGTTGAAATCAGGCAGGGCATTGACTGCGACGGTGTCAGCAGCGTTACCGCGCTTAATCGTCAGCGATGCGGTCGGGTTGGCAAAGTCGGTGTTTTCAAAAGTGGCCCCGCTCAAGCGCGACATCGTGTTGCCCAGGGTTCCATCATCCGCCAAAGTTGCGGCACTCGGTCCGGCGGGCAACTCAAAGATGATGTTGGTGGCGGTGCCCGTGTTGGAGATCGGCTCGAGCCCGGTGTAGGTCACCGTGCCGATACTCGACATCAAGATGCTGCCGTCATGGGCATTTGTGTAGTGATAAGTGACCGTCCCCTGACTGCCCCCGGTAATGAAAAGCCTGTCGCCCGAACCGGTCGTCGGATCACCGCCGTTGTAGATCACTCCGCCCGGTGGGAAAAAATTGCCGCCGGCCAGGGCCAGAGTCAGCGAGTCGTTTCCAGCCAGTGCATGAACATGAATGCTGCCGGTGATCGAAGCCAGCGGAACCTCGCAGGTGTGCACGTCAATTGTCGTGGCGCCCGCGCCGCATTTGAGAGTGTGATTCGGATCGTTAATACGGACGTTCGATCCATTGAGCGAAACTGTCAACGTGTCGTCGGTATTGCCGCCATTAATGTCGATAATCTCGAGATCGCCGCCCAATAGATCAACATCAGAGTCCGCAGTATCGTCATTGGTGATTGTCAGTGTCGCCGCATTCGGCGTCCCCAGTCCGGCGCCTCCGGTGGGCGCGCTCAGGGTCAGGTTAACCGTCTCGTTCAATTCATAGGCCGTGTCCCCGCTCACCGTAACCGTGAAGGTCTTAATGCCGAAGTCACCATCAGCCCAGTTCAGATCACCCGAGTTCTCGGTGTAATCGGATGCGGGGGTGGCCGTGCCGGCACTGGTCGCCCAGTGCACCGAAACCGCGCCGTCCTTGCCACCCACGCGCTGCACTGTGATGGTGGCGGTGTGCGTACTGAAGTTTTGCTCCGCGTGATCGTAATTCGCGGCTAAGAATTGCAGGTTCCCCGGCGTAACTGCCGCCGCTTCCGCCAGCGTCCAGTCTGAGAAGGTCGAGACGCCGTTCAGAGTAGCTGTGTGATTGACTGTGTCAATCGCAACGCTCGGATCGAACTGAGTAAAGCTGCCGTTAAACCTGAAGATCTTGTAATTCGACTCTGTGCCGGCAACGTCTCCGCCGGGAGGGGAGCCGCCGCGATATTTGAAGGTAATGTCGGCGTTCGAGAACGATGGACCTGCCACACTGCTGAGACTCCAGTAGCGTTGCAGCGCATTGACCCCGACTCCATGGATGCTCGGATGCTGTCCCTCGATCGCCTTAATCGTCTGATTGTAGGTTCCGGGGGCGGCGCTCAGGTGCAGGACTTCGCTGACCGGCGAGTAACCATTCGCAGTGCCAACATCGAAGGTAAGTGGACAGGTGGTAGTGAGGCAGGTAAAGGAGCGTTGCTCGTTGCCGATGATGTAACCCGCACTTCGATTTACGATGCCATTGATGGTGAGAGTGAACGAACCCATATTCACCACGCCGCTGGTGAGGAGAAGGACGTCATCCACCATCAAGTCATTTCCCAGAGTGACGGAACCAGAAGGCAGCACCCGGTCCATTTTCAGCTGAGAAAGAGTTCGGAACCCGCTGAGGAATTTTAGCGTGCCGAGTGAGCCGATACCGCCGATGTTCAGCGTGGAGGCGCCGCTACCTTTCAAATTACCAGCACCTGTGACCGTGCCGTTGAGCTCCAGTGTCTTCCCGTTGAGTTCGAGCAGCGAATCCGGCGTGCTCAAATTCAATTGACCGTTGATATTGATCGAACTCAACAATTGCACTTTGCCGCCGGGGCTCTCGGCTATAAACACGTCGCCGAAAGTAAGGGCGTTGCTGCCCGGCTTGAAGATTGTTTGCGTCGCGCTCCCACCCTGGAACCTTACGGTGCGAGAGTTCACATTGAATTTTCCGGCGAGCAGGTTTTGATCTTCGAAATTACCGAGCAGGTTAAGATCTCCTGAAAGCGTCCAGCTGCTGCCGCTTTCAAGCACGAAGTTATTTTGGACGGTGGTTTGACCCGCGAGTAAGGTTGGGTAGTTCTGGTTTCCGCCGAGGATCAGGTTCCCATATGTTCGTCCGGAAGTTGAGAAGGCCGATGTCGCGCCGAACCTGGCCGTACTACCGGAATTGAAGGTGACCACCGAATTTAAGCCGCCGAATGGATCGTCGCCCGCATTAAAGGTGCCGGTCGATCCGCTTTGGAACACAACTGCGCCATTGGGGCTCTCGCCGAATGGATTACCGGTGAAGCCGGACTGGGTGGTGAAGGCGTTCGCGCCGCTCATCGTGATCTCACCGGGGTTAGCACCGCGCAATCTATGCCCGCTGCCTTGCATTATTATCTGGCCGCCCACATCGCATTGATGGCCGGGTCCAACAAGCGAAATAACCAGCGGATTAAAGCCCTCGAACTTTAAAAGCGTCCCCGCCGGCACATCGAGGTCGCTGCCCGTGCCGCCGTTCAAGGTTAACGTTCCGCCGCCAATCGGATCCAGGGTTAGCGCTACGCCGTTCTTAAGTTGGATCGAGGCGTTCGTTTGGGTCGTGCTGTTGACTAGTGGCGACGGCGTTACATTGCCATCAAATATCAGCACATCGCTGGTAAATGCGTTGTTGGCGGTATACCGAACAGGCGACCAATTGTACGGATTAGCCCAATCCTGACCAAAGGCGCCAATCCATGTGTATGCGTCGCAGCCACTAGAAAAAATCCAGCCATCATTGTTACCGGCGTTGGTCCCGCTATTGACGAGGATTTCATGCGGCAGATTCAGGCCGCCCGGCACCCTTTGATCCCGCACATTGACGTCGGTCATCGAAAAAGTGCCCGGGCCCGCCCAGGTGCGCTGGATGCCGGTCACGTTGGAGCGAACCAGAATGTCGTCAGGCTGGCCGCACGCAGTCCCATTGCTATTGAATTCGATCGTTCCCTGGTTGGAAACATCGCAGAATAAAGTCACATCGCGCCGGCTGGTGTTGACCCATTGTCCTCCGGGGTTCACGAAGATGCAGGTGCCAAAGGTGCTGCCGTTCACCTCCAGGTCGGATGAGGCCGACGCGGTTCCCTGATCGAACACGCCGCTGTTGATGTTCAACTTGGAGACGACTGTGTTAGTGGCGCCCGCGCTGCCGTCGAGCGTGACCACGTTGGCCGGACTCGTACCGCTGTTTGATATCGTCAACTCATAGAAGGTTGTGGAACTGCTGCCGGCGATCGTCTGATTAGAGTTGCCCTCGAACGTGACCGTGTGGGTCCCCGGCACAAAAGCCCCATTGTTCGTCCAGTTGCCCGCGTCATGGATGTTGGCGCCTGGAGCAAAGGTACTGCCTGGCCAGATTTGCAGGTTAAAACCCGCCGGCAGGGTCAGTACGTTGGATCCATCCAACATACGCACCGCAGTCAAATCGGGATCCGGAGCGCCGCCTTCGGCCTCCTTCAAATTGGCATTGGTGATCGAGCCGCCGTTGTCAGTGCGCACGATCAGCGAGTTCTGCCGGATGTTTAGATTAGTAATGTCGGAGGTGCCTGAGAGGGTGACAGTCGCGCCTTTTTCAGATGCGCCGACGATGTAGACCGCAATCTTGTCGCCGCTCGCGAGCGTCACTCCGGTGAAACCGTAACCGCCCGATGCGTTGGTGGTGGTTCCGAAGCTCGTGCCGTTCTGGAGCAGTTTGATTGTGCGCCCCGAAGTGATCGGCGCGCCGGCACTGTCGTACAAGGTGCCGCTGATGGTCTGAGTCGGAGCAACGGTTCCAGGGATTCTGCTCGCAAACAACGGCTGTCCCAGCTTTACCTCAGCACGATGTCCAAAAGTCTTCTCAAGCGTATTGGTGATGAATATGACAGGATTAAGTTGCTGCGGGAGTTGGCGCAGAACTGATGACGCTGCGCCACTGGCCATGAATGCTGTTAACGCCAATAGGCTTAACGCCCAGATCGCCGGCCGCCGAAACGATTTTAAGAGCAAGCGCTGAACAACCCTCGGCCATTTGGCAGAGTGGTGCGAGCGCCGGCCTGAGTTTTTCTGCATCAATGAGCGGCTAATTGCGACCCGGCAGCCTAAGGCTGCACGCGATCGACCGGCGACAAGTCCGGCTTGCCGGGACGGACCCTCAACAGAAATCACACGCTGGCGACAACCGGGAAACGGCGACAGGAGTGAGGCCTCGCTTCCACGATAAGAATGTTCGCGAAGATTAAATCACGGGCGCGTTCAAAGTTCAATAAAGTGAAGAAGTTGGTGGTAGGTCAGTTTTATGTCCGACAAGCTTAGCTTGTCGAAACCTGGCGACAAACTAAAGTTTGTCGGACATTTATTTTCAGAATGTTCGTCAGGCGGGAAGATTAGCACCGATTTCAGATTGCCTGGTGCTTCACCGTGGAATGCGGGCGCGATATTCGATAGAGGTCAGGAAAGCCTTGACCATTTCGGCGTCCCGGAAATTGCCGTCGAAGCGATCGAGTTTGTCCAACCAGAAGTTGAAACCGCTGAAGTCTCGATCCTGCCCCGAATTCGGATCCCGGCGGAGGTATCCAAAGTACTGCATGAGCACGAAAGCTCGATTGAAGTGGCGGCGCGCCAGCACTGAGTTCTCAGCGATTCGTCGCAAGGCCCGTGCCCGGGCGGATGCGTCCGAGGTGTCGGGCGCTCCGCCAAATTCACCGATCGCCGCAGCATGATCGCCATCGATTAGCGGGATATGTCCGTTCGCAAACAACTTGTCGACAAATTCCGCCGGCGTCATCGTTACCGGATACGCGGCCACAAAACGGTCTCGCTTAACGAAGTCTTCGGCAAAGGCTCTCGTATTGTTCTCTAACGCCCGCTGCCAACCGGTTTGCAGCACAACCACGCCCTTCGAAATCTGGGCCGCATCGCTCGCGTACTCGCTCAGACGCAGCGGCACGGGCGCGTTGGGAATCTCGCCAAAGGCAGCCTGGTAGAAGCGATAGATAAGGTACCCGGTCTGCTGGGATTCGATTGACAGGAAGAAAGCGGCCGACGTGTCGACGCGTTTCACCTCACGACAACCGATGTCGTTGCCGCATGATTCGATATTATTCACCCAGAAGTTGAATCCGGCTTCGTCAGGCTCACGACCCAGGAAATCCAGGTACTGCTGGCGCACAAAATATTCAGTCGCGTCGAGCGGATTCAGCGATCCGGCAGCCGGTGAGGCAGTAAACGTAGCGTCGGTGTGGGCTCCCAATTGGCTGAAGCTTCGCTGCGCAGGATTGAACGTAAAGTTGGGCCGGGACGGCGTCACTACATACAGGCCGTTGGTTTCGACATCATCAAAATGATACTTACCTTCAGCGTCAGTGACCGTCAGGCGATTCTCAGTACCGTTCATGCGCACCGCGGCTCCTTCAACTGGATTGCCGTTGGTGTCGACAATTTGGCCGACCACACTGCCGTTGGCAGCCGTGGGGTTGACGACTGGCTGAGCGATGACGAATTCTGAGAACGAAGTGACCTGGGTACAGACCGTCTTAGCTGGGAAGTCTGTGGTCGACCCGTGGTCTACCAACAGGACGCCTTCACGATGAAGGACCTTCAGCGAACTGAACGTAGCGGAATTAGTGACGGAGGGTAGATAGAAGCAAACTGTGACCGGCGCCTCATAGAACGCCGAGCTTGGAGTGACATCGAACGCCGGACCCGATCCGGCAGGCGCGTCCACTGGAACCGGAACATCCTTGAGACTCACAGTGTTGCCTTCAGCCTCCACATCGCGCCTGATTCCGGAATCACCTTTGGCCCCGCTCCCGCCGCAAGTTCCGGCCGGAACGCATGGGAACTTCAATCTAACGTCATTGATGTCAACTCCGACGTCGCTGCCGAAGCCGGCCCGTCGAGTTTCGGTCGCCTGGCGCTCATACGCTCCAATGTCTACGTGGGCTCCCGGGGTCAGGTCGCCATTGGCGGGCCGGGTGAAGCCGAGGCCACGCTGATCGGAGTTGTCAGCCACAGAGTCATCGCCGGCTTCAAGCGCGGGGCTGTTATAGAGCAAGCCGTGGGTGAACGTCGGTCCACCATTGTTCATCAACGCTCCGAGCAGCGCGGTCGCCACGCCCACCTGGTTGTTGTTGAAGCCATTGTTCAGTCCGCCCGAGCCAATACCGACGAGGTTATACGAACTCGTGGAATCAACTGTGCCGCCAATGTTATCGGCGGTCGTCGACAAGCTACCACCATTGTAATTATCGGCAACGATCGTGTTGTGCAGCAGCACGTTGCCACCGGCCCTGAAGACCCCGCCACCAGCGCCTGACGCGTTTCCGTCATAGTCCGAGCGATTGTCGGCAATCGTGACGTTCGTCAGGGTTGCCTGGTTGGCGTTTTGATACAAGCCACCGCCATCGCCGTTTGCACGGTTGCCGCTGATAGTTGTGTTCGTCAGTATCAGAGTGCCATCGCTGCGAATCGCGCCTCCGTTATTTGCTCTATTCCCGTTGAGCGTGACAGCGTTCAAGGTCAAAGTGCCGTTAGTCAGGATTGCGCCGCCATCACCACCTGACCCATTTCCGCCGGTCAGAGTCAGCTTTGAAATCGAAGCGGTGCGGCTGAGATCGACCCCAAACAGGCGCGTCAAACCGTTACCGTTGATGGTTACTGAATTCGCGTCCGGGCCAACTATGTTCACATTGTGCTTGATGGTCAGTTGACTGCCGACGTTGATCGTAGCCGAGCCAATGTTGAAGGTAATAGTGATCGTCCCGCAATTTGGCAGCATGTTAGCTTCGTCAATCGCCGCTCGCAAAGTGCAATGCTGGTCCACATCACCGCAGAAACCGTCGCCCGGGCTAAAGTCAGGCGTGTCGCCGTTGTTCTTTACCTCAAACATTGTCGGACAATCATCATTGAGGATGGTACCGGTCGCGGAACTCGGATTACCCAAGTTATAGCCGGCGCCGGAAGTTACGGTCAGCGTTACGGTGTCGTCGGGTTCCTGGTTGATGTCGGTGGTGGGATCGACCGTAACGTCCACGGTGTCAATACCAACGCCGAAAGTAACGGTGCCGGTCGAGCCATTGAAGGTCACATTCGGATCGCTCAGTACCGAATAGTCGCCCGAGTTTGCACTGCCGCCCGCCGAGAAATTGACAGTCACTGCGGCGGTGGTTTCGGTGCGCGTAAACCGGTAGACCAGATTGGTCGCGCCGTCTTCCAATACCGTGGCGGGCGTCGGCGAAAATACAGCCACGCTCACGTCCGGAGCCGGGATCAGGAAGCACTGTGAAAACTCGGAAGTGTTGCCATCGAAGTCCGTGGCGGTGGCCGTGATCACATCACCCGGGCCGAACGGAGCGACGGGCGAGCTTAGCGTGAAGGAAACGTCACCACTTGCATCTGTAGCACCAGTGATTAAGGTACCGATGAATATCTTGCCTTCACCGTGACCGGACGAATCGCAAGTGCCGGACGGGCTGGCGAAGAACTCGATGGCATAGCCGTCGGAGTTGTTGACCTGCGTACGCAGCTTGCCCTCAATTGTCTGGGTGGTCACGTTCGCCGCAGTTATCTCGGGGAAGTTCTGCAGATTGTTCGGGCCGGGATCACCATCGCCATCGTCGTTGGCTGTAACCGTGTTCGGCAGCTCGGCGGGCGGCGGAACATTTCTCACCAGATTGATTCCCAGTCCGCCGTTGGCATAGATCGAATTCTGGCTGATGGGATTGAAGAGGTTGTCATCGCTGGTGACTAACACGCCTTGCTGGCCATTGCCGGCAATGATGTTGGCGCCGGAAATGGCCCCGAACTCGGAAAGAGTGATTGCAGAATTCTTTGCAGAATCCTTTGCGGCTGAATTATGCCGGTGTGTCCGGCTGTGCCGGGCCAGCGAGCCGCGTTTCGCAAACCCGCGAGCGGCTGCCGCCGGGCGTTCGGCGGACACGCTATTGGCCAGCGCGCCGGGCTTGGCTGCGAAACTACCCTCTTCTTCCTCCACGCCTCCTGGAAACACGCCCACGAGAGTAAAGGTCGCATCGCCGCAAATCTCGACGCCCGCAGCGCCATTGCCCAGGGGCTCGCCATTAGTGTCAACCAACAATGTTCCCGTAATGTCAGTGCCGATAAAGTTACCCTGAACAAAGTTGCCGAAGCCGCTCATGATTGAGACGCCTTGTTGGTGATTACCCGAGATGACATTGCGCATATCGGCGAACTCGCAACCAACCTCGTTGCCGAGGCCATAGATCAGCACGCCGACGCCGTTTCCGAAGGCGCGAGCGGTGCCTGCCGAAGTGCCCGTGGCATTGGTGCCGATGAAGTTGCCGCTGATTTCGTTACCGGAAGACTTGACGAGGATGCCCGCTCCGGGGAAACGATTAATCACCAATCCTGCAACAGCACCGCCGTTGCCCTTTTCCAAAACCAGGCCATTAGCGCCGGCGCTTAAGAGATGACCGTCAAGTTCGATCAGGATTACGGCGTTGTCACTCGCCAGGCTGGTATTCGCCATCGCGCCAGGTTGCGAATAACCATCGATTACCACCGGCCGCTTAATTGAAGGCAGCGGGGTAGCGGGCGTTATGGTGTGCACGCCGGCCCCGGTAATATCGAAATTGATCGTCATGAAGCTCGCACACAGACTGAGCGCGTTCACTTCCTGGATTGCTGCCCGCAGTGTGCACTGATCGCCATTACCCAGATTTCCGTCCGTGTCGCAATGCCCATCACCCTCGTCCGAGTCAGGTGTGTCGGCATTACTATTAACCAGGAGGAAGGTGGGACAGTCATCATCCTGGATGGTGCCGGTCGCAGTATTAGGGCTGCCAACGTTATAGCCACTGCCGGAAGTCACTTTCAGGATCACTTTCTCGTCACCTTCGGGCGAAGTATCGGGCGTAGGATCAACCGTTACCTTCACCGTAGGTTCGCCATCGGGAAAGGTAACCGTGCCGCTTGACGCGGTAAAGGTAGCGGCGCCGCTTTGCATGTAATCGGTGCTGAAAGTGGCTGAGCCGCTGACCGAGAAGTTAACTGACAGCGAGCCGGTAGTTATGGTGCGCGTAAATTGGTAAACGAGATTGCTGGCGCCATCTTCAGGCACCGAGCTGGCTGAGGTCAGGGCTACGCTGACGTCCGGAGCCGGGGGGACATCGGCCGTGAAGCACTGCGAAAACTCAGAAGTGCTCCCCCCGTCGTTGGTCGCCGTGGCCGTGATAATCGAGCCCGCGCCCGGCGGGAACACACCGGTGAAAACCCAGGTCGCGTCACCGGTACCCGCATCAGTCGTAACGTTTGTTAGCGAACCAAGATAGGTTTGCCCTTCGCCATAACCGGAATCATTGCAATCTTGATTGGCGTAAAAGTCGAGTTTGAATGTCTTATCCGGCGTTGAGTTCAGTGAACCGTTTATCGTCAGCGTGCCACTGGTAACCACCGCAGTGCTGATCACCGGGAAGTTTTGTGAATCATTCGGCCCCGGGTCGGCGTCTCCGGCGTCGTTAATCGTCACCCCATCATCGTTAATATCGATCCCCAGAAAACTGTTATCAAAGATCGAATTAAGTCGAATGGTATTGCCGCTGAGCGCGGTGTCGAGCAGATTCACCCCGTTGCCATAGTTATTGGCGATGATGTTGGCAAACGTGGTGGCCGAACCGCCGACCAGGTTATGGTGAGAATCCAGACACAACTGCACTCCATCGCCAAAGTTCGACAGGGGGAGCATGCCTGTTAGATCAGTGCCGATGAAGTTACTGCCAATGCCGTTGCCGTTGGGCCCGGCCACAAGCCCGCTGCTCGTTTCCACGCCGATGTCGATATTTCCGGAAATAACGTTGCCCGCGCCATCAACGGCAGGAATGGGTGGACTCAACGCGGTGGCCAGTTCAGAATTTCCAATTACGTTATTTGCGCCGTCATAGATTGAAATCCCGACGGAGTTACCCATGTAGTCTCCGTAGGTGTCGAAAATTTCCTCACCGGTCGCGTCAGTGCCAACAAAGTTTCCGCGGATGATATTGCGAGCTGAGTTGACACCCGTAATTTCAATCCCATCTTCCCAGTTCGCCGAGATCAGGTTTCGCGCCGCGGCGCTGGCGCTGTCGGTAACCGGTCCGCCGATCAGGTTGTTGGCACAATCAGCTATTTGGATGCCGACGTCGTTTCCGATCGGCTCAAAAGAATCGTCAAGCGCCAAAAGCCCGGTGACATCGGTGCCGATGAAATTGCCGGCGATCGTATTGCCGCCATTTCCCGAGAGCAGAATACCCGTGCCATCACGATTGCAGCCGAAGAACCTATTGATTACAAATCCGCGAATCGTGCTCGATCCGCCCAGGATGGTGAGTCCGATGCCTCGACAATCAAAATCCAAACTGCCTTCCAGTTCGATCAGAATTTGGGCTGCATCATGATTCGGATCGTCGTTCGGCTTTGAGCAATCCGTCGGATTCGACACCGAGCAAGGGTTCTGAGTGAAGCCATCGATAGTCACCGGATAGATCGAGGCCGGCAGGTTGGTCGTGACGCTGATGGTTTGCACGCCGGCACCGGGGATGTCGAATTTGATGGTGTTCGCATCCGCGCTGACATTGGCGGCGATGATCGCTTCGCGCAGGGTGCAGTCGCCGGTCGACAAAGATTCGCAGACACCGTCGTCGTGATCGTCCTTGGTGTTGACGACAAAATCGGGACCAGTTGTGCCGCCGCCGGCGGGGGATTCAAACGCGCCGATATCCACCGTCGCGGTAGTATCCCCGTCTCCGTCAATCTTGCGCGGGAAGCCACTGCCACGCTGATCGAAGTCTAATTGAATTGTGTTATAGGGCGCCTCGCACGAACTATCGGTCACACAATTGTCGCCCTTATCGATTGCCGGGCTGCCGGTCAGTAGGGCGTGTGTCTGCGTTGGGCCGCCGTAATCACCGAGCGGCGCCAGTTTCGGATCATTGTTATCCAGTATGTTGGGAGCAGAACTGTTCAGCCCGCCGCTGCCGGTACCGATCAAATTGAAACTGCCGGTAACGTTGCCGCCCGCGATATTGTTGTGAACCGGTGGATTGAAGAAAACTGAGTGCCGGAAATTACCGGACACAATCGTATTACGCAGCCTGTGATCTGCGCCGGCTCCACCGGCGACGTAAAGGCCACCACCGTCGCCGTCATCATCGTCGTCGTCATCGCAATGATTGTTGGTGACCGTAACGTTGGCGAAAGTGAAGAGGCCGGCCACATCATTATAGATACCGCCGCCATTAGTTAACGCGGTGTTCCCCGAGATGGTGCTGTTAATAACCTTGAGCGTGCCCCCGTTGTAAATGCCGCCACCGTCATTCGCATCGTTACTTGAAATCGTGCTGTTAGTGATCTGGGCACTGGTGAGTCCCGCCTCGTTGAAAATACCCGCGCCCCTTTCCGACGAATTACCCGAAACGGTAGTTGCCTCGATCGTCATCGTGCCGTCACCGCAGTTAAAGATTCCGCCGCCAAACCCGGCTTCGCTGTTATTGGAATCAACCCGGCTATTGTTCAGGGCAACCGTGCTGCCAAAGTTATAAAGACCGCCGCCGTCGCCATTAGCGGTGTTGCCGTCAAGCACGCAATTGTTCAAGGTCAGGCTGCCGAGGTCAGTGTAAATGGCGCCGCCTGCTCCGGCCGTATTGTTCGTGAAGATGCAATCATTGACGGTAACCGTGCCACCTTCGTTAAGCAGGCCGCCGCCTTCCGGACTCCCATCCTGCGACTGCCCCCGGGTAATTGTGAGACCGGCAATCCCGACGGTGAATCCGGGATCGACTACAAAAATCGAATTTTCTTCCTGACCATCGACGGTCACGGCGCTCGCGCCGGCCGTGTTGTTGATATTGACGTCGTGCTGGATGCCATCAAGCGGATTCGAGAGCACTATGGTCCCAGTGACACTGAAACCAATGTCGACCGGGCCGCATGCTATGGGCGTTTTATTCGCCTGTTGAATCGCGGCGCGTAGAGTGCAATCGCCGCTGGCATCCTTACACAGACCGTCGTCCGGATCTAAATCCTCGGTATCGCCGATGCTATTCACCGTGAATGGCGTAATCGAGCAGTTCTTGATTTTTATTGTGTAAGGCGAACTGCCGGTGCAGAAGTTTGCGTCAGTCGCTGTCACCGTAAAGCTGGAGGTGCCGGGCGTATCAGGCATGCCCGACCAGCTGCCATTCGAATTAAGGATTAACCCGTTCGGTACCGACCCTGACGTAACCGCAAACATGTAAGGTTCTACGCCGCCGGACGCGCCGATGCTCGTTGGATAAGCATGGCCGATCGCTCCGTCCGGCAAGCTCACCGGGCTGAGGGTGATCGTCGGACAAGCTTCCGCCAGCGTCCAGTCACTGAATTGAGTGACGCCGTCAGTGGTTGCGGTGTTTGCGCCGGTGTCCACGCTTCCGCCGGGTGTGCTGAACGAGCCGTCATATTTAAAGATCACAAACGCGTTCTCGTTTGCGCTTCCCGGAATGTCTGTCGGATCCAGGTAATTGAACGTCAGTTTGGCGGTAATTCCGGTTCCGTTTAGCGTCCAGTAACGCTGCAAAGCGTTTGTACCCGTGATATTCGGCTGCTGGGCTTGCACGGCCTTTACCGTTAGGTCGCCCGTACCCGTGACATCCACTCCCACCGGCGAGTAGCCATTCGCGGTGCCGACTGCGAAGTTGAAGGTCCCGGTGGCGCCAAAATTCTTTTTCAGATTGCCGCTGACGTAACCGCTGGTGCGACTGATGCTGGCGTTCGGGTTCAAGGTGAGCGTCTGAGGGCCCATGTCGACGATGCCATTCGTTAAAGTGAGGATGCCATTGGGCGTGGTCGTCGGGTGGCCGATCGTCAGATCCGTATCGATTGTTGCGCCGCTCACCCGGTCTACCGAAAGCTGCGTCAGGGATTCGCCACCACTGATGAAGTGAATCGGATTTCCCAGACTGCTCGCATTGACTCCGATAAACAGCGACGCTCCGACGACGTCACCCTTAAAGCCTGAGTTAGCATCTGGCACAGCCCCCACGGTGCCGGCCAGTGACACGCTCTGAGCATTCAACTCGAGCACATCGACGGCCGAGCCCGCGATGCCGCCAAATTGTAACTGGCCGTTTATGGCGATGCTGCTCAGGAGCTGCACCGAGCCGCCAGTCTTGGCGATCTCCAGGTGAGAAAACATTTGGTCGATGCCGCCGGCCTTGGAAATTGTCTGAGTCGCGCTGCCGCCCTGGAATTTCACGACGCGGCCGTTCCCCTGGAACGCGGTCGGCGACGAATTGTTGTCGCTGAAGTTGCCCAATAGGTTCAGATCGCCGCCCGGGACATCTGAAAGCTTAAAGGTCGCGTCGCTGCCGATGGTCAGGTTGCCCAGGACCGTAACCTGGATCGCAGCGGTCGAATCGAAATAGGTCTGGCTTGCGCCGGCGAGCGTGAGGTTTCCGTAACTTCGTCCTTCCGCGGCCCACGCTGTCGATGTGTTGAACTGCTGGTTGCTTGCGGATGTGAACGTAACAATCGCGTTGCCGCTGCCACCGAAGGGATCGCTGCCGGCATTGAAGAACGCCGAAGAGCCATCGTGGAATCGCACCGAGTCGTCAGTTCCCGTGCCGAATGGATGTCCGGTGAATCCTGTGCTCGTGGTGAAAAGCGAACCGTTGGCGAAAACGATCTGACCGGAGTTCGCCCCCGTCAGCGCGTGTGCGCCGCCCTGAAGAATGATTTGGCCCCCGATGGTGCTCGCCGATCCGGTCGCGACCGAGACCGTTAATCCGTTTGTGCCGGCAACCGTGAGCAGGTTCGTCGCCGGAATGTCGAGACCGGCGTTGCCGGTGATCGTCAGGGTGTGCGGAGCACCAATGGCTGCCGCGTTGAGCGTCAACGGATTAACGCCGTTCTGCAACCGCAATGACGAAATCGTTTCGGTCGGCACATTGGTGACCGTCGGCGCCGGCGTCGAAGTGCCGTCAAAGATCAGCACGTCGCCGACCGCTGGTGTTAATCGCGCCGGATTCCAGTTAGTTGCAACTTGCCAATCGGTATTGACTCCGGCCGTGCCGCCAACCCACGTGTAGGTTCCAGCCGTACATTGATTGACAAAAGTCCAACCCGGGGTGTTGTTGCCGGAGTTGGTTCCGCTGTTGACGAGAATAAAGACCGGAGGCGCCGCAGTGACCTGATCGGCAACATCGACGTCCGTCATCGAGAAGGTGCCGGTTCCTGTCCAGGTGCGTTGCGTTGGCGAAGCTGACGATCGAATCAGAATGTCGTTGGTGGCGATTTCGTTGCAGCCGGTACCGTTGCCGTTGAAATTGATCGTGCCCGCGTTCGAAACATTACCGGAAAGCACCAGGTCTCCCGTGCCAAAGTTCTGCCACGTGCCGCTTGCCCCAATCGTGGCGACTGCACCGGCGCCGCTAGTGTCGACGCGGAACGATGCGCCTTGATCGAATGTGCCGGCCGTGACTACCAGCGTTTGTGCGCCCAGGTCCCCTGCGAGAGTGGCCGTCCCCGCAGACTTATTCACTGCGAATTGGGCGAAAGACTTGCCCGCGAACATGCCTCCCGTGGTAATTGTCTGCGCGCCGGTGCCGTCAAAAGTCACACCGAAGCCGTTATGGGTAAACGTGCCGTTGTTCGTCCAGTTGCCGCTGACCGTAATATTGGCCGCCAGGCTCAACGTTCCGCCCACGTCAATGAGCACGTCGACATAATCGCTGTGACTCGAGTAGATGCCGGTGACAATTTCCAGTGTCCCGGTGACCACCTGATTGGCATTGTTGGTGACGGTCTTGTGTCCGCTCGATCCGGTGTTGGCAATCGTGAGATTCAGGACCGAAGCCGGTAGTCCATCGCCGACGACTTGATTGTCTCCGCCGGTATAGATAAAGCTCGCGCCACTATTAAAAGTCCGGCTGGTTGTGCGAATGTTTCCGCAACTGGCGCCCGTTCCGCACGCGGCTGTGGTAATGCCATTCAAGTCGCCGACACTAAGAGTACCATCGGTCGCCAGAACAAAACTGCCGCCACCAGACACCGTGTTCGTGCCGCAGGTCAGCGTACCGCCGTTGTTGATAGTCAACGTGCCGGTGATGATGACGTCTCCAGTCAGCGTCACATTCGCCGGACTATTAATCGTGATGTCGTGGTAGGTACCCGCCCCCAGATTGCCCGAAGCGCTAAAGGTTACGTCCGCAAAAGCCGTCGTGCCATTGAGTTGTACGTTTACGGCATTAGTTGCTGTATCAAAACCTCCGGTCCCGGCAGCGCTGGTTGCGCCATAACCATAAAGGCGGAAAGTGGTAGCCATTGTCAGGTTGGTCAACCCCGAAATGGTAATGGTGTTTCCAGTGGTTAGGCTGGCTGCGAGAGTTGCCGAACCAAGGTCTGCCGCGAAACTATCCGTCGAAGACCGTAATGCCACATTGCCCGGTCCCGTCCCAGAACGATCCCAACTGAATACCAACGAGGTGGGCGTAAAGGAAAATCCGGCAGTAGGAGTAACGATAAACTCAATGTAGTCGTTGCCCGCAATCGACTCAGTCAGCGTTGTCGGGTTGGTATCCCCTGTGTCAAACCAATTGTTTCCGCCGAAACGATCCCCATTCAACGCGCCCGATACCCCCGCTCCCCGTGTGAGGTTCGAGGCTGACAGATTTGCGTCGTTGGCAGTGCTCGGTTCCGTCGTCTCGGTTCCCGCGTTCCCAAAAGTGTTCCAACTGAGCAGAGTCGCCACGACTGGCGTCGGACTTAACGCCGGCGCGCTTTTACTTCCAAGAATCCTCGCGAGACTTCCCGGCCATTGCCACGCGAAGCGCTCGCCCGCACTCGCGCGCACGAGGGCAAAGCCTGACGCGATCAGAAGAAACAGCGCCAGCGTCGCCAGCGGGCCACGCCATCTCAGCGCCCGCGAGCGCTGCCCGACCAGACCGTTGATGAGACGATTCCGTTTCACAGTGAGCAATTAATGGTTTGTTGTGAGTAAAGTGGGTTCGGCAGCCTTAGCGTCCTAGGTGACGGCCATGCCGCGTCGCCTCCAACGCTTTCTGTCAGCCGGCGCGCAGACAACTGCCCAACGCCTATTTGCGCAAAGCGAGGTGGGCGACACATGTTCGGGGCGACTCTCCTCAAGAAGTAACGAACTCGAAGCATAAAGTGGCGGAACCGGGGTCAACTCAGCTACTTACTGCCTGCCTCTTTATTACTGAAGCGATCTGCTCGAGCTACTTCGTCCGTGATCGATCTGAGACTAAAAAGCTTAAATCACGCGTTATGGGCGCATCGGATTTACACAACAGCACCACATTGGCGCGTGAATTATTCACAACAAAATGTTGGCGAAGATTAAATCGCGCCGCATTGAAAGTCAACGAGAATCCGCAGATTACGCCGATTAAGAAGAAAGATAAAGCTACGCAACAAAGAGGCAGAGAACTATAAAACGAGATCGCCAAGAGAGTTGTCACAGGGTCGACATTTTTTTCGACCGCCGCTTTCAATCGCGCGCTGACCATCGACGGAACCATTGTCGAGGCGCGCATGCTGAGGGCTTTCGATCAGATAAGTCGGCCGCGTTGGGGTTAACCAAATCGATCCAGAAGAGGGTTTTTGAAAGAAGTGGTCAGGATGAATCCCGAAAAGCCAATCTCGGCCTTATTGGGAAAATTTTTGCCGGTACTCGATCGACGAAATGAACGCTTTGACCATCTCAGCATTAATGAAGTTGCCGTTGAACTGGTTGAGCTTCGTCAGCCAGAACTCATAGCCGCTATGGTCTGTATCCTGCGCGGCGTCCGGATTGCGCCGCAGATATCCGAAGTACTGCATCAACACAAAGGCCCGGTTGCTCTCATTGGTCCTTAGCGTCGCGATCTCGGCTACCCGCCGCAGCACTCGTCCCCGCGCCGCCAGACCCACCGTATTCGGCGCGGCCCCAAACTCATTAATTGCGTCGTCGCGATCCGACGTCAAGGGAGTCACCCCGGCATGCGCGAACAGTGCATCCACAAACGCCGCCGGCGTCAGCGTCGTCGGATAGGCCGTTGCGAACCGCGGGCGCTGCACAAACTCGGCTACGAACGCCTGCTTGTTGTTCTCCAGAACCGTTTCCCAACCAGGCTGGAGGACGATTAGTCCTTGCGAAATTTTCTGCGTGTCGCGCATGAATTCGCTGAATTTTACGTTGGGCACCGGTAAAGTATGCGGCGGTCCGATAGTCGAGCTGCCCGTCGCGTCGCCATAGGACACCTTGTAAAGCCGCTCGACCAGATAACCCGTGTCCTGGAACTCTATCGAAAGGAAGAATGACGCCGAGACGCTGATACGTGTCTCTTCGATGCACTGCACATTGGAGCCGCAAGCCAGGATCTGGTTGGTCCAGAACGCCAGACCGGCCGGATCGGGCTCGCGATTCAGAAAGTCGTGATAATGCTGACGCACAAAGTTTTGGGCATCGTCGATGGGACTGGCGGGCGGCTCAGTCGCATCGTCGGCGATCGTCAACGTCGCCGTTGAGGGCGTTCCGAAGGTCGCTCCGCCCGTCAGGTTCGAGAGCGTCAGCGTCAGCGTCTCGGGTCCTTCAACATAATTGTCCTGCGAGATTAGGACGGTGAAAGTCTTCGAGGTTTCGCCCGCTGCGAACCGCAGAGTGCCCAGGGTAGTAGTGAAATCGCACCGGGGCGTGGCCAGCCCGCTGATGGTGGCGCACGGAACCACGATGGTCCCTGCGCTGTCGTCCGGCCCGTCATAATCCACGGTCACTTCCTGGGAAGTATCGCCCACCCTTTCGACCGTGATCGTCGTCGAGCCGGAGCTTTCCGTCGTGTTGTAATTCGCCGCGCTGAATCGGACGATTCCGCCCGCGGCATCGTCATCGTTGATCGTTCCGGTAGCCTGACTCGGACTGGCGACGTTGTAACCGGCGCCCGTGGTCACCGTCAGGATGGCCGTCTCGTTTCCTTCTGCCGTAGTGTCTGCCGTCGGGTCAATGGTTACCGTAGCCGTTGTGTTCCCGGCGCCAAAGTTGACTGTGCCACTGGTGGTCCCAAACGTGGCCGCACCTGTCTGCGTGTAATCCGTCCCAAAGGTTGCGCTGCCACCTACCGAGAAGTTCACCGTCAGGGCGCCGCTGGTCACGCCGCTGCGCGTGAAGGTGTAGACCAGATTCGTCGCCCCATCTTCAGATACCGACGCCGGAGAGACTGCTACGGATACATCCGTGTCGTCTTCGGTAATCGTGCCGGTAGCCTGACTCGGACTGGCCACGTTGTAACCGGCGCCCGTGGTCACGGTCAGGATCGCCGTCTCGTTCGCTTCCGGCGTCGTGTCCGCTGTTGGGTCAATGGTTACCGTGGCCGTCGTGTTACCGGCGCCAAAGTTGACTGTGCCACTGGTGGTCCCAAACGTCGCCGCGCCTGTCTGGGTGTAGTCCGTCCCAAACGTCGCGTCGCCACCTACTGAGAAGTTCACCGTCAGGGCGCCGCTGGTCACGCCGTTGCGGGTGAAGGTGTAGACCAGATTCGTCGCCCCATCTTCGGATACCAACGCCGGCGACACTGCCAAAGTCACATCCGTGTCGTCGTTGGTAATCGTACCGGTAGCCGCACTCGGACTGGCCACGTTGTAACCGGCGCCCGTGGTCACCGTCAGGATGGCCGTCTCGTTCCCCTCAACCGTGGTGTCCGCGGTCGGGTCAATGGTGACCGTGGCCGTCGTGTTACCGGCGCCAAAGTTGACCGTGCCACTCGTCGCCCCAAACGTGGCCGCTCCTGTCTGGGTGTAATCCGTCCCAAACGTCGCGTCGCCACCTACCGAGAAGTTCACCGTCAGCGCGCCGCTGGTCACGCCGTTGCGCGTGAAGGTGTACACCAGATTCGTCGCCCCATCTTCAGACACCGATGCCGGAGAGACTGCCACTGACACATCCGTATCGTCGTTGGTAATCGTGCCGGTAGCCGCACTCGGACTGGCCACGTTGTAACCGGCGCCAGCGGTCACCGTCAGGATGGCCGTCTCGTTCCCCTCAACCGTGCTGTCCGCGGTCGGGTCAATGGTGACCGTAGCCGTCGTATTACCGGCGCCAAAGTTGACTGTGCCGCTCGTCGCCCCAAACGTCGCAGCTCCTGTCTGGGTGTAATCCGTCCCAAACGTCGCGTTGCCACCTACCGAGAAGTTCACCGTCAGGGCGCCGCTGGTCACCCCGGCACGCGTGAATGTGTAGACCAGATTCGTCGCCCCATCTTCAGATACCGACGCCGGAGAGACTGCTACGGATACATCCGTGTCGTCGTTGATGATTGTGCCGGCGCCATCGGCATCGCTGATGGTGGCGTTGATTGCGTTGCTCAGGTGCACAGCAAATGCTTCATCTGTTTCTACAGTTGTGTCGCCATTAACCAGCACCGTGAACTGCTTAGTCGTGTCAGCCGGCAGGAAGGTCAGCGTGGTGGTCCCGATCGCTGTGAAGTCGGAGGGGGCGTTGGCTGTGCCGGCCACAGTGGCGTAATCCACGGTCGCGTTCAGCGCCGTGCTACCGGTCCTGGTGACCGTAAACGTGTACGCCGTCGTGCCGGCATTGCCTTCGTTGTGCGTCACATCGTCAATGGCGAACGTCGGCGCACTGTCGTCGTTGGAAATCGTTCCCGTAGAGGCGCTGGGACTGGCGACGTTGTAGCCAGTGCCCGAAGTCACCGTCAGGATTACGGTCTCGTTCAATTCAAAAGTCAGGTCGGTCGACGGGTCAACGGTTACCGTAGCGGTAGAGTTCCCTGCTCCAAAGGTGACCGTACCGCTCGAGGCCCCAAATGTCGTCGCGCCGGTCTGTGTGTAGTCCGTCCCAAATGCCGCATCGCCGCCTACCGAGAAGTTCACCTCCAGCGCACTGCTGATATTACCCGTGCGGGTGAAGGTGTAAACCAGATTGGTCGAGCCGTCTTCAGTCGCCGCGGCCGGAGAAACTGCCACCGATACATCCGTATCGTCGTTGGTGATCGTGCCGGTCGCCGCACTCGGACTGGCGATGTTATAGCCAGAGCCGGAGGTCACCGTCAGAATGGCCGTCTCGTCCCCTTCCACCGTAGTGTCCGCTGACGGGTCAACGGTGACCGTAGCCGTCGTGTTACCGGCGCCAAAGTTGACCGTGCCACTCGTCGCCCCAAACGTCGCCGCTCCGGTCTGGGTGTAATCCGTCCCAAACGTCGCGTTGCCACCTACCGAGAAGTTCACCGTCAGGGCGCTACTGGTCACACCGCTGCGCGTGAAGGTGTAAACCAGATTCGTCGCCCCATCTTCAGACACCGATGCCGGAGAAACTGCTACGGATACATCCGTGTCGTCGTTGGTGATCGTGCCGACGCCATCGGCATCGCTGATGGTGGCGTTGACTGCGTTGCTCAGGTGCACAGCAAATGCATCATCTGTTTCTACAGTTGGGTCCCCATTAACCTGAACCGTGAACTGCTTGGTCGTGTCAGCCGGCAGGAAGGTCAGCGTGGTGGTCCCGATCGCGGTAAAGTCTGACGGCGCCGTCGCCGTGCCATCGACCGTCGCGTAATTCACCGTCGCGTTAAGCTCCGTGCTGCCGGTCTTGGTCACCGTGAAAGTGTACGCAGTCGTGCCGGCATCGCCTTCGTTGTGCGTCACATCGTCAATCGTAAAAGTCGGCGCAGCATCGTTGTCATTAATCGTCAACATCGCCGAGTACGGATCTGCCAGGACCTGCACCGGGGCGGCCGCCTCTGCATCGCGCTGAACAATGTTGATCTGGGGCGGATGACTCAAAGAGAGATTTACCGTCTCGTTGGTCTCGAAAGTCGGGTCGTTAACAATGGTGACGGTGACGGTCTTGCTGCCAGTCTCTCCTTCGACGTAGGTGATCGGGAAATTGTTGACTGCGGTGTAATCACCCGGCGCCGCGGCGGTGCCATTGCTGGTCGAGAAAGTAGCCGTAATCGAACCGTTACTGCCGCCCACGCGCGTGACGGTGATCGAAGCAGTTCCGCCGCCCTCACTCACCGAATAGGTCGCATCCGTGAATTGGATGTCACCCGCGCCGGGCGAACCGTCCGTCACCCCACTGCAAGCCGAGAATTCAGACGTATTGAAGGCAGCGCCGGTTGAAGTCGCGGTCGCGGTGACCGACTGCCCGACCGTCAGCACCAATGGGTGGAAGGTGAACGATACATTGCCGCTGGCGTCAGTGGGGTCGGTCGTGAGTGAGCCGAGATAAGTCCTTCCTTCTCCGTTACCCGAGCTGTCGCAGGCGGTGCTCTGGTAGAAGTCAATTGTGAACGTGTCTCCGGCCGTCGAGTTCAGCGCTCCAGTAATCGTCCTGGTGCTTCCCGTTACCTGTGCCAGCGTAATCACCGGGAAGTTCTGCAGGTTGTTAGGACCGCTATCCGCGTCAAGACTGGCCGGCGCATCGTTCGCGGTCACGCCATCCGCGCCCAGGTCGATGCCCAGGTGAAGGCTGGTCGTACCGTTCGAGAAGATCGAGTTGCCGCGAATGCTGTTGCCCGGGCCCGCCGTAGTCAGGCTGACGCCGTCTCCGCCGTTGAAGGCGATCGTGTTGGCTTCGCCCACGTTTTCGCCGCCGATGGTGTTGAATGCTGAACCGCCGCCCGTCAGGCTGATGCCGGTGCCGCCATTAGGGAGCCCACTGGCGCCGTTCGCCCTGGTGCCAATCAGGTTGCCCAGAACCAGATTGGTGTTGCTGTTCGACAGGGCGATCCCATCAGCGTTGTTACCGGAGATGAGGTTGACGTCAGCGTCGGCCGATCCTCCGATGTTCGAACCAAAACCAGATGGTAAGGCGATGCCGCTTCCAGCGTTGCCCAGACCGAGGGTGCCGCTCGCGTCGGTGCCGATAAAATTGCCCCTGATAGTGTCGGAGCTAGTGACGCCAATCCCATTCCCGGTCCCGGGATTTCCGTCGCTGATAAACCGATTGATGATAAGTCCGGTAATCGTATTGGCGCCGGCGCCCACGGTGAGGCCGTGAGTGACTCCGGCTACGATACCGGAACCGTCTAGCTCAACTCTGAGCACCGCGTCATCACCCGGAGCCGAAGTATTCGCGCTGGCCCCGGTCTGCGTGTACCCGTCTATGAATATCCCAACTCCCGAGGCGGCGATATCCGGTAAAGGCGACGCGGGACGAATTGACCACCAGCTATGCGGCCAGTCGGGATCGATTCCGACTATGTTCAAGTCATTCGAGTCTATCGTCGTAAGCACATGCGTCACATCGTTGGTTACGTGGTTAGCGACCCCATCGTCCGCGTAATAGAAGTGGCGCGAATCGCCGGCGGGAATTCCAAAGACAACCGAGGCGGACGCACTCGCGTTTGCCGCATTGATCGCTTCGCGCAAACTGCAGTGCGTAACATTACAGTTGCCATCGTCGAGATCATCGGTTGTGTTGACCGGGCTCAAAGGCGGCGGCGAATCGTCATTCTGGATTGTTCCCAGTCCCTGACCGTCAGCCAAGGTCGCGTGCGTCTCGCCTGTCAGGTTTACGAAGAAGGTCTCGTCAGCCTCGAAGACAGCGTCTTTACAAACTAAAACCGTGATCGTCTTGGTCGTTTCATTGGCCAGGAAACTGAGCGAGCCAGTTTGATTTTGATAGTCATCGCCCGAAGGACACGGAGCGGCATTGCCCGTGGCAGTGCCTGGAGCGGTGGCAAAGTTAACCGTCGCGGTTACTTCCGTGCTGCCTGCCTTGGTGACGGTGAAGTCGTATGAAGTCGTAGCCCCGACGGTGGTGCCTTCGGGACGGGTCCGATTGCCGATTGACAATGTCGGCGCGGCGTCGTCATTGGTGAGCGTCCCGATCCCCTGATCAGTTGTAGTCGCGTTGGTCGGGCTCGTCAGAGTTACGAAGAACGTCTCGTTCAACTCGTAAGTTGTATCACCCTTAGCGACGACGGTGAGCTGTTTGCTGGTTTCGCCCGGATTGAAGGTCAGGCTGGTCGTGGTTAGCTGAGTGTAATCCAGTGGGGCGTTGGCCGAATTGTTTGCGGTTGCATAATCAACCGTAACCGTCTGGAACGACTGGTTCGACAGGGTGACCGTAAAGGTGTAATTGGTCAGGTCGGGATCGTTAGCTACGCCATGCACATTACCTTCGTTGTGCGTCACATCGTCGATCGAGATGGTCGGCTGGAAGTCGTCATTCGTGATTGTCCCGACGCCCTGGCTGTCGCTGATGGTCGCATCCACCGCGTTAAAGAGGTTCACAAAGAAGGCATCGTTCGCTTCGAAATTGTTGTCACCGTTCACCTGGACGGTGATCTGCTTCAAGGTGTCGGTAGGCCCGAAGTTCAGCGTACCAGAGGCCGATTGATAATCACCGTCAAGAATCGTCGCACTGTCGTCCGCGGTCTGGAACTGGACTGTTGACGCGAACGTGGTCGCGCCCGTCTTGGTCACGTCGAAGACGAAAGCGGTCGTGCCGGAGTTAGTTTCCACCTGGGTGACATTCCCGATACTGAACTGCGGCAATTGAATATTGATTGGCGTGCAGTCCTCCTGCCCGTCCACGGTGGAACACGCCGTTCCCGCGGAGGTGCTGTTCGAAGTAAAGGTAGTGTTTGCCTGGCCTGAAGTTATCGTGCCACTCGCAGACGAGAGATTACCGTTGGTGGCGCTGAAGGTTACCCCGACCGGCGGCACACTTGGCGGCGGCGTGAGCGTCGCGGGGGCCGAATTGTGCGTCATGTCGGCCGTCACGGTCGAAGCCCCGCCCGGCGTGGTCGGATTCGGTGAAGCGCTGGTAGTCAGAACGATCCACGGATTGCCATCGAGACTGGCAGCGCCCGTGCCACCAAGTCCATTTGGCGTGACATTGCAGCCGGAGCCAACGCCGCCCGGACCAAAATTGCAACCCCACCAGTTGTTCTCGAGATTAATTGTCTCGCTGCCGTTGTAGAGCGCGCCGGTGGCATTGCCCACGATGCGGTTGAAGTGCGCCTGGTTGGTAGCAATGGTTCCGGCAAATTGGAAAGCATTGAACGAGATGCCCGCGCCGGTACTCACGAAACCGTTGCCCGTAAACGTATTGGAAAGGACCAGCGTATTGATCGCGCCGCGCGTTGAGTCAGCACTGACCGAGCCGCTGAATCCAGTCAACGCTAAACCATGACGCCCGTTGCCGCTGAACGTGTTCCCGGAAATAGTTGTGTTCTGGATTCCGCCCTGCAAACCGTCCGCTAGATTATTGCTGAAGGTATTGTTGCTGATGGTCCCGTTGTTAGTGCTTGGGGCGCCGGTAAAGGCGAATTTTCCCAAATTCGCGCCGACGCTGTTGTTGTTGAAAACGTTGCCGCTAATCAGCGGAGTACGTGTGCCGCTCGGGCCGACGGTGTGATTGCCGTCGACAAAGAATCCTTCGGTAAACGCCGCGCCCGTCACCGTGTTGTTGGTGAAGTGGAAACCGGTGAACGAGTCGGTGTCCAGGTGGAACACACCGCTCACGCCTGCGGTATTGCCGCTGCCGTTGATTTCATTCTGGTTTACGGTGATATCCGCACCGCTATCGTTGAGATTGACAGCGCGACCCGGGAATGATGTGAACCGGTTGTTACTGATCTGGAGATTATTAAGCGGCCCCGAAGTCGACTCGATCAGACCGGATGTACCCACGAAGGCCCCACCTGAGAACGTGAAGCCGTCGATCAACGATCCAGCTGAACCGGTGCGCAACTCTAACGCACGTGCCGCACTTGCGGGCGTAACAATGCTCTCGGAGCCAACTCGACCTCGGGCGTCCACGCCAAACTGCGCGCCCTGAAGGCTCACTTGTTTGTTCAGGATCAGATTCTCAGTGTAAGTACCGTCGGCGACGATTACAGTCCCACCCGGCGCCACGCCCGTGGAAAGTGGCGCGATACCCGAAAGGCCACGCTGAACGGTATCGAACGCATCGCATCCGAAGAACGTTGCCGGCCCCCCGCTGTCGGGGTCCTCGCCAATCGTTGTGCCGGCCCAGTTGTCGTCGACATAGACGGTGCTCGGTGCGCTGCACGTATCATCATTAGTAATCGTGCCGATACCCTGGCCGCTGGAAATCGAAGCATTAACTGCATTCGAAAGATTGACAAAGAACGTGTCGTCCAATTCGGGCTTGACGCCGCCACAAACCGCCACCGTCACGGTCTTCGTCGTCTCAGCCGGAGTAAACTGGACTGTTCCTGTTTGCGAGACGTAATCCTCCGGCCCGCCACACGCCCCGCCCCCGAGGGCCGGATTCGTCGTGCCATTAGCAGTGGCAAAATCGACTCGGGCACGCTCACCGGTGGTACCCGTCTTGGTCACAGTGAATGTGAAGTTCGTGGTCGCGCCGTTGCCTTCGGCCATCGTCACGTTATTGATCGAGAAGGTCGGCCCGGAGTCGTCATTCTGAATTGTGCCGACGCCCCGGCCCTGCGAGATGGTGGCGTTGACCGGGCTCGAGAGGTCGACGAAGAAAGTCTCATCAGGTTCGAGCCTGGTATCACCGGCGACCTGCACCGTGAGCTGCATCGTGGTATCGGCCGGCCCGAAGGTGAGGGTGTTGGTGGCGCTGGCGTAATCGCCGTCAGACACCTTCGCGGTGTTGTCCGCCGTGGTATAGACAACTGAGGAACTCAGGTTGGTATTCCCGTTCTTCGTAACCGTGAAAATAAGGTTCGTGGTGCCCGCGTCGGTTTCAGCGATCGCCACACTATCGATCGAGAAGGACGGCGGGGTCACGGTGATGCTCGCGCACTGAGGCTGATTATCAACCTTCGCGCAGGCGCCACCGTTCGAACCGTTGGTTGACGTAAACGTCGAAGTCAACAGGCCAGCCGTGAACGGCTTACTGGCGTCCGACATTGTGCCGTTCGTGGCGAAAAGCATTGCGTCCGGCAACGGCAGCGTTGCGGCGCCGCCGTGCGCCGCGTCCGCGCTGTTCTTCGTCATGTCGGCGGTCGCCGTCGAAGTGCCGCCCGGAATGATCGAATCCGGCGAGGCCGTGACGAGGAGAACGACCCATGGATCGAAGTCTGCGTTCGAACCGGTGACGGCGCCGCAGCCGTTCTCGTTGGGTCCGTCATTGCAACCCCACCAGTTGTTCTCGAGATCGACGGTCGCATTCCCCGGGTTACGGATCGCCGTCGTATTCGAGATGATGCGGTTGAAATGCGCCGTAACTGTCGGCGAATTCGCGAATTCCAATCCGGTTCCGTTGTCGTATAGGGTGTTGCCCGTGATGGTCGCTGAACCACCATCGACCTTGATGCCGGTCGCATTGCCGTGAATCGAGGCGCTGTTGTGGTGAATGTTCGCCGAAGCGTTTGCGCCGCTCACCAGGATTCCAATTGCGCCAACTGCGGAACTACTGATAGCTGTGTTGCCGCTAACTTCCAACGCTACCGTTCCCGTCGCGCCGGCACCAGGAGAATCGACAACGGCGAGGCCTGCCGTCGTGGCGCCGTTAATCGTGACGCCGCTCACGCTGGCAGTGGTAGCGGAGCTAACGGCGCCAAATTGCGAGTCTTCATTAGTCGCATAGACGCCATACGTATTGTTGGTCAGCGTCCCGCCCGAGATGGTTATGTTCGCAGTCGTCGGCAGGTTCCAGAGCAGAATGCCGTAAACGTTGCCGGTCGAGTTGTTGTTCGTCACATTTACATTGACCGTGCTCTCGATAGAAGACAGTTCGATACCGAAATTCGTAGTTGATGCCGGGAAGTCACCGTCTGTCTCGGCGAAGATGTTGTTGTTAGAGATGGTGGCCGTGCTGGCGTTCTGGTATTGCAAGTTGTGGAAGATGCCGCGGTGATACGCGTGGATCTCGTTATTCGACACCACGGTCGCGAGGCCCGTTGAAGCCTGGAAGTGGTTATCATCCTGCCAGCCCACGTTCACCCGCGTGAGCTTGTTGAAGGTGGCGCTGCCATAGACGTCCCAGCCGAAAGCGATGCCCCGGCCGCGTCCGCCAATGCCGCCAATAAAGTTGTTTCCGGACGGCAGGTTATCGATCTTGTTGTGGCTGACATCGTTACCGGCCAAAACCTGCGACCCTGAATTAACGCCGGAGATGTAGACGCCGTAACGCTCGAGGTTCTGGATAATGTTGTTCGTTACGATCATCGTCGTGTCGTAACCGCTGGTCTCGTTGTCGAACGAGCCCGTGCTGGTAATGATGCCCGCACCCGTGTGGACTTCGACGGTGTTCAGCGTGCGCCCGCCAGTGAGCAACGGGTTGTGGCCATCAATCGTGAAACCGTTGATGGTTACATTGATGTGACCGCTGTTGGTGCCGACGCGGAAGACCGTACCCGAAGTCGCAGGTTCTATGGAGGTCACGGCCGGTCTTACGATTGCCTCATCCGCCTCAACCAACCGCGAGCCGTTGGTGGGGTCGACTCCGGCCTTCGGACCGTTGAGGATCACTGACTTGTTCACCAGAACGTTCTCAGGATAGTTGCCGGCGTTGACCATCACCGTGCCGCCGGAGGCCACCGCGTTCACCCCTTCCTGAATCGTGGCAAACGCGTCGCAGCCAAAGTTCATCGCCGGACTAGCGCCGGCATCAGGATCAGTTCCTGGCGTGGTTCCCACCCAACTGTCATCGACATAGACAGTGGTCGGCGCCGTCAGACAATCATCGTTTGTGATCGTGCCCACACCCTGACCATCAAGGATGGTCGCATTCGTGGGGCTGCTCAGATTGACGAAAAACGCCTCGGTCGGTTCTTTTGCCAGGTCGCCATTGACCGTCACGTCGAAGGTCTTGGTGGTCTCAAGCGGCGTGAATGTCAGCGTCGTCGTAGTGGCCGCCGTAAAGTCCGAAGGCGAGGTCGCGCTATCGTCAGCCGTGGCGTAATTGACTGAGGCACTTAGCCCGGTCGTTCCACTCTTGGTCACGGTGAACGTGTAGGTCGTCGGGCCGCCGTTGCCTTCGTTATGCGTGACGTTGTCGATCGAGAATGTCGGCGGCGCAGTCACGGTGATGTTCGCGCACTCCTGTTCGGCATCAACCTGCGCACACGCCGAACCGCTCGAAGTGCTGTTTGAAGTGAACGTCGCAGTAGATAGACCGGAAGTAAACGGATGTGGCGGCGCCGACATGTCGCCGTTCGTCGCGGTGAAGCTGGCGTCAGGCAGCGGCAGAATCGCGGCGCCGCCGTGCGCCGGGTTGCCCCCCGCGCTGTTCCTGGTCATGTCGGCGGTAATGGTTGAAGTGCCTCCCGGGAAGGTGGAGGTCGGCGACGCGCTCACGAGCAGAACGACCCACGGATTGAAAACGACTGAGCCCGCGACGCTGTCGCAACTCAGATCGCCCGGCCCGGCGTTGCAACCCCACCAGTTATTCTCGGCGTTGACGATTCCATCCACGTTATTCACGCCCGTTGTGTTGCCGACAAGCCGATTGAAGTTGAGATTCGCGAGGCCCTGGCTTTGTACCAGCACGCCCGTCCTGTTGTTGGTGAGCGTGTTGCCGGTGACGATTACCGGCAGATTGCCGCTGAAGTTCGCAGGGGTGTACCACTGGAAGCCAATGTTGGCGCCGCTGACTGTATTGCCTGAGTAAGTAACCGTCGTCGTGGCCGACGAATGTGACGTAACGCGGAAGCCCCGTTGCAAGTTTGTAGCGGGATTATTTCCCACAGCCTGATTAACGAACTGATTGCCGCTGACAGTGATGTTGCTGGTATGCGCGTGACCGTTCTCCCAAATGCCCAGTACTACCTGCGGGTTGGCCGCATCCTGCGCAAGCAATACGCGCACGATATTGTTGGTGATCTGAAGGCCCTCATAGACCGCGCCGCCGCTGGTGTTACTCTGCATGGCGACGTCGCTGGCAAATCGTGGATTCAAAAGAACGGAAGTATCGCTGACGCCATCCCCCTGAATCTCGATTGTGTTTCCAGAGATGACCTGGTTCGTGCCGAACGAGAAGTGTATGCCGATGTTCTGATTGGTATCGGCCGGGGCCACGGCCGCGTTCAAGTCGCGCGCCATGCGGATGTAGTTATTAGTGATATGTGTATTGTTGAAATCGGTCGTCGTCGTTTGGAACATGCCAATCGACAGATCGAAATCGAGGAAGCGAAGGTTCGAGATCGTCCAATTCTGGTTCTGACCGCGGAAGAACGCGAACACCCCTTCGAGATTTACGGCGGCCAGATCGCCCGGCCCCTGGATCGAGGCAAGCCCCAGACTGTCCGCCGTCAACGTCACGTTGTTTACGTTCGCCTTCGGCGTAATGCCGTAATCATCATCTGAGAAACTGCCACCGGTCAGGCCGTCGCTGCCCAGGGCCCAACTCGCCGCCGCATTCGCCTCATTCCAATTGAACGTGCCGAGCAGCTTGATCGTCTGGCCATTGAATGCCGCCTGGACCGCGTTGTTGATGCGCGTGTAGTCGTTGTCAGTGGCGTTTGGCGAGGTGGCCGGAGTAACCGTCAGTACCGCGAGCCCAACAATCTGAATGTCGAAGGTGTAGGGGTTCTCGTCGCTGTCGTCATTGGCGATCGAAACTGTCGCCGTGCGCGTGCCCGGCGCGCTGGCTCCAGCGAAAATCGTGAACGTCGTCGAGCCGCTGGCGACCACTGGCGAAGTCGGCTGGGCGGTCACCGTGAAGTCACTGGCATTGGCGCCGGTAATTTGAACCCCCGTCAGGGTCAAATCTGAATCGCCGGTATTTTCGATGGTGAAGGTGTGGCTGGCCGGGAAACTGCCAAAGTCAGTTCCGTCGGCGGTGTCCGGCGTATTATCAGTGTTGCCAATCGAGTTGCCGTTGCCTTTCACATCAATCTCGGGCCCGGCGACGGCAACGGTTAGCAGGTCGCCGGCGCGGCGGCGACTCGACCAGATTTTGGTAAAGCTGTCGGAATCGTTTGCGAGCCGCGAAAACAGTGACGAGTGATTACTTTGTAATGAGTGACGAGTAATGAGTGACGAGTCGGTCGCCGAAGATGCTTCGGTGCGCGCGATGAAGGGCAGAGCGCTAAGCGTCGAGAGCAAAGCGCAAAGAATCAGGAGAGCTTTGAGTCGAACCTTCCCGGATCGGCCGCCATCGTCCGCAACTCTCGCCTCATGATGAGGCCCACCGCGGTGTCCAATTATCCCCATGTGAGGCGATCGGAACATGTTTGAGGGAAGCTCCTGGAAAGCCGAAGGCAGGACGGAAAGGACAGGAGTACCGTGCCGGGAACGTCTTGCGCTACTGCTTCTATCGAACGAAAACTAACCAACAGACCGGGTTAAGAAAACTAATCACACGCTCAATGCCAGGGATTTTGTTTTATCAAGCATCTGCTTCAGCGTGTGTGGATAAATCCCTGACAAAGGTTCGCGAAGATTAAATCCTTATTGGCGCAAAGTCAATGAATAAGAAGGAAGGCGTCGCTCAAATTCCGCGCTCCGCTCGGCGATTTCATCAGCAAGCTCTGTCTCACACACACTCATTTCTGCCGGCGGACGCGGTTTCGCCATGACTTAACCCCAATCAAACTCCCGGTTTGTCGTATTATTCCGCTCTAAGAAGTCCCTGCCGCTGAATCCGCTCGAGCTCGGGACCGGCAACGTCCAGGTCTCGATCCCTCGTCCTGCGTCTGCGATTTGATCCGGTGTCTGTGACGCGAGGGCGGAAGCTGCAAGGCTCTGGCGGCGATCCGTGGCATATTCCTCTTTTCACTCTTGCTCTTTTCCCTTTGCCGTTTGCCGTCATCGCACTAGAATACGCCCGCGATGATCGGGACGCTTTTCGGCAACTACAAAATCACTCACAAGATCGGCGCGGGCGGACAGGGCACGGTTTACAAAGCCACCGATCAAAAACTTGGCCGCACCGTCGTCATCAAAGTTCTGCCGGCCGAACTCACCGTCAAAGAAAACAACCTGAAGCGTTTCGAACGCGAAGCGCGCCTCGCCTCGTCGCTGGACCATCCGCACATCTGCACTATCTTCGACATGGACGAAACCAATGGCTTGCATTACATCGTCATGCAATACGTCGAAGGCAAGAACGTGCGCCAGCTTTGCAACGGCCGGCCGCTGGAGTTGGACAGCGCACTCCGGATTGGCATTCAGACGGCGGATGCGCTCTCCGCGGCCCACGCGCGCGGCATCATCCATCGCGACATCAAATCCGGTAACGTCATGGTCACCGACAGCGGCCAGGTGAAGATTCTGGATTTCGGGCTGGCCAAACTGCTGGACGAGACCGAGGCCGCCACCGCCGGAATTCATCAGACTGAGTTGACGGAAATCGGCGTGCCTTACGGAACGGCGACTTACGCCGCGCCGGAACAGGCGCGCGGCGATCGCGTCGATGCCCGGGCCGACATTTTTTCGACCGGGGTTCTGCTCTACGAAATGCTGACTGGCACCTGGCCGTTTCGCGGCAAGACCACCATCGATGTCCGCCATGCAGTGATTTACGACCAGCCGAAACCGCTGGCTGAGATGCGGCCCGGCAAGACCCCGGCGCGACTGCAACAAATCCTCGATCGGGCAATGCAGAAAGAGCCACGCGATCGTTATCAGAAGATCGAAGAGTTGCGCGATGATCTGCGCAAGATCCTGCAGGATGTTTCCGCCGGCGTGCCGATGGACCTGGCCGCGGCCCCGAAACATCTGGGCGGCTCGACTCCGGTGGGACGCGCGATGCGCTGGCTGAAGAAACTGGGCGGCGGGCTCAGCGACAGCGTCACGACTTCACCGCAATTTACTTCGCGACCGCTGACCGATGCGCCCGACACGACGATGACCACGATAACGGATCGTGAGAAGAAGAACCTCGCCGTGCTGCCCTTCAAAAACCTCAACAACGATCCGGCTTCGAGCTTTTATGAATTTGCTCTGGCTGATGCGGTGATAACTGAGCTGGCGCGGATCCGCTCGCTGGTCGTCCGGCCCTCTTCGGTAATGTCGAAATACCAGGGGCAGGTGGTCGATCCCGCGGACGTGGGCCGCGAGTTAAGCGTCGATGCGGTCCTCTCGGCCGGCTTCATTCACGTAGGCGAACGCTTCCGGGTGACCGCGCAACTGCTCGACGTCAAAGACGGCCAGATCATCTGGAGCGATCGCATCGATGCCTCGGCGGACGACATCATCACGGTGCAGGACGAGATCACGAAACGCATCGTCGACGGCCTGCGCATCGAACTGAGCCCGGACGAACAGGCCGGCCTGGCCCAACCCAAAACGGTCAACGCTGAAGCCTACGAAGAATACCTGCGCGGGCGCGATCGCTTTGCGCGCTTCATCTTTCGCACGGTCTCTGCGGAAGACTGCGACGCGGCGATTGCGCACTTCTCGCGAGCCATCGAATTGGATCAGGAATTTGGCCTGGCTTTTGACGGCCTGGGCGCCTGTCACGTTAATCGCGTCTTTAAAGGACTCGGCGGCGCCGAAGATTACGAGCAGGCCGAACACGCTTTCCATCGCGCCCTGGCCATCGACAGCCACATTGTCGAAGCACGCATGCTGATGGTCTTTGTGCTGCTGTGGCGCGGCCAGAAACAGAAGGCCCGCGAAGAAGTTGCGCGCATGCGGCGGGAAGCCGCGAGTGAAGCGGTCGTCTATTTTGTAAAGGCAACACTGCACCGGCTCGACGGCGAATACGATCGCGCTTTGCGCGCTTACGATCGGCTGGTGCACCTGGATCCGGCGTCCTTTGTCGTGGTCAGCTATAACCGCGCGCTGATTTTTCTTTATCAGGGAAAATTCGACGATGCCATGCGCGAGTTGGATCGTGCAGCGTCGGTCGAACCGAACAATCCTTTGCTCCGAAGCATCCGGGCTCTCGTGATGTTCTATCGCGGCGAGGTCCACGAGGCAGCCACCTTGTTGCGCGAAGTCCTCTCGGCCAATCCCAACCTGCACGGCGTCCGGCCGTTCCTGGCAATCTGTTTGAGCAAGCAGGGCAATCACGACGCGGCCCGCGCCGAGTTGAACGAAAACGTGCAGCGCACGGCCGCTGTCGATCCGGACATCGCCTACGCAGTCGCTATGGTCTATGCCCTGGAAAACGATCTCTTGTCGGCATTCCAGTGGCTGAACCGCTCAGTGGCGCTCGGCAACGAAAACAAATACCTGTTCGAACACGATCCAAATCTGGCTGGTCTGCGAGATGATCCGCGGTGGGCCGAATTGACGGGCCGGATGAAATCGCCGTCGTGAACGTATGTGAGCCAGGGTCAGTACCATCCGCGTCAGCGGATGGGATCAGGAAGTTCCCCGGTTATCCTAAGCCTTAATCAAAGTTCGGCAGCGGCCCTCCCTGCCCATTGTCAACGTAGTCAATGGCCTGCGCGATACTCTTCTCATTCCACAGATGTCGCTTGCTTCCTCTGTCCGCCCAGGGACTATGCGTTTCTTTCCAAAGTCCCGCACGACGCAATCCCCTCGTTGAATAGGCTTTGAAAGCATTCAAAGCGCGATCTGGTTTGATGGTGCCGATCGATACGACAACATGAATGTGATTTGTCCTTACACTTAGAGTGTGCAAAAACCAGTTACGATAGGCGCACACCTCGCGTACCGAGCTTTCTACGCTTTGGCGTTGCTGCGCGTTGAGCGTAACCGGTTTGGACCTCAACGATCGCTCGCCCACTCTTTTTCGGCGACTACTGGGCGGTAGGTATGGAGACTGAAATCGATTGTGAAAACGATCGATTGAACCTCGGTCGTCGCCATGGAGCCATGTTCCATAGCATCGGAAGGTAATTAGATAGCCAAGAGGAACATCGGTGTCATTCCACATACCCGATGCTTGGAGCGTACCGCGGCTGTCAATGCAGAGTCTTTATCAAGGTTGGCTCTAAAGTCTGATACGGCTACACAGCAGTTGGGGCTACCTGATCCCATCCGCTGACGCGGATGGTACTGACTCCTGCGCTCACGCCGAGAGTACCGACCTTGTTATAGTATTCCCTCATCATGACTCAACGTGCGGCGATCAAAGCGGTCAGATCTTTTCTACCCGAAAACAAGTTAACTAACGAAGATCTTGCGGAGCAGTTCGGCGACTGGCACGCGAGCCAGATTCTTTCCAAAACCGGCGTCGCGGTACGCGGGATCGCCGCCGCAGACCAGTGCGCTTCGGACCTGGGCGTGGCGGCCGCCAAACGTCTCTTTGATGAAGGCGTTTGTTCGCCGGAGGAAATCGACTTTCTGATCTTCTGCACCCAGAGCCCTGATTACTTCACCCCGACCACCGCCTGCGTAATGCAGGATCGCCTGGGATTGAGAACCAGTTGCGGCGCCGTCGACATCAACCAGGGCTGCTCAGGCTATATCTATGGCCTGGCGCTGGCGAAGAGTTTGGTCGAAGCCGGCACCGCCCGGACCGTTCTGTTGGTCACGGCCGACACTTATATGAAGTTTATCAACCGTCGCGATCGCTCGCTGCTGACACTGTTTGGCGACGGTGCCGCGGCGACGCTCATGACCGCAGTCGAATCTGAATCGGAATTAGTTGGGCCGTTCGTGCTGGGCACTGATGGTCGCGGCGCAAACCAAATCATCGTCAAAGCGGGAGGTCTGCGCCGCCGGCCGACCCCGGAAACGGCGATCGAAACAGAGGACAGCAGCGGCAACTGGCGCTCTGATGAGAACCTTTTTATGGACGGTGCTGATGTATTCAGTTTTGCCTTGCGCACTGTGCCGCCGACCCTGCAGAAACTTTTGGAGAAGGCTAACCTGACGATCGACCAGATCGATTTTATGATTCCGCATCAGGCGAACAAGTTTGTGCTGGAGCGGTTGCGCGCGAAACTGAAGTTCCCGGCCGAAAAGTTTTGGATCGACATGGAGAATTCCGGCAACACCGTCTCTTCGACGATTCCCATCGCGTTGGAGGGCGCCATCAATCAGGGCCGCGTGAAAAGCAGCGACCGCGTCGCGCTGGTCGGGTTCGGCGTCGGTTATTCATGGGGCGCAACCCTGATTGAAATTGTTTGAAGCGCAAGTGATGAGGTCAGTACCACCTCCGTCAGCAGGTGGGATCGGGAGGCTAGCTTAGGTTGAGGATTATCATCCGCTCACGCGGATGGTACTGACTCCGATCAAGCCCAACAAAAAGAGATGGAACTACGAAATCTCGCCAGGACAATTCTCCCGGCCGGCGCGTTCAATTCTCTCCGGCGCGCGAAGTGGGAGCGCGAGCGCCGGCGCGTAGCCTCGCTGACCCCGCTCACCGAAACAGATTTCCGGAACATCCTGTCTGACGGCCTTCGTTTGAGCGCAGGGGATCTCGTCTATGTGCACAGTGGCATGGACGGATTGAATCTGGGCTTTCCGTTCTATCGCATCCTGTTTCTAATTCAGGAAGTAATTGGGAAAGAGGGCACGGTGGTATTTCCGACTTATCCGAACCATCGCATCTCGTCCTATGAGTGGCTGAAGCAGGGAAATATTTTTGATGTGCGGCGCACGCCTTCGTACACGGGAATCCTGACTGAATTCGCGCGGCGGCAGCGGAAGGCGATCCGTAGTTTGCATCCGACGAAATCCGTCTGCGCGATTGGACCCGCGGCGAAAGAACTCACGGCGACGCATCAACTCTCGCCCTATCCTTATGATACGAACAGCCCTTATTACAAACTGATCGCCGGCAGCGGCAAGATCATCGGACTGGGCGCGACCACGAATTACATTTCGTTCGGCTATTGCGTCGATGATGCTTTCAAGGAAAAGTTTCCGGTGCGTGTGTATCACCAAAAGATTTTTGACGCGCCCTGCATCAATTATGACGGCGAGCAGTTGATCGTGAGGACTTACGCGCACGACATGAGCACCACCGTTCATCCGGATATGCCGAAATGGTTTGAGACATACGTGTCGGATGAAGCCTGCCGCGACCTGACTTTACATGGAATGAAATTCTTCCGCGCCGATGCACCCAAACTGTTTGCCGAAATGATGGAACTGGCAGAGCGGGACATCATTGCGTATCCGCGGTCGGTGAGGAAATAAGAGGGTGGAAATAAGCGGGCTCAAGCAGATCCTGTTGACTTCTTTACCTGAAACTCGCCGCTGGTTATTTTCTCAGCCAAATCAGCCAGTGTGATGAACTCGACATCGTCAGCTTTTGCTACTTCGGCAACGAATCTTTCCAGCCCATCCCAATCGCGGATGTCTTTCGGATGATTGGTCAGCACCACCGGCACTTTTGGCAACCCACTGGTGACCGCACGCTGCCGAATTTGCAAGAGCATCTCGCGCATCAAAGGGTAACTCAAACGGCTCATGTCAGAGACGAAATACTTCCGCTTGATCGCCGGCTCGATCAGTTTTTCGTACACGCGCGCGACCCCTGTGCGGTCAGTATCCAATTGCGGGCGAGCTGGAGACTCAGTAGTTGAATCAGAACCGCGACGTTGCAGACGCTCCTGGACCAGCGCAACGTTCAGTTTCGTCACCGCTGCACGCGAGCCGTAAAAATGATTCAGCGGCACGCAAACAATCGGCTCGCGCTGCGAGGAAACCTTCCGCGCGTCGTCCATCTTTGGATAGTACGGCAGAAATGTTTCTTCACACCTGCGATAGTCGAGTTGCAGAGTCTGATTATTCAAAAAGAAGCCGGCGGCTACACTGACATCGATTTGAATTCCAAGCTCTACCAGCACCGACAACATATAGGCCGAGGGCGCGAGGGCCAGCGCGCTGGCGCGAAAAGCCAGGCAGCGATAATCACGATTCACCGAATGCAAAAGATTTTCGAGATACGATTTACTTTCGGCGAGCATGCCGGCCGCTTGCTCGCGATCGTATTTGAGCATCGACCATTCACCACGCAGGCTCCAGCGGCCGTTTTCCCTGATAGCATTTGACCACTGAGAATGGAGGTGCAGTTGTACGTCGTGTCCCCGTGCGTACGCCTCCAGCGCGTGTTCATCCCAGGAATCGGCCGCTCGCCTTAGCTCCGGATGACCGCTTTCAAGCTTTCTGAAACTGACTTGTTGCATGACATCCGGCATAAACGTCGTGCGCGCGCCAAACTTCTCATAGACTTCCAGGAGCCGGCGCATCGGGGCAAACTGAATCTCTTCAATGTCGCCCGAGCCATCGCCGCGCAACTCCCAATCGTGAGTCAGTGCAAGATAGATCGTTGGCTTCATACGTGGCACAGACTTCAGTCTGTGATTCGATTCCGAGATACAGACTGAAGGAAGCTCTGATCAAGGTCAGATTGAAAATAGCATTTGCTCCCCTCCCTTTGGGAGGGGTTAGGAGAGGGGCACAGCTACGAGTCGGTACCCAAGAAGATCCCGCGGCGGGCTGAAAACCCGCGCACACAGTTAATTTGCTTTTCTCTTTGCCGTAGCTGCGCCCCTCTCCTAACCGCTCCCAGAGGGAGGGGAATCTACTTAATCAGAGTTTCCTTTAGGCTGTGATTCTCAACACAAACAAGACACAGACTGAAGTCTGTGCCACCTGTCGCCGCGTATTGTACTATCACCGGCAATGCTGCACGGCAAATCGATCATCTGTTTTGGCGGCGAGGACTGGTGGTATCACCATCCCCATTCCAAAAACCACCTGATGCGCCGGTTCGCGCGCGCGGGTAATAAAGTCATCTTCGTCAATTCAATCTCGATGGGCCTGGCGCCGATGAAAAGCGGCGAGCTTTGGCCGCGCGTCAAACGAAAGCTGAAGAGCTATGCGAAACTGGCGCGCACCACCGTAGAAGGGATCACCGTAGTTTCGCCTGCAGTCATTCCCTTCTTCGGCAGCCGGGCGGCAGTGGCGACAAACCGAAAACTGTTAACGGCGCAGATTTCCTCGCTGGCCAAAAGTCGCGGGCTAACACAGCCGATCCTCTGGATCGCGATCCCCACAGCGATCGAAGTCGCCGGTCGCCTGAACGAGTCACTGATCATCTATCACGTTTCAGATAAGTACGACGCGAACACGATGGACCACGCGACCGACCCGGCGCTGATTCGCGCGCTGCACGAGCGGGCCATTGAGGCCGCCGGACTGATTTTCTATTCCAGCCGCAAGCTTTTGGCTGAGGCCGAACACGGACGGGAAAAGTCTCACCTGCTGGAACAAGCCGTCGATTTCGAACGATGGTCGAGAATCAACGAGGTTCCGGTGACGGAGGCAGTTCAGCAAATACCACGACCGCGCATTGGTTACTTCGGCGCGATCGAGCCGTGGCTGGTCGATCAGGAATTGATTCGCAAGGCATCGGGCGAACGGCCTGAATGGCATTGGGTCTTCATCGGCAACAAGTCGCGCGGACTGGAGATTGAGAGTTTGCCGAACGTCCATTTCCTGCCGCCGGTCTCGTACGATGAATTGCCGGGCTATGCTGCCGGCTTTGACGTGTGCGTGCTGCCCTGGAATACCGAAGTGCCGTTCACCAGCTATGGATCAGCCATCAAAGTGCGCGAATACCTGGCCACTGGCAAACCTGTGGTCATCTCTCCTTTGCCGGAATATGAATCGATGAGCAACGTGCTGAGAATTGCGCGCAGCCGTGAACAGTTTTTGGAGTTGGTGGACGAGGCGTTGCGTGAAGAGGGACCGGAAAAGGCGCGCGCACGTCAGGACGCAGTGCGTAACGGAACCTGGGACGCACGAGCGGAATGGGTTAGTGAGTTGATTGAGGCGAAGCTGAAGTCAGTACCATTTGCGTAAGCAAATGGGATCAGGAGGCTACGCTGGTCTCTTAAGGAAACCTCTTTATCCCATCCGCTTACACGGATGGTACTGACTCCCGTCCGATGCGCAGGTCCGCAGGGCATGACACGTTTAACGCTTGATTGTTCGTAGTACTGTTCCCGCAAGAAACGAGAGCGTCACCCCCACCAACGCAAACAGAAAATAATCCACCGCTAAAACGTATCGATACTCGGTGTGCACGAGCGATTGCACCAGGAAAAAATAGATCGGAACGGTCGTTAAGATCACTAGTGCCCTCCATTGCCGCTGAAATATCAGGACGATCAATCCGATGATGGCCAGCGGCAAGATGACGGCAGTGATGAAGAGCTTCTGAAGTCCGTGAACGATGAATCGCGGGTAGCGCGTCCAGAGAAATCGCGCCGGCCCCAGGTTGTAAAAGGCGATCGGCGCAATTCTGATAGTCGGATTCAGCACCTCCGACGCTTCATTACTGAAAACAATTCGGGCTGGAGCGTTATCGGAAACGAAGGTCAGGTTCAATGGTACATATGGCTGTTCTTCAGGCCTCGTTTGCTCGAGTGCGTCGACAACTGTTGAGGCGAGAGTCCGGTTGTCGCCGTTAACGATCGAAATCCGCATGCGACCGCGCTCAACCATAACGGCAGTTTCGACAAGATAATCCGCGTTAGGATGCAAACTTAGAGGCCACGCTGCTTGATCGCCATAAGGCGAGTCGTTACCGGCGATTCTTAATACACCTCCATGCCGCTCTTGCTCCTCGCCAAGGGAGATATTTGCGTTGGCTGGATCCGGAACCTCGATCATTAGCCTGGGATACAGGACCGGGTCCGGCATCGCGTATGTCTGCTTTTGGTGGGTCACCGCAGTTTGCGTCGAGATCAACCGCGCGCGCTCAAGCCGCACCATCGACGACGCGCGCTTTGTCATCACTCCGGCAAACCAGAATGGATGCGACCGAATCACCGCCAAGCCGCGGGACAGGCGCGCGCGCTCGCGCTCAACTCCATCGGGCTTGAAGAGTGTGCCGTAATAGTCAGGACGCTGATAAATCTCAGCTTCCTGCTTCATGATGCCCATGTCGGTTTGCGGAATACCGAATCTTCCTTCGTGATCGTAATCGGCGATGCCCTCGAGAAAAGTCTGTCCCGCGCCCAGCGAAAGCGGAATGAAGCGATGAAAAACGATCGCGTTGCGCAGGGTTAAGGGAACGACGATGAGCAACGCACCGCAAACAACCGCGAGCGCGAATCGCCACTGTCGTCCGACAAACTTTAGTTTGTCGTGGTCTCGGGAAGACGACAAACTAAAGTTTGTCGGACTTACCAACAGTGGCACGGCCAGGGCCACGAACAAACTCAGCAGCATCGCATTGGCCCTGAGCCAGCACGAAATTCCTATCAGCGCCCCGGCCAGCAGGAAAGTTAACAGCCGCGGATTCTTTGGCGCGCGCGCGATCAGGTAGATCGCCAACAAAATCGGCAGAACTGAAATCGAATCAGGCAGGAGCAGGACAGAATTCCAGGTGAACTGTGGTGCCAGCGCGGCGAGTAAACCGGCGATCATGCCGGCACTTAACGGCAGTAATTCAGCAACGATCAGAAAGATCATAACTGCGGCCAGCGCGTCGCCGGCTATTTGTACAAACTGCACGGAACTGTCGGAGGATCCAAAGACCGACCGGACCGCGGCGATCAGAATGGAATAGCCGGGAGGGTGCCCCAGATTATTCAAATCCGCCAGCGGTGATGAAGAGCTGACAAACGATCTTAGTCCGCCTTCACGTAACAGTTGCGCCACGCGCTGGTAATCGGCGACGACTACGGTCTGTACTTTTCCGACTTCGAGGCGTGTATCATGCCAGCTGAGAACGCGCACGCCGAATGCGAGCAGAAAGATCACGAGACCGATCAATAACCGAGCGCGAAACGTAGGGGTTTCTTTGATGTGCACTGTGTCGCTCGCCTCGAGGGCCGATCCTATTCACACCTCGCTTTAGCGAGGTGTAGCAGATTCGCGATAAACAGGCAAAGCCGTTTCAACGGCTTGAACGAAGAGGAGCTGCGTAGCAGCGTCAGAGTTAAGCCCAAGGTGAGGTTTGCGAGCCTTGGGTCACAACCCCCGGGGTATCCGAGCCCCGAAGGGGCGACAGCGATCCCTGGTAATAGCAGAACCTGATTACGCATTCTCTGTCGCCGCTCCGCGGCTAACTGAATTCAACGAACAATACCCAAGGCTCGCCGAGCCTCGCCTTGGGCTTAACTCTGACCGCTGCTCCGCAGCTCGCCTTATTGACAGATCATGTGCGGCATTGCCGGATTAATCTCAGCTGACCCCGAAAGACGCATCGAGTCGATGCTTAACTGCATCGAGCATCGCGGGCGTGATGATCAAGGTGTCTGGACCTCGCCTCAGATGAGCCACACCGGACAAAGCGTCTGCTTCGGGCATCGCCGTTTGTCGATCATCGACACCAGCAGCGGCGGTCATCAACCGATGCTTTCCGCTGATGGTCGATTCGTCGTGACCTTCAACGGCGAGCTTTATAACTATCGCGAGGTTCGCGCCGAACTAATCGCCAAGGGCCATCAATTTCGCACCCAAAGTGACACCGAAGTTTTGCTGTCGGCCTGGAGTGAATGGAACGAGGCGTGTCTGCCAAAGCTGAACGGCATGTTTGCCTTCGCGCTCTGGGACGGACAGGAGCGGCGACTATTCCTCGTTCGCGATCGCGTCGGCATCAAGCCACTTTATTACGCCACCTGTCAGAAGCCCGACGGTGAGGGAGGGCCCCCTTCGCTCGCCTTCGCCTCAGAAATCAAATCGATCCTGGCCACCAATCTTATCCAGCCCGAGCTCGACACCGAATCGCTTCATCAATTCCTGACTTTCCTCTGGTCGCCGGACCCGCACACACTTTTTCGCGGCATCAGAACGGTCCCGCCCGGCCACCTGGTTGAGTGGCACGACGGCGAACTCAAGGTTCGTCAATGGTGGGACATCTCGTTCGACGAGATTGAATCAGGACGCAGCGAGCAATGGTGGCAGGAGCGCGTCCTCGAAACTCTGGATCGAGTAGTCAAACTCGAGATGGTTGCCGACGTGCCGCTCGGCTCGTTCCTCTCGGGCGGAATTGATTCGTCATCGATCGTGGCGATGATGAAACATCACAGCGACGGCCGGCGAATCGAAACTTACACCATCGGCATGGCCGCAGAGGACCTGCGCTTTGACATCATTCCTGACGACGTCGAGTGGGCGCGCAAAGTCGATCAACTACTGGACACTGACTATCACGAAATCATGCTCAAGCCCGACGTGGCTGAGTTGCTGCCCAAACTGGTCTATCACATGGAAGAGCCGGCGATTGACATGGCGATTCCCAGCTATCTGGTTTCCCTGGCCGCACGCGAGACGCTGCGAGTCATGCTCTCCGGGATGGGCGGCGATGAAGTATTCGCCGGCTATCCGCGGCAGCTGGCGATGAAACTCGCCGGCGCTTTCGATCCGGTGCCGCAACTTTTACGGCGACCCCTGATGCGCGCAGTCGAATATGCTTTGCCGGGTGGGCTGCCGGGAAAATTAACGGCGCCGCTCCGCAACGCCAAAAAATTTGCGCGCAGCGCGGCGCTCGATTTCGAAAATCGTTACCTCGGCTACGGAACCTATTTCACCGATGAAGCAAAACAAACGCTGTATGCAGATGAACTGAGAGTTGCGACCCGTGATCTGGACGCCTACGCCGCTCATCGCCGCTACTTTGAACGGGTCAAAGACGCCGCACCGCTGAACCGTCTGTTGTACGTGGATCTCAAAACGTTTTTGCCTTGCCTTAATCTGATGACCACGGACAAGACTTCCATGGCGGCGAATCTGGAAGTGCGGGTGCCGTTTCTGAATCTGGAAATGCTGGAGCTGACCGCGCGCATGCCGCCCGAGCTAAAACTGAAAGGGTTGAAGCGCAAGTACATTCTGAAGAAAGCCGCGGAGAAACTGCTGCCGCGAGAAGTTGTCCGGCGCCGCAAAGCCGGGTTTGGCGCGCCGATTCGCTCGTGGCTGCGCGGCGCGCTGCGGCCCATGGTGAACGACCTTTTGTCTGCAGAGACGATCAAGCGCCGGGGTTTGTTTAGACCGGAAGAAGTGCGAAAAATAATAGACGCGAACCTTTCAGGCCGCGAAGACTACAACCTGCAAGTGTTTCAGCTTTTGAATTTGGAGTTGTGGATGAGGACGTTTATTGATTGAATCTACTTTGCGAATAATCGCTCGACAAGCTCATCGCGGCTGATTTCAAAGTGCTCCGAAACGTCTTTCAAGATTCCCGCCAGTGTCCCCACTCGTAACGTCTCGTGATTCGGAATCGTTACGTGATGTTCGCCGTTCTGATTTGTCGTTACTCGCACATGGCTTCCACTCTGTCGCGTCGGTTCGTATCCAAGAACCCCAAGAGACTTGACGAGTCGAGGCCCGGAGATATCGCGCGGGAGTTTCATGCGGCGATTACTTCTTCGTGAACGAAATGGAGCCGGATTACTTTAGGACCCTGACCTTCCTCAAAGTGACACCGAACCGCATCACGAACCTCGCGTCGAAGGTTTTCGAGATCGTCAGCTTCGGCAAAGATCGATGCCCCCAGAGCCCTTGCGGTATAGCCGCCTTCCGGCGCGTTCTCAACCATGAATATCAATTCATCCATAGGATTCTCCTCTCTCACAACCTAATGATCCTCGCCGCGCTGCCTTTGCGCAATTCTCCATTCAGCGCGTTGCGAGTATCAACCACCAGCGACGCCAGGTCGATTACCCGTTGATAATCGATCTGAGTATGATCCGTTACGATCAGGACACAGTCGGCCTTCTTGATTTCGTCGTCAGTAAGTTTGATTGAAGCAAGTGTTTCTTCCGTGCCTCCCAAATGAGCTTCATCGAAACGGACTTCGCTGACAAACGGATCGTGGTAGCTCACCTCGCACCCTTTGTTGCGCAAGCGACCGATGATCGCGAGCGCCGGACTCTCGCGCACGTCATCGATGTCCTTTTTGTAGGCGACACCGAGCAACAACACCCGCGATCCTTTCATCGCTTTGCGGTCGTCGTTTAGTCCATCTGAAACCAGTTGCACGACGTGCTCAGGCATGCGCGAATTCACTTCTTCGGCCAACCCAATGAAACGCGAATCGAACCCATGCTGGCGCGCCTTCCAGGACAGATAATGCGGATCGAGCGGAATGCAGTGACCGCCGATACCCGGTCCCGGATAAAACGGCATGAAGCCAAACGGCTTGGTCGCCGCGGCTCGAATAACTTCCCACGTATCAATGTTCAGCGCATAGCAAAGGCGGGCCATCTCGTTCGCCATGCCAATGTTCACTGCGCGAAAAGTGTTTTCCAGAAGCTTGGCCGCTTCAGCCACTCGCGCCGAAGACACGGCATGAACTTCGTCGACGATTTGCGCATACAGAAATGCGGCAGCTTCCGTGGAATCGTCAGTCACGCCGCCGACCACCTTCGGAATGTTGTGAGTTTGGAATTGCGGATTGCCCGGATCGACGCGCTCTGGCGAAAAGGCCAGCAGAAAATCTTCGTCCAGTTTCAACCCGGTCTCTTCCAGCATCGGCAGCAGCACCTCGTTGGTGGTTCCCGGATAAGTGGTCGATTCAAGGATGACTAACTGCCCGCGGCGAAGCCGCTGCTTGATCTCCTCAGCCGCCGCCAGAATGAACGAGACGTCAGGCTCTTTCGTCTTTCGCAAAGGAGTTGGAACGCAGATGATGATCGCGTCGCAAACTTTTAAGTCATCGAAATCGGTGCTTGCGCTGAGACGGCCGGCATCGACCATCTCTTTTACCACCGCGGAATCAACGTCCCCGATGTAAGAATCGCCTGCATTAATGCGAGCGGCTTTGCTCTCGTCAACCTCAAATCCGGTTGTTTTGAAGCCCTTCCCGGCGAATTCCGTGGCCAGCGGCAATCCCACATAACCAAGTCCGATTACCCCGACCCTGGCAGATTTGTTTTCGATAAGTTTGATTAATTCGTTGTTGATCATTCAGCCGTCCGTAGTTAGATTGTTTCGAAACAGGTTGGCAATAAATTAACCGCAAGCGTAAGGGAGCCGCGCGCGTAGTGTCAAGAAGCGCAATTTCTTGTGGTAGTACGAGTATCATGCAGCATCTCTCAGCCGGAGGCGACCAGCAAAACGTGGATGAACAAATCGTTAACGAGAACTATGGCGCGGAGTTCGTGGAAGCCGCGGTAAGCCTGGCCCGGACCATCGATGGGTTTGAAGAGCAAGGCGAAATTCTGTCGTCAGGTGCGGATGTCTACGCAGCGTCAGGTCAGCTGGATTTGGCTGTGAACCTGGTCCAGACAATCGACGACTCGTATCAAAGAGATGTGGCGCTCACAAAACTTGCGACGATCTGCGCCATGGACGGCGACGGCGATCAGGCCGACAGCCTTTTGGAAATGATCGAAGACGATACCGTATACGCAGCCGGTATTGAGCAAATCGCGGCCGTCTATGCCCGTGCGGGTGAAATCGACCAAGCTACGGAAACCGCCCGGCGCCTTAGCGATAGTGACTCGGCACTAAGTAGCGCCGCGCGCGCCTGTCCATCCCGCGATCTTCTGACAGATTGCCTCGAGATCGCGCGTTCGATCGACTATCCCGAACTGAAGGCCACCGCACTCATCGAGCTAGCCGGAACCGCTCGGAAATTTGAAGCCCCGGATGAATCAGCCGAACTAATTGAGGAAGCCGAGTCGGCTGCTGCTGAGATCGATTTCCCGCAACAGCGGATTGAGGCGCGGGTGCGGATTGCCGCCGGATACAAAGATAATGATCAAACCGCAGTGGGCCTCGAAGTACTGCGCAAGGCCCGCGCTGACTGTGAAGAAATTGATGGAAGCGATCGAAGTGCCGCGCTCGGGCAAGTCGCGACGGCCTTTGCGGGACTGCGAGATTTTATCAGCGCGGAACAACTACTCGAAGAAATCGAAGATCCGTACGAGTTTTGCCACGCGACCGCGGCCGTGGCATTTGAGCACTATCAGGCCGGCGACCAGAATGCGGCGATCAAACTCCTGGCCGACGGGCTCGAAGCAGTTAAGGATGAGCCGGTCTATAGCGAGCGAAGCCTGATCACCCGCCGGGCCGTGTTGGGAAGTTTGGCTGAGACGTACGCGTCGATTGGGCGCCTGGAAGATGCTTTGCAGGTTACCGAATTGCTGGATTCCGATGAGCAAAAAGACAGTACCCTAAGGCCAATCGCATTCACGTCAGCGTCGAGTGACAACCCCAACACAGCGTTCGAAGTATTTGAGAAAATCAAGGATGATTCTATGCGCGTGCTCAGCAAGTTTGACGTGGTGCGGGCCTGGACGCGCAGCGATCGTCTGGAACTCGCGGATCACCTGCTCAGTAATGCGTCCGCTGAGCTTGCTAAAATCGAGTGGCCTCAGCAACGAACAAGATGCCTCGCCGAACTGGCGTTGGCTTATGAGTTGCGCGAGCAACCCGGCCGGTGCGCGGAAACCCTGTTCGAAGCGCTCAATACGGCGACCGCTATTAAAGGAAGTTATCTTCAGGCGCGCGCGTTGATTGGCCTCGCCGTCATACACAAGGAACTAACTCGGCCGACCAGCGAGGCAGAGCGACAGGTCCTCGAAGAAATAATTTACCGTTTGGATTAGGAGTTGGAGGGGCCTTGCCCGAAAAGTCGATTCTGGTTAGAACAAGTCGCGTACTAGCTGGGAGCGCGGGCGTCCTCGTCCGCATTGAGCGCGAAGCGCGAACTCTTCGGTTAGACCACGTGTAATTCAACAAACAGTGCGGACGAGGACGTCCGCGTTCCCAGCATTCACTAGCTCGATCCGACAAGGTCGACTTTTCGGGCAAAGCCAGTTGGAGATTAAGCCAAACAACGTTTACGACGTGGCTGTGATCGGGGCCGGAGTATTCGGCGCCTGGACCGCCTATGAACTGCGACGCTCTGGCAAGCAGGTCATTCTCATTGATGCTTATGGAGCGGGCAATAGCAGGTCCAGCTCAGGAGACGAGTCGCGGATCATCCGCATGGGCTATGGAGCGGATGAAATCTACACGCGGTCGGCGCAGCGCTCGCTGGAGCGCTGGAAGGAACTGGCTGGTGAATGCAATCAAAAGCTTTTCCATCAGACGGGGGTCCTCTGGTTGGCCCAGGAAGCCGATCCTTATCCCTTGAGAACCAGCGAGACTTTGTCGCGTGCTGGAATCAAATTTGAAAGATTAGCTACGGATGAGATTACCCGGCGCTATCCGCAAATCGGACTTACGGACATCGCCTGGGGCATGCTCGAGCCGGAAAGTGGAACCCTCTCTGCCCGGACGGCCGTGCAAGCAGTCGCCGGCGCGGCCATAAAATCCGGGGTTGATTTCCTCCAGGACGCGGTGGACATGAGTGGCCCGGGCGTCTCGCCCGTTAACCATGCGCAAGGTGCGCGGGCCACGCTCGAAACGATAACCACGAAGCAGGGCCAACAAATCTCTGCAGCGAATTTCGTCTTTGCCTGCGGACCCTGGTTGCCGAAACTATTTCCGGATTTGTTAGGCGATAAAATTCAACCCAGCCGTCAGGAGGTTTTCTATTTTGGCGCGCCGGCCGGAGATGCAGTTTTTTCCGCACCGGCCTTACCTACCTGGATCGATTTCAAAGACGAAGCGTATGGATTGCCGGACATCGAATGTCGCGGAGTAAAGGTGGCCATCGATCGACACGGCGAGTCATTCGATCCTGACACAGGCGATCGCTTGTTCACGAGTTCAGGACTAGCCGAGGCCCGGCGTTGTCTGGCGCGACGTCTACCGTCCCTGAAAGACGCGCCGGTGATTGAGACGCGCGTCTGCCAGTACGAGAACACTTCGAATGGCGACTTTCTCATCGATCGACATCCGGAGTTCGAAAATGTCTGGCTGGTGGGCGGCGGTTCCGGACACGGATTCAAACACGGGCCGGCGGTTGGCGAATATGTTGCCGCCAGAATCAACGGAAACAGTGAAGGCATCGAGCCAAGGTTCACTCTGGCAACCAAAAAGCCGGGACATCAACGGATGGTTTATTAGACTCGTTAGATCAAGGCACTCAGGGGTTCGGCGATTGAGCGCGCATTCTTGTTTTGGGTAACGCCGGGTTATCGATTCGCTGAAGTTTGGTATTGGCGATTTCCCTTTCCGTTCTCGTCGCCGCCCTGGTGTCGCCTTGTTTGACGTAAATGTCTCTGGCCATTTCAAAATTGCGGACCGTTTCCTTCCTGGTCGCCGCCCTGTTTGGAAACGGTCGCCAACCCTTCATGCGAGGCGGCCTTTTCGAACGAATCATTTGCTTGCGAACTGATATTCAATTGATAAAGCTCTTTCGCTTTATCGAGGCGGTTCAGCTTCAACTGCATGTCGCCGGTTTTTCTGAGCAGCGGCAGGTACAGATCCTTCAGCTCTTCTTTCGCGCCGGGCTGTTTCAGCTGGTTCGTGAGGGTATCCAGCTCCTGATTGGTCTCTTCCAGTTTCCAACTCGAATGCAAACGCGTAAGCAGGAACTGAGTCGCGAGTGGGCTGAGCTCGAGTTGGCGAATGCCGGCCTCGGCCGTGTTGAGTTTCAGCACTTCGTCAGGCGTCAATTCGGTTCGCTTAACTACCGGCGTGTTTGGACCAGTGCCCATTCGCAGCATTTGAATCTGTGTCTTGCATTCAGTGATGCAGCAGGAAGAGTAAGTGCCCTTTGCCAGTTCGCAAATTCCTCGCTCGGAACAAAGCACCGTGGCGGTCGAATCGACGCCCACCTGAAGCGTATCTCCGATCCGAAACGCGATGTTTCGAAAGATGGGCACGAAGTCCGGCGCTCCCTGCCGTTTCAGGGAAACGTCTTTCCGCACCGAGAGAATCATGGCTTCGTCGGGAGTCGCGTTCGTACCCGGCAGGACTTTTTCGGGACTGGCAGTTTTGCCGGGGCCTAACGGGCTGGCTTTGTTTGCCAAATCACCCGATTTGTTTATCTGCGATGAATTGTTATTAGACCAACAACCGTTGACGACGATCAGCACCAGCAGGGCAAGAAACAAAACGAAGCCCGGTGGTGAAAATCTGTGCTTCATAATTTAGTTTCCTCTCGTCAGTTTTTCCTGCGCATCGCCAATCCACTCCAGAGGCACGTCTTCGCGCTGGCCCGGATCCTCCTGCAGGACACGGATGAAACGCGAAAACTCGGCCATCGCATTCTTTTGGTCCTTGAGCTTTTCCTGGGCCCGGCCCAAAAGATAGTGCGCGGCGGCGCCGTTCTCGCGCTGGCTGATCGCCGCATGGAAATCACCTCGTGCTGATTCGTCATGTCCGAGCTCCAGCTCGGCCCAGCCGGTATAGGTAAGAACAAAATAAAAATAGAGTTTGCGGTTTGGCCCGGAGACTTGATCGATCCGTTGCTGGACGCTTTCGAGAATAGCCAGCGCCTTGTGATAGCTCTTCTCTTGCAGGATCAGCAATCGCGCGAGTTTGATCTTGGTCAGGTAATACGAGTCATCAAGTGCGCCGGGACCAATCCGTTCGGCCAGCGCGATGATATTTTTGTATTCTTCGATAGCTTTCGAATAGTCCGTGGCCTTCTCTTCGGCGATCGCCAAAGCCATATGCGTCTGAATCGACTGCGGCTCCAGGGCGATGGCTTGTTGATAGCTGGCAATCGCGCTTTGCGTCAGTCCGTCGGCAATAAAGCGATTACCCTGTCGCCGGAAATAGCGCGCGGCACCGCCGGGCAAGTACAACCAAAGCCCGAAACTAATAGAGAGAACCACCAGCGCCAGCAAGGCGCGCGACCACCCCTTGAACCGCCGATTTTGCGAAAAGGTGTTGATTAGCCAATCGCGTCCCGCATCGGTAAAGGCGCTGGCGGCGATGAATGTCAATCCGGCGTGAATCAAAGTGCCGATCGTGCTGACGGGATTAGAGCCGACCGTCCGCAATAGATTGAATGTGTCAATCCCCAGTCCGATTGCCGCGGTTAGAAATAAGATAGCGAGCAAGGTCCAGAATCTTTTGGCCCATGGCTGCTGAGCGTCGGCGAGTTCATCCAGCTTCCACCACCAGGCGTCCGCGGCGGCGTTGCGAGCGCGACGCCAGCTTGCCAGAGACCTGCGTCCGGTTACTGCGTCAATTCTGATTGCGAGTTTAGTGACACGCTGGTCCGTTTTGGAAAGAAGAGTGATTGAGCCCGGCGACGCCACATCATCGCCATCTGCCAGCGACAGCGCTACTTTGTCGCGCGCAATCAGAACGCTCAGGGTCGCAGCACTTAATTGCGCGTCGCTCGCTTGTTCCAGGGCGTTGACCGCCTCTTCATAGCGAGTGATCTTTTGCTCGACGGTATTCACCTGTGAGCCTCTGATCGTCGTTAACTAGCGAGGGCGGCGGGATGATAAGCGACGGTGCGGGTCGCGTCAATAGGAGGGTGCTAACTGGCTTTGTCGAAGGCTCTGCCGCTCTGATGCGCGGCAACTCTCAACTGGACCAGCAGCCGTGAGTTAGGTCTCGGCAGCAGCCGAAACTTCCGCCACTTCAGCCAGACGCTTAACAATCACCAGCGTTATATCGTCGGCCGCGGGCGTACCCTGGCAGAATTTCGTCAGAGCAGATTCGATTCGATCGCGGATGCCGCTCGCGGACGCGTCCAGGTTACGCGCCACGACTTCGTATAGCCGCGTGGGACCAAACTCTTCGCCGGTCGGATTTACCGCCTCTGAAACACCATCGGAGTAAATTACCAGAACGTCACCCGGAAGAAGCTGGGTGCGTCCTTCACGAAATTCCGCATCGGCCATGATTCCCAGCGGCAAGCCTCCTGAAGCGAGCTGCTCCATGGTTCCGCCCGCATGCACAATCAGTGGTGGATTGTGACCGGCGTTCAGGAAGGTCAACCGGCCGAGTTCGGGATTAAGCTCGGCATAGAACAGCGTGACGAACCGATTCGGCGGTATGCTCTCAGTCAGGTATTTATTGACTGCCTGGATCGTCGAGACAATTGAATCGTGGGCGTCTGACTGGGCGTGAATCGCCGCGTGCAGCGACGACATCAAAAGCGCCGCCGCAGTTCCCTTGCCTGAGACATCGCCGAGGGCCACCACCATGTTGCCGTCTTCGCGCTGGATAAAGTCGTAGTAGTCGCCGCCGATTTCATAACAGGGAAAGCTGATGCCCTGGAACTCGTAACCTTCGACATGAGGAGCCGAGGCCGGCAGAAATCTCTGCTGGATCTCGCTGGCGACTTGCTGCTCGCGCTCAAGACGCTCGCGTTCCATCTGCTCTTCAGTCAGGCGCGCGTTCTCGACACGAATCGCCGCGACCGAAGACAAAGTGGTCAGAACTTTAAGATGATCTTCGGTGAAGCGAGCGTCGGATAAAGGCGAGTCGGCGTAGATGATCCCAAAAACGTTCGCCCCGACTCCCAACGGAACTGCCAGGACTGAGCGCACGCCCTGCAACATCACCGTGCCACCCGCGAAGCGGGGATCGGCCTGCGCATCGGAAGTCAAAACTGACTTGCCGTTGGTAACTACTTCGTCGATGACGGACCGGCTAATTCGAATCTCGCCCACTTCGCCGGCCCGATCGCGCAGGCGCGCCACGGCGACCTTCAATTCGGGACTCTTCGCGTCGCGCATCATGATCATGCAGCGATCGGCGGGGACGGCTTCAAAAACGAGGGTCACGATTTGTTCGAGCGTCTCAGTCAGCGTGACTGAAGCCAGGAGCGCGACACCCACCTTGCTGATCAAAGCCAGCAGATCACTCTGCCTGGCGTGGTGTGGCGCCGAGTCTTCGTGTGTGCGCGCGTCTTCAATGGCTTCAAATAATCCGGAAGTCGTGCGGTCAGCCGACGACAGCGCAATAGTCGCTTCCGGGATCGACTGCGAATTGTCGGTAATCATCGTCGCGCCACTGCTCAAAGGAAACGGACTGTCATTAAAAATGATTTCCGTCTCGCCGATCTGAATGCGGCCGCCGCGCGAAAGAGTGATCTGGGCGTCTACTACGGAGCCGTTGTAGAGGGTCCCGTTGGCCGATCCCAGATCCTGCAGAAAGTATTCGTCACCCTCGCTGCGCACTTCGGCATGAACGCGCGAAGCGAAAGGATCCGGGATACACAAGTCGTTTCGCGCCGAACGCCCGATCGTGATCCGCAACCGGCTAATTTGAAAATGCTCGGAAGCGCGATCCGGATATTTTACGATTAACTCAGCCATTAATTTATTGGTTCATTGGTTCATTGGTTCATTGAAACATCGATTCATTGAACCAATGAATCAATGAACAAATGAATAAATTGAAAGTAAAATCCTAAACTCGTGGCCTAACTTCGTGGTCCCCGTCGCCCTGGCACTGCGACCATCTCACTTCCTCTTACAACAATCGTTCCGGCAATCAAATCATGCAGCGAGCGGCCGGAGGAACTGACCGTGACAATCAAAAACCCAAGTCCAAACGGCAGCAGCGACAGCGGGTAGCCGATGAAATGACGCAGACAGGCGCGCAAAATTCCGGGCGGGCCTCCGCTGATGCGTTCGATGCGCAATCCGGTGGTCCACTTGCCAATCGTTCTTCCGGTTAAGCCGGCCAGCACGCCGAGATCCAGGACGGCCAGGATCAGAGTAAGAACGATACCGACGTTCTCCGCCGTTCCTCCGGCCATGCGCGCGCCGCCTCCGATCAAGCGGGCGATCATAGTACTGAAGGTCAGAACAAGCACCAGCAGTATGTAGTCAATCAACAAGGCTCCGCAGCGAAGAGCAAAGGGTGCGCGGTAGCGGACCCGGGCGCGCTCGCTTCGGTGGCTGGCGGACATCGAAGGCAGTTTTGTAGTCTCGATGTTAGCGGTCATAGGGGACTAAGTTTGATTTTGGATTTGGAATTTTTGATTTGCGATTAGCTCATGCCCGGTCGAATCAAAAATCAAAAATCGGAAATCTAAAATCCTTTCAGCCGATCAGGAAATGCAGCGTCGTCTCGCCGAGCTTGATGCGGTCTCCACTATCCAAAGCGCGCGGCTTTCGCGGTTCGAGTCGAATAATATCATTGATCACGGTTCCGTTGACCGAACCCAGGTCCTCCACCATGAAGGATTCGCCATCGCGCCAGATCCGCGCATGCCGGCGCGAAACTTTAGTCTGCGGATCAAATCGAGACAGATCAACCTCCGGGAAAATATTCGAAAGCGGATCGGTGCGCCCCACCAGGTTGCTGTCCCTTTGCAAATTGAACGAGGCATCCAGCTCATTCGTGCCGGCCACGATAAGTTTGGCAGTAGCTCGAGCCAGCTGCGCGCTCGAGTCCGCTCCGGCCAGGGGCTGCTTCGATCCGCAGTGCGCGCAAAAGATGTCATCGGCCGCGATGCGGCCACCGCAGAAACCACAGAAGACTATGGCCACGGCCACCGTGTCGCCACCCAACTCCGTCGCCGGCAAGCCATAGCTGACCTGCCCCGAACGCAACTTCTCCAGGTGTGAGTTGAGGGCATCGCGCAGCTCGGCGCCTGTTTGAAAGCGATGTTCCGGTTTGTATTCGACGGCCCGAATCAGTAAGCGCTCCATCTCGGTGGAAAGCGCCGGATTAATTTGGCGCGGTCGCGGATTCTTGGTGAAATCAAAAATCAGCAGCGGATTGTCCTGCGGGTCAGAGCCGGTCACCAGGTGAAACATGGTCGCGCCCAAACTGTAAATGTCCACCCGGGCATCGGCGTGGCCTCCGAACAATTCCGGCGGCGCGTAACCCATGGTGCCAACCGCCGTCACGCCCTTCTCTTTCTTATTCACCCAACGGGCAATCCCGAAGTCGATCAGCATGATGCGATTGAGATTGCTGTCCAGCATCAGGTTTGCGGGCTTTAAGTCGCGATAGATGATCGGCTGCGGCCGCGTGTGCAGATAGTGCAACACGTCGGCGATTTGCACTCCCCACTCGGTAGCAGTCAGTTCGTCGATCCGGCCACCGGTAGTGCCGCGCAGCCGCGATGCCAGGTCGCTGCCGGGGATGAACTTCATCACCAGATAAAATCGTTCGGAGTCATCGTCGTAAAAATAATCGTAGACGGTCGGGATGGATGGATGTTCGAGTTCGGTCAACAACAGCGATTCGCGCTTGAAGTCGGCAATCGCCTTTTCATGTTGCGAGTCGTCGAGATGCGACTCGATCATTTCCTTGACCGCCCGCGGCACTTCACCCAGGTTGCGGTCCTTCGCCAGGTAAACCGCGCCCATCCCACCGCCGCCAATGCGCCGCACGATCTCGTAGCGGTTATTCAGGACCTTTCCGCCAACCAGGGCTTTTGGTTTGGGACGTCGATCGGGGACTGAATCGGCACGGGACGTTTTCGAAGAGAAGTCTTCGTTCAGATCTCCGGTGCTGCGGAGAGAAGGCGGTGGGTTATTCTGCGAAGGCTCCAAGGTTCTTTCGCCATCAAAACTTTGAGAGAGCTGCGAACCTCCGCTTTGTGAAGCGATGTTCGGCGGCTCATTGTCCACAACTATAGCGGGCGCCAGAGCGCTGTCGTCTCGAACCTGTCGCGCGCCGCAAACTCCGCAAAAGTTCTCATCCGGCCCGACGTCCGCGCCACATTTACAGCACTGGTTCATGAGGCTATGTAACGCAAGCGATCGGCTTGCGCCGCGATCGCAAAACCACAGTTTGCGAGATGTCTACTTTGCTACTCGAAACCGCAGGAACGTTTTGCCCACAATGATCTCATCGCCATCCTTCAGGGGATGTCTGTCACCGGGCGCCAGCCGTCGTCCGCGATTTATGAAAGTACCGTTCGTCGATCCCAGATCTTCGATCAGATAAGTCCCCTCGCGCAGCGAAATTCGCGCATGCCGCCGCGAGACCTTAGCCTCGGGATCGTCAGAATCCAGATCAACGTCGGGAAACACACCGCCATCTGCGTCCCAACGCCCGATGTTTGATTCGGGACTGTTGAGAGGGAATTTCTTACCGGCCGAAACACCGCGCTCGATCACTAAACTCGCGTGCGTCGCCGGGCCGGGCTCAAGAGCTACCAGGGCCTTATGTTCTCCGGACAGAGGGTGCGCGCCACTGTGAACCAGACTGGCTGCCGGCTTGTGGGCGCTCCCGTTTGAGCCATTTCCCGGGGTGCCTGGCAGTTGCCCTGACTTTCCGGCCATCCAGAGTGCTGCACCGCACACGTCGCAGAACCGCGATCCATCCAAATTCTCAGTACTGCATCTCTCGCAGACGATCATCGACTCGGGGCGGCGGCTCAATTTATCCGCTCGCGAATTATCTTAACGCGAAACCATGGGGCGCGCCAAAGTACTTTGACTCCGGCTGCCGGCCAAAACTTGCCGGAAAGAAGGTGACCGCGCCGTTGGCTGACTCAGCTCAGCAGTCCCCTGGTGAACCACCCTCAGAACGCGCGCGCCACATTTCAACTCGACCAATGCTGGAAAGCACGCCGGGCGCACGCGGGATTGCGCCTATTCACGGGGACTTCGGTAGTCTCACTCCTTTCGTTTATAATTCCGCACACTTACGGATTTCTATGAAACCAGTTGCAGTGGTTCTTCGTAAAAACATCTCTGGCCGTGAACTAATCCGGACCGTCGGCATCTAATCTGGCCAAAGACCCTAAACCCGGCGAAATTTAGATTAAGGAATTGAAAACCTAATGGCCCTTAGTAGAAAAAAGAAGATTATTATTGGTGTGTCGGCGCTCGTAGTGCTGCTGCTGGTTGTCATCATCAGTGTCGTCGCCACCCGCAAGGACGAGCCCGAAGTGACCACCGTAAAAGTCGATGTTCGCCCCGAACTGAAATCGACGGTGACTGCCTCTGGCGAGATACGCCCGATTCGCTATATCAAGCTGACCAGCGAAGTTCCCGGCCGAATTCTGGAGATTTACGTCAATCCCGGGGACATCGTGAAACAGAACCAGGCGCTGGTGCGAATCGATCCAACGCAATTGCAGTCGAGCCAGGAAGCACAATGGGCCGCCACTCAGGCTTCACTAAGCGACGTGCAAAACGCGCGCAGCTCGGTGTCACAGGCGCAACAGTCGCTGTCAGCCTCAGATGTGTCGGTAGCTACGGCGCGACAGCAGGTGGTGTCTTCGCAAACCAACGTCAGCCGGGCACAGATTGACCTCAATGCGGCCCAGCGCGAACTTAAGCGCGCCACGGATATGATCGAGCAAGGCGTCTCGTCGCGTGCAGAGTACGACGCCGCAAAAGACAGATACGATCAAGCGAAAATTGCGCTCGACACCGCCAAGGCCAACCTCGAGGTCACAAAAAAATCTGTCGACGAAGCACTTGCGCGCCGGGACCAGCAGAAGGAAGCCGTCAAGAGCGCCCAGATTCAGGTCAAGAGCAGCGAGCAGCGCGCCAACCAGCAACAGGCTTTTCTGCGCGGCCAGTCAAGCCAGCGCGAGAAAGCGACCCAGTATTCGCCGCTCAACGGCGTGGTCGCCGATATTCCGACTCGCGTAGGTGAGTTTGCGGTGTCCCAGCTTTCATCCACGCCGCTGATGACCATTGCCGACATGACGACCATCAACATTGAAGTAAACGTCGACGAAACCGAGATCGCCAGCGTCGATGTCGGTCAGGAAGCCAAGGTTAAGGTTGATGCGCTCGGCGAGAAAGAAATTAGAGCCGTGGTCACGCAAAAGAACCCGCTGGCCATTGCCAAGTCGGACACTCAGGGCGGACTCTCGAACCGCGTAAATGTGCAGGAAGCCAAGGAATTCAAAGTTACGCTGGAACTCAGAGACATGAGCGATGACGTGAAATTAAAGCTGCGCCCGGGCATGAGCGCGACCGCGACCGTCACCACCAAAACGAAGAGCAACGTGATTGCCGTGCCGCTACAGGCCATCGTCGAGAAAGCCGCGCCGACGCCTGCGCCCGGCCCGTCAATCGCCAGCAGCGCACCCACACCTTCAGGTGAAAAACCCAAGGAACAAAAAGGCGTTTACATCCTTGAGAAAGACGGCAAGGTGAAGTTTGTCGAAGTGACCACAGGTATCACCGGCGAATCCGACATTGAAATTGTCAGTGGACTCGCCGCCGGATCCGAAGTCATCACTGGTCCGAGCCGCGTGCTCAAGACACTGAAAGCCGGTGACAAGGTGAAGAAGCAGACGCGCAAGCCCGACGCTGGCGCTACGCCAGGAGGCAGCTGATGACCGAGGCCACACTTGCAACAACACCGGATTCTGCGAGCGTGCTCGCCGAGCCAAAATTGCCTTCGTCCGATGGCAAGGCTGACGTGCTCATCGGCATGCAGAACATTTGGAAGACCTACGACATGGGCTCGGAAAAGGTGCACGCGCTCCATGGCGTCTCGTTCGAAGTGCATCGCGGCGAGTACGTTGCCATTACCGGCCCGTCAGGTTCGGGCAAGTCGACACTCATGAATTTGATCGGGTGTCTGGACACGCCGTCGCAGGGAGACTATTGGCTTAACGGCAAGAATGTCGCGCAAATGGACGACGACGAACTGGCGCGCATTCGCAATCAGGAAGTCGGCTTTGTCTTTCAGACTTTCAACCTGCTGGCGCGGGCGACCGCTTTGCACAACGTCGAACTGCCTTTGATCTATGGCGGCGTGCCGGGCGCCAAGCGTCACGAGATGGCCAAACTGGCCTTGAAAGAAGTCGATCTGGTCGATCGCATGATGCACCGGCCAAATGAGCTTTCCGGCGGACAGCGACAGCGCGTGGCGATCGCGCGCGCGCTGGTTAACCATCCGTCGATTCTGCTCGCCGACGAACCGACGGGCGCTCTCGACACCGCCACCAGTTATGACATCATGAACCTCTTCGAGAAACTTCACGAAGAAGGCAACACTATCATCCTCGTTACGCACGAGCATGACATCGCCGCTCGCGCACATCGCGTCATTTCGATTCGCGACGGGCTGATCGAAAAAGACGAGCAGATCAGATAGGGGGCTGCGATGTTCTCCCGCAGCCAAACTCAACTAATTCCGCCACTCGAACCTCTCCTTGAGAGGCCGGTCAACTTTGCGGCAGGGTTCCTTCGCTTTCTTAGAATTGCGGCAATTTGGGACGCTTTTCTCGTTGCCCTCGGCAGTCTGCGTCAAAACAAATTGCGCACCGGACTGACGCTGATTGGAATTGTGGTGGGCGTGACGGCCGTAATCGCCGTCGTAACCATCATCAAAGGTCTCGATCAGACGGTCGCGCAAACTTTTTCGTCGCAAGGGTCGACGGTTTTCACCATCTCAAAGCGTCCTCGCGTAATCACTTCGCGCGAAGACTTCATCAAGTTCAATAAGCGCAAGGACATTACCGAGGACGACGCGCAGGCGATCTTTCGCCTGTGCAACTCGTGCTGGCGCGCCGGTCTGGCTGCGAATGACGCCGTCCCGGTCAAACGTGGCAATCAAAAAGCTGACACTGTCGCACTGCGCGCCATCGCGCCCACGGCGATGTTTGACATCGATGCGGTGACGATTGACGCCGGCCGCTTTTGGAGCGAGACCGAAGGTAATTCCGGGCAAAGTGTCTGCGTGGTCGGCTCTGACATCATCACCAATTTCTTTCCTTATGAATCGGCCGAGCAGGCGGTGGGCCAGGATCTCTGGGCCGGCGGCCATCGGTATCGAATCGTGGGAGTACTGCAACCGCTGGGGAAGATTTTTGGCATCTCGCGCGACGAGCGCCTTTTCATTCCGTTCGCCACTTACAAAAAAGATTACGGATTGAACGTCGCCCGCGGCGCCTTCAACACCTCTGGTGCGCTGGTGGTTTTTGTGCAGACACAATCAGCCGCTCAACTGGAACAGGCTGAGGACCAGGTCCGCGCCGTGATGCGTAACCGGCGCGGCAAGACTTTCAAGGATGAAGACGACGGGTTTGCCCTGGAAACGGAGGATGTGTTTTTGAATCTGTATGCCAGCGCAACTTCGAATATCTATCTCGTGACAATTGGCGTGGCGGCGATTTCGCTCGTCGTGGGCGGCATCGTAGTCATGAACATCATGTTGGTCTCAGTAACGGAACGAACCAAAGAGATCGGCATTCGCAAAGCCGTCGGCGCGCGGCGCAAAGACATCATGACCCAGTTTCTAATTGAGGCCGTGATGGTCACCGCGATTGGTGGCGCCTTTGGCGTCTTAACCGGTTTCGGTACAGCCTGGCTGATCGCCCTGGCGATTGGCTTCCCATTGCTCTTCAGCATCTGGTCGGCAGTGCTGGGAGTAGGAGTATCATCAATCGTGGGCGTTATTAGCGGCCTCTGGCCGGCGTGGCGCGCGTCTCGTTTGGATCCGATTGAGGCGCTGAGGGCAGAGTAAGTGTCCGCAGATTACACAGAGGGGCCATAAAGCGCGGTCAGGATTCGGCGATTTCACCCAACTGTTAAATCTGCGTAATCTGCGGATTATTGTCCTATGAATCTCATTGACGTCAAAGAATCGGCGGTCATGGCGCTCGATACGGTGCGCGCGAACAAGCTGCGTTCGTCGCTGACGATCCTCGGCGTCAGTGTGGGTGTCATCACGGTGATCTTCATGGTTGGGATTATCCAGGGACTGAACAAAGCGTTCGCCGCGCAAATCGAGACTCTCGGCTCCAACACCATTTGGGCAACCAAGTTCGATCCCAGCATTGGCCATCAACCAACCTCGGAAGAAATTCATCGGAAAGAGCTGACCATCGCAGATGCCGACGCCATCCGACGTGAAGCACCATCGATCGTTAGCGTCTCTCCCTTCTATCGCAAGATTAACGAGACCGCGCGCTATGCTGACAAGCAAAGTGACACCCCAATTCTGATCGGCGTGACGCCCTATCACGAGTTCACCACGTCCAGCTACGTTGGGCGCGGGCGTTATGTCTCGGAATTGGACGTCGAGCAGCGCACAAATATTTGCGTCCTGGGTCAGGACCTGGTGAAGGCTCTTTTTGTTTCGGAAGAACCGCTGGGCAAAGAAATAAAAATCGCGGGCCGGCCGTTTTATGTGGTTGGAGTTATGGAACCGTTGGGCAGTATCCTGGGGCAATCACGGGATAACTCAATCTACATACCGATTACGACGTTTGAAAAATACTATCCGGACATTGAATTTCCGGAAATTATCTCAGCAATAATTGTCCGCCCGGTTTCGCGCGCCTATGTAAAGTCGGCGATCGACGAAATGACCGATGTACTGCGACGGCAACGCCGGGTGCCACCTGGGGCGGTCAACAATTTCGGCATCTCGTCACAGGACGCGCTGCTGGATGTCTACAATCAATTGACAGGCGCTACTTATCTGGTGCTGACGGCCATTTCGTTTGTGGCATTGATGATCGGTGGGATCGGCGTCATGAACATCATGCTCGTGTCGGTGACCGAGCGAACCAAAGAGATCGGATTACGTAAAGCCGTCGGAGCCACGCGCACCAATATCCTCTGGCAGTTTCTGATTGAAGCAGTCGTGCTCACGGCGATTGGCGGATTCCTCGGACTGGCCATCGGCGAGCTGTTTAGCCTGCTGGTGAACAAATATTCGCCGCTCCCCGCTTATGTGCCGGCGTGGGCAATTGGTGTCGGGGTGGGAATCTCGGCCGGAGTGGGAATTGTTTTCGGATTATGGCCGGCCTGGAAAGCGGCCCGGCTGGACCCCATTGAGTCGCTCAGGTGGGAATGAGGTCAGAACCGGGAGCGGTAGCGACCGGGTCAATCTTAGTCAAATCCGGTAGTTCATCTCCTTGCCCATTCATCGCGCCACACAGTGCGCAAGTAAGAAAAGTTGCAGAACAAATGGGGGGTATCGGATGGCTTACCCGGTCGCTACCGCTCCCGGTTCTGATCTCAGCGGTAACCAAAATCCCTGCTCGCCCGTATAATTAACCCAGTGAAGCTAATCGAGATCCTTAAAGTCGCTTTTGCCGCGATCTGGTCGCATAAGCTGCGTTCGGCCCTGACCTTGCTGGGCATGATCGTCGGCGTCACCGCATTCGTTACCGTCGTCTCGCTCATCCAGGGCTTTAATGTTTACATTGATGAGAAGATTGCCAACATCGGCGCCAAGTCATTTTCCATTCAGCGCTTCAATCCCTTCGAAGATTTCAAAGACACCGACACGATTGCCGCCGCGCAACGGCGCAATAAAGAGCTGACGATGGATGATTACGATTTCATCAAGCAGCGCTCTGTGTTGATTGCAAAGATCGGCGCCAAAGCGCGCGGCACTCCGGCGCTAATCAAACGTGGCGATCAGACTCTTGAGGATGTCTTTGTCAGTGGGGTAACGGCCAACACCGCAGATATCGACAACCGGACCATCGCCGATGGCCGTTTCTTTTCGGAAACTGAGGCCGACGGCGCCGCCCGCGTTGCGTACGTTGGCGCTGACATCGCGACCAAGCTATTCCCCGCCGGCAATGCGATTGGCGGTGAGATCGACATTCGCGGCCTGCCCTACCGCATCGTCGGGATCGAGGAAGTCAAGGGAACTGTCTTCGGAATTCCGCAGGACAACTTTATCGTGATTCCTTTGAAAACTTATCATCTGGATTTCGGCCCGTTGATTGGACGCCGGTCGCTGTATTTCACGGCCACGTCAAAGAGTGATGAAGGTTTCAGTGACACAGTCGAAGAATCCAGGTTTCTGATGCGCGCGCGCCGCAAACTGGGACCAGGCGAGAAGGACAACTTTGGCATCGTCACGCCGGATGCGATCACCGGTTTGCGCGATCGAATTTTTGGCACGGTCTTTATTGTGGCCATCGCGGTTCCGTTTATCGCGCTCGTGGTCGGGGCGATTGTGATCATGAATATCATGCTCGTCTCGGTCACGGAGAGAACCAAAGAGATCGGGTTGCGCAAATCGCTGGGAGCTCGCAAGCTCGACATCCTCAAGCAATTCCTGTTTGAAGCCGTCACCTTGGCGACCATCGGGGGCGCGGTCGGAATATTTCTCGCCTGGGTTGTAGGCAAGGTGGTCACCGCTACTTTTTTCCCTACTTATCTTTCCATCTTTGCGATTCTCGGTGCCCTGGCAGCCTCCGGAGGGATGGGGATCATTTCCGGAATTGTACCGGCATGGAAAGCGGCGCGTTTGGATCCGATTGAAGCGCTTCGCTCTGAGGCTTAATGGCAAAATAAAAATGAGAATTGAAACTGCAAATTTGCACAATGGCTGGCCACGATTTGAAATTCTCAGTTTGCATTTTTCAATTTTCAATGTTTTTGAGGGCAGGAGTCGCTTATGAAAATATTCCGCTCGGATATCCTGGAGAATCTTTGGTTGGCCCTGGCTACTTTGCGCGCCAACAAGATGCGCTCGTTCCTGACCATTATCGGAGTGATCATCGGGGTGGTGACGGTGATGCTGATCGCCTCGATCATCAGCGGGATCGACACGGCGTTCACCAAAGAGGTTGAATCCTTCGGCACCCGCTCCATGTACATCAGTAAATTCAATCCGGGCATTCACGTCGGCCGCCGTTCCCGGGAAGAGCGCATGCGAAAAGAGCTGACTTACGATGATGCTATTGCGCTGGCTAAATTGCCGGCCGTGGAAGTGGCAGTTCCTTTCCTCGAAATCACCAACAATTTCTTCGGCCAAAAGATCCTGGTCAGCGGTGGCGGCAAAACTTCCGCCTCAGTTGCTTTGCAGGGGACCCTCCCTGACTTTGAAAAGGCCGGCACCCAAATTATTTCCGACGGCCGCTTTTTCTCTCAGTTTGAAAATGACACCAACACCAACGTCTGCGTAATCGGCTCGAAGGTGGCTGAAGACTTCTTCAAGTTCGGCAAACCCGTCGGCGATACGATCAAGATTGGTTCTGAAGAGTATCGCGTCGTGGGCGTGCTACAGCCGCGCGAGCAGTTCCTATTCAGCGGTGGCAGCGACGATCAAAACAACGTCATTTACATGCCTTACAACGTCGCCCGCAAGCTGAAACCGAATTCTGACGATATCTATCTGCTGGCCGTAGCCCGACCGGGCATGATGAAGGAAGCCATGGATCAGGTCACCGATGCGCTGCGCGTCCGCCGCCAGGTTCCTTTCGGCAAACCTGATAACTTTGGTATCGAAACAACCGAAAATCTGATTAATACTTTCCACGCGATCACCGGCGGCGTGGCGATCGCCATGGTCGCCATTTCATCAGTCGGACTGATGGTCGGCGGCATCGGGGTAATGAACATCATGCTGGTGTCGGTGACCGAACGCACCCGCGAGATTGGTATACGGAAGGCAATCGGCGCGCGACGCAGGGATATCCTCTGGCAGTTTTTGATCGAAGCGATGACGCTCACCGGCTTCGGTGGTTTTGTCGGCCTGGCTATTGGCTGGCTTGGATCGTTAGTGGTGAAGCTGATTATGCCGTCTTACGTCCCGTTGTGGGCGCCGGTAGCCGGCTTCTTCGCCAGCGTAGGCATCGGCATGATCTTCGGTCTGTGGCCGGCATGGAAAGCCGCGCGCCTCGATCCAATCGAATCGCTCAGGTACGAGTAAGAGTCAGGTCATCCGCGGCGAGGTCAGTACCATCCGCGTCAGCGGATGGGATAAGGAAGTACTTGAATAACCAAAGTCACCCCCTGATCCCATTCGCTTACGCGAATGGTACTGACTCCAGCGCACTGTTACGATAAGAATCCCGGGAAGATCGCCGCGAGCGCCATTCCAAATAACAGGAACAACGCAAACAGCGTGATGGCCACGCCCCACCCTTGCGATGAACTAACCTTGAAGCCTCCCTCACGCAATCCAACCGCAGTCAACCACAGTCGATAAAACGAAAGAATGCCGATTGTGGTGGCGATTACCCAGATCACGGGATGGTCTTTGGCCGACACCAGCAAACCCAGGTTGTCGTAAACCAGTTGGTCCTGTCCCAGTATCGGGTGAATGTCGTCCGGCGATTTCAGGTAGAGAATCAGGAAACTGATCCCTTTTTGGATGACCGTAAAGGGGAGAGTGACATAAGCGATTACCGCATAAGTCTGCCAGTAATGCATCCGCCCACCGAAGGCCAGCACGCCCAGCAGGCACAAAGCAGCCAGGAAGGCCACGCCAAAAAAGTGACCGACCACGGCCCTGAATACATTACCTATCTGTTGCCCGACTGCCTTCTGCTGCTCGACGCCGTCAGTCCTCATCTTGGCCAGCGCTTCGGGCGGAGGCTTGATCGGACTCTCTTCGAGCTTATCAACCGTAAAGTTGATGATTCGCTCAGCCGTGATGCGATGTACGAAGGCGGCCACATAAATTCCATTCAACAACCCGACGATAACCACGGCCGCCATGAATTGCGGATGCGCGCGCAGGTTGCGAAACACGCTGGTCGGCTCAAAGAAGATTCCGGTCAGCGTGCCGACCGTCGACATGCGCGGCGGCGGATTTGGCACGGCCGGCATACGGATAAAGCTGAACGCCGCAAACAAAATGCCGAGGGCGGCAAACGCCCCGCCGGTACCGATGCCACCGGTAATCATGCCGACAATGCCGAGCACTGCAACGATGATTCCAACCACGACCAGTCCGATACCGGCATACAGCAAATAAGCCGGCCGGTGGCGTTCGGGTTCAGCTTCAGTAGTCGGTGGTGGTGGCGCCTGAAATTCCTGATTCGGATCGCTCATTAACTTATCCTCCGGTTTGTGTAGCGCAGCCTGTCCGCTCAGACCAACAGCTTGCGCTACTCGTGATTCAAGAGGACGGGGAGACTGCTTTCCGTCCGATTTCCGTTAGGGCTGGAGTCAGTACCATTCGCGTGAGCGAATGGAATAAAGAAGCCTCTGTGTTTTCATCCACTCTCCTTAACCCATCCGCTAACGCGGATGGTACTGACTCGGTCACACCTCGCCGCGTGAGCAGGGGCTAAGTTGATTGAATGACTGATACGCTTTGAAAGATGACAATGTTTCGTAAGACACATGCCGCTCAACCGGCCCTTTCTTATGGTCAGGCTTCTGACACTGGCGCGTCTGCATATCCATCAATGCGAATGCAGGCAGCGCTGTGGCCGGGTGCAACTTCGCGCAACTCTGGATCGATTCGGGTGCATTCGTCAATTGCGATCGGACAACGCGTGCGAAAGCGACAGCCCGAGGGTGGATTCCGCGAAGTCGGGACATCGCCTTTGAGAATAATCCGATCGCGCTTCTCTTTCGGATCGGGAATCGGAATCGCCGAAAGCAAAGCTACGGTGTAGGGATGTAGGGGATTCAAATAGAGCTCTTTGGCGTCGGCAATTTCGACAATCCGCCCGAGATACATGACGGCCACACGGGTCGAGATATGCTCGACCACCGCGAGACCATGTGAGATGAACAGATAGGTGAGACCGAATTCGGCTTGCAAATCCTGAAGCAGATTCACCACCTGGGCCTGGACCGAAACATCGAGCGCCGAAACCGGCTCGTCAGCCACGATCAGTTTTGGATTGAGGGCCAAAGCGCGCGCCACTCCGATGCGCTGCAATTGGCCGCCCGAGAACTCGTGGCTGTAACGCTTCATGTAGTCCGCGTCGAGCCCGACCCTGGCCAGCAATCCGGCCACGCGCTCGCGGCGCTCGGCTTTATTGCCGATGCCGTGAATCAGTAACGGCTCAGCTATGATGTCGCCGATCTTCATGCGCGGATTAAGCGAAGCGCTGGGATCCTGAAAGACAATCTGCATCTCGCGCCGCAGTTCACGCAGCTCGCGCTTGCCCATGGCTCTCACATCGCGGCCTTCGAATTGAATATCGCCTCGGGTAGGTTCGATCAAGCGCAGCAGGCAACGGCCCGCCGTGGACTTGCCGCATCCGGATTCACCGACCAGGCCCAGGGTCTCTCCCTGCTTGATGTCGAACGAGACTCCGTCGACGGCCCGCCAAACATCGTCGCTACCCTCTACTGGGAAGTGCTTGACGAGGCCGCGGACGTGGACGAGCGAGTTATTGCTAATCGGAATGTCCGTTGTCATGAGTAGTATTCACCACAGAGGACACAGAGAAGAACAGATAAACAGTTTAGAACCATTATGAAGTCGAGACTTGATTTCCAGTTATTCCTCTTCTCTGTGTCCTCTGTGGTTAAGCATTTCTGCCGTTTCTGCACGCGCAGCCGGATCAAATAAGACACACCTCACCGTGACCGCGTCGCCAACCGGATACAGCGGTATCTCTTCCGCGCGACAACGCGGCAGGCGATACGGACAGCGCGGTTCGAAGTGACAGCCCGGCGGCAAAGCAGTTGCTCTGGGTACCGTCCCTTCGATCGTCTGCAATCGTTTGGGTTTAATGACATCCTTCGTTGTTAATTTCGGTACCGACTTGAGCAACCCTTCCGTATAGGGATGCTTTGGCTGGGCGAACAGCTCTTCGACCGGAGACGCTTCCACAATCTTTCCCGTGTACATCACGGCGACCCTGTCCGCAACTTCAGCGACCACCCCAAGATCGTGAGTAATCAGCAGCACCGCCAGATCGCGCGTCCGCCGCAGATTGTTCAGCAGTTCCAGCACCTGCGCCTGAATAGTAACGTCGAGCGCGGTCGTTGGCTCGTCCGCGATCAGCACTTTCGGATCACAGGCCAGCGCCATCGCGATCATGACTCGCTGGCGCATCCCGCCGGAAAGCTGATGCGGATAGTCGTCAGCGCGCAAAGCCGGATCGGGGATGGCAACTTCACGCATGGCCTGGACAGCGGCGGCGCGGGCATCTTTTCGTGAAAGACGCCGGTGTAACCGTAAGGCTTCGGCAATTTGCTCGCCGACTGTGAAAACCGGATTTAGCGAAGTCATCGGATCCTGAAAGATCATGGCGATATCATTCCCGCGCACGCCACGCATTTCAGCATTTGAGAACTTCAGCAGATTGCGTCCTTCGAAAAGGATCTCGCCGGCCACGATCTTTCCGGGCGGGGCCACCAAACGCATGATGGACAGCGCCGTAATTGATTTGCCGCAACCACTCTCACCAACCAGCCCGAGCAGTTCGCCGCGTTCGAGCTGGAAGCTTACCCCTTGCACCGCGCACACCAATCCTTCACGCGTTTGAAAGTAGGTGTGAAGATTGTTTACCTCCAGCAGATGCGACATCCGGGAACTTTAACCTTGATGCTTGAATCTATGAAAGTGCGTTGACACTATTCCGAGTGAAGCCATAGACTGGCGATGTTTTCCAAAGCACACTCGCAACTCAGAGGCCCCGTTGCAAAATCAGAGCTTAACCGCAAAAAGAATCTTCCTCAATGCCCTGCTGATCCTGACCGTCGCCGGGCTTTCGGCTTTGGCTCACGCGCAGGCGGCTTTCGCTCAGGCGCAGGGCCAGGACTTTGATTATGACGCTGAGCGCCGGCGGGCGTTCGCGCTCCTCGATGAAAGCAAAATAATCGAAGCATTACCTATTCTGGAAAAGCTCGCCGCCAAAAATGACAAAGATCCCGAAGTTCAGTTCATGCTCGGTTTTTGCATTTTCGCAAAGTCGCGCGATATCAAAGACCCGGCCCAGCACAAACAAGAGCGCCTGCGCGCCCGTCGCTACCTGGTCAGGGCAAAAGAACTCGGCGTAACTGAACCAGTTTTGGATCAGATCCTTGCAGGAATTCCACCCGACGGCGGAGAGGCGCCGACGTTTTCCAGTAATCCCCAGGTGGAAGCCGCCATGACCCAAGGCGAATCGTCCTACACGCATGGCGATTTGAAAACGGCCCTGGCTGCCTACGAGCGGGCCCTGCAACTTGATCCGAAGCTTTACGAAGCTGCGCTTTTTGCCGGCGACATGCAATTCAAACGAGCGCATGTTTCCACCGATGCGCCCGAACGCAAGACCCTATTCGATAGCGCGGGTGATTGGTTCACTAAAGCAATCAAGATTAATCCGGATCGCGAAACCGCCTATCGCTATTGGGGAGATGCCCTGCTCGAATATGGCAAGGATGATGAAGCACTCAGGAACTTTATCGAAGCCATCGTAGCCGAACCCTACAATCAAATGACCTATAACGGGATCGCCAAATGGGCGCAGAAGAATGATCGCCGGCTCGGCCATCCGCGCATCGACATCCCCTCCAGGGTGTCATCGAAAAAACCTGGGGAGGTCAACATCACCGTGGATGAATCGGCACTCAAAGGAAGCGACAATGATGGCTCGGCCGCCTGGGTCATGTACGGAATGGTCAGGGCTCTCTGGCCCGACAAGAAAGAAGGCCGCAGCGAGGAGTTTGCGAAGGCCTATCCTAACGAGAAGGTCTACCGGCACAGTCTCGCTGAAGAAGCCGCCGCCCTGCGCGCGGTCATCGCCTCAGTGAAAGAGCAAACCAGGGATAACAAGATCAAGCAGTTGACACCTGCGCTGGACAACCTGATGAAGTTAAATGACGCCGGCTTGCTCGAGTCCTACATCCTGTTTGGCAAGCCGGACAAAGGAATCGCGAAGGATTACATCTCGTATCGAAACGCCAATCGCGATAAGTTGAAACGTTACTGGTCTGAAGTTGCGATCCTGAAGTAGCACTTCGACGCGGCTGACTGGAATTCACTGTCCGACCCGAACCGAGCCCGTTCGCCGCACGCCAACAAGGAGTAGCTATGTTGAGTTGCATCCCGAGAAGAGCCTTGTTCAGGCCGTTCCTCAATGGCTTCGTGTTGATTGCTCTGGCGGTCAGTGCGTTCGCCCAGGCGCAGGATAATCCGGATCGCCGGCGCGCCTTTGAACTCTACGACGCAAACAACATGACCGCCGCGCTGCCGCTTTTGGAAAAGTTGGCGACTGCGAATCCGAATGACGTGGCGGTGCTTTCCCGGCTTGGCTTTGCACTTTATGCCAGCACCTCCACCGAAAATGATGCGGCGGCGCGCAACCGTTTGCGCCAGCGGGCGCGCGACACTTTGTTGCGGGCGCGTTCGCTCGGAGACAACAGCAATCTCACGATTATGGTGCTTGATGCCCTGTCGTCTCCCGATTCCACGAATGTTCCTTTTTCAAGGATTCAGGCAGCCGACGCGGCCATCCGCGAAGGCGAAGCCGCATTTGTGCGGGGTGACATGGACCAGGCCATCGCAGCTTACAAACGCGCCCTGGAAATCGATCCACGTCTGTATGACGCCGCGCTTTATGCCGGCGATGCTGAATTCAAGAAAGCGCACAAGTCGTCGGACGCACAATTTCGTAATGATCACTTCAATGCCGCCGGAGTTTGGTTCGCGAAGGCCATCTCTATCAACGCCAACCGGGAAACGGCCTATCGTTACTGGGGCGACGCTTTGGACGCGCAGGGCAAGATGGTCGAGGCGCGCGACAAGTTTGTCGAAGCGATCATCGCCGATCCTTACAACCGCAATACTTATGTGGGATTAACGCAATGGGCCCAGCGTCACAAGGCGGCACTCGGCCATCCGAAAATCGAGCCGCCCAACGGGGCGACGGCCGCGAACAGCGCTGATGGTTCGAGTAATTGGACTGCCTACACCACGACGAGGGCCGCCTGGTTGAAAACAGAGTTCTTCAAAAACTATCCTGCCGAAAAAGAGTATCGGCATAGCCTGAAGGAAGAAGCGTCAGCCCTGAGCTCCGTGGCCGCCGCCTGCGCGAGAGATTTGCAATCGGGAAAAGTTAAGACGCTCGAGCCCTCGCTGACCATGCTGGTTAAGCTGGCCCAGGATGGATTTCTCGAGGCTTACGTGCTGTTCGCGCGTCCCGATCAGGGCATCGCCCGAGACTACGCTGCGTATCGTGCGGTGGGCCGGGAAAAGCTAAAACAGTACTGGCTGAATGTGGTCATTATTCCTGGCTGAGGTCAACGAGCTGCGGAGCAGCGGTCAGAGTTAAGCCCAAGGCGAGGCTTCGCGAGCCTTGGGTCAGCCGATTAAAGTGATCGAGCCCCGGAGGGGCGACAGGATCACTGGTTATCAAGCGGAACCCTGTTTATTAACTCTCTGTCGCCGCTTCGCGGCTCGCCAATCTAACCAACCCATAACCCAAGGCTCGCAAAGCCTCGCCCTGGGCTTAGCTCTGACCGCTGCTCCGCAGCTCGTTCACGCCTTACTGATTGCTCGCGGTGCGCGCTGCTCCCGGCTGAGGCTTACGCGGCAGTTTCTCATCGCGCATCGCCGTCTGGTAGACGAACGCTGCCATGATGGTCGCCGCCTGCTTCATGTCATCGCCTTGAATCCGGTCGAACACGTCCATGTTTGAGTGGTGCGTGCGCGTGTCGTATTCAATCTCATCCTGGATGAATTGAAATCCCGGTAAGCCGATGCCATCGAACGAGAGGTGGTCCGTGCCGCCTGTGTTCGAAAGCGAAAGGGTTTCGGCGCCCAGGTCTTTGAACGGCGCAAGCCACTGGCGAAACACGTTCGCAACCGCATCGTTGCCCTGCAGATAGACTCCGCGAATCTTGCCGGTGCCGTTATCGAGATTGAAGTAGCCGGCCAGCTGATCGTACTCAGCCATCTTCACCAGCACGGGTGCAGCCTGGGCCAGTGGCCGCAGCGCCGTCCCGTCACCGCCGCCCTGAGTTGCGTTGGTAGTGGTGGTTGGTGATGTCTCCATCTTGCCAAAATGCTTGGCCACATACGCCCGGGATCCGAGCAGGCCCTGCTCTTCACCCGTCCACAGGGCGATCCGAATCGTGCGCCGCGGCTTCAGTCCCAGGGCCTGGATAATTCGCACCGCTTCCATCCCCACCGCTACGCCGGCGCCATTGTCCGTCGCGCCGGTGCCCGCGTGCCACGAATCCATGTGTCCACCCAGCATCACAATCTCGTCTTTCAAAGCAGGATCAGAGCCGGGAATCTCGGCGACAGTGTTGTAACCGTTGAGGTCGGTGTCCTGATACTCGACGGCAATGTTTGTTTCCATCTTCACTTTCTCGCCGGCCTGAATCATGCGCACGATCCGATTGTAGTGCTCAGCTGCTACTACGATTTGCGGCACCATCTTCGCGTCCTTGTCGTACGGATTAATGCGGCGCGGCGCATTCGGTCCGAACGCGTTCGGTGAGAAAGGCTGCGGCACAGTGGCTGATTGCACGAAAAGGGTTCCGCCGTCGCCGCGACTCGAATCAACCAACAGCGCGGCGCCTTCGTCCAATAAGAACTGGTTCTTCTTCGCGGCAAACTGGGCTGCGGCCTGATTATTCCCACCGCCAAAACCGCCACGTCCTCCGCCCGCCCGCGGCAGCGGTGCGTTTGCCAGCGTCAGCAGGTTCTTTTCATCGCGCCGCGTTCCCAGCGTTTCAAAATGCGCTTTGACTTCGCGCATCGCTGCGGTCAAAACGATCTTGCCTTTGAGTTGGCCTTTGAACCGCGCCAGGTCGGCTTCGTCTTTGGCGTCAAAGTAAATCACATCAGCCGAAACCGGTCCGTTGGTGGCCGGCGACCAGGCTTTGGGATAAGCAATCAGCGGGATGTCGAGCGGATCAGTCACCTGCGCGCTGAATCGCTTCAACGTCCAACCGCGTCCGAAGGGCCCCCAGGCCTCGAGGTGTGCGTTTTGCAGACCCCACTTGGTCATAGTGTCGCGGGTCCATTCATTGGCGCGCTTCATGCCGGGCGAGGCCGTCAGGCGTGGACCAATCACATCGCTCAAATACGAGAGCGTTTGCATTACCTGTGATCGATTCAAACCTTCATCGCGAATCTTCACGATGGGATCGTTTGGATCGACCGCGGCCTGTTGCTGTCCCTGTGGCTGTTGGCCAAAAACAACGTAGGGCACGAGCAGAGTGAAAAGCAGAAGTAGCGCGGCGAATTGACGACGGATCATAGTGGACTCCTAATCAAAAATTGGTTTTCGGACTGTTGGTTCAATTGCCTTTGAAGCAAAGGCTGCGAACATTTACCTGGAATGACGTTGCTTATAACCGGAAAGTTACAAGGATTGCAAGGAAGCAGGTGAATCCACAGATTACGCAGATTTCACAGATGAAGGTTGGCCACAAAAAGGCACAAAAAGCGCAAAAGAGTCATCGACGAGGATTTGGGATGACTCGAATCATTTCCGCTTCCCTCGCTTGTTCTGTTCTTTGGTGTCACTTGCACTGTCTATTTTTCTTTGTGCCTTTTGTGCCTTTTTGTGGCTCTCTTTCTCATCTGTGTAATCTGCGTAATCTGCGGATACTCTGCTATCATTGCGCGCTAAATCGATGCCTTCATCAAAAACACAACCAGCGCGCGGCATGCGCGACTTCCTGCCCGCCGACGTCCGCAAACGCGAGCATGTCATCGGCATAATCAAGTCCGTCTACGAACGTTACGGCTTCGAACCTCTGGAGACTCCCGCAGTCGAAAACATAGAGACTTTGATGGGCAAGTACGGCGAAGAAGGCAATCAGCTCATCTTCAAAATTCTCAAGCGCGGCGAGCATGCCAAAACCGGCGAAGCCGATCTGGCGCTCCGTTATGATTTGACCGTACCGCTGGCGCGCGTTGTCGCTCAATATCAAAACGATCTGCCAAAATTTTTTAAGCGCTATCAAATTCAGCCCGTCTGGCGCGCCGATCGTCCGGCGCGCGGCCGCTTTCGCGAGTTCTATCAATGCGACGTCGATGTGCTGGGATCGAAATCGATGGTGGTTGAAGCTGAATTGATCGCGGCTGCGAGTGATGCTCTGGTGGCGCTGGGTTTTAACGATTTCACCATCCGCGTAAATCATCGGCAGGTGCTGAACGGAATTCTCGATCAAGCTGGGATTGCGCCGGACCAGCACTCTGATGCTTTGATTGCGCTCGACAAGATGGACAAAGCCGGGCCGGAAGGTGTCGCGCGCGAATTGAATCAACGAGGCATTGTTGATGAATCCGCTGTGAAGTTGATGAGATTCTTCGAGGGCCTCGCCGGAGCGCAACACGCTGTTGAACTCGCTGATCTGGCCGACGGACGCGCAGCTTACAACGCGGACGTGCTGGGCCGGCTGGTCGAGTTCATTGGCCCCCATGAAGTTGGCGCCAGTGGTGTTGACGATCTTCGTCAGGTTCTGCAATTAACCAAAGCCGCCGGCGCGAGCCAGCGAATCAAGCTTGATCCCACGTTGGCGCGCGGCCTGGCTTACTACACAGGCGCAATCATTGAAATCAACGTCGCTGATCTCGCCGGCAGTCTCGGCGGCGGCGGTCGCTATGACAATCTGGTCGGCATGTTTCTCGGTAAAGACGTGCCGGCGTGTGGCTTCTCGCTGGGACTCGAAAGAATTATCGTCGTGATGAGCGAACGCGAGATGTTTCCGAAGGAATTGGTGTCGTCGCCCGGGGATGTGATGGTGACGCTCTGGGATGAAGATTCGATCGGAGAATCGATCGCGCTGGCCAGCGAACTAAGAAGCGCAGGCCTCCGCGTCGATCTTTATCCCGAAGCGGATAAGATGGGCAAGCAATTTAAGTATGCTTCGTCTCGGGGGATTCCTTTCGTCGCGATCATCGGTGACGATGAGCGCGCTCGTGGTGAAGTGGCGATCAAGGATATGCGGTCGGGTGAGCAGCAATCGGTCGAACGCGATAAGGTTGCGGAGGCTGTCCGACGAACTTAGGAATTCGCGTTGCGGCTCCGCCGCAGCAACATGGCGGTAAGCCTACGGCTTACCGAGCCGGCGCCACTTAGAATCAGCGTCGAGGCTGCGCCTCGACGCCAGAGGCGCAGCCTCTGGAATTATTAAGAGTCTCCACCGGTGAGGCAAAGCCTCACCGCCATGTGCGGCGGCGGAGCCGCAAAGAACTTTTAAGGGGAGGGGTTGGCGCGGCTAAACCCTCTCCCCAACCCTCTCCCAAAGGGGAGAGGGAGAGAGAGAAAATCATGAACGACAAAATCGGCCAACACTTTCTCGAAGACGCTCTGCACACGTTTCGCGATTACAAGAAGAACGCGGAGCGCGCCTTTGCTCAGACCAGCGACGAAGACTTCTTTCGTACGATTGATCCGGAATCCAACAGCATCGCCGTCATCGTCAAACACATGGCCGGTAACATGCTCTCGCGTTGGACCGACTTTCTGACCACCGACGGCGAGAAGCCGGACCGCAACCGTGACATGGAATTCGAAATGCTGCCGCACACCACCAAAGCCGACATGCTCGCCTTTTGGGAGAAAGGCTGGCAGTGCGTCTTCGCCGCGATCGAACCACTGACTGCGGATGACCTGATGACGATCGTCAAAATTCGCGGCCAGGACCACACCGTGCTGCAGGCGATCAATCGTCAGATTTCCCATTACTCGAACCATGTCGGCCAAATCGTCTATCTCGCCAAGCATTTCAAATCAGGCGACTGGCAGACGTTGAGCGTCCCCCGCAACCGTTCGGCAGAGTTCAATGCGTACCTGGCAGAGAAGATGAAGTCATAGTGTCAGAAGCCCGACCGTGAGGGAGGGCCCCATTGGCAACCGGGCGCTCGCTCACGGCGGGACTCCTGACACCACAAGGAGAGACAATGTTCCTCGGTTTACGCACCGCCATCTATCACGTTGACGACGTTGCCAAAGGCAAGGCCTGGTACGCTCAGGTGCTTGGCTTCGAGCCGTATTTCGATCAACCCTTCTACGTCGGCTTCAACGTCGGCGGTTATGAACTGGGTCTGCAGCCGAGCGAAGGACCGGCGGGAGAAAAGGCTGATGGCGCTGTGGCTTACTGGGGCGTCGAGAATGCCGAAGCGGCCTGCCAACGAATCATTGAGCTGGGAGCTACGGCCCATGAAGCGGTCCAGGATGTGGGCGGCGGTATCAAAGTAGCGACCGTAAAAGATCCCTTTGGCAACTTGATCGGGATCATCGAGAATCCTAACTTCGCTTTGTGAGATCTGTCAGTCTTCCCCTGCTAAAACAACGGCGTTTGATCTTATGGCGTGCAAGGCGCTTTTCATTTGCATTCTTTGTCTCCTGCTCGGCGGCGCCAGCCCGGCTCAGGAGACAAAGCCTTACTCGACAATCGCGGATATGCAACGCGATATTACCCGAGTTCTGCTCGACAAGGATCTCACCAACCTGACCAACGAACTCGCTCGTGAGCGAACCGTATCGACGGCGCCTTTGCTTTGGCGGTTGGCGGTGTTCGCGCGGGCCGGCCAGCGCACCCGCGTGCGGCAGACACTCGCCCAACTGGCGGCGGCCCCTGACTGGAATTGTCCGGGGTGGGACGCTAGATACTTTGTGCGCAGCTCAGGCGGTGAAGATCTTCTGGACTTGCGGTTTTATTACGAACGTCTTTGTCCGGCTGATGCGGATGGTGCCGAAGGATTTGTGAGGCTGTGGGAGAAGCAGGGTGAGCTGAAAGAGCTCGATTCGTGGCTGGCAGCTCGCTCATCAACCAGCGATGAATGGCTCATGCAACGAATCTATTTTCGCAAGCGACAAGGCAGCGTGAACGAGGTGATCGATGAGCTGGCGCAGGAGCTAAGGGCAAATCCCGGCGACTCAACCAGGCTGGACCGCTACCTGCGCGCCGCTGCTTACGGCGAAAAACAAGACGTCAGCTGGGTGGCAGATGTTTTCAAAATGCGCCTGGCATTTGACTATTTCGATCTTGGCTCGCGTCTCTCAGAAAGGGCGCCAGGCGCTGCCGTGCGACTGCTCGAGAAATCACTCGCGCTTCCTTTTACCGACGATGATGCGAGGCTTGTCGAGAGTCTTTATAACCGGGGGCGCGCGATCGCTCCGGCCCGGAAGATCAACTGGGAGAAGCAACTGCGTTACTGGTCCAAACAAGCATTGGCTGAGAGCTACAAGGCCTTGAACCAACCACTCGCCGCCCAACCTATCGTCGAAGAACTCACCAGCATGAAAGGTGACGACATCGAAATGAGCGGCGCGTATCAGCTCGCCGGCGCAGTGCAATCCGGATCGGGTCACCGCGTAGTAGAGACCAAGCTTCTGCGCGACGAAGCCACGCGGCGCGGTACTGCGGAATATTGGATCGAGCGGGCTGACTATTACCATGGCCGGAACGATGATCAATTGCAGTTGCAGACCTACCGCGACGCCTTGCTGGTGCTACCGAACCATCCTCGTGACGCCAAAGCCGCCACTCAACGCCTCGACGTGGTTCGCCGGTTTGTCTTTTTTCTTGGCCACGGCAACGACAACGAGGAGGCGGGTCATGCAGAACTGGTGAAGTTACTCACCCGCGAATTTACCTCTGCGCCTCCGGAGACCGATTACGCTTTTCGGATTGCTGAACTGCTCACTCAAAACGAGCTGGAAGTGGATGATCTGCGAATTTCACTGCTGACGAGTAAGCCTGCTCTCCTTGCGCGGTTGTTGGATGCTCGCAGGGAATGGGAGAAGTCAGAGCAGACCCTGATTGAATCCGTCACTACCGGAGACAAAGTTCTAACTGAACAAAAGAAAAAGATCTGGGCGGAATTGGAACGTCTGATAGATCATCCCGGCTCGACTCGGGCTTACACCATGGCCCAGGTCATGGTCGCCAATGAGCAATGGCCGCGGGCCATCGCTCTACTCGATGGATACATCAGGAATGCGCTGCCTTCCAACTGGGAAGGATACAAGCCTGAGGCCATGCATGACCTTTTGAACGCCTACGTCAAAGCCGGTGACTGGAAGGCTGCCGAGAGATTCCTGTACCAGCAAAGAGATCTGTTTTCGCCCTCGTACGCGGCGTTGTTGGCAACCATCGCCGTAGCGGCCGGAAAACGCGGCGCGACGGATGACGCGATCCGGCTCTGGCGGTTGAGCGCGAATCTCGATCGCCGCGATCTGAGCAACCTCAACCAGCTGGCTCAAACCAGCGCCAAACCTGAACTGCAGAAGCTTTACCTCCAGATGAAAAAGGAAGATCCGGAATCGTTCATTCCCGAAGTGGCCTTGCGCCTCTTGCAGTAATCAGCCAAACAAGTAACATAACGGTCACCCGAACGAGCACAGTTTACCTGGAGAGTTAAGGTGGCCAATGAACTAGTCGCACTGCATCACGTCAACGTCACCGTCTCGCCTGAACTCGAGGTGGCGGCGAAGCATTTCTACAGTTCCTTGCTGGGCCTCCGGCAGGTACCAAAACCGGCGGCGGCTCGCCAGAACGGCGCGTGGTATCAGATTGGAGAGAACCAGCTGCACTTATCGGTTGAAGACGAGGAACGCGGGCCACTGAGCTCCCGGCATGTTTGTTTCCACGTCCCTGATTTGAAGGCTGCGGAAGAACGATTTAGCAGCGCCGGCGTGGAGATAATTTCAGATCCTCGGCCGGTGCCCGGCACGTTGAGGTTCTATGTTCGCGACCCGGGCGGGAACCAGTTAGAGATTGTGCAGGCCGCTACGTAGAGGTCAGAACCGGGAGCGGTAGCGACCGGGTCGATCTCAACAACAGTGGCGTTTGCCGAACATTTACCCGGTCGCTACCGCTCCCGGTTCTGACCTCGTAAAGAAACAAAAATGAGCTTCACCTTTATCAATCCGGCGTCACTCGGCGCGCCCCGCGGCTATTCGAACGGCGTACTGACAGAAGGCGGGCGTCTGCTCTTCATCGCCGGGCAGGTTGCCTGGAACGAAGAACAACAGATTGTCAGCGATGATCTGGTCGCCCAATTTGATCGCGCGTTGGCAAATGTGATTACGGTCGTATCCGAGGCGGGCGGCAGACCCAATCAGATCGCGCGACTGATTCTCTACGTCACCGACAAGAACGACTACCAGCGGCGCATGAAGGAAATCGGCGAGCGCTATCGCGCCCGCATGGGGAAACATTTTCCGGCAATGGTTTTGGTTGAAGTGAAGAGTTTGCTTGAGGATGCCGCCCTCGTTGAAATTGAAGGGTTGGCAATCCTCAGTGTTTGAAGATGTTCAGAAAGTTCTCATCTATGATCTCGCTCTTAATCACAATACTCGTGATTGAGACAGGATGTTCCAGGATCGGGCGGCAAAGTTCCTTCCAGTGGCAGTTGATTCTTCAGGTTGACCGCTCGACCCACGATCCGGAGGGAGCAATTAACCAGGCTGTTTCGATAATTGAAAAAAGGCTCGACGCGGCCGGAATCGGCGCCTTCAACGTAACGCGCGAAAAGCCTGGGAGTGACCGGATCATTGTGAAACTTCCTGAGGTTCGTGATCATGATCGCGTAAAGAACTTAATCACCGCCGGCGGGCGGCTTGAATTATTTCACATTCTCAGTCTGCCAAGTCCGATACCTCTGGTCACATACGATACCAGAGAGAAGGCGGTTGCTTTTATGAACACGCTCACTGAGCCGTCCACGCTCCGCGTACTTCCGTATGTGGAACGCGCCGCGAGCGGCCGACCGCCTAATGAAACCAGTTGGCTGATTGTAATACTACCGGCGATCATTGATGCTGCTGATCTTAAAGACGCTGCGGCGGTAGCCGGGCGATCCGCAAGTGATGATTACCAGATTGATTTCAGCCTGAACAAGACAGGGGCTGAGAAGTTCGGCACCTGGACTGGCCTGCATGTCAATGAATACATCGCAGTGACCCTCAACGACGAAGTGAAATCGGCTCCGTTCATTAAGTCGCAAATCTTCGATCGCGGGGAGATCAATGGCCATTACAACAAGCAGGCTGCTGAGGATCTCGCGCTAACGCTGCGTTCAGGACCACTGCCGGCCCCGTTGAAGATATTAGCCGAAGAATCGATTAAGTAGTCTCCAAAGTATGAAACCCATCAAGAGCTTTCTATATGAACAACGCGATAGTATCGCGACGATTACGTTGAATCGTCCCGAGCGTCTGAATGCAATCACGTTCCAAGTCTATCGTGAGCTGACCGATCTAATCGCGGCGTTGCGAGATGAAAAGGAAGTGCGCGTGGTGGTAATCACCGGCGCCGGCCGGGCTTTCTGCTCAGGCGGCGACGTACGCGACATCATCGGCGAGTTGCAGGGCCGCGACGCCGCCGGCCTTTTGGAGTTCACGCGGCTAACCTGCGAACTTATTCACAACATGCGCGCGCTGCCCAAGCCAATCATCGCGAGTATCAACGGTACTACCGCCGGCGCCGGCGCCTGCATCGTACTTGCCTCCGACATCCGGATCGCCGCCGACGAGGCGAAAATTGCCTTCGTGTTTGTGAAGGTTGGGTTGGCGGGGACAGACATGGGCGCCACTTACCTTTTGCCTCGCATTGTCGGGTTGTCGAAGGCGACCGAGTTATTGATGACGGGCGATTTCATTTCCGCCGCGGAAGCTGAAAGAATCGGACTTTACAATCGCGTGGTGCCGCGTGATCAACTGGAAACTGTTACGCGCGAGTTTGCCGCCAAGCTGGTCCACGGCCCCGCGTTGGGTCTGGCTAAAACCAAAGAGATGTTGAACCGGGAAATGCACATGAGCTTTGAATCGGCGCTGGAAGCCGAAGCCGTCGCGCAGGCCTTGTGCATGCAAACGCCGGATTTCAAAGAAGCGCATGCAGCATTCCTGGAAAAACGCCCGGCGAAGTTTAAGTAGTGAAGTGCGCCTATTTGGAGTGCGCCGGCAGAGCGAAGCGGCGACGGCGCTTTGGATCGCTACGATGACCGCCCCACAAAGGATTTCCTGGCCCCATGCACCCCTTCACGAACTTTCGGCACGGGGCAGCTACATCGTTACGGCTGGAACCTATCAAAAGACTCATCACTTCCGCACTCGTGCCCGCTTGCAGGTCTTGTATCGCGGATTGCTTTCAGTCGCGCTTGAATCCGGTTGGCGCTTAGAGGCTGGGCAGTCTTCTCGAATCATTATCACTTTGTCGGGCACTCGCCGGATGACGGCGCGGACAATCTGGGTCAGATGCTGGGGCTCTTGCATGAAAAGACAGCCAAGTGGATCAATCGATTAGACGATAGGCCGGGGCGTGAGGTCTGGCATAATTTCCGGGAAACGCGACTGACACACGAGCGATCCTACCTTGCCAGACTAAACTACGTGCATCAGAATCCAGTGAAGCACGGCCTGGTGGCAGTAGCAAACCAATATCCGTGGTGTTCGGCTGGTTGGTTTGAACGAACGGCCCGACCTGCGCAGGTGAAAACAATTTATGGATTCAAGATAGACAAGCTGAAGATTCTTGATGATTATGATGTCGTGTCGGACTGGTAGCATCGCATCAATCCAAAGCGCCGTCGCCGCTTCGCTCTGCCGGCGCACTCCAAATTAGTTTATGGACACATTCATTCAAACAACTCCATTCTTCTCTGCCGAGCATCGCGCCCTGGCAACGCGCCTCGCACAATTCGCTGAACGCGAAATCGAACTTCACGCCGGCGATGACGAGCGCGAGACGGACGAGGCCCTGCGCGGCTATGTCCTGCTGCTGGCGGAAAATGATTTGCTGAAGTACGCAGTCGCCCAGCCCGGGCAGCCGTTTGACCTGCGGTCGTTCTGTATCATTCGCGAAATGCTCTCGTACTCGTCTTCGCTCGCGGATCTGGCGTTTGTAATGCAGGGACTGGGAACTTACGCGATCAGCCTGGCCGCAACTGAACATGTGCGCGATTTTTGGCTGGCCCGGGCAGCCATTGGCAAAGCCATCGCCGCTTTTGCTTTGACTGAGCCGGAGGCCGGATCAGACGTAGCAGCTCTCAAGACAACTGCGAGACGTGATGACGACTCGTACATCATCGACGGCCACAAACGCTTTATCTCGAACGCCGGCGTCGCTGACTTCTACACCGTTTTTGCGCGCACGGGCACACGCGAAGACGGTCGCGCGGAAATCTCGGCCTTTATCGTCTCGGCGCGCATGCCCGGATTCAGTGTCGCTGAGCGCACTGAAATGATCGCGCCGCATCCGATTGGCGAACTTGAATTCAGGAACTGCAAGGTGCCTGCCGAAGACATGATTGGCAACCAGGGGGATGGCTTGCGTTTGAGCTTGCAGACCCTCGACATGTTTCGCGCCAGTGTCGGTGCGGCTGCCTGCGGCATGGCCCGGCGCGCCCTCGACGAGAGCCTGTTACATGCCAAGTCACGCCAACAATTCGGCAAGCCACTCGCCGGACATCAGTTGATTCAGGAGAAACTGGCAGATATGGCCACGGAACTCGATGCGGCGCGCCTGCTGGTTTATCGCGCCGCATACGCGAAGGACTCAGGCGTTGAGCCCTCGACCCGAGAAGCGAGCGAGGCAAAACTCTTCGCGACTGAAGCCGCCGGCCGCATCGTCGATCAGGCCGTCCAGATTCACGGCGGCACGGGTTTGGTACGCGGCACTGTGGTCGAACGCCTGTACCGCGACGCGCGCGCTTTGCGCATCTATGAAGGCACTTCCGAAATACAAAGACTGGTCATCGCTACTCAGCTCTTGAAAGAGTGAACGCATGAAACCTCTGTCCCTCGATACTCCACCGGAAGTTCAACGAATTCATTTCGAGTTATTGCGACGTGCCTCGGCTAGCCAAAAGCTAAGATTAACTTTTGAATTGATACAGACGCTACGACGCTTAACTCTCGCAGATCTTCGCCGTCAACTCCCGAACGCCAGCGAAGATGAATTGAGACGGAGATTGATAGCTAGACTATTGTCCCGCGAAGACGTAATCCGAGCATACGGATTCGACCCTAAATCGACCGGCTCTTGAAGCGGCAATTATTGATGGAAAGCCCTCTTGTAGTCTTGTTCGAAATTACGAACGCCTTCGATAGCCTGGGCATCGACTACGTTGTGGTGGGCTCTATGGCTAGCTCGATTCACGGCGAATATCGGGCGAGCGGCGACATCGACATGGTTGCCCAAATTCAACCCGAACACATTGGCCAACTCGTCAGCTGTTTGGAAAAAACGTTTTATATCGACGATCTGTCCGTTCGCAGAGCGATTGCTCACGGACGCAAATTCAACGTCATTCACCTTTCGGCAATTTTCAAGGTGGATGTCTTTGCAGCATCTACAAGCCTTGGAAAACAACAACTTGCCCGCAGACAATTATACGAACTCGATCCTGGTATGCCGGAGCATGTCTGGGTCGCCACGGCTGAGGATACGATTCTAGCGAAGCTGCATTGGTTTCGCATTGGTGGAGAAGTTTCCGAATTACAGTGGCGCGATGTGCGGGGAATTATCGGGACACGGGGCGACCAACTTGATTTAGAGTACCTGCAGCGTTGGGCTGAACGAGAGGGCCTTAACGATTTACTTGAGCGAGCCTTAACTGAGTCACAACATCGATGAGCCAATCTGAAAGTCACCTCGCCCGCCGGCTCGGGCTTTTCGACGCCACGATGATCGTGATGGGCGGGATCATCGGTGCGGGTATCTTCACCAACCCTTATGTCGTTGCCCGGCAAGTTCACACTCCATTCTTAATTCTTGGCGCCTGGGCCGTTGGCGGCCTCATCGCGATGGCCGGCGCATTCATCTACGCAGAGCTTTCATCACAGGTAACAACCTCTGGCGGTCAATATGTCTATCTCCGTGATGCAATGCATCCGCTGGTCGCGTTTGTTTATGGCTGGAGCCTTTTGTTTGTAATTCAGACCGGCGGAATGGCCGCGGTGTCGCTAATCTTTGCAAACCATTTGTTGGAGCTGTTAGGCGTCGCGACCAATGAGTTTCGGGCCGCCATACTGGGCTCAATTGCCCTGGCTTTACTGACGATTATCAATTGCATCGGCGTTCGCGCGGGCAGCGTCACCCAAAATGTATTTATGGTCCTGAAACTCGTCGCGATCGGAGCGCTGGTGGTCATTGGCCTGACCGTGAGCGGACCAGCGTCGTCCGGTACCTCGCAAATGGCCGGCAACTCCGCCACCACCTGGCAGTCTCTGGTAGCGTTTGGCGCGGCGCTGATTCCGACCCAATTTGCTTATGGTGGATGGCAAACCGCGTGTTTCGTGGCCGGCGAGATCCGCGAACCGCGTAAAAACTTGCCCCGTGGATTGATGCTCGGTGTCCTCGGCGTAATCGTGGTCTATCTGTCGGTGAATTATGTGTGCGTGCAGGTGCTGGGAGCTGATGGTCTGGCCCAAACAAAGACCCCGGCGTCGGCAGTAATGCGTCTGGCGTTGGGTGACCGCGGCGCCAGGTTCCTGGCGGCGGGCATTGCGATCTCAACGATCGGATTCCTGAGTCAGAGTATGTTGACGGCGCCCCGCGTCTATTTCGCCATGTCCGAAGATCGACTCTTCTTCAAACAGCTGGCCTGGCTCAATCAGGCCCGCGTCCCGGCGCTGGCGATTGCGCTGCAAGGCGTTCTCGCGATTGTGATCGCACTCGTCGCCAGCAAATTTGAACAAATTCTCAATTATGTTGTCTCGGTCGATGTCATCTTCTTCGCGTTATCGGCCGCCTGCGTTTTTGCTTTCCGGAAGAAAAACCAAAACCCTGAAAAGGGTGTCTTTCGCGTTCCCGGCCATCCTTTCACCACCCTCTTCTTTATCGGCGCGTGTGGTGTGATAACTTTCAGTTTGATTTACAAGTTTCCGCTAAACAGCTCGATTAGTTTTGGCATCATGTTGCTCGGCATCCCGGCATATTTTGTTTGGGCACGTCGAGCGAAGAAGCAGGCTTAGACTGATCAGGGCGTTACCCAAAACAAATGAAGACTCAATCGACTTACATGCAGTGGGCCAAGACGCGCCCTAAAGTTACCTACGATCTGGCCTTGAGTGGCATTCTCAACCTGCCATTCGCCGAGATGGACGCAAAGATCGAGGACGTTGATTTGAACGGTGACAATTCTTATGGCTATCGACCGCTCGTCGCAGCTCTCGCGGCGCACTGCCAGGTCGATCCGGACTCGGTGGTTACCGTCTCAGGCGGCACTTCGATGGCGAACCACCTGGCGGTGGCCGCCGCGATCGAACATGGCGACGAGGTCCTGATTGAAGAGCCAACCTACGAACCACTACTCGCGCTGGCCGAATATTTCGGCGCCGGCATCAAGCGCTTTCCGCGTTCGTTTGCAAATGATTTTCGTGTGGATGTTAATGAACTCGCTAAGCAACTCTCGCCGCGAACACGTCTGATCGTACTGACCAACCTGCATAATCCCAGCAGTACTTTGATTGATCAAGACACTCTGCGCCGCGTTGGCGAACTGGCCCGCGAGGCCGGCGCGCGGGTGCTGGTCGACGAGGTTTATCTCGAGGCCATGTTTGAGGCTGCGCCGCGTTCGTGCGTGCATCTCGGTCCTCAGTTCATTTCGACCAGTAGCTTGACGAAAGGTTACGGCTTAAGCGGCTTAAGGTGCGGATGGATACTCTGCGAACCGGATCTGGCCCAACGGATGCGACTGCTGCACGATGTTTTTGGCGCCGTGGGACCGCATCCGGCGGAGACGCTGAGCCTGCTGGCCTTAAAAACACTTCCGAAATTCATTGATCGAGCAAAGACAATTCTCGAAACCAACCGCGCCGTGCTGAAGGACTTTCTCGATACGCGCGAGGAGCTGAAAGCGGCGCGAACGGATCACGGCACCACCTCGTTTCCAATGTTGTTGAAAGGAAATGTCGACGATCTTTGGACCGCCCTTTATGAAAAGTACGACACGGCATTCGTGCCCGGCCACTTCTTCGAATCGCCGCAGCACTTGCGGATCGGCATGTGCGCCGAGCCGGAATTGTTCGGCGAAGGGATGAAGCGTTTGGGTAGGGCATTGGATGAGTTGCCAGCATGAAAGTAACAACGCTGCTGTTTTGTCTAACCCTACTTTGTTCGGTCGTTATCGGGCAACGGGTCGATCGATCAGATCTCTTTCAGGTTCTGAGCAATGGCAAGACCGCGTTTATTGATAAGTCGGGCAAGGTTGTTTTCACGACTAACTTCGAAGTTCTCGGCGACTTTCAAAATGGGTTATGCCGAGTCGCTCGCGAGATCAACGCCCGGTCATCTCCGCAGCAGGGTTTTATTGATCAGGCCGGCAAAATGGTGATCCAAGCCCGATTTGCCGGCGCTTCTAACTTCTCCGGCGGGCTCGCTGCCGTGTCTCTTGACGGAGAGCTGTTCGGGTTCATCGATCCAAACGGACGCATGGTAATCGAACCACAGTTTCGCGAGATCGGGGACTTCAGCGAAGGCCTGGCGCGCGTCAATGACGCTGGAAAATCCGGCTACATCGATACGACCGGCCGACTGGTTATTCCAAGGGAGTTCGATCAAGCTGGCGATTTCACCGAAGGCTTGGCGTGGGTGAGGGTTGGTCCGATGGCCGGCTTCATCGACAAGTCTGGCGAAATTGTAATTGCACCGGCGTTTGCAGACGTGTTGTGGTTCTCAGACGGTCTCGCCGGTGTCAGGTTAAGCCGGGATGGACCGTGGGGCTACATCGACAAAACCGGTCAAGTAATAATAAAGCCACAATTCAGGGATGCCCATCCTTTTTCCGAAGGCCTGGCGAGAGTTAGTGTCGGCGAAAAGTTTGGTTTCATAGATCGGTCCGGCAAGACGGTTATCCTTCCTCAGTTTGATCTGGCGGATGATTTTTCAAACGGCCTCGCTGCTGTTTCCCGTAACGGTCTTTGGGGTTATGTCGACCGAAACGGGAAATTCCTGATTCAACCCCAGTTTGTTTTTGCCGGTAGCTTCGTCCGCGTCCTGGCCGCGGTCAGTACTGAGAGCGGATCAGGCTACATTGATCGCAACGGAAAGTACGTTTGGAAATCCAGCCGCTAGAGTGCTTTGAACAAGCCGCTTAAGAACTCATGAAAATCACGATCATCGGCGGCGGGCCGGCCGGCATGTACTTCGGCATCCTCATGAAAGCGGCCGATGCCGGACATCAAATCACCATCTACGAACGCAACGGGCCGGACGACACGTTTGGCTGGGGCGTGGTTTTCTCGGGCAGAACGCTCGACAATCTGCGCGCAGCTGACCCCGCTTCGCACGCTCAAATCACGGGCAATTTCGCAGCCTGGGACAATGTCGACGTCGCTCATCGTGACGAAAAAATCTCGATTCACGGAAACAGCTTTTCCGGTATTGCTCGCCTCCGGCTGCTGAAGATTCTACAAAGACGGTGCGAGGACCTGGGAATTAAGATCACGTTCCATACTGAGATTAGCGATCTCGCATCCTTTGTCAGCGATTGCGATCTATTCGTGGGCGCCGACGGCGTTAACAGCACCGTCAGAGAGATGTTTGCCGATCAATTCAAACCTGATCTCAGCACCCGGCCCAATAAATATATCTGGTACGGCACCAGGCAGTTGTTTCACGGCCTGACGCTGACATTTCGCGAAACCCGGGACGGCGTGTTTGCCGCCCACTCCTACAAATTCGATGCATCAACCAGCACCTTCATCATCGAATGCGATCCGCAGACCTGGACCAATGCCGGCTTTGCTGGGCGGTCGGACGAGCAAACCCGCGATTATCTGGAAAACGTATTCGCAAAGGATCTGGCCGGGCATCAGCTGCTTTCGAACAATTCGAAATGGATAAACTTCCTTCTGGTCAGGAACGCAAATTGGTATTTCGACAACGTCGTATTGCTTGGCGACGCGTTGCATACTGCACACTTCTCGATTGGCTCGGGCACCAAGTTAGCCATGGAGGACGCCATCGATCTGGCCCAGTGTTTCAAACCCGGAACTGAGGTGACAGATGGGTTGCGCCGATTCGAGGCGGAACGGAAGCCGGTCATCGAAGCGTATCAGGCGGCTGCGGAGGAAAGCATGCTGTGGTTTGAAAACGCCAAAGACTACATGCAGCTGGCGCCAACTGAATTGGCTTACCTGTTGATGACGCGCAGCGGGCGCATAGATCATGAGACGCTCAGGCGGCGCGATCCGAATTTTATCGCGTTGTATGAAGGTAAGTCCGGGACTAAAGCCTAATCACGTTCTGGAGGAACAATGTTTCACCCGACAAACATAATTCGCTTATTACTGGTGCTCAGCTTATTGACGATCTGGTCGTGTTCGGCTAAGCATTCGACGCAGTCCAACACTAACAACACGCCGGCCACAACTTCGCGCGTTACTGAAACGCCAAAAGCTACAACTGAACCCGCTAAGCCACCGGCTGAGGCCGGAGCGCTCAAAGTGGGCGAAGCGAGCGGCAGCTACACCGCCAAAGGCGCAACCGTCACTCTGAAATATGCCTACGCCGGCCGGGCGCAACGATTCGGCAGCGAGAGCATTGTCATTCTGCTAACCGACAAAGAGATCCCGGCCGCAGCTCTGGCTGAAGAAATAAAAGATCAAACGATGCTGCTCGACGGCAAGATTCGCGGTCTTGAATACGCCATCATGAAGGACGGGTACTGGGTGAGGTATCATCCGGGCCAGTATCAGGAGAGCAAAGGACCGTCGCTGAAGGATTACGTCGTTGAGAACGACGTCGTCAAAGGCAGCGATGAAGATAAGGGTGACCTGACCGACGGTAAATACGCGCGGTCGGTGAAGTTTGTCGCCGCGATCAGCAGATGAACAACGGTTTGGAGCTCTACACTTTGACGGAGCCGAAGGCACAACACTTACTAGCGGCGGCGGTGAGGTGGATTGAAAGCTCAACATGAAATCGAGCTCGAAGAGCCCGGCTGTTTCCTGCATTTGATCTCCGCCTCGTGCCCGCTCTTTCGGCGCTTGACCCAAAGTACGTTTCGATTACTTCCTGGACCAGGCCAAAAAGCTATGGTGGCGGCAGCGCCGCTTCCAACATTTGCGCAGACGGATTCTCCAGGTGGGTTATGACCTGCGGACATCGAAAGCAAGCCGCCTTGCCTTCTTGCTGGTACCATCGACATTCAGGGCGAATGCTACACGCCGGAAGTACATCCACCGCCCGTGGAAGTATTTGGACGATCCGCGTCGCCAGTTGGCAATCTTTGCCATCAAAGTGCACACATTTCTTTTCTTCGCAACGCGCGGCGAAGCGAAATATGTTACGCGGATCCACTTCGCGAGTAATTGAAAGGAGCTGCGGCGTGGCGAGCTGAGGCTCTTCGACCCAGGCGAGTCGTTGCCCGCCGGGCGTTTCTTCAAAAACGCCCAGCACCACACTGTCATCCATGTCCGGCTGCGCACTCGGGCACATCAGCCGCGTTTCAGCGGCCCCGGCATTTCCCATATTCTTCATGGCTCTTACTGCTGGAAGAATTCCTCTGGCCTAAAGATGAATCCCATGGTGGTGAAACCGCCATCGGTAATCACCTTGGGTGTCAGCTTTGCTCCAGGCACCGCTCTCGCGACTTCTTTGGTGATGCTCCGCGCCGCGGCATTCACATCGAATTTTGTTGGCGGTCTCACGACGATGCCCATGATTATGCCGCCGGGAAGCTTCTTCCCCGTACTAGCTGAAACGGCCTTCTCGACCGCCTTCGCGAGATCGGCGACCTTGATTGTGGTAGCTTTAGTTGCCATTTGTCATACCTCCAAATTGGGCTTATCGCCCAGTGAGTTTACCGAGGGGATTTTGGGACGAGGCGCACTCTATTCACTTTGAGGGAAGGTGTCAACAAGAATTTGCAAAAGGTCGAAACTTATTCCTTTCCAATCACATCAGTGCCGCCCATGAATGGGCGCAAAACCTCCGGAACCAAAATCGAACCATCCGCCTGCTGATAATTTTCCAACACTGCGAGCCAGGTTCGCCCGACAGCCAAACCTGAGCCATTGAGCGTGTGGACAAATTCAGGTTTCGATCCGCCCGCACGCCGGAAGCGAATGTTGGCGCGGCGCGCCTGGAATGCTTCATAGTTCGAGCAGGAAGAGATCTCACGAAAAGCATTCTGCGATGGCAGCCAGACTTCGATGTCGTAGGTCTTCGCGTTGCTGAAACCCAGGTCACCCGTAGCCAGCACCACCACGCGATAGTGAAGTCCCAGCAGTTGCAGAACTTTCTCAGCATCACGCGTTAAAGATTCGAGTTCGTCATAGGAATTTTCCGGCAACGAATATTTCACTACTTCGACCTTCTCAAACTGATGTTGCCTGATCACGCCGCGCGTGTCTTTACCGTAGCTGCCGGCTTCCGATCGAAAGCAAGGGGTGTAAGCAACGAACTTCATCGGCAACTGCGCCGCGTCCAGGATTTCCTCGCGATAGTAGTTCGTCACCGGCACTTCAGCGGTGGGAACCAGATAAAACCCGCGTTCATCATCCAGCCTGAAAAGGTCCTCTTCGAATTTCGGCAGTTGGCCGGTGCCGAAGAGCGAATCACGGTTAACGATAAAAGGCGGCAGAGTTTCCCGGTAACCGTGTTCCCGTGTGTGCAGCTCGAGCATGAAGTTGATCAGAGCTCGCTCCAAACGCGCCCCGGCGCCGTTCAGGATCGCGAAGCGCGCGCCGGTAATTTTCGTCGCCCTTTCCAGATCGAGAATCCCCAGCTCGGTCCCTAAATCCACGTGGTCCTTCGGCTCGAAGTCAAACTCAGGCTTCGTGCCCCAGCGACGAATTTCGACATTAGCCGATTCGTCTGTACCGACCGGCACACTCTCGTGCGGAACATTTGGCAGCGTCGAGAGCAGCTCGCGCATGCGCGCTTCGGTCTCGTCACGTTTCTGATCAAGTTCCGCGATGCGCTGTTTAAGGTCGCCAACCGCTTTGCGGCGCGCCTCGGCTTCATCGCGCTTGCCTTCCTTCATCAACGAACCAATTTCGCGGCTCGAGGCATTTCGTTCTCCATTAAGCCGATCCGACTCGGCAATCGTGTGACGACGCTCTTCATCGGCCTGCGCAAAATCATCCAGCGCACCAGCCACGGCGCCGCGCTTCGCCAGACCAGCGCGCACGGCTTCAAAATTGTCACGGACGTAATTCAAATCAAGCATGCAAGGTTTTCCTTGTTCTATTGATCGCTGGTCACTTCGCCGAAGATTCGGTTTGCCTCTTCCAGAGTTTCCTTCGATCCCACATCGTACCAAATTCCCGGTACCCGCCAGACGTAAAACGGGAGGCGCGGGTACAGCCACTGCACGAGTCGGCCCGGCTGGTCAGGGTTGTTACCCTCCTCGACGTATTGCCTGATCAAAGGCAGAGCGGATCTCGGATAGTAGTAGAGCGCGATCCCCGTGAGCGTGCTTTTCGGCTGGGCGGGTTTCTCTTCGAAAAAAGTAATTCGATCCGCTTCGTCTATTTCTATCGCGTTATATTTTTTGATCTCCTCAAGATCGCCAACATCGTACACAGCTAAAACAGGTGCGCTGCAATCGCTACAGAATTCACCGAATTGTTCGAGCTTCTGACTAAAGAGATTGTCGCCCGCGACGACCACGACATCGTCGTCGATTGCTGCCTGGGTCAGGACCAGATCGATGTCGCCGATTGCGCCGAGCCGGTTCGACTCGTCCGTCGTCTGGTCATTGATGATAGTAATGGGCGCGCCTTCATGTTTTGTCGCATACGCATCGGCCCAAAGCTGAAAATGGCCGGCAAATTTGGCATTCGTGACAATGTAAATGTGATCGAGGTTGGTTAATGATTTCAGATTATCAAGCACGTGTTCGAGCATCGGCTTGCCGGCGACGGGCAGCAGAGGCTTTGGCTGATTTAGTGTCAGCGGGTAAAGGCGCGTAGCGTAACCTGCGCCGAGCACGATTAACTTCACAGATCCTCCAAAAGAGTTTTGCGCATTCGTCGCGGTTAGTTCATTCGCCAGGTTCGAGAATGCGCTTTTTTGAGAAGCAGACCAGACAGTCTGCTTTACATCAGCCCAAATCTTTACAGTAAAAGCGCGTTATCGGCAAACGCGCGCGTAGCTTGCTTCCGCGATGATTCGAAGCTCTGGTATATTGCGTGCGATTTCAAACCTGATTTCGCAAATTCAAACAGAGGTGAATAACTCTTGAGTGTTGCAGATAAGAATTTTTCCGGCCGGGCTGCGATTGTTACCGGCGCGACGCGGGGTATAGGTCGCGCGATTGCCCTGGAGTTGGCCCGGCGCGGTGCTGACGTGGCTTTCAATTACGCGAAAAGCGCCGAGGCTGCCGAGTCGCTTAAAGCCGAGATTGAAGCGCTGGGCGCGCGCGCCCTGGCTGCGCAGGCTGATGTCGCCGACACCGAAGCCGCGGCGGAAATGGTCAAGCAAACGAAGGACGCTTTTGGCCGGATCGATTTCCTCGTCAACAACGCCGGCATCGTTCGTGACACGCTCATCCTGCGGATGAAAGAAGATGACTGGGACGCCGTCATCGATACGAACCTGAAAGGCGCGTGGAATTTTGCCAAAGCCGCCGTCCGGGTGATGCTGCGACAAGAAGGTGGCGGTTCAATTCTCAACATCACTTCAATCAGCGGCGTCGTCGGCATGGCCGGGCAGTCCAACTACTCGGCCTCAAAGGCCGGCATGATTGGATTGACGAAAGCACTGGCGCGTGAAGTGGCGAGCCGCCAGGTCACCGTCAACGCTCTGGCGCTCGGGATGGTAGCGACTGACATGTCCAGTGGTCTCGATGAAGCTTACCAGGCGAAGATACTCGAGCAAATTCCGCTGGGACGATATGCCCAACCCACCGAAGTAGCCCGCATCGCGTGCTTCCTGCTCTCTGAGGATGCGCGATACATCACCGGCCAGGTGATTCAGGTTGATGGTGGGCTGGCAATGTAGGCGAAGAAAGAGCTTGGTGCTTTGTACTTTGTTCTTGGTCTTCGAATCTAAGCGACATTGGTTACCCAGACGTCTTGATGACCAGGACAAAGTACCAAGACCAAAGTTCAAAGTACCAAAAAGAGATGCGCCCCGTTGATTCCGATGTGTCGGAATCAACGGGGCGAAAAGATCAGGGTAGGATCGGGGTCACAGGGTGGCTAGGCCAGACTTGAGAATCGTCGCTGATGGCGATCCTAGCTTCAAAGGTGGTACTTATTTTGACGGCGGTATAAAGTCAGTGGCGAAAGAAATAAACGGTGCCACACGCTTCACTCACAACCCAGCTTGAAGGCTTCACCTTGCCAACCTGTTATCAAACACCTGGAACCAGCCTCAAATTACACCCGCCCGCACCCCGCGTCAAGCGAAAAGTCATAAAATTGTGACAGCTCTGTGACAGTTCGGGACGGTAGGGAGCCGCCCCGGCTCAACCGGAAGGACCGCGCATCTCCGAGAGCCGGTAAGCCTGTCGCCGCACGGCCTCAGACACGTTTCGGTTAAGCGAGATTGATTTCAAATCCTTAGTCCGGATCCGGGGCAGAATTTGCACCGCGGTCGCCATCGGCGTGCGCGGATTGCGCACCAGGTTGTGAATGATCGGGTACGAGCGCGCCCACTGGCGATTGTTGCCGATTATTCGGAGCACCTCATCAGCAACCTGTCGCATGGCCGAGATATTCTCAATCTCATGGTCCGTTATCCGAGGATTGTGAATGACCCCGGTCGCCACCACCTTGTTTGAGTCGCGAATCAAAATCCCGCGCGCTTCTCGATCACCCTTCATGGCGAGTTTGACGCGGTCTTTGACAGTCATAAACATGATCTTGCGAATCAGTGACACGCGCTCCGGCGAAATCTCGCCTTCCAGACGTTCAGCGTTGAGTACTGCCTGAACGTTGGCCGCGATTTGCTCGGGCGTCTCTTCCATAAACTCGCGCGCCAACCACGAGTCGTCGATATCGACATCAGAGACTTCGATATGTTGAGCGATCACCCAGGCGTCATCGATCGACATCTCGCCTTCGGCGGTTGACAGGTCAGCCGACTCAAAAAATTCAGCCGCGGCGGCGTTGCCGCGCGCCCGCAACTCTTCGGCGATTTGGCGCGCCCCGCGTTCCTTCTCAAAGAATTCCCGCCGGGTTTCTTTGGCCCGGCGTTCTGCTTCAGGCGAACGCGCCGGGTTCAGTAAAATGGCGTCGATAATCGCCGGAGATCTAATCAGACGCTGTTGGTTAAAAGTGATGAGTTCGATCAGCGACGCATGCTCAGTCGCCCGGGCCAGCAAAGCAATGGCTTCATCGGGCGTATTGGCGTTGGCGGCGATCGCTTCATGAATCTCGCGGGTCGCCGAACTAAGCGAGGCCAGATAGCCAAGCACGGAGGGCGCCGTGTTTTCCGCAGCGGCAGCCTGCAAGAGGTCGCCGGCCTGCTGCTCAGCCATCGTCTCCTGGGCCGCGCCGGCGACGGCCGGATCGTTATCGGCGGTGAGGTGAACCAGAACTTCGAGCAGATCAGCTTGCGGCAGCGGCAGCATTCCGCGCGCCGCCGCTGAACGCGCTGCCGGAGGTGCGTTGCCCGAGATGATCGATTTAACGACCGGATTAGTTGAAGTCGTTTCTGCGGGCATCAAGAGTCACCTGGACCATTCGCAAGTCGAATCTACAAATTAAAACAGATTGAAGTTGTATTGAAGTTCCATGAAAACCGGCACCGGTTTTCCGTCTTTGGTAGCCGGGGTAAATTTGATTCGCCTGGCTGCCTGGACCGATGCTGCCGTCAGCCCCGCCGGCAAACTTCGCACCACCAGGATATTCTCCACCGTTCCGAACGCCGTGAAAACCGCCCGCAGGATAACCGTTCCAGCAATGCCCGCATCGCGGGCCGGGCCTGTATAACTGGGCTCTGGTTTTGCAAGCACCCGAACTTTCGTGGTTACTTCGGAACTCGAATATATACGGGTCGGACTTTGTCGAGCATAAATCTTCAGCGTGTCGAGTTGCTCTTTCCAGGTGGCGGTCTCGCTGTCTGAGGCAACCAGGTTCAGGTACGTCTCGAGCGCACTCGCCGCGGCAGCCAAGTGCTCCCTTGCTTTTCGCGCTCGTTCCTTGCGCTGCTCTTTTTCAGTCTCAGAAGGTTGACTGCCGCCGACATTGATGACTTTTGCGAGTTTCGAAGATTCATCGCCTTCAAGTCCGAGCAATGCCTGTGATTTCAAAAGATATGCCGGGCCGAATTTAGGTCGTTGCGAAATCGCCGTGTCGGCCTCCTGCTCGGCCTCATGATGGCGCCAGAAACGGAGATCTATTACCCCCAGGACATAGTGGGCCATCGCGTCGGCGCGATTCAAGTCGATCGCTTTCCGGGCCTCGCGCTCCGCGTCCTCATTTTTCGAGGCGGCCATCAGCGTGTAGGCGAGGCCGGTGTGAGCCGGGGCAAATTGCGGCTTTAACTTGACCGCTTCGGTCAACGCCTTGCGCGCGGCTTTCATATCGTCTACGCGAACCAGAGCCAGGCCCAGGTAATACCATGCATCACCATCCGCTTTGTCCTGTTTTACCGCCGTGCGCAGGGCGCTGATGGCTTCGACGGTCTTGCCTTCATTGTAAAAAAGAATTCCGGCCTGACGTTCTTTAGCACCAGGCGCCTGGGCCGCGATGAAAGCCGAATTGAAGAAGAGGGCCGCCGATGCAATCAGCGTTGAGATTCGCCTTCGGACAACAGGTGTTGAAGAACTCCGCATCGATTTGTGTGCGACTTTGATCGATCCTAAGCAACACCGTGACACTTCTTGTACTTCTTCCCCGACCCGCAAGGGCAAGGATCGTTGCGGCCGACTTTGGGTTGATCGCGCACCACGGTTTTGATCTTGCCGTCCTCTTCGCCCGCCGCCGCCGCCCCCTGATTAGGGCCGGTAAAATTCAGCGATGAGCGCCGCGCAGCGCGTCGTCGTTGCAGCTCGTCGGGTTGCTGCTCGGAAACCACCTGTAAATTGAAGAGCGAACGAATTGTGGTTGTGTCGATGCGATCCAGCATGGCCTGGAAAAGATCGAAACTCTCTTTCTTGTATTCAACCAGCGGATCCTTCTGGCCATAGCCCACCAGCCCGATGCCCTGTTTCAAATGATCAAGCGCCAGCAGGTGGTCCTTCCACTGCGCATCGATGATGTTGAGCATGATGATGCGCTCGTAAGTACGCATCGCTTCCTCACCGATCTGCTTTTCCTTTTCGGCATATTTTGCTTTGAGCTTTTCCCAAATCAGATCGGCAATCTCTTCGGATGAAGAGGTTGCGAAATCAATTCCTTCAGCTTCCGGATCAATCGCGTAAATCGTATGAATCTGGACTTTGTAATTCTCAATGTCCCAGTCGTCGGGCGAGGCCCCGGGATCGAGATATTGCCGGGTGAGATCAGCCAGCAGGTCACGCGCCACTCCGGTTTCACCTACCAGGTATTCGCGTTGATCCGGTTCTTCCATTAACTGGCGGCGCAAGCCATAGATGGTCTCGCGCTGCTTGTTCATGACGTCGTCGTACTCGAGCAGATGTTTGCGCGTTTCGAAGTTGCGGCCTTCGACCGATTTTTGCGCGGCGGCAATTCGCTTGGAAACCATCTTTGATTCGATGGCCACTCCCTGTTCCATCCCGAGCCGTTGCATCAGAGCCTTGACCTTGTCGCCGGCAAAGATGCGCATCAAATCGTCTTCGAGTGAAAGGAAAAAGCGCGACGATCCGGGATCCCCCTGGCGGCCCGCGCGCCCGCGCAGCTGATTGTCGATGCGCCGCGATTCGTGACGCTCAGTACCGAGAATGTGCAAACCGCCAAGTGAAACAACCTCTTTATGTTCCGCTTCGACGATGCGTTTTGCTTGCAAAAACTTTTCCTGCCACTGCGATTCGGTCGCTTCGTCGGGATCGATTTCCTCGTCCTTGAGAAACTCGCGCGTCATGAAATCCGGGTTGCCACCCAGCAGGATGTCTGTGCCGCGGCCGGCCATGTTCGTCGCAATGGTGATCGCGCCTTTGCGACCCGCCTGAGCCACAATCTCGGCCTCGCGTTCGTGATACTTGGCATTCAGCACGTTGTGCGGAACACCCACGCGCTGTAACCGGCGCGCAATCAATTCAGAATTCTCAACCGAAACCGTGCCCACCAAAACGGGCTGGCCATGCTCGTATCTCTCTTTGATCTCTTCGACGACGGCGTCCCATTTTTCGGGCAGCGTGCGATAGATGACGTCGGAATTGTCCTTGCGCACCATCGGCATGTGCGTGGGAACCACGACCACTTCCAACTTGTAGGTTGAATGAAACTCCGCTGCTTCCGTTTCGGCCGTACCGGTCATACCGGAGAGTTTTTCGTACAGACGAAAATAGTTTTGCAGCGTGATCGTGGCCAGCGTCTGGTTCTCGCGTTCGATCTTCACGCCTTCCTTCGCTTCAACCGCCTGGTGCAGACCATCAGACCAGCGACGGCCTTTCATCAAACGCCCGGTGAAATCGTCGACGATGATTACCTCGCCGTCCTGCACGACGTACTGGTGATCGAGGCGGTAGAGTGTGTGCGCCTTCAAAGCCTGCTCGACGCAGTGCAGCAGCTCCATGTTGCCTGGATCATAAAGATTGCCAACGCCCAGTAGACGTTCAGCTTTATCGACTCCATCTTCGGTCAGGACCGCCGAGTGGTTCTTTTCATCGACAACGTAATCTCCGGTTTTCTTATTTTCTTCCAGCTCTTCGCCACGCACGAGCTGCGGAATGATCGCGTTCGCCTGATAGTACTTGTCGGTCGATTCTTCGGATGGCCCGGAGATAATCAGCGGCGTGCGCGCTTCATCGATCAGGATGGAGTCAACTTCGTCGACGATCGCGTGGTAGTGGCCATGCTGCACGCAGGTCGCGAGATCGAACTTCATGTTGTCGCGCAGGTAATCAAAACCAAATTCGTTGTTGGTGCCGTACGTGATATCGGAGTTGTAGGCGTTCTGCCGCTCGAAATCATCCATGTCGTTCTGGATGCAACCGACGGTCAAACCGAGGAACCGATGGATCTGCCCCATCCACTCAGCGTCGCGCGAGGCCAGGTAATCGTTTACGGTGATGACGTGTACGCCGCGCCCAGTCAAAGCGTTCAAATAAGCTGGCAGCGTCGCCACCAGGGTCTTGCCTTCGCCCGTTCGCATCTCGGCAATCTTGCCCTGGTGCAACACCAGGCCGCCGATCATCTGGACGTCGAAATGACGCATGCCGGTGGTGCGCACACTGGCTTCACGCACTACCGCGAAAGCTTCCGGCATGATCTCGTTCAGGACCTGCTGCTCGCGATATTTGCGATCGTCTTTGTCGCGCGCGTCTTTAACCGCGTCGGCAATCCGCGCCTTATATTCCGCCGTTTTCTCGCGCAGCTGTTCGTCGGTAAGCTTCTTGATGGCCGGCTCAAAGTCGTTGATTTGGGCAACAAACGGCTTGACAGTCTTCAGGAAGCGCTCGTTGCTGCTGCCGAAAACCTTGGTTAGAACTTTGTCGAAACTACTCATAATTGACTCTTACGCAGGAAACGTTTGCGTGTTCCGAAGATTGTAACGAAGCGCGGAGCGGCCAATCAAGCGAGGCGATGTGGCGGAGTCGATACGTGCGCGAAAGCGGACGATAGGGAGTGAGGTCCGTATCATCCGCGTCAGCGGATGGGATCAGGACGCCCTTCAGACACCAAGGGGCTTCCTGATCCCATTCGCTTACGCGAATGGTACTGACTCCTGATACTGAAAAGTCTTGACCTTCGCCTTCCTTGGATGTATATGTGACACAGCCACATATGGAGACGGCCCTGTATGCTTGATCGCGATCTAAAAAGAGGCAGCACCGAAATGCTGATTATGGCGATGGTCGAAGAGCGGCCCCGCCACGGCTACGAGATTGGAAAGTTAATCGAGCAGCGCTCGCATGGGGTGTTGCAGTTTCACGTCGCTTCCCTCTACCCGCTGCTTTATCGTCTGGAAAAACGCGGCCTGATTAAGGGCCGTTGGGTCGAAAAACCCGGAGAACGCCGGCGGCGCTTTTACACGTTGACGCCGGCAGGTCGCAAAATCCTCGCCGAACAAAGGCGCACGTGGAAGGACTTTTTCGCGGCGCTTGATCTGGTAGCTGGAATTAATCCCGTCTGAAGTGACCAATGATGCCTGACTGGAAGAAAGAAATCAGCGCGCGCCTGAAACCATTGCGTCTGGCGCCAACCCGTGAGGCCGAGATTGTCGAGGAGTTGGCCCAGTACCTCGAGGATCGCTACCAAGAGTTGCTGGCTGACGGAATGAACGAAGCAGCAGCCCGGGGCCAGACGTTGGCCGAGTTGAATGAGAGCGAACTGCTGGCAGAGGAACTAAATAAGATCGAACGACCGGTCCGCCAGGAACCTGTTGTTTGGGGAGCCAGCAAGAGCAAACTGTTCTCTGATCTTTGGCGCGACGTGGACTTCGGAATACGAATCCTCCTCAAGAGCAAAGTCTTCACCATAGTCACGGTGCTATCACTGGCGATCGGCATCGGTGCGAACACGGCGCTCTTCAGCGTGGTGGATGCTGTGCTACTGAAAACTTTGCCGGTCCCTGAACCGGACCGCCTGGTGCTGTTTGCCTGGTATTCCGGGCTCCCGTTCAGGGTAGGCGGCATGAGCGGCACTTCGAACGTGCCCAATCCTCCAGGCACGCGCGCGCTTTCACTGTTTCGCTACGAGGTCTTTGACCGGATGCGCCAGGCCCGTGCCGCTTCGCCGGACAGTCCGCTCAGCGATTTCTTCGCCTTCGCTCCGCTACGTGAACTAACGGCGGTGATAGGCGACCAGGCTGAAATCGTTAACGGGCAGGCCGTGACCGGCAGTTATTACGCCGGCCTTGGGATTCAACCGAGCCTCGGACGCACGATCGCTGACCAGGACGACAGACCCGGCGCAGCGCCCGTGGTGATACTCAGCTATCAGTTTTGGCAGGAGCGGTTCGGTGCGAACCCTGGCGTCATCGGCCAACAGCTCATACTCAACAAACAATCATTCACCATCATCGGCGTCACGCCGCCCGCCTTCAACGGCACGTCACAGGTGGATGATCACCCTGTTGTCACCGTTCCGTTTGCGTGCGAGCCGCTGCTGCTGGGTGAGCGCAGCCACCTGGGCACGACGAACCAACCAAGCCTCTGGTGGATGAATTTGATGGGACGGCTGAAGCCGGGCGCGAGCTACGAACAGGCGCGCGATAGCTTGAACGGCGCATTTCAGGCTGCGGCGCTGGAAGTCATGCCGCCCCCGCGAAAAGCTAGTGAACCGGCCCAACTCCAGCCAAAAGATTATCCACGCCTGATGGCGGAATCCGGCAGCCGTGGAATGCTGGACAAGCGCAGATATTACTCGACCGCAATCTACGGTTTGTTCATCGTCGTCGCGCTGGTGCTGCTGATTGCCTGCGCGAACGTGGCGAACCTCCTGCTGGCACGGGCCGCCCTGCGCGGCGCAGAGATCAGCGTGCGGCTGGCGGTCGGCGCCGGACGTTGGCGGCTGGTACGGCAACTCTTGACTGAGAGCCTGCTACTCGCCGCATTGGGTGGCGCGGTCGGCGTGTTCTTCGCTTTCTCGGGTAAAAGCGCGCTCCTGGCGCTGGCTGACAAAGACACGGGGCTCCTACCCGAGGGCATTGACCCCAGTCTTAATTGGCGTGTTCTGGTTTTCACCATGGCCGTCTCAATGCTGACCGGAGTGCTGTTTGGACTAGCGCCCGCGTGGCGCGCGACGAGCCTGAATGTGGCGACGGCGCTTAAACAGAGCCGGCGCATGACCAGCGCAGTGTCGCGCTTGAGCAAAGGATTAGTGGTCACGCAGTTGGCGCTCTCGTTGCTGTTATTAGTCGGCGCGGGTTTGTTCATCCGCACGCTCTACAACCTGCAACGCGTGAACCTGGGCTTCAATCAAGAGAACCTCCTGGTCTTCACCTTGCAACCGGAAGCGAGCGGGTACAAGGACGAACGGTTGTTGCAGTTCTATCAGCAACTCTTTGCGCGGCTTGAGACCCTGCCCGGCGTGCGGGCGGCAACCTTCGGAAAGGTCGCTCTGATCGCGCAGGACAATTGGTTTAATGATTTCTTGCTGCCTGGCGAGACGGAACAGACGGCCGTGGAGCACGAGACCATGAGGCAGATGGTGCGCGAGAATTATTTTGCGACCATGGAAACTCCGTTCCTGCGCGGCCGCGGCTTCACTGCGCAGGATGATCAACGGGCGCCCCAGGTCGCCATCGTCAATCAAACTTTCGCACGCAAGTTCTTTCCCAACGACGACGTGCTCGGCAAACGGGTCACACTTAACGACGACAAGCGTGAGATCGAGATCATCGGTGTCGTCGCCGACACTAAATACATGAGCCAGCGTGAAGAGATCCAGCCGCTGCTCTACACGCCATGGCAACAAGAAGGCGAAGTGATCGGCGCGATGCACTTCACCCTGCGCGCGGCGGGCGAACCAACCGCGCTCGCCGCCTCAGTACGTCAAGTGGTGCGTGAACTGGACCGCAACCTGCCCGTCACGGAAATCAGCACGCAAACAGCACGCGCGGAGGCAACCCTGGGAGCGGAACGCCTGTCGGCCCGGCTCTTGATCTTCTTTGGCGGGCTGGCGCTCCTGCTCGCGGCCGTCGGACTCTCGGGGGTGCTGGCCTATTCAGTCTCGCAACGCACCAACGAGATTGGGATTCGCATGGCGCTGGGCGCGCAAACGGGCGACGTCCTGCGGCTGGTGATCTGGCAGGGAATGAAGTTGGTACTGCTGGGGCTGGGTGTGGGCGCCCTCGGCGGGTACGCAATGACGCGCCTCCTGGCCAGCCAGTATTTCGCGACCAGCATCGGGCGTCAGATGGCCGATCAGCTTTACGGTGTGAAGGGTACTGACCCGCTGACCTTGTTTGTGATCGGGACGGTGCTCACGCTGGTGGCGCTGGCTGCTTGCTGGTTGCCCGCGCGAAGAGCGACGCAAGTCGATCCGCTGGAGGCGTTGCGGTCTGAGTAGCGAGAGTTGACCGGAGGTCAGTACCATCCGCGTCAGCGGATGGGATCAGGATGCCCCTTAGACATCATGAGATTCCTGAACCCATTCGCTTACGCGAATGGTACTGACTCCAACGCTCGGGAGATCGGTGTTAGAATTCTTATGAATGCGCGTCACGATCGGGCAAATTAATACGACCAACGGTGATTATGAAGGCAACGTGGCTCGTATCCTCAAGGCGATTGATCAGGCCAAAAGCGAAAACTCAGACCTGATCGTTTTCCCGGAAATCACGGTTCAGGGCTACACCTCACACGATTGGTTCCTCGATCCGGACGTCGTTCGATCGGCACTGGAGCCGCTCAACCAAATCATTGCAGCGACAGCCGGATTAACGGCGATCGTCGGCACTGTGCGGCCCAACGATCAACCGACCGGGCGCAGACTTTTCAATTCAGCTGCAATAATTCGCAACCAAACTCTGCTGGGATTTGCCGACAAAACCTTGTTGCCCGAATACGATGTCTTTGACGATCCGCGTTATTTCGAGCCCGGCCGCGAACACCATCTGTTCAATATCGAGGAGACTAAAGTTGGCGTCGCGATTTGTGAAGACTTCTGGAACGACAAGACGTTTTGGCGACAGCGCCTCTATCAAAACGATCCGGCTCAGGAATTGATCGAGTTGCATCCCGGGCTCCTCATTTCGATCAACGCCTCGCCTTTCAACAAGGGCAAGATGGCGGTGCGGTGCGAGATGGTTTCGCATCGTGCCCGGTCAGCCAACCTGCCAATCATTTTTGTAAATCTGATCGGCGGAAACGATGGCGTCATTTTCGATGGCGCGAGCATCATCTCCGACGCTTCCGGAAAAATCATCATGCAGGCCCCGCCGTTCGAAGAATTCGTCGGCACGGTCGACCTGGATTGCGGCATTGCTGATTCGCGCTGCCTGCCGGGCGACGACATTGAAACAATTCGGGCCGCGCTGGTCCTGGGAATTCGGGACTATGCGCGCAAGAATAATTTCACCAGGGCCGTGCTCGGCTTGTCCGGCGGAATTGATTCAGCGCTGGTGGCGGCCCTGGCAGCCGAAGCTCTGGGCGGCGAAAACGTTTTGGCGGTGACCATGCCCTCGCCATACTCGTCGCGCGGCAGTGTCGACGATTCCGTTGATCTGGCCCGCCGGCTGGGAATCCAGATCATCGAGAGACCGATCGGCGAAGCATTTCATACTTTGAGAAACGAGCTGGGTTTGCCAGAGCCTGATGTCACCAACAAAACCGCCGCCGAGCGCGCCGTAGAAAATCTGCAATCGCGCCTGCGCGGCAATATCCTGATGACGATTTCAAACGCTGAGAATCGCCTGCTGCTTTCCACTGGAAACAAGTCTGAGCTGGCGCTCGGCTACTGCACTCTGTACGGCGATACCAACGGCGGACTGGCAGTCATCGGTGATGTGCTCAAGACCGAAGTTTACCAGCTGGCGCGGACCTACAATCGAGAGCACGAAATCATTCCCGAATCGATCGTCACCAAGCCACCGTCAGCTGAACTTGCGCCCGGACAGCTCGACGAGCAATCGCTGCCTCCTTACGAAAGGCTCGATCCGATCCTCAAACTTTATTTTGAACAGAAGGCCTCACCGGAAGAAATAATCGGCGCCGGGCATGATCCGGATCTGGTCTACGACATTCTCAATCGGGTCGAATCGCCCGCCAACGAATTCAAGCGCCGCCAGTTGCCGCCCACGTTGATCATTTCGCGTAACGCAATCGGCATCGGCCGGCGGCGGCCGATTGCGCATCGCTATCGACGCGTTCGACCCAGCCTTAGCCGCGGCGCGGCAGATTAGTTTGTCCGGACGGTGCGCACACCTCCGGCGTGCCCGACCAAGCCACTGCTCAAGCACGCCAGAGGCGTGCGTTCCGCAGAGTGCGCCGTGACTTGCTCCCGTGCGCAATCGTGAAGCAATATGTTTCGGCTTACTAGAGGCTCCAAAGCATTTTTCCGAAGGTGATTAAGATGAAAATACGATCGATCTTGTTAACCATGGCTCTGCTGCTTCCGGCAGCCGCAACCGTGACGCTGGCCCAGGGCGCCGCAGCCCAGGCCTCTCAGGACGAACAAAATCTGGCAAAAGCGGTCATGACCGCGCCCGATCCTGTCGTCCAGATAAAGACGGCAGCTGATTTCGTCAAGAAGTATCCCAAGAGCAGCCTGCGCCCCCGCCTGGCCCGGGAATTGGCGCAAAAAATTGACGGCGCTACAGACCCTGCTCAGAAAGTCAACGGCGCCCAGGCGTACAAGGGAATATTCACTGAGCCCACAGAGCAGGAAATGATCACACCAATTCTGGTCGAGGGACTCATACAATCCAAACGCATCGATGAAGCCTTCACCGCAGGTTCCGAGTTCGTGGCCAGGAATCCGGAATCGCTTGAGGTGCTGATCCAACTTGTCTCAACGGGGACCACCGAAGCCAAGAACAAGAACCTGAAATTTGTTCCGCAGAGCCTGCAATACGGGGCCAGTGCAATTCAGCTTATTGAAGCCGACAAGAAGCCGGCCTGGATGGACGCCGCCGCGTGGACCAAATACAAATCAGACACGCTCCCGGGCCTGCACCAGTCGATGGGCCTGTTGAATCTGGTCAAGGGAGATAAGACCCAGGCGCGCGCCAGTTACGTCAAAGCGTCGGAACTTGCGCCATCCGATCCGTTCAATTTCGTCATGCTGGCCGGCATCATCAACGAGGAATACCAAACGTCGGCGAAAAAATATTCGGGTCTGCCTGCGGGCCCGGCAAAAGACGAGGAATTGAAAAAGGCGCAAACGTTGATGGATGCGGCGATTGATGCTTACGCTCATGCTGTCGCCGTGTCGGAAGGCAACGCAACCCTCCAGCCGGTGCGCCAGCAATACCTGCAGGACCTGGAAGAGTATTACAAATATCGTCACAACAACTCGACCGCAGGAATGCAGGAGCTCATCAACAAGTACAAGGTGACACCCAAGCCCTAGCAGCGCCGGAGCCAATAATTTGGAGTGCGGCGACTCGTCGCCGCTTTGGATTTGGGTGCTGCTATTTTCAATGCTTGCTTCTGTGCTAACGCAAAAGCGGCGACGAGTCGCCGCACTCCAAAATCGTTTTCCGAACCAACTGAGATGGAATTGACGGACGAATCAATCCTGCTCCGCCCGTATGTTGAAGCCGACGCGGAGCATTTGTATGCCGCCGTACGCGAATCGATTCCTGAAGTTTCACGCTGGCTGGCCTGGTGTCATGAGAACTATTCAATTGACGAAAGCCGCGACTTCATCGCTGCACGGAAATTAGCCTCACAGGGTGACGAATGGTATAGCTTTGCCATCTTTGAAAAATCCTCCGATGTGTTTGTCGGCGGCGTGGGCCTTAACTTCATCAATCGGGTTCATCAATTCGGAAATCTGGGCTATTGGGTCCGCACCAGTGCAGCCGGTCGCGGCATTGCCACCAGGGCCACACGACTGGCGGCGCGGTTTGGTTTCGAACAACTCGGTCTTCATCGCATTGAGATTGTTGCTGCCATTGGTAATCTCGCCAGTCAAAGAGTCGCCGAAAAAGCCGGTGCGACTCGTGAAGGCGTGGCGCGAAAGCGTCTACTAATTCGCGATGAATCTCATGATGCAGTCATCTATTCCCTTTTGCCGGAAGATCTGAGCTAAATGTTCGCGACCTTTCGAGCTTCCTTGATATACTGCGGCCGGTCCTCGCAAGACTCCGAAAAGAATCTAAGCCTTAGGAACAATCGCGATGAGCGAAATATTCATAAGCTACTCACGAAAGGATGAGCAGTGGGTATCCCGTTTGGTTTCTGACCTCGAAAGGGAGGGATGGGATGTTTTTTATGATCGAAAGTTAATACCCAGCCAGAACTTTGCCGAGGTACTTTCGCGGGAAATTGAACGGGCCAAATACTTCCTGGTGGTTTTGTCCCCCAATTCGCTGAATCCATCGAGCAAGGTCCATCAAGAAGTAAAGGCTGCGTTACAACTTGAGCGGCAGACAAGAACCACCGTAGTTCCACTCTTGATCCAACCATCCAACTCTCAAGCAATAAACAAGATGATAGGCACAAAGTATTACGCTAATTTTACGGCTGCCTATGAGACAGGTTTTCTGGAACTTTCAGCAACCCTGGCCGGACCCAAACGAAAAGGAAGGCGGTGGTCAATGGGCTTAAAGGAGACCGGAATTGGCGCCGTGGTAATCACCGGAATCTTCGGCTTGATAACAGCTTACTGGCAGTATGTATATAAGCCCGCCCATGCAAATCCTGAAACGCTTGAATATGCCGGGCGAGTGATGGACTCGAATACTCAAAAAGTAATCGGTGGCGCCAAAGTCAGCGTCGATACTCAGGGAGTGCCGCAGGTTCACTATTCAGATTCAGAGGGTGTTTTCCATGTGAAGCTGCCTGGCACAGCGGACTCGGCTCACATTCGGGTGGAGGCGAACGGGTATCAGACCGTGGATCGGAACGTAGTGGCCGCTCGAACCGGGCTTGAGGATATTCGTCTGACGCCAGTCACAAACAGCCCTCCTAATAACCAGGCGTCACCAACGAGTCGGACTCCGGGAAAACCAGCGAACAAAGCCAAACAGGATCAGATCAATCGGATATTGAATTCCGAGCCGTCTAACAAACCCAACTGAGGGCAGCGGGTTGACGGCGCGAAGAAAGGTAGTGACGCGATGAAGGTTCTCACCTCACTCACGCTGCTTATCTTGATAGCAGTCGTCGGCCACGAAACTGCCAGGGCACAGAGGAATGACAAGCCCATCACCGAAGACGGGCTCGTTAGGTTGCTCGAGAGTAAGATACCGTCCCCGGCTTTGGTTCGTGCGATCGAGAGCCGTGGCGTAGCCTTTCAATTAACTTCTCTTTTGGAGCAGGAGTTGGCTCATGGCGGGGTGTACCTCGGAAAGCGGGGACTCGCTGCCATCCTAACTGCAATCCGGGAAAACTTTCGTCCTCCAGCCGTCAGGCCTTATCGTCTTAGCTATCGCCTACTAAAAGGACGCGCCGTCGATTTGCTTTTAGAGGGAAAGATCGGACGCTGGGACAAAGAGCTTTCGGGTAAGTACTTCATTGTCCGGAACGAAGTTCTCAAGACCCTGTCAGAATTGGTTACGAAATTCTCAGAGGATTTCGTCGATGACAAGTTCTTTCGTGTGGGTGGCCCGCGTCTAACCAGTCGCAAGTTAGCAACGGAGTACAGCCGCCAGGAGAAACCGATGTTCGTCGGGGACATCGGCGCAGCATGGCTGACAGAGTACGCATATGACCGGTCACTGCTGGTGGGTGAACTTTTCACCGCCGCCCCGCGTACTGTTGCTGCTTTAATTAATTCATTAAATGATTCAAATGAGCAGTGGCGGTTCTACGCATTCAGAGCGGAAGAATATCCGTCAGACATACTCACCTTCCGGAGATTTTCCAAACCTGGGGACCTGGAAGCCTTCGAATCGGACACCCGACAGGCGTTTTACTCTTACCTAACCAAAAACTACTTTCCGCCCGACTTCGGGATCCTGGAATTATCGGGCGAAGAAGCATCACCTGACGGCTGCGAGCATCATGCGCGACCCACGAAGAACCTATACTGGACTGTTGCATTCACCGGACCACTCCTCCGCCTCCAGGTTGCGATAATTGAGAATGTTTCGAATGAGCCCATCACTGTGGGCAGGTTTATCCTTAGGGAAAACCAATCCGACCGGCTGCAAAACCCTCAGGAGGTTGGGACTGCTCTCGCCTCGAAGATGCCCGAAAAGCAAAGCCTGTTCGGTCCTGGCACCTTGAAACCAGGGGAGAGTTTGGTAGTGCCTATTGAATTGTCTCTGAAGATGGAGAAAAGAGATTTGGAGCTGGCTCTGGCAAATAGTCGCAGGCAGGTTACTACAAAATATCAGGCTGACATACTGCGACATGTCAAAGCTGCCGGAGGCCTCGGATCTACGAATATTGATTTGCCGCGCTCAACAGTTAGCGCGGAGACGCTAGAAAGTATCATGAGAAGAGACCGGATTGACTTCTTGTCTACCACGGAATACGTCTATGGTCCATCTGTAAGCATTGAAAGTCTCGAGATCAACAAATTCGGGTACCTAGTTAGAAGATTTGACCCTTCGAAGTTACTGATCATAAGTGGATTTGACGACACAGACGTAGGCAGTTGTCCCGTTGTATACACCTATGCAGGGCAAGAGAAATCCTGGTTAAAGGAGGGTGTGGTTTTGTACGGCTACAACTCGAAACTTAAAGAATCGACTGATCGGATAGCATTGCATAGATTCGATGGAAGGATTTTGATTAAGGAAAGGGATCCGGAGGATTCGTTTATTGACTCAATCCATATCCTGGCTATTGACAAAGACGGAAGGGAAATCACTCTGCATCCCGACAACATCAAACTACTCTCCAATGACGGCGATTACGTACGGTTGACGCAGGGCGATCATCTCGTCGTTGACTTCAAGGTGCCTGATGGATTTATCGCGCAAAAATATGTGCTCGTAGCCTCCGGCTACTACGTCCCTTTCAGTGGGTCAGGAACGCTTCCTCGTGGCCTGCGGCGGCGGACGCGCGAATTTCGCCTGCCAACGATCCGCTGAGCAACATAATTCATCTGTGGGGGCGCCGTCAGCCTAATCTCCCGAACCTATATTCGCTCGAAAAGCACGTTGCGGCTTCATAGTTCTGCCTTATACTCTAGTGATGTCCCGGTCATCCACTACTCGCGATCTCGTCCGCGAATTCCTCACCTACATCCAGGTCGAGAAAGGTCTGTCAGCCAACACCCTGGAAAGCTATGCGCGCGACATCGGGAAGCTGCAAAGCTGGGCGGCCCGCAACGGCAAACAGATCGAAGCGATCGAGCGAAAAGATTTGCGCGAATGGATTGCCGGCATGTCGCGGGCCGGGATGGCGCCCTCGTCGGTATCTCGATCAGTCAGCGCCGCCCGAGGTTTCTTTCGTTTTCTCATGCTGGATGGTCACGTCAAACGTCATCCGGCAGAAGACATTCACACGCCGCAACAGAGCTCGCGCCTGCCGAAATTCCTCAGTGAAGAGGAGATGGAGCGCCTGCTGTTCGCCCCGGATATCGAAACCGATCTGGGTGTGCGAGATCGGGCTCTGTTGGAATTGATGTACGCCGCCGGCCTGAGAGTTTCAGAAGCGTGCGGATTAAAGGTTAGTGACCTTGATTTGGACGCAGCCCTGGTTACCTGCCACGGCAAAGGCAACAAAGAGCGGCGCATCCCTCTGGGCAAGAGCGCGATTCACTGGCTGCAAAGATACCTGGCGATTCGAAAGCAGTTCGGCAACGAAGGTAAGCCCCAACTGTTCCTGCATCGCGGTCGCACCATGACGCGGCACAATGCCTGGCGAATAATCAAGACCCACGCAGCCACGGCGGGCGTACCCGACATTTCGCCGCACACGCTGCGGCACAGCTTTGGGACGCACCTGATGCAACACGGCGCTGACTCGCGTTCAGTCCAGGCGCTACTGGGCCACAGCGATATTTCGACGACGGAGATTTACACGCACATTACGGATTTGCACATGCGCAAAACCTATGATCGATTTCATCCGCGAGCGAGAGCTGCCGCTAAGGGTAAGTGAGATGCGGCTCTGCCGCCGCACATGACGGAAAGCCTCCGGCTTTCCGGCCCGGAACTTTAACTTTCAGGAGGCTACGCCTCCGCGAACGCAGTTAGTATTCGCGTCGACTCTGAAGTCAGTACCATTCGCGTAAGCGAATGGGCTAAGGACGATCTCCAGTCTCCGAAAGAACCCTCCTTAACCCATCCGCTCACGCGGATGGTACTGACCTCGCTCCGGATGGTACGTCAGATACCGATCAAATAACGGCTCAAATGAATACTTCATCAACAATCGAAGTCACCCGCACCTATCTTGAAATGCGCGCAGCATCAGACTTGCAGGCGACGCACAGCAACGATCCGCTGATTAAGATTGAGCCGCAACTCGATTGTTCAATAGAACTCTTCCGTTTTCTTTACGCCGAAGTAGGTAAGAACTATCACTGGATTGATCGCCTGCCCTGGACCGACGAACAGATCTCCGAGCATCTGGGCAAGTCAGAGAACTCGGTTTGGTTGATGACTTATGACGGCGCCACGGCGGGTTACTTTGAACTGAGAAAATGTGAAGACGGGTCCACCGAACTCGCCTATTTTGGTTTGTTGCCGGCATTCATCGGGCGAGGATTAGGCAAGCACCTGTTAACCTGCGCGACCGCACAAGCCTGGAAAGATGGCGCGAATCGCGTCTGGCTCCACACCTGCACGCTGGACGATCCCGCAGCGCTGCCGAATTATTTGAAGCGCGGATTCAAGCCTTTCAAGACTGAGAAATATGAAGTCGAAAGCTCCTCGCTTAAATAGGAACCCAGCGTCAGTACCATTCGCGTAAGCGAATGGGATCAGGAGTCGACCTGGCTCTGAACAGGACTCGTTACCCCATCCGCTTACGCGAATGGTACTGACACTACTGTTCCTCCTTCTTCCCGCTGCGATAGAAATGAATCTGCACCTCCTCGAGGGTGGCCATTCCTTCTTCGATTTCGTTGTCGATCAAAGAAAGAAATCTCTCGAGCTTTTCCCGCGTGTCCACGATCTCCACGATCAGCGGCAAGTCTTGAGACAGACGCTCAATTTTGAAAGTGTGCAGACGGCTGTGCGCGCCAAAACCCATCATGCCTCGCATTACGGTGGCGCCGGCCAGTCCTTCCTCGCGAGCTTTCATGACGATCCACTCGTGCAAGAGCCGGCCGTCATGCCGATCGCTTTCGCCAATGAAAATACGCAGCAGGTAACCTTCAGCGGGAAGAATCATCTTTCACCTCGAATCAAGCGGCGCAAGCTGGCAGCTTGCGCTACATCATCTCCAAATCTGGTAGGCGACAGCGCGACTAAACCAAACGGCTCCCAGACACAGAAACAGATGAGCGCCAATGTTCAGCGCCGCGAGCGCGCCTTCGCCTTCGCGCCAGAGATTGATGGTTTCGTTGCCGAAGGCCGAGAAGGTCGTGAAGCCACCGAGCACCCCAATGAAAACCAGTGTGCGAGTTTCGGCTGTGAAGACGCCACGCGTCTCAGCCAGGTAGGAAAGAAATCCGATTGCCAGACAACCGATGAGGTTTACGGCCAGCGTGCCGTACGGGAATTGAACGCTGCGACTGAAGCCCTGCACAAATCCACTTACGGAATAACGCAGCGCAGAACCAATGAAACCGCCGATCCCGGCCAAAAGTAATTTACCCATGTGTTCCGGACTCCTAACCAGTTTTGGTAGGAGTCATCAGCCGGGCAGGCGTTTAAGGGCGGACTCCATCGCCGCCAATGTTTCTAGCACATCAAAAGTTCAGCTTCAAACCAAACTGAAATTGTCGCGGATCGAAAGCCAGGGTCGGTTGACCGAAGGCCGGCAACGGAATGGTTCCTGATCCGAAAGTATTGTTCGGCACCCCATAGTTCGCACGATTGAACAGATTGAAGCCTTCGGCCAGCACATCCAGCGAGACTCGTTCGTTGAGACGTATGCGACGGCTGAGACGCATGTCCAGGGACGCGTAATCAAAACCGCGTCCGGTATTGCGGCCTACGCCCGCCGGCCGATCATTGTTATTCGTGTCGAAGTTGCGGTCGCTTCCCAACAGGATGTTGAAAGGCAAACGCGACGCGTAGGTAAAGATGTAGCTCAGCTCAAAATCTTTCAGAGCCCGCCGCCATCCTTTCTTCGTTGCTTCGCGCGGGGCGGCCAGAGTTCCGCTCACAACCAGGCGGTGCCGTTGATCGTTATCCGACAAACCCATCTCTCCGCGTACGTTGAAGTTGTCCTGCGGCGTCGAGAAAAAGAAGTTACCTGCATCATCGGTGGTTTTCGAAAGCGTATACGACGCCCGTAAACCGGCCCAGCGCGTCGGGCGTTTGTTGAAGGAAACGATCAGCCCGTTGTAGTAAGAATCGCCTGAGCTTTCATAGCGCGAGATGTTTCCCCAATTTGGATCCGGCCGGCCCAGGTTCGGAATTCCGGCAGAGGCCGGCGCCGTCGGCACATTCACATTGCGCGATACGATGATGTGCAGATGGCGCAGATGAATGTAGCCGATCGACAACAACGCGTTCCCGGGCAGCTCGCGTTCGACCTGCACGTTGGCCTGCTCGCCGTAACTGGTCTCGATTTTCGGATCGATCCGGGTAATGTTTGGTTTCGTCACCAACGTCGAGGGCTGAAGAGCCAGCACGGCCGGAAAGACTGGCGCTCCCGCCTGCCCGGGCGCGAATTGCGCGACCAGGTATTTTGTTCCGTCACGCTGGATGGCGTTTGAAGTCGCCCGCAGCGGAATTCGATCGTAGTAAATGCCAAAACCGGCGCGAATTACGGTCTGATGATCACCCGGCGACCACGCAAACCCCAGCCGTGGGGCAAGATTATTCGTGTCCGTCTGAATTGGACCGGGCAACCATTGCACGTCGTACCTCAAGCCGGCGTTGATCGTGAAGTTGTTACGAACGCGCCATTCATCCTGTCCAAAAACACCAAAGTTTGGGTTTGATTGAAACTGGCCCGGCGCGCCAAAGGCTTGCTGGAACGTGAGGTAATTGCCCGCAAGAAAATTGTTCAACGAGCTGAAATTGTAGGCTCCCTGAATTGCCCCTGGGAAAACGATGTTCACGCGGTTGTAGAGTATGTCGACACCAGTTTTCAGCGAGTGCGCGCCGCGCTGGGTCGAGATATTGTCAATCGTTTCAAACAAGTCGATAGTGCGCGCGAGCGGTGAAACCGTGGCCATCCCAAAATTGGCGATGCCCGAAATCGTCACCGCCGGGCCAATCGGATCGTTCACCGGGGCGGCAAGACTGCTGTGCGTAAACTGAAATCGAGCTTCGTTCAAGGTGCGGCTATTGATAGTAGTGATGTTGCTGACTTCGATTGTTTGGTCAGTGTCATCAAGGCCTGAGCCGCGGCTGACCGTATTCAAACCACCAACGCTGCGCGAGTTCTCGGCGGTAATGTGATAGATGCTGTAACGAGCGCTGAATTGGTTTTGATCATTCAGCTTGTGATCCACTCGCGAAAAAAAATTCGTCGTGTCAAAAGCCGCCGGCACGACTCCGGTTTCAATCCGCGGCCCGCGAAAGTTAAGTGCGTTGAGCCGATTATTGATGGTCGTCACCGCCGCCGGCGCGACCGTAACGACTGCCGAATAATTGCGCCTCGTCTGCTCAAAATTCGTGAACAAGAAAGTGCGAGCCCGTTGAATTGGCCCACCAACCGTGCCCCCGTATTGCGCCTGAGTCAGTAAATCCTTGACTGGCGCGAGCGGATTGCGCGCGTCAAAACGCTGGTTGCGCAAAAAGCCGTAGAGATCGCCGCGCCAATCATTCGTTCCCGATTTCGTGATGATATTTACGACGCCGCTTGAGGCTCGGCCGAATTCGGCGATGCCGCCGGTGGTGATTACCTGAAACTCGCGGACAACCTCCTGGCTGTAATACGTTCCGGTTAAGTCGGCCGCATCGTCATTCGCTGAGAGACCATCAACGATGAAACTGTTGTCGAGATTGCGCTGGCCGGCGATGGAAATTCCCTGCCCCGGCACGGCTGAGGTTTCGGCAAAGCGCTGGTTACTACCCGTATTCGTCGATGAAACTGCCGGCACCAGCAGCGCCAGGTCAAGATAGTTGCGGCCGTTCAGGGGCAGCGAATCGATCTCAGCCGGCCGAATTGTCTCGGCAACCTGCGTTCGCACAGTCTCGATCAGCGACGCATCGGCCGCAACCTGGACCTGCGCCGCCATGCCGGCCACCTGCACTCTGACTTCGAGGTAGGCCGCCTGGCCAATCGTGAGCGTTAGTTCCTTCGTCAACGACGCAAAACCCGGCGCGCTTACTACAAGCTGGTAAGCTCCGACCTGAAGGTACGCGAACCTGAACTTGCCATCGCTGTCGCTGACAACAACTGCGTGTTGATTTGTTTCCAGGTTAATCGCCTCGATGGTCGCGCCGCTGACTGAGGCGTCCGTCGCATCTTTGACTCGACCGCTCAGCGTGGCCGAAGTGACGGTCTGTTGGGCGGCGATGTTGCCACCAATACTGATTAGCAACGCCACCGCAAAGACAACTAAGGCGAGCTTTCGAAACACTACTGCTTTTCGCAAAGAGACTTCTCCTGCCGCATTTCCAGTCGGGGGACTCCTACCAAAATGATCAGCCGACGAACCGCACAGCTTCAGTCCTTTGACTGGAGTTTTAGCGGTGCCGTCAGATGTGTCAGGAGTCCGCGCGTGAGCGAGGGCTCGTTTGAGATCGCCCTCCCTGACGGTCGGGCTTCTGACACAATAAAACGAATGGTCCTGGAATCAGGCAAATGCAGGGGGAGGTCCGCGCGGGATGGAACGCCGGCTCAAGCCGGCTCGGGACTTCACGGAATGAACGAAGCGATCACTCGGACCAACGACCGTTTGCGACCGCAGAGAGTGAGCACGTCCAGCGAATGTCTTACGTGATTGTTTCGCGTTCGCAAAGGCGGAAGCCAACCCACCGCAGTCCGGAGGACAAGGTCTACCGGCTGAGGTCGTTGACAATTCTGATTGAGTAGATTCACTGCCGGCAGTCTTTGGACCATTTAGGTTCGCGGCGGCCATTCGTTTGGCTACCGCCGATGGCCGCGTGGACAGGCCGCAAAGCTCCTCGCTGACTGCCGGGTAAAGGGGCAACGCGTCCGCCTGCCGCTTAATCCTGATCCGAGCATGACACGCGCCCGTCATGCAGGAACCCACCGAGTGTGGTGCTCGGCCGGCGCAACAATCCAGATGACAGGCAGAAGTCGCAGAGACCGGGGTTAACGGCAGAAGTACCGCGATCACCGAGCACAGAAGCAGCGTAGCAAGAATCGACCTTACCGGAAGGAACTTAATGAAATGGCGAACAACTCTTTCCATTTTACTGCGCCGCAGAAGTGATCGTTATTAGTCAGGGAGAGATTGCGCAGTCTAGCACAGCAGGGTCGCGATTGAGGAGGCGCAGTCTTTTGGCGTAGTGCCGCTAAGAGCCGTGAACATTCACCCAGCTGCGAGAGCAGCGATCAGAGTTAAGCCCAAGGTGAGGCTTGGCGAGGTTGGCGAGGGTAATTGTTGTTGACTCATCTCAGCAACCCGAAGGGTTGCAAAGAAAGTAGCCGGTGGTCGGAGTCTACGGAGACCACCGGGAACACGAGATTAATTGGGTCGCACCCCGGAGGAGTCTGTCGGAAAATTCATCTCTGTGGTTCTCTGTGCGATCTCCGTGCCTCTGTGGTGAATGTTTTCATCAGCAATTTCACCACAGAGACACAGAGGTCCACAGAGTTTGCACAGAGAAATGCATTTTTCCGACAGACTCGGAGGGGTGCCAGATTCCTGGCTGTAAAAGATCTTTTACGTTGGCGGTCATGACTAATGACTTTTCCGGTGGTCTCCGCCGACTCCGACCACCGGCGACTTTCTGGCAACCCTTCGGGTTTGCGCTGGGGCGAGTCAACTATATCAGTCCCTTTGCGAGCCTGGGGTAATTATCGGCACCTATTCTCTGTCGCCGCTTCGCGACTAGACACCGCTCAATCCCTCGGCTCAAGTATCGACGCGAGCGAGGTTACGAATTTTTCCGGTTCGATCGGCTTGGCCACATGAATTTGAAAACCGGCGGAAAGAGCTTGCAGGCGATCCTCATCCGTCGCGTAGGCGGTTAAGGCCATGGCCGGAATTCCCCCGCCGCAATCAGATTCCAACTCACGCAATCTCCTGATCAGGCTGTAACCATCCTCGTTAGGCATGCCGATATCGCTCACCAGCAGATCGGGATGCCATTCATGAAAAGTTTGCATCGCGTCCGCGGCTGATTCACTGCAACGTACATCACTGCCGCACTGCGTGAGAATCGTCGTCAGGAGATCACGCGAGTCTGCTTCGTCGTCAACCACCAGCACCTTAACGCCATTCAGCAGAACTGAAGCACCAAAGGCCTGCACATCGTCACTCTCAGAAAGGACGGAGCACCCGTTCTCGTTGGCCTCGGCGCTCCTGGGCACGGGCAGGGCGATCGTGAAAGTTGAGCCCAGATTCTTCCCGCCGCTTTCGACATACACCCGCCCCTCATGCAAGTCGACCAGGTGGCGCACGATTGCCAGTCCCAATCCAAGCCCGCCATGCTCGCGAGTGGTTGAGCCATCCGCTTGTCGAAAGCGATCAAAAATGAACGGGAGGAAATCCGTGTCGATTCCGATCCCGGTGTCGGTTACCGCGACGTTGATGCGCGAATCAACTGACGATACGGATACGTTTACCTGTCCGCCCTTCGGTGTGAACTTGACCGCATTGCTAAAAAGGTTCCAAAAGATCTGTTGCAGACGAGTGCTGTCGCCGAGCACGCGGCACCGACATCCATCGAAGTCCGTGTTGAAGCAAATCGATTTGGCTTCTGCGCTCGGCCGAATCGACTCAAACGCCGATTCAATCACTTTTGAAAGATCGACCGAGGTGCGCTCGATTTGCAGTTTGCCGGTAATGATGCGCGAAACATCGAGCAGATCGTCGATTAGTTGCGATTGCGAACGAGCATTGCGTTCGATGGTGTCCAGCCCGCGCATAAACTCTTCTTCGTTCAGGCCCTTGGAACGCATCAAATGGCTCCAGCCAAGAATGGCAGTCAGCGGTGTGCGCAACTCATGCGACAGCGTCGCCAGGAACTCATCCTTGTTTTGGTTGGCCGCTTCCGCTTCGGCGCGCGCGGATTGTTCGCGCACCAGCAGGCGCGCACGTTCGTGCTCGGCCTGTTTTCGCACGGCCATTTCCATCCGCAACTCCGTCGCGTGGTGCTGCGCCTCAGCGTACAGGTTGGCGTTTTCGTAAGCGACGGCCACTTGCGTCGCGAGTGTCGCCGCCAGACGCTCGTCAGCTTCGCTGAATTCGTCCGCGTTACGCTTGTTTACCAGATAGAACCACCCGCACGTCGCTGAGGGAGATACGATGGCAGCGCCTAAGAAAGAATGTGGTGAACTGGCGTCATCCTCAGCTTCCAGGAGCAAATCATCAGCTTCACTCAGCCGCACCGGCGTCCGTTCGGCAGTAACCCGATGCAGAGCCGTTTGAATCAAGGCCGGAACGTCGCCTTCGCGCTCGATCTCACCCTTTGAATTGCAGCGGAAAAAGTGACGCAGCGTGCGGCCATCATGGTCCACCATCCCGACCGTAACCGATTCCGCATCGATGATCTTCTGCGTCGACCGGCAGAACTTTTGCAGCACCATGGGCGGCTCATGCTGGGCCGCTAACTCCTGTCCCAGTTCAATGAGCATCCGCAAACGTTCGAGATTGGTGCTCTCGAGCTCCCGATTCTTTTGCTCCAGCAGTCGCGCCTGGCGTTTCACCTCGCGGGTTTTTTTGAACAGCTCCACAAAGACTGCGACCTTCGATTTCAGAATAGCCGCGTCAACGGGCTTGACGATGTAATCAACTGCTCCCAGCGAATAACCGCGGCTCAGATGGCTCTGGCCCGTGGTGTTCGCGGTGAGAAAGATGATGGGAATGTCGCGCGATTTTTCGCGCCGGCGAATCAACTCGGCAGTCTGCAAGCCGTCGATGCCCGGCATGTAAACGTCGAGCAGCACCACCGCCGCTTCGTTATCCAGCAGATACCGGAGCGCATCTTCGCCGGAACTGGCGCGAATAAGATTACGATCCGGCGCGCGCAGAATTGATTCCAGCGCGAGCAGGTTGGTTGGACTATCGTCCACCATCAGGATGTTAATGCGATTTACCCCGGCCACTGATTCACTCACAGATTTTGATCCTCAGTAGAAAGCCAGACTCGCAAAAGCGAGAACAGCTGATCGATATCCAGGGGTTTCGAGATGTAATCCGACGCCCCAACTTCCAAACAATGATCGCGATCGGCCTTCATGGCCTTGGCGGTCAGCGCAATAATTGGGAGCGTCTTGAAATTCTCCATCTGGCGGATGGCGGCAATTGCTTCGTAGCCATCCATTTCGGGCATCATGATGTCCATCAAAACGGCCTCGACGCCGGGGCTGGCCCTCAATAGCTCGATGCCTTTCTGCCCGTTCTCGGCGTGAAGCACCTTCATCTTATATGACTCGAGAGCGCTGGTTAAGGCAAAAATGTTTCTCACATCGTCATCGACGATCAGCACCTTGCGATTCGCCAGCACCGGATCGCGCCGGTTCAATAGCTCGAGCATTTTGCGCTTCGGCTCAGGCAGATGCGCCTCCACGCGATGCAGAAACAGCGCGGTTTCCGCGAGCAGGCGTTCGGGCGAGTCGGCCTCTTTGATAATCACCGAAGTTGCTACGCGGCGCAGATGCATCTCCTCCTTCCGGGTCAGCTCTTTACCTGTGTAAACGATGATTGGCAGATCCGTCTGTCCGGTGTCGGTCTGTAACTGCTCGATCAATTCAAAACCCGTCATGTCGGGCAGTTTCAGGTCGAGGACCATGCAGTCGAACCTTTGTTCCTTGAGTCGATTGAGCGCTTCCTGGCCGGTGCCGACCGCGGTCGTGCGCACGTCACCGTTGCCAATCAATTCCACCACGCTCATGCGCTGCGCGTCGTCGTCTTCGACCACCAGCAACTCGCGCATGTCGCGCTCCAGAAAATCATTCATCGAATCAAAAGTCTTCTCGAGATCCCCATTGGTCACAGGTTTGTTCAGCAGCGTAAAAGCTCCCTGGCGCAAGGCGCGCCGGCGCGCGCCCTCGACGCTGATAATATGAACCGGAATATGCCTGGTGCGCGGATCGTGCTTCAGCCGATCGAGGATGGTCCAGCCGTCGCGGTCGGGCAGGCGAATATCCAGAGTAATCGCCGCCGGATGATATTTGTGCGCCAGGGCCAACGCCGTCTGACCGGTGGTGGCCACCAGGCACTTGAAACCCTTTCCGTGGGCCAGGTCAACGAGGATGTTGGCGAAGTTGGTGTCATCCTCGATGATCAGCACCACGCGGTCGCCTTCTTCGATCTCCACGCGATCGTCAGCGACTACTGCCTCATCACTGAGCAGCAGCGTATCTCTCTTGAATGTTTCCGCCGGCGTCCACGCAGCCTCTGCCTGTTTTCCGTTGCGCCGCCGAGTAACCGGAGGCGCTACCGCCCGGGCCGGTACGTATTCACGTGGCAGGAACAGGGTGAAGGTGCTGCCTTCGCCCGGCACGCTGGTCACTCGAATTTCGCCGCCCAGTAGTCTGGCGATTTCGCGGCTGATGGAAAGACCCAGACCCGTGCCGCCGTACTTGCGACTGGTCGTGCCATCGGCTTGTTGGAATGCTTCGAAAATGATCCGCTGCTTTTCAGCCGGAATGCCGATTCCCGTGTCACTGACTGAGAAGGCAATGACCTCGCTCGCTCGATTCAGAGATTCGAGAAAGTACTTTTCGTCCTTCGCCGCCCGATCGATCTTAAGCACGACGTTGCCGCGCTCGGTGAACTTGAACGCATTCGACAGCAGGTTCATCAGGATCTGCTGCAGGCGTTTGTCGTCGGTGGACAGGATCGGATCGAATTCTTCGCGCCGCTCAACGAAGAATTCGATGTTTTTGTCCTGGGCCAACTGGTGGAAGCTGCGCTCGAGTTGATCGGTGACTTCATCGATCGAAACGTCGGCAACTTCGATGCCCATCATGCCCGATTCGATCTTCGACAGATCCAGAATGTCGTTGATCAGCGAAAGCAGGTCCGAACCTGACGAGTGGATGGTTTCCGCAAATTGCACCTGCTTCGCGTGCAGGTTCTCTTCAGAGTTTTCCGCCAGTTGCCGCGAAAGAATCAGCATGCTGTTGAGCGGCGTGCGCAACTCGTGCGACATGTTCGCCAGGAATTCTGACTTGTACTTTGAAGTGAGCGCCAGCTGTTCGGCTTTCTCTTCCATTTCCCAACGCGCCTCTTCGACTTCGCGGTTCTTGGCTTCGACCTCGGCTTTCTGTCGCGCCAGGAGCGCCGCCTTGTCCTGCAACTCTTCGTTCGTCTGACGTAGCTCTTCCTGTTGGCTCTTCAGCAGGTCTTCCGACTCGCGCAAGGACTGCGCCTGTTGTTCGAGCTGCTCGTTGGTCTTCTTCAATTCGTCCTGCTGACTTTGCAGCTCACCGGCGAGCGACTGAGATTGCTGCAGCAAGTCTTCGGTTCGCGTATTGGCCTCGATCGTGTTCAAGACGATACCGATACTTTCCGTCAATTGATCGAGGAAGGTGAGGTGCGTGTCGCTGAAAATGTGGAACGTGGACAGCTCAATAACCGCTTTCACTTCGCCTTCGAACAGCACCGGCAAAACTACGATGTTGTTGGGCGACGCGCCACCCAAACCGGAAGTGACTTGCACATAATCTCGCGGGATGTCAGTCACAAGGATGCGCTCTTTCTCCAGCATGCACTGTCCCACCAGCCCCTCGCCCGGATGAAACTCGTTGGCGAGACTCTTGCGCTTGTTGTACGCGTAACCACCCAACAACTTCATTACCGAGTCGCCGTTATCGCTGTTGTTGACGTAGAAGACGCCCTGCTGTGCTTCGACCAGTGGCGCCAGTTCAGAAAGAACCATCTGCGCGACGGTCTTCATATCGCGCTGGCCCTGAAGCATTCGGGTAAAGCGGGCCAGGTTGGTCTTCAGCCAGTCCTGCTCGGTGTTTTTCTGCGTCGTGTCTTTGAGGTTGAGAATCATCTCGTTGATGTTGTCTTTGAGCTTCGCAACCTCGCCCTGCGCTTCGACCGTGATCGATCGTGTCAGGTCGCCTTTGGTCACCGCCGTGGACACTTCAGCAATCGCGCGGACCTGGTTCGTTAAGTTGGCGGCGAGACCGTTGACGTTATCCGTCAAGTCACGCCAGGTACCTGCGGCGCCCGGCACATTCGCCTGGCCGCCGAGCTTGCCTTCCACACCGACCTCGCGGGCCACCGAACTCACCTGGTCGGCGAACGTCGCGAGCGTGTCGGTCATGTTGTTGATCGTGTCAGCAAGCTCGGCAATCTCGCCCTTCGCTTCCACGGTTCGCTTACGTTTTAAGTCGCCATTGGCCACCGCCGTCACCACGCGTGCAATACCGCGCACCTGGTCAGTCAGGTTGCTGGCCATCGAGTTCACGTTATCGGTCAGGTCCTTCCAGGTTCCGGCAACGCCCCGCACGTCGGCCTGGCCGCCGAGCTTTCCTTCAGTGCCGACTTCGCGGGCCACACGCGTCACCTCCGAAGCGAACGAGTTCAACTGGTCCACCATCGTGTTGATGGTGTTCTTCAACTCCAGAATCTCGCCCTTCACGTCCACCGTAATCTTCTTGGACAAATCGCCGTTGGCCACCGCGGTCGTAACATCGGCGATGTTTCGGACCTGGCCGGTAAGGTTGCTGGCCATCGAGTTCACGTTGTCAGTCAGATCCTTCCAGGTTCCGGCGACGCCAGGCACGTCGGCCTGGCCGCCGAGTTTGCCTTCGGTACCGACTTCGCGGGCCACGCGCGTTACTTCTGAAGCGAAAGAATTCAACTGGTCCACCATCGTGTTGATGGTGTTCTTCAGTTCGAGAATTTCGCCCTTCACGTCCACCGTGATTTTCTTTGAGAGGTCGCCTCGCGCCACGGCGGTGGTGACTTCAGCGATGTTACGCACCTGACCGGTCAGGTTACCGGCCATGAAATTCACGTTATCGGTGAGGTCTTTCCAGGTGCCCGCCACGCCCATCACCTGGGCCTGTCCGCCCAGTCTTCCTTCAGTACCGACTTCGCGGGCCACGCGGGTAACTTCCGATGCGAACGAGCTGAGCTGGTCCACCATCGTGTTGATGGTGATCTTCAACTCCAGAATTTCGCCCTTGACGTCCACCGTGATCTTCTTACCCAGGTCGCCGTTGGCGACCGCCGTCGTTACGTCGGCGATGTTGCGGACCTGACCCGTGAGGTTACCGGCCATCGAGTTCACACTGTCGGTCAAATCCTTCCAGGTTCCGGCCACCCCGCGCACATCCGCCTGGCCGCCCAGTTTTCCTTCCGTACCCACCTCACGTGCTACGCGGGTTACTTCAGAAGCGAAAGCGTTGAGCTGATCGACCATCGTATTGATCGTGTCTTTGAGTTCGAGAATTTCGCCTTTCACGTCCACCGTGATCTTCTTTGAAAGGTCACCGTTGGCCACGGCAGTCGTCACTTCCGCGATGTTGCGTACCTGGCCCGTCAGATTGCCGGCCATCAGGTTCACGCTGTCGGTGAGGTCCTTCCAGGTTCCAGCCACGCCGCGCACATCGGCCTGACCGCCGAGTTTTCCTTCTGACCCAACCTCGCGGGCCACACGCGTCACTTCAGACGCGAAGGCGTTCAACTGGTCCACCATCGTATTGATCGTGTCTTTGAGTTCGAGGATTTCGCCCTTCACGTCGACCGTGATCTTCTTGGACAAGTCGCCGTTGGCTACGGCCGTCGTCACTTCCGCGATGTTGCGCACCTGGCCCGTAAGGTTGCCGGCCATGAAGTTCACATTGTCGGTCAGGTCTTTCCAGGTTCCGGCGACGCCCATCACCTGTGCCTGGCCGCCCAGTTTGCCTTCGGTTCCGACTTCGCGGGCCACGCGGGTGACTTCCGAAGCGAATGAGTTCAACTGGTCCACCATCGTGTTGATGGTGTTCTTCAATTCGAGGATCTCGCCCTTCACGTCCACCGTAATCTTCTTGGACAAGTCACCGTTCGCCACCGCGGTCGTAACCTCCGCGATGTTACGGACCTGGCCGGTCAGGTTACTGGCCATCGAGTTAACGTTGTCGGTCAGGTCCTTCCACGTTCCCGCCACGCCGCGCACGTCTGCCTGGCCGCCCAGTTTGCCTTCCGTACCGACTTCGCGGGCCACACGGGTAACTTCCGAAGCGAATGAATTCAACTGGTCCACCATCGTGTTGATGGTGTTCTTCAATTCGAGGATCTCGCCCTTCACGTCCACCGTAATCTTCTTGGACAAGTCACCGTTCGCCACCGCGGTCGTAACCTCCGCGATATTTCTCACCTGGGCCGTCAGGTTGCCGGCCATCGAGTTCACACTATCGGTGAGGTCCTTCCAGGTTCCGGCTACACCCTTAACCTTGGCCTCGCCGCCCAGCTTTCCTTCGGTTCCCACTTCGCGCGCGACGCGCGTCACCTCCGAGGCGAATGAACCCAACTGATCCACCATCGAGTTCACGATCTTTACGGTGCGCAGAAACTCGCCCTTCAAGGGCCGGCCATCGACTTCAAGCGCCATGCGTTCGGAAAGGTCGCCGTTGGCCACCGCGCCGATCACACGGGCCATTTCACTGGTCGGGCGGGCCATGTCATCAATCAGCAGGTTGGTCGAATCAACCAGGCGCAACCACGAACCGGCGGCGGCCGGCACCGCGGCGCGATGCATGATTTTTCCTTCTTTACCGACCACCCGGCTGACTCGTTCGAGTTCCTTTGCGGTCTTGTCGCTTAACTCAATTATTTCGTTGAGGGTGTCGGCAATCTTGCCGGCCTCACCGGTCCACTCACCGGGGAGCCGCGCTGAGAAATCACCTTTTTTGAAAGCGACGAGGGTTTTCAGAAGTAACTTGGAATTGAGAGAGTCTTTGGACGCAGTTTGGGTTCGCATAAATTCCTTCCGAAAGCGTATTCGCAGGAGAGACGGCGCCGGGGATGGTCGTCGAGGCGAGACTGAAGCCTTCACGCAACTCACCGTCGGGCGCACGATGCGTCAACACAAGGGGGAAAGCTTTTCCAGGGGAATCTGAACGCCACGGGGGACAAGCGCGTTTGAAGCATTCTATACCCCGCCGGGTAAGGTTTGTAAAGCGGTTTTTTAGAATTGAGGCTGGCCGGAGCCGAGCAGTTGAGCAACTCCGCGAACGCCACGAACCCGGTCCGAAACAACAACCAAACTGAAATCAGCACGTCCGGGCGGTCTTTCCAAAACGTCTTTGGACGCGCGGCGCATCTCCATACGGGGGCCGGTGTGCATTGTCCGCATCCCGCGCGGGCCGCCAAGCTCAAATCTTAGTCAACCAAGCCGTTTCGCGCTTCGTGCTGATTGCGGCAAAACCGCCAGCGCGGCCAATAGAAAATGGGCCCGGGATGATGAATCCCGAGCCCATGATTGTTCGCGAAATCGACTCTGTACTCCGGGGTAAAGCGGATTACCACCCTTAAACGAACGCGAAGTCGAACTGCTCCTGGAAAATAAGCGGATCGCTGTTGATGTCGAGCGAACCGATATAGTCTTCGATTTCGTTCAGCACTTCTCGCTCCGATCCGCGCAGCGCTTTGGCGACTTCAGGGTTGACCCGCAGCATAGCCTGCCGCGCACCTTCGCCTTCTCCTTCGCGCCCCAGACGCCGGGCTTGCTCGAGAATCTCGTAGCAGACGGTCTGCGGGGATTTGACCAGACCTGCTCCCTGACAATGCTGGCAAGGCGAACATAGCGTTCGCTCGAGCGATTGCTTCACGCGCTTGCGTGTCATGATCACCAAACCAAAATCATTGAAAGACAGAACTTTCGTCGGCGATTTGTCGTGCCGTAGAGCTTCCTGCAGGGTCTGCATAACTCGCTGGCGATTACGCCGCTCTTCCATGTCGATCAAATCGAGCACGATAATTCCGCCCAGGTCACGCAAACGAATCTGGCGGGCAATCTCTTCGACCGCTTCCATGTTCGTGCGCGTGATCGTGTCTTCCAGACGAGTAGCGCCGCGGCCGACGAACTTGCCGGTGTTGACGTCGATCGAAACCAGCGCTTCAGTTTGATTGATGACCAGATAGCCACCCGACTTCAACCAGACGCGAGGTTTGATGGCCTTATCGATCTCGGCCTGCACCCCATAGGCTTCAAGAATAGGTTGATCGCGCGTATACAGCTTTACTTTTTTCACCATGCGCGGCTGCATGCGATTAACGAACTCGACAACCCTCTGATACTCGTCTTCCGAATCGATGCGAATCGCGGTGAAGTCTTCCGACAGTTGATCGCGAAGAATTCGCTGCACCAAATCAAGATCGCGATGGACCAGATTCGGCGCCTTGGCTTTCTCGGCGCTCTTACGCATGTCCTGCCAGGTGCGCAACAGGTACTGGGCGTCGGCCCGCAAGTCCTCTTCGCTGGCGCCAACACCCGCTGTGCGTACGATGAATCCGCCGGTCGGCGAACCTTCATCCGCGTGAATCTTCTGAATCAGTTTTCGCAGGCGCGCGCGTTCGTTGTCTGAATCGATTTTTCGCGAAACGCCCAGATGCTCGACCGTCGGCATGTAAACCAGAAACCGTCCCGGCAAAGCGATGTGCGAAGTTATGCGCGCACCTTTCTTGGCGATAGGCTCTTTGGCAATCTGCACCAGAATCTCCTGGCCTTCGCGCAGAAGATCGGTGATGGTCGGCTGTGCGCGATCGTGTCTCGGAGACCGGCGCCGTCCGCGAGCTGGTGGCTGACGACGGCCGCGCGGCCCGCTTTCCTGGGGCTCGGAACTCTCGACGGGTTCCTCGACGGGAATTGGTTGTTCGTCAAACACTTCAGGTGATTGAGCCTCGACCTCCACGATCTCGGCATCTTCGTCATGACCGTTAGCGGGGCTGTCGCCATTTGTCTCGGCGCCAGCTCCAGCCCGCTTTGCCGGGCGACGTCGCCGCCGGCCTCCGCGGCGCGTAGCAAACTCTTCATGCGGGCGGCCAGTCGTGATGCTGGCTTCAGAATCGGGAAAAGTGTCGAACGCGTCTTCACTCGGTGTCTCTGCTGTCGCCTCGGCCGCGGCTTCGTCTTCCGCTTTTTTCGATTTGAACAGGCGGCCAATAACCCCGGTCTTCCGTTTCCGCCGTTCCGCAGCAGTGGGTTTTTCCTTTGCGGTCTCAGGCGCCGGAGGCTCAGAAGTCTGGGCTTCCTGGGCCAGGGCTGAAGCTTCCTCATCATCACTGACGCGCTGGAAAGACAGCCGTCGCGAACTGGTTTCCGGCTCTTCATCCACAAATCCGGCGACGTGAGCCTCTTCAATTTTACGCTGACGGGCCCGCGAAACGCTGGAAGCCTCTTCGTCGTCGGCGACCCTTTGAAACTCCCCGCTCTCGGCGAGTCCGTCGGTTAGCAGCGAGCCAACCGGGGCACTCGGCACGTCCTCGAGATCGAATTCAACGGCGTGGACCGCATCCATGATGCGTTCCTGAAGTCGCGCGTCTTTGAACATTTCACCGTTCATCGCGCGCTCTTCATCGTCGCTAATCCGCTCAAACGATGGGCCGCCCAGGGCGAACGGCGTATCGATCGGTTCAGCCTCGGTCGGAATAATGCTCCGTTCTTCCGGGGCCGGCTCGGCTTTGCCTTTGGTGGTGCGACCGCGACCGCGCCCACCGCGACGGCCGCGCTTGCGCGCTGCAGTCTCTTCTTCCTCGGCTTTCACTTCAACCGGGATGGCCTCGGCTTCAACTTCGCGCAGCGGTTCAGCGCGTTCGTGCGTGGCCTCGACCTGTTGCTCGCGTTCAACTCGCCCCAGCTCGATATGTTCAGTAGCGGCGCGCGTAGCGGCTTCATGATCGCCCTTCCTGGATTTGTCGACGACGATCCGTTCGAACTCGGCCTCTTCGTCAAAGAAATCCGTGACGTAAAGGAAGGCATCGCGCTCCAGGCCGATATCCACAAAGGCGGATTGCATTCCCGGCAGCACGCGCATCACGCGTCCTTTGTAAATATTGCCGACGATCCCCTGGTTTTCTTCGCCGCGTTCGATATAGAACTCGGTGACTCTCTCATTTTCGACGATGGCGATTTTCTTTTCGCGACCGTTAACACTAACAATTAACTCTCTTGACATTGATTTTCTTTCTGTTGATGCGCTGGACACACGCCCCTACCCGAATCGCCGGCGCGGCTTTCGCGCTGACGTGGTTGAGCGTGCGATGCGCAGGCATCTGTGCCTGCGATCGATTTGCGCAATTGTTGATGGAAGTTGCCGTCAGAATGTGACGGCAGTTGATTTGCGAGACCGGCCTGCGGTTGCAAGCGGCGACGCGTTTGAACTCGATCAGGCAGATCGAGATCGCTCGCGTGATTTGGAAGTACCATCTGCCCGAGCAGACGGTTAACTTGATTCAAATGGGAACTCCATGTGACGCGCGAGGCTATCTTTTGATAGCGCCAGGGAGCGGGGCGTCGGTCAGTTAAGACGCGCTCTGGAACCTGGTTCGCGGTCGGTAAATGCCGTCTGGTTGACGGCTTCAAAAATCTTGGCTCAACCCTTCACTGCTGGTAATTCGTTGCTGTGATTGCTTTTCCGGCATGGCCGGGCAAGGCGAGCGAACGCAGTATAGCAGAGGCAGTTACTTAACACCACCTAATTCGGGGGTTGTCAGCGTGACACCAGAGCAAATGACTCTTTCTTTGATATCTGAGCAAGCTACAGCTAGAATCCCCAACCGAAGAACAAGAACATGAGGGACGAAGATCGAATTCGCAAAGCCGTCTATGCCGCGGTAGACGAACTCAACCAACAATTGCCCGGCGGTGTGCAGGTCGAAAAGTCTCTGGACGCCGCGCTTTACGGCGCTTCAGGCAAACTGGAATCGCTCGATTTCGTGACCCTGATCATGGAGGTCGAGGAAAAAATTAACGCCGAGTTCGGCACCGACATAACCATCGCCGACGAAAATCTTTTGTCGAAAGAGAAGAGTCCCTTTTCCACCCTGGGAACGCTGACTGAGTACCTGCAGGATCTGCTGAAGGAAAAAGACGCTTGATGTAAAGCAGGCTGTCCGGTCTGCTTCACCTTCGAACGGCTAGAGATTCGCAGACTGGACAGTCCGCGATACATCTTCCGGCAGACCTTTGACGCACCCAAACCCCCGCCAGCTGTTTTTGTTGCGCCAACCAATCTCAACTTCCGTTGCCTGAATGTCCTGCCACCACTCCTGAAATTCATCACGGGCAATATAAAAAGCCGTCGGCGCTACCAGATGATCAAAAACGATATTATGGTGCTCGCGCCAGTTGAAGCTGGAAATAAACTCCATGTAATCGTTATAGAACAGATGCTCGGCGATCTTGCGCCCGCCTTCACTTCGATTCAACGGCCCGTAGACTAGTTTCGACGCGAGGTACACCAGGGCAGTCGGAAACCTGGCCAGATGAAACAGCAGACGCGATGGCATGCGTGAGGTGACATACTCGCGCACCGGATTAACGAACCTCACGATCCATTGATTGTTCTCGGCGCCGTACACCCACGCTGACGCGTGTCCGCCGGGTTTCACTCTTGAAACTAAAGATCGAAATCCTGCCCGTGGATCCGGTAAATGATGCAGCACACCCACCGAGAATGCGTAATCGAACACCTGACGCAGCGGCAGTTGGTAAATGTCTGCCTGAATGATGTGGGCATTCGCGATTCCGCGCGTGGCCGCAAACGCAACTTCGACGGCCGCACTCAGGTCGACCGCCACGATGTCGCGTGCGCCCCAGCCGGCAACTCTGCGTGTGTGACGTCCCTTGCCGCAACCACCCTCCAGCACAATTTTGCCTTTGAAAAATTCCGGACGGACGGGCGCGATCCACCCGAGAAACTCTTCATCGTACTTTTCGTCTTCCTGTGTGAACTCCCTCCATGACCAGCCGAACTTATCTGCAGTCGCTTGCTTGTCAGTTTCGATATTTTCCAGGTCGGCGAACCTGGGGATTCCCCGAACGATCGCAAACGAACTTTGACATGTGACGCACCCAAGCTCGCCCGAAATAATCTCGATCCCGTCTTTCTCGCCGACAGATTTCAGCTCCAACGGGTTCCCGCAAGCCGGACAAGCCAGATAATCCAGAAGTCGTTCTTTCATAAATGCAGAGATCTGCGTTGACTAACAGGCTGCTGAAAAAGGAATAAATCGGCCACAGAGGCACGGAGACGTAGAGCGAAACACGACAAGGTGAACAAAATTGCGAACAGACTCGTGTGTCTTGACTGCTTTCATATTCTCTGTGCCTCTGTGTCTCTGTGGCGATTCTTGGTTTTTCAGCACACTGTTAGGTCTCCAAAAATCGAATTCTTCCGATCGCGTTGGCAGTTTTTGCTGAGGCCGTCTTTGTGCACGTCAACCGTTGCGCTTGATCAGGCACACCCAGGTTGAGGCCGGCTTTCATCAAAACTGCAGTCCCCGGCCACCAGACGGGTATGGGCAAGGCCACGAAATACTTTGCCAACCGCAGGCCGAGTGCCGGGCCCTTGAGATCTTCGGGCCCGCACATTTCGAGTATGGTCTGCCCGCGGGTTTCTCGAGTGACAGCCTTGGACGCCATCGCGGCAAAATCATCAACGTGCAATGGCGCAAACTCAATGTGCGAATTTCCCAAAAGCGCCGGCGCGACGTGCCAACGTTTCGCCAATGAAATCCACCGGTCAATTCCCTCTTTACTGCCGGCGCCATAGACTTCGGCCGGCCTGATAATCAGAAGGCTTTTCCAATCCATTTTCCGCAATTCGGATTCGGCGGCTAATTTCGATTCTCCGTATGCGCCGGCGCCTCGAGTCGCGCACCTCGTACTAATGTACACAAATCTGCGGCAATCGCGCGCGCGCGCCGCTGCGGCCAGCCGAATGGTTCCCTCATGATTTACGGTCCAATAACGGGCCGCGTCATGCGCGTGCGTCACTCCGGCAAAGTGAACGATCAGATCCACGTCCTGCGGAAGCGCCTGCAATCCGGAATCTGAAGTTAAATCCAGGCCGACGAGGTGTACTCGCGAATCAGAAATTCGGATCTCGTGTTCGTGTTGCGCACACCAAATCTCCCGGCAACAGTCGGACTTTAACAACTCCTCCAGGACACGTCTGCCGAGGCCCGACGAAGCTCCAGTAAACAACACTCTCATCCCAGTAGTGGTGCGGTTTGATGTCCGACAAGCTTTATTAGCTTGTCGACGCTCCGGCGACAAACTGAAGTTTGCCGGACATTTATTCCAAACTGCATTAGTACTCTCATTCCGGTCGAGACTTGGGCCATCGAAAACTTGGCAACTCGTCACGCTATCTATACCATGGCCGCGTGACTGAGCCGTACTTCTCACTCGTCGTACTTTGCTATCGCAGCGGCCCCAGCATCATTCCCTTCGTAGAAAAGATGCAACAGGCGTTATCCAGGTGCAACTTCACCTCGGAACTGGTGCTGGTGGGAAATTATGTCGAAGGCAGCGATGACGAAACTCCGCAGGTGATCGCCGGGCTGGCGAAGGCGATGCCGAATGTCCGCACCGTAATTCGACCGAAGGAAGGAATGATGGGCTGGGACATGCGGATGGGCCTGAACGCAGCGCGCGGTACGTACATCGGCGTGATCGATGGTGACGGCCAGTTCCCCCCGGAATCCATCATTGCCTGTCTGTTAAAAGCCGAACTCGAGAATCTGGATCTCACCAAAACTTATCGGGTGCTGCGCGATGACGGGTTACACCGCCGGATCTTGTCATGGGTTTACAATGCTCTATTTAAGCTCCTCTTCGGATTTGCAGTTCGCGACATAAATTCAAAGCCGAAGATCATTCGTGGTGACAAATACCCTTTGCTGCATCTCGAGTCCGATGATTGGTTTGCCGACGCCGAATTGATGATCAGGGCGCGTGAGTTGGGCTTCAGAATCGGCGAAACCCCGGTCCATTTCAGGGCAAATGAAACACGCGGATCATTTGTGAAGCCGGCCGCAATTCTCGAGTTCACCTCAAATCTGTTGAAATACCGGTTTGGGCAACGAGCAAACCGTCCCAGGATTTCCTGAGGTCACGCCGGCTTTCGCGCCAGGCAAATCAACGAAACTCCAAAGGGAAAAACCCCGCGCTTGAGCACAAAGCGTTCCGCCGCGAACAATTGAGCAAGCGGCCGGTTCAGCAGCGGCACGTTGATTCCGTATTCAGTCTCAGTCCGAATTCCAAACCAACGCATCAGCGACCGCACCATCAGCACCGGCAGGAAAAAGGTGAAGTTCGCGTATCCTACATTCTCAATTTCAAAGCCGGCTGATTTCACTTTCGCAATCAAGTCCGCCCGATCGTAACGCCGGCGATGATTGCTGACATCGTCCTGCACACCCCAAAGAAACATAAATGCCGGAACAAAGAGCAGGGTGTAACCGCCGGGACGCAAAACCCGATTGATTTCTTTGAGACCGGCACGGTCATCGTCCAGATGTTCGATGACGTCGAGAGCCGTGACCACATCAAACGACGCGTTGTCGTAGGGCAGAGCCTCAGCTTCACCCAGGCGCACATTGGTGAGCCCGCGCTCCTGACAGAACTCCAGTGCCTGCTGAGAGATATCCACACCTTCGGCTGCGCCGAACGCCGCCAGCATCTTGAGGTTCGCGCCGGTGCCGCATCCGACGTCGAGGATTCGGGGCTCTGAAGTTTGCAACTCGCGGCAAATCTGTGTCACGAAACTCTCAATGATCCTGCGACGACCGACATACCACCAGTGGCTCTCCTCCACGCGAAAGAGAATCGGATAATGGTGCTCCTCCATCTCTTTCGGAAGCGGTGAATCGACGTCTGTGACCTTCTGCATGATTAAGAATTCCGGCTGGCGCGCATCAACTTGATTCGATCGATTCCTGCCGAGATTGACAGCCCGGCAAACACCAACAATACGGCCTGCATCGGCAACCCATAACGCACTTCGGAATGTGCGATCGATAATGAGGCCAGATAATAGAGGACAGTCACCAGCAGCAGACCAGTAATCCGCCAATCTCTCCTGAGAGCCAACCAAACTCCCAGGACCATTAAAGGGAGTACGAGATAACTTAGAACACTCTGAATCATCCCGATTGCATTCACTCCCAAAGCGAGCACCCCACCCTGTCTGGCGGGCGGCAAAGTCTTTCGGCTCGTGACATTGACGTGCGCGCTGCCGACATTGGGTACCGGATCGCCGGCATATTTCAAATGACCCCAGAGGCGTCGCGCCATCACACCGGCATACCAGAACGGATGCGCTTTGATAATGGCGAATGCCCTGCGGCCACGCTCACGATCCCGTTGAATGCCGTCAGGCCAATTGAGTGCGAGCGGCGCGTCCGGCGGCAACCCCATCGCTTGGCGATCCTGCTCGACCATCTGCGTGTCACAACATGGTGCGCCGAACTCCGGCCCGCGCTCAGTCTCTCCGATTCCGGCCAGGAAATTCCAACCAACGTTCAGCCCCGTGGGCGCCACTTCCGGATAAAAAACGATCAGATTGCGAATCACAACTGGTGAAATCACCAGCAATGTTGCCAGCGTGACCGCGGCCGCCAACACCACCCTGAGACGCCTCGCAGCTTGAACAAATACGAGCAAACCGAAGGCCCACGCCACGAAGAGAAGTAGTGGGTTTACCCGAATCCAACAGGCGATACCCAGCAATGCGCCGGCAGCGCCAGCTAACGGAATGCTTTTGTGCCTGACGCTCAACAGCAGCAGCAGGATGGCGCCCAGCACCAGCCAACTGGTCGGTGAATCAGCACCCGGCGTAGCGCCGGCAAACGCGAGCAAAGGAGAAAGGGCTGCCACAATTCCCGACCACCAACCGGCGCCCCAACCGTAGGCCGTCAGTCCAATCGCAAACACGATCAGGATTGAGAGCGAATCAAGCACCAGTTGGAACCACTGGACTGAAGCGGCGGATCTTTTGCCGGTTATGAAATAAATGAACGCCATCCAAAGTCGGCCGCCGGGCGGGTACTGGATAAGGTCAGTCCGCGACGAATCGGGAATCCAGAAGAAAGACTCGCGACCCTCGAGCACGTCCTGGGCCTGCCGATCGAACACGGCAAACGATCCTGATTGAAACCAGCCCGGATCGCTAAAATGCGCGCGAATGAAATTCGCAGTAAGCACGCGCACGGTGAAAGCGATGAGCACAATGAACGCGAGCGCCAGAAGTCGGCGCAGGGGCAATTGTCGGAGGCGAGTGTTCAAAAGTCTCACAACTTATTTGCGGGCTGAGATGATCACGTTGCCGCCAATTCTGCTGCGCAAGGATCGAAACAAATTCTCTCCAGCGAGTTTCGAAAAGAAGTGAAGTTCGGCACGGGTCAGCTGATCAACCTGTACCTTCACCTCACTAAACATTGAGAACAGGTTGCGCGCCTCGGCGCGCCCGTAGACTTTTACCAGCGGCCGGCCGCCGCCTTCGTTGGCTTCAACATAGCGGCTCATGATTTCTTCCGGCGTTTGCCCGCGCAATAGCGCTGCCTGCAGGACCCCGCGGCGCAGAATGATTTCGCCCCAATAGTACAGAGAATGGCGGTGGTAAAGCATCACGCGCGCCTGCCCGCCCGGCCGCAGCACGCGATGAACTTCGCGCACCGCGCCGGCCGTGTCCGGCGTGTGATGCAGAACCCCGTTCGAATAGGCAACGTCGAAACTTTCGTCCGCGAACGGCAACGACTCGCAATCGGCCAGGGCGAAGTCGCCCGTCTGGCCGTACAGCGAGAGGTGGCGACGAGAAAGTTCGATCGAACGCGGCGTCAAATCTACGCCGGTGACCTTCGCCCCGCCGCGGGCGAATTGCAAAAGATCAGTGCCCATCCCACATCCGACTTCCAACAGACGCTGGCCCGAAAAATCTTTGAAGCCCATCACGTCGGGCATCCACGGCGCATATTCCTGATAACGATGATGCTCGACTTCATCGAAGAATTCGCGCGTTCCCACCTCGTGTGCCTTGCCGTAGACAGCACCAGCCGGATCTTTGCTCCATTGCTCGCGGGCACGTTGTTTGTCGTCTGAAGTCATTCTGGTCGGTACCGTCTGTGGTAGCGGGCGGTTGATGTTTGATTACGGGTCGCTTAGGCTTCGTGTGACTCCAAAAAACTCTCGCGTCGCTTCACTCCGTCAGGAGTGAAATGTTTATAGTTTCGGCTGTTTGTTTGATGAATCAGCTCCTTTAGGAGCGAAATACTGATTCTCGTTTTCACACCGCGCCTAAACATTTCGCTCCTAAAGGAGTTCGAATTTGCTTGTCCACATGGTTCTATAAACATCTCACCCCTGGCGGGGTGAAATCCTGTTTCTGGCGAAGCCGTTTAGCGTTCAACGGCAGGCGGTTCTGACAGCGCACGATACTGATCGATCACTCTTTGCGCATTCTGCTTCCACGTGTGCCGCTCAACCGCTGCGCGTCGCGCCGCACTCCCCAAACGCTCCCGCAAATCACGCGATTCGCTCAAACGCAGGATGGCCCTGGCCAACTGCCGGGCGTTTCCCGGCTCGATCAAAAGGCCGCTCTCTTCGTCGGTCAACACCTCGCCGATTTGTCCGAGACGACTCGCAACGATTCCCTTTCCCATCGCCATGTATTCGAAGAGTTTAGTCGGCGAGCCGAAGAATTCGCTGCCATCTTCGAGCGGCACGTGCGGCGAAAGCAGGATGTCACACGCATCCAGCAGCGGCGGCACGCGCTCGTGTTCGAGATGACCGGTGAAAATCACGCGATCCTCCCGGCCGGCAACGCGTATGATGCGTTCGACTTCATCGCGGAATCTTCCCGCGCCCACCAGCAGGAACCTCACTTTACGATCTTCGGGCATCTGCGTAACTGCCTCGGCCAGCGTGAGTACTCCATGCCATGGCCCAAACGTGCCCACAAAGCCGGCGAGGATTTCGTCCTGCGGGATGCCCAATTCCTTTCGGGCCGCGTCGCCGCCAATATCGGGACGAAATCTTTCGGTATCGACTCCGTTCGGATTGACGACTATTTTGTCCGCAGCAATTCCGATCCGCAGAAGATTACGGCGCTCGACTTCCGAGACGACGAAGATCCGGGCCGCGGCGTTCAGGTTCAGGCGCTCGAATCTTTCCAGCAGCGGAATCATTCCCGACATGTCCCAGTGTTTGCCGATCCAAACTTCCGATCCGTTGTATTCGAGAAACAGCGGCACGCGCCCCTGCAAACTCGCCTCGACCCCGGCCCAGGTGAAGCGGCCATAGCGTTGGTAAATAAGATCGACGGGATTGTTTTCGATCTCTCTTAAAACACCGGCAGAAAAAATCAGATTGTTGCGAAGATCGAAGGCCGCGCGCGTGGTGCCAACCGGCTCGGGATCGACCAGGGTTAGTTTTGTTTGGTCGAGGCCCGCAATGTAATCATTGCTAATGACTCGGACGCCGGCGCCGAGCTCGCTCGCCGCGTTGACGAAACCATTGATGTGCGTCGCCGCGCCACCGGCGGCTGAACCCGGGCTGGGAGTGCTGCGCAAATAAGCGATACGAAGCTGCTCCCCCTTCCTTCCGGCGAAGGCTGAAGAGCGCCCCCCCGTGACTTGCTCGAGCTGTTTCAGACGCGAATGCGATTTGGCAATAGCCGTTGTACTCGCGGCCGCTTCGGAACTCAGCCGCGCCGGCAGTCGCGCGAGAATTCCGGGCCGAGTTTCTTCTCGACTATCGCCGCGCGCGTCAACCAACACGACGCGGCTCGCACCACCCAGCACTCCAAACAGCAACATGGCATTTTGACCTCGCTGCCAGATAAGACGTTCAGTTGCGACCGCGAAGATATCCGGGCGCAGCGAACGAAGCGCGTGCAGGCGCTGCGACCATCCGCCGCTATCGAGTTGTTCGCGAGGAATGTTATCTACGCTCGCGCCGGGAAATTTCTCCAGCAACCAACCGCGAGCATGCTCGGCGTTTCCGCTGAGCGACAGCAAAACTATCTTCATGAAAAATTCACTCGGTACGCACGCCTCCGGCGTGCTCGCCTTAGCGTCGATCGATTAGCGATGGCTCGGCCACTCTGATGCGCGGCAAGTCTATGACTTGCCGGTGCGGAACTTCTTATCTCCGGGTCTCCGACCCGAACTCTTGCGGTCATAGACCGCCGTCTTTGGTTAGGGCATTTCGGCAAGTCACAGACTTGCCGCGCATCGGCGTGGCCAAGCCATAGCAACAATGTCGCCATAACCTAAGCGATCAACTAATGACGGCCAACTAGACGCATTCTCGCAAACAAGTCGCGCAAATCCTGCGGGCGCGGCACGAAGATCTCCGCGGGCCGCCGGCCGGTTTTCCGGCAAAAGTACCAGGCCACCAGAACAAATATCAGCGCATAACTCAGAGTCGAATTCAGCGCCGCGGCTCGGGCTCCAAACGCAGGCACGAAGGCCAGGTTCAGGGCGAGATTAGCTAATACCGTCACGATCCAGAATCCGGGGATCGCCGCCGGTAAATCGGTTCCCGTGAAATGCTGGACCAGCACCGACTCGAGGCCGACCAGATAAACACCCGGAAGCAGGATCAATAGCTGTGTCGTAGCGTCGGCAAAGCGCGCTCCATAAACCAGAGGCAACGCAAACGATCCCGCAGCGGCGGCCAGGCAAATTACTAACATCATGAACGATGCGTTTCGCGTTACCTGCACCGCAAACTCGGCCCGCGGGTCCGGCTGCGAAGCGACACGCGGAAACAGTAACGTCGCAATCACGCCGGGCAGCATCAACAAGAGAAAAGAAACCTGCGACGCAACGGCATAGACACCGGCCTCGGCTGGGCCGCGAAAGTAATTAACGATGAGCAGGTCTGCTCGAAAAATCACGAAGCCGGCCATGATCGAAATGTAGAATTTGATCGCGTACTGGAGCATCGTCTGCAACAAACTCAAATCCGGACGAGCCGCGCGCCGATCGGCCTGGGCCCGCAAAACTTTTCCCACAGCTGCGAGCAGGAAGAAACTAACAACGACGGCGGCGGCGGTGTTGAAAGCCACGAGTGTCGTCAGACCCGCACCCAGAATTACCAGCACCAAAATGGCACTCAGCAGAGAAAATGCGGGTGATAGGCATTCGAGCAGATTCATCTGTCCAATGCGATCGACCGCCAGCAATACGTTAAGGCCAATCAGAATCAGCAGTTGAAAAGGGATGGAAAGCGCGGCGATGCCCAAAAGGTTGGTTGGCGCCCCGCCGAATAGCGAAGGTTTCAGTTTGCTTAGGGCGAAAACAAACAGTGTCGCGAAACTACCCACGACCAGCGCAAACATTATCGCGTTGGCCCAAACCGGACCGAGGTTCCGCCGATCCCTCGCAATAAAATAAGTATTGGCTGAAGGCAGTCCGGCGCTGGCAATCTGTAAAGTCAAAGCCACAGTCGCATTCACAACTGCGAGCGTGCCGAATCCTTCCGGTCCCAGCCAGTGCGTAGCCACGATGCTGGAGCCCAAAAGGCCGGCCAGCATCAACACGCGTGTGCCAAACGTCAGAGCTACGCGGGAAACGAATTGGCCGAGCTGCGGCGCTGTTGGTACTGGAGCATCGGCGTCAGTCATAGCCAGGGTTGTCGTGGACGGATCAGCCATTCTTCGCTTCGATAACTTGCGCTTAAGACGAACCAGTTTGGAGTTCCGCCTGTAGGCGGCCGGCGCGCCTCATGCGCCGCCTGAAGGCGGGACTCCAAACCTCAACCAATCCAGCGATCGTACCAAACACTCAGATTCAGCAGGCACCAGAGATTGGCGCTCCAGTCTTTGGTCTCACGGCGATGCTCGTCGGCCATGCGGCCGATGAAATCGTAGTCAAAAAACTTTCGCTCACGAATCGACGAATTCAACAATTGCTGAATCAAGTCGTTGCCCTCACGCCCCCGAAACCATTCCCGCACCGGCGCGCCAAACCCACGCTTGGGTTGATAGAGCAGTTCCGCCGGCAGAATCGGTTCCAGCGCGCGCTTGAGAATGTGTTTGCCGGTCCGGCCTTTTACTTTGAGCTCGCGCGGCAAACTCATCGCATATTCAATCAGATGATGATCCAGGAACGGCACGCGGGCTTCGACTGAAGTCGCCATCGTGATTTTATCAACGCGCATCAGCAGTAATTCCGGCAGACGCAGTTTCAACTCGAGATACGTCATCCGCGCGGCCGCGTCGGCATCAGGACGAGCATCAGCGATGGTCTCCTGGTACTGCCGGACAATGTCATAGGTTGAAAGTCCGTTAAAGCGCGCGCGCATTTCGTTTGTCAGCACGCGCCTCTTCATCGTTTCGTCAAAGACGATCGCGCCGCCCCAAAAAAGCGATTCGTTTGATCCCAGGCGCCGGACCAGCTCAGAAGCCATACGCTTCTTCAAGACCTTCTGCACCAGAGGCTGAGCGACGGCGGCGGCCGCACGACGAGCGATCAGCGGCGTGCGTTCAGCATGACGCCAAAAACGATCTTCGATCTGCAGGTAGGATCGGAACCAGTCATAGCCCGCAAAAATCTCGTCTGAGCCTTCCCCCACCTGAACCACAATGGTGCCCGTATCGCGCGCCAGCTTCGAGACGTAGTAGAGCGGGATGCAGACCGGATCGGCAATCGGCTCGTCCTGGTGAAACACCAGCTCCGGCAGAAACTTCTGCATGTCCTGACGGCCAATCATCACTTCGTGATGGTCGGTGCCGAATCGTTTTGATACTGCTCGCGCTGATTCCAATTCATTCAACTCTTCACAATCTTCAAAACCGACCGTAAAGGTGCGCACCGGCTGGGTCATCAATTCCGACATCAACGCCACGTTCGCTGATGAATCGACTCCGCCGGAAAGAAAAACTCCGAAAGGCACGTCGGCCATCATCCGCTTGCGGATCGATTCACGCAGCAGTTTGAGGATGTTTTTCTGGTGCTCGGCTTCTGAAAGCTCGGGCGCCGGTGAAGGCAAAGCGTCCCAATACTGTCTAAGCTGAGTATCGCCGCCACGATTGACGATTAGCATGTGGCCGGCCGGAAGTTTTTGAATTCCGCGAAAGAGAGTTTGCGGCGCGGGGGTCGTGACAAAGGTCAAATAGTGATAAAGCGCTTCCTCATTTATTTCCGCCGTCACCGAAGGGTGTTTCAGGATCGCTTTGATCTCGGAAGCGAAAATGAAACGGCCGTTCTGATGATAGAAGTAGAGTGGCTTGACGCCGGCGCGATCGCGCGCCAGCACCAGTCTTTCCCGTTCAGCGTCCCAAAGCGCGATGGCGTAATCACCCTCGAGGTCGTGGACAAAGTCGAGGCCCCGCTCTTCGTAAAGATGGAGAATCGTTTCAGAATCCGTCCGGGAAGCGTAAACGTGGCCACGCGATTCCAGATCTTCGCGCAAAGAAGCATGGTTATAGATCTCACCATTAAAAACCAGCCACAGGCGATCCGTGCAGCCGCGCATCGGCTGATGACCGGCGGCGGACAAATCAATGATTGACAGCCGGCGAAAACCAAATCCTCCACGGGCTTCGTCAAAAACCAAATCGCCGGAATCGTCGGGGCCACGATGCGTCATCATGTCCGACATGGACGTGAGCAAGTCGCGCTGCACATTGCCGCGCGTCGCGCCGTATTCCCAGATTCCGCAAATGCCGCACATGTTTCAGATTTCAGATTTCAGATTTCAGATCTCAGATTTCAAATTTGAGATTTCAAATGGTGCCAGAAGCCGAGCGTAAGGGAGGGCCGCTCGAACCCAATGGAGCCCTTGCTTACACGCGGGCTTCTGACACAATTGCCATTCGCTCGCTTTCATTTTCACCTGCGCGAATCGGAATCAGCATGAATTCCATGCGCAGCGGCGCTGCGCTTCGGACTGTCCAGCAGGCTGCAACCGACGGTGCTTTCTCACCGTAATCGGTTGATGAAAACCGTGGTTCCAAAATCGGCTGACTCTCTAACGGTCGCCCTCCTTTACGGTCGGGCTGCTGACATACGATTAACAAGCTGGCGCCGGTCATCTTATCGCACACCTCGACGTTACCATCAGTACGTACTTTCGAATCCAGATTCGGGGCCAGATGAAAGCGGAAACAAAACTCATGTGTTCCCTCCCCCGCCAGTTCGTCCTGAATCAGCCAGAAACGTTCTCGTTTATCCAATTTGATAGTGCGTCGATGAGTGATCGGTTGCGGCAGCCTTCGGTATCCGTTTTGCTCGGCCGAGATCAAATCTGCATCGTCGTCTGTCTCCCACGCTAGTACTCTCGGCTGAGCTTCGTTTCCGATCACGAACGGCACACGTTCGTCGATCGTGTTCTGTTCGGCGCCGTCAACCTGCACTGTGGAGTGATAAGCCGTCGACCGAAACAGATTCCGCTCATGAAGATTGGCCGTGTAGACGTACGAACCAGGATCGACGATGAACGGCGTTCCGCCCGCTGACACTTCGATGCTCAACGCATCGTTATGGCCGTGCGAACCGCGCCCATTCACGCCAATGCCGCCGGCGTTGAAGTGCAGGTATAGATCCTTCTGGCGAAGCAGGTAAACGCCGGCGTCAGGAAAAGCCCGTGAACTGCCCGCCTCGCTCGCCGGCAGCGAGTCATAATCGCGTAGACCCTGCTCTCCCAAAAGCCAGAGCAACTCGGTACGCACGCCTCCGGCGTGCTTTGTGGATTGGCCCGCGGCGCCGTCTTGCTGCACGCCGGAGGCGTGCGTACCGATCTTGAATCGCGGTTCCTGAAATACTGCCGCGCCCAGCGCCAGAACGTATGCGTGATCGTTACCGGCGCGCCTCACAATCGGAAACACCTGTCCGCTGTCAGAGTCACCTATCAACGGCGCGCGACCGTCAGGCCGCAGGTAAGCGCGCAGGTACTCAATCATCGCGCGCAAATTGCTCCAGTGTTTTTCATCGATATTGAAACCGTTCAAGTGGCAAAGCATAAACGAGTAGAGGAACAGCTCGACCTTCAAACGATGATAGCCGGTTGATGCTTCGTAATCTGCGCCGTCCGGCAACAACTGCTTATCCATCTCGTTCAGCATTTCGCGGAAACCAAACTCGCGCCATTCACTTGCCGCGGCGAGTTCCGGCAGCAGCAGGCCAATCCAAAGCAGCCCCACGACGTCGGCCAGGTAGTGGTTGCTGGTGGCAATATGCGAGAACTCGAGGTTTCGTCGAATGTAGGCGCCATGCTGATCGAGCGTCTGCAGAAATTCCTTCAGGGCAATCTCATCCATTTGGGGAGCCCGCAGAAATAGCGCGAAAGCGCCGAGCAGGTTCATCGCCCGCAAGGCAACTTCCATCGCGCAGTTCCAATTGACGCCGCGCGCGACGGGATTCTGCACGCGCCAACTGTCGAGCTGCCGAAAGAAAGCGTCACTTAATTTGTCATCGTTGGTAATTGCATAGGCCCGGCCGAGCGTGAGGAAATGCGCACATCGATTCAGTTCCCACACCACCCGCGCGTCCGAGCCATCGTTTCTGATCAGATTTATGTCAGCGTGATAACTCAGCGGCCAATCAAATCCGGATAACGGATCACGCCTCCATTGAATCTCACCCTCCCCAAAACACTTCTCACCAAAACCGAGGATCGGCCAACAATGTTCGTTGGCGACCCGTTCTGCTTCTTTGATCAACGATCCGGCTTGGTCAGGGAAGATTTGCTTCTCCAACCGCGCGGTCGTCGCGGGGTCTTGAAAACCAGCAAAGAATTTGGGGCGCGTGGGCGAATTAAAGTGCGCCAGCAGATCCGCAGCTCTGACGCGCGCAAACTCCTCGCTCAGGCGCGCCGGCTGCTGATTCAACTCGGCAAGTTGCGCCTGCTCTTTGCGCCGGGCGTTTTTCATGCTGAGGCGGCGCAGGGCTTCCAGCGCAGCGGTTCGCGCATTGACGTCGCCGCGCAGAACGCGCCTCGTTTTGGAGATAATCTTCATCAAAAGAAGGTGGCACAGACTTCAGTCTGTGATTCTGGTCTCCACTCACAGACTGAAGTCTGTGCCACAAATCGAAGGTTAAAGGTGAAAACAAGAAAGGGCAAAGCGGGTCAGTACCGCATGGGGTAGCGGCGGTTCAACTCTTTCGATCTCACGCAGATCAACCGCCCGCTACCGCAGGCGGTTCTGACAGTGCATCCAGAATCCGATCAGCCGTCTTTCCGTCCCACAACGGCGGAACGCGATGCGTCGATTGGTCGGGCGGATTGTCGAGGGCCCGATTCGCAACAGCCACGATCCTCTCTGTGTCGGTACCGGCAAGCGTATTGGTTCCCATCTCCACCGTGATTGGCCGCTCAGTATTCTCGCGCAAGGTAATGCATGGGATACCCAGCACCGTCGTTTCTTCCTGGAGACCGCCGGAATCCGTCAAAACCAACTTAGCGTTGCTGGCCAGATTAAGAAAATCCAAATAACCCAGAGCATCGATTAGCGTCAGGTTCCTGATGTTTTCAGTTCGCTCCCTCAACCCAAGTTCATCGATCATCCGCCGCGTGCGCGGGTGCGCGGGAAAAATGATCGGCACGCGCCGGCTGATTTCTTCCAAAGCGTCCAGAATGCGCACGAAAGCACCTTTTTCATCCACATTCGATGGTCGATGCAGCGTCAGAGCAGCGTATCCGCGCGGCTGCAAATTCAGTTCGGAAAGAACCTGAGAGTGTTGTGAGCGTTCCACGTGCGCAAACAATGAATCGATCATGATGTTGCCAACAAATCGAATTCGCTCCTCCGGGATTCCTTCAGCGCGCAGGTTTTCATTCGCGTCGGGTGACGGAGTCAGCAACAACTCGGCAATTTGATCCGTCAGAATGCGATTGATTTCTTCCGGCATCGTGCGGTCGCGACTGCGCAGACCGGCCTCGACGTGGGCAACCTTTACTCCCAGCTTGGCGCAAACCAGAGCGCAGGCCACGGTTGAATTTACGTCGCCCACGACCACAACCCAATCCGGCTTTTCATTGATCACGTACGGTTCGAAAGCCTGGATGACACCGGCTGTCTGCACGGCGTGACTGGCTGAGCCGACGCCAAGATCCACGTCCGGCTCGGGCATCTCTAAGTCGCGAAAGAACGCGTCAGACATCGCGGCGTCATAGTGTTGACCGGTATGCACCAGAATCGACTGGAACTCATCTGACCGGCGCTTCATAGCTGCGACTATTGGCGCCACTTTCATGAAGTTGGGCCGGGCACCGGCAACGTTGATTACTTTGAGCATGGGCTTTACAGGGGTCACTAAATCGAAATCCGCAAACGCGCATGACTATCCCCGATCTGCGTTCGTCTAGTCAATTGGGAGCTCTCGGGCAGAGGAAACGGCACACTCCGCGGGATTGTTCTCGCTAATTTATTCTCTGAATTTCATTGACAATCTAGCGTGTCTTTTGTTAGTTATGCTTCGCTGTTTGCGATTCAAATCCTGATAAAAGAATCAGAATTCTTTGTTATTGTTCAGCAAAGAGCCCGTTTGCGTTGTTTTCTGCTGACAAATGCAGCGGTTTACTTCAGTCGGCCCTCCCATGGCTTTGGAGTATCAAGTAGTCAAAAATTGAAACCTTAGGAGATTAAACATGTCCCAAAATTGGACCCCGCCCTCGGCCGGAGGCTCGGCAACCGTACCAAACTATATGGTGCCGGCCATCATTTCGATTTTCTGCTGCTGGCCGCTCGCGATTGCGGCAATCATCTTTGCCGCGAAGGTCAATGGTCAAGTCGCCGCCGGCGACATCGCCGGTGCTCAGGACTCTTCCAAGAAAGCTAAGATGTTTAGCTTTATCGCCATCGGCATCGGCGTAGCCGTCTGGTTGATTTACGGCATCATGGTCCTGTTCTTTGGTGGCCTGAGTATGATGAGCGGCGGCCGCTAAACCCAGGAGCGAATTCGCACCCAAGCAACGACCGCGTCGGCCCTGAAGTATGAAAGTATCGAGTTTTTGAGAGCGCCGGCGGTCGTTGCTTGCTTTTTTTGACCTATTGATCGCAAATCGCCCGAGCTTTCAAAGTATCAGTCTGGCATCCCATGGTAGTTTTCTGTACCAAATGCGGCGCACAAAACCATGACTCTTCGCCGCAGTGTGCTCAGTGTCAGGCCACTCTCCCCGTGATCAGCAGTCGGCCCACAGAGTATCAGCCGGATTATCAACCGCCTTTCCAGTCAGGTTACGAGCCGATTCAACCTCCGGCGCCCATGTACGGCCAGGGCTCAAATCTGGATTGGCAAACCAGGGGCGCGGACAAAAAGATCGTCGCGGGCATCCTGGGAATCGTAGTGGGCGGATTTGGAATTCATAAATTTATTCTGGGCTACCAGCGAGAAGGGATCATCATGTTGCTTGTGTCGGTGCTGAGCTGTGGCACGCTGGCCGGAGTCATGCACGTCATCGGCATCGTTGAGGGGATCATCTATCTCACCAAGAGCGACGAGGATTTCGTCAGGACTTATGTTCAGGGCCAAAAGGGTTGGTTGTAGCACGCGGTTTCTTTACGTCAGGACTTCAGTTAAGATTTCTCGCCGCTGTGAGTTGTGGCGGCTTTAGGTCATGGCGAGTTTTTACTTTGTCGATACAACACCGGATCGCGCGCGTCAATTGATCGCCGCGGCGACGATTTGGGTAGGACTAACCACCGTATCGATCTTCCTGTTCTTCTTTAATCCTGCAAGCCCGGCAAATCAGTGGTTTCCCAAGTGTCCGTTCCGACTGGTTACCGGTTTTCAATGTCCAGGTTGTGGTTCGACCCGCGCGTTTTATCAGTTGCTGCACCTTCATCCGGTAGCAGCATTCAAGTTTAATCCGCTGATAATGCTGACATTGCCGTTCCTCATCTACGGTTTTCTGGGATTTACCAAAAGCGCCATTACGGGAAAACCCTATCGTCGTTTATTCATTCCGCCGATTTACCTCTGGGCCTGGCTGGTGCTGATGATCTTCTTTTGGATCTTTCGCAACACGCCCTGGTATCCATTTGTATCGTGAGGCCGGCGCAGGTTAATCTTCACCCTTCGTCGATCGAATCGAAACAAACTGCGCCGCCGCCGAATCATGCTCGCGCTTCCGGCGATACAGGAGTGAAACTGTAATCCCTACCAACAACGCCAGAGCCAATCCGCCAAAGAGCAGTTTTCCCAAATCATTGAAGCCGCACTCATCGCAGTCACCGGCCAGCAGGGCCGCATAGGCCGTGCTCTGGAACGCGTTCACCAGGAACACCCCGACGGGAGAAGTCATAAACAGGTCGAATAGTTGAAACATTGCGAACCTCCGCTAAGTAGTCTGCACGCTTAGACACTCAGGCCTTTCGGTTTGTTCCTTCAGCTCCCGCCCCCGATCTCAAGAGGCAGAACCGTTTCCCGCATTTACGATTTGCGATTCACCCTTTACCATTCACCCATGAATTCTGATCCCGCAATCCGCATCGCCATGCTGCCGCGCGACACAAACTCGCAGGGCACGATCTTTGGCGGCGTCATTCTCAGTTACATCGACATGGCCGGGGCCATCGAAGCCCACCGCCATACCGAAATGGATCGTTTCGTCACCGTCGCCATGCGCGAGGTGATCTTTCACGCGCCGGTATTCGTCGGCGACCTGGTCAGTTTTTATTGCGAGACGCTAAAGGTGGGGACTACTTCGATCACCGTGCGTGTCCTGGTCGAAGCCGAACGATATGGTAACCCCGGAGAAGTTAAGCGCGTCACACAAGCCGAAGTGATTTACGTGGCGGTAGACGCTAAGGGCAAAAAGACAAAGATACCGGTAGTGAACGCCTGACCCTCTTGTTAGTTTATGACCACGCCGCTGCTAATTAGTTGCGCCCGCAATTGTGCAGCGTCTTTGAAAAGAATGGTGTTGATTCCCAACTCGCGTGGGCATTCCAGGTTTACTTCCCGATCGTCGATGAACATACATTCCTCGGGCGTACGCTGAGTAGTCTGCAAGACCAGGCGATAAATTGCTTCGTCCGGTTTGCGCACACCCAGGAAGCACGAGCTGAAGAAAACCGAAAAGCAGCGTCGCAGAGCAAACTGCCGGATGCGATAAAGATTAAGCTCCAGAATTTCATTATTGAGAGTCGCCATGAAGTATCGACCGGATTCTGCGAGCTCTGCGGCAATCTTAAGTGAGTCCGGCTTTGGCTGAGATTGAGCGAAAATAAAATCGCGAAACTCTTCGCGAGTGAATGAGCGCGGCCGATAGAATATCGCGCGATCAAGATAGCGTTCGAGCGTCAAGCCGTTCACCTCGATCGTATGCGCGACCTTCTCGTGGCGGTCGCTGTATTCGTCCCAGTCGAGGCCAAACTTCTCAGCAGCCGCCCGCCGCGAGACATGACCCCAACCGTCTGTCAGGAGCACTCCGCCGATGTCGAAGAAGATGGTGGTGAGTGGCATAGATTCTAGTCTGGGATTTCAGTAAGGTTCGCACTGAACTCTGGGCCCATTTACCAGCGATGATAGGCCGGATGCCCCGGCTTGACGGCGACGAACGTTCCCCGGCAGGTAGCGCAGACTTTACCGTGCGCAAGCAACTCGCCTTCAATGATCGCGCGATCTGCAGTTGACTCAATCACCCGCGCGCGCAACTCGACCGGTTTATCGGTCGGAGTTGGACGCATCAGTTTGATCGCATAATCTGCGGTCACAGTGCAGGGCGGATGCTCCGCGCCGGCTTGCTTCATCAAATGATAAGCCGCGGCCCAGTTGCAGTGGCAATCGAGCAGCGTGCCGATGATGCCACCGCTCAATATTCCGGGAAAGGCCTCCTGCCAGGTTTCCGGATCGAAGGTGGCAACGACCTCATTTCCTTCCGGGAAGCTGCGAATGTGCAGGCCCTTTTCGTTGGCCGGCCCACAACCAAAGCAAGCCATGTTCGGGGCGTACGTTTCCTGGAGACTTTTTTCCATGTGTCCAATGTCCAATGTCCAATGTCCAAAGTCAAAGGGGCCGTACCGACGTTGGACTTTGGACTTTGGACTTTGGACTTTTCCGTAGCTGCTCGCGCAACTTGAACCTCTGCACCTTCCCGGTCGCCGTGTAAGGCAGCTCCGGCACAAATAAGTAACGACGCGGTTGCTTGAATCGCGGCAAGGCGGTCGCACAAAGCTCACGCAGGCTGCTTTCTGACTTCAGTGGCTCGCTTCCGTCGGCTAGTACGACAAACGCGCAGACGCACGATAAACCGTCGTCGTCAGATCCTTCAACCACCGCCGCAGCCCGGGTCGATTCATGTTTCAACAAGACACTCTCGACTTCGATTGGTGAAACCCACTGACCGGTAGGTTTGAAGCAATCGTCGCTCCGGCCCATGTGCCACCAAAAGCCATCCAAGTCACGTCGATACAAATCGCCCGTGCGGGTCCAGCCGTCCACAAACGTTTCCGCCGAAGTCTCAGCCCGCTGCCAGTAACGCGACGCCGCGCTGTCGCCACGAATCCAAAGGTTGCCGACTTCACCAGTCTTCGTAGCCACGCCTTCATGATCAATTAACTTTGCCTCATACCCACTTAACAGCTTACCGCTGCTCCCATATCGCAGATCCCCTGAATGATTCGATATGAACATGTGCAGCATCTCAGTCGAGCCAATCCCATCCAGCAACTCCACGCCAAAGGTCTTCTGCCAATCCTGGCCCAGCTGCGCCGGCAAAGCCTCACCTGCCGATATGCATAGACGCAAACTCGAACAATTGAGCGCGGCTTTGTTACGGTGATGCTCAAGCAGCATTCGATAGACAACCGGCACGCCAAAAAATATTGTGGGTTGAGATTCGTTGAGGATCTGACTGACGACCTCAGGTGTCGGTTTCTCCCGGCAAAGAACAGTAGTCAGGCCGCTGAGCAAAGGGAAGGTGAAGCTGTTTCCCAACCCATAGGCAAAAGGCAAGCGCGATGACGAAAAAAGACGATCGCCTTCGCGAAGTTGCAGGACCTCACGACAAAAAGTCTCGTCGGTATAGAAAATGTGTGCCTGCGTGTGCACTGCGCCTTTCGGTTCACCGGTGCTGCCGGAGGTGTAAAGAATGAAGGCGTCCGCCTCTGTGTCAGAAGCCCGACCCTGAGCGAGGGCATCTTCGTCAGCGAGATTCGCGGTTACCCGGCGCCCATCGTTAGCAAAGTCCTCAAGGTGCACGCCCGGGATTTCCCTCGAAAGGCCGTCGTCGCCTCGACGAACGAGGATCAGGTTCTTCAGATCCGCGGGTAAGGGAGAATTCTGAAACAATGCCGTCGCGACTGACGCTTCAACTACCGCCGCGCACGCACTGCAGTCTTTGAGAATGAACTGTTGATCTTCGCGGCCGAGTGCGAGATTGATTGGGACCGCGATGGCACCGATCGAGATGATGGCCACGAAGGCAGCGATGAACTCGGGAGAATCAGCCAGGAGCAAGGCCACTCGATCTCCACTACTAACGCCGAGCGTATTCAGGGCTTCGGCGACCCGCACCGTCTCAGCGCGCAGGTCGGCATAACTGAGTTTGCGACCTTCGAACAACACCGCCTCACGCGACGAACGATCAGCAGGAAATAGACGCTCGAAAAGATTCATGGTCAGGTTGCGGGCTTGAAAATGTAACACAACCTCCGCGCTCAGTGGCCTCTCTGGCCCGCCTAAAAACAATTCTGAACGCGTTCAAAAAACGTCTTGACAGCCTCAGCGAGACGGGCGTATGCTGCAAGAGTTGAACGTGTTCAATTTCCCTGAAGGAGGCCAAAAATGAACATCACAATCACGACTTACCTGCTCTATCTCGGCATTTCCATCGCCCTGACCATCTGGGTCGCGCACACGCTGCACAAAAACGGCCGCATCTTTCTGGTGGACGTTTTTCACGGCAATGAGCCCCTGGCTGACTCGGTCAATCACCTGCTGGTGGTGGGCTTTTACCTGATCAATCTGGGTTATGTCAGTTTGGCGCTGAAACTCGGATACGACATTGCCACTCCGAAGGAAGGTATCGAAGCGCTTTCGGTAAAAGTCGGTACGGTGATGCTGGTGCTGGGCGGCATGCATTTCTTCAACCTGCTGATTTTCAGCCGGATGCGCCAACGCGCGACTCAACGTAACGCTCCACCGCCCGTGACGCCAGATGCTTTTACCCCAGTTCGGGAGGTTTGACCATGTCAAGACTAACTCTGCTCTTCGATCCTAATTGCGGCCTGTGCCGGCGCGTTCATGGCTGGCTGGCTGACCAGCCGAAGCTCATTGAACTGCGGATGATCCCGATCAAGTCCGAACGCGCCAGACAACGCTTTCCGGAGTTGAATCATGAAATGACGTCAGAAGACCTGACGGTGATCACTGATCAAGGCGCAGTGTACTTCGGCCCTAAAGCCTGGCTGATGGTGCTTTGGGCGCTCAAGCGTTATCGCGAATGGTCCTACCGTCTGTCGTCGCCAGAGCTTTTGCCGACAACCCGGCGGGTCGTGTCGATGATTTCGCAACATCGTTACCAAATCAGTCGCGTTACCGCCAGCCTATCGAGGTAATCTGCCATGGAACCTGCCTACCTGCATAAAGAGACGAAGACGCCCAAGGGCGAACAGACCCGCGAGTTGATCCTGAACAGCGCGCTCGATCTTTTGAGAGAGCACGGCTATGAGAAGACCACGATGCGGGCGATCGCTCGGAGTGCCGGAGTGTCGCTCGGCAATGCGTATCACTACTTTGGCTCGAAGGAGCTCTTGATCCAGGCGTTCTATCATCGACTTCATGAAGAACACCTGGCGGTGGCGCGCCCGGCGCTGGAAAAAGAGTCGAGTTTTAGCACGCGTCTGCTTACCGTAATAAAGCTCAAGATTTCCACGCTCGAGCCGTATCACGAGTTTGCCGGCGTACTGTTCAAGACTGCTGCCGACCCGCACAGTCCGCTTAATCCGTTCGCGCACGCCTCAGCACCGGTGCGCCGGGACAGTATCAAGTTTTTTGAGGAACTGGTGGTGGATACCAGGGCGCGCATTCCCGCAGACCTGCGGGCCGAATTACCGTACCTGCTTTGGCTCTACCACATGGGCGTGATTCTTTTCTGGATTCACGATTCGTCACCCAGGCGCGCGCGCACCTATCGACTGATCGACCAGACAGTCGATTTGCTCGACAAACTGATTTCACTGGCGAGCAATCCGCTGATGCGGCCGGTGCGCAAGCGCGCCTTAACGATGATTACTGAATTGCGTGATTTGGAATTGGCGGAAGCCTGAAAGATGCGACAAAGCGGTTGATTATTTGGTCGCTCGAATCAACATAGGTCAGGTGAGAATACATGAGAATCGCAATCACTGGTGGAACCGGTTTCATTGGCGGGCATCTTGCCAGGCGGCTGGCTGCCGAGGGTCACAAACTAATCTTGCTGGCTCGCGGCACTCGCGAAAGCGAGGCGCGACCGGGGATGACATTTGTCGAGAGCGACTTGTCGAATGAAATCGAGCTTACCAGCACGCCAGAGGCGTGCGTACCGATAACCAGCCTCGCTGAAGCTTTCGCCGGTTGTGAGGCGCTCGTGCATTGCGCGGGAATCAATCGCGAGATCGGATCTCAGACCTATCAAAAGGTCCACGTCGAGGCCACCCGGAACGTGGTCAATGCAGCTCAAACAGCGGGCGTCAGGAAAATCGTGTTGATGAGTTTCCTCAGAGCCCGTCCCAACTGCGGCTCGCCCTATCACGAATCAAAATGGGCCGCTGAGGAGATCGTCAGGCGTTCGACCCTTGATTACACAATCATTCGGGCGGGGATGGTTTACGGCCGTGGCGATCATATGTTGGATCATCTCAGCCACGCGTTGTACACGTTTCCGTTCTTTGCGATGGTTGGCTTCAAAGAGAACAGCATCCGCCCGCTCGCGATCGAAGATCTGATCGAGGTGCTACGGGCCGCCTTAACCGAAGAGCGACTGAGCCGGCGGACGTTCGCTTTGACCGGCGCCGAAGAACTTTATCTCAGCGAGGCCGTGCGCCGCGTTGCTGCCGTCACGGGCACCAGCGTCCGGATGTTCAGCGCGCCGGTTTGGTTCCATTACTTGCTGGCTCGTTTTTGGGAGTTAACCATGAACGTTCCGCTGGCGGCGCGGGCGCAGATCCGGATTCTCTCAGAAGGAGTCGTCGAGCCGGCGCTGCGCTGCGACCCCCTTCCCAAAGACCTTTTGCCGCAGCGCAAATTTACCGATGAGCAAATTCGTAAGGGCCTGCCTGAAGCCGGTCCGTTCACTCTGCGAGACTTGAGGTGCTGCTGTGCGTGAACCTGAATCGAAAGCAGTCGTCTTTTATGACGGTGTCTGCGGTCTTTGCAATCGCGCTGTGCAGTTCCTTTTGAAGAGAGATCGTCTTGATCGTCTTCAGTTCGCATCGTTGCAAAGCGACCTTGCCGCCAAAGTACTAAACCGGCACGGCATGGATCCGAAAGGCCTCGACACGGTCTATGCGGTGCTCAATTATGGTGAGCCCAATGAAACACTGCTCGCCAAGGGAGATGCTTTTCTCTTCTTTGCGGGCGTCATCGGTGGCATTTGGAGTGTCGCAAGAGTCGTCAAAATTCTTCCGCGGCCGGTGCGCAACTGGCTCTATGACTTAGTGGCGCGACACCGCTATCAGGTGTTCGGTAAGTCTGAAAGCTGCATGCTTCCCGACCCAAAGCATAGGCATAAGTTCCTTGAAGTGTGAAGGTGAATTATGAAGATCGTGATTCCCGGCGGCTCTGGTTACGTAGGAACAGTGCTCGCGCGCGCCCTGCACAAGCACAATGAAGTAGTGGTGCTCAGCCGACGTCAAACAAAAGCGCCGTGGCGTACAGTTAGCTGGGACGGAGAAACACTCGGTGACTGGACCCAGGAATTTGAAGCTGCCGATGCCGTCATCAATCTCGCCGGGCAAAGCGTTAACTGCCGCTACACCAAAGAGAATCGCCGCGTCATTACCGAGTCGCGTTTGAAATCAACCAAAGTTGTCGGTGATGCGATCGCGCAGGCATGGAAGCCGCCAGGAGTCTGGCTACAGGCGAGCACAGCGACTATCTACGCGCACCGTTATGACGCGCCCAATGATGAAGCGACCGGCATTATCGGCGGTTCGGAACCCAACGCGCCGGACACCTGGCGGTTCAGTATCAAAGTGGCAAAGGGTTGGGAGCGCGCGCTGAAAGAATCGCCGACGCCAAATACCCGCCGGGTGGCGATGCGTAGCGCGATCCTCATGCATCCTGACTCAGGCTCGCCTTTCGACATCATCCTGCGTTTGGTGCGATTCGGGTTGGGCGGTCAGGCCGGCGACGGCCGGCAATACATGTCCTGGATTCATGAGCAGGATTTTGTGCGTGCCGTGCTTTGGCTACTCGAGCATGAGGAACTGGAAGGCCCGATTAACCTCGCTTCGCCTAACCCTTTGACGAACGCTGAATTCATGCGCACTTTGCGCGCGGCCTGGGGCGTGCCGCTGGGCCTTCCGGCTTTCGAGTGGATGCTCGAACTGGGCGCGTTCATGCTGAACAGCGAAACAGAGCTGATCCTCAAGAGCCGTCGAGTAATTCCGACGAGGCTTTTGGAATCTGGTTTTGAGTTTCAGTATCCGAATTGGCCGGATGCAGCAAGAGAGTTGTGCGCGCGAATGAGGTCAGTACCGGGAGCGGTAGCGACCGGGTGACAATCCTGGCAAACTCGAAATAAGAAACGACCCGGTCGCTACCGCTCCCGGTACTGACCTCATGACCGTCTTTCTTGATGAGTCAGGGCTCCTGCTCCTGCTCAATGAGAAGCAATGCCTTTACATCGACGAAGCGCGACTCAGATTCACGCCGCCGTTGGTCGTGACGGCCCGAATCGTTGGTCCACCTGAGCCGATGTCGACGCTGATTTCTTTCGGCATGCGTCCACGCTCAGTTAGCGGCACATTCAACGGAAAGTCCGACTTAACATTTCCATTCGTCGTGCCAGTCACGAGGTGCGCTGAATAATTATCCGGCATGATCAGGTTGACGCCGCCGTTCGTGGTCCGCACATCCAGCGTCTCGCCTTCCCAACGCGAGCCCGCAAGCTCAACGTGTACGCCGCCGTTTGTCGTATCGCCGGTGACCGCGCCGCCCACACGACTCAACGACACTCCGCCGTTTGTGGTGCTGAATTGGATTCGGCCACTCACATCCCTAACCGAAATGCCGCCGTTATGGGCCTTGAGTGAAAGATCCGATCGACCCGGCACGAAAATCTCATAGCTCACCTGCCACTGATGATCGTTGCCCGACTCAGGACCTTCTGCGTGTATGTTCAGCGCAGCAGTTTCAATTCTTACCTGCTGCGCCAGTTGATCTGCTTCGGCCTGGGTTGGCGCGCTGGTCTCAATTTTTGCGCGGACCAAAATCTCCTGGCGATCCCAGCCTTTAATGGCGATGCCGCCGTTGCTCCTGCCGTCTACGGTGATTGCGCCGCTCGCCGGCAACGTCTGCTCTTTAATCTCGCAATGGCTGGCTTTCCGGTCATCGCGGTTGTCGTCGCGACACTGCATCGCGCCCTTGTTGCTCTTTTGGGCCTGCACGCCGGCGGCGAGGAAACCGACGACTGCGAACGTCAGCAGTGCGTAACGAAGTGCCTTGGTCATAATGGTTCTCCTTTGAAATTCAGGTCTAATGACGATCGAAATATCCTGGAATCGATAAGTAAGTGGTTCGAACGCGGAAAAAGTCGCGCCGGTAAACTCCCTTGATCCGACTTTTAGCGCGTACATCGACATAACACCGGCGAACGGCGGTTTGTGGCAGGAAAGCGCGGCACAGTTTCGCCTGGGTTCAATTCTCTCCGATCGCGCAGACGAATAACTTTGACGCAGCCCGGCTTTGAATCCCGCTGGGTTCTCCTCTATCATGGCTCGCACGACATTTCCGGCTAATCAATCAAACGGGGCCGTAGCTCAGCTGGGAGAGCGCTTGAATGGCATTCAAGAGGTCAGGGGTTCGATCCCCCTCGGCTCCACCAAATCCTCCGAACCGCCTTACCAACGCAGTCCGTTTTTTCATTAAACAGGCACTTCCGGCAGCGGATAAGCTGGCAGGTACGGCCGCGCTCGGTCACGTGTTCATCCCAGGCGAATCACCCCGATGCTGATTTCCAACTTCGCTAAGCGCGCTCTCAAGATCGGCCTCATTCTCGTGGTTTCACTGCTGGCCGTTGAGTTTCTGATGACGGTTCTCGATCCTTATCTCTTCAAGGACAGATTTGAGTACGATCCGGACATGGGATTCAAGGTCCGCGCTTATTCCCCAACGGGCCTTGGCCTGCATGGACGCCGCGACGACGGAACGCTTACCAACCGGTTTGGTTTCAACGATCGGGATTATTCTCTGCAAAAAACGGCTGAGGTGTTCAGAATTATGGTCGTTGGCGATTCGTTCGGTTGGGCCGGTGGCCTTGAGGACAACTACACTGCGATTCTTGAACGCAAGTTTGAAAGCCGCGACGGCGCTCATAAGATTGACGTCGTCAATACCGGGTACCCCGGCACTCACACCGCGGAACAACTAATCATGCTCAAGAAGTTCGCCCTGCAATACAATCCCGACCTGGTGATTCTAGGGTTTTTTGCCGGCAATGATTTCTGCGACGCCGATCCAAATCGAAAGCGAATAGTTGTCAACAAATATTTTCTTGATATCGACCGGCGGTACGAACTTCGGTTGCTGGGATATCCCGTCGTCGCTCGCTCGCGGCTCTGGCTTTTCCTGAAGAACAAGTTCGAGTCGGGGGCGATGAACGCAGAGGCAAAACGTGAGGGCGAGGAATGGGCCGCTGCGACGGGGCAGCCAAAGCCTTTTCTAAACCTGCCGACTGAAACCTATCTTGCGGTACAACGGGCAAAGCTTGAGTTCTTTAACAAGACCACTTCGGCCAACGCGTTTGGAGCTCATATCGCCTATATTTTCAAGGCCATCGATGAGATGAACGAGTTATTAAAGTCGAAAGGCATTAAGTTCATGGTGGCGATTTACCCGGACGAGTTCCAGGTCAGTCCGGTTCAGTTCGATACGCTGGTTGAACATTTCGGGTTGAAAAAAGAAGATTACGATCTTGACCTGGCGCAAAACCTTCTCAAGACGTTTCTTGAATCAAAGCACATCTCGTATCTGGACATGTTGGATCGTTTCAGGACGGAAGAGAGCCGGCGCGAACTTTATTTGTATAAGAATACGCACTGGAATGAAGCCGGAAATAGCCTCGCGGCCGACGTCTTATTTCAATACCTGAGCGGTCAGCCGTATGAATTCAACAAGGGCGTCGTCAAATGAAACGATTTTCCAAACCAGCACTGGCGATCGTTACTTCCTTAATTTGCCTGGCTGTCCTGGAGTTCGCCTTGCGACGCGTAGCCCCGCTCCAGGACCCCTACGCTGCGTACAAAGTCCCCCGCGAGAGCATCAATCAATATATCAAGTCAGAGCACCCGAAGAATCTACATCTCGTTACTGAGCCTGAGAATGACTTACCGGGCTTGCGCGGCCCGAATCTTTTCACCACGAACAACATGGGCTTTCGGGGCGACGACCTCACAATTCCCAAACCGGCAAATGAATTTCGCATCTTCATGGTCGGCGGCAGCTCCACTGAATGTTTGTATCTCGATGATTCAAAGGCCTTCACCCGAGTCTTACAAAACGAACTGAACAAGCAGACGACCAATCTTACGGTCAAAGTCTTTGGCGCCGGCAAATCCGGCGACGCGTCAGATGACCATTGCTCGATGATTGTTCACCGGATCGTCCAGCTTCAGCCGGATATGATTATCGTCTTCGCGGGCATCAACGATCTGACTCGCGCCCTTGTCAATTATGACTATCTGCACTACGTCAAAGACGAGTCGCCGGAAAGGCTACGCCTGTTGCAATACCTTGCGACTGAATCGCAGATAGTACGGCGCTTCTATTATTTGTTCGGCCAGATGTCGACTCCCGTCACACAGGTTTTTCAGGAGATTCACCTGCGCAGCGAATACAAGAAATCCATTCGTTTGTGTAATTCACTTCCGGTTTCTAATGAGCGCCCGCGTGTTGATCCGGGCGCTTACGCCAACAACTTGCGGACCATTGCTGGTGCTGCCCAGGCGCACGGAATCAAATTAGTACTAATGACTCAACAAACGACCTGGAATGGTCCGGACAATGCGAACCTGAAAGAGTGGCAGTGGCTGGTTTGTCGTAGTGGGACCAGATATCGTGAGGATTACATGCATGAAGCTTTGACGGCTTTGAATGATCAGACCCGGCAGGTGGCCCGGCAGTTCTCAATTCCGGTCTATGATCTGGCGGGCACCATGCCCAAGTCGAGAGACTTCTTTTACGACGATGTTCATTTCAACGATCGCGGGGCGCAGGAAGCTGCAATGGGACTGGCCGCCTTGATTCGAGGGATGAATGTCTCAGCTCAAAGCCAGGGAAAGTAATACGAAGTGGCTTTGCCTCAAAAGTTAGAAGCTCTGATGTATCTTTAGTTTGAACGCCTGGACTGGAGCGCAAGCGTCCTCGCTTGTTCCTAAGGATTCAGCAACGCGAAATCAGCAAGCGGGACGCTTGCGCTCCAGTCATTTCCCGGCAACATGAAGCTCCCAACTTTGCCTCAGGCTCTCGACCGAATCCGGTAACTCCGACGAAGCCACTTCGCCCGACGCCGTGTCATAGACAACTTCACGAGCTCCGCTCACAACGAGGTGAAATGTCGGCATACCAATCTGCTCGTTTTCGCGTGCGAACAAATGCGGCGGGCGGCACACGGAATGCGAAGACTGATGCAGTCCCGCAGCAAAACTGTCATGCGCCGGAATCTTTTCACCCGACTTGATTGCGTCCCAGCGCGAAACTCCCGTCACTGCCGACGAAATTTTCAAGCCCAGAATATCCATCGTCGTTGGAAATAAGTCGATTAAGTCGAACACGCCGCCCAGGCGGATACCCCTCTTCTGGTGACCTGCCTCTTGCGGTAATTTCATGATGAGCGGCACGTGAAGCGTGTCGGGTGTCAGCAGAAAATGATGATAAGGAAGACTTTCGTCCTGCAGGATTTCACCATGGGGCGCCGTGACAATAATGAGACTTTGATCGTACAGCCTCTGCTCTTCAAGATAAGCCATCAGCGCACCAACCTGCGCGTCAAAGTAGCTTACCGTGCTCAAGTACATGTCGAGCGGATAGCGAAAATCGACAACGTTCGCTAACCACGAAGTAATGTCCGTCTCAGTCGTTTCCAGTAGCAAGAGCATTTCTTTCAGCCATCGCAACAGGTCCGCCGGTACATTTCCGCCAACCATTGCGCGTGTCTGTGCTGTCAGCCAAGATCCAAAATCATTTACCGTCTGACCACGCGTGGCGCGATCTCCCAGATTGAGCACATGCTCAGCAAGATCAGGCCGGTGATCACTCTGACCCGTGAGCACCGCCGCGGTGTCTTCCAGGATGTCGATCACTTCGGCGACGGGCCGGCCCGCTTCGAGTAGAGGCATCGTGGCGCGAATGATCAAAGCCGACTCGACCGATCGTATGCGGGGAATTTCATCCGGCAAATACTCGCGGGCGGCATCGGTCGGATCATCCGGGTAATACAACGCATTAAAAGCCGCGGGCGGCATTGATGGCGGATGAATATCAAAGTAGTGAATCCAGGAAAAGCATGGCTGATCGGCACGCTGATCGAAGCGTTGAATAAATTGCCGGGTCGTGACCGCGCCGTCCTGCATCGGGTTTGAAAGCGTCGGCACAACTTCCGCGAAGACTTGATCCAGATAATTGTTGCGTCCGGACAGCTCGAGTGAACTGGGAGCAAACAGGGTGTGCCAGCCGTTTCTCGCCAGCTCCCCGGGCAAACTATTCTTCGCCGGCGGAAACGGTTGCCATTCTCTGCTGACGCCATGTTCATGCGGGTGCAGACCCGTCAGCATTGACACGTAAGATCCAAACGTCATGCAGGATTGCGACCAGGCCTGCTCAAAGAGCACACCGTTTCCAGCAAGTTGATCAAGGTTCGGAGTTTCGACCCTGGGATGTCCGTAGCCTCCGAGGTAACGCGCGGACAGAGCATCGGCAGTGATTAGAAAAACATGAGGGTGTCGATCGTGACGCGGCGGAAGTGCGCGCGCCGCGACGTCATGATCAAATCGGGGATTGGCCCAACCGGCCCAGGCGTATTCAGTCGAACGGCGCCAGCCGACTTCAGTCTGCAAAACGATTCGAAGCGTTTGACCTTCGTACCGGGACAGATCAAGTGAGTGCCGCTGCCAGCCGCGATCCTCTTCGCGCCGGCGCGGATCGAGTCTTGTTTCAAAAATTGTTTCCCGGCCCTTCGATGTTTCGAACTTGATCACAAATCGAACGGCATTTCGGATATGAGCCCAGGCGGCTTGCTTAATCCCGCAGGCGAATGACAACGTCGCCCTGCTGCCGATGGCGATGGGTGCAAAAGTGATCTTTGACGGTGGGTGTTGGAAGATTGCAGTTTCGACGTCGCGTCGAAGAATCATCTTCTCCAGGTCGACATAATTCTCACCGGGAGCGTCGATCGACGCGTTTTCCAGCAAATCAACTAAGTATTCGGTGCGTTGCATCGACGGCTAGAGTAAATCTCCTCATAAAGTGCCAACATTTCACGAGCATTTTCTTCCATCGTCTTGATTGTATGATTTGGCTCGACCGGAGTGGGATGAAGCGAAGCGATCGCCTCTGCCCACGCCGAAACGTCACCAGGCGGCACCAGCCGGCCGTTGATTCCCGCTTGCACTGAAGTTGCCAGGGTACCGATATTACTGGCGAGTATCGGCAGCCCTATGTACTGTGCTGCCTTCACTACCAGCGGCTCATTTTCGTACCAGAGCGCGGGCATCACAAGCGCGTTCGCCGTGCTCAGTACGTGGCCCATCTGCTTAACGTCAAAGGTGCCCATCAGCGTTACTCGATCATCGGCGCGCGCCAGATCTTTCAACGAATCAAGATACTGATTCGAGCCGCCGGCGTCTCCATAGATCAGCATCCGCACTTTTGCCTCTGGCCGCAGCGCCAGCGCGCGGAGCACAACATGAACGCCTTTGTGATAGACCAGACTTCCGATAAAAACCAACTCCAACGGTTCCGGCGGTAGCCGCGTGGCCGGCTTCAGCCCTTCAATCTCGAGGCCATGCTGCACCACGCGAATCTTCTCTTCGTCAAAACCGTTGCGCACATACAAAGCTTTCTGGAAGTCAGAGAGCGCAATCACTGCATCAGCGCGCTCGACGACCTGGCGCAGATAGCTCTGCCTTTTTCTGATGGCGTCGACGTCGCGCCAAAAACGCGATGATGATCCACGGTCTGACATTATTCGCAGAATCGGCGCCGGCAGTTTCTGCATCCGGCCGGCAGCAAAGCCATGCGTCTCATGCTCACAACGTAAGCAATCGAGATCATGAGCCGGACCCTGGCAAAGTTCGTGGTTCCAACGCAAAAGGGTGTGACGCGGGCAAACGAACCAATAATCGGTCAGCGTCAGGATCACGGGGAGACCTTCGTCGTAACAAAGCTCCAGGGCCGCGCCCGACAATTTCATACCATGCACCGCATGAACCAGATCGGGTTTTGCATCTGCCAGCACCGGCCTGAGCATCTCCACGACTTGCGGATTGTCGTATTCAGCTCGCGCCGGATTGTCTGCGCGGCTTAGATTGTGATGTATCTCGGTTAACGGGATGCCATCGTGTTCAGTTGTTACTGCCCGGTAATCGATCGGATTGACGGAAGGCGACTCGTAATGAGTAATCACGCGCACGTGATGGCCAGCCTGTCGCGCACGCACGGCTAAGCCATGTGTGAAGACCTCTGTGCCGCCGACGTGGCGGGGAAAATACTGATGTGTCAGGTAAACGATCCTCAAGGCGATGCAGGGCCTATTAGACAACCTGTGAACCTCGGCAGCAAGGCCCGTGTCCCAAATCAGGCTGTCAAAGACCAATAGCAGAACAGCTGCGGAGCAGCGATCAGAGTTAAGCCCAAGGCGAGGCTTTGTGAGCCTTGGGTTATGGTTCGTGGGATTCGGCGAGCCGCGAAGCGGCGACAGAAAGTTCATGAACAGGGTCCCGCAATTTGCCAGTAATCGCTGTCGCCCCTTCGGGGCTCGCTTACCCTGGGTGGTGACCCAAGGCTCGCAAAGCCTCGCCTTGGGCTTAACTCTGACCGCTGCTTCGCAGCTTGGCGAAATTATGCCGCTTGACGCGCTCGATCAACTCTCGCTAGACTCCGCTCATTCAACTCTACAGGGAAAAAATCAAAGACATTAACAAGTCTTACCGATGAGCACTTCAGTAGACGAAGCGAATGCGGTCACCTCGCCGCGGCCGGAGCCGGCAACGACATTCAAGCCAGGGAAGGCCAGGCTGGTTCCCGACGAACCCGTAATCAAGCTCAGACCAGCCAGCTTTTGGGAAGCAATTGATTTTGCGGAACTGTGGGCTCATCGCGACGTCTTTTACTTTTTGATGTGGCGCGATCTGAAGGTCCGCTACAAACAAACACTCCTCGGCGCCGCCTGGGTGGTCCTCCAGCCAATCCTCATGACGATTGTGTTCGCGGTTTTTCTCGGCAGGCTGATCAAGGTGCCTTCAGACGGCGTTCCTTATCCGATATTTGCCTACTCAGGATTGCTGCTGTGGATCTTTGTCTCAAACGCAGTCTTGAGTAGTTGTTATAGCCTGGTCATCAACGCTCACCTCATTACGCGGATTTATTTTTCACGAGTGCTGATTCCGACGGCGACCGTCGGCGTGCGTCTGGTTGATCTGATTATCGCCGCGGCCGTGCTCATATTAATGATGCTTTACTACCGCATGCCGATAACCTGGAGCTTGTTGCTTTTTCCCTTGTTCGTAGTCCAGGCCGCAATTCTCGCGTTGGCGATCGGAATTCTGGGAGCAGCCCTGAACGTTCGCTATCGCGACGTGGGCACGCTGGCGCCGATTCTGCTTCAGGTCTGGATGTTTGTTTCACCGCTCGTCTACTCCTCTTCGATCGTGCCGGCGAAATCACGTCTCCTGTACTCATTAAACCCGCTCGTCGGTTTGATCGACGGGTTTCGCGCCGCTCTGTTCAATTTGCCATTGCCCTGGACCAGCATGATCATCTCGGCGGTGGTGACCTGGCCGTTGCTGATTTTCGCGATTCATGTTTTCAGGAAAATGGAGGTAAGTTTCGCGGACGACGTTTAGAGGAAAACGTGTTGGTGCAATCTGATGTCCGACAAGCTTCAGCTTGTCGAAGTTCAGGCGACAAACTGAAGTTTGTCGGACATTCATTTCGTAATGGCGATATTCAAATGAAGCCGATCATCAGATGTGAGAATCTCGGCAAGAAGTATCTGCTCGGTGCGCGAGAAACGGTCGCCCCGACGCTGCGCGAGGCTTTGAAGAATTCTCTGACGAGCAAAGCCCGAATCTTCGGCAGACGAGACCAGAGACCGATGGTTTGGGCCCTGAAGGATGTCAGCTTTGAGGTTTACCCTGGCGAAGTGGTTGGGATCATCGGACCGAACGGCGCCGGGAAATCGACACTGCTCAAGATTCTGGCTCGCATCACCCGGCCGACGACGGGACAAGCCGACCTCTACGGACAGACAGGATCCCTGCTCGGCGTCGGGACGGGCTTCCATCCAGACCTTACAGGTCGGGAAAACATCTATTTGAATGGCGCGATTCTGGGCATGGATCGAAACGAAATTGCTCGCAAGTTCGACGAGATTGTCGCCTTTGCGCAGGTCGAAGATTTTCTAGACACGCCCGCCAAACGTTATTCAAGCGGTATGTACCTGCGTCTGGGATTTGCGATCGCCGCGCATTTAGAGCCGGACATACTTTTGCTGGACGAGGTTTTGACGGTCGGCGATGCGGCCTTTCAAGCGAAGTGTCTGCAAAAAATCAAAGATGCCAGCCGCGAAGGAACTACAGTCCTCTTCGTCAGCCATAATGTCTACTCGGTCGGACAATTATGCGATCGCGCCTTTCACATTCATTCCGGCCAGTTACAGGACGACGGCACGCCTGAGATGGTCATTAGCAACTACCTTAAAGGCCTTTCGAATTAGGACTCACTCTCCCTTTGGAAGTGAGTTGGGGTGAGGGCCGGCAGCGCAACCTGCAACCACAACCTTGCCGCGGGCTTCAGCTCGCAAGCCGTTCCGGAGTTTTCGCGACATCAAAAGCGTTGAAGAATTGACTGATGGCTGGTCTCAATAACAGGCTAGAACCTGATGACTATTCCGAGCTTGCCCTACTAAGCCCTCACGCCGACCCGCTCCAAAAGCGACGGGCGGCTAACTGTATCACTACCAGCAACGGTATGCTTTGAGCCTCAAATTCTAACGCTACACTGCCCGATCCTGTTAACATCGCATGCCTGGTGACTCACTACGAAGCATACTTTTCCGATCCGCGCCGCGAGTTCCGACGGGTCCTGGATTTTTTAGGCATTCCCGCCTCGGACAAAGAAATCGCCAAGGCTTGTTTGACCACGACTTCAGATTTACGACATCACACAATTTCCGGGGAACTCCTGACTGCGCAGGCATCGCCAGAAATCGCAGAATTCTATTCGGAACTATGCACCGGGGCGGGTTCCGTATTTCAGGCTTCTCTCAGGTAACCAAAATCGTATGGCAAGTGTCAGCGTCATCATCCCAACACATGCTCGTCCGGACTTATTACCGCGCGCCGTCGACAGCGCTCGTCAGGCCGGCGCTGACGTCGAGATCATCGTCGTCGACGATGCGTCCACCGACGCCACGGCCGAGGTCTGTAAGAACCTCGCCAACATCAAGTACGTTCGAGTCGAAAGGAATCAGGGAGTGGCCGGCGCCCGCAACATCGGCATTTTCGTCAGCGACTCGGAATACATCTCATTTCTTGACGACGATGACTTAAGGCTGCCGGGCTCGCTGGATCTACAGCTGGCGGCGCTGAAAGCCCACCCCGCCGCCGGCTTTGTCTGCGGCGCAATGATCATGGCCGATCAGGATTATCAACCGACTGGCGAAGTCATTCGCCCGCATCACGCCGGAGGCGATGCATTCTGGGAACTGCTGGAACTGGACTTCCCGATAATGCCGTTGTGCACTTTGATTCGCAAAGAATGTTTTCAGCGCATCGGTCTTCTCAATCGCCGGTTCAGCAGTATCGATGATTGGGACATCTTTACCAGAATCGCCGAGCTTTACGAGGTTGTTGTAATCGAGGAGCCGGTGGGAATTTATCGTCAGCCCACTCCGTTTTCAGGGCAGGGTTCATCGGCGCGAGCGGCGCAGCTGGGACGCGTGGCCCGCCACCAACTCGACCTGTTCCGTCTGCCCAGGGCAGCGTCTGCCCCCGCAGCTCGCCGTCGTGAAGCCCGGGCCCGAACCATCAATCGCATTTCTGAGAATTTGATCTGGACTGCTGCCAGGAAATATCTGCCGCAGGGTAAACTCGTTCCGGCGTTCGCCAACATTACCATGGCGCTGCAACTTGATCCGATGAGCTTCATTCGGCCCGGGGCTTATATGAAGCTGGCGAAGAACCTGATCGGAGACAAGCGAAAAGCGAGTCTCTCGAAACCTCAGTAATTGTCTGTGTAGCGAAATCAGAATCGATGCCCAGAGCCAGCGTCATCATTACCACCAACAATCGTCCCGCGCTGCTGCCGCGCGCCATCGAGAGTGCCCGCGCCTCGGGTCGGGCAATCGAGATCGTGGTGGTTGACGATGCTTCTTCAGACGAGACCGCGAATACCTGTCGCACAATTCCCGGAATCAAGTATGTCCGGGCAGACCGCAACCTGGGCGTGGCCGGCGCCCGTAACATCGGCCTCGTGGCCAGCTCGGGCGAATTCCTGACTTTTCTCGATGATGATGACTTGCGGGTGTCGGGTTCGCTGGATAGCCAGATTCAAATTCTGGATCGGACACCTGAAGCGATGATGATTTACGGGCAAGCGATTCCCGAAGATGCGAGTGGTGAGCGGCGCCAGCCGTATCCGCGCGAATGTCCGCAGGGAGACATTTTTTGGGAGCTTCTGATTCGAAATTTCATTCCCTCAGGCAGCGTGGTTTTTCGCCGCGCCTGCATATCTCAAATAGGGCTGCTCGACGACAGCATTCCCGGAATCGACGACTGGGATTTATGGATCCGCATCGCGGAGATCTTTCCGGTGGCCGCGATCGAAACTCCCGTGCTCGTCTGGCGGCAATCAACGGCGATCTCGGCCCAGGGCAGCTCGGATACTCTGGATTTGATCGAACGCGGACGCCGGCGTTTTCGCCGGGAGTGGGTGCGTCTGCCACGGGTTGCCGCCGCCGAGTCCGAGAAAAGGAGTTTTATCTGGCGAGCCTTCTCGAAAAACATCGCCGAGCATCTGGTCTGGGAGTCTTTCGCGGCGGTCCGGACTGCCCAAATCATTCGGGCCTCAAGAGGCCTGCGGACCTTGGTGCAACTGCACCCGGCGGCCGTCGCCGACCTTGCACGTCGCTGGACTAGCGCTTCAACGACCGCTACTCTCGTCAGTGCCCTGGTCGATAGCGCGGAATTGCCAAATGCGAGAGAGCATCTCAAACAGGTCCGGTCAAACATACCCCGACGATGAAAATTACTCTTTGCAAGAGTCACCTTGATGGGCCAATCAGCGGCGCGGACGAGACGTTGGTCACTTATGCAGCGCAATTGAGGAAAGCAGGAGTGTCCGTTTCGGTTCTTTTGATGTACCTGCATGCAGAAGAAGACCAGTACTATCAGCGACTGCTTGAATCTGATGTTCCGGTTTGCTGGATTGCTTCAAACCTAACCCAGAGCTCGTTGGGAGCCGGGCGGAGGTTTGCTTCGAAGGTATTTCACAGTTTCCCCGGTTCGAAAGCGTTCGTCCGCCGCCGGAGCCAGCCCCTCTTGACGGCGATGGCTAATCGGTATTACTCGCAATGCCACGATTTTCTTAAGAAAGAGAAACCAGACCTGGTTCACGTGATGACGCCAAACGCGGGAGCCAGCGTGATAATTCGCGCGGCACACGATGCTGGAATTCCGGTCATCTACCAGGAGCTCGGCATTCCCTATCACCCGCCGGGCTTCGATTATTACCAGGAATTCACTTCCGTGTTGCCGCTCTGCTCGAAAATAGCAGCTCTTTCACCCAAACTCCTCAGCCACTGCCGCGAGGTTCTGGCCCATTCAGACGCACTTTGCATTCTGCCGATTATGTCCGCCGAGCCGGGAAACGGCGTACACACGTACGGCAACAACGGCACGAAAGTGACTTTCGGCTTTGCCGCCCGCATGGAAGAGCTTAAGGGGAGCGGGGTGCTAATCGATGCTTTCGCTGAACTGCACCGGCAATGCAACGATGTTCGATTGACGATGGCGGGTGAAGGATCGCAGCGCCGCAAGATTGCGGCCCGGGCTAAAGCCCTGAACGTAGGCGGGGCCTACCGGTATCATGGCATATATACCCGGCCTGAAGATTGCCGCGCATTCATGGAGAATCTTGACGTTTTTGTGATGCCATCGTTCAGCGAAGGCACACCGAACAGCATCGTGGAAGCAATGGCTTGCGGCAAACCGATCATTGCTTCTGAGGTGGGCGGGATACCGGATATGATTGGCGACGATGCGGGCATTAGTGTCCCGGTCGGGGACACAAAGGCTCTAACAATCGCCATGCTGCGGTTAGCCACTGATGCCGGCCTGCGACAACGCCTGGGCCGCGCCGCTCGCGCACGGTACGAAAGATTTTTTTCACCGCAGGTGGTTCTGCCGTTCGTGACTGATATCTATCATAAGGTCATCGCCAATGGTAACGGCGGTCCAATGACCATACCCGGCAAAGCGAATCGACACCCCTGGAGCGAATGAATTCTTTCGAATTCGTTAATTGGATGGTAGAGCCGCAAGACCCGCCCGAGCTACGTGAATATGCGCTATCGATGGCCCTTATGAAGAACCGCTTAATCCCGAGATCATTCTCGAAACCATTGGCCATACGGCCGAAGAGAATGCGCGCCAGATATTGCGCCGACTGATAGGTCTGGGCTTCGTCACTTCCGAGTCAGCAACGGTCCCGATCAAATCCGAAGCAGTCGCCGCGACCTCAAAGTCGGACGCCAGTCGTAAAATGCAGCCGCCTGATCCAGACGCCGCCGGCGCACGTATTCCCGATAATCGTAAACACGACTGGGTTGCGGCCTCGTTGCTCGCTCTCGCCGCCGCTGCGATCGTCGTATGGCAAAATTCGCGTCTGGCGGTTCTCTGGGATCTCAGCTACATCCTGGAGAATGCTCATCGCATTGCGCAGGGTCAAATTCCTTACCGTGATTTTCCTTTCCCTTACGCGCCGATGACTTTCCTGATCCAGGCCGCGCTGATTAAGTTAGGCGGTCGCGTCTTTTGGCATACGACGGTTTACTGCGCCGTGCTGAATGGACTGGCGACGATCTTGACTTGGCGAATTCTCGTCAACGTCCTGCGGGACCGTGGTAGTAAGTCGCGATGGTTGGCGATCCTGCTGACGCTGCCATTGGTTCCGCTGGGCATCTATTCAATCTTCCCGCACCCTTTTTATGATCCGGATTGCACGTTCGCAATTCTGCTGGCCATTTACTTGCTTCAGAAGGGCGGGCGCGCCAGGCTAAAGCAGGACAGATGGTCAACCTGGCTGTGGCCGCTTCTCGCAGGTGCGGCTTTAGTCGTTCCCTTATTCGTCAAACAGAACACGGGACTGGCTCTGATTGTCAGTGCGATACCTGCACTGGTCTTGTTGATTGCCATCGAACTTGCGCGGCGCGAGTCGTCACGACCATACGTGTTGACGATTACCGGAGCGGCTATCGCTTTCGGGCTGGGAATGCTGCTGATCAGTTTCACGGCCGGCGTCAAGAACTATTGGCATTGGACAATTCAATTCGCGGCGTCGCGTCGCACGCCCGCGCTCGCAGAGATGGTCGGCATCTACTCAGACAAGGGCCTGATCCTGTGGTTCGCGCTCCTGGCTTTAGGGGCAGTCAGCCTGTGGCTTTATCGTCGATCCGACAATCGCTGGCTGCCCGCACTCTCGGTGCTGTTCATGGCTGCGCCGTTTGTTTGGCCGGCAATCTATCTGCTGCGCGACAGCGATTCGTCTGAGCGCGCGGACCGTCTGCTGAACGTCTGGCCAGCGCTGATCGTCCTTGCCGCAATCGTGGCCATCGCAGGGTTCAAACGGCGGCGAGGCACTGCCATCGTTCTGCCTTTCATCCTCATCGCTACCATTCACGGAGCATTCATGTCGCAACAGCTTTGGGGATCGACTTATGCCATCTGGCCGCTGTTCATGATTCTGCTCGCGTCTACAATCGCAGACCTGAGTCACGCTCGCTTAACGCCAACCGGACCGGCGCCTCAATCCGGCAAAGACTTTTATTGGTTTCAGTTGCCGTTTACAGCGCTGGTGGTGATGTCGCTTTTGATTTCCGGAGGCTTCTATCTGAAGGCGCACGAGCGCCTGGATTACGCGAATCTTGACGATGGGGACTTGCAGCGTTCTTCACTGCCGCAATTGAAAGGAATGGCGACGCGGGGTGACTGGATTCCTAATTTCGAAGAGCTGGTTCGTTACACCGACGAACACATTCCCCGAGAAGAAGGCATCCTCGTCCTGCCGGGTGAAGACCTGTTTTATTTCACCACGGGTCGCACGCCACAATTCCCTGTCTTGCTATTCGATCACACGGTGAATCCTTATTCGCCGGCAGAGATTCTGGATATGGCGCGGGCGCGCGACATTCGCTGGCTTATCGTGAAGCAGGAAATACAGGACGAAGATGAAGGGATCGAAAAGCAACGCGATGAGCTGACTGAGGTTCTGGAGCGGGACTTCGAACAAGTCGAGAGCTTATCGAACTATGACATCTACCATCGGCGCGATCCTAACCAGAAGGACGACGACGATCCGGATTAACGGTACGCACGTCTCTGGCGTGCTGTCCGGTGATCCTTGATTAAGCACGCCAGAGGCGTGCGCACCGTCTAGCTGACTGCGCGTCGCATGGCCGCTATCGAATCTTTACGAAAACGATCCTGAAGAAATCGAGTATACGGAAAGCCAATTCGCGCGGCCGCCCCGTGCGCTTTCGAGACCGCGCGAATCCGGTAATTCACTTCTTGTGAAGCCGGATCAAAACTCACTTCGAAAATTTCTTCACCCAGCTCGGCGTGATTTGCCAACGTTCCGTACGCAAACCCGTATTTCATTTCGTCTTCATCAATCAAATAAACGATGCGGCAGCCATTGAGCGACCAGAAGCCGAGATGTCGCACCAGCACGGCTACGACCGTTCCTATTTCAATCGGGGCGCCGCGCGGATGAAGCTCGACCCATCCCAATTCAAATTGGTTCCAATTCGTCAAGGCCTGTTTAGCCCTGGCAAAGGTCTCCACGCCCTGGCCAATGACTGAACTCACTTCATCGATCTTGAAGCCGCGCGGAGCCTCCTGGGCAATCCCGGCGGGCCCGTAGGAAAGCGGCAGGCCTTGAGATCGTTCGAGAAAGTTCTTGATTTTTTGTGGCGCAGGGCGGCGAGGCAGAAACATTTTAACGAGGTTAACGGTTTTGTGCGCGGCTCCGCCGCTTGATGTGCGGAAAGGCTCCGCCTTTCCGGGCGACCTTCCCATTTTGATCTGGACGCGGCGAGGCTGAGCCTCGCCGCGAAAAAAGAAACAGAATGTCACCCGGAAAGCCGGAGGCTTTCCGCACATCTGGCGGCAAAGCCGCAAGATCCGATCTTGGTTCGTCGGATTACTCCAGCAGAAACTTCAGCAAGTCTCCCGCTGCCGAAAGCCCGCTCAGGCGCTCGGCATCCGACCGATAAAACACCTCCGCGTTCGTGCGATTGGCCGCCATCATTTCTTCCATTCGCAATTGCTGTCGCTGAAATTCGATTTCGTCCTTTTCTTTCCGGCGGGCCACTTCTAAGCCACCGCCGCGAATGAATTGCACAATTGCGCTCAGTTCCTGGGCGTCGAACCAGGTGCCGTGGCCTTTGCAAATGTCGACGATCACACCAGAGCAACGCGCAAAATTTATCCGGTTCATCAATTGACCGCACTGTGGACAAGGTGCGTACCGAATTTTCTGCTCAGATTGCAACTCATGCGACGGCACCGGAGCAGCTCCGCCCAGCACAGCCGATTGCTGCTCCCGGTCGGCGCAAATCTTTTCCAGGGCCGCCACATCCAGCCAGAGCCCGGCGCACTTTTCGCACTCGCGCATAGTCTGAGCTCCGATCTGCACCGATGACATATCCACTTTGCATCGCGGGCAGCGCATTACTGACAGCTCTGCCGGCGCGTGCTGAATTGCCGACGCACCACAGCGCGGACAGTGCTTGCTGCCAATGAACATCATGGCAAAGCACGACGGACACGCGACCGTCGCCAGCTTCGACTCGCAATATCGACACTGCGGCGATTCGGATGAAACAGCCGCACCACAATTTGGACAATTGAGATTTTGCGCTTTCATAGGTTAGGAGCGCACGCATTCTGCGTGCGGTTCGCGGGCATCTCTGCCCGCAGGAAAATGTACCACCTGGAGGCAAAGATTTGCCATGGAATTCGCTGGACGAAATCCCGACGTTGTGCGATGCTCACGCTTCAAATCTCCTGTGTAACGCAACAAGTTTGTTGAATTTCTTTAATGGACAGGATTTACAGGATTTACAGCATAAGAGAAGGCAGGACGAGTCATTTGACTGGCACTTGAAACTTGTCCCTGGGTGGCACCAGCCTCGTTCCGATCAGCCTTTTCCTATCCTGTAAATCCTGTTAATCCTGTCTATAGTTCAACCTCGCCGGGGTTGCGTCTTTGCGAAAACATTTCTCTCGTGGGCGCAGATAAAACGCAGTGCAGACTTGAAACCTGAAACTTGAAACCTGAAACTAACAGACATGAGCGCACGCATGCAGCAAACAGACGGAAATCCTGAACTCGATCAACTTTCAATCAACACGATTCGCGCGCTGACGATTGACGCGGTGCAGAAAGCTAAATCCGGCCATCCCGGATTGCCTCTGGGCGCGGCGCCCATGGCCTACGTCCTGTGGACAAAATTCATGCGTTACAACCCGCGAAATCCCAAATGGGAAAATCGCGATCGCTTCCTGTTGTCGGCCGGACACGGTTGTATGCTGCTTTACTCGCTGCTTTATCTGACCGGCTACGACTTGCCGCTCGATGAGATCAAGAATTTTCGGCAATGGGGATCGAAAACTCCCGGCCATCCCGAGAACGTTTTGACACCGGGAGTCGAGATTACGACCGGACCTTTGGGCCAGGGCTTTGCCAACGGCGTCGGCATGGCCATGGGCGCGGCGCATCTGGCCGCGAAATTCAACCAGAAGGATTTTCCCATCATCGATCACTACGTTTACGCGATTGTTTCGGACGGCGATTTGATGGAAGGTATCGCCGCCGAAGCAGCCTCGCTCGCCGGACACTTGAAACTCGGGAAATTGATTTATCTCTACGACGATAATCACGTCACGATCGAAGGCTTTACCGATCTCGCTTACTCAGACAATGTGCCGCAACGGTTCGAATCCTACGGTTGGCATACTTCAACCGTCGCAGATGGAAACGATCTGGAAGCGATCGAAGCGGCAATTCGCGATGCCCAATCGGTAGCTGATCGGCCATCGCTCATTTCCGTGAAGACGACAATTGGGTACGGCATGCCGACCGCCGGCACGCGCAAAGCGCACAGCGATCCGCCCGGCGAAGAGGCGGTGCGCGAGACCAAACGGCATCTCAACTGGCCCGAAGACAAACAGTTTTATGTGCCCGATGAAGTGCTGGCCCACTATCGCAAAGCAATCGATCGCGGCGAACAGAATGAAAACGAGTGGAACGATTTGGTAAAGAGCTTTGCTGCCAAACATGAAGACCTCGGCAAGCTTTGGCAAACAACCATCAGCGGCGAGTTGCCGGACGACTGGGAGCAGCACTTGCCCTCGTTCGACGACGCGGAAGCGATCGCCACGCGCGTCGCCAGCGGCAAAGTGATCAATGCGCTCGCGCCGCACCTGCCGATGCTCATCGGCGGTTCGGCTGATCTGGGCGTGTCGAACAACACGGATATCAAAGATGGCGGCGACTTTGAAGCTGGCAGTTACGACCGCCGGATAATTCATTTCGGCGTGCGCGAACATGCCATGGGCGCCACCATGACAGGTATGGCCCTGAACGGGGGGCTGATTCCCTACGGCGGTACCTTTCTGACGTTTTCAGATTACATGCGGCCGTCCATTCGCCTCGCCTGCCTCTCGGAAGTTCAGGTCATCTATGTCTTCACACACGATTCGGTCGGTTTGGGTGAGGATGGCCCAACGCATCAATCAGTCGAGCATCTCGCCGCTTTGCGCAACATACCTCACCTGTTTGTGATTCGCCCGGCAGACGTCCATGAAGTGCGCGAGGCGTGGCGATTGGCAATTCTTCGTCGCCATGCGCCCACGGCACTGGCTTTGACGCGACAGAAAGTTCCTTTAATTGACCGGCAGAAGTTCTCTGCCGCCGAAGGTTTGCGTCGCGGCGGATACGTCCTGGCGGAAGCAACGGGTGCTGAGGTCAGTACCGGGAGCGATAGCGACCGGGTCGAGCCCAGGCTAATCCTGATCGCCACCGGGTCGGAAGTCTCACTCGCTCTCGAGGCTCGTGATCAACTTCAGAAGGACGGCATTCCCACTCGCGTAGTCTCGATGCCTTGCACCGAGCTTTTTGACGAGCAATCTTCAGACTACAAAGACGAAGTGCTACCGCCTTCGATTACCACACGTCTGGCCGTCGAAGCCGGTGTGCGCGGCGGATGGGATCGTTACGTTGGTCCGAAAGGCGACGTGGTTTGCCTCGATCGATTCGGCGCGTCGGCGCCCGGCGAGGTGGCGCTTAAGAATCTTGGGTTCAATATTGAGAACGTGGTGACTCGTGCGCGGTCATTGTTATAAACTTTAACCATGTCTACGGAATTTGAGCAGCTCAAGAATGACTTACTGATGCTCCCCATCGAATCGCGCGCTTCGTTGGCCCACGCTTTGATTAATAGTCTCGATGACACGGTTGACGAAGATGCTGAATCCCTCTGGTTTGAAGAGATTCGGCGCCGCGACGATCAGATTCGTACCGGTAAAGCTAAATTGAAACCCGCCGACCAGGCTCTTCGCGAAGCTCGCCAACTATTGCGATGCTTGAAATAACGCTTCATGAAGATGCTGACGAAGAATTCAAAGCCGCAATAAGATTCTACCAGTCGAGAGAGTCTGGCCTTGGCCAAATTTTGCTCGAGAGGATTTCGGAAGGCTTTGAGTTCATCCTGACAAACCCGCTCGCAAACCAGATTTTGTTTGACGATTTTCGCCGACACCTTATTCGACAATTCCCATATTCTATAGTTTACCGAGTCGAGGGCGACAGGATCTTCGTTCTGGCCATGGCTCACTGGAGTCGGAGGCCAGGGTACTGGAAAGAAAGGACTGACTAATGCGCGCCATCACCATCACCTCCTTCGGCGGTGTCGAGGGCCTCGAAATCCGCGATGTCCCCGACGCACCGCCCGCTTCACTCGATCGCGTGCGTGTCCGTGTCCGTGCTGCCGGATTGAATCGCGCAGACATTCTGCAAAGACTCGGGCGCTATCCCGCGCCAACGGGTTTTCCGCAGGACATTCCCGGAATTGAATTCGCCGGTGAAGTCGAGGCAGCCGGCGCAGAAGTTCGCAGCTGGCAGATTGGCGACCGCGTGTTCGGAATCATCGGCGGCGGCGGCCAGGCTGAGTACGTCACCGTGCCCGAAAATCATCTGGCGCGCGTTCCGGATAATCTCGATTGGGCCGAAGCTGCGGCGATCCCGGAAGTCTTCATGACGGCCCACGACGCCCTGTTTACTCAATGCGGATTGACTACCGGCGAACACGTTTTGATTCACGCCGCTGGTTCCGGTGTCGGCACGGCTGCGACTCAATTGGTGAAGACTGCCGGCGGATTTGCCTTTGGTACCTCGCGCACCGCTGACAAACTTGAACGAGCAACGGAATTTGGTTTGAGCGCGTCAGTCGTCGTCGAGGGCGAACCGGTCAAGTTTGCCGAAGCCGCAAAAGATTGGACGGGCGGCGCCGGCGTTCAAATCGTCCTCGATTTGGTGGGCGCAGCGTATCTGGAAGCGAACTTGAAATCGCTGGCAACCAGAGGCCGCCTGATCTTTGTCGGCACCACCAGTGGTTCGAGAGCCGAAATTGATTATGCAATCGTGATGAGCAAGCGGCTGCGCATCATGGGCACGTCTCTGCGTACGCGCTCGCCGGAACAGAAGGCCACGGCAACGCGTCTGTTTGCGGAGCAGGTGGTGCCTCTGTTAGCGACGGGCGCGGTTCGGCCGGTAATAGACAAAGTTTTTACGATGGAGCAGGTGCGCGAGGCTCATAAACGCATTGAGTCGAATGAAAGCTTTGGGAAAGTTGTGTTGATGATTGATTAGCGTTTCGCCATCGCTAATGATTCGTTTTGATAGTGAATGAGGAAGGTCACACGCGGGTTTCGCTCCGTAAGGAGCGAGATATTTATAGCCCGCTATCCACATACATCAAGCTCCGTGGGAGCGACATGTTTCGCTCCTCCGGAGCTTTTAAGATCTTCTAGCGACTTGGTTCTATAAATATCTCGCCCCTACCGGGCGAAGAAGTGGGAGGCAAATCGAAGTTGAGCTACGCGGGTGTCTTTGATGTTGCCTGGAAATCTACGGAAGCGTCTTCAGTCAACCTCCGCGCCGCTTCATCGCTAATGATGCACAAGCCGTGTCGGCCCTCCGCTCCCAAGCGATGCACCAGGCGACGGGCTTCTTCGTGAGTCACACTACTCGCTTCACAGCCACGCTCGCTGATTACCGACCATTTCTTTTGTTCTAACTCACTCGACATTTAATGAGACAGCGCGCGGGACGCGCGCGTACCGTTATCGTCCCTTGAATTCTGCTTTGCGCTTTTCAAGAAACGCCTTGACACCTTCGTCTTTGTCTTCACTTGAGAAACAAAGTGCAAAAAGATCGACCTCACGCTTCAGACCTTCATCCAGATTCGACCGCGACGCAATCTTCACCGCTTCCTTGGCCAGCCGCAGAGCGATGGGACTCTTATCGGCGATGCGATTGGCAATCTCCATCGTTTTGGTTTCCAGCTGATCGGCCGCGACTACGTGGTTCACCAAACCAATCGTAAACGCAGTCTGCGCATCGATGATTTCGCCCGTCAGGATCATCTCCATCGCTTTGCCTTCGCCCACCAGACGGGTCAGACGTTGCGTGCCGCCACCTCCCGGAATGATCCCGAGATTTATTTCCGGCTGACCAAACGAAGCCTTTTCACTCGCAATGCGAATGTCGCAGGCAAGCGCGACTTCGCATCCGCCGCCGAGACAATAACCGTTCACCATCGCAATAATTGGCTTCGGAAAGCCGTCGATGGCGTTAAAGAGTGAGCGCTCAAGCATCACTTCACGCTGCGCGATAGCCGTGCGCGTCGCGAACTCAGCGATGTCGGCGCCCGCGATAAACGCCTTGTCACCGGCGCCTGTCAGAACCACCACGCGAACCGAATCATCCTCGCGCAATTCATCGAGGATGGCCGCACCTTCCGCACGGGTTTGAATGTTCAGGGCGTTTCGCTTATCCGGACGATTGATCGTAACGATAGCGACGCGTTCGCGACGCTCAACCAGAATGGTCTCGTATGATTGGCTCAATTTGCTCTGCTCCAGTTATGAAATTTCCGAAAAGTAAACCATAAAAGCGCGGCCAAAACAAAACGAACACAATCCACAGATTTCACAGATAGAATCAGCATTTCCTATCTGTGTAATCTGCGGATTGGTTTTTTTTCTTGGCTTAAGATTCGCCCGGCGTTGCCGCTTGTTCATCGGCTACCCAGGAAACAAAAAGGCGGGTCCAGTTTTCGGACGGCTCGGCGATTTGGACGCCGACCCGCGCCGTTCCGTAGATGGCTGGCGAAAGGCGGACCACGGTAGCAGTTGCTTCAGTGGGTGAGCCGTCCGGGCGATGGGCCCGGATATAAAGCTTCTCGCCGATGCTCACTTTCTGGTTAAGATGGAACAAGGCGCCTGATGTCGAAATGTCATCAGTTTCTGTTGGTTCGCTCCAGGCCGCACCGTCCTCGGCTCGGCCCGATACTACGATGGGAAGCCTGAGCGCCATGCGGAGTGCAAAACGTCTCTCTTCGTTGTGGTAAGGGGTACTCATAACGGTTGCCACGTAGTTTTTACGGTTCCCAACGCTCGTTTCGAATCCGGTTAAGTATAAGCTTTTTGAGAAGCTTCGTGCTCATTCCATTTATAAAAACCTTCGCCGCTCTTTTTCCCGAGCTTCCCCTGGCTGACCATCCGCCGCAGAATTTCCGGGGGGCGAAACGCTTCTGAACCAAGTTTACTGTGCAAATACTCGGCAATGCTAAGCCGCACGTCGAGGCCGACGAGGTCGGTGAGACGCAAGGGACCCATCGGATGGTTATAGCCGAGTTCCATCGCAGTGTCGATGTCACGCGCGCTGGCAACACCCTGCTCAACCATGCGCATGGCTTCGAGCCCAAGGGTTACACCCAGGCGGCTGGACGCGAATCCGGGAACGTCACGGACGATGATGGGTTCCTTTTTCATGCTCCGGGCTACTGTCCTGACGGCATTGATATTTGCCTGGTCTGTTTGGTCGCCAACTACGATTTCGACCAGGCGCATGATGTGGACCGGGTTGAAAAAGTGCATGCCGATCACGTTCTGCGGCCGGGCCGCCGAGCGAGCGATCTCGGTAATCGACAAAGACGAAGTGTTACTGGCCCAGATGCAATGCGGGGCCGTCACGCCTTCAGATTCTCGCAGCAGGCTTTGCTTCAGATCGAGACTCTCCGGCGCAGCCTCAATAATGAGGTCAGCCGCTTTGAGATCTCTCAACTCAACCGTCGGATTGATGTGTGCCAGCGCCTGGTCGCGATCTTCAGCCGCAACCTTGCCGAGTTGAACGCCTTTGGCCAGATTACGCTCGATCGCCTGCATTCCGCGCGCGAGCGAAGCATCGTCGACATCTCGCAGAATCACTTCATAACCGGCTACCGCGGCCACCTGAGCAATTCCGTGGCCCATCGTCCCCGCGCCAAGCACACCAATAGTGCGAATCGGAGCCGTGGAATCAGCCAGATTTTTTTCGCCCGAGTCAGTATTCAAAATGGTTCGCGGAACGGAGTCGAACGTTCGGTGGAAATCTCAGGTCAGGGCTTGCCTGGTTCGACTAACTCGTACGCTATTATTTATACTATACGCGCAACCGAAAACGCCAACTGATTATCCCGTGATTAGTTACTGAACCGGGAGCGAAAGCGAACGGTTTCCTGCGCTGACAATTGACTGACATCGCTGCCGAACCGCAGGCTAGTCACGCGGTTCGGACGCAAAAAGGAGCTCAACCACGCTTGACCAAAGAAGAACTTCGCCGGCAAGTCGTCATCATCGGCTCGGGACCAGCCGGTTTGACTGCCGCAATTTACACAGCTCGTGCGAGCCTCACTCCGCTGCTCATCGATGCGCCCGCTGACACCGAGAAACAAACCACGCCCGGCGGACAGTTGATGATCACGACCGACGTCGAGAACTATCCGGGCTTTGCCAAAGGCATTGAAGGGCCGGAATTGATGATGCAGTTTCGCCAGCAAGCGGAGCGTTTCGGCACTGAGTTTCTGGAAGAGTGGATTAACCAAGTCGATTTGCAGGAGCGCCCTTTCACACTTCACACCGATACCAAAATCATCAAAGCTGAAACGCTGATCATCGCCTCAGGCGCGTCGGCAAAGTGGCTGGGAATCCCGGGCGAAGCCAAAACGCCACACGGGTTCGGCGGCAACGGTGTCTCTGCGTGTGCCACCTGCGATGGGCCACTGCCGGCTTTTAGAAACAAGCGTCTCGTCGTCGTGGGCGGGGGCGATACGGCGATGGAAGAAGCTACATTTTTGACGCGCTATGCATCGCGTGTGTACGTCGTCCACCGGCGTGACAAATTGCGCGCGTCCAAGATCATGCAGGAAAAGGCGTTTCGAAACGAGAAGATTGAGTTCATCTGGAATGCGTCAGTGACGGAAATTCTCGGCACCCAAGAGCACGGCGTGACCGGCGTGCGAATCACAAACCCGGATGACGGCGAGCATTTCACGCTTGATTGCGAAGGTGTCTTTATCGCCATCGGACACAAACCCAACACCGATCTGTTCAAAGGACAAATCGACATGGACAGCGTCGGTTATCTCAAAACCAACGGTCATTCGACCGCGACAAACATACCTGGCGTCTTTGCCTGCGGCGATGTCCAGGATTCAGTCTATCGACAGGCCGTGACCGCGGCGGGCACCGGCTGCATGTCGGCGATTGACGCTGAGCGCTTCCTCGATCACCTGCCGGTGGAAATGCCGAGCGGCGAGGAAGTGACCATGGAAGGCGAACACATCACACCGGATCATCAACTGATCATCACGGCATCGGGAGAAGTCATTCCAAACGAACCGATGCCGGAATGAGGTTCCGGCGGTGCGCACGCCTCCGGCGTGCTTTCGATGGGACGCTTAAGAGCACGCCGGAGGCGTGCGTACCAAAATGAAACTAGCCCAATTCAAAACTAAAGATTCAGAGCAGCAACGTCTGGGAATCTTAATCGGCGATGTCGTTTGCGATGTGGCCGAGCTGGCTCGCGCCGTCAAAAGCGCCGGTGGCAATCCGCCCGATTGGCTGCTTGAGGTGACGGATACTCTGGGCGTAATCAAGCGTGGGTCTGCCGCGCTCGAAGCGATCAGTTCACTGCTCGGCCGCAGCCAGGCACTGGGCGGAGGCGGACAGGCCACTGCCTCCGAACTCGATTCCATCGAGTTTCTGCCTGCTGTTTATCCGAGCAAGATTCTCGCGATTGGCCGCAATTACGCGGAACACGCCGCAGAAGGCGGATCGGAACTGCCAAAGGCGCCGCTGCTCTTTAACAAACTGCCGAATGCTTTGAGCGCGCACAATGCGCCGATTGTCCTGCCAATAATCAGCGAACAGGTAGACTTTGAAGCTGAACTCGCGGTGATTATCGGTCGCACTGCGCGTCGTGTCAGCGAAGCCGAAGCGCTCGAATTCGTTTTCGGTTATTCACTTATCAATGACGTCAGTGCCCGCGACCTGCAATTCGGCGATGGTCAATGGACGCGCGGCAAGAGCCTCGACACATTTGCGCCGCTGGGGCCATTCATCACCACGCGGGATGAGATCGAAGACGTGCAGACATTGAAAATCGAAGGCGTGCTCAATGGCGAGGTGATGCAGTCGTCGAACACCTCAAGGATGATATTCAAAGTTGCCTACCTGGTCTCGTATTTGTCCCAGGGCATTACCCTGCAACCGGGCGATGTGATTGCGAGCGGCACGCCGGACGGCGTCGGGATCTTTCGCAAGCCGCCGGTGCTGCTCAAGGCCGGCGATGTTTTTGAAGTGAAGATCGAAAAGGTCGGGACGTTGCGCAATCCGGTCGTTGGAGCTGCTTGACACCCACGAGGCTCGGCGCGATCGGCGCAGCGCCACGAAACATCATGTCCGCAGATTACACAGATGAACTCAAATGGGCGTTGCTTCGACAGTTCTCTCTCATTCACACCGGGCTTCAGCCCGGTGGGTAGCGCATGCCGAAATCGCGAGGAACCGTTTCAACGGTTTCCGTTCGGACTTGTCACCCAACTCGGTCTTGCTCAACGACGTTCCGTCAGGTCAACAGAGTAAACCGTTAAAACGGTTCTACCGCTTTCTTAGTGACCGGCGTGACCGGGCTGAATGAGAAGTCATCGATGCGAATCTGGATCGATCTCGCCAACTCTCCGCATGTGCCCTTCTTTCATGCTCTGATTCCTGAATTCACCGCCCGCGGCCATCAGGTCGAAATCACCGCACGCGACTTTGCCCAAACCGTCGAACTGGCCATCAAAGCGGGCCTGATGCCGCACGTCATCGGCCGGCACGGCGGTGGCACGATTCGCGGCAAAGCCGGCAACCTGGTCGGCCGCGCCGCGTCGCTACGCAAATGGGCCCGCGATCGCGGATTCGATCTCGCCGTCAGTCACAACTCTTATGCGCACATCGCCGCCGCTGCCGCGCTCGGAATCAAATCCGTTACGCTGATGGATTACGAGCATCAGCCGGCCAACCACCTGGCGTTTCGTTTAGCCTCGAAGGTCATTGTGCCGCGGGCTTTTCCGGCGAAAGAATTGCGAAAATACGGAGCTTCACTGCGCAAGGTTCATCGGTACGACGGCATCAAGGAAGACGTCTATCTCGCCGATTTCAAGCCCGACGCGAACTTTACAGATGCTCTGCGCCGGTTCGGTGTTGACGGCGATGATGTGCTGGTGGTGGCGAGGCCGCCGGCGCGCGAGGCGCTCTATCATAGATTTGAAAACGAATTGTTCGATGAGTTGATTTTGAATCTAAGTTCACGCGACCGGGTGAAAATCATTTTGATTCCGCGGACAGAGACGCAACGCGCTTCGTTTGCCGAGCGCAATCTGTCGAACTTGATTATGCCGGCCGAGGCTCTTGACGGAGCCAACTTGATCGCGTCAGCTGATTTAGTAGTCAGCGCCGGCGGCACGATGAATCGCGAGGCTGCCGCGCTGGGAGTCCCCGCCGTCAGCGTCTACGCGGGACAATGGGCCGCGATTGATGCAGAGCTCGTTGGTGAAGGGCGTCTAACCCGAATCAGTTCGCGTGAAGAGATTGACGGATTGAAGGTCAACAAGAAGACTGGATTGAATGCTCGCCGGGCCACAAAGGTACGCGATGAAATTGTTAAGTTGATTCTGGAATAGAAGTACGGCGACGCGCCTTAGGTTTCAGAGAATGGCTCTGCCACACCGATGGGCGGCAAGTCTCTGACTTGCCGAAGACGCTCTTTCGAGTTTGCGGTCTCTGACCGATGGGTCCAAGACCCTTAGGAAAAATGGGGACGCCGGTCGGCAAGTCAGAGACTTGCCGCCCATCGGCGTGGCGAAGCCATAATCCTAAGGTCGAGTTAATCGATTTTGCAGCCGCTTAAACCTTCTATGAAGGTGACTTGGAATTCATTGTTCGCGGACCCGCTGCGCCAGCTCGTGAGGCGCAGCCTCAAATGAGGTATTGTTTGCCTTTGCCGGAAAGGCAGAGCCTTTCCGCACCTCGGGCGGCAGAGCCGTAAAGCCTTGAAAGCTGAAACACTCGTCAAAGAAGTCAGCACCACAGCCAGCGACGTGCGCGCCGCGGCCCGCGCACCGCGTTGGGTTGTGCCGATGGTCAAGACCCTTTTGCTCCTGACCGACGCGGGGTTGGTGATGTTGAGTTTCGTTGTCGCTTTTTATGTTCGTCATTACGAGTCAATAATTCATCGCGCCGGGAGCGGCACCCTCAGCTGGAGCCGTGAATTTGCGCCTTACGCGGTCCTGCTGCCGCTGATTATTCCCATCCGTCTGCTGCTGCTTCGTTACTACAATTTGTATCGAGTGCGCGGCGAATTCTCGTTTGTGGACGATGCTGCACGCGTCTTCAAGGCCATCGCGATCAGTTCGTTGCTAATTGTCGCGGCGGCGTTCATGTATCGCGGCGGTACGGCCTTCCGCACCTACTCGTACTCGCGCGGCATCTTCGTTTTGGATTTTCTGCTGGCGTTTGGAAGTATCGCTCTGGTGCGCATGGTCTTCCGCTCCGGACAAATCCTGGTGCGCCGGCGAGGAATTAATCTGATTCCCACTTTGATTGTGGGTCGCGGACCCGAAGCCGCGCTGTGCATTCGCGAAATGCGGGCACGCCCGGAACTTGGCTATCGCGTGATCGGAATCATCGACAACGACACAAGCAATCCAGACGCGTCCGCCAGCTTCGAAGGTGTGCCCGTCATTGGCGATCTTCAGCACCTGCCGGAAGCGATCCGCGAATCGCGCGCGAATGAAGTCATCATTTCCGATCCGAACGTTCCAGGCGAAGCGCTTTTCGATGTGATGATTCAAACCGGCCGCCGCCGCGGTGTTGAGTTTCGCATCGCCCCGACGCTGCTGAATTGCCTGCCCAGCAAAACTGAGATCGATCAGGTCGGCTCGCTGCCGATGGTGACGCTGTTCCGTTCGCCTCTCTCGAGCGGCGCCCGCGTCGTAAAACGAACTTCCGATCTGGTCGTCGCCAGCCTGGCTCTCGCGCTGCTGTCTCCGCTCTGGCTGCTGATCGCTTTGTTAATCAAGCTCGATTCGCGCGGTCCGGTGTTCTACAAACAGGAACGCGTCGGCATGGATGGCCGGATATTTCTCTTCTACAAATTCCGGACGATGCACGCCGACACCGACGACAAACGCCATCGTGAATATCAACGCGCCTACATCACGGGCTTGCCCGATTCTAATTTGGGTGATGATGAGCGGCCCGTATTCAAGCTGCGCACCGACGAACGCATCACGCGAATCGGCAGAATTCTGCGAAAGACGAGCCTCGATGAACTGCCGCAGCTCTTTAACGTCATGCGCGGCGACATGAGCATCGTCGGTCCCCGCCCGCCGATTCCTTACGAAGTTGAAAACTATCAGCTCTGGCATCGCAAGCGGCTCGACATGAAGCCCGGCATCACCGGCCTCTGGCAGGTCTCAGGGCGCAACCGTCTGCCGTTTGACGAAATGGTGCGAATGGACTTGTACTACATCGAAAACTGGTCGCTGCTGCTGGATATGAAGATTATTTTGCAGACGTTGCCGGTGATGTGGCGTGGCGAGGATGCGTACTGACTCGGCCGAGGGTTCGATGTGACTGTAAGCCTCTGACTAGTCTCGCAATCAATCCCCGCAGAACGTGGCTTTTTAGACGCTGTTCTTATGACGAATCGCGATCCGACAATCGTCGAAGAAGGTCTTGCCGAGGCCGAGCATCGTATAGCCGCGTGCAAGCGCTTTCGCACCCCCGGTCTCGACTTGGAGTACCTTAGACTCCTCAGTCTACCAGACAGCATTCGCGAATTGACCTGGCTTACGAGACTTGATTTGTCTGGCAATTGGCTCACGATGCTTCCAACATGGATCGAAGAACTAGCTCAGTTAGAGACTTTGGTCATAAATCTTAACCCGCTCAAAAAGCTCCCAGAGAATATCACTCGGCTTTCGAACCTCCGGATGTTGGGCATTTCGAACACGAAATCCCTTGCCGCGTCCGAAGCCATTGGCGGACTGACCAATCTTGAGGTTCTTCAACTTGTGGGCCTTCGCTTGAATCGTATACCTGAATGGATGCGGGGTCTTAGACACCTCAAATCGATTTATCTAGGCGGGAACAGGCTGACTGAATTGCCTGAGTGGATTGCTGAATTTACCGAACTGGAATTTCTTGAAATTGAGAGCAACCGACTCAGAATTTTGCCTCACTCACTCCGGCGACTAACGAAGCTCAGGGCACTTTTCATTTACGGAAATCCAGATCTCGGCCTGCCGTCCGAAATTATCCAAGGAGGTGATGCTAAGAAAACCCTCGATTACTACTTTCGTGTCACTTCTACCGACCGTCAACCTCTCAACGAATTCAAACTCATCCTCGTCGGTCGTGGCGGCGTTGGCAAGACCACACTGGTTCACCGCCTCGTCGCCGCCAAATATAAGGAGTTCAAACGCACACCGGGCATTAAGATAACCAAGTGGCCGGTGCAAATCGATAGCGATGACGTACAAGCTCATGTGTGGGACTTCGGTGGGCAGGAGATCATGCATGGGACGCATAGGTTCTTCATGACTGAGCGCGCGCTCTATCTCGTCTTTATCTCCGGTCGTGAAGGCACAGAGGATCATGATGCCGAGTATTGGCTTTCGCTCGTGCGATCGTTCGCTGGCGATGTGCCGATTATTGTACTGCTGAACAAATGGGATGATTATGCGTTCGAGTTGAATCGCGAATTGCTGCGCGAAAAATATGGGCGGCAGTTGGTCTTCATCGAAACTGATAGCTTGACTGGAACGGGCATAGGTCAACTTCGCAAGAAGATTTGCCAGTTGGCGGGCAAATTGCCCGGCCTCAAGGCCTCGTGGCCGGCCGAGTGGCGACGAATCAAGGAAGAGTTGCCCGGGAAGAAAAAGAGCTGGCTGACGTTCGAAGACTTTCGCGAATTCTGCGTCCAGCGGGGAATCACAAAAGCAAAGGATCACGAGGCGCTGGCCGAGAGCCTCCACGATCTAGGGTTGATGCTCTCGTTTCGACGGGACGAGGCGCTGCGCGATTTTGGCGTTTTGAATCCGCAGTGGATCACCAAAGGCATTTACGAGATCCTCAACTCAAGGATTCTCAAGGATGCGATGGGAGAGTTCACCGCCGAGACTTGTGCTGACATATTGCCGACGACGAGTTACCCGCCCGCACTGCATCAGTTCCTGCTTGCGTTAATGCGCAAATTTCGCTTGTGCCACCCTCTCGATGACAAGGGCGAGAAATATCTGACTCCCGAGCTGCTGACCAAGGAAGCGCCTAATCTCGACGCCGAATTTCCCGCCGACACGTGCCTGGGTTTTGCCTACCGTTACGATTCCGTTTTGCCGGAAGGCTTGTTGCCACGCTTCATCGTCGAAACCTATGTGCATCGCGAGCCGAAGTATGTCTGGCGCACTGGCGTAGTCTTGGAGCGAGCGAATTGCCGCGCGCTGATACGCGGGGATGTTCAGGGCCGCCAAGTAACGATTCGCGTCTCGGGTGTGCCGCAGGGACAACGTGAACTGCTCGGCATCGTTCGCGAACATTTCGAACGGATTCATCGAAGTTTCGAGAAGCTGCCGGTAACTGAATTAGTTCCCATTCCGGGAAATCCCGACGTGATCGTTCCTTATCAGGAGTTGCTTGATTACGAAGCCGCCGGCGATGACGAATACAAAGTCGTCATCGAGAGGGTTCCAACAAGGCTAAGCGTAACAGGCCTGCTCGACGGAGTAGATATCCCCGGCGCGCGGCGCCCCGTGGACAGACTTATTCCTTTCCAACGTGAACGTATCCCCGGACGGGATTCGCTTTCGCTCTTCATTAGTTATTCTCACAAGGACGAGTTGTTTCGCGACGAGCTTCGCGGCGCGCTCACCGCGTACGAGCGCAAAGGCGAATTGACCGCCTGGGACGACACTTGTATTGTCGCCGGGCAAAAGTGGGAAGCGGAGATCTTGGGAAAACTGGAACGTGCTGACATAGTTGTTTTGCTGCTCAGCAACGATTTCATTCGCTCAGATTATTGTTATCTGAAAGAGATGAAACGCGCGGTGGAAAGTGACGCCGCGGGAGAGTGTGCGATTGTGCCCGTAGTTGTCAGGGCCTGCGCCTTTCAGAAACTGGAACTAGGTCAGATTCAAGCGATCCTTCCGGGCGGCAAACCAATAAAGCAAAACAAGGATCGCGACGCGGCCTGGCTCAAGGTAACCAATGAACTCGACCGTGTCATGGCAAAACTCAAAAACGTAAAGTTTCATGAACGATTGAGGACGACGTGACTCCCCAACTCTGGAACGATTGGCGACTATGAACAATTCAGATCAAAAACGTGAAATGTTGCGCCACACCGTGGCGACGCTTGCCTATCGTGGCGCCAAAGCGGTGCGGGGCGCGTCCGATTCATTTGCGTCTTTCAAAGCTTCAGACACCACGCGCACGCCGTTGGAGATTCTGGCGCACATCGGCGATCTGCTTGATTGGGCGCTATCGATCGCCAAAGGTCACGAGACCTGGAACAACGCAGAGCCGCTTGAATGGGACAAAGAGATCGAAAGGTTCCATGCGGCGCTGAAAAGCTTTGATGATTATCTGGCTTCGGACAGCGAGCTTGATGCCTCGTGTGAGCGGCTGTTCCAGGGACCCATTGCGGACGCTTTGACGCACGTAGGCCAAATCGCCATGCTGCGTCGCATCGCCGGTGAACCGATGAAGGGCGAGAATTATTCGCGCGCAAAGATCGCAGCCGGTCGCGTCGGCGCCGAGCAGGAACCGCCCAAGCGCGAGTTTTGAGTCAGAAGCCCGACCGGGAGGGAGGGCCTGGCAAGCCTCGATTACAGTTGGTAACGAGCGCCTCTTCGTCGCGGAGCGCCGGCTGAATTTAGCCGGCCTTTCAAGGCAATGACATACTTGACCAATCATCCTGTTTTCAGTCCGCGAAGCGGACGTCAGCATAAAGCCTGGGGCGTGAGCCCCAGGTCAAGTACCAAAATGTTAAATGAATCCGCGAAGCGGGTGATAGCTGTAGCGCTTAACATTCGTCGAAACGATGTGGATGCCGCCCGGCTTCGCGGGCTTTGATCGCTCTGGCTAACGCGATCCTGGGGCTCACGCCCCAGGCTTTATGCTGGCGTCCGCTCCGCGGACTTTCAGAGTTAAGATCTTGAGGTCTGCTGCAATGCAAGCGGCACCCGCTTAAATATAGGTGATTCGTCAACTATATTATTGCCCTTTCAAGGCCGGGATCGACGAGGGAAGCCAAACGGCGTCGCGTCGGCGACGATTGAAATTGGCAAAGCTGGCATGAGCGCGAAGATGCCCTCCCTGACGGTCGGGCTTCTGACGCGCTTCTGATATTGCTCATTTCGCCGGACGGCGTTAGCATCTGGCCAATCAAGCGGGACAATTCCAGGAAGACTCTTCGCGGCCTTAAGGAGGTCACATGCGATTACTAAGACTGGCGGCTGTCGTTATCATCATCTGTTCTTTTGCGGGGACCACTATGACTCAGGAAGAAGGCTCCAGCGGTGCCAACAAAACCATGCGTCCCATCGTCCGCGGTCAGCACTTTGCCGTCGCGTCGATGAAAGCTGAGGCGACTCGCGCGGCCGAACGCATTTTGGAAAAGGGCGGCAATGCCTTTGACGCAATCGTCGCCGGCCAGGCCGTGCTGGGGATCGTCGACCAGGCAATGAACGGCGTCGGCTCAGATGCGACGATTCTGCTTTACGACGCGAAGACTAAAAAGGTCTACTCAGTCAACGCCGAAGCCCCGGCGCCGCGACTGGCCACCATCGAGTGGTACAAAGAACATAACGGCGGCAAGTTGCCGATCAGCGATTCACTGCTAGCCGGCACGGTTCCGGCCGTTGTCGATGCCTGGTACATCCTGCTCGACCGCTGGGGCACGATGAGCTTTGGTGAAGTTTTAAAAGAAGCAATCGATCTCGCCGAAAACGGATTTCCCGTGGGAGATTCGCTGGCGCGCGCGTTTACGGTGCCGCTGGCTGACAAGAAACTTCGCAAGTATCCCTCGTCGGTAAAACTCTACTACGCCAACAATCGTCCACCGCAAGCCGGCGAGATCTTTCGCAATCCCGATCTCGCGCGCACCCTGAAGCGCCTGGTCGAAGCCGAAACTCAAAACAAAGCTAAAGGACGCCACGAGGCTTTGAAGGCCGCCCGCGATCGCTTCTACAAAGGCGACATTGCCCGCGAGATGGCCAAATTCTCGGAAGAAAACGGCGGCCTCTTTCGCTACGAGGACTTCGCCAACTACACCGCCAAGGTCGAAGAGCCGATCTCGATCGATTATCACGGCTATCAAATTTACAAGAATGCTTCGGCCTCACAGGGTCCGGCAGAATTGTTCGCGCTGAGAATTCTCGAAGGCTATGACTTGAAGGCCCTGGGCCATAACAGTGCTGACTATATTCATACCAGCGTCGAAGCGACCAAACTGGCCTTCGCCGACCGCGACAAGTATCTCGGCGATCTCGACTTCATCAAGATTCCTTACGAAGGTTTGCTGTCGAAGGAATATGCCGCGCAGCGTCGCGCGATGATCGACAAGAGCACGGCGTCGCTCGATTTTCGTCCCGGCACCGCTGAGAAATTCGCCAGCGACAAGACCCCACTGGATCGTCCGGTGAAAGTGACGGTCGCGGGCGACGGCGATCACGATGGCGATACGAGTTACATCGCCGCCGTCGACGGCTCGCGTAACCTGATCACCTTTACCCCCAGTCTGCACAGCGCATTTGGCACCGGCGTAGTGATGGGCGGCCTCGGGTTCATCTTCAATTGCCGCGGTGATTACTACAAGCTCGAGCCGGGCGAGGCGAACTCGCTGGTTCCGGGCAAGCGGCCGCGCAGCACTCTGCAGGGCACGCTGGTGATGAAAGACGGCCAGCCGCATATGGTCATCGGCACGCCGGGCGCGGATGCGCAGGTGTTGCTGACGATGCAAACCTTACTGAACATGATCGAGTTTGGCATGAACGTGCAACAGGCGATCGAAGCGCCGAAATGGTTGACGCGCGCGTTCCCTGCTTCACCATTCCCGCACACGATGTATCCGGGAGACCTCTCGGTGGAGGCGCGCGTGCCGGAAGCCGTGCGAAAGGAACTACTCGCGCGCGGTCATAAGCTGAAGGTCCATGGTCCATGGGCCGACGGGTCGCTGGCGGCCATAGTGATTGATCCGAAAACCGGAGTGATCAGCGCCGGGACTGATCCGCGCACAGAAGCGTACGCCTGGGCCTGGTGAGCGTATGGATTCCCGTCGCTTCATGAGAGCTGAACGCTTTAGGGCCATTGCCTGAAAGGTTCTTTCTCATTCACACCGGGCTTTAGCCCGGTGCAAGGCGTGCCGAAATCGCATGAAACCGTTTCAACGGTTTTCATATCGACATGTCACCCAACTCGTTCTTGCTGAAGAATATTTCAGCAGGGTCAACAAAAGAAACCGTTAAAACGATCTGATGTTTTCTCTATAGCCGCCCCTGACCGGGCTGAAGCCCGGTCTGAATGAGAGTGACTCAGACTCTTAAGGTAGGACCTGGTTGCTTGGAACGATACTTGCCGGGCATCTCTCGCCTCTCTCCGCCGCATCCGTAGATTGGATGCCCCGGCGCTAAATCGTTTAGACATACTTGGAGGAAAAGATGGACAGAAAAGCACCATCCAGCATCATGAAATTCGCCATACTCTCGTTTTTGCTGATCGGAATTGGAATCGCTGCGAGCACGGACGCCACGGCCCAGCGCCGTAATCGTTGGGACGGCTACCCCAACTGGGGCGGCTCGTATCAACTTCGGGAGACCGCTCTCAATGCGGGTTTCAACGAAGGGTCGAAGGAAGGGCGCAGCGATCGCTCGCACAATCGGTATCGGAACTACAGTGAATTCAGCGCCTATAACGAGGCCACGAAGGACTATAGTTCAAAGCTCGGCGATCGCGACCTGTATCAGCGTTATTACCAGGCGGCGTTTCAAAGCGGATACGACACAGAGAATCCGAACGGCAACGGCAACAATCGCTATAACCAACCCGGTGATCGGGATCGCGATTACCGGGATCGTGACAATCAAAACAATCAAACGCGACAACGGCGGTGGGGACGCAACTGGGATCTTTATGGCCAGTTTGGCGGGTCCTACCAACTGCGCCAGACAGCCCTGAACGCCGGTTACAACAACGGCGTGAAAGAAGGACGTAATGATCGCAAGAGGAATCGCTCGCGCAGTTACTCGGAGTTTGGTTCTTATCGCGAGGCCACAACTGATTACAGTTCCAAGCTCGGCGATAAAGAGTTGTACCGGCGCTACTATCGTCAGGGGTTCGAGAATGGTTACGAAGATGGATTTAGAGGTTATTAGCGTGGCCCGCGCATCCTGCGCGTGACGTCACGGGCGAGACGCCCGTGCCACTTTCACGGAGAGCCCGATCGCGAGATCGGGCTCCTTTGTTTTCATCGATTCAACCTCAAGGTAAGATTGCATGAATGGTTGCCGCGTCAAATCTCAGCAAGAGTCAAGTTGATCGAGTGGGAGATCGCCTGCGGAAGGGAGAAATCACCGATTTCGATCTTCAAATCCTTGATACCTACCGACGATCCTTTGCTAGTGCGTATGAACACGTTGTCGAACACATCCGCACTGAGCTCGGGTTGGATCCGGTTGGTCGCGAGAAAACCAACACGTCAATCATCGACAAGCTTCGTCGGCAAAGCATCCGATTAAGCCAAATACAAGACATTGCTGGATGCAGAATCGTTGTAGCTGACATTTCCAAGCAAGAAGAGGCCCTCGAGCGACTCAAAGCACTATTCCCTGACGTTGATCTCGATGATCGCCGGGAGCGACCAAGCCATGGCTATAGAGCAGTTCACGTCATCGTTAGAATCGACGGAAAGTCTATCGAAATTCAAGTACGGACATCGCTTCAGCATTGGTGGGCGGAACTATCGGAAAAGTTCTCAGACCTGATTGACCCAGCCATAAAGTACGGAGGCGGTAACGCGGAGGCGTTGGACTCTCTGTCGGTTGCGTCTGACGAAATAATCAAAGTCGAGAAAGATGAGAGATTACTTAAGGATATCCTTGCAGAGCTTGCTAGGCGCGGTGGAATGTCCGAAGATGCAGGAAGGGATTTGTTGAAAGCCCAGCGCTCAATCGCAGCTCGCAGAAAGCAAGTGATAAATTTGATAGCCGGCATGGGAGAAATTATTCCGGAGGATTAAATGATTTTTCTAATCCAATATAATCGAAAATCAGGCCAAATCGTGGCAAGGCGCACTTTCAACGATAACGATCGAGAAAGAGCTCTTATAGCGAGGCTAAACCTCGAAATGGATCTCAACGCGAAGGAGATCGAAGACGAGGTCGTCTTGCTGGAGGCCACAAGCGAAGACGTTTTGCGACGCACGCATCGCCGTTACTTTGAAGACTTCCGCGAGCTAATAATGTCTCCTTCCATTTAAACCCAATCACTGCATCCCCGCCAGCGCCAACTCCAGCAACAAAACCTTCTTAATCCCCTTATAGAACGGTTCAATCTCGCAATTCTCAGTCAACGCATGAGAGTCATTGCACGGGCCCGAACCGGTGGAGATTGAAGAAATGCCCGCCAGCAGCGCCGGGCTGGAGTCGTTCGATCCGGCATTCGTAATTGGCGGATCGAAACCCATCGCGCGATGGACCGCTTCTGCCATCCGCACCAGATATGAATCGCGGTGACCGGGGATTGAGGCCGCGGACGAACTGGAGATTACGTCAGTCTTCACAGTCATGCCGGCGCGCGCGGCTTCCTCATCCAGAATCGTCTTGATTTGCTTTTCCAGATCCACCAGCACTTCATTCGAAGTTGATCGCAGATCGACTGTGAACCAGGCATCCGAAGCTTTGGCGTTCACCACGTCGGAACCACCCACCATGCCGATGTTGAGATTCGTTGAAGGATTGGTGGGGACCTTCAACTGGTAAATGCGCTCGATCGCTCGGGCCAAAGGCAGCGTCGCTGAATACGGCGGAGTACGCGAACGCGTGTGGCCACCCGGACCGATAAAGTGGTGTCGATACCAGTTGATGCCGATGCCGGCATAGGTAAAGCCTTCGTAACCACCATCAAGGGCGATGTAGTGATCGATCTTGCCTTTGTTCTCTTTCACATAATTGTTCACGCCCTTGAACGTTGTCTCTTCTTCAACTGTAAAAACAAAAACCAGGTCACCTTTCGTCTTAATCTTTGCTTCGTTTAGCGCGCGGATCGCCGCCAGCAGCGCCTCTATGTTGCGCGTGTCGTCGCCGATTCCGGGCGCGTAGACTTTTCCGTCGCGGACCGTCGCCTTGATTTGCAATCCGGGTTGAAAGACTGTGTCCATGTGCGCGTCAAACACGATGACCGGACCGCCTCCGGTCCCTTTGCGCACAGCGATCAGATTGCCCGCGCTGTCGTAATGGACGTCATCCAGGCGGTAAGTACGGAGCAGGCCCTCGATGTATTTCGCGCGCGGCTGCTCCTGGCCCGACGGTGCGTTGATTTCAGTAATCGCGATCCATTCGCGCAGAATGCTTTCGTGATTTCGGTCGATATAGTCGTTTGCCAGCTTAACGTCCGCGCGGTTCGTGAGTGCCTGAACCTCACTGAAATATTCCGTGACTGTTTTGACTTGAGAATTAGCTGGGGCACTAACGAAGAGCAATAAAGCCAGAACGGGAATCAGTCGTCGCATGTGTTTCCGCCATAGGTCGAATATAATCCGAGCTTCGTGATTCTAAGCATTTCTGTTTAGTTGTAAAACTTAGTGGGACAGAAGCGCGAGCGGTAGCGACCGGATCAAGCATGAACCTGGAACAAACAGATTTCTTCAAGCGCTTCTTGATCCGGTCGCTACCGCTCGCGGTTCTGACACGTTGCCCCAATCGACAAGAGAGCAGCACGTTCTGTGAAGACTGACAAAGTTCAAAACCTGGGCCCGCTGGCCATCTGGCTCGAGCGCGCGATCGTCGCCGCGATGTTTCTGTTTGTGGTCGCCGCGCCCAATTCCATCGCGGCCGCCCAGACCGCCTGGATGCTGGGAATGCTGTTCTGGGTCTTGCGGTTTTTTGTCTGGCCGCGGCCAAAGCTCGAACGCACGCCGATAGACTATCCGATGTTCGCGTTTTTCCTGCTCACCGCGCTCTCGTCGCTGCTGTCGTACGAACCGTCAGTTTCCATCGGAAAGCTCCGCGCCGCGTCGCTCTTTCTCATCATCTACTTGTTTGCTGAGAACATTCGCTCGCAGAAGATCCTGACGATGCTGACGGTTATCCTGATCGCCGCCACCATGGTCAACGTCGTCTTCACCTTCGGCCAAATCGCGATCGGCCGCGGAGTAAAGGTTTATGGCGTGGCACTGAACAGTCCGCTGGGCGCCGCGCGCATGGTCTCGCGGTCCAAGAACGAGTCGGTTCCGATCATCAGCGGCGATACCATCGAGAGGCTCGACGGCCGGCCTCTGAGAAGTCTGGATGAACTCGTGACCGCGCTCAACCAGTCGCCCGATCGCGGGGCCGCAAAGGTCCAGGTTTACCGGGTTGAATGGATTGGACAGCTTGAAGTGCCGCGCGGGAGCTTACTTCCGGGCGCGACGGCCGAAGAAAGACTCGGCATTCAGCGCTCCGGTTCCGGCCGCGACCGGCGGGCGACCGGCTTTTACAATCACTGGACCACGTACGCGGAAAGCCTCCAACTGATCGGATCCCTGGCACTTGGCCTGTTTGTCGCCTTGCCTCGCAAACGCAGCCGCAACGGCCTGTTAATCGGGCTCGCCCTGGCCGGCATTTGTGGGGCGCTCTTACTTTCGGTCACGCGCGCGTCCTGGCTTTCGTTTCTCATCTCAGCCTTGCTGATAGCGGCGCTCGGCCTGCGACGCCGGGCGTTGATCGTGATTGGCGTCTGCCTGATTCCGGTAATTCTCGGCGGACTATTCCTGCTGCAACAGAAACGCCAGGTCGGCTTCTTTGATAAGAAGGACGATTCGATCGCCTGGCGTCAGAAGATCTGGAACGAGGGATTTCATTTGTTGGTTAGTAATCCGCGCCACCTGGCCGTCGGCGTGGGGATGGATTCAATGAAGGCTCATTGGCGCGAGTGGGGAATGTTCGAAGGCGGTAAGCTACCGATGGGCCATATGCACTCGAACTATTTGCAGATCGCGCTGGACCGCGGTGTGCCCACTCTGATCGCCTGGCTGATTCTGATGGGCACCTATGCCTGGACGCTCTGGCGCACGCGTGGCCGACTGGCAAATGAGAACTGGATTGGCCGCGGGATAGTTCTGGGCGCGCTGGGAGGACTCGTCGGATTCATGACGAGCGGCATCGTTCATTACAACTGGGGCGATTCTGAAGTGGTGATGATTTTTTATTTGATCATGGGTTTAAGTTTGGTTCTGGAGCGGGAGACTCGATCGCAAGTTTCAGACGTTAATTGACATGATTGGGTTTGCTGCAAAAGTCTTTTCCACCTCCGGAAGTGGGACTGAATGGAAATGGCCCAGCGCTTCAGAGGCGTGTCAAAACTCGGAGTTCCAGCGCCAAAGGCGCAAAATGTAACAGCCTGGGCCATCGGCCCAGGTTGACGTAGTTGCAGGATCCAAGCGCTGAAAGCGCGAAATAATGTCAGCGCCAATAGTGCTGTCTTCGTTTAACGGTTCTATTTCGCGCCGTCAGCGCTTCCTAAGCTCACCTGGGGCGTTGCCCCAGGCTATTACATTTCGCGCCGTTGGCGCTTGTTCGCCGACTTTTGCAGCAAAGCCGACATGATTTACAGGATTAATTGGTAGGAGAGATCAATCAACCGATCTGATCGTTTTCTTATCACCCTTTTTAAATCTTGTGAACCCTGTAAATCCTGTCTATTTGCCTCGAAAGTAAGCGCAACTCTTTCTCACCGGACATTGCTCGCACAGCGGCCGATTGGTTTTGCACAACTCTTTGCCATGCTGTCGCAAGAGCACGTGCGCGCTGATGAGCCAATCGTAATCAGCAGCGATTTGATCTTTGATCGCATCCTGAACTGATCGGTAAGTGGCGCCGTAATTCTTTTTCTCCTCACCAAAACCAAGGCGCAGAAGTACTCGCAAGCCATTTGAGTCAAGCCCCAGCAACGGGTAGGCGCGCGCGAACAGAAGGATCTTGTCGGCGCCGGGGTCACCAATGCCGGGAAATTTTTTGAGCGCTTGCCTGGCTTTCGGCAGCGGCAATTTCAAGGCACTGCTCAAATCACCGGCGAAGTCATCCATGGCAATCAGGGCAATCTCGCGCAAACGCGCGGCGCGTCTTTCCGGCTGCATACCACCGAGCGTCGCCACCCCTAACAATGCGTCATTCGGGGCCGCAATCAATTCGTGAGGCATGGTCCCGATTGTTTGGCGCAGCAGGTTGAACGCTGCTTCGCGCCGCTCGTCGCTGACGAGATAGGCAATGTTCTCAAACAGGATTATCTCGAAAGGATCTGTACTGACTGGCGGACGCGGCGGACCGTAGTGAGCCGAAAGTTGGGAAATGATTTTCTGGAGGTGCCCCATTTTTGAGTAACTTTTCGTAGCCCAGGCGTTTACGCCTGGGGAATGAAAGAGGGGTGGTGTCAAAAGCTCCATTAATAGGGCTTTAATAGCGGCTCCTATTTCTCACCCAGGCGTTTAGAGGGTGTCAGAACCGCGAGCGGTAGCGACCGGATCAGGAAGAGCCGCGAAATTCATCTCGGCCCGGCTCGCTGTAATCCTTTTCCGCGAAGTTTCGTTTTGATTCGAGGAGACTTCCTGATCCGGTCGCTACCGCTCGCGGTTCTGACACACCCTCTAAACGCCTGGGCTAGAGAACCCAAAGTTGAAATTAGGCGTAGTGGATTTCACGCAACTTCCCGCGGCACTTCACTCATCAACGCCAGAATGTTTCCTTCCGAATCTTTGAAGTCAGCCAGCCACAAGTCATAGGTCGGCATGGGCGCGACCAGATGAGGTTTGACTATGAATTCAACACCGCGTGAATTGAAGACTTCGTATATTCGCTCGATGTCTTCAACTTTGTAATAGATGATCGAGGCTGGATGATTCAGGTCCGGGCGGTCCGCAATTCCCAGCATGAGCCGAATGCCGCCGCAATCGAAAAAAGCCATGTTTGGCGGCGCCTGAAACAAAAACGTCATGCCCAAAATGTCGCGATAAAATGCGATCGCGCGATCCAGGTCCTGCACGTTAATAAAGATTTGGCCGATTTGATTCAGCGTCGGTCCGATCGGAATTGGGCTGGTCAAGATTCGTCTCCTCTCAAACTCTAGCGGCTTTCGTATAGCATGCCTGCTGACGTATTATCAACATTCTTTTGGATTGATGATTTTATGAGAAAGATTCTCCGCACATCTGCATTCCTGGCAGCGCTCCTTTTAGTTTCCGGTTTCACCGAATGCTATAAGCCGGTGACCAAAAGCCAATTGCCTCCGCACATCAAGACGGTGGCGGTGCCGGCATTTCAGAACAACGCGCTGCGCTTCAAGATCGAACATCGTTTTACTGAAGCGGTGATGAAGGAGCTGATTCACCGCGGGCATGGCTTGCGCGTGCAAAGCGAGCGCGAAGGCGCTGATGCCGTAATCGATGGCGTGGTCAAGACGTTCGGCTTCTCGGGCGTGCTGCTGGACGACAAAGGACGGGCGCGAATTTTTGAGGTTACGATTACGGCTGCGGTTACGGTCCGCGACCAGCACGAGAATCGCGTGCTTTACGACAATCAGAATTTTGTCTTTCGTGGGGAGTTCGAATTCGCCAACGACCCCAGAAATTTCTTTAACGAAGAAGATCCGGCCGTGATGCGAATCTCGCGCAGTTTTGCCGAGTCGATTGTCTCGACTCTGGTGAATGGCTTCGGCGTGAAGGAATGATTTGGAGTGCGCCGGCAGAGCGCAGCGGCGACGGCGCCTTGGATCAGTTGTGATTTCCTAACGCCTTTTTTGTTTTAGCGCGAAGAACACCATTTATTAAGACCGTCAAAGAGCAATGAATCCAAAGCGCCGTCGCCGCTGCGCTCTGCCGGCGCACTCCAAATAATCATGCCATCCCGCACTCGCAAAGAACTCGAACAATCCCTGAAGCAGGGCCGGATCGAACCCGTCTATTTCCTGTACGGCGCGGAAGCTCACTTGCGCGATCAGGCTTTGCGAGAGATTACCGAAGCGGCGCTGCGCGGGACCCTTTTGCACGAATTCAACGACTCGTCATTCAACCTGGGCAGCGACGATGTCCGCGATGCAATCGCCGCGGCCGAGCAGCTTCCGATGATGTCTGATCGTCGCGTGGTCCGCCTGCGGAACTTTGCCAGAATTCGGGAATCAGATGAAGAGATTCTGCTGGCTTATCTCGAGCGGCCCGTCGAGTCTTCGGTGGTCATCTTCGTCGGAGACGACCTCGATAAGCGCAAAAAGCTGGGCAAGAAACTCATGTCCGGCGCCGGCGCGTTCGAGTTTCAACCGCTGAAGCCAAACGAACTGCCAACCTGGATCAAGACTCATCTGCGGACGATTAGCGCGGACATCGAGCCGCGGGCACTGAGCCAGCTCATCGAACTGTCCGCCAGCAATCTATCGGCGTTGACGCAGGAGTTGAACAAACTCGCCACCGCGGCATTGCCCTCCGGCCGAATCACAGCGGAGCTGGTCGAGCAATTGGTCACCAGGTCGCGCGAACACATGAATTGGGACCTGACTGACAATATCGTGTCGCGCAATCGGCGGGCGGCTCTGAAGGTCTTACGAGATTTTCTCGACGACGGCGTCGAGCCGGTGCTTTTGACCGGTGTGATTGCGGGTACGTTCCGGCGTATGGCACTCGCAAAAGCCCTCCAGGCTCGTGGCGCCTCTCCCGGCGAAATCTTCGGCGAAGTGAGAGTGCCTCCCTTCAAGCAGCGGGATTATCTGGCGATGCTAAGCAGGATTGACTCCGCCGACATGTCCCGCATGATTCAGCGCATTGCCGAAACTGATTTAGCGATCAAGACTTCAAAGGCGACCCCGCGGATGCAAATGGAAATGCTCGTTTGCGAGTTGATGATCTAGACTGGAGCGCAACCGTCTCGGTTGCCAGTGATTGTAGCGGCTCTGCCGCCTCACATGGCGGAAAGCCTTCGGCTTTCCGGGAGATGCTCAAAGTCTTAAAGAGGCTACGCCTCAGACCAGAGGCATAGCCTCATATTTCTTGAACCCCTGGGGCCGGAAAGCCGAAGGCTTTCCGCAGTGTGCGGCGGCAGAGCCGCTTCGTGAGTTCCATGATCGCATCCTTAACCCATCCGCTAACGCGGATGGTACTGACCCGGGCGCGCCGCTCCAGTCGCTAATTCTGCAGCTCAACCCGATCACACTCCAACGCTTTCAAGTCAGGTTCCACCCATTCGTTCTTAGCTTTCGCCGACGTGAGTATCTCCTCAGAATAATATTCTGACATCACATTCTTGTTGCCGTACTCGCTCGCGACCTCATTTGCCAATTCGAGAATCGATGCGCGTGAGTTGGCCTGCAAAAGAAAGCTGTCCACCATCCTCAACCAAAACACCGTAATCGTCTCGTGGTAACCGCTCTTGCCATAAGCTGCCGCCAGGCGCTGAATACCGCTGCGCATTTTCTCGCTCGCGGCTTCGTAAGAATGATGCCGCAGATACCAGAGTGCGACTGCCAGGTGCTGATAGTGCTTGAACTCGGCGGGATGAATCTCGCACGTCTCGAAGGCTCGGACTAACTCACTAATTTCCGCTTCGTCTTTAAAGTACATGGCAGGTCCTCGCAAAAAAATAAGTGAGGCGGATCGAACGAACGATCCGCCTCACTTGTGGAATCAGTCAATGGCCGCCGCTAACGCAGGCGGTCCGAAATTATTTTGCCGCCGCTTGATTAGCGCGTGCCGTCAACCGTGACTTATGTCGCGCGGCGGCGTTGCGATGCAGGACGCCTTTCTGGACGGCCTTATCGATTTCCGAAACGGTCTGGGGCAGTAACGTCCCCACCTGTCCGGCGTCGCCGGCTTTCAGGGCGCTGCGGAATTTCTTGATTGACGTGCGCAATTTGGTGCGATTATTACGATTAACGCCGCGACGTCGCTCGTTCTGGCGCACTCGCTTTTCAGCTGACTTATGATTAGGCATGCAAATCTCCGTTAGTTCTCAACAATAGCGCCCGCGAACTTCGCGAGCGCCGAATAAGGACTATAAGGACGGTCCGGAGCAGTGTCAAGGAGCGGTGGGCCGTGAGCGTGTCAGAACCGGGAGCGATAGCGACCGGATCAGTCGTGACCGCCGATTGATGAACAGTTTCCTGATCCAGTCGCTATCGCTCCCGGTTCTGACACGCTCAGTCAGTCAGCCGTATCGAACGCACAATCGTCAAAAACACGTTCTGATAGTTCTTGTACTCGTCGGTGGGACAGACGGCGATCATAAAGAACAAGTCGCCATTCTTCAGCTGCGTGGTCAGGATGTTCACGAGCTCGGCCCGGCCAGTAGCTTCATTGACGTTATCGAAGGTGATTAATCGACCCTGGCGTCCATCGACATCCAACCGCTCGTATCCGCCGCGGGCCTTCAGCTTGCCGCCGGTTATGGCTTTAATGAACTCGTCAGTCGCCTGCTGCGGGTCTTTCGCGCGAGTCTGCGCCGCTCCCAGGTTCACAGCGTGGGTAAAAACAGTCTGGCCATTCGCCGATCCGTAACCGCCATTCGGTGCGAACCACGTCCCGCCCTTCTGCCCCTCTATTTCATGCCAGTTTTCCGGGATGTCCGCGGTGAAGACACCGTTGTTAAAGGGCTGGTAGCGCGAGGACGGAAGTTCAACGCGGCCAGTCGAAATGCTCGGCGCATTGGTTCGATTGCCGGCGTTCGGATCCGGCGAAACCGGATTCGGACTTGTTTGATTGCCGGCCACAGTCTGATTGTTGGCCAGCGTCTGATTGTTGGCCGGCATCCGATTGTTAGCCAGCATCTGCCCACTGGTGTTACCACTGAGTCTTTGCTGGGCCACAGTGAAATCCCGACGGTCAGGAGCCGCCGCCGTGTTGACGGTGAGAGATTGTGCTTCCTGAATTATCTTGGCAGATCGATCCTTTGCGCTCGGGTGGTCGCTAAGAAAGCTCGGGCCGCCACCGCCACCGCCACCTTGCGATTCAAGGGTCCGAAACATGTTGGCGAGCTCGCGCGGATCGTAACCGGCATTAGCCATGATGCGCGCCCCGAGCAGGTCTGCTTCAGTTTCGTATTCGCGGCTAAACTTCAATAGGTAGACTCCGACGCCCTGCGCGCCCATCTGTGCAACGCTACCGAGCGGCCCTCCGAGGATTGAGCCGCCCATTCCCATGATGCTGGACAGCATGCTGTACTTCTGTGCTTTGGTTACATTCGCAGTTCCATGACGGAGGGCCACATGGCTTATCTCATGGGCCATAACGCCTGCCATCTCATCCTCGCTCTTGGAGGCTAAGATCATCCCGCTATTAACGTACATTGGCCCCCCAGGCAGGGCGAAGGCGTTAATATCCCTGGCTTCGACGATTTTGAAGGAGTAATGAAACTCGGGATGCTGAAATTCCGGCGGAATCGCACTCGCCAGACGCTGGCCCACTCGCTCAAGATAACCCCCGAGTTCTGAGTCAGGTATCAATTGCATTTTCTTTTCCGCTTCGGCGGCGGCTTCGCGACCCAACTTGACGTCATCTGCCGTCGAGAACTTATTGCTGTGAATCTTGATTGGCGTTTGCGCAAGGGTTGCCGCCGGGAGGATCGCGATCGCGAACACAAGATTCAGAACGATTCCATTCATCGCGCTTCTAAAACTGAATATTTTCATTTCTAACTCCTGGGATAAACTCGTTTTAGGTTAGGCGACGTGTACCTGTTTCGAGTAGTGGGTCAGTTTTGATGTCCGACAAGCTTTAGCTTGTCGAAGCTTGGGCGACAAACTGAAAAGTTTGTCGGACATTTATTTTCAAAATGACCCACTACCCTGTTTCGAGGCCATTAGAAAGCATTGCCGGCGGCGACCGAAGGACGGCAACCTGGCCAAAGCCTTCAACCCATTGCCGTTTTGGCGAAGGCTAACGGGTAAGTTTCGTTTTGAGCTTCGTTTGATGCCGGCGACCGCCGGTTTCGTTCAAGCAGGAAAGGAAATGAAGGGATTGCGGACAGCGATTAATTGGCCGGCTCGACATATTATCGTGAGGCAGGGTTGCCGCGTCGACAACCCTGGGCTTGCCGCAAAGTCCGCCGGAACTCCTAATTAGGCCGCGCGCCGGAACTAACTATTAATCATTCAAGCGCAGTGAGCGCACAATTGTCAGAAAAGTATTCTGATAGTTGCGATAGTCGTCGCTGGGGCTGACGGCAATCAGGTAGAACAGATTGCCGTTCCGCAATTGGGTCGTGACCACATTAATAATTTCGGCCCGGCCGGTAGCCTCGTTCACGTTGTCCAGAGCAAGCAACTGGCCATAGCGGCCATCAACGTCCACGCGCTGGTAACCTCCACGCGCGCGCAGGTTGCCGTTGCCCTGCTGCAAACCATTAATGAATTCGTCGGTCGCCTGCTGCAAGTTGCGGGATCGAGTTTGAGTCAGGCCCAGGTTCACCGCATGAGTAAACACAGTCTGCCCATTTCTGGAGGTGCCGTACGCGCCGTTGGGCGCAAACCAAAGCGTGTTCTGCTCGTTAATCTCGCGCCAGTTGTCGGGGATACTGACCGTGAAAGATCCTTTGTCGTAAGTGCGATAGCGCGACGACGGATAATCCACCCGACCGCTCGGCACGTTCGGATAACCGGATCGGTCTCCGGTCGGATACTGCGGTCCCTGGTTTGGATACTGCGGTCCCTGGTTTGGATACTGAGATCCCTGGTTTGGATACTGAGATCCCTGATTCGGATAACGGCGACCACTGCGCGCAATCTCAGTCATGGTCGGTGCCGGCGGATAGCCTCGTAAACGCTCCTTGATACCGTAGAACTCGCGGCTGTCGTTTCGCATGGCGGTATTGATGCGCAGGGATTGCGCCTCCTGATTTATCCGCGCGTACCGATCCTTGGAACTCGGGTGATCGCTGAGGAAGCCGCCGCCACCGCCACCGCGTGATTCGATCGTGCGAAACATGTTGGCGAGATCGCGTGGATCGTAACCGGCGTTCGACATGATGCGGGCGCCCAGGATATCCGCTTCCGTCTCGTATTCACGACTGAACTTAAGGAAATAGACTCCCACACCCTGCGCACCGATCTGGGCTGCGGCCCCGGCTGGCCCCCCGAGGATGGCTCCGCCAATTCCGAGGATTCCCGCGAGCACACTGTACTTCTGCGCTTTGGTCGCTTGCGCTGTGCCGTGACGAAGCGCCACGTGACTCAACTCATGCGCCATGACGCCGGCCATCTCGCCCTCATTACGCGCGGCTTCAATCATGCCGCGGTTGACATACATCGGGCCGCCCGGCAGCGCGAAGGCGTTGATGTCGCTGGCGTTGATCACTTTGAAGTAATAACGAAATTCCGGATGCTGAAACTCAGGCGGAATGGCCGCCACCAGACGCTGGCCGACCCGCTCGACGTAAGCGCTGACATCGCCATCCCGCAGCAAAGGAAACTGCTGTTCGGCTTCCGCGGCGGCTTGCCGGCCCAGCCGCACGTCTTCCTGAGGTTTGAATTTGTTGCCGTGTAACTTGATCTGCGTCTGCGCCAGAGTAGCCAGCGGCATGAGCAAAATCGCCAGGGCAATCTGAAAAACAAGCGATTTAGTGGCGATGCGAGAAAATGGTCTACTCATTGGATTGCTCCTAAGACTTTTATGGATTAGCGTCGAACGCATCTCGATTGATTTCGATGTCATTTTGTAACCGGCGTTTGCCAGCCTCAAATTCACCAACAACCCCAGTGCCACCCTTTAGAGCGCCCACCAAACCAGACCTTTTGGGCGCTTTCGGTTGTCAGAACCGATTGATATGCATTCAGTTACGGACAATGCGTCCGGTTCCGCAACAATGCCGGCGCCGGAAAACACACTCTCACAAACTCGATTTGGTCTAGGTGAACGCCGATTTCGTTCGGCAGGGAGAGAAGTGGCCACCAGTCGGGGTAATTATTTCCGTGGCTTAATCTTTTCGTCAAGCCATTTTGCCGGTTCGTCCAGGAGCGGAATCACAAACGATTTGCCCTTCCAGACGCGGACCATCGCAACTATTAAGAAAACAAAGCTGGCAAATCTGAACACTCCGCTACCTGACCAGTTCCTGGCAAGCAGCCCGGCCAACGCCAGCAGCGTGCTAATCGCGCCAACAACGATTTGCAGGGTCATTCCCTGCGCCGCATGAAACCGGACTCTTGATTCAGTCCTGGGTACCAGAAGCAGTTCAATCACCGAGGCCACAATCGCCAACATCCAAAACGGCAGGTAGGGAAGCATCACTGCCCAGCGTTCCTGAATACCCAGCCTGCTGACCGTATTTCTTCCCGACTTTTCAAAAGCCTGCAAACCAGGAGATTGATAAATCGCCGGCGGCGGCACGGGCGGTGGTTGGTAAATGTCTGCTGAAACCATTCGCGGCGGCTGGTACGTGGCCGCGGGTTTCGGGGGCGGCGGCACGAAGACCGACGGATACGAAGTTACTTTGTCGCCGATATGGCGCGTCGGCGCCTCGCTTTCAGAATACGCGCGCACACTGTCGTGTTCGGGGCGATGGATCTCGTGCGTTGGCCCGCCGAAGACTCTTTCCGTTTGAGCGCCTGAAGTCTCCGGCGCAAAAGAATCATTCACCCGATCGACAAAATCTTTCTCGAGCGGATTCGTGTCGTATTTGCTGCGCTTCGGCTCCATCTGATTATTCTTACGAGAGCCTCTTTGCTATGGTTTCGCGTCAATTTCCGGAACGATACTGAATGGCGCCGGCTGCCACTCGCCTTCCTTCTCAGAAATGCGAAACGCTTTCAGACAAGGCTCTTGATTTCCCAATCCAATAATAAGGTAAACCGCTGTCGGGTAGTAGGCAAGCCGGACATCTGTTTCTGACGGATAGGGATCAGCCGCGCGAGGATGCGAATGATAAATTGCCAGCAAATGCTCGCCGCGCTCCCGCATTGCGCGCTGGGCCTTGAAGAGATCTTCCGACGCAGCTTCATAAGTTACCAGCGGATTAGCAGCCACGTTACGCAGGCGATAGACAGTTTGAGCAACGCCGTCTGCGGTGCCGCCGATCAGGCCGCAGCATTCGTTGGGACTCGCGTCGCGCGCATGCTTGAAGAGTTGCTCGGCTTGCGCATTCGTAAGCGTTATCATTGAGTTCTTAGGTGGAGTCTTCAAATCGAGGATGCCGGCCTCGCTCTGTTAGGACCATATTTGTAGACGCACAATGTCGAATCAAATGAAGCTCCGTTAGGAGCGACACATTAATCCGAGTGCATATGTCGCTCCTGACGGAGCTTCGGGAATTGACTGACGATCGAGGTCTACAAATATGGCGTCCCTAACGGGACTGAAACGCGTTCACTCCATCGTCGTTTTGATCCTCACTCAGCGACAATCTTCAGATGCAACTCGGCCAGCTGTTTCAGATCGACTTCGCCGGGCGCGTCGATCATTAAGTCCTGCGCCGATGCCGTCTTGGGAAAGGCCATTACGTCGCGAATATTTTCGGTCGGCACCAGGATCATCAGCGTCCGTTCGATTCCTGCAGCAATGCCGCCGTGCGGCGGGGTCCCGTAAGCCAGCGCGTCCAGAAAGAAACCGAATCGCGCGCGGGCACTCTCTTCGGACATGCCCAGCGCCTTGAACACCAGCGCCTGCACATCGCGCCGGTGAATTCGAATCGAGCCCCCCGCAACTTCGACGCCGTTGATGACCGCGTCATAAGCCTTGGCCCTCAGTTCGCCAAACAACTCCGGCTTACCGTTAACAGCATGCTCGAGCACCGTCACATCTTCATCCAGGGGCGAGGTAAACGGATGATGCATGGAATAGTAACGATCATCGTCCTCGTGATACTCGAACATCGGAAACTCGGTGACCCACAACGGCGCGAAGACACCTTCCGGAATTAACTTTTCACGGCGCGCCACTTCGTTGCGCAAGGCCCCGAGGCTGGCGGCCACCACGGCCGGCTTTCCCGCGACGATCAAAACCGCGTCGCCTTTTTGCGCCCCGGCCACACCCGCGAGGTCGACGACCATGTCGCGACCCAGCGCTTTCAAAAGCGAAGATGAAAGCTCATCTCCCAGCTTGATCCAGGCGAGCGCGCCGGCGCCGTATCGCCTGGCGAATTCCTGTAAGTCGTCGAGCGTCTTGCGCGACATTGAGGCGCCGCCGCCTACTACCATCCCCTTAATCTGGCCCCCGGCCGACAGAATCGAGGCGTACGGGGCGAAGGTGGTCTCGGCCAACGTCGTCGATAAATCCTGCAACTCCATTCCTTCAATGCGCAAATCCGGTTTGTCTGACCCGAACCTGCGCATGACTTCCGCAAAGGTAAATCGCGGAAACGGAATCTGTAGTTCGACGCCGATCAAGCGAAAGATACTCGCGAATAATCCTTCCACCAGCCGGTAAATCTGGTCCGGCGTGGCGAAGCTCATTTCGATATCGAGCTGCGAAAATTCCGGCTGCCGGTCGGCTCGCAGATCTTCATCACGAAAGCAACGAGCGATCTGGTAGTACTTGTCCAGACCCGCAATCATGCAAATCTGCTTGAAAATCTGCGGGCTCTGCGGCAAGGCAAAGAATTTCCCGGGCTGTACCCGCGAAGGAACGATGTAATCGCGCGCACCTTCCGGCGTCGATTTAATCAGATTGGGCGTTTCGATCTGGGTAAAGCCCTGCTCATCCATGTATCGATTGATTTCCAACAGCAGGCGATGTCGCAAACGCAGGTTTGCCTGCAACTGCGGCCGACGCAGATCGAGATAGCGATACTTCAGACGCAGGTCTTCAGCCGCCAGCGAGTCGTCGGAAGCATCAAGCTGAAATGGCAACGTCCGCGCATCGTTCAGAATAACGATTTCAGTCGCCTGCACTTCGACGTCGCCGGTGACCAGCTTCGGATTACGCGCGCTTTCGTCACGCAAGACGACTTCACCCGTCACCGCCAGCACGTATTCCCCACGCACGTCCTTGGCTTTCGCGTGCGCGTCGCGCGCGTTTTCCTGATTCACCACCACCTGGGTGATGCCATCACGATCGCGCAGATCGACAAAAGTCAGTGGGCCAAAGTCGCGCCGGCGCCCGCACCAGCCCATCAGGGTCACCCGCTCGCCGGCATTTTCTTTTCGCAACGCGCCGCATGAATGCGTGCGCTCAAGATTGTTAAGGTTTTCGATCATTTTATTTGTTCGGAGTTCCGCCTTTAGGCGGCGTTTTTAATGCATGAAGGCGCCGCCTAAAGGCGGAACTCCAAGCTAGGACAGTACCGTTCCGCCATCAACATTTATCGCCTGCCCGTTGATGCCTCGTCCTTCCTCTGAGGCCAGCAACAATGCCAGCGCGGCAACCTCTTCCGCAGTGACCATGCGATTTTGCGGGCTCATACGCTTTAGCGCCGCCAGTGCTTCTGCTGCCGACTTCCCCGTTTTTGCGACGATGTTTTCGATTCCGCGCGAAGTCATCTCAGTATCGACATAGCCGGGACAAATTGCGTTCACCGTAATCTCCTGCGCCGCCACTTCCAACGCCAGGGATCTGGTCAATCCCAACACCCCGTGCTTCGAGGCCGCGTAAGCTGAAACGTAAGGTGCGCCGGTCTTACCAGCGATGGAAGCGATGTTAATGATGCGCCCCCATCCTCGTTCAATCATCTCAGGAAGTCCGGCATAAGTGCAGCGCCAGGTCCCGCCCAGGTTTGTGTTGAGATGACGTTCCCACATCGACTCGTCACTCTTGATGAACAGCTGAGACTCGGCAATGCCGGCGTTATTCACGACGATGTCGGGCCCGCGACCAAAGTGCGCGCGAAACTCTGCGAAAGCGTCGTTCACCCAACCGGTATTTTGCACATCGCATTTAAGTGCCAGCCCCTTGACGCCCAGATCAGTCACTTCCCTGGCGACCGCTTCAACCTGGTCTGTGGTCCGCGCCGCGACTGCCACCGACGCGCCTTCGCGCGCAAACTCAAGAGCGATGGCACGACCGATGCCACGTCCGCCGCCGGTAATGAATGCGAGTCGGTTTTGAAGTTTCATACACGATTCAGCTTCATGAGCAATTCGAGCAGCCGGTCTGATGCACGAAAGCTTGTCTGCTTCAACTCATTAAGTGCGTCACTTAAGGTTATAAGACCTTTTTCGGCTGCGATGGTCAAGATACCAAGAGTTCCAATAACGTTCAGGCCTCGAGCTGCTGCAACACTGCGGGCTTTGCGATCGTCGAGAACGATGAAATCAGCTCCAATTTGTTCGGCTAAGAGGATGGCTTGGCGCTCGCCGACCTGAATTACGTCCAACTCAGAATCAATCACGTTGGGGGCTTGCTCGACGGTAAGCCATCCAGGATTGCTGGTCGCCCAAGCCCTTACTTTGTCCGGCGCTGCGGTTGAAGTGAGTTCGCCGAAGACTGCTTGTGGAATGACTACTTTCTCGTACAGAGCGTTGAGGAGTTCGGCTCGTCCTATTAGTACCAGGTAGTTTAGCGGAGTCGTATTAGAGACAACCGTCATTCGCCTCGTACCCTACGAATCGTTTCGATATCCTGCTCTAAATCATTCAGGTCGTATTCGAGGAAAATGCCAGCCTGCTTTAGAAATCCATCCAGTTCCATGGGCGTTTGAAAACCCAGGAGCCTGCGTATTTGCATCTTCGTCAAAGTCCCCGACCGGTATGCCTCAACCGCCAAGCTTTCAAGCGCGGCGCGCGGCAAATCCTGCCACTTTGTGTGGAGTTGGGCAGCGATGTCTTCGGGGATTGTGACCGTCACGTCCATACGGCCATTCTACGTCGTCGTCTATCTTCCCGTAAATTGGGGTGGCCGCTTTTCCAGAAACGCACGCACACCTTCGCGGCCATCCTCAGATTCGAAGCAGCGCAGTTGCGCATCAACTTCGTATTGCAGCATTTGCTCGAGGGTGTCGTGCTGGCTCGCGTAAACTGCCTGCTTGGCAGCGCCAATCGAAACCGCCGGGCCGTCACGCAGCCTCTCTGCCAGCTTGCGGGTCTCAGTCACTAACTCTTCCGGAGCCACCACGTAATTGACGAGACCCAGTTCCCGGGCCCTCTGCGCGTTGATGGCATCGCCGAGGAAAAACAGTTCACAGGCAATATTTGACGGCACCATGCGCGGGAGAAAATAAGTGCCGCCCCAATCCGGATGAAAACCCAGTTTGACGAACGATTGGCTGAAGCTGGCCGTTGACGATGCTATGCGCAGATCAGCCGCCAGGGCGAGATTGAATCCGGCGCCGGCACAGGCGCCTTCAATCGACGCGATCACCGGTTTGGTCATGTGCCGAATCGTGAGAATCACGCGGCGCGCGGCGCCCAGCAGCCGGGTGAATTCCTCCGCTTCGCCTCGTTCGACCAACTCAGCCATGAAGTTCACGTCGCCCCCGGCGCAGAAAGCTCGCCCTTCGCCGCCCAGCACTACCACACGTACATGCGGATCGCTTCCGGCTTCTTCCAGGGCTTCCGCCAAATCGCGCCGCATGTGACCGACGAGAGCGTTGAGTCGCTCGGGCCGGTTCAGCGTGACTGTGACGATGCCATCGTCTTCGGCGACTTTGATCAGTTCGTCTGACATTAGATTCACTACCTGGGCACTGAAGGCAGTACCGGGAGCAGTAGCGACCGGGTAAATCTACCGAGCATGACAACGAGCGTTACCCGGTCGCTACCGCTCCGGGTACTGACCTCATGGCGAGACGGAACTAACTAAAACTAAAGTTCATTTCCCCGTGAACTCCGCTTTCCGTTTATTCACGTACGCGTCCAATCCTTCTTTCGCGTCTTCCGATTGAAACAGTTGCTGCTGCAATTCGCGCTCAAGCGCCAATCCCGATTCAAAGGGAATCTCGCTACCGGTCTGCACCGCGCGCTTGATCCGGCCGACGGCCCGCGCGGCTTTACCGGGCGTAGTGAATTTGCGCGCATAGTCCACGACCTGCGCCAGGAAGGCTTCGCCGCTTTCGGCGTCAAAAATCTGGTTCACCAAACCGAGACTCTCGCCTTTCTCAAAATCAAATAATTCGCCCGCCGCCATCAACTCTATCGCCTTTGATTTACCGACAATCCGCGCCAGCCTTTGGGTTCCACCAGTCCCCGGCAGTACTCCCAGGGAAACTTCGGGCAAACCCATCTTGCCGGCGTTGCGCCGCGCAATTCGCAAGTCAGCCGCCATCGCAACTTCTAATCCGCCACCGACACAATGTCCGTTGATCGCGGCAATCACCAGCTTTGGCGTCTGTTCAAAACGCGAAAGCGTTTCGTTAGCATGCAGGCAAAAATAGTATTTGAATTCGGGCGTAACGTTGGCCAGCATACTGATGTTCGCGCCGGCGCAAAAGAATTTTTCACCGCTGCCGGTGATGACGATCACCTGAACACTCTCGTCCATCCGCGCTTCCAGAATGCGCGCATCGAGTTGCTGCATCATCTCGTGGGAATAGGTATTCGCCGGCGGATCGTTGAGTGTCATGATCGCCAGCCCGCCCTCAACCCGATATTCAACCAGGCTTGTCGACCTGGTTTGTGAAAGTTGTGTTGCCATGGCTATGCGGTGCGCCAGATATTCACTTTTTCAGATAATCTCGAATCGGCCATCGTCAACGGCGCTTTTTCAGTTGACAGGAAGCCGTTCAGAAACAGCCGGGTCATATTATCGACGAGTTGGGTCACTGACAACTTGCCCGAGCTGTCGTACCAGTTGTAAATCCAATTCATCATGCCGAATAGGGAGTATGTCGCTACGGTTAGATCGATTCGCGTGGCTGCTGTGGAAACGGACGATGCCCTCCCTGACCGCCCCACCTCAGCCGGGCTGCCCGCCTGCCCCCGGGGTCGGGCTTCTGACTCGCGCTCCTGAATCTCGCGCAGAATCTTACGCGCCTGCTTCGCATACTTTTCTTTCTTGCCCGACACATGCTTGTGCATATCGCCCGCCAGCGACTCGGCTTCATGCGACAGCACTTTCATCTCAGCCATATTGGCGGCAAAAAAAGAAAGATGGTTGTCGATAAAGATGCGCAGCTTTTCAAACGGATCGTCAATGCCCTTGATGCGCTGCTCGAAGCGTTCCAACACACGGCCAAAACAATGGTCCTGAATCAGAAACAGCAACTCTTCTTTCGATTTGCAGTAGTGATAAAGACCGGCCAGGCTCACGCCCGTCGCCCGCGAGATGTCGCGCATGGAGGTCGAGTGATAACTCTTCTCAGCAAAGATCCGCGCAGAGGTGCGCAGAATGTGCTCGAGCTTTTGATCGTAGCGTGACGGGTCCATTTTCGAATTGCCTGCATCCGGTTTGCGCCTTGGTTGCATCATCTATACTCGATGTGAGGTCAGTACCGGGAGCGATAGCGACCGGGTTCATTATGCGATCAGGTCGATCGACCGAGCTGCTACCCGGTCGCTATCGCTCCCGGTACTGACCTCATGCCGCAGTTAAAGTCTCACGTACTCAAACTCGAACGGCTTGCCTTTGATTCCGGTCGCCGGGGGTGCAATCCAGTTGGCAATCTTGCCGGGTTCAGTCACCGGCTTCATCAGGCTTCCGACGTACTCCCGATCTTCGAGCGTCGGCAGCCAATCGGATTTCTTCTGCTCGAACTCTTCTCTCGTTATCAGTTGCCCCTCGAGATCGAAATAATGTCCCGCGTATTCGCCGACGTGACGATGAAAACGCACGTTCGGCAGATACAGCCGCTGCGCCAGTCCCTCATCAGCCAGGGCCTTGTTCCAGCGCGCCAGCCCTTTTTCGCAATCCTTCACATATTCGCCACGCAAAATTTCGTTGAGAGCATTCCGCAGCGGCACCTCGCGCGGCACCAGCTTTCCATCTTCAACCACCAGCATCGTGAACGAACCTTCAGCCGCCACGTGATCCGTGTATTGGTCCTGCTCTTTGAATCGGCCTTTTAACCCCGCGGCGAAAAAGTCTGCAGAGTTCGAGCTGATCTCGCCGCCAAACAGATCGAGCGAGTAGCTGAACCAGAAGTTGATGTACTTCTGCACAATATCGAGCGGGATGCCGCCCAGCGAACGCACATCTTCCGAAGGGTTCTGCTTCATAAGTTGCGCCGTGCGTTTGACGACCCGGCTCAAACCGGTGTCACCCACGAACATGTGATGAGCTTCTTCGGTCAACATGAATTTGCAGGTGCGCGCCAGCGGTTCGAATCCGGACTCAGCCAAAGCCGAGAGCTGATACTTGCCGTCGCGATCGGTGAACATGGTGAACGCGTAAAAGTTGAGCCAGTCGTCGCACGGTTGATTGAAGGCTTCGAGGATGCGCGGCTTGTCAGGATTACCGCTGCGTCGTTCAAGTAGAGCGTCCGCTTCGTCGCGACCATCGCGGCCAAAATATCCGTGCAGCAGGTAGACCATCGCCCAAAGATGCCGGCCCTCTTCAACGTTCACCTGAAAAAGATTTCGCAGGTCGTAGAGCGACGGGCAGGTATGGCCCAGACGACGTTGCTGTTCGACCGACGCGGGCTCCGTGTCACCCTGGGTCACGATGATTCGCCGCAGAGAATTACGAAACTCGCCGGGCACTTCCTGGTAAGCCGGAGCGCCGTAGTTATCGCCAAAACCTACCCTGGCATCGGCCTGCGACGGTTCCAGAAAAATGCCCCAGCGATAATCCGGCATCTTCACGTAATCAAAATGCGCCCAGCCCTCAGATCCGACGTCCACGGCTGTGCGCAACCAGACATCTTTCTGCTGAAAACCTTCCGGCCCCATGTCGTGCCACCACGAAAGAAAATTCGGCAGCCACTTCTCCAGAGCCCTTTGCAGGCGCTTGTCTTCGGAAAGATTTACGTTGTTAGGAATGCGATCGTAAAGGTTCATGATACTTGCTCCGTTGCAGAAAGCCTGAATGTTGGTACCGGATCTTCAGCAATCTTCTCCGATTCTGCGATCGCAAAAATCTGTTCTGTATAGGCAGCGATATTAGGAGCCTGAAGAATGCACCTACCGACAAACGAGGATAGTAATGAGTAAAGAAATCCGAAGTTAGCTCCGAATCGATTTTCGTCGGTTCCGAATTGATTAAAATACCAGTTCCCCGATTGTCGAGATTGGTAAGTGAGGTTAATTTCGTCTGAAAACCCCGGGTGGATGCTATAAAAACTCCACCCCTCACCCGTTGACCACGAGCCTTCTTTCTTAAAAAGGATCACACCCTTGTCTAGAAAACAAACTACATTAGGTAATTCTTGTGCCTTCTTTGCAGAGTAGAGGTCACGCACATCATTGATTGAAAAGTCAGCAGCCTCTACAAAAAGTATGAATGTGAAGAGGGGATTAGAGCTGCCTTCAATATCCTTCAACTCGCTGGGCGACAAAATCAATCCACCGCTCTGCAATGAATGGACTCTTTCTCGCTCCAAGGTTGATCTAATCTTCTCAACTTTTTCGGCAAAAAGATGAATGGGCGTCTCACGTTTCGCGTACGAGGTCTTCACCTCGCCAACCGCATAAACGGACTCGTAAGGAAAGTATTCCGTTCCTGTCGCGCCCTTAAAGAGAATTGGAGTGGAATTGTTGTCAGCGACAATCACGTCCAATTGAGGACTCGTTAGCCAACGGGAGTCCACAATATGCCCGTGACCAACGTAATACGCCTGCGAAAATTTTCTTCTCAGCACCTTCCTAACGGTGTCCTCAACTTCATCTCCAGAGGCTCGAATGTCTTTAGTGCGATGCATGAGTCGACCCTTTTCGCGCGCTGACGCGATTTCCTCTGCGTCGCTTTGCAAGACGGCTTCAAGACTCAATTTTGAGAATTCCTTCACCCTGGTTTGTTTCCTTACGTTCTCTTGTAATCAAACTGCGCCTGAGTCGGTTTGCCGTAATTAGTCAGAGCTCCGTTTGGGCCCACCGCATTCGGTCTTTGGAAGATCCAGTTTTGCCACGCCGTCAGCCGCCCATAAATTTTCGTGTCCATAGTTTCCGGCCCGGCAAAGCGCAGCGATGCTTCCATACCCGTCAGCGCGTCGGGTGAAAGTGACGTGCGCTCTTCAATCGCCAGTCGAATCTCATCGTCCCAATCGAGATCGTCCGGCGCGAAGGTGACGAGGCCGGCCGTTTCCGCCGATTCGGTGTCGAATCGATTACGGGCGCCGAGTATTTCGTCGACTCTTTCCGGCTCAGCCAGAAATCTCGAGCGCAACCGTGTCAAACCATTATTCATTGGCAGCGCGCCCGCATTCAGGTGGCTTGTGGCCAGTTCAATCTTTTCATCCGGATCGTTGAGCATGTAGCCGCGATCCGAGGCCAGCAAAAGCTCCAGCAGGTTGCCGGCGAAGCAACTGCCCGGCTCGACAATCGCGAAGAAGCTCTTGGCGGTCAGGTCCAGGCGACGCAGAGTCCGAGCCATCTGTAAGATGATTTCTCGAATCAACCAGTGCTCGCGATTGGCGGCGAGAGTTCGATCGACGGCCAGCACGTGATCGATGTTTCCTTTGGTGCGAACACAGACCAGCCCGACTTCAGGTTCGTTCACTCGCGAATGCAGCAGCGCGTCATCTAGTTCACGGTAGACACGCAGCGGCCAATAACTGTCGCCCAACGCCTGGATTTCTTCGACGCTTTCCTGCGGCGTGCGATCAGGGCCCAGGATCGTCAAATCCGCATAGCGCTTATCGCGTTGAATGCTGAGCTTGACGTATTTGTAATCGCGACGATCAGCTGCGCTTTCGGCGATCACCGCGTTCAGAGTAATCCCGGACGGCGCTTCGCCATCATTCGTCGAACCCACAATTTGCCGCACACGATGGTCCACAGATTCCTGAAACTTTGTCGTCGGGAACGTGTCATCAATCAGCCCCCACTCTTTCGCGCGCTTTCCCTTCAACCCTTCAGCCAGGGTCGAAAACACATCAGCCCGATCGCGCCGCACTTTTCTTTTATCAACCAGTCGCGTCAGACCGCCGGTGCCCGGCAGCACTCCGAGCAGCGGAACCTCAGGCAGCGACACGGCCGAGTTGCCGTCATCAACCAGATAGATTTCATCGCAGGCAATCGCCAGTTCATAACCACCACCTGACGCTGTACCGTTCAGCGCCGCAAGATACCGGCGGCCCGAGTGGCGCGAATCATCTTCGATTGCACAACGAGTCTCGTTCGTGAATTTGCAGAAGTTAACCTTGAAGGCATGCGACGAAGTGCCCAGCATATAGATGTTCGCGCCCGCGCAAAAAATGCGCGGTTTCAAACTGGTGACGACGACCGCGCGAACCTCCGGGTGCTCAAAGCGCAGCCGCTGAATGGCGTCGGCCAGCTCGATGTCGACGCCCAGGTCGTAGGAATTTAGCTTTAGTTTGTAGCCATCATTTAGCGTCTGGTCTTCCTGTACGTCCATGGTCAGACGAGCCACGCGGCCGTCGATGGAAAGCTTCCAGTGTTTGTACTGTTCGGGTGAAGTTTGAAAATCAATCATCATTTATCTCGCGCGTCTCCCCTGCGGGGACGCGTTTTCTCCATGCGCCGTTCGAACGTTCGTTCGGGAAATAAGGATAGTAAAGGATGGGCAGCTATCGAATCAAGTCAGCGAGCGTCGCGGGTTGTGAGGTCAGTACCGGTCGGTACGCACGCCTCCGGCGTGCCTGCGTCGACTTTGATCGTTTTCTTGAACAGCACGCCGGAGGCGTGCGTACCGACGGGTACTGACCTCAGATTGACGGTTGATTGGCGGAGGCGTGTAGGAATCGAACCTACCTGAGCCTGCTCTCGCAGTCTCACTAACGGTTTTGAAGACCGCGCCATTCACCAGAACAGATGCGCCTCCGTATTTTTAGCAAGTACTGGCTACCAGAGCGTAGAGAGTACTTTGTCACGCCGATTAAGCGCAAACGAATTTCCGCCGCGATCTGATGCTACCATTTGTCCACTTTCACCTGGTCAGTAGTTCGTAATGAAAGACTGGATCGCTCTCAACATGACGCCCGGCGTTGGGCCGCGGGTCACGGCTCGGCTGCTGGAACATTTTGGTTCAGCGGAAGCAATTTTTGACGCTCCGCGGCGCGAGCTGGCGTTGCTGCGACTGACGCCGGAGTCGATCGAAAGTATCGCCACCCGTGAGTTGTACGACCGGGCCGAGTCTGAAATCGGCAAGGTGCGGCAACTCGGCGCCGAGATTCTGGTGCTCGACGATGGCGTCTATCCGACTTTGCTGCGCGAGACTTACGATCCTCCGGTCGTCCTCTATGTAAAGGGCGCCTGGTCGGAATGTTTTGATCGCCCTTGCGTTGCGATTGTCGGATCGCGTCGTTGTTCCACGTATGGCCAGAACGCGGCCCTGATGTTGTCGCGCGAGCTGGCCCAACGCGGTGTGACAATTGTTTCCGGTTTAGCTCGCGGCATCGATGCGGCGGCACATCGTGGGGCGCTGGAAGCCGGCGGACGAACGGTAGCCGTAATGGGCACCGGCCTGGATCAGGTTTATCCACGCGATCACCGGAAGCTGGCCGATGAGATTCTGAAACAGAATGGGGCACTCGTTACCCAGTTCCCGCTCAGCACGCCGCCCGTCTCGGAGAACTTTCCCTATCGCAATCGCGTGATCAGCGGACTGAGCCTGGGGACGCTGGTGGTGGAAGCCGCAGAGAATTCCGGGTCGCTGATTACGGCGCGTCTGGCGATGGAACAGAACCGCGAAGTGTTTGCCGTGCCGGGAAACATCACCTCGCGCAATTCATTCGGGACCAATTATTTGATTAAAGGCGCCGGAGCCAAGCTGGTCCAGCAATGGCAGGACGTGGCCGGTGAGCTGCCCGCTGAAATTGCGGCGCAACTGCTGCCGCCGCCGAGCCGGAAAAAGAAAAAGGGCGAGCTGATGGATCAACTCCAGCTCACCCCGCCGGATCTGAATGAACATGAGCGCGCGATATTCAAACTACTTACAACCGACACCCCGCAGCAGATCGATGCGCTGGCGGAATCGACAAAGCTTTCGGTCACTCAACTCACCGCTGCGCTGCTCAGTTTGGAAATGCGTGAGCTGATTCGCGCGCTGCCGGGCAAGTGCTTTGTGCGCAAGCTATAGACTTACACTAGGATTTTTGCAGTTCCGCCAGAGCCGCCAACACTTCAGCACTGTGCCCGCCAGCCTTCACCTTCAAGAAGACCTTCGCGATCTTACCCTGCGGATCGATGATGAAAGTATTTCGAGCTGATAACTTCATCCCGTTATATTCCATCAGTGAGCCGTAATTGTCAGAGACTTTCGTGTCGACATCAGACAGAAGCTTGAACGTCAATCCTTCTTTCGCGCAAAAGCTTTTGTGAGATTCGGCGGTATCGACACTAACGCCAAGGATCACGCTGTTCGCGGCTTTGTACTTATCAAGGTCGGTCTGGAAGTTGTGGGCCTCCAGAGTGCAGCCGCTGGTGAAGTCTTTCGGATAGAAGTAGAGCACCACCCACTTGCCACGAAACTCTTTTAGCGAGGCCTGATTACCTTCGTTCGTTGTCAGCGTAAACTCGGGAGCTGCGCTGCCGACTGCCGGCGGATCGGCGGGAACGAATGCCAGTGCTACGGAAGTGCACATCGTCACAACTGCAAGAAACAGAAAAACCTTTTTCATAGAGCGACTCACTTTCAGAAAAGAATAGTTCGGGTACAGACAATATATAACGAGGGTGGTTGCCTGGCGAAACGCCTTCTCAATCTCTCCCAGGGAACCGTGGACCTTTGTACCGCAGACTGTCCATTCTGCGCTCTCCCTCATCACGAATCGGGACACGAATCTGCGCAGCTGGACAGCCTGCGGTACATTTACTCGCTCCAGGGAATACAGAAATCGGCAACAAAAAGGCGGTTTTGCTGCTTGCAACAATGAGCAGTTTGACGGCTGGGGCACTCTTAGTGGTATTTTCAAGGCCGCCCAAAACTCTTTCAGCATTTTCGTTGGAAGCAACCCACAGGCATCGAAGTGTCATCAGTGCGTGACCGGGAAGCGAAAGAGTAACAGCCTGCGAATGACTTCGTGCCATGGAAATAAAGCTGGTCGACAAACCGATCACACGGCAGCTACTCCTGGAGATCGCTCAGGAGCAATTTGGTGACATGGTGAAGGCGGTGGTCGATATCCAAAAGAACCTAATGGCGATCGGCGGCGGACTTCACGTTGATGAAGAGAGCTATTTATTGGAGAGAGGTTCGAAGCAAGACAACTTATGGGGCATAAATATTTACCCAAATCGCCCATTGCCTGAAATGATCGAGTTTGACTCGGTAATCAATATTCGCCCCGGGCAAGATAATCCGTCGCGCTATGTCGAGGACACTTCCGTGCGCGAAAAAGTAATCGCGATTGTGGGAAAACTGGTGCAGCAATGAAAGTCTATCACCCGGAACTCGCGAGTGGACGTTGGTTTACTTTTTCGATCGCGGAGCAGCTTGCCAATGTCGGCAGTGAGTACGAACGCGCTCTGAGAGCAAAGCAACAAGATGACTCCGAACGATTCAAACATGCGTTGGCTCGGATGCTTGAATTAATGGACCTGACTATTGCTGATTCTCGATGGCAAAATCACCGATTAAGAGAGTTATGCCGCGTTAGAGGTATCATGTGCGAACAACTGTGCAGTGAGCACCCTGAGCCGTGGGCCCGCAAGGACTTGCGAGAATACTTCCTGCAATTTGGAATTCTCGCTCGCAACGAAAGGGAGAGGAATCGGACGCTGCGAATCGCGTCATGAAGTAATGACCAAGAACCTCGTAATAGTCGAATCGCCGGCCAAGGCGAAAACGATCAATAAATATCTCGGCAAGGACTTCATCGTGATGGCCTCGATCGGGCATATCAAAGATCTGCCTTCAAAGGGCCTGGGGGTCGATGTCCAAAACAACTTTGAACCGGAATACGAGATCATTCCCGATACGAAAAAGCGCAACAACAAGAAGATCGTTGCCGATCTGAAAAAGACCGCGAAGGGCGCCGACGCGATCTATCTCGCCGCTGACCCTGATCGCGAAGGCGAAGCCATCTGCCAGCATCTCGCCGAAGAGATTGTGCCCAAGAAACCGGCCGTGCCTGCGTTTCGGGTGATGTTCAACGAGATTACCAAACGCGCCGTCCAGGCAGCCTTCGAGCATCCGAAACAGATCGACGCTAACCTGGTTGATGCGCAACAGGCGCGGCGCGTGCTCGATCGCCTGGTGGGATACAAAGTCTCGCCGCTGCTCTGTCGCACAATTGGCGGCCGCTTGAGCGCAGGCCGGGTGCAATCGGTCGCGCTCCGCATGGTCGTGGAACGCGAGCGTGAGATTGAAGCCTTTGTCAAGACCGAGTACTGGACCATTGCGGCGAACGTCTCCGGCAATCAGCCGCCGCCGTTCGATGCGCGTTTGCTGAAAGTTTCAGATCAGACAGTCAAGACCAGTGGTTTCGATCAGGACCTGAAAAAGTCTGAAATCCTGATCGGCACGGACGCCCTGGCTAACGAAATCGTCGCCGAAGCAAAGAACCAGACTTTCGTCGTCGATGAAGTCACCACCAAGGAGCGCAAGCGTAATCCAGTACCGCCCTTTATCACTTCGAAGTTGCAGCAGGAAGCATCTCGCAAACTCAGCTTCCCGGTGAAGCGGACCATGATGATTGCGCAACACCTTTATGAAGGCGTCGAGATTGGCGAGGAAGGTCCGGTCGGTCTAATCACTTACATGCGTACCGACTCGACGCGCGTCGGCGAAGCAGCGCTCGACGAAGTGCGCGGCTTCATCGAGGGACAGTACGGCGCAAACTATCTGCCCGAAAAAGCGGTTCACTACCGCTCGAAAAAGGACGCCCAGGATGCGCACGAAGCCATCCGTCCGACTGATGTCACGCGCACACCGGATTCGCTCGCGAAGTATCTGAAACCGGAAGAGCTGAAACTGTATCGATTGATCTGGCAGCGCTTTGTCGCCTCACAAATGATGCCCGCGCTGTTCGATCAAACGACGATTGACATCAAAGCGGGACGATTTGTATTTCGGGCCACCGGCTCGGTGCAAAAGTTTGACGGCTTCCTGAAGATTTACCAGGAGGGCCGTGACGAAAAGACCGAAGACGATGAGGACGAACGCACCTTGCCGCTGGTGACAAAAGGCGAGACGCTGGCGCTCAACAAAATCGATCCTGAGCAGCATTTCACTGAGCCACCGCCGCGCTTTACCGAAGCGACCCTGGTTAAGGTTCTGGAAGAAAAAGGCATCGGGCGGCCGTCAACCTACGCTGCGATCATGACTGTGATTCAGGATCGCGAGTACGTGGAAAAGAAGGAAGGCCGCTTCCATCCCACCGCGCTGGGCAAGACTGTGAATGACGTTTTGATTGAAGGCGGATTTGACGATCTCTTCAACGAAACGTACACCGCTCGGATGGAGCATGAGCTGGACGAGATCGAAGAAGGTAAATTGAAGTGGACCGACGCTTTGCGGGAGTTCTATGACAAGTTCAAGGACGATCTTACAAAATTTACGCAGTACGCGAAGGACATCAAAGAGAAGGAAACTCCGACCGACGAAGTCTGTCTGAAGTGCGAAACGCCCGGCATGGTGCAGAAGCTCGGACGCTTCGGCAAGTATCTCAAGTGTAACAACTGCGGCGCGACCCGCGATGCGGAACCGGTAGCAGTCGATGGATCCGCTTCAGCCGAGGGCTCCGCGGAGGGCGAAGAAGAGATCGAAGCTTGCGAGTTGTGCGGCAAGCAAATGCAGCTCAAGCGCGGACGTTTCGGCCCGTTCTATGGTTGTTCCGGTTATCCTGAGTGTCGCAACATCCGCAGGATTTCGAAGAGCGGCAAGGTGAACGCGCCTCCAGTACCGATTGACGAGAACTGCCCCCTGGACAATGCGCAATTGGTAAAGCGACAGGGCCGCTTCGGTGAATTCATCTCGTGCTCGAATTATCCGAAGTGCAAATACATCAAACAGGAAACCACCGGCGCTAAGTGTCCGCGCCCCGGCTGTGGCGGCGACATCGTCGTGAAGAAATCGCGCCGCGGAAAGCTTTTCTACGGTTGCGCCAATTATCCAAAGTGCGACACGGTCTACTGGGACAAGCCGGTCCAGGAAAAGTGCCCGCAATGCGGCAAGCCGTTCCTCCTGGAGAAGACTCTCAAGAAAGGCACCACTCGCAGGTGCGCTGATGAAGAGTGCGGATATAAGAGCGATTTGGTGCCGCCGCAAGCGAATGCGCCGGATTCACAAGAGAAGCGAGCTTGAAATACACGATGGTCCTCTAATTATCAAACTCCCCATGAACAAACCCGAGGCCGAGTCGCTCCTACGGCAAATGCTCGGCTCTGACAAATCATTTCGTGAAGGACAATGGGAAGCGATTCATGCGGCTGCGGATCTGAAGCAGCGGGTGCTGGTAGTTCAACGCACCGGCTGGGGTAAGAGCATCGTTTACTTTATCGCGACTAAAATTCTCCGTGATCAGGGATCAGGCCCGGCTTTGCTCATCAGCCCCCTGCTCGCGCTGATGCGAAATCAAATCGAAGCCGCGCGCAACATTGGCTTGCGGCCGTTCACAATCAACAGTGAAAACCGTGACGAATGGAACCAGGCCTACGTCGCGATTTCAAACAACGAGTGTGACATCCTGCTGGTCTCGCCTGAACGACTCGCAAATCCTGACTTTCGCAGCACGGTCTTATCGCGAATCCAAAACAGCATCGGTCTGTTCATCGTTGACGAGGCACACTGCATCTCTGACTGGGGACATGACTTCCGCCCGGACTATCGCCGCATCGTACGCATCCTGCAACTGTTGCCGGCAAAGGTGCCGGTGGTCTGCACGACGGCAACAGCTAACAATCGCGTCGTCGACGATGTCGTGGTGCAGATTCCGAACCTGCAAGTGCAGCGGGGGCCCCTGACGCGCGCTTCGCTGAAACTTTTCAACATCAAACTCGCCGACCAGAGCGAGCGCCTTGCGTGGCTCGCTGAATTCATTCCGAAGCTCCCGGGCAGCGGCATTATTTATTGCCTGACGATTCCAGACACGCGACGCGTTGCCGAGTGGCTCCGGCAGAAGGGCATAGAGGCCCGCGCATATCATTCGAACCTCGAGAACGAAGAGCGTTTGGAAGCAGAGCGAATGTTAATTGCGAATGAATGCAAGGTTCTGGTTGCCACAGTCGCGCTCGGTATGGGTTTTGACAAGCCCGATCTCGGTTTCGTGATCCATTTTCAACGGCCGGGCTCAGTCATCGCCTATTACCAGCAAGTCGGCCGCGCCGGGCGCGCCGTTGACGAGGCCTACGGCATTTTGCTGAGCGGCCGTGAGGATGATGAGATTCAAGAATACTTCATTCGGTCCGCGTTTCCGCCTGGGGAAACGATGACGCGTGTTTTGCAGGCGGTCGAGCAAACCTCTGGAGTGACTGTCCATGAACTGCTGTCGCAGATGAATTATCGCCGGGGGACGATCGATAAGGCGTTGAAATTGTTGGAAGTAGATGGCGCTGTTATTCGTGACGGCCGTACTTTTGTGCGCACGACCAATGCCTGGCATCCGGACTTGATGAGATCTGCTCAAGTGACGCAGAACCGCCGTAATGAAGTAGGCGAGATCAGGCGCTATGTCGATCACCGCGACTGCCTAATGGAGTTTTTGGCCCGAGCCCTTGATGATCCAACGCCAAAGCCGTGCGGAAAATGTATGAATTGCGCCGGACAAACCACCCGTCAGGAAATTCCGCGGCAGACGATTCTCGAAGCCGTCGAATTCCTGCGTGGCGACGAGATTGTCATCGAGACGCGGAAGCAATGGCCCGCGGCGGCACTCGCAGAGATTCAACAGATCATGCCAAACGCCATTAGCCTGACGCAGCAAGGAAAACCGAGCACCAGGATTCCAGAAGAGTTACGGCCGCAGCTGGGTCGTGCGTTGTCGATATACGGCGATGCGGGTTGGGGGCGAGCCGTCGCTGACGGCAAGTACGGCGCGAAGCACTTCAGCGATGAGTTAGTGCAGGGAACCGCTCGCTTGATTCGCGAGCGGTGGCGTCCGGAGCCGTTTCCGAAATGGATTACCTGTGTTCCATCTAATCGGCAACCAACACTGGTCTCGGACTTTGCCAGGCGGCTGGCTGCTACCCTGAACATTCCTTTCACCCCTGAAATCTCAAAACTTCGCGAAACGGAACCGCAAAAATCCATGGAGAACAGTACGCAGCAAGTGCGCAATCTCCTGGGAGCGTTTTCTGTTGGACATGATATCCTCAAAGCACCGGTTCTCCTGGTTGACGATGTGATTGACTCAGGCTGGACGATAACCATGATTGCAGCTCTGCTCCGAATTCAGGGAAGCGGCCCCGTCTTTCCGTTTGTCCTGGCCAGGGCAACCGCAGGTGATTCGTGATCGATGTGCGTGAACAATTGACCGATGATGCAGCGGCCGTCGTGATGTTGTGTTCGAGGCTGGGGTTAGCCGATGACGGTGAATCGCGCACGTCGCCACTGACTCTCAAAGAATGGAACGTCCTCGCGCGGAGAATACATGACTCGGAATTGAAACGGCCGGGCGCCCTTTTAGGAATTTCTGCCGCGGACTTAACACAGCGGCTCGAAATCCCGGATGTCGAAGCCGAAAAACTCGCCAGGTTATTGGATCGCGGCGGAGCAATTGCCCTGGCGCTGGAACAATTGTCTTCCTCAGGTATCTGGTGCGTAACGCGCGTTGACGAATCGTATCCCTCGCGAATTAAGAAATCATTAAAGCATCAATCCCCGCCCGTTCTGTTCGGCGCCGGCGACTCGTCAATTCTGGACAAGCACGCGTTAGGAGTCGTCGGGTCGCGAAATGTCGACGAGGTTGGAGCTGTCTTCGCCCGACGCCTGGGAGAACTATGTACCCGGTCTTCAGCGGCAGTTGTTTCGGGAGGCGCTCGAGGAACTGATCGACTCGCCATGCAGGGAGCACTTGACGCAGACGGGTGGGCCATTGGAATGCTTGCAGACGGTCTTAACAAAACCATACGACAGGCGGACGTGAGAGATTTTATCAGTCGCGGGCGGCTCGTTTTATTGACACCTTATCAGCCTGATAGCGGGTTCTCTATTGGAGCGGCCATGGGACGTAACAAGCTGATCTACGGAGCGTCTGATTTTGCCGTCGTAGTGTCGAGTGAGCTGCAAAAAGGCGGCACGTGGGCCGGGGCGACTGAAGCGCTAACGGCAGGCTGGTGCCCATTGTTTGTGCGTTCAGGCAAAGATGTCGGAGCCGGGAATCAGGAACTGATTAAGAAAGGTGGGCGAGCAGTTTCTGATACAGATCTCAACGAAGCAGACGACATTATCGACTGGATGACCCGGAACTCACCGAGCGCTGAAAGACCGCCCGAGCAAGTTCAACTTTCCTTCGCGTAGAAAGAGAAGCGCGCTTAGAGTCGCCGCAAGTTTGGAGTTCCGCCTTTAGGCGGCTTCAGATGTCCCACCCCGTGCCATAATCCAGGATAGGGTAGTCCTTCCAAATCTTCCCTGCGCGTTCACGGCCTACATTCTCTACAAAGGCCGCTGCGCTCGACCAAATCCAATCCTGCCATTTCTCTACCAGGCCGTGATGAACCGGATTATGATGAATGTAATTCAGGGTGGCCCAAAAGTGACGTTCGGATCGAATCTCTCGATCAAAACATCGAAACCAAACCTTTCGTCCTCGCTGCTCATCTTCGGTGTTCCACCTGAATGAAGAGCTGCCATGAAATCGGCCCAGCGTGCGACACAATGACCTAATACGTTGTGTTCCTAACAGCAGGTGGTAATGATTAGGCAAGACGCACCAGGCGTAGATTTTTGTGGCGTGCTCCTTACAGGCATCGAGGAGTTTCTCCTCGCACTCTGTGAGGCGATCCAAACTCTTGCCGATAATTTGCGCGTGTTCGAAGCAAGAAGCGGTTATCAAATATTGGGAAGAAAAGCCCATCGCCCAATGAGGAGGCGAATGAAAAGGTAAGTTTCGCCGGCGCCGATAGTCGTTAACTCGTGCGCGCTCTTCGGGCGTCATTACGCGGTAATCGTACATGGGAGATGTGCTTCCAAAAGAGCCGCCTAAAGGCGGAACTCCAAAACTTTAACTCAGCATCTTTTCAATCACCCCGTAACTCGCCTCTAAAGCCTCGCCTAATTTCTCAGGCTGGCTGCCGCCGCCTTCGGCCATGTCCGCTTTACCGCCGCCGCGTCCGCCAATAATCGGAGCCAGTTCTTTGATGACCTGGCCGGCCGGAACTTTCTTAGTGAGATCGTCGGAGGTGCGGACAATCAATGAAGCCTTGCCGTCGTTGGCCCTCCCAATCACAACCACGCCTGATTTGATTCGATCGAGCAGTGTGTCGGAAAGCTGACGCATGCCCGCAGCATCGAGGCCGCTGGCTTCTTTGGCCAGTACGCGCACGCCGGCGACTTCGCGGGCATCATCCCCATTTGCAGCGGAAGTGCTAATCGCGCCGCTGGCGATTTTCAATTTCAATTCTTCTGTTTCGCGACGGGCTTTCTTCAATTCATCCTGGAGTTTCCCGATGACGTTCGGCAGTTCCGCGCGCGACGTGCGCAAACTCGCAGCGGTTTCTTCAATCAACTTTTCGTCTTCGCGAAAACGCTCGTAAGCATCGAAGCCGGTGACTGCGCGAATGCGGCGCACGCCCGAAGCGATAGATTCATCGCTGGTGATTTTGAAGACGCCAATGTCGCCGGTCGCCCGCACGTGCGTGCCGCCGCAAAGCTCTTTGGAAAATCCGGGCACGGTCAAAACGCGCATCATGCCCGAATACTTTTCGCCAAATAAGGCCATCGCGCCGCCGCGAATTGCTTCTTCGACCGGCATTACGTCGGTATCGACTTTCACGTTGCGCAGGACCTGTTCGTTGACCAGCCGTTCGACGTCTTTGATCTCTTCGTCAGTCATCGGCTGGAAATGATTGAAGTCAAAACGCAGATAATTTGGATGTACTACTGAGCCGGCTTGCTTCACATGCCCACCCAGAACTTCGCGTAAAGCCGCATGGACCAGGTGCGTCGCCGTGTGATTGCGCCGCGTGGCGTCGCGCTTCTCCACATCGACCTCTGCGGTCACAGTGTCGCCGACTTTAATCGTGCCCTTTTCGACTTTGACCTTGTGAACGACCAAGCCCTGGGCTGGTGAGTGTGTGTCCGTGACTGTCGCGATGAGGGCTGTGCCAGCCGCTAGAGCAGGCTCAATCATTTTGCCTACATCGCCAACCTGTCCGCCGCTCTCGGCGTAGAACGGAGTTTGATCGAGCACGACCTCGCCTTCAGCACCTTCATTCAATTCCGGGACTTCGTTATCTTGGCCGATCAGCGCCAGCACCTTGGCATCATCAACCCGAGTAATCTCGTAGCCTCGGAATAATGGTGTGATCCGGCTTGCGACTTCTCCGTAGATAGGCTTCGTCTTTGCGTGACGACCCGTCTCAACTCTTCCTTCTGTCTGTTGGATATCCCGCAAGGCTTTGGCGAAGTATTCGTTGAACTTTTCTTCGACGACGAATAACTCTCCGCTCTCTGAGGTCGACACAAAATCTTGTTCAAGATTCCTAATCCACATCTTGGCGAGACTGTTCTTTGTCAGCTCCTGCTCAAGTGTTACGCGTGAGAGATCCGGTGGCGTGCCATATGTGTCATAGAGCTTAGCAAGTTCTCTAAATAGCGAAAGGGGGCTCGCATCTAACCGTTCGCTGATTCTAATAAGACGCCTCAAATCTTCTTCTGAATTTCCATGTTTCTGCCATTCTCTGACCAACTCTATACGAGGGCTCTTGTAAGCGGAGAAAAATCTGAACAGCTTTTCCAGTCCAATTGTAAGTGTCGAACTAAATCTCTCTTCCTCAAGCTTTACAACTTTCTCAATGAATTCTCGCGAGGCTTCTAGCTCCGGGTAAGCCGGATGCATCAACTCACAAACAAAGTCAGTGATCTTGTAAAAAAAATGGTCGTCAAAATATAGATTACGACGTCCATGGTAGATCGCTCGCCTCATGATCTTGCGCAGCACGTAATTCCGTCCTTCGTTGCCGGGGAGAATTCCGTCGGCTATTGAAAAAGCCGCGGCACGAGCATGATCAGCAATCACGCGCATCGCGAATCCTTGTTCATCCTGTGGGTAATACCCTTGTTTAGCCTGAATCGCGATGAAATCGATAATCGGGCGGAAGAGATCGGTTTCGTAATTCGACTTCACTCCCTGCAGGACAACCGTCAGACGTTCCAGCCCCATGCCGGTATCGACTGAAGGCTTCGGCAGAGGTGTCAGCTTGTATTGCTTTGCGCCCTCCCTGACGGTCGGGCTACTGCCCCGTTCGCCTTCGGTCGGGCTACTGCCTTCGACTTCAGTGCGCTCGAACTGCATGAAGACAAGATTCCAGATTTCGGTAATCGTGTCTCCCGGGCCGTTTACGTTGGCAACGCAATTCTCCGCATCGCTCGCGTCGTCGCCCATGTAGTAATGGACTTCGCTGCAAGGCCCACACGGACCCGTCTCGCCCATCTGCCAGAAATTATCTTTGCGCCCAAAGCGCAGGATGCGTTCGCGCGGCGCGCCGACTTGTTCCCAGAACTTCTCGGCTTCTTCGTCCGGCCCGACTTCGGCGTCGCCTTCGAAAACGGTGAACCACATGCGCGCCGGGTCCAGCTTGTATTCGTTCACCAGCAAGTCCCAGGCAAACTTGACCGCGCCTTCCTTGAAATAGTCCCCGAAGGAAAAATTCCCCAGCATTTCAAAAAAGGTCTGGTGGCGTGCGGTCTTGCCGACTTCATCCAAATCGTTGTGTTTGCCGCCGGCGCGCACGCATTTCTGGGACGAGCAGGCGCGCACATAATCGCGCTTTTCCGCGCCCAAAAAGACATCTTTAAATTGATTCATGCCCGCGTTGACGAAAAGCAACGTCGGATCGTTAGCGGGCAAAAGCGGGCTGGAACGCACACGTGTGTGGCCCTGCCGCTCAAAGTACTCGAGGAATTTTTCGCGAATTTCGTTGCCAGTCATCATCAGTTTCGAGTTTAGCATGCGCCAGACGTTGGGACAGAACCGCGCCGGAATCGGTCATCACTGGAACAAGCGTCGGGGCAGTAGCCCGACCGTCAGAGAGGGCGTATGCGGCGAATGTTCACGCCCTCGCTGACGGTCGGGCTACTGCCCCGGATGAGCGTCACCAGAAAGCTGAACAGCCAACTTGATTCGATCCGTCTCACCAGACGATACTTCTGCACCGGTCAAACCATTGCGCATACTTCGTCTTCCCATCATCAGCTTAATCATCGTCTGTTCGATGATTGGCGCGTGCACCAAACGCACATCGCACGGACAAAAATTCAGTGGCCGCCTCCTGGTGATGGCCCAGGACGGGGACCTGCATTCGGATTTAATTGAAATAACGCCCGGGCCTGATTCAACCTACAATCAGTCCACCATTATCAGAGACGTATTCTACGCAACCGCAAGTCCCGACCAGGCAAGGCTGCTGTACTCGACTCGAGATGGACTTTTCGTGCGTGAGTTGCGCAGCGGTGACGTCGAACAAATCGCGCCGGCAGCCGGCGGTACCAACCGATGTCTCGCCTGGTCACCAGACAGTAAACGTTTCAGCTTTCGCTCAAGCGAAAGCCACCAACCAACTGCGAAAGCAACTCTGTATGTCGCTGATTTGGATGACAATATCAGGGTGATCTGGGAAAGTTGGGTTGGGGGCGTCCACTCGGACTGCGATGTCTTTTGGATCGGCCCTGATCGTTTGATCTTTGATCGAGTCCGCGGGCATTCTCCCCAACAGGAAAAAGCAGGCGAAGTGCTGCTCGCAAGTACTACGACGATCGCTACCCTCAGCGAACCGGTAAAACTCGCAGACACGAAGAAGACCTGGTCAATCGACGGAGTATGTCAGTTTGGAAACGCTGCGGTGATCAGGCCTCAATACAAAGACAACCCGGTTTCCATAGTCAAAGACCTGAGCGATCTGCAGAACCTCACTCCCACACAGGTTTGCCCCGACTGTAAATTCGCCGGGTTTGCGACGAAGAGTTGTGTGCCTTTTTTTATGCGTTTGAATTTTCAAAATGGCTCGGACGTATTCTCGCTTAATTCTGCGAACTGGCAGCAACAAAAGGCGGTCCACCTAAACCAGGCCTTCTCAGTTACGGCCAGGACGATTATTAATTCTTCCGCCAGGCTATTGGTTGTGGGAAGTGGCGACCGGCTATTTCTGGTTGATGCTGAGTCGGGTGACGTCGCGCCGTTCTTTCCCCAATCGTTTAGTTCGATCCTGAACAAGCGAATAATTTCCGTCGAACCGATCAACTGGGTCGAGAATTAGTTGTCCACGGTTTTGCACAGACGTCCGGGTCGAGTTTCACCCGGCTTCAAGAGTCTGTCGGGAAATTCGTGGCGCTGGTGTTCGCTGCGATTCTTTCAGAACCGCGAGCGGTAGCGACCGGATCATGCTCTACACTTGAAAACGTCGTTGTTCGACTCAATTGCGTCTTGATCCGGTCGCTACCGCTCGCGGTTCGGACACTAGTCGACACAGCGGTGGCTTGATTCGATCTCTAAAGCAGTTATGATATTTTTGGCTGAGGTCAAAACCGTGCGCACAATTCGTTTCCAAATTATTGGTTTGATCATCCTTTGCTCGATGATCGCGGCGTGCTCAGAGAAGACCGCTCCGGCGGGACCCAGGTTCAAGGGTCGCCTGTTGTTTCTGTCCGGCGACGAAGCGGCCGGCAAAGACTTAATGGAGTTAACTGCCGGACCTAACGACACCTTCAACTACACCACTGTGACTTCGGGTGTGTTTGAAGCAGCCCCGAGTCCTGATCAATCACAACTGCTCTACACCACCAAAGGCGAAATTCAGCTTTTGGATAGTGGTATCAAAGTCAGGTTACTAATCAAGGGTCAGGGCTATTGCCTCGCCTGGGCACCAGACGGTAAGCACTTTAGTTACAAACAACGCAGTGAGTCTTCGATCAAGCTTTTCGCCTCCAACCTTGAAGGCAACGCCAAACTGGTTTGGGAAGAGCGTCTGGCGGACAAACAGCCTGTCAGCCAATCTGCTGCTGCCGATGTTTCCGGATGTGCTTACTGGGTCGCGCCGGACAAGTTGATCTTTGACACGTTTGGGCCGTCACAAAAGAAGGGCGGCGACGTCAAGCCGAACACTACGACGGTGGCAACCGTAAGCGATTCAGTGAAGCTGGTGGACGCAGAGAAGAAATGGTCGGTGGAAGGACTCTGTAAGACAGGCAATGCCATCCTGCGATCGCAGGATCAAGGCAAGATTCTGATCGCGAAGAGTCTGGAGAGTTTGAAGACTGTCAATCCTACTTCCGGGCCGTGTTCCGGCTGCCGCTTCGTCGGCTTCGCCACCCAGAGCTGCGTACCTTTCTTTCTCGAAGAAAACACGCGGGACAGTAGCGATCTGTTTTCGCTCAATCCCACCAACTGGCAGCGCCAGAGAGGAGCGCACATCGGTCAACCGTTTTCATTGAATGCCAAAATGCTGATCAATTCATCCAGCCGATTAATGGTGGTCGGAGATGCGCCTTCATTTTTGCTGCTGGTTGACACCGAATCCGGCGATATCACTTCGCTGTTGGCAAAGACTAATGCGCCACTGACCTCTCCGGTGCCAATCGTGTGGATTGAGAAGAACTGACCAGCCGGCGCCGACTCCGGAACAATTCTCTTGTCACCTCGTGAACCGCTGCGCGCTTCAAAGCGACCAACTCATCTCCGTTTTTGAAAGACCGACGCGATTACGAATATCCTCATCCCAGAACCTGTCAAGCGCCTGAGCTCATTAAGGAGGCTCACCTGATGCTCCAAATAAGAGCGACCCTTATTAGCGCCATCGGCATAGCGTTTTTGTCAGTTCTCTCGACTCCACAAGCAGCTAAAGCTGAGCCTGTCAGAATAACTACTGGCTCTGTGAGCGTAACCAGCAATATTCGCGACATAATATCTTTCAATTTTTCGGGCAACGGCTTATCCGTAAGTGGCTTTGACAATCACGCGGCTAATCCGCAATACATGTCGCCGTGTCTCAGTTCCGCATCTCTCTGCCAGCCGGGAGACCTTATTTTCCCAACTGCCCTCAGACAACTTAGCGCTGAACCCGGTTCCGGATCGTCCGTCACTTTCAATGGCAGGTCCGTTCTGGTTTCCTGGGGATCGAATGATAGCTTCCTGCAATTTACCGGGCCCGGCGTCGTCATACCTTTTTCGACCGATCAAATGACGTTGACGATGCCTTTTGATATGGTCGGCACGATACAGATCCACCCTCTGGATGATCCTGGTTCGGTGATTTTCAGCACCGAGATTAACGGCAGCGGAATCGCGACTTTGATGCTCCAACGTCCGGCGGGGAACCCAGCGGGATTCGCAATCTTTGCATCACGATATGATTTCAGTCCGGCCGCGGTGCCTGAACCTTGTACGGTTATTCTGTTAACCACGGGTCTCGCGGGAATAGTAGTCAGGAAATGTCGCGGGGCGCGGCGATCAAAGCAGCTTTAATCCGGCATCTGGTCAATTCGGTTTTGCGATAACGCTCGAACCTTCTCACTCACCAACTCAAACGCAAACCCTTGTCGCAACAGGTGATCAAATAATTTCTTTGCTTCTGCTCTGGTCTTTGGTTGGCCGCGGAGCCGAACACGTTTCGCGATGGCGCGATCAATTAGATCGTCTTCGGGTGTTTGTTCGAAAACCTGATCGAGCGCGGTGTCTACTGTCTGCTTATCAATCTTCTTGAGATGTAAGTCCCTTTGCAGTCTCTGCCGGCCAATTGGCCGCTGCTGGATGCGCAGCGAGGCATAGCTCTGCGCGAATCGCTCGTCGTCGAGGTACCCATACTCGCGCAGACGCTCGATCACCGTCTCAACTAATTCGGAAGTCGCGCCGCGTCCCGCTAACAATCGTTCGCGCAGTTCTTCGACCGAGCGTTGTTTGGCGGCAAGCAACTTCGCCGCGCGTTGAAAAAGACGTTCGCGCGCTTTGGCTGGATCGGCCGGAGGCTCTTCTTCCTCCGTACGCTTTTGCTTTCCTCTGTAGCCTCTCTGGTAAATGATTCAAGTATTTAACCACAGACGACACGGACGGTCACAGAGATTAGAATACTTTGGTAGTGATGCAGTTTGATGTCCGACAAGCTTTAGCTTGGCGAAGCTTGGCGACAAACTGAAGTTTGTCGGACATTATTTCCAAACTGCATCAGTACCGAATACTTTTATGGATGGCACATTCATAATCGACAAGCCCGTCGGTCTGACTTCACATGATGTCGTCGCGCGCGTGCGCAAGATCATCGGCGAGCGGCGGGTCGGCCATACGGGGACACTCGATCCGTTTGCCACAGGCGTGTTGGTCGTCCTGGTGGGCCGGGCGACCCGTTTGGCTCAGTTCCTGAGCGGCGCCGAAAAAGAATACGAAGCAACAGTTCGATTGGGTTATGCGACCGATACGGGAGACCTCACCGGAGCTCGCCTGCCAACCAGTTTCACCACCGACGCCACAGAATTTCATCGAGAAGAAGTTGAGACGGTGATGGCCTCGCTTCGCGGCGATCTCGAGCAGACACCGCCAATGTATTCGGCAAAGAAGCTGGGCGGACGAAAGCTTTATGAACTGGCCCGTCGCGGCGAAGAAGTTGAGCGCCAGCCGGTTCGAGTCACTGTTGGTGAATTCGAACTGAGTTCGAAAAACGGTGCTGTCCTCAATCTTAACAATGACGGGACGACAGACCTGCGGGTCCGCGTCGTCTGTTCAGCGGGAACCTACATTCGCACGCTCGCCGAAGATTTGGGAAAACAACTTGGCGTAGGAGCGCACCTGGTTGAACTGCGCAGGACGCGCGCGGGATCTTTTGAGATTGCCGATGCGATCACGCTCGAGCATTTAATCGAATTGTCTGAATCAAAGGTTGCTGAATCGAAAATGATTTCACCCGGCGCTGTTTTGTCGCATCTTCCGGCGATAGAACTGACCGCGGATGAAGTAACGCAAACGATTCACGGCATCGACCTGAACGTTCAGAGTGCGGTTCTGAATTGTGAGGACGGTGCGGCAGTTCGCCTGCGCAGCGCAGACAATAAGCTGATTGCGGTGGGCACGTATGATGATTCGCGAAAAGCGATTCATCCAACGGTGGTAATCGCCAGCAACTAATTCGCCGCGCTCAAGAGCCAGTATCCGATTTTGATTCAGTCCGCGGAGCGGACGTCAGCGTAAAGCCTGGGGCGTGAGCCCCAGGTTTAATAACCAGAGTGTCAATCTAGCCCGCGAAGCGGGCGATAGCGGTACGCACGCCTCCGCGTGCTTTATCGCGGGCCATCCGAAGCACGACGAAGGCGTGCGTACCAAACTACTGCAGTCCGCTTTGCGGACTTTCCGGGTTTAGGTTCCAGGTGAGAGTTGCAATGCAAAGCAGCACCCGCTCAAAATGCAAACCCTGCCCTTAGAACGGCTGCGAACTTGTCGCTCTGTTCCCCGCCGCATCAGTAACCGTGAGCGTAATCGTTCCGAAGTCTGTCTCGCGGATCGCGAAAGTCGCAAACGGTGACGTGGTTACCAGATCCGGACTTGCCGGCGTCCAGCTTAGATCCCATATGTAGGACTGGATGGCACTAAGGTGGAAACCAGAATCGGTCTGCTCACGATACACCTCCAAACTACGAAAACTGCTGAGACGCTCCCTACTTGATTGCGAGGCCGTGCGGACGCGCCGGGCCGGTTACGAATGCGGTGTTGAAGTCGAGTTGGAAACGAGGATCGAGCCTCAGGTCTCTCTCGGTGATCTTTGCGACATGGACCCGGTGGTCGCCTTCAGCATGGACCTTGCCCGCATCATCTTCATTCAGGAAGTAGTCAGAAATGACCAGGCGCTTTTCATCTTCAGTCAACGCGATGTAATGAGGACCGCTGCTGCCGCCCAGATCGAGTACCTTGAGTACTTTTGGCCGCCGCGGATTCGACGTATCGAACATGACCACTTTTCCCGCCATATTCAGCGAAATGAAGAGGCGCTTGCCGTCGCGGGTCATACGCATCAGCTGCGGCCAGCCGCCCTGGGCTATCGTGGCGAAATCGAAGACCGCGGTGGCCGTTCCGGCGCGCGTATCCAGCAGGTAAAGTTTGTCGTCAGTCATCCCGGCGGTGTAGGCGCGTTCCTGCGCGTCATCGGGAATCAATTTCACATCGATGGTGCCGGCCGGGTTGGGAAGCGTGATCGTGCTCAGGATTTTTCGCTTCCTGAAATCCCAGACACGCACGCTCCCGCGGAGTTCGAGATCTCCAGGGACGGCATGCAGGGTCGTGGCCGGACAGATAAAGTCACTGGTGACCATCAAATTTATTTCCGGGCGAGCAGAGATGCCGTGCGGGTTGAATCCATCCATGGGCGGGTCCTGGGGAGACTCGCGCACCAACTGCAGGTTTCGATCAAACTCCACAACCCGGCCCGGATGATGGCCTTCCGCGCCGCCCATCATGGTGACCAGGAAACCGCCTCCGGGCAGTGGATAGAACTCATCTGTGATCGCCGACTCAGGCGGGTTTGCCGAAGAGATGAACCGGGGCGCTGTGGGACGCGAAACATCGAAAAAGAAGATCTCGTTCTGGGCCCTGAGAACGCTGAGCAATCCGCCACAGGCGAGGACGCGTCCGTCGCGTGACAGTCCTACGTGGTGCGGCTCATTGCCCGCGGCGCCGGGGCCCGGGAGCGGAACGGTCGTGATCACGCTTCCGTAGTTGGCACTTCTTTCGTCAAAGTTGATGACCGCCAGGAAGTCAGGATTGGTGCGAGCCTGATCCCCGGCCCAGACATACAACGTCTTTTCGCGCCCTTCACGTTCGTTTTCGATCTCAATTTGCTGAGGGCGATCGGCGGCCTGGGTGGCTCCCTGAGTGCCTTTGCGAATAGTCATCACACCCAGGCAAAGCGACGCGGCAACAAAAAGGAATGCCGCGGAGGTTAGGAGCCGTCTGCGGGTGAAAAGTGTGCGCATCATAATCTGGTCTCCTTATCCAAACGAGAGTCTTCGAAAAGCGCGTCAGTGGTGGTGGCTGAACTGTTTTTCGATGGCAGGAGCAATCCTAGCGGGCCTGGCTTCCGCCAGACTTCTCTGGTTCTTCCCAAAACCTTCCCGCGACACTTTTTTGAGGTTACCGATCTCGTTGAAGTCAACAATGAAGCTGATCCTCCCGACGTGGTCACGGGCCGGAACAGACAACGGTTTTGTTTGAGAACGATCGCGTCGGTGTTCTGGAGGTAAGGTTTGGCGGCGGTCAGAAGCAGCGGATGCATTCACATTCCGACGGCCTTTCTCAAAGCCAGAATAGTTCGTCCTCTCATTCACACCGGGCTTTAGCCCGGTGATGAGCGGCACGAAAAGATGCGTGAAACCGTTTTAACGGTTTGCCTTCTTGACAGACCACTGATTGGTTGAGCCGGAGAAGTTACCTTGCAGCCAACCGAGAAACCGTTGAAACGGTTCTTGATTGTTCACGGCGCTGGGTCACCGGGCTAAAGCCCGGTGTGAATGAGATGAGCCGCTTTCAGACTTTTGACGCAAGGCTCATCCCGACCATCTGCCTGGTTTTCAAATAGATGTGTTAGTCCTGAGTATGAATCACTCGAGACCCACGCGGCGCAGCAGGTCTGCAAAACGTGAATCATCGCGCAGGTTGTCGAGGACAGGTTCAACTTTGAGCTCGATGAAATCCGGATGGCGTTCCTGGTAAGCCTTTTCGAGCCAGACAAACGCCTCCTCCTTTTCTTCGAGCGACGCATAAATCTTAGCGAGGTTATACGGCGACACATACTGCTCTGCTGACTGTTCGATCAATTCGGCGAGGATCGTTCGAGCTTCAACTGTCGACCCTGCTGCTGCGTAAGCTCGCGCCAAACCGGCTAGCGCCTCCGTGCTCTTACCAGAAAGAGATAAGGCCTTCTGCATTTCTGCGAGCGCCTCTCCGTAGCGTCCTTTTTGGATGTAGACATTCCCAAGGTAGAAATGCAACAGGAAATGGTTTGGATTAAGTTCGAGGCTTTCTCGGATTTGCTTGATGGCCTGATCGTACCGGCGCGCGAGGTAGAACCGGCTGGAGATGCCCCAGGTAACCGGCGAAAGGGGATCTCTTTCTTTGGCCTTCTTAACTGTTTCAATCGACTCATCTACCCTGCCCACCGCTGAGAGGTATTCGGCATACCACTGGTAGGCGATTGAGTGTCCGGGATTGAGTTTCAACGCGCATCTAAATTCCTCGTCGAGTCCGGCCCAATCCCATTCATGTAGTCTTATGTGGGCCAGTGAAGCACGAGCTTCACCCAGGGAATCGTCTATTTCCAACGCCTTCCGGGCCGCTGCCTTAGCCAGGTGAAGAGCCTCCCGGTGTGGAACTATTCCCCGCAAGGCGAGCAGAGCATAGGAGTCTGACAGACCGGCGTAGGCTGCGGCGTAGCTGGGATCCTCCTCAATTGCGCGATTGAAGTATTCGATTCCTTTCCTTAAGTCCTCCTCAGTTCGCTTGTACCAAAAGTAGCGTCCCTTCAGGTACTGCTGATAAGCCGCCGTGCTTTGAGTGTGACGCCTGGTCAGTAACTTCGTCTGTTCACCCGTCAGTTTCAAGCGCAGATTTCGCGAGATCTCTCTGGCAATTTCTTCCTGCATTGCGAAGATATCAGTCACATTGTGATCGTAGGCATCGCCCCACAGGTGGGCTCCGTCAGCGGCATCGATTAGCTCAGCGCGTACGATCAGGCGCTCGTTTCTCTGCAGCAATCTACCGGTCAGTACACGCCGCACGCCGAGACTACGTCCGATTTCAGCCGGGGCAATATTCGCTTCCTTGAAACGCGCCACCGTGCCCCAGGCCATCACGCGCAGAGCCGCCAATCGTGAGAGGTTATCGATGATATTTTCCGTGACTCCGTCACTGAGATATTCCAACTCCGGATCGCCACTGGTGTTCAGCAAAGGCAAAATGGCGATGGACTCAATGGCGTCCGAAGTGTCGATGGTGACGCGCCTGGGAAATTGTCCCGACTCGATTTGCCGGTAGAGCTCGACCGTAGCCGGTTCCGGATCCGCGTCCAGTTCTTTGCGCAACGACGCGACACATTGCTGGTATTGGCGCAGGCTCCGATGACGACTACCGTCCAGCGCGTATAGTCGCATCAAGTCACGATGCGCCTGTTCGTTGGCCGTGTCGCTGGCAATCAATCTTCTGAGCAGCTCGATACTCTGCTGCGCCTCACCTTGCGATTCATAAATCTGAGCGAGCTTGCTAAGCAGGCGGTGATACAGCTCGCGCAGCTGTTCACGTCGCAGGGCCACCCAGTCTTCGTAAGCATCTTCTTTGAGCAGGTCGCCTCGATACAGGCCGATCGCGGTTTCACAGGCTGCGGGTTTCTCGGTTTTGATCGCGGCCTCGGCTACGCGTTCGAATTCGTCAACATCAATGTAGAGGTTTCCCGAGGTGCTCAATTGAATGTGCTGACCCCGAGACTTGATGAAGCGAGAGTCAGCCGCTGACTTCAGATCGGGTTCCAGCGCGTGGCGCGCCAGGTGAATCGCCTTGTGCAAATTGTTATGGCCGGCTTCCGGATCCGAATCAGGCCAAAACAGCTCGATTATCTGTTCACGATGAAGTTGATGATGAGGCTGCAGGGCCAGCAGCTTAACGAGCAGAGCTGGTTTGCGGCGCGTCCACCGGCGCTCGTTGACCACGCGACCATCCACGACTACCTGGAACGGTCCGAGCAGGCAGATCTCTAAAGATCCATCACCGGTGGGGCGTTCTTCAACACTCTTTGACCGGCTCTTCGTCATACGCCCGCGCCCCCGCAATTTACCGGGAGAGTATACTAGAAGCTCACCGGCGATTTGCAGCTTCCCAGGCTGACTCAAGAGCCAGCACGGTGAGTCTAGTGTCAGAACCGCGAGCGGTAGCGACCGGATCAAGACGCATTTGAGTCGAACCACGAACGTTTTCAAGTGTATCGCATGATCCGGTCGCTATCGCTCGCGGTTCTGACACGATCGCTGAGAACACCAGCGACACGAATTTCCGACAGCCCGCCAAGCGGGCGATTGCCGTTGCGCTTAACATTGGTTTCAAATGAGACGGCTGCCGCCCGCTTCGCAGGCTTTGATCGCTTTTCCTGACGCGATCCTGGGGCTCACGCCCCAGGCTTTACGCTGCCGTCCGCTCCGCGGACTGAAACTTAATCGCTAACGCGAGATGGGCCTGATATCACCGCTTACTCAATGTGCTAACATTTAGCCGTCATGAAGAAGCGATATCTCCTTGCCGGAGCTGCCGGTATGGTCGCCGGCGCCGTAGCGACCAGGCTGCTCACACGCCCGCGCGACGTCAATTGGCGTGACAGCCTCGATTTCATCTATAACCCCGAGTATTCCTGGTTCACGCGCGTCGACGGCGTGGGCATTCACTATCAGGAAGCTGGCGATGAAAATGCGCCGGTGCTCATCCTGATTCATGGCTTCATTTCGTCAAATTTGATCTGGAGCAATACCCTGCGCCCGTTGGCGAATGCCGGATTCCGGGTGATCGCGCCGGACCTGCCGGGCTACGGGTATTCCGACAAACCGCGCTACGCACGCTACACGATTGATGAGCAGGCCCGCGCGTTAAAGCGTCTGATGGACAGGTTGGGAATTGGGAGCGCCACAATCGTCGGGGCTTCTTATGGCGGCGCAATTGCGGCGACGCTGGCCCTTGATTATCCCGAACGCGTTGAAAAACTGATCCTGGTGGGCGCCGTCAGCAACGACGAAGCGAAAAAGAAATTACTGTTGAGAATTTCGCGCTTGCCGATCATTGGCGATGTCGCCACCCCACTATTCCTTGGCTCGCGCTGGATTCTGCGCAAACGAATGCAGGATATGTACAAGCGCATGGGAAAACCGATCAACGAACGCATGATCGCGTCCCGTCATCATTTGCTCGCGACTGCGAACACGCACCGCGCCATGATTCGCACCGCGCGTAACTGGAGCGCCAATCGCATTGAACGAGAAGCGTCGCTGATTCGCCAGCCAACCATGCTCGTGTGGGGTGACGACGACAATCATATCCCGATCCACCAGGCGCAGAAATTACGTGACACGATTCCGAATGCGCGTCTGATCGTCTTTCGCAACTGCGGACACTTACCGCCCGCTGAATATCCGGAAAAGTTCGTCGAGGTCGTGGCCGATTTTTGCCGGGCCCGGCAATCAGAGCCTCTGCAATTCAAACCACGTCAGAGCCGCCTGCGTTAGCGCGCGGTTGACCCCGGACTAACTTTTCTCCAAAGCTGCGAGGAGTTGTTCTGATCACAACGCAACCTCATCAAAAGAAGAAATGATCCGATGATGGTGATCCGGCTGAGGATAATTCCCGGGCCGAACACAAAGAAGAGTATGAAACCCGGCGTCACGGGCCGCATCCAACTCGGCGGTCAGGTCTGAAATGAAAAGTATTTCGTCCGCCTTCACACCCAGGTCAGCCCCAATCAGTTGATAGCTTTCGATAGCCGCCTTTGGCCCGGTCGTCGTATCAAAATAACAATCAATGAGTTCAGTTACGTCGCCCGCGTCCGTGTGCGCGAAGAGAAGTTTTTGCGCCAGCACGCTGCCCGAAGAGAAAATCGAAATTCGCAGTCCGGCATGACGCCAGCGTTCAAACGCCGGCAACACATCAGCAAACAAGGATGCCTGCAAAGTCCCATCGAGGTAACCCTGCTTCCAGATTTCGCCTTGCAACGCCTTCAGACCGGTGGATTTTCGATCGCGCTCAATCAGCCAAGCGACATAGGCGACCGCTGAATTGATTTCCGCAACTCGAGTGGCATTGCCGAGCGCCGGTGGTTCCAGGCCTTGCTCGATATCGATCGCATGTTCCTGGCTGAGTTGCGCCAGACTGTTGATTGTCTCTGGCAAGTCGAGGTGTGCGGTTAGGTAACTCTTAACGTGTGCTCGCGCGTAGGGAAAGAGGACTTCATGAACAAACGAGATTGGCGTGGTCGTCCCTTCGATATCGAGCAGGATACCTCGAATGGGTGGGCTTGCTGTCATCAGTGCTTTGCCTAACGCGACTGGCCGTGAGCTGGGGGTGGAAAAGAGGCTCTGCCGAAACACACCGGGGCAAAGTTACCGTCTGCGCCACTGCCGGTGTAGTGCGGGGTCCAGCCGCTAACATCCTGAAACAGACGAATGGCTCGAATACGGCGATCGTCACAGAGGTTGAACCAGTGCCAGGTTCCGCGCGGCACCCGTATCAGATCGCCGGCGGTGACCTCGATAGCGATGACTCCCGCGTTTTCGGGGTGAATGTGGAAAAGGCCGTGACCGGCGATTATGAACCGCACTTCGTCTTCGTCATGCCAATGCTCGCGCTTAAACTTCGCCAGCATCTCCTCAAGTCCCGGAGTCTCAGGCCGCACATCAATCACATCGGCGGTGACGTAGCCACCCCGGCCTTTCAATTCGTCGATTTCTTTTGCGTAGGCGCGCAGGATTGCTTCGGGAGGCGCATCTTCCTGAACCTGTTGGCCTGGTTGCCAGCGCTCGTAATCAATGCCGCGCGCCGCCAGAAAAGCGGCAATCTCACCTTGATCTGTTAACGTGCGATCTTCGTCGCAAATACGCACCAAAGCCATGTTTAACTCCGTGGCGTCAATGAGCGCCGGATGCCAGGTACTGATGCAGTTTGGAATAAATGTCCGACAAACTTCAGTTTGTCGCCAAGCTTCGACAAGCTAAAGAGCCTCTTGCAAAAGTCTGGGTGAAGCACGAATCAATAGATTGGTACAAGGCAACAAGCGTTAAAATTAAGGTGCGCTCTGTTCGGCAGTCGGTAAATCTGGAACGGGTGGCTGAACGATTGCTT